>Ga0316207_10000004_pt1 | contig 584806 bp, 519 predicted proteins | sample 6weekpyrite_MG_FD_204943 | JGI IMG/M metagenome (GOLD analysis project Ga0316207, IMG submission 204943) | Microbial mat bacterial communities from mineral coupon in-situ incubated in ocean water Damariscotta River, Maine, United States -... | ecosystem: Environmental > Aquatic > Marine >...
GAGTTGATCTCAATGTCCGTCATAAATGACAAACGATCAAAATCCCTGATCCTATCAATTACTAAAACTCAGTTTCAGTAAACAACAGTCCAGGAATTAAAGAACCGCTGCCTACAAATCTCTTTCAATCTACAATGTCAAAGAACAAATACCAACTTTAAATCAAAACCTTAGCTTGCCACCGTCTCCGGCGATCCGCTGCAGCCCCGCTGCGTTGGTGAGAGCGGGTTATAGGGGTGACTTCCAACCTTGTAAACAGCTAATTTCACTTTTATTGCAGTTTTTTTACGAAAGCGCAGAAAACTGCCGAAATTAACAACAAAATTACAGAAGTTTTTCCCCAGGTTACTTCAGGGAAAAACAGCCATCACCATAACACAAATGGGATGGAAAGGACAGTTGTCAAGACCACCACAACATGAACGACAAAATAAAGCCATTAAAATCAAAGCATTAAGGATAAGGTGAATCACCTGATAAATGATTCCCCATAAGTGTGTCCGATCATGTTGCGACGCGACTCATTTATTACGCCTTTTCACAAATAATGAATCACATCAGCAAAAATGGGTCATAGGCCGCAACAAATGAATCACGTAAAATATAAATGATCACCCGATCAGGGATTAAGCCGTGGTAATATAGCTCATCAAAGCCTCAGCCTCAGCCTCGGTCTCTGCCATACGTTGCTTGACCACGTCCCCGATACTGATAATGCCCACAATCTTTTCATCATCCACAACAGGCAGGTGTCGTACCCTGCGCGTTGTCATCTGTTCCATGACGGTTTTCATATCGTCATTAAAGTGACAGGTATAAACCCCCTGGGTCATGAAATCGGCAACTTTGCTTTCCAGGACAGAGGCCCCATGCTTGGCAATGGCAATCACCAGATCCCGTTCAGAGATAACACCACACATCCGCCCGCCTTCTTCACAGGCCAAAACTGCACCGATTTTATTTTCCCGAAGCACACGGGCCGTTTCCTGCAAACTATTCTCGGGGGAAACGGAAATAACCTCATGGCCTTTACGCTCTAGTACATTCCTTACATACAATGACACCTCCTATAATTTGTGAACAACATATTTCTGAAGATAGCCTGGTCCAATAAGAATATCAGGATACCATAAAGCCCATAGAGGATGCCAGCATTATAAAAAAACCGCCTTTTCTGAAGAAATATGAGAAAAAATACCCGATTTAATAGAATCTTCATCTTTTCATAAGGTTTTGCTACTATTGTAATCACTAATATAAAATTGGTAGGAATGTGTGGTTTATGATGCGAACGAATAGCTATATGCCACTGGCGCAGGATTTTAAGAAAGATGATTTTGGGGAAGACGACTTCTTCTCCAGCATATTTGATCATATAGACAGTGGCATCATTCTTCTTGATCCGGAACAGAATATACTGGTTCTCAATGACTGGATTACAAACCATTGTGACCTGCCCTATGACAATATCATAGGCCGCAATTTTTTTGAAATCTTTCCCAATCTCAGAAATAACCAGCTTCGTAAATTGATCAAAACATCCCTTGATCATGAGGTGAAGTCCATCTTAACGCCGGATATCAATCTTAGCCCCCTGCCTTTATATGTGAAGGACGAATGTGGACAGAAATTAGTCCCGATGAAACATATCATCACCATAAAGTCCGCCCGTCATGCCTCAGGCAGGCTGAATTGCCTGTTGCAGGTTAATGAGGTCACATCCTCCACCGACCGGGAATTATTGTTAAATGAGCAAACCCTCCACATGGCGGATATGGCAGCCCAGCTCAAACAGACCTCTGAGGTTGCGGAACATTCCAACCGGGCGAAATCTGAATTTCTGGCCTTGATGTCTCATGAGCTGCGAACTCCGCTTAATGCCATCATCGGTTTTTCCGATATTTTAAACAGCGAAATGCTTGGGCCTCATACCATTCCCCAATATAAAGAATATTCCAAAGACATTAAGGATGCGGGAAAACATCTGCTGAATATTATTAATGATATTCTTGATCTGTCGAAAATTGAGGCCGGTGATTTCCATCTTACAGAAGAGCCGGTTGATGTGGTGGAAATCATTCAGAGCGTGGAACATCTGGTGCGCAACAGCCTTTCCGAAAAGAATCTGACCTATCATAACGAATATCCTCAAGCTCATTTTGATCTGCAGGCGGATGCCAGAAGCCTGAAGCAAATGCTGCTCAACGTTATATCCAATGCCGTAAAATTTACCCCGGTGGGCGGGCATATCGATACAAAAATCGATTTTGACAAAAAAGGCGACCTGACCATTTCAGTATGTGATAATGGGGTTGGCATTGCCAAAGAAGACATTCCCCTGATTTTGGAACCCTTCAAACAGGCTGATTCTCATCTGACCCGCGCCTCCGAGGGAACCGGGCTTGGCCTGTCTCTGGTCAAAAAAATGGTCGAATTGCACAACGGCAGCATTTACATCAACAGCACACCGGGACAGGGCACGACCGTCACCCTGACATTCCCGCAAGAGCGTATTCTGTATCTGACCTAATCAAAGCTTTCTTATATTACTTCAACTGCGTGACGATGGTCTTTCTGCCATAAAATACTCTGTTCTGGGGTCATTTTCAGAAAATCCTTGTTTTTGCCCAAAAAACATAACAAAACAAATACATGGATAAAAAAACCGACAATAAAGAGAAAAGCTTCATTTTCACCACCTGCCATTATAATGTGACAGAACGTGAACTGGCCCTGTCTTATGCTTATGAAGATGGCCCTTGCTTTAGCGAAAAATTATATTTCCCCGGCGCCAAAGAAAATTTCAATGCACAGGAATTGGATGCGCTGGACAAGACCATGAAGGTTTTGCATCTGGCGGCGGGCATCAGCTATTATAAAGCCTATTGCCCGCGAAACATCATTGTTGAAAATCAGGCATTGAGTCAGGCTGAAGCTGATTTTTTCCGCAAATTCTATCTTTATGGCCTTGGTGAATTTTCCGTTGAAAATAATCTTGACCTTCGTGACGTGATCCATTTCCCCGTTGAAAAAGACCATGCCCCCAAGGCAAGCCCCCATGTGCTGCCCGCACGGGATGTGGTGCCCATAGGCGGCGGCAAGGATTCCATTGTCAGCCTGGAAATTCTCATAAAAGCGGGTCACAGGATTAGGCCTCTTGCGATCAATGCCGGCCAGCCTATCCTGGATGTAATGGCCTGTTCGGGGGAAGAAAACCCCATACTCATCAAACGCCGCCTCGACCCCGGCCTGTTTCAGCTTAATGAAAAGGGGGCCTATAACGGCCATGTGCCCATTACGGGCATCCTGTCTTTTGTCATGGCCTTTGCCGCCATTCTTTACGGCTATAAACGGGTCATCATGTCCAACGAACAATCCGCCAACGAAGCCAATATGATCCGCTATGGCATGGAGATTAACCACCAATACAGCAAATCCCTTGAATTTGAGCAGGATTTTGGCCACTTCATCACCAACTATATATTGCGTGATTTCAGCTATTTTTCTTTGCTGCGCCCCCTGTCGGAAAGCGGCATTGCCTGTCTTTTTGCCCGGGAGGAAAAATATTTTCAGGTTTTCAAAAGCTGCAACCGCAATTTTCATATTGATGAAAAGGCGCGCCAATATGGCTGGTGCTGTGACTGTCCTAAATGTCGTTTTGTCTTTTTGGCTTTAGCGCCCTTTGTGGGCCGGGAAAAGCTTGTCGATATTTTTGGCCGCGATATGCTGGATGACGAGACCCAGGAAAAAGGCTTCCGGGAGCTTTTAGGGCTGGAGGGACATAAACCCTTTGAATGTGTGGGTGAAATCAAGGAATGTCGCCTGCTGCTAAAAAGCCTGTCCATGCGCCCGCAATGGCATCCTTCCCATCTGGTGAAGAAATTATCCTCTGAATTGTCAGAAGAGGCGCTTTCGGTTGAAGACATGAAAAAAACAGCTCTGAAACGCAGCGACAATCACAGGGTACCTCAGGAATATCTGGAATTGCTCAATGACACATGCAGATCTTGAAAACAGGCAAATTGCCCTTTGGGGGTTTGGGCGCGAAGGCCGGGCCAGCTATGATTATCTGCGTCGTCTTTTTCCGGATAAACCATTGACCCTGATTGATCAGCACCCGCCCGAAGGACTGGAACAGGATGCAAACCTCACCTTCATAGCGCAAAAAGATATACCATCCATTGTCCATAACCTTGATCTGGTGATCAAATCCCCCGGCATCAGTCTTTATTCAGATCAGGCCGTGCTTTTAAAAAACAACGGGGTGGAAATAACATCTGCCACCAACCTGTGGTTTTCACAGGAAAAAGACAGTGCCGCCACCATCATCGCCATCACCGGCAGCAACGGCAAAAGCACCACCAGCGCTCTTTTGGTGCATATATTAAAATCCCTGGGCAAGAAGGTTCTGCTCGGTGGTAATATTGGCACAGCCCTGCTCAGTCTGGAAAGGGATGCGGATTATTATGTGGTGGAACTTTCCAGCTATCAGACAGCGGATCTTGAACATGCCCCTCATGTGGCACTGTTGCTCAATCTTTTTCCCGAACATATTCAGTGGCATCAAAGCCATGAACAATATTTTCACGACAAATTAAATCTGCTCCAGTGTGGTGCTGCTGCCAATATTATCAATTATTCCGATCCCTTAAGCCGGGCGCACATTAAAGATCTGGACAAAAACCTGTGGTTCAATCATCCGGACGGGCTTCATTATGACAAGGATTATATCCTGAATGGTCGGGACAAGATCGGCCCTGTGAAAGCGGTGAAACTTCCCGGCCTGCATAATCTGGAAAATCTCTGTGCCGCGCTGAGCGTCTGTGAAATTCTTGGGCTGGACTTAAAAGAATGTTTTAATCAGGCCACATCCTTTAAAGGCCTTGAACATCGACTGGAAAATTTAGGTTATATTGGCCGTCATAATTTTATCAATGACAGCATATCCACCACCCCCGAGGCCACTATCGCCGCCCTCAAGGCTTTTCCAGGTCAAGCCCTCACCCTGATCGCCGGGGGGCAGGATCGGGGGCAGGATTATGCCCTGCTCGCCCATCATCTGGCCCAACATCCCATCAACGCCCTGATTACGGCTTATGAAACCGGGGAAGAAATTCAAAATAAGCTACGTCAGCATTGTCCGGGCCTGCCTTTATATAAAGTGGAAAATCTGGAAAAAGCCGTTCACAAAGCAAAAGAAATTACCCCTGAGGGCGGAATTATACTGATGAGCCCCGCGGCCCCCAGTTATGATGCTTTCAAGAATTTTGAAGAACGTGGAAATAAATTCAAAAAATTAAGCTTAAATAAAAAATTGTAACTTTACCGATTTATTAATGGGTTGATTATAGGGTCACAAAAATAAACTATAACAAACAAAACAAGGTTAGATTTTTGCGTTTTTCAAGGGCTTTTTTCCCCATTGCGGTTACAATATTAATTGCCGTGTCCGCGATTATTATTAGCCTGGGCATGGCCAACAATGCCCTGAAAAAATCCGGACATAATATTTCCTACCATTCATTGGCCCTGTATTTTAAGAATATTCAGGATTTTCAGGAAATCATGCTGCTTGATTACAGCGAATGGAATGCATCCTTCAATAAAATGACCATAAAAAATGACATGAAGTGGTTTTACACCAGTATTGGCAATGCCGATATAATCAATACCACTATTCACGGCATGGCTTTTATTAAAAATGATAGCCGGCTGATTACCCAGTTCACCCGCAATAATAATACGGCCTATGCTTTATCCAAAGATAACTTCAACGATGATTTTATCTTCATAAAAGAAACCATATTGGAAAATTCCTTCTCAAAGCCAACCCCCCTTTCATTTTTTACGGAAATTCAGGGTTTTCCGGCTTTAATCAGTTTTTCCCCCATCACCCATCCAAACCCTGAAATTTATCCGGATTTTTCAGCAGACCAACGGGACTTTCTGGTTTTCTGGACTATATTGACACCGGAAATTCTCTCACAGGTCAGGGAAAGCCTGAGGTTTAAAAACCTGTCTCTGACCGACCTGATTTCGCCTGAAAATTATACCCTGAAAGACAGCAAAGGCCGGCCTGTATCATCCTTGCAATGGGAATTGAAAAAAGAAGAAATAAATCCGCTTGCCTTGTCCCTTTATACGAGCCTTGCCATGTTTGCATTGCTTCTGCTGGGCGGTTATTTCTCATATCGGCGCGTAAATGAACTGATCCGGCAATTGGACCATGCCCGCAAAGAAGCCGAAGATGGCCACAAGATCAAATCAGAATTTCTCGCCACCATGAGCCATGAACTCAGAACGCCCCTGAATTCTATCATCGGCTTTTCCGATGTGCTCACCAAAGGCCTTCAGGGAGAGCTTTCCCCACAGCAAAAAGAATATGCCGATTATATTCATTCCAGTGGTGAACATCTTCTGACCATCATTAATGAGATTCTCGACATGTCCAAGATTGAGGCCGGACGATATCAGATCACCGAAGGGGAAGTGGATATTAATGCCACCGTCATGACCTGTAACGCTTTATTACGCAAACTTGCAGAAGATAAAAATATTCGTCTTGAAGAAGACCTGGCTGACAATATGAAAGACATGGTCGGGGATGCAAAGGTGATCAAACAGATATTGTTTAATATCGTCAGCAATGCCATAAAATTCACCCCCAAAGGCGGCTTGATCAAGATCAGCTCAAAGATGAGCCCCAAGGGTAATATTAAAATCAAAATAAAGGATAATGGCTGCGGTATCGAGGAAGACAAACTCGAACATATCATAAAACCCTATATACAGGCGGGTGACCACAAGACCCGGAGCCAACAGGGTACGGGGCTGGGTCTGGCCATTTCCGATGCCTTTATGAAAATGCATCAGGGCAATCTGGATATTAAAAGCACCCTGAATGAGGGAACCTGCATTATCCTGACCTTTCCGGCTGAGCGGGTTTTCATCGCCAACTGATTTTCTTAAGACCTCCCCCCCCCCCCTGAAACCGCCCGTCTTTTCCCGTCCTCATTTAGCAACTATATCTTAAAGCATATTTTCCGCCCCAAATTTTCCCGCTGAAAAACCGGAGATATAATCTTTCTCCCGGCATGCAAGCTCATTCAGATACATAAATTTTGCCCTGAAATATAAAATTCACAAAGAATAATTTGACTTATTTTGATATTTCTGGAAATTTAGAAATATGGATATTAAAGAAACAACCAGTTTACTGGGTGCTTTGGCACAGGAAACCCGCTTAAGCCTTTTTCGCCTGTTGATAAAACAAGGTGAAAAAGGCCTGTGCGCCGGTGACATTGCCAAACATCTTTCTGTTCCCCCCTCTACCCTGTCCTATCATTTAAATGAACTGGAACAGGCTGACCTGATCAGGTCCCACAAAATTCAACGGCGCATATTTTACCGGGCCAATTTTCACAAGCTCGAAGAATTTCTGGCTTTTCTGGTGGAGGATTGCTGTCAGGCGACGGGGGATATTTGCCTCACCCTTCAAAATAATTCTGAACCTATTAATATGGAATATTCATCATGAGCATAAATGTGGCCATCAATGGATTCGGCCGAATGGGCCGTCTGGTTTTCAGGGCGGCGTTTGATCATCCTGAACTGAATATCATCCTGATCAATGAAAAAAGCGGCAATGCCGAGACAGCAGCACATTTGCTGGAATTTGACAGTATTCATGGCCGCTGGGACAAAAACATCAGCCATGCTGAAGATGCCATCCATGTGGAAGACCGCACCATATCCATCAGCCATCATGATAATATTGAAGCCCTGCAACTTGATCAAATTGACCTGGTACTGGAATGTACCGGTGCATTTCGCACCATGCCTCTGCTTCAGTCTTATCTGGATAAAGGGGTGAAAAAAGTCATTGTGGCGGCGCCCGTGAAAGACGGCGCTCTCAATGTGGTCATGGGGGTGAATGATCACCTTTATCAGCCTGAAAACCATCATATTATCACTGCGGCTTCCTGCACCACCAATTGTCTGGCACCCGTGGTCAAGGTGATCCATGAAAATCTGGCTATTCGTCACGGGGTTATCACCACCATTCATGATGTGACCAATACCCAGGTGGTGGTGGACCTGCCCCATAAGGATTTACGCCGTGCCCGCTCCGCTCTGATGTCGCTGATCCCCACCAGCACGGGTTCTGCCACCGCCATCACCCTGATCTATCCGGAACTTAAAGGCAAACTGAACGGTCTTGCGGTACGGGTGCCGCTGCTTAATGCCTCCCTCACCGACTGTGTTTTTGAAGTGGAACGCGAAACCAGCACCGAAGAAATAAACAGCTTGTTCCAACAGGCCGCAGAAAATGAGCTTAAAGGCATTTTGGGTTATGAAGCCCGCCCGCTGGTATCGGTGGATTATGTCAATGACGCGCGTTCTTCCATTATTGACGGGCCCAGTACCATGGTGGTGGACGGAACCCAGGTCAAAATCCTCGCCTGGTATGACAATGAATGGGGTTATGTGAAACGTATGGCGGAACTGGCCCTGAAAGTGGTGAAAACTTTATGAGCGCGATCCGATCCTACGCACTGGTAACGGCGGCCTATTGGGGTTTTACCCTGACGGACGGGGCGCTGAGAATGCTGGTGCTTCTGCATTTTCACAGTCTGGGGTATACCCCCCTGCAATTGGCCAGTCTGTTCCTTCTCTATGAAATTCTGGGCATTTTCACCACCTTTACCGGCGGCTGGCTCGGCAGTCGCATGGGGCTGAATATAATACTTTTCCTCGGCCTGTCTTTACAGATCTTTGCCCTGCTTCTCTTATCCTTTCTGGACAATAGCTGGTCCCCATCGTTGATCATTCCTTATGTTTTTCTGTGTCAGGGCCTTAGCGGCGTGGCCAAGGATCTGACAAAAATGAGCGCCAAATCTTTTGTTAAACTCATTATCCCTGAAGAGGGACATTCTTTGCTGTTTAAATGGGTCGCACTCCTCACGGGTTCCAAAAATACGCTGAAGGGTGTGGGATATTTTCTGGGCGGTTTTCTCCTGGCCACCCTGGATTTTAAGCCAACCCTGTGGCTGATGATGGCACTATTGGCACTCCTCCTGGTTTTTACCAGCCTTATGTTGCCCAGATCCCTTGGTAAATCAGAAGAGAAAATAAAATTCAAGGCGCTCTTTTCCAAAAGCCGCGCCATCAACCTGCTGTCCGGCGCACGGCTGTTTCTTTTTGGGGCGCGTGATATCTGGTTTGTGGTCGCCCTGCCGCTTTTCCTGTCCGAGGTCGCGGGCCTTAATTTTTCTGAAATCGGCGCCCTCATGGCCCTGTGGGTCATAGGCTATGGCCTGGTTCAGGCTCTGGCACCCAAAGTGATCAAACGTTCTGCCGATGGCCATAGCATGGAAGTCAGACAAAGCAGATTATGGCTGGGCCTTTTGGCCCTGACCCCTTTTCTGATTATCGCCGGCCCTTCCCTCGGGCTGGACCAAGAACTGGCCATTTTCATTGGTCTGGCCTTGTTCGGCTTTATATTTGCCCTGAATTCCGCCCTGCATTCTTATTTGGTCCTGACTTTTTCCAGCCGCAATCATGTGGCGGTCAATGTGGGTTTCTATTATATGGCCAATGCGGCGGGACGGTTGATCGGTACTTTACTGTCGGGGCTGGCCTATCAATTCGGCGGCCTGGATGTCTGCCTGTTCATTTCCGGTGTGATGCTGCTGATCTCTTTATTCTTTACCCACCTCATGCCGGAAAATTCCCAAAATTAAAACGATCGTTTAAATGCTTGCATTTTTAGCCATTTATGGCAAAATCCTCTTAAAGATAATGGGAGTTATAAATGCTGGGACTGATGCAAGACAGGCCTTTACTGATATCATCATTGGTAAGGCACGCGGAATTATATCATAAAGACAATGAAATCGTCACCAATGCCGTTGAAGGCGGCATTCACCGCACCACATATGGTGAAACCTGCCGCCGTGCCGCCAAACTGGCCCATGCCCTGAAAGAAAAGGGCATTGGTGAAGGCAGCTGCATCAGCAGCCTCGCATGGAATACCAATCGTCATCTGGAGCTTTATTACGGCGTGCCTTCCATGGGGGCTGTGATCAATACGGTCAACCCCAGGCTGTTTCCCGAACAGATGGTCTATATCCTCAATCACAGTGAATCGAGCCTGCTTTTTCTGGATCTGACCTTTGTGCCCATGATCGAAGCATTGGTGGATCAATTGCCCGATATTGAGTCCTATGTGATTATGACAGACCGGGATCATATGCCTGAAACCAGTCTGCCGAATGTGATCTGTTATGAAGAATTAATCGCGGGGCAGCAAGACCAGTATGACTGGCCTGACCTGGATGAAAATACAGCCGCCGGCCTATGTTATACATCGGGCACCACAGGCCACCCCAAAGGGGTGCTTTTTTCACATCGCAGCACTATTCTTCATTGTTACAGCATCGGTCAGAAAGACAGTTTGGGTATTGGCTGCAATGATACGGTCTTCCCCATTGTGCCCATGTTCCATGTGAATGCCTGGGGTGTGCCGTATGGCGGGGCGATGACGGGCTGTAAACTGGTCTTTCCCGGCGCGGATATGAGCGGGGAGAATTTCTTCACCCTGATCCGGGACGAGGGCTGCACCATATCCCTTGGCGTGCCCACCATCTGGCTGGCTTTATTGCAGCATGTTAAAACACTGGATAATCAGGATTTCACAGACCTGCCCATTAAAGGTTTTGTCATTGGCGGCTCCGCCGCCCCCGAAAGTCTGATCCGGGAATTGGAAGAAACCTTCGCCGCCCAAGTGATTCATGCCTGGGGCATGACGGAAACCTCCCCCCTGGGCTCGGCAACCCACCTTTTAAACAAACATGAAGACCTCAGTGAGGCCGATCAAATGGCGGTCAAGCTGAAACAGGGTCGCCCGCCCTTTGGTGTGGAAATGAAGATTGTCGATGATGAGGGCCGGGAACTTCCCCGCGATGGAGTGGCCTTTGGCCGTCTTCTGGTGCGCGGCCCCTGGGTCACCAAAAGCTATTTCAAGAAACCGGATCTGGAAATTCTGGATGAAGACGGCTTTTTTGATACAGGCGACGTATCCTCCCTTGATCCAGACGGTTATATGGCCATTGTGGATCGTTCCAAGGATGTGATCAAATCCGGGGGTGAGTGGATTTCTTCCATTGACCTTGAGAATGTGGCGGTTGGCCATCCGGATATATTGGAAGCCGGTGTGATCGGTATTCACCACCCCAAATGGCAGGAACGCCCGCTGCTGATCTGTGTGGCCAGTGGCGAAAATCCGCCCTCAAAACAATCCGTCCTCGACTTTCTGGACGGCAAAATTGCCAAATGGTGGATGCCCGATGATGTGGTGTTTATTGATGAAATGCCCCATACGGCCACCGGGAAAATCCTTAAACTGGAACTGCGCAATATGTTTAAGGATTATAGTTTTTCCTAGGATCAGGACCTATTAATTTATGTTAAGAAAGGCCCGCTCAGTTGACCGGGCCTTTCTTTTTCATTCTTCACTCTGTTTCTTAAAAGCGCCGGGGCCCAGCAGGATCACCACACTTATCAGGCCAACAACCAGGCCCACCCAGGGTTCAAAAAACACCAGGAAAAAGGCCGTCATCAGCATCACGCCTTTTTGTTCCCGTCCTTTGGCCATTTCAATGGCCACATAGGCACAGGCAAAACCCGTCAGAACCAGGGTGATCATCAAAGCAATATAAAGGAAAGGTTTGAGAAAAGTGATCAGTGGCAGGGCCAGAATGAAAATTGGCACCGAATAAAGATAATAGGCGCCGATGCCTCCATGCAGGCTTTGCATCTTGGCTTTGCCTTCTTTCCAGCGATTGACAATAATCACATGCACGCCCGTCCATAAGGCCCCCTGTGAGGGGAAAAAGGGTGCCGTCACCGCCATGGCCATATTACGCAGGGCAATGGAAAGGTGGGAACGGTTGATATTGACATCAATCACCTCATCGGGTCTGGCCTTCTGCCCATCCTTCAGGATCGCCATGCCGGTCAGAAGATCACCGAATAAAATAGTATAAGTGATCAGGGCCAGAGGCAGCGCCTCCATATACATGCCAAAAGAAGGCCAGCCGATGGAAAAGGGCGATGCCTTGGCCATCATATCGGCAAAAGGCGGGATCAATATGCCCCACTGAATATCAAAATGCATCTCCCCCATCAGGCTGCCGGCAATACCCGCCACCGCAAAACCCGGCAACAGGCCAAGACCCGCAATCACAGCCAGCGGTTTATAACGGGCCTTCAGAATATGAAAGGGAATTGAAAAGGCCACAATCAGGCTGACAATCAATGCCAGTGTGATGGAAACGGGCATGGCCTGGATTTTATCAAGATCCTTGACAAAAACCCGCTCAAAAGCCGCAAAGGCCGCCCCCAGAATAATGCCAGCCTTTAACGCCACCGGAATCCGGTTGATCAGCTTGCCCCCAAGTCCGGTAATGCCCATAAAGAAAAGCAACAGTGCAAAATCCACCGTCAGCGCCGTCATGGCCTGAAAACGTGCCGTGGGATCATCATATTGACCAAGGACAAAAGCCAGGGTCAACGGCAGCGCCGGTGTTACCCAGCCCGGTGCGTAAGGTTCGCCAAACAAGGTGGAGGCAGAGGCAATCAGGATGGAATGAATCAAACTGATGGTGACCGCTTCTTCAAATGTGAGGCCAAAATAAGCGGTCAGAAGCGGCACCAGCGCCAGCCCCGTAGACAGGGCCACCACAAAACCCTGAGCCAGTTCCGGCCATTCAATGCGAAAATGTATTACAGGAAAACGGGCGGTGAACGGTCCCCATTTTATGCCATTTGATGATATTTTTTCATCACTCATCGATAACTCCCAGACAAATAAACAATTTCTCCCAAAATCGTCTGAACATCTTAGGGAATTAAGCGGCCCTGTAAAGTCCGGAAAAAATTATAGGCGGGGTCTGAAGAATATGGGCGTAAAACGAAACAGGAATAAACCATAGGCCAATACCCAGAAAATGGCCGACATATTGACTATTGCCCCATATTCGAACGCGGGAAAATTTTCCAACACCAATAGCAGAATAGTTCGGCTGAAGGCCGCCAGCGTGATGGCCATAAACATCAGTGTCAGCAGAATATCATTCTTTAAAGCAAGACCGGAATGCCCCAGACTGGCCCGCGACATCACCCCCAGCGTTAAAGAACCCACCGCCCCCACACTGAAAGCATGCAGGGCCGGGCTGAGGCTGATGTCCCCCATCAGCAAGGCTGCCGCATAGAGAAAAAATCCCGCCACAATCCAAGCATAACCCATGGGTAAAATAAAAAGCAGCGGATCACGCCAGACTTTCCAGGCCTGCCAGCCCGTCAGGCGGATCAGTGTGACCAAACCGGCCCCAAGCGCCACCAGACCGGCCCATTGATCCGCCGCGCCAATAAAACGCAAGATGATAAGCAGAACAATCAAACCCACCGACAGCGGCAGGAGCCGGGGGCGGTCTTTAAGCTTCAGGGCGGGATATTTCCCTTTACTAAAAGCCGGGATAATCCGCCCGCCGATTACATTCATCAACAAAACCACCATCAATAAAGCCGCTTCGAAAATCTGGCGCGGCTCTACATTCAGCATTTCCAATGCACTCAGATGAAACGCCATATTAAACAGTGTAAAAATCAGCAATATCACCGGCAGGAAATAATTGCGCTTATTGCCCGCCCCCACCAGAGCCGGAATGATGCCAAGGGCCGCCAGAGGAAGAAAAAGGCCATCAAGCCCCATCACCAGATAGGGATGCAGAAAAGTGCTGAAAAATACGGCAACCCGCCCGGCAATCCACAAAAGGGCCAAAAGCGCCAACAACAAACCTGTGGGTGTTTTCCGTCCGGTCCAGTTTGGCACCGCTGTATAGACAAAGCCGATAATGATCGCCGCCACCATGGCAAAAATCATTTCATGCACATGCCAAAGGTAAGGAGAGAAATAAGAGGGCAGATAGCTGAATTGACCCGACAGCAGAAGCAGCCAATAGGGCAAAATCAACAAAGCCGCCATGGACCCGAGAAAGAAAAACACCCTGAATCCTGCGGATAAAAAAGCCCACTCCCGCATATAAACCACTTTCATACCTCCCGCATTTAACTTTACTTAAATCTATAAGGCAATTGGGTTTCTGTAAAGGAAACAAAGCCAAATGGCATAGTCCATTATTGTCTAAATTTTTAACTAATTTTAAATTAGTACTGTTTAATATTTATTATTATCCAGTTGAATTTATTGCCAAAAATATTATTGAAAGTTTATTATGTCCCTTATTAAAAACACATCCATATTGGGCAAATTAACCCAGCTTAATATCCGGAACAGGCTGATCCTGGGTTTTGGTGCCCTTTGTCTTATTCTGATCATAGCTGTCAGTACTTCCCTGTGGAATGTATCCGTCATTAATAAGGATGTTAACCGCATAAACAGCCTTCGTGTGCCCACTTCCGCCGCCAGTTCGATTTTGGTCAAAGATATTTATGCCACCCTGGCAAACCTCAGGGGCTGGATGCTCACCGGCGATGAAAAATTCAAGGACAAGAGGCAGAATGACTGGCATGAAATAAAACGGGTTCAGGCGAATATGGACAAGCTTTCCCAAAATTGGACCAATCCTGAAAATATAAAGGTCTGGAGCGATTTTAAAATTACTTTGGCGGAATTTGAAAAGGCCCAAAAATCAGTTGAGACCATTGCCAACAGTCCCGAACAATATCCCGCCAATGCCATCCTTTTAAATAAAGCGGCCCCCAACGCGGCCATCATGGTCAATAAAATCACCGAAGTCATCGACCTTGAAGCCGGTATGGCAGCCACTGCGGATCGTAAAAGACTTTTGGGCATGATGGCAGATGTGCGCGGCACCCTTGGGCTGGCTCTGGCCAATATCCGGGCATATCTTCTCACCGGAAACGAAAGTTTCAGGGAAAAGTTCCAAACCCTCTGGGCCAAAAATGATCGGCGTTTTGCCGATTTAAAAAAAGCCTCCGCCCTCATGGGCCCAAAGCAACGTCAGGCTTTTAAGATATTTGTGGAAAAACGCGGTATTTTTGCTCCCCTGCCTGAGAAAATGTTTGAAATTCGCGGTTCGGAAAAATGGAATATGGCCAATTATCTTCTGGTCACAGAGGCCGCGCCCCGGGCGGGCATGTTGCTCAAAGCGCTTGTGGGAGAAGACGGCAAAGGCGGCATGGTAGCCAATCAGCGCCTGTTGTTATCCCAGGATGTTGAAGAAGCTGTTGCCTATGCCGATGGCCTTAAAACCACCCTGTGGACATTGCTTGTAATCGGTTTTGCCGCCTCTATCACAATTGTCTATTTCACCGCAAGGTCCATTGTCACCCCGGTCCGGGAAATGACAAATGCAATGGATATTCTGGCCGATGGCGATACCAGCGTAAATATTCCAGGACTGGCGCGTACGGATGAGATCGGTACCATGGCCAAATCTGTTGATGTCTTCAAGAATAATGCCATTGAACGCAGCCAGCTTGAAGAAAAGGCCCGCAAGGATGCCGAGGCAAGGGAACAGCAAAAAGAGCAAACCCGCCTTGAAAAAGAACAACAGGCCCGCGCCGAAGCCGAAGAATTACAGCGCCGCAGTGATGCCCGCGAAGCCAAAGCCGCCGCCATGGCCGAACTGATTGAAAATTTTGAAGGCAACATCAGTAAAATATTGCAAATGGTCAGCACCGCATCCAGTGAATTGGAAAATACGGCCCAGAGCATGAGCAGCATCGCCACCCAAACCAACGGGCAAACCGCCACGGTTGCCGCCGCCGCCGAACAGGTGAGCGCCAATGTACAAACCGTGGCCAGTGCCACGGAAGAAATGGGTGTTTCCATCAGCGAGATCGCCAGTCAGGTGAAACGCTCTGATGAAGCCAGTCAGAAAGCCTCCAGCGAAGCCGATGGCACTGCCACGGTCATGAGTGAACTTGAGGCTTCTTCAAAAGAAATTTCCGAAGTGGTCAAACTGATCAATGACATTGCCGAACAAACCAATCTCCTGGCCCTGAATGCCACCATCGAAGCCGCGCGTGCGGGGGATGCGGGCAAAGGATTTGCGGTGGTGGCCAATGAAGTGAAATCGCTGGCAACACAAACCGCCGAGGCCACCAGCAATATCAACAATCAAATCAACTCCGTGCAGCAGAAAACCTCTCAGGCAGCGGAGGCCATGGGTGGCATTCGCTCATCTGTTGAAGAATCGGCTGAATTTTCATCCTCCATTGCCTCCGCCATCGAAGAACAACAGGTGGTGACGAATGAAATTTCCCGCAATATTCAGGAAGCTGCCCGCGGCACCCAGAATGTCAGTGGCACCATTGATGGCGTGACCCAGGGGTCTTCCGAGACCACTGCGGCCTCCTCCCAGGTTCTGGATACAGCCCGGGAAATGGCGAGAAGTTCAGAGGATATGAAAAAATTTGTGGAAAATTTCCTCGCCGACATTAACCGTGTGGCCGCGTCCTGATCCAGACGAATTGTATTTCCTGTCGACACACCCTGTGGCGGAAAGACTGAAAGTTGCTTAACCATCAGTCTTTCCGCCTTTTTTTTGATTTTGAACCCCATTTGAAAATAAGCCGGACGCTTCGGAAAGGCTAAAATGAATTTTGATCATTGGCCGAATAAAGAGGTTGATCAGCCTTTATACTTCTGGTTTAATTCAAGCCTGAATTTACAGTATAATTTACCCATGGAAAAATAAATGTCCCTAGGCCTCGCCCGCAGTAAAGAATTACAAAAACGCCGCAGCCAACGTTTTTGGGCAATTGTGAAATTTGTCTTTATTATCGGCGTGATTATTTCTGTGGGTTATTATGCCATGCAATTCGGGGCCAAAATATCGCTGGAAGAAAATAAAAGCCTCAAAGCCCGTTTTTCGCAGCAACAGGAAGAATATGAGAAAATCAGCATGGATCTGGGCAATAACCGTGCGGCCCTGGAAAAACTTGAAAAACTGCTGCCCAGTCAGGAAATTCAGGACCTGCTGGTGGTGATCAATCATCAGGTGGGCAACGGCATCGAACCGGCCCGGATGGAACGTTTAATCAGCGGCCTGACCAAAGATGAAAATTGCGCCGCAGAAGTTGCAAGCAAGCGCTTTATCATTCAAACCCCCGTATCGCAGGTGATGGATGGCTCCGTCAGCTTTGACAAAGGTCTGATCAGCCTGTCCGGACGCGGCAGCCCCACCCTGAATGAAGAGGGCAATCCCGAGGCCTGGTTTGATGTACAAAAACCCATTAGCATCACCTTTACCCTGCCTGGGGGAGAGGCACAGGAAGCCACCGGCAACCTGCCCTTTTTCCACTCAATCCTGATCAAGGACACGGAATATCGTTTCAGCATCACAGCCGGGCGGCGGGCCTATGCGGATGTGACGCTCAGAATCTGCCGCCTCAACTGATCACATCAATATATCTTCCGGGTTTGAGGCCCCCACCCATTCTTTCATGGCGGGCAATGACAGCATATGATTATAATAGTCTTTTACCACGCCTTCCAAGGGCACATTAAAGGCTTTGAAACGGAAGACCACTGGGGCAAACATCGCATCGGCAATGCTAAACTGACCAAAGAGAAACGGGCCATTCTGACCATATTCTTTTCTTGCCGTCCTCCAGATTTCCTGAATGCGGGCCACATCACGGCTGAGCGCTTCGGAAAAATCCGCCACCTCAAAGGCGCCATGGCAGGCCATGGGCATTTTCGAGCGTAATTCCACAAAACCCGCATGCATTTCCGCGCTGATGGAGCGGGCCATGGCGCGGGCATCCAGATCCTGTGGCCATAATGGCTGATCCGCATATAAATCGGCCAGATATTCACATATTGCCAGGCTGTCCCAAACACGCCGTCCGGCATGTAAAAGGGTCGGTACCTTGCCCGCCGGGTTATATTCCAACATGCGTTTATTGGAATCGGGCTGACGCAGGCGGATCAAAATTTCCTCAAATTCCACCCCCAGGATTTTCAGGACCAGCCAGGGCCGCAAGGACCAGCTTGATGCATTTTTATTGCCAATTACCAAAGAAAAATCTGACATTTCAAATCCTTAAGTTTATAAAGAAAGGTGTAAATTTACTTGAAGTTTATACGCAAAAATATTTGCCCGTCCAAGCCTAAAAGGAAGTAAAATGACGCATTTCATTGTCCGGGAAAATTCAGCATACCTCACTTCAGCCGAGGACAATAAAGCTGTTCCCATCATTCCCCTGGCGAAAGAAGCCTTCGAAACATGGCAAAAAAGCCTGTCTCCCGTCCATGATAAATGGGTGAGGCAAAATGATTTTAAGGCCAAGGCCGGGGAAATAATCCTGCTGCCGGGCGCGGATGGGGCTCTGGAAGCCGTGGTGCTGGGCCTTGGTGACAAGGATTTTGGCCCCTGGACCTTTGCCAGCGCCGCCAAATCCCTGCCCTCAGGCCAATATTATATCAAAGGCGACCTCGATGCGGATCAGGCCCATCTGGCAGGGCTGGGCTGGGGACTGGCGCAATATCATTTTGACCATTATCTGAAAAATAAAAAAGACCGCAAAGCTGTGCTGAAGCTGCATGAAAATACGGACGGACATTCAACCCAAAGTCTGATCCGCGCCACCAATCTGGTTCGGGATCTGGTCAATTATCCCACCGACCATATGGGGCCCACAGAACTTTCCCTTGCGGCGGAACAATTGGCCGATGCCTTTGACGCGGAGTTTGAGGAAATTGTCGGTGGCGGCCTGTTGGAAAGAGGTTTTGAGACCATTCATACCGTGGGCCGCGCCGCCGAAAAAGAACCACGCCTGATTGATCTTCACTGGGGCAATACGGATCATCCCAAGCTTACGCTTGTGGGCAAAGGGGTTTGTTTTGACACGGGCGGACTTGACCTTAAACCCTCCAGCGGCATGCGTAACATGAAAAAAGATATGGGCGGGGCGGCTCATGTGCTCGGCCTGGCCCAGGCCATTATGGAAAGCGGGCTTCCTGTACGGCTTCGGGTGTTGATCCCGGCGGTGGAAAATAATATTTCCGCCAATGCTTTCCGTCCGGGTGACATTATTCGCACCTATAAAGGCACCACCGTAGAAGTGGATAATACGGACGCGGAAGGCCGTCTGGTTCTGTGTGATGCGCTCACACTGGCCTCTGAAGAAGAGCCGGACCTTTTGATTGATTTTGCCACCCTTACCGGGGCGGCACGGGTGGCGCTGGGCACCGATGTGCCACCTTATTTCACCGATAATGATGCCCTGGCCCAAGGTCTGGACACCCATGCGAAAAAACAAAATGATCCACTCTGGCGCCTGCCGCTCTTTGAGCCATATGAAGACAGCCTGAAAAGCCCGGTGGCGGATATGAGCAATATGGGAAATGGCCCCTTCGGCGGGGCGATCACCGCGGCACTTTATCTGAAACATTTTGTCAGCAAGCCGGAAAACTGGCTTCATCTGGATGTCTTCGCCTGGAATATATCCGACCGTCCGGGCCGTCCCAAGGGCGGCGAGGCCATGGCGCTCAGGGCAGTATTCTCTTATTTACAGGAACGATACATTAAATAGGCCGTAAATAGGCCGTAAAAAATATTGCACCCTGCGTCATTAATTGGCACACTTCGCTTAATTAATATCATATCCCTCTAAAAGGATAGGACAATATGGATTTTGAACTGAGTGGACATAAAGGTTTGCGATTATGGATGCAAACCCTGAGCAATGTGGTCAGGGATAAAGGCCCCGATCTCACCTCGCGTCAAATGGCCTTGTTGCTCAGAATTTATTTGGAACCTCAGCCCCACACCGTGCGGGGTCTTGCCAAAGATATTAATGTTTCAAAACCCGTGATTACCCGGGCCGTTGATACCCTCAGCAGTTTTGGGCTTGTCAAACGGGTCCGTGATGAAAAGGACAAACGCAGTGTTTTTATTCAGCGTACCGTAAAAGGTGCTGTCTTTCTCACCGATTTTTCAGAAGTAATGGAAAAATCCAATCAGCAGGCCAACGCTGGTTAATCCTATTAAAATTATGAGCTGAATCGGGGAAACAAATGACAAATGAACCGCTTGACCCAAGAATTAATGCCTTTCGCGCCGACCTGGCCGCCCAAAGCTTTAAAGGGCGACTGGAAGCCACAAATTTTGTCCCGGGCATCCCCCATCAGGTGGCCATAGGGCTGCTGGGACTGCATGGCAGCCCCGACCCGGAAAGCAGCCTGAACAACCAATTATTGTATGGCGAAAATTTCATGGTGTATGAGATTAAGGATGGCTGGGCCTGGGGACAGGCGGAAAAAGACGGTTATGTGGGATATTGCCGGGCCGAGGGCCTCAGCCCCGACCTTTTCCCCACCACCCATCATGTAAGCGCACTGAGCACCCATTTGTATAAAGAGCCTGATGTAAAATCAAAAGCCGTGGCACAGGTCTTTATGATGTCAAAGCTTAGTATACTCAGTATGGTGCCCGAAAATGGCTTTGTCCAACTGGTGGATGGCCACTGGGTTTACGCCACCCACATCAGCAATATCGCCGGACAAGATCCGGTGGCCGAAGCCCTGAAGCTGCTCTATGTACCCTATCTTTGGGGCGGATGTTCCAGCGCGGGCATTGATTGTTCGGGCCTGATCCAGCTTTCCTTTGCCACCACGGGACAGGAAGTACCACGGGACAGCGATATGCAGGAAAATTTTATCGGCGAAAAACTGCCTGATGATGCAGTGCCCGAACGGGGCGATCTGGCCTTTTTCCCCGGACATGTGGGTTTCATGCTCGACGATATGCATCTGCTCCACGCCAACGCCCACCACATGCGCGTCAGCATCGACCCCCTACGCGACGTCATCGACATCATAAGCTTCCAGACCGATAAACAGCCTTTGAGCTGTATCAAGCGGGTCACACTCTGAAATGATTAAGGGGCTTATCTGGATATTTTTTTTGCTTTCCGGATCATTTTAGTAATGGCCCAATCCTCAGAAAAATCCTGAGCCTTATTACCATCCATATCCCTAAGGTTTTTATCTGCGCCATGATCCAGAAGGATGCGTACGATATCCTTCCAATTTTTATCGGCAGCCATCATCAAAGCACTATAGCCTTTTTCTCCCTGCAGGTTTACATCTGCTCCATGATCCAACAGGACTTTTACAATCTTCAGATGGCCTCTCTGAGAGGCCTCCATTAAAGCCGTTATACCATTTTTATGTTGAAAATTAATTTCCTTCGTTTTGGGGGCCAGAAGTTCCGCTATTTCACTATAGCCCAGATAAGACGCGGTATTGAGCGCAGGAGCATAACCCTCTGGTTTAAGGTTTGCATCCGCACCCATTTCAAGCAATCGTTTTACATTTTCAACATGTCCATTCTGAACCTCAAAAAACAAAGCTGTCCCCCCTTCTTTGCCCTGATAATTAATATCAATATTTTTTTGCAGCAATATTGCCTCAACAACATTCTGATACCCTTTAGAGGCCGCCATATAAAGAAGAGGTGGATAATCCTTTGGAACAAGGGTGGCATCAGCATTTTGTTTTAGCAACAACAAGGCATTCTCAGCATGCCTATTTTGTATTTCCAACAAAAGTGCTGTAATTCCATTTTCATTTTGGAAATTCACATCATCAACTTTTCTGGACAATATGGCATTAACGACCCCCTTAAGCTTCCTACTGGATGCCCTAAAAAGAATAGTTCCACCTTCTTCCATAGTTGAATTTACATCTGCCCCATTGGCCAGCAACATCAGGGCAATTTCTTCCTGATAGCCATTTATGGCTATGCTTAAGGCCGTGCTACCACCTTTATGTTGATAATTTACATCGGCTCCGTTTTCCAACAAAAATTTGATAACTGCTTTATGGTTATTATATACCGCCATTTGCAAAGCGGTTCCGGAATTCTCACCTGCCAGATTGACATCGGCCCTTTTCGCCAGCAGTCTTTTTACTATTTTTAAATACCCTTTGGCAGCGGCAAATATTAATGCCGTCTCGCCTGCTTCATTCTGATGATCGATATCAATATCTTGGGTTAAAAGCAGTTCAACTGCCCTGTCGTTACCCGTTTGTGCAGCAACATCAAGGGCAGTAAATCCGTCCTCATCGCGCAGGTTTATATCAATACCCTTTTCGATCAATATTCTGGAGATTTCATCATGTCCGGAAGAAACCGCGCTCATTAATATTGATCGGCCGGTCTCTGTTTGAAAATTCAAATTCACCTTTTTTTCATTAATGCTCCGCACCAAATCAAGATCACCCCTTATTACAGCATTATACAAGGCATAACCCGGATAGATGTGGGAATCCGCACCTTCAGCTATGAGGAATTCAACCATTTCATTATGTTTTTTTTCTTTAGCCAGAAATAATGCCGTTCCCCCCCCATCCATCACGTCATTAATATTTGCACCATGCGCGAGCAATATCTGGGCCACTTCCACATGCCCCTTTAATGCGGCCATAATCAAAGGTGTAACCCCCTTATCCCCCTTATGATTCACATTGGCTTTAAAGTTGAGCAACAGCTGGACAAAGTCGGTCTTTCCTCTCTTTGCGCAAACAAGCAAAGGAGAGCGACTTTCGCCAATATCCAAATTTACATCCGCACCAAATTCCAGTAAAGTCCTGAAGGTTTCCAGATTATTCTTAAATGATGCGATATATAATGCTGAACCTTCGTTCCAGCCTTCACCATTAACATTTGCGCCTTCATTTAAAAGCTTTTTGATTTCTTCTGCATCAGCATCTTTCATTATCAGCTGGCGCAACCTTGTGTCTTGCCAGTCGGATGCAAAGGATTTAAAATTAAACATCAGGAATAGTGTCAGAAACGCAAAAAAGCTTATAAAATGTGGCCAATACCACCTATTGCCAGAATTATAAAAACTTCTTGTGAACATTTCACTCCCCCAAAAAAATCAAGCCTTTTGCAGAATAACAAGACATCTTAAAATTGTCGATATTTCAATTGTTTTCATAAAAAAAGGCCGCTCAGATCTGAGCGGCCTTTATATTTTTACCTGTAAAAAGAAATCTTATTCTTCAACAGCCTCTTCCACTGCTTCCTCAACTGCGGCCACTGCCGGCAGGGCTGCCGGGGTGTTGCTCAGGGAACGCAGGTAGGCGATCATGGCGGCGCGGTCGGTGGCTTTTTTCAGGCCGGCAAAACTCATTTTTGTTTTGGGCACATAAGCGGATGGTTTTTTCATGAAAGCGTCCAGCGCTTCATAATCCCAATCCCCGCCCTTGTCGATCATAGCAGAGGAATATTTAAATCCTTCATGACCGGCTTTGGCCCGGCCGACAATATCCCAGAGATTGGGGCCCACAAGATTTTTACCGCCCTGATCCACTGTATGACAGGCTTTACATTTCTTGAAAATTTTCATGCCTTTGTCCACAGAGGCTGTGCTGAGCAATTCAGCGAGGCTCGGGCCTTCAACCACCGGGGCCGCAGACGCGTCTACCGCCGCACCACTTTCGGCCACTTCGATGGGAAATGCATTTTCTTTCAAAGGCTCTTCATGGAAAATAATGCCTGATATTTCGCTCAGACCCATAAAACCCAAAAAGGTCAACAAAAACGCCAAGGCAATCTTATTCAAATCAAATGAATTCACGGTTAATCCCCGCTCGTTAAATTATACCAATATCAGGGAAATACCCCTTCCCGACTTCACGCTCTTATGTACAGATGTTTTTCGCCCCGCACAAGGGGGGATTTGCCTCCAATGGGCTGAAAAAATGCATTTTCACGCGCATTATCATTGACAGATAAAGTCTGTGTGAGAATATAGCGCTCAAATTTAAGGGAAGAAACATGCAGAAAAACACAGAACAGAACAATATTATTGCTTTTCAGGGCGAACCCGGGGCTTATTCCGATCTGGCCTGTCGCACCGTCTTTCCCGAAATGACCAGCCTGCCGTGCCATACCTTTGAGGGGGCTTTTGCCGCCGTGATCGAAGGCCGGGCGCGATATGCCATGATTCCCATTGAAAATTCCGTGGCCGGACGGGTGGCGGATATTCACCAGCTGATCCCCCATTCCGAACTGCATATCATCGGTGAACATTTTCAGCGCATCAATCATCACCTTCTCGCCATCAAGGGTGCCAGCATGGACAGCCTGAAAGTGATCCGCAGTCATGAACAGGCGCTGGGTCAATGCCGTGGCAACCTGCTTGGCTGGGGGCTGGAGCCGGTGGCCTATACAGACACCGCCGGGGCGGCAAAATTAATCGCCGAGATGAAGGATCCTTCGGTGGGGGCAATTGCCTCTTCTCTGGCCGGGGAAATTTACGGGCTGGAAAGCATCAAAAAAGACATTGAGGATGCAGATCACAATACCACCCGTTTTGTGATTTTCTCCCGCGAGACATTAAATGAGGTGCCCCGCGACAAAACCACCGTCACCAGTTTCATCTTTCAGGTCCGAAACGTGCCCGCCGCCCTGTATAAAGTCATGGGCGGTTTTGCCACCAATGGCATCAATATGACCAAGCTGGAAAGTTATCAGGTCAAGGGTAATTTTGTCGCCACCCAGTTTTATGCGGATATCGAAGGCCACCCGGATGATGAGGCCGTCAAATTTGCCTTTGAAGAACTCAAATTCTTCACCACCGTCTTTCGCATTTTGGGCAGCTATCCCGCCGCGCCGTACCGGCTGAAAAGAAAAGCCTAATCCTGATCAAAGCGGGATATATCCCGCACCGCGCCCTTATCCGCAGATGTGGCCATCATGGCATAGGCTTTCAGGGCCTTGGACACTTTACGGTCGCGCTTTTCCAAGGGTTTCCAGGCGGCTTTTCCTTTGGCTACCATAAGGCGGTGGCGTTCGGCCAGTTCCGCATCAGACAGAGCCAGATGCAGACTGCGGTTTGGAATATCAATCTCAATCATATCCCCTTCTTCCACCAGGGCAATGGCCCCACCCGAAGCGGCTTCCGGCGATACATGGCCAATAGAAAGCCCCGACGTGCCGCCGGAGAAACGCCCGTCCGTGATCAGGGCGCAGGCCTTGCCCAGCCCCATGGATTTCAGATAAGACGTGGGATAGAGCATTTCCTGCATGCCGGGGCCGCCCTTGGGGCCTTCATAGCGAATAACCAGAACGTCCCCTTCATTAATCTCGCCGCCGACAATGGCCTCGACCGCGCTGTCCTGAGATTCAAAGATTCGGGCCGGGCCGGAAAATTTCAAAATATTCTCATCCACCCCGGCGGTCTTGACAATCGCCCCATCCACCGCCAGATTGCCCGAAAGTACCGCCAGGCCACCATCCTGACTATAGGCATGATCAGCCGTACGGATACAGCCCGCTTTCCTGTCATCATCCAGGCTGTCATATTGTTTATTCTGGGAAAAAGCCACGGTGGTGGGCACCCCGCCCGGGGCCGCCCGGTAGAATTCCTTCACCCCTTCATCCGGGGTGGTGACAATATCAAAATGTTCAATGGCCTCTGCCAGCGTGCCCGCATAAACCGTGGGGCAATCGCCGTGAATATGACCGGCGCGGCTGAGCTCACCAAGCAAAGCCATGATACCACCGGCCCGATGCACGTCTTCCATATGATAATCCGGTGACATGGGGGCTACTTTACACAAGTTCGGCACCTTGCGGCTGAGCCTGTCAATATCCGTCATGGTGAAATCCACCCCGCCTTCCTGTGCCGCCGCCAGAAGATGCAACACCGTATTGGTGGAACCGCCCATGGCAATATCCAAGGTCATGGCATTTTCAAAAGCCTTGAAACTGGCGATCGAGCGCGGCAAAACCCGCGCGTCATCTTTTTCATAATATTGGCGGGTGAGGGCCACAATCCGCCGCGCCGCCTCGAGGAAGATATCCTTGCGGCCCGCGTGGGTGGCCAGCATACTGCCATTGCCCGGCAAAGCCAGTCCCAAAGCTTCGGTCAGACAATTCATGGAATTGGCGGTAAACATGCCGGAGCAGGAACCACAGGTGGGACAGGCCGAACGTTCCACCTTTTCCACATCCGCGTCCGATACCTGCGGGTCAACCCCCATGACAATCGCGTCCACCAGATCAAGCCCGTGGTCGATGCCCTCTACCTTGCCCGCCTCCATCGGCCCGCCGGAGACAAAGACCACCGGGATGTTAAGTCTGAGCGCCGCCATCAGCATACCGGGGGTAATCTTGTCACAATTGGAAATACAGACCATGGCATCGGCGCAGTGGGCTTCCACCATATATTCCACACTGTCGGCAATCACTTCCCGGCTCGGCAGACTATAAAGCATGCCGTCATGGCCCATGGCAATGCCGTCATCCACCGCGATGGTATTAAATTCCTTGGCGATGGCCCCGGATTTTTCAATCTCCCGCGCCACCATCTGGCCCAGGTCTTTCAGGTGTACATGACCGGGGACAAACTGGGTGAAACTGTTGACCACAGCAATAATCGGTTTGCCAAAATCATCATCCTTGACCCCGGTGGCCCGCCACAGGGCACGCGCCCCCGCCATATTACGGCCATGGGTGGAAGTTTTTGAACGATAATCGGGCATGATAAATTCCTGCTACAGTATTATTTTGAAACTTTCTTGTAGCATATTCATCATTTCAGGCAATTTAAATTTATTTTACTCTATTTTTTTCATTTTCCCAAAAGACATGGGAAAAGCATCCGGTGCCAGCCATTTTTCGTCCAGATCCGGCCAGCCCCGGTCATCCATATCGGTTTTATCTTTCCAGTTTTCCTTGCCGCTCCACCGCTCAATATCAATGGCATAGACTTTGGTTCTTTTCAGGTCTTCTTCCCGGATCGGGCTATAATCCTTATTCAGCTCCATGGGATCGAAATATTTATCAATCAACCCATATAAGGATTGTTTCTTTTCCATTTCATCGGTGAGGGTGCGCACCGTGCCAAAGGCCATGACACTGCGGTATTGACTGGAAAAATGCAGAGCCTGGTTTGAGGGCAGCAATTGGCCCATTTCTGCCGCACAAAAACAGATTTCCCGATGACGGTCTGTATTGGCCGCGCGGCGCCCGACGGTGGAACCATGCATATAAATCGAGTGGCGATCCGCATCATAAAAAAAGGTCATGGGATGGACAAAAGGCTGCTCGTCCCATTTGGTGGCAAAATAGCCCAACGGCGCGCGCTGGATAAAATCCAATATCCATTCATCTGTCTGCACCAGATGTCCCCGCCGCTGCCGGTTGGCAGGCCGCGTTTTCAGATCATAAGCCCGTGCCATTCTCATCCTCTTTGATTAATTTCATGACTTATTTCAGGACATAGTCTAGTACTTGGTTATATTAAATATCCAATTTCAGATGATTTTTGTATGACCAATATATTTATAAACCTTGATCGTCACACTTCCCTGTCCCTGCAGCAGCAGTTGACCGACGGTTTGCGCCAGCAAATTTTAAACGGCATGATAAAAGGCGGGCAACGCCTGCCGTCATCGCGGATGCTGGCCCAAAATCTGGGCATATCCCGTATTGTTTGTCTTTATGCCTATGAACAATTGGCGGCGGAAGGTTATCTGAGCAGCAAAACCGGGGTGGGGACTCTGGTGGAAAAGGGTATTCAGGCCGCATCTGAAACCCATAAAAAACTGCCGCGCCCGCAATCCGGCCCGAACTGGTTTCCCCCTGCAAAAGCAGAAAAGCCCTCATCCCATCCGGCAAAGATTGATTTTTCCATGGGTCGGCCCGTGCCTGGCCTGATTGATGAAAAGGCCTGGAAAAGAGCCTGGCGCTGGGCCTTATCCCGCCCGCTTGAGCATAAAAACACCCCCGCCGCGGGTATCCTTGATCTGAGGCAGGCCATTGCCGGGCATGTTCAGGTGAGCCGGGGCATTGACTGTTCCCCCGAAAATATCATCATCACTTCGGGGGCGGTTGATATCATCAACCTCATGGCCCGCATAACCCGCACAGTCCGGCCCCATGTCTATCTGGAAAATCCCGGTTTCACCGCGGCGTGGAATAGTTTTAAAAGTTATGGCCACAGGATCAGTCCTGTGGCCATTGATGAACAGGGCCTTTTGGTCAGCCGTCTGCCCAAGGGGGCGGCTCAACCCGCCTTGGTCTTCTGCACACCGTCCCATCAATTTCCGCTCGGGTTTCGAATGAGCGCCAAAAGAAGACTGGCATTGCTTGATTGGGCCAGTGACGAAAACGCCCTCATCCTTGAAGATGATTATGACAGCGAATTTCGCTATGACGGTGCCCCCCTCCCCACTTTAAAGACTCAGGACAGACAGGGCCATGTGGTATATTTTTCTTCCCTGTCCAAAAGCCTGACACCGTCCATCCGGCTGGGTTATCTGATCGGGCCCAATAATATCACCCGCGCCCTGGCCCAGGAAATTGGGGAAAGCCACCTTCAACCGCCCCTGTTGCTGCAACAGGCCATGGCTTATTTCATACAAAAGGGCGAATTGGACAAACATATGCGCCGGGCGCGACGCCATTATAGCGCCTTAAACAAAATAATGCGTCAGGAACTCGTGGATTTACCGCCCCATATATCGTGTCATGGTCTGGAAGGAGGGCTTCATGCTTTTATGCATTTTCCCAAAGAATATGATCTGGTCTTATTGCAAGACCAGCTGGCGCGCGACGGCATTAAAATTGACAGCTTGAACAAGCGCCAGCACGCCCCGAGCGAGTGGCACGGGCTGGTATTGGGATATGGCCATATGGGGCAGGAAGAATTACGGCAGGGTCTGAGAGAGATGCGCCATCATCTTTGATTATTCTTTTAACAATCCTTCGATGGTTTGGCGAATGGCTTCTGGAAAAGACAGGGCCTTGCGGGCCTCTTTATCAAAATAAAGGCCGGTAAATTGGGCCGTGGCACAAAGGTCGCCTGTCTCGGCATCAAACATCTCATGGGCAAAGGTGAGGGACTTGTCACCCAGATCAATAATTTTACTGCGGATGATGATAATATCACCGGCCAGAAGTTCGCGTTTATATTTCAAATTCTGCTCAACCGCCACCAGCCCCTGATTTTCATCGCGCATTTTTTTACTGGAAATGCCCACCTGTGAGAAAAAATGCCAGGTGGCTTCGTCAAATTTACCCACATAATGCATCACATTCATATGGCCCATATGATCACAATGCCACGGATAAATCGTACCCTGATAGGTTTGCATCATTTTATTCATTGACCCATTGCTCCAGCAAATGGCGGGCGATGGCGATCCTGGGGGGAACACGGAATTTATCATTACCGCCGCTCGCCATTGTTTCAATTAATTCTTTCTTTTCTATCCAGAAGGCATCTTCCAGTTCATCCCCTTCCAGATCAATCTCCTCACTCAGCCCTTCGGCCATAACCCCGATCATGAGGGAAGAGGGAAAGGGCCAGGGCTGGCTTTTTACATAAGACACCGCCCCCACCTTGATGCCCGCTTCTTCCAGAACTTCGCGTCTGACCGCTTCTTCAATGCTCTCCCCCGGTTCCATAAATCCCGCCAGCGCCGAATAATTTCCCGGCGGGAAATGAGCGCTGCGGCCCAGCAGGCATTTTTCGCCGCGTGTGACCAGCATGATCACCACCGGGTCGGTTCGGGGGAAATGTTCGGCTTTACAATCGGAATTTTCGCATACCCGTAAATATCCCCCGTTTTTACTCAGGGTCTTATGGCCACAACAGGAACAAAAATAGCGTCTTCCATTCCAGTCCAGCAACATTTTCCCACGCCCGAGCAGGGAGGGCAGATCACTGAAATCCTTTTCACAACATTGCATTGCCACCGATCGCAGATCAATAAATTTATCCCTGCCTTTAAGCCTGTCTTTCAGGGGCGACTTGCCCACCTCAAGGGCAAAGGTGGCCTGATCGCCCTGAAGGCCGACAAAAATGAAATCTTCCGGTGGAAAATCCTCTAAATCCGCCGCGGTTTTAAAACAGGGGGCCAGATCTTGCGAAAGAAGCATCAGGGGCCGACCAAAAGAATACAGCAGGAAACGACTGTTCTTATCCCTTATGGCTGCCGCCAGCCATTTTTGGTCGCTACGCAAATGGTCCGCCGGGTCGAGGGGAAAGCCTGAAAAGGCACATAAGTCTGCTGTCATACTATTTTCTGCCAATTATTTTTAAATGTTTTCCAAAAGAAGACAAAAGCCTCTTGATCTGACTTAAAAAAAAGCCCATATAGGCCGCGAGAGATTGGCGGACGATTGACTCGCCAATCCGGTCAGGCCCGGAAGGGAGCAGCCGTAACGGGATATTTCGGGTCGTTCAATCTCTCACCATCCTTTTTCAGACCTTGACATTAGCCCCCTGCCATCAGGTCGGAATATTCAAAAATGATGCTTTAATACCGTCAATCATAAACTGGGTTGCCATGGCCGCCAGGATCACCCCGAGAATACGGGTGATGGCATTGGCCACCGTCTGCCCCAGAAAATCCATGATCCGGGTGGACGCCAGAAGAATGATCACCGTCGAAAGCAAAGCCGCACCAAGAGCCGCCAATATCATACCCTGTTCCGCATAATCCTCTTTATGCTGATTGAGCATCAACATCAACGTGGCAATGGAACCCGGCCCGGAAATAAAGGGAATGGCCAGCGGGAAGACCGAGATATCCTCAGGCTCCTCTTCATGAACCACCTGCACTTGCCCCTCTTCTTCGTAAATCAGACCTTCGGCTTTTTTCTCCCGCCGTTCGGTGCGTTTTTCAAACACCATTTCCATGGCGATCAAAAACAAGAGAAAACCCCCGGCCGTGCGAAAGGCCGGCATGCTGATGCCCAGAGCCCCAAGCAGGCCATGGCCAAAAAAGGCAAACAGCAAAAGAATGACGCTGGAAATCATCAGGGCTTTGAAAATCATCGCCCGTTTATGCTGGGCGCTGGTGCCATGGGTCATCACCGCAAAAATAGGCGCGATGCCCAACGGGTCAATCACCACAAATAAGGTTATGAAGGCGGATAGAAAAATCTCATACATATGTCTGCCCCTTTTTTAAGGTTTCGGAAAAATATACTGGCTCAATAATGCCGGTATATTGCCAAATTATGACACTTCGGGTTCTTCAATGCCAGCCTGACGACAGGCGGCGGTAACAGTATTTTTAAGAAGCACGGCAATGGTCATGGGCCCAACCCCGCCCGGCACCGGGGTGATGGCACCCGCATGTTTTACCGCTTCGGAGAATTCCACATCGCCCACCAGACGGAATTTCCCGTCTCCTTTGGCAATGCGGTTGATGCCCACATCAATGACGGTGGCCCCTTGTTTGATCCAGGACCCTTTGACCAGTTCAGGCCGCCCCACCGCCGCCACCACAATATCGGCCCGCCCCACCACGTCGGGCAAATCTTTGGTACGGCTATGGGCCATGGTGACAGTACAATTCTGATCCAACAGCAATTGCGCCATGGGTTTGCCCACAATATTGGACCGGCCCACCACCACCGCGTCAAGACCGGAAAGGTCCCCCAGATGGTCTTTTAACATCATGATACAACCCAGCGGCGTGCAGGGCACCATGCCTTTGCCGCCCGTGGCCAGAAGGCCGGAATTAATCACATGAAAACCGTCCACATCCTTGGCCGGGTTGATGGCATCAATCACCGCCGCTTCATTCATATGGCCCGGCAGGGGCAATTGCACCAATATGCCATGAACTTTTTCGTCCCTGTTCAATTCATCAATCAGGGACAGGAGTTCGTCTTCCGAACAATCCGCTTCCATACGATATTCATAACTGTTCATGCCCGCATCATGGGTGGATTTATTCTTGTTGCGCACATAAACCTCACTGGCGGGGTCTTCGCCCACCAGAACCACCGCAAGACCTGGGGTCAGGTCGTGTTTTTCCTTGAGAAGGGCTACTTGAGCGGCAACATCCGCTTTTATTCTGGCCCCGAAAGCCTTGCCATCAATAATATCTGCGCTCATGTCTGAAATTCCTTCATCCATTGTTGCAGCCGGGCCATCAAAGCCGGGCCATCACCTTCTATGAGAATCTGTTTATTGCGATTTGTCTTGCCCGATGCAACAGAAATCTTTGCCAAAGGAATTTTCAGGGATTTTGAAAGCATTTTCAACAGGCTTTTATTGGCTTTGCCGCCTTCGGGCATTGACGTCACCCGCGCCTTGAGAAAAAAATTTCCCGCCGCGTCTGCGCCCAAAGGGCCAAAAGAATTTTTTGCCGCCTTTGGGGTGAGTCGCAAAGAGAGGCGAATACCCCCTTTAACCACCTGAAAGGGCAGATCAGCCATACATCAGCGGTGTCAGAATATCGCGCAATATGAATATTTCCAGAAATTGCAGCCCGATGATCAAGATAATGGGGGAAATATCAACACCGCCCAGATCCGGCATGAAACGCCGAATGGGCCGCAGGGCCGGCTCAGTGAGCTGACGCAACATATAATAGACATTATTGACAAAAGGATTATGGGTATTGATCACCCCGAAATTGATCAGCCAGCTCATGATGATGGCGATGATCAAAATCCAGATATAGAGACTGATAACACTATCAACCAGAAAATATAATGCCTGCATTCTTTTTTCCTTAAAGATTTATCCTTCTCATCAGATGTAGTTTCCTTGAGAGCAATGTTCAACAATTAGTTTCTCCCGCAGAGGCAAAACGGGCTGAAACCAGGAAAAAAACGCCTGTTTTGTCATATTTAAGCAATTTTTACAGCCCAACTAGGCAAATTCGCCTTATTGGCAGCTTTTGATGATAATGTTATGTTTTTGTAAGAAAAGGTTAACTGATTCCCCTTATTCTAAAGAATGGGTGAATTTTAATTGCAGGAGATGGGCAGACAGATATGGTCGATCTTTTTGGCAGACAACAATCAACGGGGCTTCAGCTCTTCAGTCTGGATCAGAATCTTCTGGGCTCCTATTATAATGCCCGCGTTGTGAGCCATACGGTGAACGCCATTCAAAATGCCACTTATTTCCCCACAGGGCGCGGCCCGGCCGTTCTCACCCCCTGGGATGTGGCCGAAGGCAACAAACGTTCCCTGATCGGCCAGTATAATGCCATCCGCAACAAAACAGATTTTATTGACCTTAAATCCGACCTGGTCAGAAAAGTGAGCAGTAATCCGGATCAAAAAGCGCTTTTTGCCCTTTATACGGCCCTGTCCGACCTTAAAACCATTGCTGATTACACGGCTCATGACAATACCCCCGAAGCCCTGATCGCCAGGCTCAACACCCAATTCAGGGGCGGATTTTCTCAGGTTCAGGATTATGTGAAGGGGCTGGATCTGGACAAGCTCACCCTGTTATATGGCAAAAAAGAACCCCGTGTGACCACCGATGTGGCACTGGGCAAAAATCAGGCCGATATTATTGGGGCCTCTTTGAAAAATACTTTCTCCCGCACGCAGGTTATTCCGGGCCTCACAGGCAATGAAGTCTTCACCATCAATATCGACAAGACCACCGTTAATGATGATATTGTGGTCGATCTGTCCACCATCACCGGTGACATTACCCTCAACAGCCTGGTCAGTCATATCAATCAGCAAATCAATGCCGTTACCACCCTGGACCCCAATGGCAATACCGTCACCCAATATAAATCCAAATTTGTGGTTGAGGAAATCGGTCCCAAGGAATTCGCCCTCAAGCTTGATAGCTATTCCGGGGAAAAAATCACCCTCTCCGCCGCGGTGGAAGACCCGGCCCTTTATATTACCGGCTCCACAAAAGACCTGGGGCTCAATCAAACTGAAACAGCAAGCCTGACCCGGCTGGCGGGTTTAAATACAGCGGCCCCCACAACGGAACTCACTCAGCAAGTGGCCGGCATAGACGCATCCTCATTATTGCCACCTTTAAAAGACGAAGACGGCAACGATATTATCAGTGATCCGGAAGCCTTGCAAACCACCACTGCCGGTTCCGCTGTGGACAGTCAGGGCAATGTTTATGTGGTGGGCAATACGGTGGGGGATGTGGGCGGACAGGTGAATGCCGCAACAAATCAGGATGTTTTCCTCACCAAATATGATGCTTCCGGCAATGTACTCTTTTCCCGCCTGCTGGGGGCCTCGGACACGGCACAGGCTTTTGACATTGCCATTGACGGCAGTGACAATGTGATCATCGCCGGGCAGGTGAATGAAGAATTAAAAACGTCGGATGTTTTTAGCGGTTATGACAGTTTTGTCACCAAATATGACAATACGGGCGAAGAATTATGGACCTATCAGCAAGATACGGTAGCCAAGGATCAGGCCAATGCCATCGCCATCGATGCCAACGGTGATATATTTGTCACCGGACAAATATCCGGGCGGTTGAATGCCACCACCACAGCCGGGGGTGGCACGGACACATATGTTGCCAAGCTGGATGGTACGAGCGGAAGTCTCACCGCCGCCACACAAATCGGGGGTGCCGGCACCGAATATGGCGAGGCGATTGCCATCGCCAATGACGGCAATATCCTCATCGCTTCGCGCGAAGACGGGGTGGCGGTGGTACGCAAGCTTGATGCGGCCAATCTTGGCACAGAAATCACATCTTTCTCCATCGGCAGTTTGGGTGGCGGGGCCATCAGCGATATTGCGGTGGATGCCACGGGCGGCATTTATGTGTCCGGAACCTCTCAAAATGCGAGCCTTGCAGGCGGGGGCACTATTGTGAACGCTCATCAAGGCGGCTCGGACGGATTTGTCACCCGCCTGAGTGATGGCGGGGCAAGCCTCAGCGCCGACTGGACCAATTTTGTTGGCACCAGTTCCACCGACCAGATCGAAGGCCTTACCGTGCAGAACGGATCGGTTTTTGTAGCAGGCAAAACCAGCGGCACCTTTGCCGGAGAGATTAAAACCGGCTCCACCGATGGTTTTGCCGCCAAAATTGATGCGGTGGCCGGGGCCACCATCTGGACAGAACAGCTCAAAGGCAGCAAAGGATATAATGGCAGTTCCGCTCTGGCCTTTTCCGCCACCGGTTCGTCCGTATTGACCAAACTGGGCCTGCCCACGGGTCTTTATGACAATAAACAGAGCCGGGATATTGAAACCCAGACCTCGGCCCGGACAGGCGATTATTTTTATATCGCGGTCAATGGCGGAGCGGCGAAAAAAATCACCCTGAAAGAAGGCGATACTTTTGATACGCTGGCCAAACGGATTAACCTGTCCTCCTTCCGCTATATCAAGGCAAGCCAGACCATAGGTTCCAATGGCCCGGAACTTAAAATTGAATCAAAACTGGGTGCCACATTACAGATTTTCGCCGGTGATCAATCAAAAGACGCCTTGAAAAAGCTGGGTCTGGAGCCGGCAAAAATTCTTCCTGCGGATCAGATTTTCAGTATTGGTGATGATAGTCTGGGCACCGACCCGGATAATCTGGGCGGTATATTTGCACTGGAGCTTTTATCCGGCTTTTCCCTCAGAAGTAAAAAAGAAGCCGAATATGTCAGTGCGCAACTCACCACCAGCATCGAAACCATTCAGCGCGCTTTCCGTTCCCTGACCTATGATCCGGTAAAGGCGCAAATACTGAAAGATGCAAAATTAAAAGGTGCCGGTCCGGCGCCGGCCTATTTACAAAGCCGCCTGGCGAATTATCAGGATGCCCTGAGCCGATTGCAGGGCCTGTAACAGAGGCCACTTAAAGAGGCATGTAACAGAGGCTGATATTCCGTTTAAGATGAAAATAACATACGAATGGAAGGAAAGATGCGATCGGTAAGCAACTGGACCGCTCTTTAAATGATATAAAGCCGCTTGTAAGCAACTCGGCTTATCAAATCCAAAAGAGGCAGTCGATACACAACTGGACCGCCCTTTTGGGCCTATGAAGTCGGCGAAACTGAAATCCGTTGGGGGATCGGAAAGCCAGAAGTTGCCGTACTTCATAGACGAAATAGTTAATTGCAATATCCGTGCCAAATAATTTTATCCTTTAAAATCAATGAAGTTTTAAAAAAACATTTAAATTTTGTACAATTTTTCGCATAATGCAACGCAATTTGCCTTAAATTGTATAAAATTTAAACAAACTGCAACTATATGCAATTACCGCAATTAATATGACCTGAAACGGATCGCCACCCTTTTATTCAAAACAATCAGAGCCGGATTCTAAAAAATCTGGGATGGTTTTTTTAACATCCCCCTTAACATTCATTAACATTTCAGTCAGGAATATACAGTATGATATATCCTCCATATAAGAATGAAGATATAATGACAAAAAGATCCATAAAAACGCTGCTCTACCTGCTTGTGCCTTGCCTGATGGCCTCCCCTCTCAACAGCTTTGCCGCTGAAGAAGCCCCCAGTGATGAGGAAGCGATTGTCGCCTACATCATCGTACCGCCTTATTCGGTCAGCATGTTTCACAAAGGAAGACCCCGGGGCACTTTGACGGTTTCCGTTCAATTGCGGATATTAGACACAGAAAATCGAAAAGCTGCTGAGAAATTTATGCCCCGTCTGAGCAATGCTTATGTTATGGAAACCACGCGGCTTGCCATTGATTTTTTTGATGTCAACCGCCCCGTAAACCTGATGATTTTGGGCGACAGCCTGCAACGGGTGACCAATAAAATATTGGGGCATGATCAGTCACAGATTCTCATCGCCAATGCCATCGTTCAAAAAAAATAATCAGGAACAGCCCCCGCACCGCCATACCCGCACAAACCCCTTAAAGGCCGCCAATTCACACCAAAAAAACAAACGACTGTTTTAATGGCGTGTTTTGGTTGATATGATGTTCCTTTTCTTATATATATAATTGGTGCGGTTGAATTATTTACAAATGAAGTGCCTGACAAAAGGCTCCATAAAATTTATTAAAATAAATTCGCCTGCAATATTATAGCTGCCTTTCCGGGGAGGAGAGCAGATATGATGATAAATAAAAACAGCACCGCATATAATGAATATCTATATGCACCTTAATGGGCCAACTTAAATCAATGGGAGGATTTATGTCCTATCTTAAATATCTAAAAACCACATCTGCCCTTATTCCGCTTACCCTGATGTCAGGTGTTTTCGCCTCAACTCAATCCATGGCGGCGGAAGAAGAAAGTATCACCCTCGATGAAATCGTGGTCACGGCACAATATCGTGAACAAAGCCTTCAGGATGTTCCGATCTCTGTATCTGTGATCGATGGCGACTTTATTCAGAAACAATCCATTGAGAAAATGGCCGACCTGCAATTTTCCGTGCCCAATTTCACCATGGCGGAAAGCGGCATCGGTACCAACGTCTTTATTCGCGGCATTGGTTCGGGCAACAATCAGGGTTTTGAACAATCCGTCGGTATTTATGTGGACGGCATCCACCATGGCCGCGCCCAGCAATCCCGTGCGCCTTTCCTTGATCTGGCGCGGGTTGAAGTATTGCGCGGGCCGCAGTCCATCCTCTTTGGCAAAAACTCCGTGGCTGGCGCCCTTAACATCACCACTGCTCGGCCCACCGAAGAATTCGAAGGCTCTATCAGCCTCGCCTATGAACCCAATGATGATGAAAAAGAAGCCACACTGGTGCTGTCCGGCCCCGTATCCGATAAAGTCCGGGTTCGTCTGGCGGCGCGCTATCATGATCTTGACGGTTATATCGAAAATCTGACCTTGGGTCAGAATGAGCCCAATCAGGAAGACTGGACCATTCGCGGCACCGCAGAATTTGATGTCAATGAAAACCTGACTGCAACGTTAAAAGTGGAACGCAGCGAATTTGACGTTTTGGGCCGCAATATTGAAATTGATGGTGAAATTGCCCCCACCGCCGGCCCCTTTGCCGGCCTGCAATATTCACAAATCCTGGCCGGGGCCTTTGGTCAGGACGCGTCGGTTCTGAATAATACTCTGGACGGCAAACGCCATGCCAATGGCGATTTCAGCAACAATCAACAGACCGAGGTGGTCTTTACGCTGGACTGGCAGATGGGCGATCATGTACTGACCTCCATTTCCGGTTATTCCGATTTTAAATTTGATGATAACTGTGATTGTGACTTTACAGGTGGCGATGTCTTTACCTTGCCTCTGTCCGAACAATTTGAACAATATTCCCAGGAAATTCGCCTGACCTCTCCGGGTGGGGAAACCGTGGATTATATATTAGGCGCATATTTCCAAACCAGCAATCATGGTTATCAGGATGCTCTGGAAGTCACCGGCACTTCGGTTCTGGTGCCCTTATTGAATGGCAATCCCGGGTTCGCGCCTTTTGCTCCGTTATTCGGGGCATTGGGTGTCACAGGCGCGGGCGATCTTTTTGCCAATACAGCTGCCCCGCGTGATGCCAAGGTGGATGCGGAAGTTTATTCTGCCTTTGCTCAGGTTTCCTGGCATATGAGTGACCGGTTCACCTTGCAACTGGGTGGTCGCTTGACCCATGAGACCAAAGAAGGGTCGCGTAATCTGACCGTCACCAACCTGGACGGTACTGCTTTGAGCGGTGCTAAATTACTGACACCGGATTTTTATGGATTTGCCTTTGATATTGGAACAGACAATGCAGCCGGAGCGAACTTACTTCCAGTTCTGACCGGCATTTTGACCGACAGTCTGGGGCCAGTTGCAGGCCCTCCGACAGCTGCCGCTTTAGCGGCGGGTTTTGGCCCAACATTTACAGGAAGTCAGCTCCTCAATGGCACTCACCCTGTTCTTGGCAGCCGCAAAGAAACCAATTTCTCACCTGACATCAAACTGACTTTTGATGTGTCCGATGACACGATGCTTTATGCCAGTTGGGTCAAGGGCAGCAAATCCGGTGGATTTGACTTCCGCGCCAACAATCGCGGTCGTGAAGCCACCATGGAAGAGGCCTTTGAATTTGAAGATGAAAGCGCCACCAATTATGAAATTGGCGGCAAGCTGATGGTCGCCGACGGCGCGGCAGAAATTAACTTTGCCGGTTTCTTCACCAAATTCGATGACCTTCAGGTCTCCATCTTTGATGGCACGTTGGGCTTTAACGTGGGTAATGCGGCCAAGGCGGAAGTGCTTGGATTTGAAGTGGATGGCCGCTGGCAGGCCACAGAAAGTCTGACCCTGAATGGCTCCGTGGCTTATACGGACTTTGAGTTCAAGGATTATGTGAATGGTCAATGTTATTTCGGACAGGCCCCGTTTGGCCCGTCTGCCGCCAATGGCGACTGTGATTATTCCGGCCTGACGACCCAGCTGGTTTCCGACTGGCAGGCCACAGCCGGCTTTAATCATGTGTATAATATCAACGATGACCTGAGCGTGAATACCTCCGGTAATCTCTTCTATACCAGCGAATATCACGCCTCACCCCAGCTTGATCCAAAATTGATCCAGCCGGGTTATGTCAGGTTGAATGCCCGCATTGGTCTGATGAGTGAAGCCGGTTGGGAACTGGCCGTCCTCGGTGAAAATCTCACCGACAAAAAGGTTAAACTTTTTGCCGCCGATGCCCCGCTGTCCGGTTCAACCTTTGGCGCCATCGCCAATTATAACTTCATGAGCCGCGGCCGCACCATCACCATCCAGGCCTCTATGAAGTTCTAAGATTAAAAAGCTTTAAAAAGAGCGGTGATTGTTTCAGTCACCGCTCTTTTTTTATTTGATGGGGGGAATCCCCCCGCGCTCGCGCGCATCCCCCCTCGCCTCGCATAAGCTCGGGCGGCCGCTTGGCCTTGCCTCAAGGCCTACGGCCTATCGGATTGGAGCTTTATTTTGGAAGGGCGGAGTGTGGGGCTTTTCATTTTTTTGGTTTGATGGGGGGAAACCCCCCGCGCTCGCGCGCTTCCCCCCTCGCCTCGCATAAGCTCGGGCGGCCGCTTGGCCTTGCCTCAGACCTATGGTCTTCGGTTACTGTGTTTTTTCCGGGGAGGGCTAAAGGCCCTACGCTCCCACCTTCCCAAAGGAGGATCCAATCCGATGGCCCGCAGGGCCTGAGGCAAGCGCGACCGCGCGCCCGGAGCTTTAGCGTAGGAGGGGGAACGCGCGAGCGTGGGGGTGGAACCCCCATCAACCAACAATAATGAGGGGCTTTAGCCCCGAGGCAAGCGCGACCGCGCGCCCGGAGCTTTAGCGTAGGAGGGGGAACGCGCGAGCGTGGGGGGGATTCCCCCCATCAACTATCAATGCGCTTCGTCCCAGTTTTGGCCGATGCCGCAGTCTACGGTGAGGGGGACTGAGATTTTTATGGCGGGGTCGGCGGCGTTTTCCATGACCTCGCGGATCACGGGAATGGTTTTTTCCACTTGCGCCTCCGGTACTTCAAACACCAGTTCATCATGAACCTGCAAGAGCATTTTCGCCTTGAGGCCCGCCTGTTTCAGGGCATCTGGCATCCGGATCATGGCGCGGCGGATGATGTCGGCGGCGGCGCCCTGTATGGGGGCATTGATGGCGGCACGTTCGGCGAAAGAGCGGCGCATGCCATTTTTGTCATTGATGCCGCTCATATGACAGCGGCGGCCAAAGATGGTTTCCACATAACCGTGACGACGGCAAAATTCCTTGGTGTCTTCCATATAACGCTGGATACCGGGAAAACGTTCAAAATAGGTTTTGATAAATTCCTTGGCTTCCTTATTGCCGATGCCCAGTTGCCGGGCGAGACCAAAGGCACTGATGCCATAAATAATGCCAAAGTTAATGGCTTTGGCCTGACGACGGATAATGGGGTCCATGCCTTCAATAGGCACCCCAAAAACCTCCGATGCGGTCATGGCATGAATATCGGTGCCCTGATGGAAAGCCTCTTTCAAACTGTCCAGATCCGCAATATGGGCCAACAATCTCAGCTCAATCTGGCTATAATCCGCCGCCACAAATACATGACCGGGGGCGGGGATGAAGGCTTGCCTGATTTTGCGGCCTTCTTCGGTGCGGATCGGGATATTCTGTAAATTGGGATCATTGGAGCTTAAACGCCCCGTGGTGGTGGAGGCCATGGAATAAGACGTGTGAATGCGCCCCGTATCCGCGTTAATTTCATTTTGCAACGCATCGGTATAGGTGCTTTTGAGCTTGGCCAACTGGCGCCAATTTAGAATTTTTTGCGGGAATTCATGCCCCTCTGCCGCCAGCCCCTCCAATATATCCGCGCCCGTACTATAGGCCCCGGTCTTGCCTTTCTTGCCGCCCTCAAAACCCATTTCATCAAAAAGAATTTCGCCCAATTGTTTGGGGGAGGCAATATTGAAGGCATGACCGGCCAGAGCGTGAATTTCACCTTCCAGCTGGGCCAGCCGTTCGGCGAAATCATTGGACAGACGACTGAGCATCTGCCGATCCACCAGAATGCCTTCTTTTTCCATGCCCGCCAGAACCGGGGCCAGAGGCCGTTCCAGTGTTTCATAAACCGTGGTCATGCTTTCCTGCACCAGACGCGGTTTTAACAAACGATGCAAACGCCCCGTGATATCTGCATCTTCGGCTGCATATTCAGTGGCCTTTTCAATCGCCACCTGATCAAAGGTGATCTGTTTTTTGCCCGTGCCGCAAATTTCCTTGAAAGGGATTGGGCTGTGATCCAGATGTTTTTTCGACAATTCATCCATGCCGTGATGCCCCCTGCCAGCATCCAGCGCATAGGATATGAGCATGCTATCGTCATGCGGGCTGATCTCAAGACCATATTTTTTCAGGATCAGCATATCATATTTGATATTCTGACCGATTTTCAAAACCGCCGGATTTTCACAAAGGTCTTTCAGCCGGGCCAGGGCCTGGTCCATGGGGATCTGTTCCAGGGTCTCCCCGCTGCTCTCACCCAGAAGATCAAGCTCCCCCTCAGCCCCGGAAATATGGCCGAGCGGAATATAACAGGCCTTGCCCGCCGCCACTGACAAGGAAACACCCACCAGTTTCGCCCGCATGGCATTGAGGGACGTGGTTTCCGTATCAATGGCCACCTGACGGCTTTTTTCCGCCAACGTGATCCAGCGATCAAGACCCTCCAGCGTCGTGACCGTTTCATAGTCCACTTCATCGGGGGCGATATTCTGGGCCAATTCCTGAGCCGGGGCATAATCCCCCGCCAGATCCGGCCCCATGTGGCTGATCACCTTGGTCTGGAGGCTGCGCATGCCCTGATCTTCGAGGAAAGGCAAAAGCCGGCTCGCATCAATTTCCTTCAGGTGAAGGTCTGCAATATCCTCAAGTCCCGGCACGGCCCTCTCCAAGGTCACCAATTCACGGCTGATGCGGGCCATGTCCGCATTTTCCAGCAGTTTTTCCCGGCGTTTGGGCTGTTTGATCTCTCCGGCCCTTTCCAGCAAACTGTCCAGATCACCATATTCAGTGATCAACTGGGCCGCGGTTTTAACCCCGATGCCCGGCACCCCCGGCACATTGTCGGCGCTGTCCCCGGCCAAGGCCTGTATCTCGATAACCTTTTCCGGGCCGAGCCCGAATTTTTCCACCACCTGATCCGGGCCAATATGACGGTTTTTCATGCTGTCATACATTTCAATATTATCATTGATCAATTGCATCAAATCCTTGTCAGACGAGACAATGGTCACTTTCATGCCCCTGGCATCGGCTTCGGTGGCATAGGTGGCGATAATATCGTCGGCCTCATAACCGTCACTGTCCATGGCCACCACATTAAAGGCATCCACCGCTTCACGAATGATGGAAAATTGCGGCACCAGGTCATCGGGGGCGGGCGGCCTGTGGGCCTTATAATCTTCATAAATATCATTGCGAAAGGTTTTGCGCGCCCGGTCGAAAATCACCGCAAAATGGGTCGGCTTTTCATTTTCCGAAAGATCCTGCAACAATTTAAACAACATATTGCAAAAACCCACCACCGCATTGATCGGGGTGCCATCCGCACGGGTCATAGGAGGCAGGGCATGATAGGCTCTGAAAATAAAACCCGATCCGTCAATCAGGTATAAATGTTCTTTATTCTGGCTGCTCATGCACTTTCCTCAAGCTTTCATGGTCTTTTTATGAGATAGTCATTGACCATCTTTTGGTCGGATGATACCGATATTCTCTTTATCAAGATGTAACGACACCGGGTCTATTAGACAAGATGTTTATGAGGCAAGATTATTTATGGACGAACAACAACGCGCACTGGTAATAAAAGGACTGGATAAAACATATGCTGGCGCACAGGGTACTGAACCCAAACATGCGCTCAAAGGCATAGACCTGTCCATCAAAAAGGGCAGCATCTTTGGCCTGCTCGGCCCCAATGGCGCGGGCAAGTCCACCACCATCAATATCCTTGCCGGACTGGTGAAAAAATCCGGCGGCAGTGCCAATATCTGGGGTTTTGACATTGATGAGCATAGCCGCAATGCCAAAGCCTGCATCGGTATCGTGCCGCAGGAAATTTATTTTGATGTATTTTTCACCCCGCGTGAAGTGCTCGACCTGCAGGCGGGTTATTATAACATTCCCAAATCCGAACGTCGCACCGATGAACTGCTGGAGGCTGTCAGTCTTCTGGACAAAGCCGATGTCTATTCCCGTCATCTGTCCGGTGGCATGAAACGCCGCCTGTTGATTGCCAAGGCCATGGTGCATAATCCGCCCATTCTGGTGCTGGATGAACCCACTGCCGGGGTCGATGTGGAGCTTCGCCAAAATCTGTGGAATTATGTGCGTGAGCTCAACGCTCAGGGCGTCACCATCGTGCTGACCACCCATTATCTGGAAGAGGCCGAAGAACTGTGTGACGAGATTGCCATTATCAATCATGGTGAAGTGGTGGCCTGTGATACCACGGAAAATCTTCTGAAAGAGCTGGATGAAAAAATGCTGATCATCCGTTCGCAGGAGCCCATAAAAACAGTGCCGGAAATTCTGAAGGAAATTGGCGGTCAGCTCAATGATCAGGGCGAGCTGGTTTTTCAGTTCAACCCCAGTCAAATCTCCATCGGCACCATTTTACAAAAGGTGGAAAAAGCGGCCATCAGCATCGTTGACCTTTCCACCCAGGAAAGTGATCTGGAAGATATTTTCCTGCAGATCACACAAAAGAAAGAATAGGCCTCCCTATGCCGCATCGTCATGATTTTGATGTCTTAATTATCGGCAGTGGTGCGGCTGGCCTGTGCGCGGCACTCAAACTTGCCGATCATGCCAAGGTGGCGATCCTGTCCAAAAACAAGATTTCCAGTGGCAGCACCGCCTGGGCCCAGGGCGGCATTGCCGCCGTGCTTGATGATCGTGACACCCTGCAATCCCATATTGAAGATACCATGCGTGCAGGCGGCGGTCTGTGTCATGAAGACACCGTACGTCATGTGGTGGAAAATGGCCGCAGCGCCATCAACTGGCTGGTGGAACAGGGGGTAAAATTCACCAAGGACAATGAACGGCCCAAAGAAAATTTTGTCGAAGGGGATTTTCACCTGACCAAAGAAGGCGGTCATTCTTTCCGCCGGGTGGTCCATACGGCAGATGCCACGGGCAAAGCGGTGCAGACGTCGCTGCAGGACATGGCCGCCCGCCATCCGAATATCAGCCTGTTTGAAAATCATATCAGTGTGGATCTGATCCGCAGCCAACAGACCGATCCGGAAAAAAACAAATGTATCGGGGCTTATGTATTTGACGGGGAACGGGGTCATGTGGATGTCTTTCGTGCCAAGACGACCATCCTTGCCACGGGTGGGGCCAGCCGGGTTTATCTGTATACCTCCAACCCCGACGGTTCCACCGGGGACGGCATTGCCATGGCCTGGCGGGCGGGCTGCCGGGTGGCCAATATGGAATTTAACCAGTTCCATCCCACCTGCCTCTACCACCCCGAAGCGCGGACCTTTTTGCTCACCGAAGCCTTAAGGGGCGAAGGGGCCTACCTCAGGCTTCCCGACGGGGAACGTTTCATGCATCATTTTGATGAACGGCTGGAACTGGCGCCGCGTGATGTGGTGGCGCGGGCCATTGACCATGAAATGAAACGCCTGGGGGTGGATTGTGTCTATCTGGATATTTCCCATAAAGACAGTGACTTTATCAAAGAACATTTCCCCACCATCTATGAACGCTGTTTAAAACTGGGTTATGACCTGACCAAAGAAGGTGTGCCGGTGGTGCCCGCCGCCCATTATACCTGTGGCGGCATCATGACGGATCAGCAGGGCAAAACGGATGTGGAAAATCTTTATGCCATTGGTGAAGTGGCCCATACAGGCCTGCATGGTGCCAACCGTATGGCGAGCAATTCCCTGCTGGAATGTCTGGTTTATGCCCATAGTGCCGCAAAAGATATTTTAAACATTCTGCCCCATGAGAAATATTGTGAGACCGTGCGCCCCTGGGATGAAAGCCGGGTTTTGGACAGTGATGAGGATGTGGTTATTTCCCATAACTGGAACGAGCTTCGTCATTTCATGTGGGATTATGTGGGAATCGTGAGAACCACCAGACGGCTGGAACGGGCCGCACGGCGTGTGGATATGCTGGCGGGGGAAATCCGTGAATATTACAGCCATTTCAAGGTCAATCCCGACCTGTTGGAACTGCGAAATCTGGTGGTGGTGGCAGAATTGATCATCCGCTCTGCATCCCAGCGATCGGAAAGCCGCGGCCTGCATTATACCCTGGATTTTCCCGAACTGGACCCCGAACTGGAAGGCCGCGATACCATTTTAAAACCACCCCGCAGACCTTATAATTGAAGACCTTATAATTAAAGGCCATATAACTGAAGGCCTTTAAATTCAGCGCTGATGGGTCTTCTGCCTTCTGGCATCCAGATTAATCACTTCCCCGCTTTTTGTATTCCGGGAAGAGGAAAAGCCCTCCTGCGCTAATTTAAATTTCAGGATTACCTGGGTTCCCTTGCCCGTTGCACTGGCAATGTCAATGTGAGCGCCATGCATCTCCACCAAGGATTTCACCACCATCAGGCCCAGACCCAGATTGGTTTCATTGGCCTGATATTTTTCGTGGAAGCGGCTAAAGGGTTCAAAAAAATATTTCCGGGTTCTCGCAGAGAGGCCGGGACCACTGTCCCCGATAATTATAACCATTTCGGAATGAACCTGCCTGATATTCAGCCAGACTTCCCCCCCTTTATGGCTGAATTTTATGGCATTGTTTAAAAGATTATACAGAATTTGCTTTATGGCTTTTTCATCGCCCGGCAGCAGAGGGATATCCTTTTCAATATATATATTAAAGCGCAGATTTTTTCTGTGAAAAACCTCTTTCAACAATCTGTTTAATTCCCCTACCAGCTTTTCCATATCCAGATTTGTGGGGTGAAGTTCATAAATGCCCTCTTCGATGCGCGACAGATCCAGAAGGTCGCTCACCAGTCCCAGAAGAAGATTACCGCTGTCATGAATATCCTTGGCATATTCCCGGTAAACATCCACCCCCACCGGGCCATACATTTCATCTTTTATGATATGGGAAAAACCGATCACCGCATTTAGGGGTGTTCTGAGCTCATGGCTCATATTGGACAGAAAATGCGAACAGGTCTGATTGGCCCGGTATATTTCCTCCTGCCCCCGCGCCAGCCGCATTTCGGCGAATTTTCGCTTGCGCCGCTCACTGCGTGCCTCAATCCAGCGCCGCCCCGCAAACCATAAGATGGGCAATAGCGCCAGAAAGTAAAGAAGCAGGAATTCTTCCGTTTCCCACTGCCCTGCATCAGAGAAAACATCACCAAGGCGCGTCAAAAGATCATATCGCACCAGAGCAATAAGACCCACGATCAAAAAAATACCAAGAATAAAAAGGTCGAAAAAAAGTCTTTGTGAAAGAGGTGAATCTTTCCATCTTCTAAGAATATAAGGTTTTCTTTTGTCTAAGAACATCTGAATTTTCTTTCAATTCATGCCCCCGGAACCTATATATTCTGCCTGAATATATTAGAAAAAACTAATTATATAGAAAAAACGCGAAAGATACAGGTTTTTAGAAAGAATTTTTCAAAAACACTAAACCAGTTTGATCAGCTTCCGATTAAAAATTTTCAGAACCCTGCTCAGATCCTTTCCCCGCTTTAAAGTCTGTCCCTGCGCCGAAATTACGGCAAAAGCCCCTTGTTTATGGGCGCTTGCGGGGGTTTTGGTGATTTTAAAAACCGGCCGTTCACTGGCCCGCTGATAAATGGAAAAAATGGCACTTTCCCGCCCCACATCAAGGGCGTAATCCTTCCAATGGCCCCCGGCGACCATTTTACCATAGACATTGAGGATGGCCTGAATTTCCTGCCGGTTAAAAGAAACTGAAGCGCCAAGGGTCAGGCCCTTGCCAGTCTGAAATGGAATAATAGAGGTTTGCTGATCCGTCATTAAGGGTAAGTTTAAGCATTTTCCCCTCCCCTTTTCAAGCGCCAAATATCAGGCCATGGCGGCATTGCCATTATATTGCCTTAATTTCTTCTCACTGCTGCCTTAATTATTTTCTACATTGGTCATCGCTAAATCCCTTCTTGCCAGTCATCGGGTGATAGACGATACCCCTTACACCCCTGATATTATCCTGATGACTGGTTTCTTTTTTTCTTCTCTGATACAGTATTTTTTTAACAATCATATCTGTACAGAGGATTTCCCATGAAACTTTACCAATTGACCGGCGCGGACAAAAGCCAGGGATTCAGCCCCTATGTGTGGCGTTCCATGATGGCTTTGGCCCACAAGGGGCTTGAGGTGGACCTTATTTCCTTGAGTTTTTGCGAGATTGCGGAAAAGCTGGGCCCATTGGGCTATAAAACAGTACCTGTATTGGAAGTGGACGGCGACCATATTGGCGATAGTTGGGACATTGCCTGTTATCTGGAAGAAACCTATCCCGACCGCCCCAGCCTTTTTAACGGCGACATGGGCAAGGCCCAGAGCCTGATGATCAAAAATATCAGTCTTTATAATCTGGCCGCCACCCTCTTTCCGGCGCTGGCCCGGGATATTCTGGATGTGCTGGATGACCAGGATCAGGCCTATTATCGAAAAACACGTGAGGTGCGCCTGGGCCGTTCTCTGGAGGAAGTCGCCGCCGATCAGGAAAATTCCCTAAAGGCTTTCCGCAAACAGCTCATCCCTTATAATTTAACTTTGAAAAATGAGGATTTTTTCAGTGGGACGGCTCCCGCTTATCCCGATTATATTATTTACAGCATCTTTCAATGGGCCAGGGGTGTAAGCCCCGCCACCCTTCTGGAAGAAGACGAACCATTGTTCCAGTGGCGCGAACGGATGGATAATCTGTTTGACGGCTTGGGAAAAAGCGTGAAACAACGTTAAATTCCCCTTGAAATATTTTTTTATTTTTCCATATGTTGTGAAACTGGTTTTCACAATGAGAAGATGTAATTTAAATGACGACTGACACAAAAGAAAATCCCGAAAAGATTGAAAAACACGGCTTTCAGGCCGAAGTATCCCGCCTGTTGCATATGATGGTGCATTCGGTTTATTCCGATCGGGAGATTTTCCTGAGGGAATTGATCTCGAATGGATCGGATGCCTGTGACAAGTTGCGCTACGCGGCCCTGACCAAACCGGAACTGACCGAAGGCGCGGGCGATTTTGAAATCACCGTCACGCTGGATGAAAAAGCCGGCAGCATTAAAATTTCCGACAATGGCATCGGCATGGATCATGATGACCTGATGTCTCATTTGGGCACCATTGCCCGTTCCGGCACATCGGCCTTTATGGAAAACCTGCCCGAAGGTGAAGACAAGGCCGCCAACCTCATTGGTCAGTTCGGGGTCGGTTTTTATTCGGTCTTTATGGTGTCTGACAAGGTCAGCGTCATCAGCCGCAAGGCCGGGGACACACAGGCCTGGGAATGGCTTTCAGACGGCATCGGCGAATATACCATTGCCAAGGCCGAAAAGGACGGCTGCGGCACCGACATCACCATCCATATCAAGGATGATGCCAAGGAATTTCTCGCCGATCAGCGCCTGCGCAATATCATCAAAACCTATTCCGATCATATCGCCATTCCCATCACCCTGATCAGTGAAAAGGACGGTGAAGTGGTCAGTGACAAGGTCAATGAAGGCACCGCCCTCTGGGTCAGGCCCAAGGCCGACATTACAGAAGAAAATTACAAGGAATTTTATCATCATGTGGCCCAGGCCTATGATGATCCGTGGATGACGATCCATTACCGGGCCGAAGGGGTGATCGAATATAATGTGCTCATGTATGTGCCCTCAACCGCGCCGATGGATTTGTTTGATCCGGCACGAAAATCACGCGCCAAGCTTTATGTAAAACGGGTCTTTATCACCGATGATTGTGATGATCTGCTGCCCGGTTATCTGCGTTTCATGCGCGGCATTGTCGACAGTGAAGACCTGCCGCTCAATATCAGCCGGGAAATGCTGCAGAATAATCCGGTGATGAATAAAATCAGAAATGCCGTGACCAAACGCATTCTGTCCGAACTGCAAAAGAAAGCCGATAAAAAACCCGAAGAATTCGCCGAATTCTGGAAGAATTTCGGGGCGGTTTTGAAAGAGGGCATTTATGAGGATTTCGAACGCCGGGATCAGATTTTGAAAATCGCCCGCTTTGAAAGCACCGAACAGGAAGGCCTGCAGACCCTCAGCGATTATGTGTCGCGCATGAAAGAGGGTCAGGAAAATATCTATTATATTACCGGAGACAATCTGGACGTGGCCAAACGCTCTCCACAATTGGAGGGTTTCCGCGCCAAGGGCATCGAAGTCTTGTTCCTCACCGATGCGGTGGATGATTTCTGGCTCCAGATGGTGCCGGAATTTGACGGCAAAAAATTCCAGTCCGTCACCCGCGGCATGGCCGATCTGGAAGATAAAGACAAAAAAGACGATGACAAAAAGGAAGAGGCCAATACGCCGGAACTGGACGCTCTGCTTGGTCTTCTGAAAACCAACCTCGACGGCAAGGTCAAAGATGTGCGCCTGTCAAAACGCCTCACCGACAGCGCCGTCTGTCTGGTGGCGGATGACGGGGATATGGATATTCACCTGCAGAAGATTTTGCAGCAACATAACCAGCTCGATCAGGCCTCCCTCCGGGTGCTGGAAATCAACGCCGACCACGCCCTGATCAAGTCCTTGGGCCACGCCGCCACAAAAGAAGGATCCATCGACGCCCTCAAAGACGCGGCCTCCCTATTGCTCGACCAGGCCCGCATCATCGAAGGCGACGCCCCCGAAGACCCCGTGGCTTTTGCCAAACGCCTTTCGGACTTTATGGCGTCTGGGTTGAAATAAAACGCGCGGAATTTTGTGTAAAAATGTTGAAAAGGCCGAACAATGCTCCGGCCTTTTTTATTTGATTTAAACAGCTAACCTGAATCCTGCCTTCGTCATTCCCGACCTGACCTTAGAAACCAGCCCAATCTAATATGACATCGTAAAGGACTTTGTCCAATCTGACAGGGCTCCCTCTTTCGACGAGATGACGACAGAAATGAGTACGATTAGCAAAAAATCTGTATATTTCACCCAGTTTCCCGGTGTGAGATTGCCCGTCTTTATTTATTATCCAAAATCGATTAAAGTGCCTGTATCCACCAGCAATGTAGCCGCGCCAGATGTATAAGTGTTATAAACCTCTCCATCAATAATTTGATTTGACCCCTGTATCCAGTTCTGCCCGATAGATGTCACACTGACGTTATATAGCTCCAATATGATCAGTTGGTTATTTTCATCGGTTATATCTAATACATCTTGGGCTGTTAATTCTATAGTTTCTATAATGCCAGAACCCTCCCAAGTAGCATTTATTTTTTCAATATTTATGGCATTCAAGTCATTTAAATTAAGAACAATACCCGAAGAGTCGCCAAAATGAAAATTCAGTGTATCTACCCCCGCTCCACCATCAATAATATCTTTGGTCTCAGCATCTATGAAGTCATCCCCATCACCACCATTTAATGTATCAATTCCAAAGCCTCCCTCTAATATATCATTACCTTCCCCACCATTTAATATATCATCTCCGTGAAGCCCGTTTAATCTATCATTGCCCTTACCCCCATTCAAAATGTCGTTTCCCCCGCTGCCACCGTACAAGATATTATTGCCGTTATTCCCTGTTATAATATCATCAAAAACACTCCCCCGGACATGTTCAATATTGGTATAGCTATCCCCTTCTGCATCACCTCCCGATGCCGATCCCAGAAATAAGTCAATATTAACCCCGGCGGATGAGTTTGAATAATTAAGGTAATCTTCACCATTTCCCCCATCAATGATATCGGCTCCTTTGCCGCCCTTCAAATTATCGGCACCATCTCCTCCAAATAAATTGTCATTTCCGCCTCCGCCAACGACCCTATCATCACCAGCACCGGATCTGATCGTATCATTTCCCTCTCCCCCATCGATGATATCGATGCCGGATCCAGTGGTGATACTATCATTGCCTCCTTTACCTGTAACAGTAAGGTCAGCGGTGGCAGTAGGTTTGTTCAATGTACTATTATTATCATCGCGGGCGGTGAATGTGTTTATGGGGGTTTCGATAAAATCCGGCTCAGGCGGAGGAAGTGGAGGAGGCAGCTCTGTTTTCGTCGGACTGCTGCCAGCACTTCCACCACAGGCTGAGAGTGGAAAGAGCGCTAAGCTTAAAAGTCCACCTTGTTTTATTTTTTTATTGTCATACTTTTTATGCGGTATCTGTGATTTTCTTTTAGACAAAGAAATTTTTCTGATGACAGAAAACATAACTCACCCCCCCTTTTTTATTATTTTATTAAATCATTTTTCTTGGGATCACGTTACAGTTTCTTTCACGAATGGGCAATGGTTTATTAGGCAATCGGATGTGAGCTTCCCCCATTGATTAATATCCCGCCCAAGAACTACCGTACAAATAATTAAATTTAATCTGATTAAGCTTGCCGATAAAAGGCAAAACAAAAACTCACACAACCATTGAAAAGATAAACGTCTGTTATTTTCTGTTTTGCAACTTATTTTAACTACTTTTTTATTCTTGAAAACATTAAAATTCCTACAAAACTTAGAACTAAATAAATTAATGTACTTTAATACTTTAGTGGGACGGGATTGGCCTGAGTGTGGGGCTTTTCATTTTTTAATTTGATGGGGGGAATGCTCCCCCCGCGCTCGCGCGCTGCCCCCCTACCTCCGCTAAAGCTCCGGGCGGCCGCTTGGCCTTGCCTCAGTCCCCTCGGGACTTCGGATTGGAGTGTTTTATTTAGGGTAAGAGTGTGGGGCTTTGCATCTCTTTGGTTGATTAGGGGAATGCTCCCCCCGCGCTCGCGCGCTGCCCCCCTACCTACGCTAAAGCTCCGGGCGGCCGCTTGGCCTTGCCTCAGCCCCCTCGGGGCTTCGGATTGGAATATTATTTGGGAAGGGTGTTGTGGTTGCCTTTCGTTCTGTTTGAAAAGGGCCTGGCAACGGGAAGTGAAACTCAATCCTTCGCCTTCAGGCCTGCGATATTTTCTTCCCAGTTTTGGCCGTCGAAGTCGGTGGCGTTGATGGCCTTGACGGTGCTGAGGTCGAGGCAGTTGACATTTACGCTGGTGCCGTCGGGGTGGGACCTTGGGGTGTAGAAGGATTTTACGCCGCAGGTTTTGCAGAAGAGATGATTGGCGGCTCTGGTATTGAAACGATAGGAAGTAAGCTGGTCTTCACCGCTGAGCAGGGTGAAATCTTCGCCTTTCACGATCAGGTGGACAAAACCCGTCATGCTGCACATGGAACAATTGCAATTGGTGACGTCGAGCTTTTCAGGGGCCTCCACCGCAAAAGTTACCGCGCCGCAATGGCATGAGCCGTGATGTTGCATATCTTTCTCCCTTTAATTTATGCCTTTAACTCATTCCCTTTAAAAAGGCCGTCTGGATTTCAGGGCTGCGGTCAGGGTGCCATCGTCGAGATAATCCAGTTCCCCCCCCACGGGAACCCCGTGGGCAAGCCGACTTACTTTCACATGACAGTCTTTCAGCCGGTCGGTGATATAATGGGCCGTGGTCTGGCCATCGACGGTGGCATTGGTGGCGATGATGACTTCGCTGACCTCGTCCGCCTGGGCGCGTTCGATCAAACTATTGATATTCAAATCATCCGGCCCGACCCCGTCCAGCGCCGACAAAGTGCCGCCGATCACATGGTAAGACCCACGATAAGCGCCCGCCCGCTCCAGCGCCCAAAGGTCGGCCACATCCTCAATCACGCAGAGTGTTGTCCGGTCCCGTTTATCGCTTTCACAAATATGACAGGGGTCAGACGTATCAAGATTACCGCAAATGCTACAGGGGTTCACATGTTCCGCCACCTCTGCCAGCGCCGTGGACAAAGGCCGCATGACACTGTCTTTTTTCTTGATCAGCTGCAATACGGCGCGGCGGGCCGAACGCGGGCCGAAACCCGGCAATTTCGACAAAAGCTTGATCAATTGATCAAGTTCGGAACCATAGGATGATTTGCGGTACATATTTTATCCCGTTTAAAAGGGCAGTTTAAACCCTTCGGGCAATTGCAGGCCACCGGTGAGTTTGGCCATTTCATCCTGAGACTGTTTTTCCACCTGGGCGCGGGCCTCGTTAAAGGCCGCCACAATCAGGTCTTCCATCACTTCTTTATCATCAGCCGTGCACAGGCTTGAATCAATATTCAGGGCTTTCATATCGCCCTTGCCATTCAACGTCACCTGCACCAGACCGCCGCCGGACTGGCCCGTCACTTCTTTATTTTCAAGCTCGGCCTGCATTTCGCCCATGCGACTTTGCATTTCCTGCGCCTGTTTCATCATTTTACCAAGATTTTTCATCTCAACTCCTCTGGACTTTCTTGTTCCAGCCTTATTTAAGACCTTTTGCCCGACACTTCAATCATTCCAGCCCAAATTCATCGGCACTGATCAGGAATTCGTCACTTTCCCCATCATCCAGCAAACCAAAATCCTGCGTTTTCTTGCGAATATCGTTCATTTCCGATCCGGGAAAATGGGTGAGGATCGCTTTGATAATATCATTTTCCGACAGGCGGGCGCGCAGAATACGCTGGGCCTCCAGCTCTTTTTCATACAGACTGTCATCACCCGTCTGTTGCGACAGCGAGATGATCCAGCGTTCCCCCGTCCATTCTTTCATCAGTTCCGATATGCGCCCGGCCAGGTCTTTGGGGGCCTGTTCCTTGAGCCGAATATCAAGCCGACCCTTGTCATAACTCACCAGATGGGCATTGTCATTAAGCTGAAAAGCGATGGCGGCTTCGTTATGGCGCTGAAACAGGGCAACAAATTCTTCAAAATTTGCGGGGGAGGTTTCAAAATCATGATCCGCTTCCACCACCGGTTCCTGAGCCAATATTCTGGCCTGCGCGGTGCCCTGCACCACCTGAAAGGCCGTAGGTCCGCCACTGCTGCCCTGCGGGGCAGAAGCCTGAGCGGAGGACGATGCGGAGGACGACGCAGCCCCCGCCGAACCACCGCCAGAAGGGGCCGCTGGCGCATTTTGGGCATTGTTCTTAAGCTGTTTCACCAGATCGGCGGGACCTGGCAACTGGGTGGCATAGGTCATGCGGACAAAAACCATTTCCGCCGCCGCCAATGGCGAGGGGGCACCCCGCACCTCTTCCAGTCCTTTAAGCAGCATTTGCCACGCCCGGGTCAGGATCGGCATACTCAGCTTTCCGGCCATTTCCAGACCTTCTTCACGCTCTGCCTCCGACGTGACCACATCTTCACCCGCGTCCGGCACCACCTTAAGCCGGGTCAGCCAATGGGTCAGCTCCAGCATGTCGGACAGGATCACCGATGGATCAGCCCCATGGTCATATTGATGGCGCAATTGTTTTAATGCCCCCGCCGTATCCCCCTTCATCACCGCACGGTACAGATCCAACACCTGCGCCCGGTCCGCAAGGCCCAGCATATCGCGGATCTGCTGCTCCGTCACGGCGCCGGCCCCATGGGCAAAGGCCTGATCCAGCAATGACAGACCGTCCCGAACCGAGCCTTCGGCGGCGCGGGAAATCAGCGACAGGGCCTTGTCTTCGATCTCGCATTTTTCCAGAGCGGCAATTTTGCTGAAATGTTCATTCAACTGTTCAATGGAAATCCGGCGCAGGTCAAAGCGCTGACAGCGGCTCAGCACCGTCACAGGCACTTTGCGGATTTCGGTGGTGGCAAAGATGAATTTCACATGTTCCGGCGGTTCTTCCAATGTTTTCAGCAGCGCATTAAAAGCATTGCGCGACAACATATGTACTTCGTCAATGATGTAAATCTTGAAGCGGGCCGAAACCGAAGCATACCGCACGCCTTCGATAATTTCGCGTATATCATCCACCCCGGTACGGCTGGCCGCGTCCATTTCCATCACATCCACATGGCGTGATTCGGATATGGACACACAATTATCGCAGACCCCGCAGGGTGAAATGGTGGGGCCGCCTTTGCCGTCCGCGCCCACACAATTCAAGGCCTTGGCAATGATGCGGGCCGTGGTGGTTTTACCCACACCGCGCACCCCGGTCAGCACAAAAGCATGGGCCAGACGCCCGCTTTCTATGGCATTGGACAGGGTCCTGACCATCGCCTCCTGACCAATGAGTTCATCAAAATTTACGGGGCGATATTTCCGCGCCAATACGCGGTAATTATCATTATTCTTTAAATCGGATGCTTCTGACATATTACCCTGAGACTAATTACCTTGGGACTTACCATTTTATATTACAAATACTATAAATGCCCTCTGCGCTGATTGCCATAGCCTAAATTTATTTTTGGCGTTAAACTCACATCTGAATATTCCTGCAGGAAAGAAACCTATGCTCGACAAATTAATCCGCCATTTCCCTGAACTTGATCAGCTCTCCCCCGAGGCCAAAAAAATATTATCCCAGGGCGGCGAGATTACGAAGGCCCCCGCCGGTTCGGTCATGTTTTCCGAAGGCAGCGCGTGCAGGGGTTATGTGATGCTTCTGGAAGGCACGGTCAAGGTTCAGAAAGTTTCGGACGAAGGCCGCGAGATTGTGCTCTACCGCGTGGAGGCTGGCGAAAGCTGCATCATGACCACCACATGTCTGGTTTCCAACGAAACTTACGGGGCCGAGGGCATTGCCGAGACGGATATTACCCTCGCCATCATTCCGCCCGCAACCTTCAACCGCCTGCTGGCAGAATCGCCCATCTTCCGAAATTTTGTTTTTGAGGTTTATGCAAAACGCATGTCCATGCTGATGATGCTGGTGGAAGAAGTGGTTTTTAAAAAGCTTGACCGCAGACTGGCAAGCCTGTTGCTGGACAAAGCAGATAAAAATGGTGCCTTGCTTAAAATCACCCATCAGGAACTGGCCACGGAACTGGGCTCTGTGCGTGAAGTGCTCAGCCGTCAGCTGAAAGTCTTTGAAAGACAGGGCCTGATCAAGCTGGGACGCGGTTCCGTGGAACTTCTTGACCGGGCGGGCCTGTTAAAAGCAACAGAATAATCATGCTTATACAAATAAAATATGTATTATGTGATTTCAGTCACATACATTCGCTTTAAAATATGTTTCCTTAAGGTGTGAAATGATAAACCCATCTAAATTCTGGAGATTTAAAATGACGATTGATCGTATTGTATTTGCCGTAGCCGGCTTCATGGTTTTGCTTAGTGTGGCTTTGTCTGTGCTTGTGCATCAATATTGGCTGGGGCTGGCGGTTTTTGTTGGTCTGAATATGTTTCAGGCCGCTTTTTCACGCTGGTGTCCGCTGGCCATTATTCTGAAGAAACTCGGTGCCATTCCGGGCAAGGCTTTTTCTTAAGCCCGGTAGCCCCGTTTATGATTTGCCCTATAGCCCCGTTTATGATTTGAGAGAGATAAATGATACACCTGTCTGATTCTGCCGCACAAAGACCAAAAACTTTCCTTTGGACATCGGCACTCCTGAGCATATTGATGATATTGCTTGTGGTTTTACCTTCGGTCTGGACCACATCTTTTCCGGCGCTTAATCCGCTCAGTATTGATACGGACCCGGAAAATATGCTGGCGGCGGAAGAACCGGTGCGGGTGTTTCATAACCAGCAAAAGGCCGACTTCTCTCTCTATGACATGGTGGTTGTGGGTGTTGTCAATCAAAGCCATGCCCAGGGGGTCTTTAACCAGAAATCCCTGCGTGACATTCATGATCTGGCAAGTTTTGCCAAGACCATTCAGTGGACCGATGAGGATGGCACAACAAAAGGTGTTATTGGTGTTGACCTGATGGCCCCCTCCACCGTGGATAATATCGAACCGGGCGGCCCCGGTACGGTGAAATTCGAATGGCTGATGAATGTGCCACCTGCCAGTGATGCAGAGGCGCTTTCTATCCGTGACAAGGCCCGTAAGCTGCCGCTTTTGAATGGTACTATTCTGTCCGGTGATGGCAAGGCCGTGGCGCTTTATATTCCCATTACCGCCAAGAATATCAGCTATAATGTGGTGGAGGAATTAAAAAGCCGCATCGCCACATTTGATAATGGGGATGAATATCACATTACCGGCATGCCTGTGGCACAGGATGTGTTCGGGGTTGAAATGTTTGTACAGATGGCCATCTCCGCCCCGCTTGCCATGATTTTGATCTTCCTTCTCATGTGGTATTTTTTCAAAAAAGTCTCGCTGGTGGTCTCGCCCATGATTGTGGCCATGGTGTCCGTGATCATCACCATGGGGCTTCTGGTTGTCACGGGTAATACCGTTCATATCATGAGCAGCATGATCCCCATTTTCATCATGCCCATTGCGGTGCTGGACGCCATTCATATTCTGTCGGATTTTTATGACAAATATCCCGCCATCCGCGACCGTAAAAAGACCCTTAAGCATGTGATGGAAGAATTGTCCCGGCCCATGCTGTTCACCACCCTGACCACGGCGGTGGGTTTTGGCTCTCTGGCCCTGACCCCGATCCCGCCGGTTCAGGTCTTTGGCCTGTTTGTGTCCATCGGTGTGGTTCTGGCCTGGTTTTTCACCATCACTCTGATCCCCGCCTATATCATGTTGATGAGCGAGGAAAGTTTTGAGAATTTCGGCCATAAAATGGCCCGTGACGGTCAGGATCTGGAAGAAAATAACCTGATGGCCCGCCTGTTGCGGGGACTGAATATTTTCACCTTCAAGCGCGCCAAACTGATCATGGTCGGTGTGATGGGGCTGGCGGTTGTGGCCTATATCGGCATTGGCAAAATTGTCATCAACGACAATCCGGTGAAATGGTTTGCCCCCGATCATGAAATCCGCGTGGCTGACCGGGCGCTGAATGAACGTTTCGCTGGCACCTATATGGCCTATTTGATGTTGCAGGCCCCGGCACAGAGCGACGATTTAAACATTTATGCCCAAGGTCTGAGCACGCGCATGAAAGCCCAGGACCTTGCCCCCCTGCAACAGATGTCAGACCTTGTCATCGGCCTGTCAAAACAAGTGTCTGATCAAAATGGCCTGATTGACCTGCTGAGCCAAAAGGCCGAAGAAGCGCTTGATGCATTGCCGGCGGAGGCCAGCGACGAAGAATATGAGCGTTGGGACGATGCCCTCGGCTTTATTGAAAACCTGAAAGCCGAAGGGGATGTGTTTAAAAGCCCTGAGGTGCTGAATTATATGAGCGATTTGCAGGATTATCTCGGCCAGACCGGCATGGTGGGCAAAAGCAACAGCCTTTCCGATGTGGTAAAAACCGTGCACCGTGAACTTTTCGCCGGGGATGCGGCGGCCTACCGTATTCCTGAAAGTCAGGGCGCGGTGGCAGAAACCCTGATCACCTATCAGGGTGGCCATCGCCCGCAGGACTTATGGCATTTTGTCACCCCGGATTATAAAAAGGCCAATCTCTGGCTTCAGCTTAAAAGCGGTGACAACAGGGATATGGCGCTTCTGGTGGAAAAGGTGGATGACTATATGAAGACCCACCCCGCCCCGGGGGGCATCAGCCATAACTGGTTCGGCCTCACCTATATCAATATGGTCTGGCAGGATAAAATGGTCAGCGGCATGGCCGAAGCCTTTATCGGCAGTTTCGCCATTGTATTGGTGATGATGATCTTTTTGTTCCGGTCTGTCTTATGGGGCATATTGGCCATGGTTCCACTCAGTTTTACCATTGGCATGATTTATGGCATCATCGGGCTGGTGGGCAAGGATTATGATATGCCGGTGGCGGTGCTTTCTTCGCTCTCCCTCGGTCTGGCGGTGGATTATGCCATTCATTTCCTCGCCCGCAGTCGGGAAATGCGTAAAGATTATGACAATTGGGCCGGAACAACCGCCGCCGTCTTTGGCGAACCGGCCCGGGCCATCACCCGCAATGTGATTGTGGTGGGGGTTGGTTTCATGCCATTGCTGGCGGCCCCGTTGGTGCCTTATCAGACGGTGGGCATGTTTATTTCCGCCATATTGGTTCTGGCGGGTATTGCCACACTGAGCATCCTGCCGGCCTTGATCCGCCTGATGGAAAGATTTTTGTTTAAAGCGTAAGGAAGGACATAAGATGAAAAAAATATTGGAAATGAAGAAAATATTTGCCCTGGTTTTTGCTGCTGCATTATTTTCCACCGCCCCGGCCACGGCCATGGATGTGATGGAGGTCGTCAAAAAAGCCAATCATATGTCCTATTATAAAGGCAATGACGGCCGCGCCAAAGTTGACATGAAAATCATGGATGATCAGGGCCGCGCCCGCAGCCGCCAATTTGTCATTCTGCGCAAGGATGATGAGGCGGAGGATGATGCAAAACAGAAATTTTATGTGTTTTTCAACAAACCCTCCGATGTGAAAAAAATGGCTTTCATGGTGTGGAAAAATATGGACCGGGATGATGACCGCTGGCTCTATCTGCCGGCCCTTGACCTGGTGAAACGTATTGCCGCCAGTGACGAACGCACCAGCTTTGTCGGCTCACATTTCTTTTATGAGGATGTATCCGGACGCGGCATTCAAGAAGACAGCCACGAAATTCTGGAAGAAAATGATGATTATTATATCCTCAAAAGCATTCCAAAAGACGGCAGTAAAGTGGAATTTGCCTATTATAAAAGCTGGGTTCATAAGGGTTCTTTCCTGCCCACAAAAACCGAATATTATGACGCGGCGGACATTTTATACCGCAGCTATCATGCCCTGAAGGTGGAAATGGTCGAAGGCCATGCCACGGTCACACAGGCGGCCATGATGGATAACCTCACCGGTGCCAAAACGGTGATGTCTTATACATCGGTGAAATATGATGTGGGTCTGCCGGAAAATATTTTCACGGAACGATATTTACGCAAAGCCCCGAGAAAATACCTGAGGTAGATGATGAAGTTTTTCTTTATACCGGTTGCCCTGCTGCTGGGCACGCTCCCCGCTTCTGCTCAGGAGGTTAAACTTCCGGAAGGTTTGAGCGATCTTTTCTCATCCGAAAGTGAAATGGAAGAGGAAGAGCAGGGTCTGCCTTTTGAACTGAGTGGTTCCATTGAGGGGCGTTTTGGCAGCCGCCTGCAAAACGACCCGCTGCAAAAGACCCTGTCCATTGCCGAGCTTCGTCTGCAACTGGATGTGGAAAAGGAATTTGAGGCCCTGACCTTTAATCTGGTATCGGACTTTGTGCTCGACCCGGTTCAGGATGATTATGCCATCGATCTGGAAAGGGGCCGGGGTGTGGTGGATATCAGGGAAGCCAATGTCACCTTCAGTCCATGGGATTTTGTGGATATGAAGATCGGGCGGCAAATCCTGACCTGGGGCACGGGGGATATGATTTTTATCAATGATTTATTTGCCAAGGACTGGAACAGTTTTTTCGTTGGCCGCAATGATAAATATCTCAAGGCGCCCTCTGATGCCATCAAGGCGGCGGTCTTTTTTGATCAGATCAATGTGGACCTGGTCTATGTGCCGCGTTTTGATGCGGATCGTTTTATCGATGGTCAGCGCATTTCCTTTTATGACCCGCTGAGTAACGCCCTGCGCGGGCGGGCAAACCCCGCCAATGCCCCGGTACAGGATCGCTGGTTCAAAGATGATGAATTCGCCCTGCGCGCTTATGGTCAGATCGGCACTTTTGAGGCCGCGCTTTATTATTATAACGGTTATTGGAAAAGCCCGGAAGGCTTTAACCCCCTTAGCGGCGCCGCCACTTTCCCATCTTTAAGTGTTTATGGTGCCAGCCTGCGCGGCCCGGTGGCCAAGGGCATATTGTCCGTGGAAACCGGTTATTATGAAAGCGCCAACGGGGCCGCAACAAACCCGTTTCTGCCCAATGATGAATTTCGTTTTCTGCTGGGTTATGAGCAGGAAATCGGCCATGAGCTCACCGGCTCTGTGCAATATTATCTGGAACAGAAACAGGATTATCAGGCTTATCTGAACAGCCTGCCTCCCGGGGCCATTACCGATGATAAAAACCGCCACCGCATCACGATACGGTTGACCAAAATGCTGATGCAGCAGAATTTAATCTTATCCCTGTTTAATTTCTATACCCCCTCTGAACAGGATGGATATATGCGTTTTAATATATCTTATAAGATTAACGACAATCTCAGGGTCGAAGGCGGCGGCAATATTTTTTATGGCCAGAGGCAAAGCAGTTTCTTCGGCCAGTTCAGGGATGCCAGCAATCTTTATACCGGCCTGAATTACGCCTTTTAACTTTCACAGCAAGTCTGCCCTTCCTGCACCGGGGGGCAGGCAACATCCCCATAAGAACAACAGACACAACAATCGCCTTTGTGCGGCTTTAATATATGGCCGCATCCCTTGCAGTCATAAAAATACATACAGGCATTGGTGGGCATTTGCGCCGTAGCCTGAAAGCCGCAATCCGGACAGGTGATTGTTACGCTAAGAATTATTTCAGCCATATTTTCTGTTCCCGTATATTCATATGCACATTCCTGTTCACCCCGTAAAAAGCCATCCTATCACAAGCAGACAAAACTGAAAAATGCTGCGCAAAAATTCAGAGGCGATAAATTTAAAACAATCGTTTTATTTTTTTAGAATACAGCCTATCATTAAGGTTGATTCATTTGACAGAAGATACCGCATGCGCTAACTCTCTGAACAGAGAAAATAATATGGGCTTGTGGCAGAATCTGTCGGCCCTGATTGCTTTTTATGCCTGATTGCTTTCAATGATGGCCTAATAATTTCGACTAACCAATGGGAGTACAGCCCTTATGAAGATTTTGGTCCCGGTAAAACGGGTGATTGATTATAATGTCAAGGTTCGGGTCAAAGCCGATAACAGCGGCGTTGAACTGGCAAATGTCAAAATGTCCATGAACCCTTTTGATGAAATTGCGGTTGAAGAAGCCATTCGCCTGAAAGAAGCGGGCAAGGCCGAAGAAATTATCGCCATCAGTGTCGGCCCGGCCCAGGCGCAGGAAACCCTGCGTACGGCACTGGCCATGGGGGCGGACCGGGCCATTTTGGTTAAAAGTGATGATGACGTTGAACCTTTGGCCGTGGCGAAAATCCTCAAAGCCGTGGCTGAGGCCGAAGAACCCGGCCTGATTATGCTGGGCAAACAGGCCATTGACGATGACTGTAACCAGACTGGTCAGATGCTGGCGGCCCTGCTGGGCTGGGGTCAGGGTACTTTTGCTTCTGAAGTCGTCATGGATGAGGGCCAAGTGAATGTGACCCGCGAAGTGGATGGCGGTCTGGAAACAGTGAAACTCAGCCTGCCTGCCGTGGTCACCACGGACCTGCGCCTGAATGAACCGCGCTATGCATCCCTGCCCAATATTATGAAAGCCAAACGCAAACCGCTGGATACCAAAGAACCCGGTGATTATGGTGTTGATACCGCCGCACGCCTGACCACGCTGAAAGTGGAAGAGCCTGCCGGGCGCAGTGCGGGTATCAAAGTGGAAAGCGTTGAAGAACTGGTCGCAAAATTACGCGACGAAGCCGGAGTATTATAATCATGACCTCACTCATCATAGCAGATCACGATAATGTCAGTCTGAAAGACAGCAGCCTCAATGCGGTCAGTGCCGCAGCGGCACTGGGCGGCGACATTCATATTCTTATTGCCGGCTCGGATTGTTCCGGTGCGGCCGCGGCCGCGGCCAAGGTTAGCGGTGTTTCAAAGGTTCTTGTGGCGGATCATGCGGATTATGCCCACCCACTGGCCGAAGTGATTGCCCCGCTGGTGGTAAAGCTTGCAGAGGGTTATGAAGCGATCCTCACCGCTGCCACCACCACAGGCAAGAATTTCATGCCCCGGGTTGCAGCCCTGCTGGATATGGCACAGATTTCGGACATTATTGCCGTGGAATCTGCCGATACTTTCAAACGCCCCATCTATGCGGGCAATGCCATTGCCACGGTACAGTCCAGTGATGCCAAAAAACTGATTACGGTTCGTACCACCGCTTTTGCGGCGGCCGCAGCCGAAGGCGGCGCAGCGGAGATTGAAAATATTGAAGCTTTGGCAAATCCCGGCCTGTCTTCTTTTGTCGGTGCCGAGCTGAGTGCGTCCGAACGTCCCGAGCTGACCAGCGCCAAGATTATCATTTCCGGTGGTCGCGGCATGGGCAGTGGCGAGAATTTCGCCCTGGTTGATGCGGTGGCGGACAAATTGGGGGCGGCGGTTGGCGCTTCGCGTGCGGCGGTTGATGCGGGTTATGTACCCAATGATTATCAGGTCGGCCAGACCGGCAAGATCGTGGCGCCTGAGCTGTATATTGCCGTGGGCATTTCCGGGGCCATTCAACACCTGGCCGGTATGAAAGACAGCAAGGTGATTGTTGCCATCAACAAGGACGAAGAAGCACCGATTTTTCAGGTTGCTGACTATGGTCTGGTGGCTGATTTATTTCAGGCTTTGCCTGAGCTTGAAAAAGCATTATCATAAGCTTTTATGGGCTCTTGTTCACGAAGATTACGGAATAAGAGCCCGCAAATTCTGATTTAAAAGAAAGATACGCGGAATATGGTACAGAATGTGGGTATTATCGGTGCAGGTCAAATGGGCAATGGCATAGCCCATGTGTTTGCTCTTGCAGGTTATAATGTGTTGCTGAGCGACATTGATCAGGATAATCTCGACAAGGCGATGGCCAATATTGATCGCAATATTCATCGTCAGGTAAGCCGCGACATCATCAATGAAGAACAGGCCCAGGCCGCCATGTCACGCATTAAAACCGCTGTCGGCACCGACGGTTTTGGCGATGTGGATCTGGCCATTGAGGCCGCCACAGAAAAAGAAGACATCAAGGTGGCTATTTTTCAGGAAGTCTGTCCGAAATTAAAACCGGATGCCATTCTGGCTACGAATACATCCTCCATTTCCATCACCCGACTGGCGGCCACCACGGACCGGCCGGAAAAATTTATCGGCCTTCATTTTATGAATCCGGTGCCGGTGATGAAACTGGTGGAACTCATTCGCGGCATCGCAACCAGCGAAGAAACCTTCCAGACGGCAGAAAAATTTGTCGAAAATCTGGGAAAAACCTCCTCCAGCTCGGAAGATTTTCCCGCCTTTATTGTTAACCGCATCCTGATGCCGATGATTAATGAGGCCGTCTATACCCTGTATGAAGGTGTGGGATCAGTGGAATCCATCGACAAGGCCATGAAACTTGGGGCCAACCATCCCATGGGGCCTTTGCAACTGGCTGATTTTATCGGGCTGGATACCTGTCTGTCCATAATGCAGGTGTTGTATGAGGGGCTGGCCGATACCAAATATCGCCCCTGCCCGCTGTTGGTGAAATATGTGGAAGCGGGCTGGATCGGCAAAAAAGCCGGCCGTGGTTTTTATGATTATCGGGGTGATGAGCCTATTCCCACCCGCTAGGAAATATTTTAAAGAGATATTTTTCACCATAATGAGGTGTAAATATCGGCTGACCAGCCCGGAAAATCTGTAAAGAAAATTTACAGATCTTGAAACTTTACTTTTGGCGCCGGTCTCGGGGAAAATACCGTCCGTATAAAAGAGAGGACTGTCCCGTCCGGGACATGCATTATTTTAGACAATATTAAATCAAGCTTTCCAGCGCTTAATCTAATTATTTTTCAAGGCGTAACATCTTGATTTCATTGGCAACACCGGCCCAGTGGTTTTCTCTGCAATAATCAATTGCCGCCCGAAAACCCATATATTTGACCAAACGCAGGGCTGTTTCCCGGATATGTGTCATCCTTTGACGTTTATGAACGCGCATGATTACACTCCTTTAATTAAAAGTGATCTCTTTCAAGCCTTGCATATATTATGCCAATAAAAGATGGTCATTTTCAGACGAAAATAAGGCCGACTTAAAATGTTGATTGATCTGCGGCCCAAAGCCCTTATGAATAGGGTTAAATTGTTATCTTATTTCAGATGCTAAGGATTTATAGAATGAATATGATCACGAAAATTCTGATGGCCCTTTCCGCCCTCGTTATTATTCTGGGGCTTGGTGTTTCCGCATATTTCAGCTTTCAATATAATCAGGAAAAACACCCTTTCAGCAGCAGTGATTTTGGTGTGGCACTGGAAGGATATGACATCATTTCCTATTTTGCCGAAAACAAGGCTCAGAAAGGAGACGAAAAATATCAGGTGGAAGCCTATGGTTCACGCTGGTATTTTTCCAGCCTCGCCCACCAGCAGGATTTTATTCGTGACGGCGACTTATTTCTGCCCGAATATGGCGGTTATGATCCCTATGGCATTGCCATCAGCGCCATCACCCGCAAATCAAACCCGCAAATATGGACCATGCGGGAGGGCAAGCTCTATTTGTTTTTTTCTTTTGAAACCCAACGCCTCTGGCTCGATAACTACCCGGAAAACCTGGCCCGATCCGACCTCAACTGGCCCACTTTAGAGCGGAAGTTAAACTATATTGAGGAAAGAAAATAATCCCGACCTTCCCGGAAGAAATCAGCTTTCAATGATTGAATTATGTGTGACTTTCAAGGCTTAACAGCCAGTCTCTGGCCTCTTCCCGGCTTCTGAAGACACGGGTTGGGTAAGGGGTTTTGACCATTTTAAGGTAAAGTTTCGCCATCACCCAGCCGATGGTTGCTGTGGGCAGCAGGGCCAGTCCCCTGACCTGGGCTTTGGCCTGATCATTTGTGGTGGCCTCGCGGATACCGCTATCCACACGGGTGCTGGACTGGGCCGTCAGGAGCACACCGCTCTTGCCGTGCGGCGCCAGTTCCCGATGCTGTTTCATGGCCCATTTAACATTTTCGGTGGTGACCAGTTCGGTACCAAAATCTATGTTGATTAAACCATCCGAATCCAGCCATATGGTCAGGCTGTTTTCATCCGGCCTGTAAAATCTGATGCGTTTTTGCTCTATATTCATTTCAGGCTAATATATTTTTGTTCAGTTCATCCTGAACGGGATCTCTAAAGGGTAATACTGAATATACGCAAAACTTGGCGCCTCATAAGGGCATATTATGTTCAAAAAAAGGCATTTTCCAAAAAAAAAGGCAGGAAACCATCCTGCCTTTTATTCTTTTGTTTAACGTCAGGCTTACCAGATTTTAACCCGCTCTTCCGGTGGAAGATAAAGGGCCGCGTCCGGTGTCACACCAAAGGCTTCATAAAAGGGGCCAAAGTTTCTGACCACCCCGTTCACCCGGAACATGCCCGGTGAATGCGGATCAGTGCTGATGCGTTCCAGCAGGGCTTCATCCCGGTATTTGGACTGGAATGCCTGAGCCCAGCCGATGAAGAAACGCTGATCGCCAGTATAACCGTCCATCTCCGGGGCTGCCTTACCCTTCAGAGACATTTTATAGGCTTTATAAGCAATGCTAAGACCGCTCAGATCACCAATATTTTCGCCCAGTGTGAATTTGCCGTTCACATGCACATTATCCAGTACCGTATAACTGTCATACTGTTTGACCAGAGCCGATGTGCGTTTGTCAAACTCTGTACGGTCTTTGTCCGTCCACCAGTTTTCCAGCTTGCCTTCACCGTTATAACGGCTGCCGCTGTCATCAAAACCATGGCCGATCTCATGACCAATCACACCGCCGATAGCGCCGTAATTAAGGGCATCATCCGCCGCCAGATTGAAAAACGGCGGCTGCAGGATGGCAGCCGGGAAGACAATTTCATTCTTGGTCGGGTTATAATAAGCATTCACCGTTTGCGGGGTCATGGCCCATTCATGTTTCTGAATCGGCCCGCCGAGCTTGGCAATCTGACGTTTATGTTCAACCATGGCAGAACGAAGCATGTTTCCAAATAAATCATCGCCTTTAACGTCAAGTTTGGAATAATCTTTCCAGATATCGGGATAACCGATTTTCGGGTCAAAATTATGCAGCTTTTCCAGGGCTTTGACTTTGGTGTCTTCGCCCATCCAGTCAATCTCCTTGATGCTGACCTCATAGGCTTTGATCAGATTTTGCACCAGATTGACCATACGTTCCTTGGCCACGGGTTTGAAATGACGGTCTACATAAACCTTGCCAACCACTTCACCCAGATTTCTGTTCACGGTGGATACGGCCCGGCGCCAATGGTCACGCTGTTTTTCAACGCCGCGCATGGTCTTGCTGTAGAAGTCGAAATTCTGCTCATCCATGGCCGAATTCAATACACCGGCCATGTTGTTAAGCAGGCCCCATTTCAGATAGACTTTCCAACTGTCCAGATCGGTGGATGTCAGCAAACCATTCAGACCTTTAAGATAACTGGGCTGATTAACGATCACCTCAGTCGCGCCTGCAACCCCTTCGGCATCAAGATAGGTGGCCCAGTCAAAATCCGGCATTAATTCAGACAGTTCGGCCACGCTATGTTTATTATACCGTTTCGGGGCGTTACGATTGTCTTCCTTCAGCCAATGATGGCCCGCAATCGCTGTTTCCAGTGCCATAATTTTACCCGCTGATGCCGCAGGGTCTGCAACACCGGCCAAGGTCAGGATTTTTTCCACGTGAAGCTGATATTTGGCCCGGATATCGGCCGATTTTTCATCTTCCTTGAAATAATATTCACGGTCCGGCAGGCCCAGACCCGTCTGCCAGGTATGCAGCGCATATTGAGTCGGAATTTTTGCATCAACCCCAACATACATGCCAAAGGGTGCGCCGAATCCGACTGTGTCCGCATAGGCGAAATAAGCCGCCAAAGAACGACCATCAGTGATGGCATCAATTTTCGCCATTTCCGGCATCAGAGGGGAAAGACCCACAGCGTTGCGTTTTTCCATATCCATATAAGAATTGTAAAAATCGCCGACCTTCTGCTCATTCGTGCCATGGGCACCACCCACTGCCGCGGCTTCTTCAATGATTTTCTTCACATCATCTTCTGCATTATCGCGCAGAATGTAAAAAGACCCATAAGAGGATTTATCCGCCGGAATTTCCGTCCGGTCCATCCAGCCACCGTTAACATATTGATTAAAATCATCGCCCGGTTTGGCTTTTAAATCCAGATTATCCAGGTAAACACCAGAAACCAGTTGTTCTGCGCCACCGTCTACATTGGCCTCTTTGTCACACGCGCCCAACAGCGCCACGACGGCCAATAACCCCGCATATTTCTTCATTTTTGCCTCCCTCATTAGAATAATTTAAGTAAAAACAATTCACATTATCGCAAAAGTCACGCCTGAACAGATTTTTCAGACCAAAGCGCATAAAACTACGACAAGTTAACACATCCATAATTGAAGAGAAGCCAAAACTTGGCAATAAGAAAAAATAATGCTTTGACAATTCGGGCTGTATATATTACCGCTATATTATTACAAAAAAGAGATTCATTATAAGAAATAAAAGAGTTTCGTTTTAAGAAATATAAGAGTTTCTGGTCTGAAATTTCAATGCTGATGTATCAGGCAAAATATTATGATAATGGTTGCATATTCATAATTTAAAAATTACGGCATTCGCGTTTTGGGTGCCTTTGTTTATCTTGCTTGAAAAAGCAAAAATAGTTTATTCTTCGAGGAGAAGTTGTATGCGCGGCAGAAAAATAAAAATGGTTTCGGATGAGTCCGATATTGATATGACACCAATGCTTGATATTGTTTTTATCATGCTGATCTTCTTTATTGTGACCGCCTCCTTCCTCAGAGAACAGGGTGTGGATGTGAACAGGCCCGACAGCAGCACTTCCCAGCCCGACAGTGAAAAAGTCAGCATTGTCATCGACATTGCCAAAGACAGCCAGGTCTGGTTCCAGAAAAGACGCATTGATATCCGCGCCATCAAGGCCAACCTTACCCGTCAGATGGCGGAAATGGATGATCCTTCTGTGGTGATCAGAACCCATCCCAGCGCCCGGTCCGGCACGGTGATTGAAGTGGTTGATACGGTACGTGATTCCGGTGTTGGAAATTATGTGGTGGCCACCGTCAAGGAATAGGCACCAAAATATACCGACCTCGAAAAATTAACCCGGCTGGAAAATCCCTTCAGCCGGGTTTCTTTATGGGAGCGCAGAAGCTGAATTTTACATTGCTTTTTCAGGCCGCACGGTGATAATGAGCCCGGTTTCAGGTTTTTATCAGATTAAGGCCTTTAAAAAACTGAAGCAAACCGGATTTTTTATCGTTATTTGTCTTAAAAAGGATATGTCATGACCGAAGTTGCCATCGTCGCCGCCCTGCGCACCCCCACCGGATCTTTTAATGGTGCTTTGAGCAGTGTCCCCGCCCATTACCTTGGGGAAGTGGTAATCCGCGGCCTGTTGGATGAAACCAAGGTGGCGCCGGCGGATGTAAGCGAAGTGATCATGGGCCAGATTTTAACCGCAGGTGCGGGGCAAAATCCTGCCCGTCAGGCCGCCCGCAACGCGGGTCTTCCGGACGAAGTGACAGCCTGGGGCATCAATCAGCTTTGCGGGTCGGGCCTGCGTTCGGTGGCGCTGGGTTTTCAGGCGATTATGACGGGGGATGCGGACATCATCATTGCCGGTGGGCAGGAAAGCATGAGCCAGTCCGAACATTGCGCCCCTTTGCGTGGCGGTTATAAGATGGGCTCGGCGGAATTCAAGGATACCATGATCTGGGACGCGCTCACGGATGTCTTTAACAATACCCATATGGGCATTACCGCCGAAAATGTCGCGGAAAAATGGGGCATTGGCCGGGAAGAACAGGATCAGTTCGCCGTACGCTCCCAAAATCGCGCCGAAGCGGCCCAGACGGCCGGAAAATTTGAAGATGAAATTATCCCTGTCCTGATTAAAAACCGTCGCGGTGACAAGATAGTGGATCAGGATGAATATATCCGCAAAGGGGTCACCCTGGAAAGCCTGTCCGGTCTGCGTCCGGCCTTTAAAAAAGACGGTAGTGTCACCGCCGCCAATTCCAGCGGCATTAATGATGGGGCGGCGGCTGTGATGTTGATGAGCCTGGAAGAAGCCGAAAAGCGCGGCCTGAAACCCCTCGCCATTATCCGTTCCTGGGCCACCGCCGGGGTTGATCCGGCCTTTATGGGTATCGGCCCCGTACCCAGTTCAGAAAAAGCCCTCACCAAAGCAGGCTGGACCATGGATGAGGTTGACCTGATTGAGGCCAATGAGGCCTTTGCCGCCCAGGCCTGTGCGGTGGGTCGGGATCTCAATATTGATGCGGACAAACTGAATGTAAATGGCGGTGCCATCGCCCTTGGTCATGCCCTCGGGGCCAGCGGTGCGCGTATTCTGACCAGCTTGTTGCATGAAATGAAACGCCGTGATGACAAAAAAGGTCTGGCCACCTTATGTATTGGCGGCGGCATGGGGGTTGCCATGTGTGTGGAAAGGCCATAAAGATTATATTGATCTGTCGTCCAGCAGACGAATTCGGAAAGACACCCTAAACAGGGAGCTTTAAGCATGTATCAGGATGTGGTTGAACTTCGGGCCTTTTATCAATCCCTTCTGGGCAAATTAACCACGCGGCTTCTTCGCCGGAAATTACGGGCATTCTGGCCGGATGTGACGGGGCTTGATATTCTGGGTCTTGGCTACGGCACACCTTATCTGGAACAGATGCGCCAGAAGGCTGAACGAACCATCGCCCTGATGCCCGCTCAACAGGGGATTATGCACTGGCCCAACCATGATGTCCGCCGGGAAAAAGATAAGCAGAATATGCCCTCTCAGGGTAATTTGACGGCTTTGGCGCATGAAACACAATTGCCCTTAAAAGATGCCTCCATGGACCGGATTTTAATCGTTCACATGTTGGAACATACCGAAGACCCCCAACATATGCTGCGCGAGGTCTGGCGGATTCTGGCACCGGGCGGGCGTTTGATCGTGATTGTGCCCAACCGCATGGGTTTCTGGGCCCGCAGTGATCATACACCCTTTGGCCATGGCAAACCTTTTACCTCCAAGCAAGTCCGGCAAATATTAAACGACAATATGTTCACGCCCCTGCGCACGGAAAAGGCGTTGGCCTTTGCCCCTTTTCGCAACAGAACCATGCTGTCCATGGCCCCGGCCATTGAACGGGTGGGCCAGCGCTGGTGGCAGAATCTGTCCGGTGTCCTGATGTTCGAGGCGGAAAAACAGATTTATGCCCTGCGCCCGCGCAGCCTGAAAAGAAAACGGGTGATCAAACCCGTCATTCTGGGCAATAACAAAACCATCAAAGACTGATCAGGCTTTGGTAATCACATAAAGCCCCTGGGTGGCGAACAGGTTGGCCAGTATCATATTGTCAAAACGCATCCGATGGCCTTCGGCATTGATGGCCATGGATTGTTCGATGTGAATATTCAGTTCTGCACACAGGTTGACAAAATCACGGATGGTACAAAAATGAATATTGGGGGTGGAATACCAGGGATTGTTGATGGTTTTATTCACCGGCATCCGACCCCGGAGGAAAAGCTCCAGCCGCACCCGCCAGTGGCCAAAATTAGGGAAGGAAACGATGGCTTTTTTCCCCACCCGCAATAATTGTTCCAGCATTTTATCCGGCCGGTTCATGGCCTGCAGGGTCTGGCTTAGAATTACATAATCAAAACAATCATCCGGATAATGGATAATGTCCCTTTCCGCATTGCCCTGGATCACGGACAGGCCCTTTGTGATGGATTGGTTGACCCCCTCGGGGCTAAGCTCAATGCCCCGGCCATCCACATTTTTCTGTCGCACCAGATAATTGAGCAGACTGCCATCACCGCAGCCCACATCCAATACCCGGCTGCCCTCCCCGATCAGTCTGGCAATCTGTAACAGGTCGACCCGAATGTCCGAAGCTCTGATTTCCATATTTTTCATGGTGCCGAAACCCCCATAAATTCGGCTTCCGAAGCCAGAAAACCGCGCACAATGTCAAACATTTCCGCCACGTCGAGCAGGAAACTGTCATGGCCCTTGTCACAGATGATTTCCGCAAAGCTCACCCGCCCGCCCACCGCATTCAACGCCCGGACAATATCCCGGCTTTCCGCCGTGGTATACAACCAGTCGCTATCGAAAGACAGAACACAAAAGCGGGTTTCACTGTCTTTGAAGGCCGCCGCCAGCACCCCGTCATAATCTGCCGACAGATCATAATAATCCATGGCCCGGGTAATATAGAGATAAGAATTGGCATCAAAACGATCCACAAAGGATATGCCCTGATGACGCAGATAGCTTTCGATCTGGAAATCTGCATCAAAACCAAAGGTGAGTTTTTCCCGGTCCTGAAGATTGCGGCCAAACCGGTTGGTCAGACCCGTTTCAGACATATAGGTAATATGGGCCGCCATGCGCGCCACTGCCAGCCCCGCGTGGGGCCGCTCAGACCCCTGCACATCATAGCGGCCGTGGTTCCAGTTATGATCCGCCATAATCGCCTGTCGGCCCACCTCGTGAAAGGCAATATTCTGCGCCGAATGACGCCATGTGGTGGCAATGGGAATGGCCGTTCTGACCCGCTCTGGATAGCTCACGGCCCATTGCAGGGCCTGCATGCCCCCCATGGAACCGCCAATGACTGAAAAGAGTGTTTCTATCTGTAACTGGTCCAGCAGCATGGCCTGGGCCCGCACCATATCACCAATGGTGATTACAGGAAAATCAGGGCCATAAGGTGCATCTGTTTCAGGATTCGGTGCCAACGGCCCGGTGGTTCCGGCACAGGAGCCCAGCACATTGGAACAGATCACATAAAAACGATCCGTATCCACCGCTTTGCCCGGCCCCACCATGCGTGACCACCAGCCGTCCTTGCCGGTAAGCGGGCTGATGCCGCTCACATAATGATCGCCGGTCAGGGCATGACAGATCAATATCACATTGGATCGATCCGCATTAAGCCGCCCCCAGCATTTATAGGCCACTTTGACATTTTCCAGAAGCTGCCCGGAATCAAGGCGCAGGCTTTGGCGCAGGCTGATCACTTCGCCGATTTCTTTTTCCAGATTCTGTGTCTTTTCGTCCATGGCCGGGGATATTCTCTTATTCAGTTTAACTATTCTCATATAGCGCCTTGCCCTTGACTTGTCGAACAGTTAAAACATTCTTTCAAATATCGTGGAAAATACGCAGAAAATTTCTATGTAAATTTCTATAGATATTTTAATGATTATATTAATCATGGTTTGGATAAAAGATGACTGGAATGGAACCGCGGCCCTGGATTAAACAACTGGATGTTTACGAAGGGGGTAAATCAAAGGTGCAGGGCAACAAAAAAGGGATCAAGCTTTCGTCCAATGAAAGCGCCCTTGGGCCAAGCCCCAAAGCCATGGCAGCCTATCAACAGGCGGCCACCAGCCTGCATCGTTATCCCGATGCCACCTATCATGACCTGCGCGCGGGTCTGGCCGAAAAATATGATATTGAGGGCCGCCGCATTATTTGTGGCATTGGTTCGGATGAGATTTTAAAACTGGCCTGTCGCGCCTATCTCAGCCCCGGGGATGAGGTGATCTTCCCGGCCCATAGTTTTATGATGTATCCCATTGCCGCCAAATCTGTGGGGGCCGTACCCGTTGAGGTGGCGGACACGGATTATACCGCCAATGTGGATCATATATTGGCCGCCATCACCGAGCGCACCAAAATCATTTTTCTGGCCAATCCCAACAATCCCACCGGCACCTATCTGCCCGCCTCGGAAGTGGAAAGATTATGGCAGAATATACCCGATACAATATTGTTGGTTCTGGATGCGGCCTATGCGGAATTTGTCGAAGAAGATGATTTCAAGGCGGGTATCGAATTGGTGGAAAAGTCGAAAAATGTTTTGATGACCCGCACCTTTTCCAAGCTGTACGGACTGGCGGCGCTGCGCATTGGCTGGGGTTATGCCTGTGCCGAGGTGGCGGATATTCTGGATCGTCTGCGCGATCCGTTCAATGTGCCCACCGCCGCTCAGGTGGCCGCTCTGGCGGCGCTAAAGGATACAGAATTTGAACAAAAAGCCCGCCAGCACAATCATCACTGGCTGGAATGGATCAGGCAGGCGGCACTCGACCTGGGCCTGAAACCCGTACCCAGTGTGGCCAACTTTGTCCTGATTGGCTTTGCGGACGGGGAAAAAACCGCCGAAGCCGCCAATGATTATCTGTTGCAGCGGGGCTATATCCTGCGCTGGCTTCCGGGTCATGGCCTGAAAAATTTCCTGCGCATGACGGTGGGGCTGGAAGAAGACAATCGCGCCGTGATGCATCACCTTAAAGAATTTATGGAGCGCTGAGATGGCTTTGTTTAAACAGATTAGCATCATCGGCATGGGCCTGATCGGTTCTTCGCTGGCGCGCGCCATCAAGACACAAAATCTGTGTGACAGGCTGGTGGGTTGTGACCGGGACCCGGCCACGCGAAAGACCGCTGAAAAACTGGGCCTCGCCCATCATATGACGGCGGATGCTGCGGATGCCATAAAAGGATCTGATCTGGTCATTCTGGCCACCCCGGTGGGCAGTTACGCGGCCATCGGCGCTGAAATCTGCCCCCATCTGGAACAGGGGGCCATTCTCAGCGATGTGGGTTCGGTGAAGAATTCTGTCCTGAAAATGCTGCTGCCGCTGATGCCGGATCATGCCCATCTGATTCCCGGCCATCCGGTGGCAGGTACCGAACAATCCGGGCCTGAAGCCGGGTTTGCCAGCCTTTTTCAGGGGCGCTGGTCGATCCTGACCCCGCCGGAGGATTGCGACCCGGAAGCGGTGGAGAAAATCAGCGAATTCTGGCAGGCGCTGGGCAGCATGGTTGAAGTGATGAGCGCGCAACATCATGATCTGGTGCTGGCCATTACCTCGCATCTGCCGCATCTGATTGCTTATAATATTGTGGGCACCGCCCGCCATCTGGAAGAAGTGACCAAATCGGAAGTGATCAAATATTCCGCCGGGGGATTTCGCGATTTCACCCGTATTGCATCATCTGATCCCACCATGTGGCGGGATGTCTTCCTCAATAATAAAGAGGCCGTACTGGAAATGCTCGGGCGTTTTAGCGAAGACCTCACCGATCTTCAGCGCGCCATCCGTTATGACGAGGGCGATAAATTATATGATCTGTTCGAACGCACCAAACGCATCCGCGCCCAGGTGATTGAAGCCGGACAGGACGAAGATGTCACCGACTTTGGCCGTCATCATGAAGATTCTGAGCAAAAGCCTTCTGAAGGCTGATTATTCCACAACCGCTTCAAGTCCAAAAACCGGCAGGGGCCCCACAAAAACCCGGCCATTTTGAAAGCTTAGGGAATATTCCTGATTGTCGGCAAGGCCGGTGGTTTTTAATAATGGCCCCAATTTGCCAAATTGCGCCGAAAAAGCCCCCAGCGGTTTCAACTGCATATCCAGAGCCAAATCCCCCGCCGCCTTAAGCCCTATCTCCGGCCCTTTAAGGTCAATCTTTCTGAAGGAAATTGTCCCCCCCTGATCGCGCCAGGAAGACAGGCCATCCACCGTATAATCTGGCAGTTGCTGTGCGTGCAAAATCATCTCAAGACGTAAATTTTCCAGATTTTCCCCCAAGAATATTTTTGCAGAGTCCGGCATGGTGAGCTTTTGGGCCTCCAGATAAAAATGCCCCCACGCCGGCAGATCCAAATCCGTCGTCCCGGCGGTTTCATCCGGTTTCAAATAATGAAATTTCACAATATCCGCATGCCATTCCCCTTTATGAGCCCTGCCTGTACGCTTGTCTTCGCCGCGAAAGCGGGCCTGATCCGCCACCACAGACAGGCGTTGCAGAATGCCCAAATCTGCTGCCGGATTGTCAGAGGCCAAGTTAACAGAAGAACGGGCCTTTAAAAAAGCCGCTTCCATCAGGGGGCGGTCGTGGCGCCCCCGGATCATTGTAAAAGAGGCCGAGGTCAACACCAGATGATCCAGTTTCCAGGGAAAAGCAACCGCAATCACTTCTTCGGCTTCAATCCAATAGGGTTCGGGATTTTGCCGCCCTGCCGGGATTTTCATTTCCAGATCACGCACAGCCAGCTCCATACGGTATGGAAAACCATATAATTCCAGCGCACTATATTTTATTTCAACCCCTTTGGCCGCCTGACCTTCAATCCATATATCAAGGCGGTCTTGCATATTTCCTGCGAGGACAAACCAGAAAATACTATAGGCGCCGATCACGGATAGTATAAGTGCTGCCAAAATTTTTAAGCGCATCGCCCGATCCTGTTCGATGAATATTTATATCAGAGCCTTACAATAGGTCCCATGATCAAAAGGTAAAGAAATTTTGGCTAATTCGCCTGAAGCAATTGTATGGAAGCATGCTCAATGGAATTTTCAAGTTCTGTGAGGAATTCCTCTTTCTCCTTGCCCGGAAGGATGGGGGAGAGAAATTTTAAAACAATGGTGCCGCCCGCCTGCAAGGAACCATTCTTGGGCCAATAGACCCCCGAATTCAACGCCAGAGGTACAACCGGCATTTTCAGAAACTTGTAAATCCCGTAAATGCCCGGCTGATAGGGAAGGTGACTTCCCGGGACAGAGCGCGACCCTTCGGGAAAAATAATCACCGGCCGTTGCTCGCCAATTTCCTCTTTTGTGCGTTTGAGCAATGCCCGCATGGATTTTGAACCCCCATCCCGGTCAATGGGAATCATCCCGGTCTTTTCACAAAAACGCCCATAGAGCGGTATTTTCAATAATTCTTTTTTCATGATAAAGGCCGGGGCATGAATGATCGAATGCATCACAAAAGTATCAAAAGAAGACTGATGCTTGGCCGCAATCAACGCCCCGCCCAGAGGGATATTCTCACGCCCCTGAATGTCAATCTTCAAACCCATGATCACACGCAGGAGAATTAAAATGCTGCGAGACCAAACCGTTTGAATGCCGATAAGCCATTTTGGTTGACAATAGGGAAGGTATAATAAAGGCAACGCCACAAGACAGCACAGGAAACTCCAAAAATAGAAAATCCCTTTAAATAAAAAAGATCGAATATGGGACAATTTCGGGCTCCTTAAGGGTTTTCCGGTTTCAGGCTAGATTTTTGGGCAGATTCTTGGGTATTTCTTCCCTCAATATCGGTATCCGCCATCATGATATCAAGGGCGCGGGCGCGGAAAAGACTGACAATATATTTGCTATATTCCCTGAGCAGGGACTGAAGTTTCATATTCTCGGGCCGCCAGGTGCCAACCGGATGGGCCAACAGCTTTATGCCCGGCATAAAACGCCGCAATTCCACAAGGGCGCGCGGCATATGTTCAAGGGATGTGACCACCCGCAAAGAATGAATATTATTGCGAATGACCCACAGGGCTGTCTCCTCTGCATTGCCCACCGTATTTAACGCTTTACGGTCACTTTCGATGCAACAATCCATAAGCTTTTTCTGGGTGGCTAAAATACGCGTAAGTTCTTCATGGCTCACCCGCGCATCAACCCCGGAAATGAATAATTTACTGGCCATGCCCTGTTCCAGCAACTGAACGGATTGTGCCAGACGATCCTTGCCGCCGGTTAAAACCACGATACCCTCCGTATGCTGATCGTCCTGACCATAACCCTGCGATAAAATATGGATATACCAGGAAAAACCCCCCAGCCACATTAACAACAGCGCAAAAAGCAAAAGAATAAAACGCTTCATCCTATTTTCCCGAACGTCGCTCAGGGGCCATTATACCATTCTCCTCAACTCTTTCATCACCGTGATGCGGGCTGTTATCATCGTGATAAATGCGGCCAAAAAGGGGATGAGCAAAAGCAACGACATTTCCAGCAGGGGAGTTTGGGGAATTTCGACCAGATCACGGGCCACATCCTGCAATAAATTTGTCAGGCCGAATATGGTGAGCAGCGCCAAGACAAGGCCAATCAGTCCCCCCTTAAAACCATACCCCATAAAACGGGACTGATAGGCACCGGCGATCATCTGATCATGGGCCCCCATCAAATGCATGATACGTATGGTATCACGATGTTCGGCCATGCCGGCCTTGGTGCCAAAAATCACAATACAGATTGTGGCCAAAACCACCAAAATCAAGATGCCCAGCGCCGTATATTCAATCATGGCCATCAATTTCATGAAATTGCCCAGCCATTGCTGATGATCATCCAGATGGATATTGGCGGATATCTGATGCAGGCTGCTTTGGATTGCCCGTAAGTCCAGGGCCAGTGTCTGATCTATTTCCACATCAATCATCACCGGTACCGGCAGGTCCGATGTGACATTACCCACCCCGAGCCAGGGTTCCAGCAATTCATTGATCTGAGAATTATCAAGGCGCGTGATCGTTAATATTCCCGGCATGGGGGTCAATATTTCAATCACCTCAGCGGTAATATTTTCTTTCCTGGCGGGATCATTTTCCGTGATTTGAATGGTGATACGATTGTTTAAACTGCCGGCCCAATCCTTGAAACCCTTTTGCAGAACCAGCCCGCCAATTAACGACAGGGCGCTTAAATAGACCATCACCGCCATCACCCAGGGCAGCAGTTTTGTGGCCTCATGTTCTTTTTCACCGGGCAGGAAATCAAGCTTACTGGCCATCGTCACCCTCCTGCCATGCCTGATTTTCATCTGTTTCCGAAGGCCAGAGCCCTTCTTTATCCGCACCGGCCGGGTTTTGTTCCCCTTGGCAGAACAGGCTTAATTCTCCTTTGTGAAGATGCAGCCGGTCGGCGCCTGTCTTTTCCACCATTGACCTGTCATGACTGGCTATGACGGTTGTGGTGCCCAGTTTATTCAGCTCCACAAAAAGATGCATGATGCGCTCTGCCATTTCCGGGTCCACATTTCCTGTTGGCTCATCCGCCAGCAAAAGATCAGGGCGCTTGATGACCGCGCGTGCGATGGCCACCCGCTGTTTTTCCCCGCCGGACAGGGTCGAGGGCCGCGCCTGCATTCGGTCTTTCAGGCCGACCCAAACCAATAATTCTTCCACATGTTCGCGAATTTCCGGCCCATGGCCCCCGGCAATCCTCAGGGGCAGGGCCACATTATCCACCGCACTGAGATGATCCAGAAGCCTGAAATCCTGAAACACCACCCCGATCTTGCGGCGCAGTTTTGGCAGGTCCTTGTGGGCCATCTTGACCACATCATTGTTAAACATGGAAATCACCCCGCGTGAGGGTCGGTTGGCCAGATACATCAGCTTCAGCAGGGATGTTTTACCCGCGCCACTGGGGCCGGTCAGAAAATGGAACGAACCCGGCTCCAGCCTGAAGGAAATATCCTTTAGAACTTCCGATCCCATACCATAACGCATGCCAACATTTTCGAACTGAATCACCCGCAGTCCCCTGTCAAAGTTTTTCTCGTCCTGTTAAAGCATACCCGTTGCGATCTGCCAAGTGATAAGAGCATAATCCATTAAGGCTTTTTTTACATTAGAACTATAGGTTATTCAAATATATCATTCAAATCTGTAAAATAAGGTCTTAAGTATATGTCCAGTTTATATAACAATATTGGCGGTCAGCCCGCCGTGGAAGCCGCCGTCGATATTTTCTACTCCAAAGTCACAACCGACCCTGCCATAAAGGGTTTTTTCCAATCCACCAATATGACTGATCAGCGCGGGAAAATGAAAAAATTCCTCACCCTTCTGCTCAGCGGAACTGCGAAAAATTCAGACCAATATATGCGCACATCCCATGCCCCTCTGGTTGAAAAAGGCCTGAATGATCTTCATTTTAATGCGGTAGGCGGTCACTTGAAAGAAACACTGGAAGAATTAAATGTGCCCGGTCAGTTTGTCGACCAAATTCTGGGGGCGGTTGAAAGCTTCCGTGATCCGGTTCTGAACCGTTAAGCCCCACGGCTCGGATATCCTCATGAGGACGCTTAAACGGCTATTGCTTATAGCGGGCTAGCGGATTATAACTAGGGGTGAAATAAACCCGATAAGAAAACATAATCAACTGGTTTCTATATGATCCTGACCTGCCCTGAATGTTCAGCAAGATATGTTGTCGACCCCAAAGCCTTGCTTCCCAATGGTCGCACGGTCAGGTGCGCGAAATGTCACCACAGCTGGAATGAACCGGCACCGACGGAAGATGTGGATCTGGTGTTGGATGAGGTCAGCCCCGTACAACAGACACCCGCACAACAAGAAGCTGATGAAACCGCGGCGCCTGATACTGAAACCACCCCGGAAGAAAATGAGCCGGATCAGGGTCATTCAGCTGAGCCGGGAACGGCGGCGGACAATCCCGAAACAACCTCTGAGACAATTCAGGATGCAGATGAATTTTCCCTGCAAAAAAAACGCCACCGTAAACGGCCCCGGCCCATGCCCAAAGGCTCCAACCTGCCAGCCCTGCAAAATCACAAACATGGTTCGAATAAATGGGGCTGGATTGGCCTTGGTCTATTTGTCACCAGTCTGATCGCCGGTATGCTTATCTTTCAGGAAAATATCTCACACGGCTGGCCGCCTGCGAAAAAACTCTACAGAACCCTTGGCCTTAGCGCCGCACCGGGTCATAAAGAAAGCCCGGCTGAACCTGAAATACCCATTGATGAACGTCTGAAAATTGTTGATCTCGCCCCCTCGCAAATATTGAACAATAATGTGCTGACCCTGATCATCGAAGGCAATGTGGAAAATATTTCGGATGAAAGCCAAAAGCTGCCATTATTAAAAGCCTTGTTGAAAGATGATCGCAACAAGGTCATCCGTGAATGGACTTTCAAGGCCTCTTCCGCAGCACCGCTGGCCAGTGAACAGAAAATCGCCTTTAAAACAAGCCTGCCCAACCCCCCGGCGGAGGCCACGGGGGTCAGTGTGACCTTTGTGACAAAAAAAGACCCCGCCAACAGCCATTAATTAACAAAATTAATTAACAAAATTTTAAACTTTTTTTCACTTCAGGCCATTATCGTAAAGAATTTGTAAATATTTACACATTATCATGCCCAACTTGATATAAATCGAGAATTATTGGGAAGAATTATGGCTCACATTTTAATTGCAGAAGATGAAATTGCCGTTCGTACTTTTGTGAGCCGCGCATTGGAACATCGCGGGCATACGACCCATGGTGTCGGCGATGGCGGGGCGGCTGTTGATGCTTTAAACATTCAGAGTTATGACCTTCTTCTCACCGATATTGTTATGCCCATCATGGACGGTATTGCCCTGTCCTTAAAGGTATCCTCCGAATATCCCGGCATGCCCATTTTGCTGATGACCGGATTTGCCCATGAAAAACAGCGGGCCCATAATCTGGAAAGCCTGATCCATGACGTGATCAGCAAACCATTTTCGCTGGATGAGATTTGCAATGCCGTGGAAGATACACTGGCCCAAAATCAATAAGGATCAATAAGCATCAGAATGGTTTCTGAAAAGCTTTTTTCAGATTCACGGTGTCAAGGCCCGCATATTCATTTCTTCGCCCTGTTCATAAACCCCCTCAAGGATGGATTTTAAGTCATTTAAGGCCCCGAGAATTTCCGTTTGATTCTGGGCGGCACTTTCCATTTCCCCGGTTTCCATATTGATCACCGCCTCCTGCACCAGCGTTTCCACCTTATCCAGCAAACCATCTTCACGCATGCCCGAATCTTTGAGTTTTTCACCCAATGTCATAAAGGATGTCATCATATTTTTCTGCGCCTTGACCCAAAGGGTCAGGTTCCTGGTTTTTTGACGGGCAATTTTCCCATCCGGGTCAGCGGATGCCAATTCCATTTGGACACTTTCCTGATAGGATCTGGCCAATAATTGTTTTTGTATATCAATCAGATTACCCAAAATCTTCCGGCCATGCTGTGCGGCCATGAAACGCACATAACCTTTGCCCGACAGCATCATGCCATCCCGCGCACCAAGGCCATTTTTCATATAAGATACCAACAGGCTCGCCTGATCATATCGGTCTTTATGAATATGGGCCAACATCCTGCCATAGAGTTTACGTAGGGCATGAACATCGATATCTTCTGTAAATTCCATTTGATTTTCATGGATCGCACTGCGGATATAGGTATAGAAAAGCCTGTCCAGATCCACCAGCTTCAGACGAATATCATTCAGGGGTTTTCGCTGATGCAGGGCCAGGGAAATTTCATGCATCGCTGCAAACAGATCCGCACCAATGCGGGCATATTCCCCTTCTTCACGCAACAGGGCCAAATCCCATAACAGGTCACGGGCGCTTTTTATATCCGCCTCGGAAGACGGGTCACTCAAACGCCAGTATATGGAACGCAGGGCCATATGATAGACCACGGCGGAGGCGCGCTGATCCGCCACAAGGCCCAGTGCCATTGCCCTTCGGGCCAGCTTTTTGCGGTCTTCAGGATGTTCCGAGACCGCCTTTCTGGTCTGCCATAAAGCCAAAGCATCGGGGTCTTTAAACTGCCTGTGGTTCAGGCTTATATTTTTCAGTTCGGACGTGGTTTTCTGGCCCGCCTGATCCTCAAGGATGAGCATGAGATCCACGTTCTGGCCCGCATAGGCTGATGAGCGCAAATCAAGGATGATGTCATCTTTGAAGTTTTTCACCTCCCGCAAAGGAAGATCGAATATTTCCTCCGTCCCCTCTATACCATCATCATCCGCCCCTGCGGGGGAAAGGGATATATGCGCGCGCTCTATGCGGTAATCATCCGCCACATCCAGAGACAGGGCCAATAATTCGCCAACAGGTTTATAAGAGAGAGCCTTGATCTTCGGGTCTTCGTCCGCGCGCTGGATGATCGGCCAGCGGGCTAAAATTTTTGACCCCTGCCGCAGCTGTCCTTCTACCGCATCCCCCAGAACAAGGCGGGTTTCATATTCATCTTTCCCGGTCTTTTCCAGAATTTTTTCGACGGATCCCAGAATAAGGCGGGACGGCCAGCGCAGATTTTTAACATTGACCTTTATTTCACTGCCCTGTGCCACGGGATTGAGTGCGGAAAGATTGGGGTCTTGCAAAGAAACAATGGCAGAATTCTTCTCAAATCCGCTATAGGCCGGCGGGATAACACTCACGGTGATCACGGGATCAGCATAAGAAAACAGCGCCCGTGGAGCGGTGGCAATCTCCAAACGCCTTTGCAGATCATCCCCGGCCATAATGGCCAATATCAACGTCAGAGCGGATGTCAGAAGCATTAACCTGACAGGGGTTTTCAAAACAGGGCTGTGTAAAACAGGTTGGGCCCGCAATGCCCGAAACAGGAGAAAGGCAACGCCCAGAAAGACCAGTATATATAACCCCAGATGCAGAAAGTCGGGAAAATATCCCCAGGGATCGAGAAAAGAAAGGCCCAGATATAACAGATAAAGGCTGAACGCCTGCATCATTGCCCGCATCACCCGCATCGGCTGCCACAGTGTATTTTCATCCCGCATTTCAGTCATTTCAGTCATTTCTTCCGGCAGCCCGTCTGTTTTCTCCGGGTTCACTGGACTTCAGCGGTTTATCTGTTTTCTGGGGTTTATTTGGCTTTTCTGACAGAATAATCTCCTCATGTCTCCAATATACCTTATTCCAGCCAATCCGGCAATTGATCCAGACCGATAATATCGTCATAATCGGGTCTGGGCCTGATTACAGCATATTGATCGCCTTTTACCAAGACTTCCGGGATGAGAGGGCGGCTATTATAGGTGGATGACATCACGGCCCCATAGGCCCCTGTGGTTCGAATCACCAGCAAATCCCCGCTTTTCATTTCCGGCATGTCCCGCATCACGGCAAATGTATCGCCCGTTTCACACACCGGCCCGACAATATCATAGGTGGTTTCCGGAACCTCAGCCTGTTTCACCGGCATAATTTCATGATAGGCATCATACATGCTGGGTCTTACCAAATCGTTCATGGCCGCATCAATAATAAGGAATTTTCGGTTCTCGCCTTCCTTCACATAAATTACTTTCGACACCAGAATGCCCGCATTGCCCACCAGAAGCCGCCCCGGTTCAATGAGAATTTTACAGCCCAGAGGGCCAATGACACGCCGAACCATTTCACCATATTCCACCGGCAGGGGCGGCTGTTCAGAGCATCGGTCATAAGGAATACCCAGCCCCCCGCCCAGGTCAATCACACTGATCTCATGCCCATCACCGCGCAAATCCTCCACCAGGGAAACAATCCGTTTAAACGCCAGTTCAAAAGGGGCAAGGTCTGTCAATTGGGAACCGATATGAAGGTCAACCCCCTGAATTTTAATACCGGGTAATTTGGCCGCACGGGCATAAATTTCCCGGGCAGACTTCAGGGGAATACCAAATTTATTTTCCGCCTTGCCGGTGGATATTTTGGCGTGGGTTTTCGCGTCCACATCCGGATTAATACGAAAGGCGATGGCGGCAGTCTTGCCCAGCTGTTGCGCCACCCGGCTCAACTGCAGAAGTTCGGGTTCGGATTCCACATTAAACTGAAAAATCCCTTTTTTGAGGGCAAAAGTCATTTCCCGTTCTGTCTTGGCCACGCCGGAATAGACAATTTTTTCCGGCGCGATACCCGCCTGCAAAGCCCGGCGCAATTCACCTTCGGAAACCACATCCGCGCCCGACCCCAATTGTGCCAGCGTTTTGATCACCGCCTGATTGCTGTTGGCCTTCAGCGCATAACACAGCAGAAAATCATGACCTGTAAAAGCCTCTGAAAACACATGGAAATGACGGCTCAGGGTTTCGGAAGAATAACAATAAAACGGTGTGCCCACCTTTTCCGCAATCCGGGACAGGGCCAGGCCTTCTGCATACATCTCACCATTGTGAATGCCGAAATAATCCATAATCTTCTTCCTTATTAACGCAACAAACCCGCCTTATTTTGGCGCATCATACCCCGGTGGCGGCAACAGGTCACCGCGCTTGCCACAGGATGCGGTCATACATGACAGTCCCAATATGCTCATCAATATGATAAATTTTCGCGCCATAACAGCCCCTTTATTCACTATTTCCCCCTTTAATCACGATATCCAAAGATTCTAGTCTTCAATTCTTTGTCGGGCGGCCTCGACCTGTATCAGGACCTGTTCGGGTGCGGTGCCACCATAACTCACACGGCTTGCCACCGAACTTTCCACCCCGAGAATAGAAAAGATATCATCAGTAATGGATTTTTCCACCTTTTGCATTTCAGCCAAGGTCAAACCGTCAAGATCACAGCCCTTTTTTTCTGCCAGAGCCACCAATGTTCCGGTCACATGATGAGCCTGACGAAACGGCATGTCCAGTTTGCGCACCAGCCAGTCTGCCAGATCCGTTGCCGTAATATAACCACTGGCCGTGGCCGCTTTCATCTCTGCTTCATTCACGTTCATATCGCTGATCATACCGCTCATGGCCGCAATCACCAAAGAGAAAGCATTGGCGGCATCAAAAGTGGCTTCCTTGTCTTCCTGCATATCCTTGGAATAGGCCAGCGGCAACCCTTTCATCACCACCAGAAGACTGTTGAGCGCCCCGATAATACGGCCCGCTTTGGCCCGGCATAATTCCGCCGCATCGGGATTTCTTTTCTGGGGCATGATAGAAGAACCGGTGGTGAATTGATCACTGAGGCTGATAAAATTAAACTGGGCCGAGGACCAGAGGACAATTTCTTCGGCCAGACGCGACACATGGGTCGCGGAAATAGCCGCCACAGAGAGGAATTCAAGGGCAAAGTCCCGGTCCGACACACTATCCAGACTGTTGGCGGTGGGTTTCCTGAATTTCAGCGCATCGGCCGTATTGAAACGGTCAATGGGAAAAGAGGTGCCCGCAAGTGCCGCCGCACCCAAAGGACATTCATTCAGCCGCCCGCGGGCATCACGCAACCGATCCCGGTCACGGGTGAACATTTCAAAATAGGCCAGCAGATGATGCCCAAAAGTTACGGGCTGGGCCGACTGCAAATGGGTAAAACCCGGCAGGATCACATGGGCATGGGCATGGGCCTTATCCACCAGGGTGGTCTGTAAATTTTTCAAAGCCCGGTCCATCTGATCCATGGCCCCCCTGACCCAGAGTTTAAAATCCGTGGCCACCTGGTCATTTCGGGATCGCGCCGTATGCAAACGGCCTGCCGCATCACCGATAATTTCACTGAGGCGTGATTCGATATGCATATGAATATCTTCCAGTGCCGCATCATAAGTGAAATTGCCGTCTTCGATCTCACCCCTGACCTGATCCAGGCCGCTGAGAATTTTATCACCGTCTTCGCCACTGATGATTTTTTGCGCCACCAGCATATGACAATGGGCCTTGGAGCCTTGAATATCCTGCGCGTAGAGATTTTTATCAAAATCAATGGAGGCGTTAATCTGCTCCATAATTTCCGCCGGCCCTACTGCAAAACGTCCGCCCCACAGACGATTGGCCTGATTATTATCCTTATTATTATTCTGGTTACCGGATTTATTTTGTATCTTATCATTTTTTGAGGTCATGACATTGCCCATCTGAAATTATGAATTCATAGGGCAAATACGATAAATCTTCTAAATTCGCAAGAATTATACGCATAATATTCTCTTATTCCGGCGGTTAAAAAAATATCCGCACGGCCTTGAAGAGGCTTTCCTCTTCCCCATTTCTAGGGTAGTTTGTTCAAAATAAACTTTAAGGCATTTCCCATAATGAATAAAATAGTCCTGACATTCATCGCTCTGATATTATTGATCGCGGGGAGTGTATATTTTTTCACGGCAAAAGAATCTGACAAAACAACACAAAAAGCCGATTCCGGGAATTTTGTGGAACTGCCCTCCACCATGAAGAAAAAGGCCCTCTTTTCCCTCTATGCCGACCCCATAAACAGCCCCGACACCGCCTTTATCAATGAAAAAGGCGAAGAAAAACGTCTCAGCGATTTCAGGGGCAAAACACTCCTGTTGAATTTCTGGGCCACGTGGTGCCTGCCCTGTCGCGAGGAAATGCCCGAACTGGACAAACTACAGGCCGACATGGGCGGGGATGATTTTCAGGTATTGATCCTGTCGGTAGACCGGGGCGGGCTTGCGGCCTCCCGCGCTTTTCTCGATAAGATCAACATTAAACATCTGGATCTTTATTTTGACAAACGCGGCACCTTGGCCCGGCAAATGAAAGCCATTGGTTACCCCACCACTGTTCTGGTCAGACCGGACGGCAAACAATATGGTTTCCTGCTCGGCCCTGCCAACTGGAGTTCGGAAGAAGCCAAAACCCTGATCAAATCGATCATGAATACCAGTAAGTAAATAAGGGCAAAGATTTTGCTTGACAGGGCGGTTATATTATAACATAAATGCATGACTTTTTCCTGTATCACTGTTTATAGAGCTGCATCATGACCCATCCTCTTTTCTCTGCCAGCCCCCTCGTTTTAGCGCTAATGTTGAGCGGAGCCGCCACCGTACAAGCGGACGAAGATCCCAAAAATGCCCCGCCCCATGACCATGGTCATGAGATGGAAGAGGTTTTTGTCACCGGTGCCCCCCATATTAAAAGCCGGCTCGATGTATTACAGGGCAGCAGCCTGTTGAGCGCGGATGAGCTGGACAAACGCATGGAAGCCACCATTGGCGAAACCCTGAGCGGTATGCCCGGTATTTCCTCCACCTTTTTTGGCCCCGGGGCCTCCCGTCCGGTAATTCGTGGCCTGGGCGGGGACCGGGTTCGGGTATTGGTCAACGGCATCGGCAGCATTGATGCCTCTTCCACCAGCCCCGATCATGCCGTGGCTGGTGATCCGCTTACCGCCGAACGGGTGGAAGTGATGCGCGGTGCCAGCACCCTTCTGTATGGCAGCAATGCCGTGGGCGGCGTGATCAATATTATTGACGGACGAATCCCAAGCCTGATCCCGGATAATGATTTTTCTGGTCGTCTCAGGGCTGGTTATAACAGTGTGGCCGATGATATATCCGCCGGGGCGGCCGTGAATGTGAAACTCGGCGAGACACAAGAGCATGCCTTTGTCCTGCACATGGACGGCTCTTTTAGAAAATCACAGGATTATGATATTCCAGGCATGGCCGAAAGTGCGCGCCTCATCGCTCTGGAAGAGCAAGAACATGAGGAAGGTCATGATGAGGACCATGAGGAAGAGGCCACCGGTTTGGTGGAAAATTCGGACGTGGACAATCATGCGGGGGCCGTGGGGCTCAGCTGGATCGGCCAGAATGGCATGTTCGGCGTTGCCTATAATATCAACAAAAGCAATTATGGTGTGCCCGGCCATGGTCACGGTGATGAATCCGTGCGTATTGACCTTGACCAGAAACGCTTTGACCTCAAAGGTGTTCTGAGCCGCGATATATTGTTTTTTGAGGAAAGCCGCCTGCGTTTTGGCACCGGCGATTATGAACATAAAGAACTCGAAGGCCCCGAAATCGGCACCATTTTCCTCAACAATGGCTGGGAAGGCCGCCTGGAGCTGATCCAGAAAGAAACCGATACCCTGCATGGTTCCATGGGTGTGCAATTGCGCAAACGCGACTTTGAAGCCATCGGCGAAGAAGCCTTTGTTCCGCCGACCCATACTTTTCAATGGGGTGTTTTTGCGGTGGAGGAAATTGAACTGGAGCCGGTGATTCTGGAATTCGGTGCCAGATTTGATCATCAGAAAACAGAAAATAAAAGCCAGAATATCAGCCGCAGCTTCGACAGTCTCAGCCTGTCTGCAGGGGCCGCATATCACCCCACGGATGACAGTATGATCGGCCTGTCCCTGGGCCGGACTGAGCGCGCGCCAACCCCGGAAGAACTTTTTTCCAACGGCCCGCATCTGGCCACCAATGCTTATGAGGTCGGCTCCGTCGATCTGAACAAGGAACGGGCCACCTCTCTGGAACTCAGCCTGAAAAAAGACAGCGGAAAATTGAGCGCAAGCCTCAACATCTATCACACCTGGTATAAGGATTTCATCCACGAGCAAAATACCGGCGCACAAATGGACGGCCTTCAGGTTCTGGCCTTCCAGCAGAAAGATGCCCGTTTTTACGGCGCTGAGGTGGAAGGGCGTTTTACCCTGTTTGAAAAAGAAGAAACAAGTCTGGACCTGAGCCTGTCGGGCGATATTGTGCGGGCGGAATTCACCGAAGGGGGCAACGTTCCACGCATTCCCGCGAAAAGCGCCACCATCGGCCTGAATTATCAGAGCAGGGCTTTTGATGCGGAAACGGAAATTCGTTTTGTCGATGACCAGGAAACACTGGCTTTTGGGGAAATTGCCACTGATGGTTATACCAATCTGAACCTGAACCTCACCTGGCGGCCTTTTGGTGAAGATCAGGATTTAAGTGTGCGTCTGCAAGGCCAAAATCTGACCAACGCAGAAAAAAGGCAGCATACCTCTTTCCTGAAAGATTTGCTGCCCATGCCGGGTCGAACCGTTAAAATTTCTCTGGCCTATGGATTTTAGAGCACCATAGGGAGTTTTAAGGCACCACAGTGACCGGTACTTTTGCTTTTTGTAAAATGCCGTAAGCCACGCTGCCAAGACCAAGTTTGGCCATAAGACCTTTGCTTTTATGGCCAATGAATATCTGATCGGCTTTCTTTTCTTCCGCCAGGGATGTGACCACTTCTGCCGCATTGCCCACCTGTACAAAGGAGGTGATATTGACCCCTTCCCGGGCCAGTTTTTCCTCCGCCGGGCCGGTAATATCTGTTTTTGCCGTCTCCAGCTGTTCCATCTGTTGACTGTGACGGATGGCAAGTTCCTCAATGGACATGACCTCAAATTCTGACCAGTCAATCACATAGGCCAAAATCAGATTTCCGCCGCCATGGCGGGAAATTTTATCCACGGCCAGCTCTGCGGCCCGCTCGCTCAACTCTCCCCCATCATAAGCCACAAGATATGTTACCTGGTCTTTCATTCTCTTCACCCTTCTCATTTTTCAGTGATGTTATTTAATATATATAATTTACCCTAGCATTATATGAAGCAAAAATGGAGAAAATTTGATCTGGATCAATATTGTTCCGATTTGCCTATTCTACATAAAGACCAGGCTTCGCACACGTGTATTCACCGGGCCTCTTCTTTTTGAGTCGCTTAATTTAGGTATATCAAGGTTAAAGGATCAAGTATATGACATATATTTCCACCCATTCCCCGCGTCCAGAATATGATCCCCCTGCCGCCCTGATGCGTGCGAATGCGAACCTGAATCCCGCCTGCGAAGAATGTCCGGTCCGTGACCGCAGCATGTGTAATGTTCTCAATGACCAGGAAGTCCAGGTCATGGCCCGCAATTCCGCCGACCTTGCAAAGAAAAGCGGCAAACTGATTTGTGAAGAAGGCGATCCGGCACAATATATCTTTAATATTCGCTCAGGAACGGTGCGGCTTTCCAAAATGCTGTCCGATGGCCGCCGTCAGATCACGGGTTTCCTTTCGGATGGCGATTTTTTCGGTATGCCCAATGATGATTTATATTGTTATACGGCGGAGGCCATCACTGATGTAGAAATCTGTCGTTTCCCCCGCAAAAAAATATTCAGCTCTTTTGAACAGATTCCCAAACTGGGCAAAAGGGCCTTTGAAATGACCCGTACGGAACTTCACAGCGCCCATGAACATATGCTGATCCTCGGGCGTAAAACCGCACAGGAGAAATTATCCAGTTTCCTGCTTCACATGATGCATAAATTCAATTTATGCAAAACTGCCGATCAAACAAAAATGGCCCTGCCCCATTTATCGCTGCCCATGAGCCGGGCTGATATTGCTGATTATCTCGGCCTGACCGTGGAAACCGTCAGCCGCCAGTTTTCCGCCTTGCAGAAACGAAAGTTCATTGAGCTGAAAGATGCCCATACGGTGGTTCTGCGCGAACCGAAAAGGCTTTATAATCTTTCTTTGGGCGATTAGGCGCATAAAAACGCATAAAAACCTTGACAGCCGTTGCTTTGGCGCTATATTTCGCCCACTTTTAGTGATGGGAAAAGATTCCCTAATAAAAAGATGACATTCGTCATAAACCGGTTTTTTGAAATATTGACCCAAGTCAGTTACCGGCTATGACCAGAAGATAAAACAGGAAACAGATATGTTTGCAGTCATCAAAACCGGTGGTAAACAATATAAAGTTGCCCCGAACGATGTGATAAAGGTTGAAAAACTGGACGGTGAGGCCGGTGCCAAAGTTGATTTGGCTGATGTACTCATGGTCGGCGATGACAAAGGTGTCAAAGTTGGCAGCCCAACCCTTGACGGAACAGTGGTTACAGCGGAAATTCTTGAGCAGACCCGTGCTGGCAAGATTATCGTCTTCAAGAAAAAGCGGCGCCATAATTACCGCCGTAAAAAAGGTCACCGTCAGGAATTGACTGTGCTTAAGGTTCTTGAGATCGGCAAAGGCACTGCGAAAAAAGCGGCGGCGAAAAAAGCGGCCCCGAAAAAAGCTGCAGCACCAAAGGCTGAAGAAAAAGCCGAACCCGCAAAGAAAGCGGCTGCGAAAAAAGCCGCTCCGAAAAAGGCCGCTGCTGAAAAGAAACCAGCCGCAAAAGCTGCCGCAAAGAAGGCCGCCCCTAAAAAGGCTGCTGCGAAGACAACAAAAGCAGCTCCGAAAAAGGCCGCTGCCAAAACCGCTAAGAAAACGGAGAAGTAAGCTATGGCACATAAGAAAGCCGGTGGTAGTTCCAATAACGGTCGCGATTCAGCCGGTCGCCGCCTTGGTGTTAAAAAATACGGTGGTGAAGCGGTTATTGCCGGCAACATCATTGTCCGTCAGCGCGGTACAAAATTTTATCCGGCAGACAATGTTGGAATGGGCAAAGATCATACCCTGTTTGCCCTGAGCGATGGCAAGGTTAAATTCTACAAAGGCAAACAAAGACGCAGTTATGTGACTGTGGAATCTTCTGACAAAGCCTGATTTAATTTAAACCTTCATCAGAATTCCAAAAAGGGGAATGATTTTCATTCCCCTTTTTCACGTTTACAGTTAGACTTTAAAAATGAAATTTCTTGACCAATGTAAAATCTATATCAAGTCCGGTGGCGGCGGTGATGGCTGCCTTAGCTTCCGTCGCGAAAAATGCGTGGCATATGGCGGCCCGGATGGTGGTAACGGTGGTCGAGGCGGTCATGTATTGATCGAGGCTGTTGACGGCTTGAATACCCTGATTGATTACCGCTATAAACAACATTTCAAAGCCGGGCGCGGCGGCCATGGCATGGGCAAGAACCGTACCGGTTCCAAAGGGGCCGATGCCATTCTCAAAGTACCGGTGGGCACCCAGATTTTTGACGAGGAATATGGCACTATGCTGGCGGATCTGACCGAAGTGGGCCAGACCGTAATGATGCTGGAAGGCGGCCATCCCGGGGCTGGAAATGCCACCTTTAAATCCTCCACCAATCAGGCACCGCGACGTACCTCTCCGGGTGGGCCATCCGAAGAAATGTGGATCTGGCTGCGGCTGAAGCTGATGGCGGATGCGGGCCTTGTGGGACTGCCCAATGCGGGAAAATCCACTTTCCTGTCGGCGGTGACCCGGGCAAAACCGAAAATTGCCGATTATCCCTTCACCACCCTGAAACCCCAGCTTGGGGTGGTATTGGTCAATGGGCGCGAATTTGTTCTGGCGGATATTCCGGGCCTGATTGAAGGCGCACACGAAGGCCATGGCCTTGGCGATCGTTTCCTTGGTCATATTGAACGCTGCGGCACAGTTTTACATATGATTGATGCCACCGGCGATGATGTGGTCAAAGCCTATAAGACCATTCGTCATGAACTGGAATCCTATGGCGGCGGTCTGGAAAAGAAAAAAGAAGTTATCGGCCTGAATAAATGTGACGCGCTGGATGATGAACTGATCAAAATGCTCACAGAAGAATTGCGCACCGTCACGGACAGCCCCATCATTCCCCTGTCCGGGGTTTCGGGTTTTGGTGTTCAGGAAATGCTTCAGGCCCTGCTGGAAAATATTGACCTTGAACGCAAGGCCGAAATCAAAGAAGACATTCCCGTGGTCGAGACTGAGGAAAGCAGTTGGTCTCCCCTTTGATGCACCAAAATACATAGAAAAACCATGTCAGAAAAACTCCACCATCACCCCGGCAGCGCTCCCCTTGATCATTGGAAAATTATGGTGATCAAGATCGGATCTGCTTTGCTGGTGGATGGGCAGACGGGCCAGTTGCGCCAAGAATGGCTGGCGGCGCTGGCTCGGGATGTGGCGCATTTACGCTCTAAAAATATTCAGGTCATCATTGTCTCTTCCGGCTCCATTGCCCTCGGGCGCAAGATATTGGGCCTCAAGCCCGGCAAAAGGCTGGAAGAAAATCAGGCTGCGGCCGCCACCGGGCAGATCGAACTGGCCAGTGCTTACCGGCAAAAATTTTCGGATCATAAAATTGCCGTGGCGCAAATCCTGCTCACCTATGGTGACACAGAAGAACGCCGCCGTTATCTCAACGCGCGCAATACCATAAATCGCCTGCTGGATCTGGGGGTGGTGCCGGTGATTAATGAAAATGACAGTGTGGCCACCGATGAAATGCGTTATGGCGACAATGACCGTCTGGCGGCCCGGGTGGCCAGCATGTGTGAAGCCGACGGCCTTATCCTTCTGTCCGACATTGACGGATTGTATAATGCCAACCCCAAGACCGATGATAAGGCCATTTTTATTCATGAAGTGCCCGAAATCACCCCCGAGATTGAGGCCATGGCCGGCACACCGGTTTCCACCGGATATGGCACCGGCGGCATGATCACCAAAATCGCAGCCGGGAAAATTGCCACCGACAGCGGCTGTGCCATGCTGATCATCAATGGCAGCCAATGCGCCCCCATCCACCGTTATCTCGACAGCGGCCGCGGGACATATTTTCCGGCCTCATCCACCCCGCTCAGCCCAAAGAAAAAATGGATTGGCGCAGCCCTTGAAACCAGTGGCAGCCTGATATTGGACCCGGGCGCGGTTCAGGCTCTGGCCGGGGGCAAAAGCCTGCTGCCAGCCGGTATCATCGGGGTGACAGGGGATTTTGAACGCGGTGACACGGTTAAAATCTGCACGGAAAATGGTGATATTATCGGTCAGGGCCTGGTGGCCTATGATGCCAAAAGCAGCAAAAAACTCATGGGCCGAAAAAGCCATGAGATTGAAGAAATTCTGGGTTTTAGCGGCCGTGATGAAATGATCCACCGCAATGATCTGGTGTATAATAAGGTTTAATCATGCAAGACAGTCAATCCATGGAAGATATGATGCAGCAAATTGGCGAAAGCGCCAAAAAAGCCGCTCAAATTCTGGCGAATGCCTCCAGCGACAGTAAAAACAAAGCCCTGCGCGCGGCGGCAAAAGTCATCCGCCTCAACCAGAATGACATCCTTGATGCCAATAAAAAGGATATGAATATCGCCAAAGGCCGTGGTCTGGCGCCATCCATGCTCGATCGTCTTTTGCTGGATCAAAGCCGGATTGAGGCCATGGCAAAAAGCATTGAGGCCATTGCCGAACTTCCCGATCCCATTGGCGATATTCTGGAGGCATGGCAACGGCCCAATGGCCTGGATATCAGCCGCATTCGTGTGCCGCTGGGCGTGATTGGCATCATTTATGAAAGCCGCCCCAATGTGACCGCCGATGCGGGGGTTTTATGCCTGAAATCCGGCAATGCCACCATCCTGCGCTGTGGCAGTGAGAGCGCCCATTCTTCCCGCGCAATCCATGCCTGTCTGGTGCAGGGGCTTAAAGAAGCCGACCTGCCCGAACAGGCCATCCAGCTGATCCCCACCCAGGACCGGGCAGCGGTCGGGGCTTTGCTCAATCTGGTGGGGCTGGTGGATGTGATTATCCCGCGCGGCGGCAAGGGCCTGATCGAACGGGTGCAGAATGACAGCAAAATTCCGGTCATGGCCCATCTGGACGGCATCTGCCATGTGTATGTGGACAAAGATGCAGATCTGGACAAGGCCCTCGCTATCAGCCTCAATGCCAAAATGCGCCGTACGGGTATTTGTGGCGCCATGGAAACTTTGCTGGTGGATGAAAAAGCAAAAGACAGCCATCTGCCCGCCATCATAGAAGCCCTGAGGGGCGCGGGTTGTGAAATCCGCGGTGACAAAATGGTCATGGCCCTGGATGAAGGGGTTGTGCCCGCCGAAGAAGAAGATTGGGCCACGGAATATCTGGAACCCATTCTTTCAGTGAAAATTGTGGCCGGCATAGAGGGGGCATTGGATCATATCGCGCGTTTTGGTTCCCACCATACGGACAGCATCATTACCGAAAATCAGGCCACGGCGGATCTATTTCTCAGCCAGGTGGACAGCGCCATTGTCATGCATAATGCCTCGACCCAGTTTGCCGATGGCGGTGAATTTGGCATGGGGGCGGAAATTGGCATTTCCACCGGGAAAATTCATGCCCGCGGCCCCGTGGGGCTGGAACAGCTCACAAGTTATAAATATCAGGTAAGGGGCCATGGCCAAATCAGATCCTAATATCTTTCCCGCTCTTAAGGTCGGTGAAAACTGGCAGGGTAAAAAAATCGGCCTGTTGGGCGGCTCTTTTAATCCGGCCCATGAAGCCCATCTGGAGATCAGCCTGGAAGCGCTGGACCGGCTCGGCCTTGATGCGGTCTGGTGGCTGGTCTCACCGCAAAACCCCCTGAAAGGCACCGAAGATATGGCCGCCTTTGAGGACCGCATGCAAAGCGCCCGCACCATGGCCCGGGACCCCCGCATTTATGTGAGCGACTTGGAAAGTCATCTGGGCACAAAATATAGCGCTGATACACTGGCGGCCCTTCTCCCCCGCCTGCCGGACAGTCATTTTGTCTGGCTGATGGGGGCCGATAACCTGATCCAGTTCCCCCAGTGGAAAGATTGGGAAAAGATTGTCAAAATAGTTCCATTTGCGATTTTTGACCGTCCGCGGTATTCTGAGGATGCAGAAAAGGGCCTGGTGGCCACGCGTTATGAATATTGTCGTTTGAATGAAAGCGACGCGCGAGAATTAATTCATCATAAACCCCCGAAATGGGTTTATTGTACTGGCACGGAAAATCCCTTGTCATCAACCCTATTGCGCCAGAAAAGCGCTAAAGATCAAGAGGTTACATACACAAAAGTGAGTAATACGCAGGAATCAGGAGACGTTGGTGCTTCTAAAGGCTCCCCAAAACCGATTTCCCTTCAAGAGCTGATCATGGATTGTCTTGAAGATAACAAGGCAGAAGAGATTGTTAAAATAGACCTGAAAGGTAAAACCAGCATCGCCGATTCGATGTTTATCGCCTCCGGTCGTTCCACCCGTCAGGTCGCGGCCATTGCCGATCATTTAAAGACTGAGATTAAACACGCAGGCTTTCCAAGCCCAAAGGTTGAAGGTCTGGAAAAAGCCGACTGGGTCTTGATTGATGCGGGTGATGCCATCATCCATATTTTCCGCCCCGAAGTACGTGCTTTTTATAATCTGGAAAAAATGTGGACGGCGGATTTCACGCCAGACAAAGTGTTAAACACACCGGAAAGCTGATCCCGCCCCATGCAGATTACCCTCATATGTGTTGGGCGCATGAAAAAAGGCCCAGAGCTTGAGATTTTGCAAACCTATCTCAAACGCTGCCCCTGGTCTGTGAAAATTGTCGAAGTGGAAGAAAAAAGGCCCCTCAAGGGAAATGAGCGCATGGCGCGGGAGGGCGCGCTTCTGCTCAAGGCCATTTCTTCCCAAGGGTCAAATGCCTATGTGATTGCGCTGGACGAAAGGGGCCAGGCTTTACGCAGCACAGAATTTGCCACCAAAATCAAGGGTCTTCAGGAACAGGGCCTGAGCGAGCTGGTCTTTTTGATCGGTGGCGCAGACGGTTATGATCCTGAAGTCAAGAAACGGGCGGATCTTCTCTTCTCCCTCGGGGCCCTCACCTGGCCCCATATGATGGCGCGCGCCATGCTGGCAGAACAGATTTACCGCGCTTCGTCGATTTTATCCGGTCATCCCTATCATAAAGATTGATTTTACCCGGAATTAACCTAGATTCAATATTATAAGCTCAAATCAGTTCATTTAAGGACAAAATACTTCCATGACCACCATAATACCCAACCCCACCAAACCGGTTATCCTTTGTATTTTAGATGGTTGGGGCCATAGAGAAGAAGAAGTCAATAACGCGATCAAACTGGGCAAGACGCCCCATTATGACCGTTTATATGCCCATGCGCCCCATGCCCTGCTCAGGACTTCGGGCCTGGCCGTGGGTCTGCCGGAAGGTCAAATGGGCAATTCCGAAGTGGGTCATATGAACCTCGGCGGGGGCCGGGTGGTGATGCAGGATCTGCCCCGCATCAATCAGAGCATTGAAAGCGGCGCATTTTTTGATCTGGAAAACCTCAATCAGGCCATTCAAAACCTGAAACAAAGCGGCGGCACCTGCCACCTCATGGGATTATTGTCCCCGGGCGGGGTTCACAGCCACCAAAATCATATCATTGCCCTGGCCCGCGCCTTTTCAGGGGCCGGTGTGCCCGTGGCCCTGCATGCGATCCTTGATGGCCGTGATGTGGCCCCCAAAAGTGCTGAAGAATTTATTCGTCAGGTGGAAACGGAAATTTCCGCTTTGGACAATGTGAAGATTGCCACCCTGTGCGGGCGTTATTACGCCATGGACCGGGATCAGCGCTGGGACCGGGTGAAAAAAGCCTATGACAATATGATGCTGGCAGACGGCAAAAAGGCCGAGAGCGCGCTGATGGCCCTGCAAGAAAGCTATGCGGCAGAAACAATGGATGAATTTGTCCTGCCGGTTTCGCTTGATTCTTACAGCGGCATGAAAGACGGTGACGGGCTGATCATGGCCAATTTCAGAGCCGACCGCGCCCGTGAAATTCTCAGCGCCTTTGTTGAGCCGGACTTTACGGGTTTTGAACGGGAAAACTCCGTGAATTTTACCTTGTCAATGGGCATGGTATCCTATTCCAAAGCCCTTGATCGCCATCTGGAGGTGCTTTTCCCCAAGGAAGAACTGGTTGATACACTGGGGGAAATTGTGTCCCGTAATGGCATGAAACAGCTCCGCATTGCCGAAACCGAAAAATACGCCCATGTGACCTTCTTTTTTAATGGCGGTTCGGAGGATGTTTACGAAGGCGAAGAACGTATTTTGATCCCATCCCCCGATGTGCCCACCTATGACCTGAAACCGGAAATGTCCGCACCGGAGCTGACCGATCAGCTCACCGCCGCCATTCGTTCGGAAAAATTCGATCTGATTGTGGTCAATTATGCCAACCCCGACATGGTGGGGCATACGGGTGACCTTGGTGCCGCCATCACGGCGGTGGAAACCGTTGATCATTGTCTTGGCCGTTTGGAAGAGGCGCTGTGTGATGTGGGCGGCACCATGCTGCTTACCGCCGATCATGGCAATATTGAACTGATGAAAGACCCCGAAAACGGGCAGGATCATACGGCCCATACCACCAATCTGGTGCCCATTATTCTGGTGAATGCGGATGCCGCTGGCGCTTTGCTTGATCCGGGCAAAACCCTCAGTCTGAAGGATGGCTCTCTGGCGGATGTGGCCCCGACCCTGCTCAGCCTGATGGGTCTGGAACAACCCGAAGCCATGAGCGGCCGCTCTCTCCTCAGGGCGCGGTACCGGGAACAATCAGAGGATACAACACGGAGTGCGGTTGCTGAATAAGATTTCAGAAACATATATCCCCTGGGGGCGGCAAAACGGGCTGTATATATGGCTTGGCGTTTTGCCCTTCTTTCTGGCTGTTCTGATGTTGAGCCAGCCCCTTGTGGCGGCACAAAATAAAACGACGGAACAAAGTCCGGCGGATAAGAAAAAGCTGGACACACTTCGTCAGGAAATCGAAGACACTTCCAAACGCGCCCATGCCCTTGATGTTGAGGCCCAGGCCGTGGCGGAGGAAATCAGCGGCCTTCGGCAAAATCTGGTGGCCGCAGCCCGGAAAATTCAGGCAAGCGAAATTCTTGTTTCCGAACAGGAAAGCCGCCTGCAACAGTTGAACCAACAGCAAAAAAGTCTGGAAGAATCGCTGCAACAGCGCCAGAAACAAATGTCCCTGACTCTGGCCGCCATGCAGCGCCTGAGCCAGCAGCCGGCAGAGCTGGTGGCCTTCCGGCCGGAAAAATCCATCAATATTTTACGCAGTGCCAGCCTGCTGAATATTTTGTTGCCGGAATTAAAGATCAAGGCCGAGCGTATCGGCACGGATATTGCCCAGCTGGAACAGCTGCGTCAGGATATTGAGGTGGAACGGGCCGAACATAGAAGCCTGCTGGCAACCCTGAATGAAGAACAGGCCACCATCAATATATTGATGGGTGAACGGCGGCAAAAACAAAAAGATCTGATCGCCTCCACCGCCAAAGAAAGACAGAAGCTCAAGGTCTTCGCCGCCAAAGCCAAAAATCTTGAAGAATTGATTGAACAGATCGAACGCGAGGCCGCACGCCGGGAGAAAGCGGCCCGCGAAGCCGCCCTCAGAACGGGTGATAAACCGGAAAATAAAGCTTCCAAAAAAGCCATACTGACCCGTGGGTCTTTTGATGGGCAAAGTTTTGCATCGGCCCGGGGGCTTATGCCCCTGCCTGTGCGCGGCCTGATTGACCGGCCCTTTGGCCGACAAATCGCAGAAGGCCTGACCAGCAAGGGCATCACCATTTCCACCCGTCCACGGGCCACCGTCATTGCCCCCCATGAAGGCCGGGTGGTTTTTGCCGGAAAATTCAGAACATATGGACAATTGTTGATTATCGACCACGGACAGGAGTATCATACCCTGTTGGCGGGCATGACCCGTATTGATGCCATTGTGGGCCAATGGGTTCTGAAGGGGGAACCGGTGGGACAAATGGCTGCGCCGGATCAATCACCAAAGGGTGACTTGGATTCTGTGGCATATAAACTATATGTAGAATTAAGACGACGGGGTAAACCCATCAACCCGCTGCCGTGGATTGTGGCGCGTGACAGAAAGGTACATGGATAAATGAGACATATTATTGCAACTAGGTTTTTGGCCGTATTTTTGGCTTCTGCTCTAATGGCATTTGCCCCCGTCGGCGTGAAAGCCGCCACCAATACGGATAATGACACGTATAAACAGCTGAATTTATTTGGCGATGTATTTGAAAGAATCCGTTCTCAATATGTGCGTGAAGTAACCGACGAAGAATTGATCGAAGCGGCCATCAACGGCATGTTAAGCTCCCTTGACCCCCATTCCAGCTTCCTCAATGCCAAAGGTTTTAAGGATATGCAGGTTCAAACCAAGGGCGAATATGGCGGCCTTGGCATGGAAGTGACCCTGGACCGGGGTGTGGTTCGGGTTGTCTCCCCCATTGATGATACCCCCGCCTCACGCGCGGGCATTCAGTCCGGCGATTATATCACCCGCCTGGACGGGGAGCAGATCATGGGCCTGAGCCTCACCGAAGCCGTGGACAAGATGAAAGGTCTGGCCGATACCGATATTACCCTGACCGTCATTCGCAAGGGTGAGAAAAAAGCGCTGGAAATTACCCTGACCCGGGCCATCATCAAGATTAAGTCCGTGCGTTACCGCATCGAAGACGAAGTGGGTTATGTGCGTATCAGCTCATTCACTGAAAAGGCCGAAAGCGGGTTGCTGGACGCTTTGGAAAAAATTGATGCGGAACTGGGCGATAAATTACAGGGCATCGTGCTGGATCTCAGGAATAACCCCGGCGGGCTGCTGGATCAGGCCATTGCCGTCTCCAACGTCTTTCTTGACCGCGGCGAGATTGTCTCCACCCGCACCCGCAATGACAATCAGGTACAACGCTATCCTGCCCGCAAGGGGGACCGGACCCAAGGCAAACCCGTGATCGTGCTGATCAATGGTGGGTCGGCTTCTGCCTCCGAAATTGTGGCCGGTGCGCTTCAGGATCATAACCGTGGTGTCATTGTTGGCACCCAGTCCTTTGGCAAGGGTTCGGTTCAGACCATCATCCCGCTGGGTTCCAGCGGCGCCATGCGTCTGACCACTGCTTATTATTTCACCCCGTCCGGCACCTCCATTCAGGCGGAAGGCATCGTGCCGGATGTGATTGTTGAACAATTGCGTCTGGATAAAGCCGATACGGTCCAGAGCAATGGCCGCAGTGAAAGCAACCTTCGGGGCAGCCTCAGCAACCCCAATGGTGATGAAGAAACGGATCAGTCCGAGGCTGTGTTGGAAGAAGAAATTTCCAATGGCAAAAAGAAGATTGAAGAAGAAAATTCCGATAATAAAGATGAAGATAAAAAAGAAAAAATCAGCATGACCACAGCACAGGAAGATTTCCAGCTGAATTATGCGCTTAATCTTTTACGCGGTCTGGCCGTGGCCCGGAATAATAACTAATAATCAATGAAAAAGAACAAGGGCGCGGACTGATTGGCCCGCGCCTTAAACCAAAAGGGATAGAGGTGCCATCAGATGGCAAATAAAAATGGAAAGTGCACCTGAATTACAAAGCATGATCAAACAACGTAGAATTAGCCCTCTGATTGCGGCATGGACTCTGGTTTTTGTCATTATCGCCTCCACCTATGCCTGGCTGAGCCTGACGGCTGAGGATATGGACAATCCCCAGATGGCCTCGGAAGAAGGCGCGTCGGCGCAAGAACAAAAGCCATCTGATTCTGCCGATCCGCAAAAAACACAGACAGAGCCTAATATTATCGTTGCTTCCGGCCCCGAAGAAGAAGAACATGAGGCGGCCCCGCAAACATCCCATGAAAACACCCCTGCCGCAGATCAAAGCGGGGAAGATATGGCAAAAGCCGAAACAAGCCCCCAAAAAAACATACAGGCAGAAGCCCCAGATGTTATGTCCCCCGGAAAATCAACCCGGGGGGATGTTCTCTCGGCATCGTCAAGCAGCCAACCCCTGCCCAAAGCGCCGATCTCGGGACTGAGTATCAAGGGGGCCAATGGCCTGCTGCCGGTGCTGGGTCCTGATGGTTTACAAGCCTGGAAAGAATATGCCAGACCGTTTGATGATAGTGATAACAGACCGAGAATTGCCCTGATTGTCACCGGCATTGGCCTGAACAGCAGCAACAGCCGCCGCGCCATTGAAGAATTGCCGCCGGAAGTGGACCTGGCCTTTTCCCCCTATGGCCGCGACTTGCAAAACTGGATGGATCAGGCCCGAGATCGGGGCCATGAAGCCCTGTTGATGGTGCCGGCCGAGCCGATGAATTATCCGGACAATGATCCCGGCCCCCATAGTCTGATGACCGAAACATCCGTGCGGGATAATCTTAAACGTCTGGACTGGATCATGTCACAGGTGAGCGGTTATATCGGGCTCATCAATCATATGGGGTCGAAATTTACCGCCTCTGAAATTGCCGTGACCCCTGTTTTGGAAGATGTCAAATCCCGGGGCCTGATGTTTGTGGATGCCCGTGCCAGCCGTTTCAGCATGGCCGCCCGCGTGGCCCGTCGCCTGTCCGTGCCCAGAGCCGTCAACAATCGTTATATTGACAATAAGGTCAACCGCAGCGCCATTGCCGGGCATTTGCGCGGCCTTGAAAATACCGCACGCACCTATGGCGCCGCCCTGGGTGTGGCCCGGGCCTATCCCTTAAGCATAAATGAAATTAACGCGTGGGCTAAAACCCTTGAAGAGCGGGGTTTTGTTCTGGCCCCCGTCAGCGCCATCGCCAACCGTCAGCCCGTAAAATAACGCTGATCAACCCGTTTGGCATAATCCGCCAGATTGGCAAAGGATTTGGCATGATCCATTACCGGGGCCGTGAAATCCGGCAGTAAAATCAACTCGGCCAATATTCCATAAGCCGCCGCGTCCAGTGAACAGGGCTGCTTGCCCATGAAAAATTCTTTATCCCCGAGGAAGTCGGACAGGGCCTTCAGGTCATGGTGGGCAATCTCGGCAATTTCCGCATCTGAATGGCGGCCTATGCCATGCTGATAAAGTGCATTTTTCACACCCTTGCGAATATGGGGCGGAATGAATTTATTAAGGGGGAATGGCATGCCGGCAAAAAACAGAGCCCGAAGTTTTTGCCAATTATGATCCAGCATCCATCTGGCATGCACCATGCTCCAGTATAGGTTTTCATCAATCATCCTTGTCATGGCATGGGCGATGGCCTGTTGTTCTTGGGTGAGCCAGCCATCAAGACGATCCCCGTATTTTTGTTTAAGATATTCGATGATCAGGTTCGAATCTCCGATGGCCTGCCCCTCATCCATAATATAGGGCAGCTTTTTCTTGGGCGCTTTCATTAAATATTTCTGCCCGCTTTTGACCTCAAAATCCAGGCCAGACATGCGGAGATAGGCTTCCAGTTTCAAACAGAAGGGGCTTACGTCGTTTAATCCGCCAAATCTGCCAAAATTATATAATGTTATCATTTTTATCCTCCCTGAAGAAATATCTTGACCCTTCCGGATTTTATTGCAAGTAAACTATAATTGATGAGATACAGATTTTCCAGAGGACAGACCCCATGAAAATTGATCCTGACAACCTGCCCTACCGCCCTTGCGCCGGCATGATGCTGCTTAACAAGGCAGGGCGGGTCTTTACGGCGAAACGTATTGATACCGTGGTAGAGGCCTGGCAAATGCCCCAGGGCGGCATTGATGCGGGCGAGGACCCCGAACAGGCGGCCCTGCGCGAATTAGAAGAGGAAATCGGCACCAATGATGTCGAGGTCATCGCCCGAACCGAAGACTGGTTATATTATGATCTGCCGGATCATTTGCTGGGCAAGGTGTGGAAAGGCAAATATCGCGGCCAGAAGATGAAATGGTTTGTGTTTCGTTTTCTGGGTCAGGACAATGATATAAATATTGAAACGGATCATCCGGAATTCAGCGAATGGCAATGGTTGGCCATGGAAGAATTGGTTGAAAAGATTGTACCTTTCAAGCGACCCCTTTATAAAGAACTCATCAAAAGATTCGGGGCGCTGGCGAAAAATCAGGATCACATAAAAAATGCAAGATAATCCCTCACCCAGACTCCCGATTATGGCCCTGCTGCGGACAAGCTACCGGATGTTTTTTGACCAGATTAAAAGCCATCTGGTCATCTCTTACCTGTTTTCCCTGCCTTTCTTAATCATTAATATTTCGGGATGGCTTAATTTATCAAATTTCCAGCCACAAAATCCGGGCAGCTTTTTTACGGCCCAGCTGATGGTTGTTATCGCCTTGTCTTTTCTGCTCCTGACTTTTTTGGCGATCGTCTATTTTCGACTTTTCATGATGGGGCCCGGCAATTTCCTGAAAATCAGTCTGGGAAAATTGGCGGATATATATGGGCATATGTTGATCTATGGCCTGATGGCGGCAGGGCTTTTGCTCATTGCACTGATCTGCCTTCTGCTTTTGAGTGGATTGGTTGTGAGCATCGTGACCAACATTCTGCCGAGCGCGCCTTTGCATCTCATGCTCAATTCCCTGGCCGTCATTTTTACACTGGGCCTGACCCTGGTCATTTCCCTGCGCCTGCAGCCCAGTTTCATTTCCATTGCCATCGGCGACCGGCCACTGCCGTTTAAATCTTCCTGGTATTATACGATGGGACATAATAGGGATATTTTCCTGATCGGGGCCGGTGCCATCATATTGCCCTATATTTGTGACTTTATACTCAAATATATCACGATGAGAATATTCACCGACCCTCTTGCTGAAGGACAGGCGATTGAATTTACGGCCTTTAATTATTTTATATTCTATTTGCTCTCACCGGTTTCACTGGCAAGTATCGGTTTGTTGAGCGCAGCATCCTGTGTGATCCGAAATCATCTTGTTACAGAAAATAAGGCAGACTAACTTCCGGAAAAAATATGGCCATAGAATGCACAAAGCTTAATATATTTGCCGCCGTAAGGCAGGCCTATAGCTGTCTGTGGCATTATAAGGTTCAGCATATTTTGATCTCTGTCATTGCGGCCCTGCCCTTTTGCATTGCCGGCCTGCACGGCGCTCTCCTTCCGGTCTTATCGGCCACTTCGGCCGTTGATACTGTGCCGGAGGGGTATAATCTGTCCTTTGCTATTCTGGTGTTGAGCAGTTTTTTCTGGCTCATGCCCTGCCTGATTTTATGGCACCGCTTATACCTGCTCGGGCCTGAACATCTGATCCGGCGCAAATTATGGGCTTTGATCAGCAGAACCGTCTATATTATCAGCCATTCCCTGATCTTTATCGGCATGGCTTTGATCGCCGCCACTGCCACCACGGCAGCGATCCTCTATCTGCGCATCCGTTTGGGTGCCAGCATGAACGGGGCCACCATTGCCACGGCCTCTCAGGCGGAATATTTGCTTTATACCACCGGGTTTTTTATATTTTTCTGCCTGATCGCCATTGCCATTATACGTTTCAGCATGGCCTATTCCTCTTTGTCCATCGGCAAAAAACTGGGTTTCAGAACCTCGTGGCAGCTTACACGGCGCAATACTGCCAGCATGTTTTTATCCATGGTTGTTATGCTGGCCCCACTCGTGCTTATCAGCCTTCTCACCCTTTGGGCGGCAAATGTCATCTGGAACATTGACCTGTTTTCCGGCGATGTCATGAATAATGATTTAGCCTATTATTATATACTCTTCACTTCGCCGCTGCTCTGTCTGCCCATCGCCGGGTTTTGTTCGCTCACATCCACTTTTTATCGCCACTGCGGTTGTGCAGACCATTGGGATACATAGGGTCTCACATTTCTTTTACTTCCCTTATGTGCCAGCCTCTTTATATTAAAAGGCTAAAAATGGGAAGGAACGCACTATGGATCAACAGTTTCAGGGCTTTGGGTCTGATTTTTTCGACTTTTTTGAAGAATTAAAAAACAATAACAACCGGGACTGGTTTACCCTGAACAAACCCCGCTATCAGGAAAAAATTGTCGCCCCCATCAGCGCCTTCATTTCACAGATGGCGGAACCGTTGGCGGATATTTCCCCCCATTATAATGCAGATCCGCGCCCAAATGGCGGCTCCATGTTCAGGATTTACCGGGACATGCGTTTTTCAAAAAATGGCGAGCCGTATAAAACCCATGCCGGTATTCATTTCCGTCACCATCTGGGCAAGAATGCCCATGCGCCGGGTTATTATATTCAGCTCGAACGCGGCAATATTTTCTATGGCGCCGGCATCTGGACCCCGCCAAATGATGTGTTGTTTAAAATACGTGATAGAATTGTACGCAACCCTGAAAAATGGCAAGCCGTGACAGAAGATCCGGCGCTGATTGCGCATTTTGAAGAGCTGCGCGGGGATGGACTGAAACGCCCGCCACGGGGCTTTCCCGATGACAGCCCTCATCTGGAGGATATAAAACGCAAAAGCTTTTTCGTCTTTAAAAATCAGTCTGATGAAAGCATATTGTCATCCGCCGCATTTGTGAAGGAAGTTACACACACATTTGAGGCCGCCACCCCGCTGATGCATTTCATTTCCGATGCGCTGGAAATTCCCTTCTGAGAGGCTAATCTTCCAGTCCATAAATGGCAAAGGCCAGAATCTGGGTTTCCTGATTTTCGCTGAAATTATTATCGGAAATCAAAATAAGGCTGCGCGAACCATCGGCAAATTTCTGCCCCAGGGCCAGACCCTCAATATTATCTGGTTTTAAGTTCAAACTGTCCATATCCAGCAATAAAGTCTTTTTGACTTTTTTATAACTTTTGCCCGCAAGGCTATGCAAGTCGCTCACATCACTGGCACCCCTCAAATCAACCAGAAAGAGCCTGATGGAATTTCCTTTGCCCATGGTGAAGGAACGTTCAACACTGATATATTGTTTGGGGCCAATGGCAAAAATATCCACCAGACCATTGATGGAAAAACCGCCTTCCGGCCCAATGGCATGTTTGACGGGTGCACTTTCATACACAAATTCACGGCGCGGCTTGGCGCTCTTCACATCCAGTTCGAGGAAGCGGATCAAACTGCCCTTTTTGGCAGTGGGTCTGGGGCCATCCTGATACAGGGCTACTTCCGGGGCCACCATGATCGTTTTGCCGTCGCTGCTCACACTCAGGGATTCAAAACTTAGATTATTGCGGATACCAACATTCTTCCCGGTTTTCATATCCACCCTGACCCGGAATTTCTCCGGAATTTCAAAGCTGCGCATATGATCCCCCTTGAAAGACATTTCGCGCACGAAAGGGTCAATATGGGCCTTGGCATTGCCTTCGCTGATCCAAAAGAAACTGCGTCCCTGTGGTGAGAGACGAATTGATTCCGGGTCCAGTTTGCTCGGGGCCATGACCCCCGGCTTGGGAAATAATGTACCGCCGGGCTGTTTCATAAATTCCACTGACTGAAATTTCACACTGCGAAATTCCTGGCGGTCAAGGTCAAGGGAAAGAGTGTAAAAACGCGCCGGATTAATTTGGGAACGGTCATCACTGATGGCCACAAAAATATTATCCCGCCCCAGATAATCAATGCCTGAAAGCCCCCCAACTTCCGTATCCGCAAAACGTTCCCCAGTTGCAAAAACCTGCTGGCCAATATAATCAAGACGAATATCCCCTGCGGCAAATGCGGGCCGTATAAACCCGCAGCAAACCACCACAAAAAACATTAATCTCACCCAAAGCCGACCTGAATATCCCATTTTCTTATCCCAGCGAGAATTCTTCTCGTTATCCATATTTTCCGATTGTGCCTATCTCTAACATATAGGCATATTTTTTAACAATAAAAAACCCCGCAAGACATGATCTTGCGGGGTTTTTAAAATCTTTTTTTGTTTGCGCTTTAAGCTGCCTGACGGTCCAATACGTCGAGGATGGCCAGCAGCTGATCGCGGGATTTTTCGGCGCGGGTGCTTTGCTCTTCGTCTTTGGCGTCCGCCACGTCTTCTTCCGCGTCTTTCAAGGCGGCTTCCAGCTGCGCGCGGTTCACGTCAGCCAAAGGTGTCGCTTCTTCGGCCAGAATGGTCAGGCCGTTGGCATTGACCTCGGCAAAACCGCCACAAACCAGCAGACGCTGAGGCGCGTCCCCGTCATGCACTTCCATGATGCCGGTACGCAGGGTGGAAACCACGGCTGCGTGCCCCGTCAATACACCAAAATCGCCTTCCACACCGGGAACAACCACCATGTCCACATCTGTGGACATGATCAGTTTTTCAGGTGAAACAAGCTCAAAATGTAATTTATCCGCCACAAAAAATCCTTTCATGCGGGTTGATCATTAACCCTTAGGCTGCTTCGGCCGCAATCTTCTGTGCTTTGGCAATGGCTTCTTCAATGGTACCAACCATGTAGAAGGCGGCTTCAGGAAGATCATCATAATCACCGTTCACGATACCTTTAAAGCCTTTAACCGTATCTTCGAGGGATACAAAGACCCCGGGGAAGCCGGTAAAGATTTCAGCAACATGGAAAGGCTGCGACAGGAAGCGCTGAAGCTTACGGGCACGGGCCACAACAAGCTTGTCATCTTCTGACAGCTCATCCATGCCGAGAATGGCAATGATGTCCTGCAAAGATTTATATTTCTGCAAAATTTCCTGTACTTCACGGGCAACGCCGTAATGTTCTTCACCCACAACGTCCGCAGACAGAATACGCGATGTCGAATCCAGGGGATCCACAGCCGGGTAAATACCCAGTTCCGCAATCTGACGGCTCAGAACCGTGGTGGCGTCCAAATGGGCAAAGGATGCCGCAGGCGCCGGATCGGTCAAATCGTCCGCTGGCACGTAAATGGCCTGCACAGAAGTAATGGAACCTTTGTTGGTGGAGGTAATACGTTCCTGCAAAGTACCCATGTCGGTGGCCAGCGTTGGCTGATAACCCACCGCAGACGGGATCCGTCCCAGAAGCGCGGACACTTCGGCACCGGCCTGTGTAAAGCGGAAAATATTATCCACAAAGAAGAGAACGTCCTGACCTTCCTGATCACGGAAATATTCCGCCAAAGTCAATCCTGTCAGAGCCACACGGGCACGCGCCCCTGGAGGCTCATTCATCTGACCATATACCAGCGCCGCTTTTGATTCAGTGCCTTCCAGGTCGATCACGCCGCCTTCAATCATTTCATGATAGAGGTCGTTCCCCTCACGGGTACGCTCCCCCACACCGGCGAATACAGAATAACCACCATGGCCTTTGGCGATATTGTTGATCAGTTCCATGATCAGAACGGTTTTACCAACACCCGCACCACCGAAGAGGCCAATTTTACCCCCTTTGGAATAAGGCGCAAGCAGGTCAACCACTTTAATACCGGTCACGAGAACTTCTGATTCAGTGGACTGGTCTTCGAAAGACGGCGCTTCATTATGAATTGGCGCCACTTGTTTGTGGCCAATTTCACCGCGCTCATCAATAGGCTCACCGATCACATTCATGATCCGGCCCAGTGTTTCCGGACCAACCGGCACAGAAATCTGTGCGCCGGTGTCGGTCACTTCCATACCGCGAACCATGCCGTCCGTACTGTCCATCGCAATGGTGCGCACGGTGTTTTCACCCAGATGCTGCGCCACTTCGAGAACCAGACGGTTGCCGTTATTGTCCATTTCAAGTGCCGACAGGATCGCAGGAAGCTCGCCGTCAAACTTTACGTCGACAACGGCACCAATCACCTGACTGACACGGCCTTTAAGTTGTTTAGTCATAATATCTAAAACTCCCGGGGCTCACGCCCTCGCTCCAATTTTACAAGTATCAGAGCGCTTCCGCGCCCGAAATAATTTCAATCAATTCATTGGTAATCACGGCCTGACGTGTCCTGTTATAGGTGGTACGCAGACCATCAATCATATCACCGGCATTACGGGTCGCATTATCCATGGCAGTCATGCGCGAGCCCTGCTCACTGGCGGCATTTTCCAGCAAAGCCCGGAACAATTGCACACCGAGATTACGCGGCAGCAAATCTTCCAGTATTTCCACTTCGTCCGGCTCATAATCATACGCCGCACCGCCAAGATCGGGTGTATTATCCACATCAATGGACGCGGGGATCAGTTTTTGTCCCGTAACAATCTGGCTCAAAACCGTTTCAAACTTGGCATAATACAAGGTACACACATCAAACTCACCCTTGTCGAACATTTCAAGCAAACGTTCAGCAATGGGAGAAGCATCGGAAAAGCTCAGCTTTTTCACATGCGACAGGTCAAAATGTTCCACCATGCGGTTGCCAAATTCACGACGAAGCGAACCGGCACCCTTTTTACCAATGGTGACAATCTTGACTTCTTTGCCTTCTGCGATCAGGCTGGATATTTTAGCCCGGGCGGCTTTAACAATATTGGTGTTAAAGCCCCCACAAAGGCCACGTTCGGATGTGGCCACAACAACCAGTTGCACTTTGTCATCGCCCGTGCCTGCCAACAGCTTCGGACCACCTGTCTGTCCCACCATGCTGGAGGCGAGAGAGGATAAAACACCCTCCATCCGCTCTGCATAGGGGCGCGCCGCTTCGGCAGCTTCTTGCGCACGGCGAAGCTTGGAAGCGGCCACCATTTTCATGGCCTTGGTGATCTTCTGCGTGGACTGCACGCTTGTGATCCGGTTTCTAAGGTCTTTAAGGTTAGCCATCTCTTAAGCTTTTCCTATATTATCAGCCAAAGTTATACGAAATTCTTCACGAAATTTTCGAGAATGGCTTTAAGCTTGCCTTCCGTATCGTCCGAAATTTTACCTTCATTGGCAATCGCATCCAGAACAGCTTTATGCTGAGAATGCATTTCCGCAATCAGGGCTTCTTCGAAACGACCAACCGCAGAAACTTCAATACCGTCAAGATATCCTTTCACACCGGAGAAGATGGAAACCACCTGTTCTGGTACGGACATAGGTGAATATTGCGCCTGTTTCAGAAGTTCCGTCAGACGCGCACCACGGTTCAGCAACTGCTGCGTCGCGGCATCAAGGTCAGAACCGAACTGGGCAAAGGCTGCCATTTCACGATACTGGGCCAGTTCCAGTTTAATGGAGCCGGAAACCTGTTTCATGGCTTTCATCTGGGCGGCCGATCCCACACGGGACACAGAAAGACCCACGTTAATGGCCGGACGAATACCCTGATAGAAAAGTTCCGTTTCCAGGAAGATCTGACCATCGGTGATGGAAATCACGTTTGTGGGAATATAAGCAGACACGTCACCGGCCTGTGTTTCAATGATCGGCAGCGCCGTCAATGAACCATTACCAGCCGCATCACCCATTTTCGCCGCACGTTCCAGAAGGCGGGAATGAAGATAGAAAACGTCACCCGGATAAGCTTCACGGCCTGGCGGACGACGAAGCAACAGGGACATCTGACGATAGGCCACAGCCTGTTTCGACAGATCATCATGCACGATAACCGCATGCATGCCACCGTCACGGAAAAATTCACCCATGGCTGTTCCGGTATACGGGGCCAGGAACTGAAGCGGTGCAGGCTCGGACGCGGTGGCGGCCACAACAATGGAATATTCCATGGCGCCGCGCTCTTCCAAGGTCTTCACGATCTGGGCGACAGTTGAACGTTTTTGTCCAACAGCCACATAAATACAATAAAGCTTCTTGCTCTCATCATCACCGGCATTGGCTTCTTTCTGATTAAGGAAAGTGTCAATAGCCACGGCCGTTTTACCTGTTTGACGATCGCCAATGATCAGCTCACGCTGACCACGGCCAACCGGCACGAGGCTGTCAATGGCTTTAAGACCGGTCTGAACCGGCTCATGCACGGATTTACGCGGGATAATGCCCGGCGCTTTCACTTCCACACGCGAGCGGGTCACATCTGTGAGCGGGCCTTTGCCGTCAATGGGATTACCCAAAGCGTCAACCACACGACCCAGAAGGCCACGGCCCACCGGTACGTCCACAATGTCGCCTGTCCGCTTAACCGTGTCGCCTTCTTTAATGGCGCGGTCATCACCGAAGATCACGACCCCCACATTATCAGCTTCAAGGTTAAGGGCCATACCCCGAATATTACCCGGGAAATCAACCATTTCACCGGCCTGTACATTATCAAGACCATAAATACGCGCAATACCATCACCTACGGATAGTACTTTACCGACTTCTGAAACTTCAGCTTCCTCACCAAAATTGGCGATTTGCTCTTTCAGGATCTTGGATATTTCCGCTGCACGGATGTCCATCATCCAACCTCTTTCATAGATTCTTCAAGATTAGCTAATTTGGTTTTAAGTGATGAGTCGATCATCCGGGAACCAATTTTGACCACCATCCCACCGAGAAGGCTTTCGTCAATATCTGTTTCCACATTCACGTCACGTCCAACCATTGATTTTAGTTTGGCTTTCAACGCATCAAGCTGGGCTTTGCCGAGCTTGCTCGCTGTAACGACAGATGCATTAATCTCACCTTTATGATGAGCCAGCAATCTGTTGAATTCCTGTATAATATTTTCAAGCTGGTCAAGACGGCCATTGCTTGTGACAACGCCGATAAAATTGCTGACCAATTTGTCAATTTTTGCAGCTTCGATCACCGCCGTCATGGCCCGACCTTTTTCCTCAACTGAGAAAATCGGGTTCCGGCTCAGACCTGAGAGATCGTCACTGTCTTTTAAAACTGCTTGCAAAGTCGCCACATCCGCGGCAACGGCATCAAGCGCATCGGCCTCTTTGCCAAGGTCAAAAAGCGCGATCGCATAACGACCGGCCAACCCTGTCACTGTCAGCGTTTCTGATGCTATATTTTGGGCCTTATCAGATGACACTTCTGTCTTCCCTAGCTTTGAATTAATCTCATATTTTCATCCTGCTATTCATGTTTCATGACCAGAGGATGAGACGTAATTTGTTCATGTAATCGCGCGATACCTAGCACAGTGATCCTGAGACTGCAAGACAGCAAATGCCCTGAATGATCTTTTTTCCCGTCTGAGGCAATTTGTCGGCGATGCACCACTGCCCTATCGGCGGTATATCTTCTTTTTAAGAGGTTTTAAAGAAGCTCTGTTATAAAAAGGAGCGACATTTAAAAATAATTCAATATACTGGCGCAAAACAATAATTTTCATACTCTATATTATATTGAAAAATAAAAGGGGCGCCCAAAGCACAGCTTATGGCAGATTTTATACTCTATAAAAAAGACAGGCTTGATTCAGGGCGGTTCGAACGGGCAAAGCAAAGCCTCGCCCGGCAATGTTCGCCAAATCAGAGCCTCAGCCCCGACCATGTTGATTTTGATTCTTATGCGGTTTTATTCTTTGACAATAGTTCCGCCACAGGCCCTGATCTGTTCCGGGCAGAAAATGGTGATTTTTGCGGCGTATCGGGCTGCATGATCTATAAAGGTCAGATGGGAAAAGCCGCCCTTGGCGCTTTGTTAGAGGATTTTGACCCGGATATTTATCAGCCGGAGGATTTTTCAGGCATCTTTACGGTGATTCTCGCCAAAGGCGGGCGCCTCTTCCTGCTCACCGATCCTCTGGGGGCGAGTCGGGTTTTTCACAGCCAGGATCAGAATTTCTGGTCATCATCTTTTCTGGCCACCTGTGAAAGCCGGGAAAAGCTCACCCCCTGTGCCCAGGCCATATATGAATATGCGTTTCAGGAAAGCTTTTACGCTCAGGATACGCCATTTTCGGAAATAAAGATGGCCGACAGCCTGATGCAGTATGAATTTACCGCCACCGCCATCAGGCCCATACACAAAAATACGTCCTTTGATTTTACCCCGTCCCGAAAATCCTGTGACACGCTGGTCAGGGAATGCGCCGACCTGTTGCGCGCACATTGCAAGGATTTGATCGCAGTTTTTGACAATAAGATTAAAACCGCCCTGTCCGGTGGATATGATTCGCGCCTGATGCTGGCATTGTTAAAAGAGGGCGGCGCGGAACCCGGGGTCTATGTCTATGGCGCGGATAACAGCCCCGATGTGCGCGTGGCCCGCACCATCGCTGCGGGGGAGGATTTCCCGCTCAATCATATCAACAAGGGGAAATATCCCGAACCCACCACTTCTGAATATAAAAAAATTGTTGAAGATAATTTTTACGGCCTTGATGGGCTGCCGGGGGAGAGTATTTTTGATTTTGGCGCCAACATGGCCACACGGCGCGACCGGGCGGCGGCGGATACCCTGATTCTCAATGGCGGCGGCGGTGAGATTTTCCGCAATTTCTTTTATCTGCCCCAAAGCCCCTGGCCCGGCGGCTCTTATAAAGTCAGGGATCTGATCAACAGTTTTTACAATCGTTATACCGTGGATTTCTGTCAGGATATTTTCTGTGAAAAAACCTATCGGGAAAATCTTGCTGAGAAAATTCGTTATGCCCTTGAACTGAAGGGGGACAAGTTAAGCCGCACCCAGGTGGAATATGCCTATCCGGCTTTCCGTCTGCGCCACTGGACCAGCCGGGATAACAGCAACAATACCCGTCTTGGCCCCTATATCACCCCCTTTATATCTTATACCATCATCAAAAAAGCCCTCACCATTCCGTTGAAATACAAGAATCACGGCCAGTTTCAGGCTGATCTGATTAAAGAGATCAGCCCCGCTCTGGCCCATTATACATCGGATTATGGCTATGCCTTTGATCAGCCGCCCCCCCTGAAGGCCAGGATCAAAAATTACCTGACCCTTTGGCGCCCGGCCTGGCTGCGGCGTTATAGCTATGCGCTGCAGCATAAGATGAAAAAACTGGATCTGCCCAAAAGCATGCAGCCGGAATTTATCCAGGATATCATCGACCCGAACCTGCCCCATATGTGCCGTTATTTCAAAGTCGAACACATCAGGGATGCGGGGCTGTTGGCCAGACTATATACCCTGGAATATTTATTTGATCATTTTAAACGCCGATTCTAAGCCGGCAGTTTTATAAAGGCGATATTACCCACATTGCCACCGCGTTTGTCATTGATGCGGGACTGGAGTTTGATGCCATTTTTGTCATAGGTGTAATTCACTTTGCGCGATTCATATAATTCGGCATAAACCGCCTGCAGCTTGGTATCTGAATCTTTCAGAACTTTCATATTAATGCCGTTATTTGCCGAATAAGGACAGGCGAACATCACTGCTATACGCGCGCCCCCTTCACGCGGCCTTAAGACAAACAGCCCTTCTGCCCCGTAAAAACCCGCTTTTTTCTCGGCAAAATAAACCCCGCCAAAATAGAAGGATTCTTTCGGATCATCCGTGTCAATATAGCCGCCTTTTATCTGCACTTCCGGGGAAGAGAGCGATTCCTGATCCTGCATAAAATTCTTTATTTTACCGGATTCCATGTAAATTTCTTCTTTGGGTTTTTTGTAATTTTTCACAATCAGGTCTTTTTCGGTTTCATTGACCACCACACCCAAGACATTTTTTGGATTGTCAAAGATGAGCCAGAAGAGCAGCATCGCCAGAGCGACTGCGGCAATGCCAATGACTGTCCCCATTCCCACAGAGCGGATACCGGTAATGGCCGCTGCCCGTATGGCCTCTCCGCCGCGCCACGCCACCCATGTTCCATAACCGGCTCTGGCCCCCAGTGACACCAGACCGCCCGCAATCAGGCTAATGGCCAGTTTGCCCGGACTGCCGCTTTCGGTCATTTGCTCAAAGCGTTTGGTCAGGGTTTTCAAATAGGTCAGAACCCTGTCGCCTTTATAGTTTTTGATGATGGGCAGATCCTGCGGGTTAAACATCCAGTTGGGTTCCGCCTCGGCTTTTGTCACACTGAGAACCAATGCTTCATCTGTCATTTCCATGAGCCCGAAATCTTCGGCGGGATTTGCCTGTTCAGCTTTGCGAAACTGGCTCAGGGCATCGCGGACGATATGTTGTTTAAAGGCCATAACAACGTCCGGGCCGGGCGCTTCTTCGGCTGTAATCATGGCATAAAGGTCAACATCAACACGCGCACTGATTTTGTCCAGAATTTCTTTCGCCAGATCCTGACAGGATGTTTCTTCCAACGTTTCAATAAGTTCCATTGCAATTTCCTTAGTTAATTCCTTGCGATGATAATTTGTAAAATTAATCCGTGAGAATGATGCAACTTTCGATCAAAACAGAGAGACTTCAGCAAGAACTTGCCAGCATGAGCATATAGGAAAATACGCAAAAATGAAAATAAATATTAGAACTGCTTAATATAAATTTATTGGAAACTATACGGATCAATATCCACCTGAAGGCCGACACCCCGTTCAAGTTTTACCGAATTTAGCCATTGGTGCAGGATGGCCTGAATGTTTACCTGTTTTTGGGCCTTGACCAGGAGACGAAACCGGTGTTTGCCGCGCAAATAGGCCATGGCCGCCGGCACCGGCCCCAATGTTTGAATCATCTCGTTATTGGGGGCTTTATGGGCCAGTCTGCGGGCTGATCTGGCCACGGCATTAAAATCCGCACCGCTGATGATGATCGCCGCTAGCTTGCCAAAGGGGGGCAGGCCCTGCGCCTCCCGGCCCTCGGCCTCCTGTTCCAGAAAAGCGTCTTTATCGCCGGAAATCAGGGCCGCGAGTACCGGATGATCCGGCATATAGGTTTGAAACAACACCCGTCCCGCATGTTCAGCCCGTCCGGCCCGGCCCGCCACCTGTTCCAGTTGCTGCCAGGTGCGTTCCGCCGCCCTCGGGTCCCCACCCGCAAGGCCCAGATCCGCGTCCACCACCCCCACCAGGGTCAGCATGGGGAAATGATAACCCTTGGTGACAATCTGGGTACCGATGATGATATCCACCTCATGGCGTTCAATGGCCAAAATCATCTCGCGCATTTTGCCGGGGCTGGCCATGTCATCGCTGGCCATCACCTGGATTCGGGCATCGGGAAAAATCTCTGCCGCCTCTTCCGCCACCCTTTCCACGCCGGGGCCGCAGGCCACCAGACTGTCTTCCGCTTCACATTCGGGACAGGTTTGCGGGGTACGGCAATTATAGCCGCAATGGTGACAGATAAGGCGTTCTTTCTGCTTGTGCGCCACCAGCCAGGCCGAACAATGCGGGCATTCCATGCGGTGGCCACAGCTGCGACACAGGGTAAGGGGCGCATAACCCCGGCGGTTAAGATAAAGCAGGGATTGTTCCCCGTTTTCCAGATTTTCTTTCAAGGCTTCGCGCAGGGGCTCAGACAGCCAGGTTCCAGCCTTCAGGCTGTGCTGACGCAAGTCAATGGCGGCCATATCAGGCAGGTTGGCCGGGCCGTGGCGCTCGCCCATATAAAGCCAGTCATATTTTCCGGACTGGGCATTGATCAATGTTTCCAGCGATGGTGTGGCAGAGGCCAGAACCACCGGGCAATCGGCCTGAAAGCCCCGAACCACCGCCATGTCGCGGCCCTGATAGATCACACCTTCTTCCTGTTTAAAGGTGGGGGAATGTTCCTCATCCACCACGATCAGTTTTAAATTCTGGAAGGGCAGGAAGAGCGCCGAACGCGCCCCCACCACCACAATGGTCCGTTCCTGTTTATGTGCCATGGCCACCGCCCACCAGGCCCGCCGGCGCTGGGCCGGGGTCAGTTCCGAATGCCAGATGACGGGTTCCACCCCGAAACGGGCCTCAAAACGTTCCAGCCATTGGGCGGTGAGGGCGATTTCCGGCACCAGAACCAATATCTGGCCACAGGGCGCTTTCAGGGCTTCGGCAATGGCCTCGAAATAAACCTCTGTCTTGCCCGAGCCGGTAATGCCTTCCAGCAGAACCCCCTGATAGCTGTTCTTCTGCACCATTTCACACAGATGATCGGCGGCCTTTTTCTGTTCTGTGGACAGGGCGGGGCCGGGCATGTCTTTATCGGCCTCCGGAAAGGGCGCATCGCCCATCACTTCCACCGCCATCATCTGTCCGGCCTTGATCATACCACGGATCACCCCTTCGCCCACCGCGGCCTGTTCCGCCCAGTCACGCACCGACAGGGGCATATCCCCCATGGCCGCAGCCACAACCGCTTGGCGCGCCGGGCTCATTTTTACTGAAATGTCATCAGACAAATTTTCAGGCAAATCATCAGAAAGACGATAGAGGGTATTTTTCTTCGGCCCGGCAAAATTGCGCGGCACGCTAAGGGCCATTTTCAACACGGCTCCGGGTGGTGAGAGGCTATAGGCCGCCAGCCAGTCAATGAATTTCATCAAAGATAGTGGCAATGGGGGCAGGTCAAGCCTTGCGCCCACCGGTTTTAATTTCTCCTGAGCCACATCGGTTTTCTCAGGCTCCATATGCCAGACAATACCCTGCATGCTGCGCCCGCCCAGCGGCACCGTGACAAAGTCGCCTTCACGCAAAGCCAAATCCCCCTCCATAAGATAATCAAACGGCCCCGCCAGCGGCAGGGGCAGTAGAATCTGGATTCTGCGGGAAGGAAATAGTCCGGACAATTGAGCCTACAGTCTTTTTGGTTTGAGAAACTTTTATAAATCCCACTATATGTTATAATCAAATTCACGCAATATCCCCTTGCGTATTTTCCCAATTAAGGGTACCGAAAAGGCATGATATTTATTTATACGAAAGGGCTTTAAGCCATGAAATTTTTTGTTGATACGGCTGAGATTGATGATATTCGCGCGTTGAATGAAACAGGACTGGTGGATGGTGTGACCACGAACCCGTCGCTGATTTTAAAATCAGGCCGCGATATTTTTGAAGTCACACGTGAGATTTGTGACATTGTTTCCGGCCCGGTCAGCGCCGAAGTGGCGGCTCTGGATTATCAGGGCATGGTTGATGAGGCAGGCCACCTGTATGATATTGCCGACAATATCGCCCTGAAAGTGCCGCTGACTGTGGACGGACTTCGGGTATGTAAACATTTCACCGATCAGGGAAAAATGGTCAATGTGACCCTCTGTTTCTCAGCCGCGCAGGCCCTGCTTGCGGCCAAGGCCGGGGCGAGCTTCATCTCCCCCTTTGTCGGTCGTCATGATGATATTGGTTTTGATGGCATGCAGCTGATCCACGACATCCGGGTCATTTATGACAATTTCGATTTTGATACGGAAATCCTGGTGGCCAGCACCCGTCACCCCATTCATATTACCGAAAGCGCCAAAATTGGTGCCGATGTGGTAACATTGCCGCCAAAAGTTTTGCGCCAGCTCTTCAACCATCCCCTGACGGAAAATGGCCTCGCGGCCTTTATGGCGGACTGGGAAAAAACCGGCCAGACCATTAAAAAATAAGATATTGGCAAAAAATAAGATACTGGACTTCGTGTGACGGACAAGAAAATACAAAAAGACAGCCCGGGCCCTTTAAATGCAAAAGAGGTGCGGGATTATCTTGTCCGTCACCCTGAATTTTTTGAACAAAATCCCGACCTTCTTTATGAGGCGCTACCGGCCTCGGAATATGGTGAGGGGGTTGAGGATTTCAGAAGCCACCTGCTGGAAAAACTGCAGGAGGAAGTCCGTTCCCTGAAAAATTTCCATGGCAGTCTGATTTCAGCTTCGCGCAGCAACCAGACCACCCAGCATCAGGTTCATGAAGCGGTGCTGGCTTTGCTGGAGGCTGAAAGCCTGGATCACCTGTGTCATATTGTCACCCAGGACTGGGTGCAATATCTGCATGTGGACGTGATCAGCATATGTTTTGAAACCTTTGCCAGCGACCCACCCCAAAAGAAGAACAGTATACGCAGCATAGAAAAAGGGGCGGTAAACAGCATCATGGGGCCGGATCATGAAATCGTTTTGCGCAATGATTCCCTCAGTTCTGATGAAAAAGCCGAAGCAGGCTCAAAGGAAAGTTTCAGCGTATCGCAAGAAGTTTTTGGCCCCGCCACCCCGTTGATCAAGGCAGAGGCCCTGATCAGAATAGCCCCCGGCGATTTGAGCCCTGTGGGGATATTGGCTTTTGGCAGCCGGGAACAGGATTTTTTCACCCCCGGTCAGGGCACCGAAATGCTCCGCTTTCTCGAGGCCGCGTTCCGGGCCAGCCTTAAACACTGGCTCAAAAAAAACACTGACGAAAAGATATAATAACCAGATATCATAGGGCTGAAAAAGAAGATGTCTAAAAGCCTGGATCAGATCGCTTTCCCCGCCCTCACGCCACTCCTGACGGAATGGCTGGACTATATGCGTTCTGAAAAAAGGATGTCAGCCCATAGCCTTGAAGCCTATCAGCGGGACCTGACAAAATTTTTCCACTTTATGGGAGAACATCTGGGCAAATCCTTAAGCCTGCATGATCTGGAAGCTCTCAAATCCGCCGATTTCAGGGCCTATCTTGCCCACCGACGCCGGAATGGTTTAGGTTCTGCCTCCCTGGCACGTAATTTAAGCAGCCTGAAGTCTTTTTTTCATTATCTGCGCAAAAATGACATTCTTAATAATCAGGCCATAAACGCGGTACGCGCCCCAAAATTGCCGCCGCGTCTGCCGCGGCCACTGGACGAAAAATCGGCCCTGAAAGCGGTGCAGGATGTGGGGGATTTTGCCCGCGAAGATTGGGTGGCACATCGGGATATGGCGGTATTGAGCCTGCTTTATGGCGCGGGCCTTAGAATATCCGAAGCCCTCAACCTGAATGGCAAAGACATAGCGGAAGACAGTTCACAGGATCAGATGTTAAAAATATTAGGCAAGGGCAAAAAGGAACGGCTTGTGCCTGTCTTGCCGGTGGTGAGAGAGGCCATTCAACTTTATCAGAAATCCTGCCCTTACCCATTACAGGATGACGGCCCCTTGTTTGTGGGGGTACGGGGTGGGCGGCTCAATGCCCGGAATATTCAGCTCGCCATGCAGAAATTAAGGGAAAGTCTGGGCCTGCCGCCATCCGCCACCCCCCATGCCCTGCGCCATAGTTTTGCCACGCACCTGCTCAGCTCCGGCGGGGACCTGCGCACCATTCAGGAACTTCTGGGCCATGCCTCCCTCAGCACCACCCAGCATTATACCGATGTGGACACAGCCTATCTGATGGATGTGTATAATAACGCCCATCCCGAAGCCAAAGATTAAAAAGTTATTTTAAAGCCGCATTCTATCCTGTCTTGAAAGAATATAAATTCACCGTTACTATTGGCCTCAACAAAAATATATTCACAAGGAAAACGGGATGAAAAAAACATTTTTTCTAGGCTTGATGGCGATTGGTTTTTTATCGGGGAATGCGGCATACGCAGATTCGGGTGAAAAAATACGCGAATGTTCCAGGATCACCTCCGCCCTGGCCAGACTGGATTGTTACGACAATCTGGCCCGAAGCTTGTCCGGGCAGAAAAAAGCGCCGGCACCGGTGCCAATGTCCCGTTCAGTCATACCCGCAAAACCGGCAGCAGCCAAAAATCCCGAACAGACATTCGGCAGCGAGGCCGTGAAAAACAAACCGAATGCCCCGGATGCCCCGGAAAAAATCAACCATATTCAAGCGGATGTGGTGAAGGTTAAATTTGGCCCCCATAAAGAATTTCTGGTCACTCTGTCCAATGGTCAGGTCTGGTTGCAAAAAGACACTCAGCGTGCCCGGTTGCCCAAAGACACGCCCTTTAACGTCACCATTAAACGCGGTGCCATGGGCAGTTACAAGCTGATTGTGAGCGACAGGAATACATCATACCGGGTGAAACGCCTCAAATAAAAGCGAATAAATCCAGATGAACTACTAATAGAGCCAGATATAGTACTAATAAAGCCAGATATAATATTAATAAAGAATGTCCGAAATCTTTGTATAGGTTTCGGACATTGACTTTTTCAGCCACTCGCGGAAGGTGACGATTTTGGGCCAGTCGGCCTTTTCCGCAAGTGTGACAAAATAATAAGAGGCCAGCGCCGGAACCTTTGGCCCCACCTGTACCAGAAGATTGCTTTCGAACAAATCCTGCTCCAGAAGCATGCCGCGCCCGAGAATAATACCATGGCCGGCAATGGCGGTCTGAATCATCAGGTCCGCCCGGTTATATTGCGGGCCGACCGGTTCCGGGTCAATATCCAGCCCCAATCCCCTGAACCAGTGGCTCCACGAATAACCCAGATCAAAAGCCGCCCCGGCAAGCCCCACCAACAGGGGATATTGACTTAATTCTTCCGGTGTCTGTGGCAGTTTTCCGTCCTTGAAAAGCCTAGGGCTGGCAATGGGTACCAACAAATCCTTGCATAAATGCGTGGCATGAAGGCCCGGTTGCGGGGAACGGGTATAACGCAGGGCTGAATCAATCTGATCGCGCCGCAAGTCCACCAATTCATCCTGAGCCAGAACAGAAATCCTGTTATCCGGATATTGGCCATAAAATTCCGGCAAATGCGGCACCAGCCATTTGGCAGCAAAGGAGGAAAGGATAGACAAAGAAAGACCGCCATCACTTTCTTGACGTTTCAGGTCATCCAAAGCATCCGAGACTTCGGATAAGGCATAACGCGCCGCGGTCGCCAGACGCAGACCCTCGTCAGTTAATTCAATTTTACGCGTCGTGCGCCGCACCAGACTGACATTCAGACTCAATTCCAATTGTTTGATCCGGTGGCTCACCGCGCTTTGGGATATGTTTAAAAGCTGTCCTGCCGCGCCGAAATTTCCCGCACGCGCCACCGCATCCAATATTTGCAACGAGGATAAAATGGCAGGAGGCAAGGACATAATTTTCTCATATATGAATTTTTCTCATATATATATTAGGAGAACGCGTTTGAAATAACAAGAAAATAAGATCATTTTATCAATACTACTCATGAATAAAACTTTAGACCGAAAGGATTGAACAATGATCGAAAAAATTTCTCATATGGCCATGACTATATTTATTGGCTTGGCCCTCATCTCTATCGCCACTGGCGCTCAGGCCCATCAGGCTGAAGCGGGAACATATAAAGTTGATGCGCCTCAGGCCAAAAAGCTTGCCCGCCATTATCTGGATGACTTGGGTTTTAGCCGTGCTGGAACCTCCGTCTACCGAAGCGCCTCTGTGGGCAAAGCCATTTTACAGAATGATACATGGATCGTACAAGTCATGACAGGTCATCGTCTGCCCAGTAAAAAGGCTGTGGTTCTGGTCAATGCCCAAACCGGCGACATCAAGCAAAGCCTTGAAAAATGAGTGAATTTAATGTTGCCCATAAAAAAAAGCGGCCCCCTCTGGAAGCCGCTTTTTTAAAATTATATTCCAGAAACCACGATTACATATGAACTGCCCGCCCGTCTGCGGCCATGGCGGCTTCGCGAACGGCTTCGGTCTCTGTGGGGTGGGCATGACAGGTATAGGCAATGTCTTCGGCAGTAAGGCCTTTTTCAACCGCCAAGGTCAGCTCCGCAATCATATTGCCTGCATCGGCCCCGATCATATGGGCGCCCAGGATTTTATCGCTCTTGGCACAGGTGAGAATTTTCACAAAACCGTCGGTCTGCATATTGGCCTTGGCCCGGCTGTTGGCGGTGAAGGGGAATTTCCCAACCCCGTATTCGCTGCCTTCGGCCTTCAGAGCTTCTTCGGTTTTGCCCACACTGGCCACTTCCGGCATGGTATAAATCACACCGGGGATCGCGTCATAATTTACGTGCCCGGCGAAACCGGCGATAATTTCCGCAACCGCTGTACCCTCGTCTTCGGCTTTATGGGCCAGCATAGCGCCGCGCACCACATCACCAATGGCATAAATACCATCCACACTGGTTTTGAAATGATCGTCAATTTCCACCTGACCGCGTTCGGTCATTTTCACACCCAATTCTTCCAGTCCCAGACCTTCTGTAAAGGGTTTACGACCCACGGCCACCAATACAGCGTCGCATTTAATCTGCTCGGCATCCCCGCCCGCAGCCGGTTCAACCGTCACGGTGGCGGCTGTTTTTGTGGTTTTCACGGCGGTTACTTTGGACTTCAGCTTGAATTTAAAGCCTTGCTTTTTCAGGATTCGGGCGAATGTTTTGCTCACTTCGCCGTCCATTTCCGGGGTAATACGATCCATAAATTCCACAACCGTAACCTCGGCCCCCAGCCGTTTCCACACCGAACCCAGTTCAAGACCAATGACACCGCCACCGATCACCACCAGATGTTTTGGGACTTTGGAAAGGCTGAGCGCACCGGTAGAGGAGACAATTTTTTTCTCATCAATTTCAATGCCCGGCAGCGATACCACATCAGATCCCGTGGCGATGACAATATTTTTTGCATTCAACGTCCGGCTTTTGCCATCGTTTAAAGCAACACTGACCACACCTTTGGCTTCGATCTTGCCCCAGCCGTCCACATAATCCACTTTATTTTTCTTCAGCAGGAATGCCACACCGCCGGTGAGGTCACCCACGGTTTTATCCTTGGCCGCCATCATTTTCTTAAGATCAAGAGAAAGGCTGCCCACTTTGATGCCGAATTTTTCCATGCCATGGGCCGCTTCTTCATATAGTTCAGAAGCATGCAACAACGCCTTGGAGGGCATACAACCCACATTGAGGCAGGTGCCGCCCGGAACACCGCGTTTTTCCACACAGGCCACTTTAAGGCCCAGCTGAGCCGCACGGATCGCCGCCACATAACCACCGGGGCCACCACCAATAATCACAACATCAAAAGTATCAGACATTCTTTATCCTTCTTTAGCCCCACATTCTCCGGGGGCGCTCAGCATTGCCTAAAGATCCAAAACCAGTCTTTGCGGATCTTCGAGATTTTCTTTCACCCTTACCAGGAAAGTCACGGCCCCTTTGCCGTCCACCACCCGATGATCATAGCTCAGCGCCAGATACATCATGGGGCGCACCACAATTTCGCCGTTCACCACCATCGCCCGTTCCTTGATGGCATGCATGCCCAGAATACCGGACTGGGGCGCATTGAGAATGGGCGAAGACAGCAGTGATCCGAAAATACCGCCGTTGGAAATGGTAAAGGTGCCGCCCTGCATTTCTTCCATGCTGAGCTTGCCGTCCCGCGCCCGGCCACCCAGACGCACGATTTCTTTTTCAATATCGGCAAAATCCATGTCCTGACAATCGCGCACCACCGGCACCACAAGACCCGCCGGGGTACTGGCCGCGACCCCAACGTTATAATAATTTTTATAAACGATGGCATCATCGCGGACTTCCGCATTCACTTCGGGAATTTCTTTCAACGCCGCCACACAGGCTTTGACAAAGAAAGACATGAAACCAAGCTTGGAACCATGTTTCTTTTCAAACATCTCTTTATATTGATTTCTAAGGGCAATCACCGCGGACATGTCCACCTCATTATAGGTGGTGAGCATGGCGGCGGTATTCTGCGCGTCTTTCAGGCGGCGGGCAATGGTCCGGCGCAGGCGGGTCATGGGGACCACTTCCTCACGCGGGCCTGTTTCCTGAGGAATTGTCACACCGGGGCCCGGGGCCGGGGCAGCTGTACTGCCGCCTTCAAGGAAATTCAACACGTCGGCCTTGGTCACAACCCCGTCCGGGCCGGTACCGACAATTTTTGACACATCAACCGCCTTATCCGCCGCCATCCGGGCTGCAGATGCCCTGACCCCCCCCGCCGGGGCCGCTTTCTTTTCCGGCGCTGCCGGTGCCGCCGCGGGTTCTGCGGGTGCTGCGGCTTTCACAGGTTCGGCCGGGGTGGTGCCCAATGGTACGGGGGCATTGCCCTGTGCGGTTTCGTCAATTTTCGCAATCAAAGCCCCCACTTCCACCGTTTCACCTTCGGCGGCGATGATTTCCGACAAGGCCCCGGATGCCGTCGCATTCACTTCCAGCGCGACCTTATCTGTTTCCAGTTCACAAATCGGCTCATCAACGGCCACCGCATCACCAACAGATTTAAACCATTTGCCAACGGTGGCTTCGGTTACTGATTCACCCAGAACCGGAACATGAATTTCAATGGACATTCGTCCTACTCCTTCATTTTTACCCAGGAGGCTTGCGCCCGGATTTATATTTACGCATCTATTTTATGGTTAAAGCCTGATCCACCAGATCATTCTGTTCTTTTACATGCCGCTCCATCAAACCCGTTGCCGGGGACGCGGCCGCCTTGCGCCCGGCATAAAGCGGACGTTTTGGTTTAAGGTTACATTCCGCCAGGCTTTCTTCGATCAGTGGGCTGATAAAGGTCCATGAGCCCATATTTTTGGGTTCTTCCTGACACCAGACCAGTGTTTCCAGATTTTTAAACCGGCTGACCTCATGCACCACAGCCTGATCCGGATAAGGATATAGCTGTTCCACCCGCAGGATATAAGTGTCTTTCATTTGCCGTTTGTCGCGTTCGGCCAGAATATCGAAATAGACCTTGCCACTGCATAAGATAATACGTTTGATGGCATTATCCTTGTTCAGCTTGATGCTCAAATGCGGATCTGACTGGGCTGTATCCCAGAGGATGCGGTGAAATTCCGTATTCTCGCCCAATTCATCCAGCCTTGAGACCGCCATCTTGTGCCGCAGCAGGGATTTCGGGGTCATCATCACCAGAGGTTTGCGGAATTTCCGTTTCATCTGGCGACGCAGAATATGGAAATAATTGGCCGGGGTGGTACAATTGGCCACCTGCATATTATCCTCGGCACAAAGCTGGAGATAACGTTCCAGACGCGCACTGGAATGTTCCGGGCCTTGTCCTTCAAAACCGTGGGGCAGCAACTGCACCAGACCGGACATGCGCAGCCATTTTGATTCCCCAGAGGAAATAAACTGATCCATGATCATCTGGGCGCCATTGGCAAAATCACCAAATTGTGCTTCCCACAGAACCAGCGCATTGGGTTCGGCCATGGTATAACCATATTCAAAACCCAGCACCGCAATTTCTGACAGGGCGCTGTCGATCACCTCAAAAGTGGCATGGGGTGTTTTTTCGTCCCCCACCGCGCGCAAGGGTGTGTAACGTTCCTCTGTTTCCTGATCAATGAAGACCGAATGGCGCTGGGAAAACGTGCCGCGCTGGCTGTCCTGTCCCGACAGGCGCACCCGGTGACCTTCGCGGATCAGGGTACCAAAGGCCAAGGCCTCCGCCGTGGCCCAGTCGATGCCCGTGCCCCCGTCAATCATTTTGGCTTTGGCATCGAGAATACGGCCCAAGGTACGGTGTACGGTAAAACCATCGGGAATATGGGTCAGAATATGGCCAATATCTTTCAATTCGTCCAGATGCACCCCGGTACCCGCGGAACGGCGTTCATCATCATCCGCACGTTCCAGCCCGGTCCAGCTGCCGCCAAACCAGTCGGCCTTGTCCACCTTGTAATTTTTGGCCCCTTCCATTTCCACATCAAGATAACGGTAAAAATCCTTGTTCATTTTTTCGGATTCTTCCGCCGTGATCAGACCTTCCCGGATCAGGCGCTGGGCATAAATGCTGCGGGTGGAAGGGTGGTTCTTAATGCGTTTATACATGAGCGGCTGGGTGAAAGCCGGTTCATCGCCTTCGTTATGACCATAGCGGCGGTAACAGAACATATCCACCACCACATCGGATTTAAAGGTCTGACGAAATTCCGTGGCGAGTTTCATGACAAAAACCACGGCTTCCGGGTCATCGCCGTTCACATGGAATACCGGCGCCTGAATGGCCTTGGCCATGTCGGAGGGATAGGGAGAAGAGCGCGAATAATGCGGCGCGGTGGTAAAGCCGATCTGATTATTGACCACCACATGTATGGTGCCGCCGGTTTGATAACCTTTCAGACCGCTGAGGGCAAAACATTCCGCCACCAGCCCCTGGCCGGAAAAAGCCGCGTCCCCATGCATCAGCAGGGTCAGCACTTCCGCACCGCTATTGTCGCGGCGCTGGGTCAGTTTGGCCCGGGTCTTGCCCAGTGCCACCGGATTGACCGCCTCGAGATGGGACGGGTTCGGGGTCAGGGACAAATGAACCTTATTGCCGTCAAATTCCCGGTCGGATGAGGCCCCCAGATGATATTTCACATCGCCGGAACCTTCCACATCATCGGGATTGCTGGAACCGCCGTGAAATTCATGAAAAATGGCCCGAAACGGCTTGCCCAATACGTTGGCCAGCACATTGAGACGACCCCGATGCGGCATGCCCACGACAATTTCCTTGACCCCGCCATGGCCGCCGGTCTTGATGATGGCTTCCAGCGCCGGGATCAGGGATTCACCCCCATCCAGTCCAAAACGTTTGGTGCCGATATATTTCTTGGCCAGATAATGTTCAAAACCCTCGGCCTCGGTCAGTTTTTGCAGGATGGCCAGTTTACCTTCATTGGTAAAATGAATTTCCTTGTCGCGGCCTTCGATATGGCGCTGAATCCAGGCTTTTTCTTCCGGGGAATTGATATGCATAAATTCCACACCCACCGAAGAACAATAGGTGCGTTTGACAATGCCCAGGACTTCGCGCACCGTGGAGGTTTCCAGACCCAGGACATTGTCGAGGAAAATAGGCCGGTCAAAATCTTCTTCCTGAAACCCATATGAAGACGGATCAAGTTCGGGATGATATTCCCGTTCTTCCAGTTCCAGGGGATCAAGCTTTGCCATCAAATGGCCGCGCACCCGGTAGGTACGGATCATCATCAGACAGCGGATCGAATCCAGTGTGGCGGAACGCACATCTTTTGCAGAGGCGGTTTTAGCGCCCTTTGCCGCCACTTTTTCTTCCACATGGCCCGGGTCCAGCGCGGCACGATAATCATCCGCCGCATCTTTGACCTGATGGGGCCAGTCCCCGCGCTTCCATGAGGCACCCGGTTTGTCCAGCCCCACATCCATCAGCGCTCTGGCGTCTTCGGCCAGACCTTCAAAATATTCGGCCCAGCTCGGGTCTACAGAAGACGGGTCTTTGGTATAGCGGGCGAAAAGTTCTTCGACAAATGCGCCGTTAGAACCGTTGAAAAGACTTTGGCTATCGATTTCTGTGCTCATATCCCTGGGCTCACATCCTTGGATCTATAGTTCATAAACTCTCTACATAAGCAGGAGACAGGGTGGCCCCTGTCTCCCATAATTTTATCAGCCGTTGAGAACATCCATCAATGTGGTGCCCAGAGCCGCCGGTGAATCCGTCACGGTAATGCCCGCGCTCTGCATGGCTTCGATCTTGTCTTCCGCGCCGCCTTTGCCACCGGAAACAATCGCGCCCGCATGACCCATGGTCCGACCCGGAGGAGCCGTACGGCCGGCAATAAAACCAACTACCGGTTTTTTCACTTTGGAGGCTTTGAGGAATTCTGCCGCTTCTTCTTCGGCAGAACCGCCAATCTCGCCGATCATAATGATGCTATGGGTATCATCATCGGCAAGGAAACCTTCCAGCACGTCAATAAAGTTTGTGCCGTTGACCGGATCACCGCCAATGCCCACACAGGTGCTTTGGCCAAGGCCCACGGCTGTGGTCTGACCCACTGCTTCATAGGTCAGGGTACCCGAACGCGATACAATGCCCACATGACCCGGATTATGAATATGACCGGGCATGATGCCGATTTTACACTCACCCGGGGTAATCACACCGGGGCAGTTCGGGCCGATCAGGCGGGTATTGGAATTTTCCAGGGCCCGCTTCACTTTGACCATGTCCAGCACCGGAATGCCTTCGGTAATACAAACCGCCAGTTCCACACCCGCGTCAATGGCTTCCAATATGGCGTCGGCCGCAAAGGGAGGGGGTACATAAATCACAGAGGCATTAGCCCCCGTAACACTGACCGCTTCATCAACCGTATTATAAACCGGCAGGTCCAGATGTTTTGTGCCGCCCTTGCCCGGGGTTACACCACCGACCATCTTTGTGCCATATGCAATGGCCTGTTCAGAATGGAATGTACCCTGTGCGCCAGTAAAACCCTGACAGATGACTTTGGTTTCGGAATTTACAAAAATAGACATCAGGACGCCTCCCTTACTGCGGCCACAACTTTTTTGGCGGCATCCCCCATATCATCGGCGGGGATAATTGCCAGACCACTGTCGGCCATGATTTTCTTACCAAGCTCTACATTGGTTCCTTCAAGCCGCACCACCAGTGGCACAGACAGGGAAACTTCTTTGGCCGCAGCCACAACACCTTCGGCAATCACATCACAACGCATGATGCCGCCGAAAATATTCACCAATATGCCTTCCACATTGCTGTCAGACAGGATGATTTTAAAAGCTTCTGTCACCCGTTCCTTGGTGGCGCCACCACCCACATCAAGGAAGTTGGCCGGTGAGCCGCCTTCGAGCTTGATAATGTCCATGGTGGCCATGGCCAGACCCGCACCATTGACCATACAGCCAATGTTGCCGTCGAGACGGATATAATTCAGCTCATGTTTCGCCGCTTCCAGCTCCATGGCGTCTTCTTCGTCCGGATCACGCAGTTCCACCACATCCTTGTGACGGAAAAGCGCATTGCCATCAAAGCCCATCTTCGCGTCCAGCACCACAATGTCGCCGCCTTCGGTCACCACCAGCGGGTTAATCTCCAGCATGGCGGCATCCTTGGCTATGAAGGTTTTATAAAGCGATGCAATCACCTTGGCCGCGGCCCCGGCAACCTTGCCCTCAAGCCCGAGGCCGAAAGCCACCTTGCGGCAATGAAAGCCGGACAGGCCCGATGCCGGATCAATGGTGATGGTAATGATTTTTTCAGGCGTTGCTTCGGCAACTTCCTCAATATCCATGCCGCCCTCGGAAGAGGCCATGATCGCCACCTGACCCGTGGCCCGGTCCACCAGAAGGCTCACATAAAGTTCATTGGCAATGGCGCAGCCATCTTCAATATAAACCCGCTTCACTTCCTTGCCCTCAGGGCCGGTCTGATGGGTGACCAATGTCATGCCGATCATTTCGGAAGCGATTTTTTTCACTTCTTCAATAGATTTCACAACCTTGACACCGCCGCCCTTGCCGCGCCCACCGGCGTGGATCTGTGCTTTCACCACCCAGACAGGGCCGCCCAGTTCCTTGGCAATCTGTTCTGCTTCCTGCGCGGTATAGGCAACACCGCCATTCAAAACAGGCGCACCGAATTCCTTCAGCAAACCTTTGGCTTGATATTCATGGATATTCATTATGTTTTACCTCTAAATCTGTCCCCTGCCGATTTTGGCTCAGAGACATTCACGTTCAACTCGTTTCTTATCAGACAGTCCTAAACAAAGGATTACTTCTTTGTAATTCCCTTGATTTATTTATTTGGCCAGGCTGGGGTCGATGGCCTTTACCGCGTCCACAAGGCCCTTGACCGCACCAACAGAATGATCAAAACCGGCACGTTCTTCGGCATTCAGGTCAATTTCAACCACTTTTTCCACGCCATTTTCACCAATGATTACGGGTACACCCACATACATGCCATCAATGCCATATTCGCCGTTCAGTTCAACCGCACAGGGCATCAGGCGACGTTTGTCACGAAGGTAGGATTCCGCCATGGCAATGGCCGCTGTGGCGGGGGCATAAAAAGCCGAGCCGGTTTTCAACAGACCCACAATCTCTGCGCCGCCGTCCCGGGTGCGCTGAATGATCTGTTCCAGTTTTTCGTCTGTGGTCCAGCCCATTTTCACCAGATCGGGGATCGGAATACCGGCCACGGTGGAATAACGCGCCAAAGGCACCATGGTATCGCCATGGCCGCCCAGAACGAAAGCATTCACGTCTTCAACCGATACGTTGAATTCTTCGGCCAGGAAAAGTCTGAAACGCGCGGAATCAAGCACACCGGCCATACCCACAACCTTGTTCGCAGGCAGGCCCGAGAATTGTTGCAAAGCCCAGACCATCACATCCAGCGGGTTGGTAATACAAATCACAAAAGCGTCCGGCGCATGATCACGAATGCCCTCACCCACGGCTTTCATCACTTTCAGGTTAATGCCCAGAAGGTCATCCCGGCTCATGCCCGGCTTGCGCGGCACACCGGCAGTGACAATCACCACGTCAGAGCCGGCAATATCCGCATAATCCTGGGTACCGGACATGGCGCTGTCATAGCCTTCGATGGTGGAAGACTGGGCCAGATCAAGACCTTTGCCCTGAGGCAGACCTTCGGCAATGTCAAAAATGACCACATCGCCCAATTCTTTCAGTCCTGCGAGATGGGCCAATGTACCGCCAATTTGTCCGCCGCCGATAAGCGCAATCTTTTTCCGTGCCATGATCAATATGCTCCTGATTTTTAGATGATTTGACGTAAAGTGTCTTTCAGTATGAATAGATGGTTAAAATCTTTATTTTGATGTACCGCGATTTATCCTCATAAGCAACATTTTCCATAGGTTTTTACGTTCTTAACGAAAGAAATCTGCCTTTTGGGAATAAAAAATATAATTTTCATGCTCTCCCCTTGAAAATGCCCTTAAACCGCATGGCCTTTTGCCAGATATTCCTGTGATTGCATTTCCTGCAGACGCGACACGGTGCGCTGAAATTCAAAATGGCCGTGTCCTTCGGTGTAAAGATCTTCCGGCGCGCTTTCTGCACAGCAAAGGAATTTCACGTTATTTTCATACAGCGCATCAATCAGGGTGACAAAGCGCTTGGCTTCGTTGCGCTTTTCCGGGCCAAGACGGGGGATGCCCACCATGATCAGCGTATGGTAATGCCAGGCGATCTGCAAATAATCCGCCGCCCCCAAAGCCTCGCCGCAAATCTTTTTGAAGGATACCACCCCCACGCCGCGCGAGGCCACGGGAATGGTAATCTCCCGGCCCTGAATGTGTAAAACTTCCGGCCCCACCTGGCTGCGGTCTGCCACATCATGATCGGTGAGCCGCCAGAAGGCCTCTGACAGGGCTTTGGTGGCCTTATCCCCCAGCGGGTGATAATAGACCGGCATGCCCTTCATTCGTTCGAGGCGATAATCGGTGGGGCCGCTCAGGGCCACCACGTCCAGCCTTTCTTTCAGCATCGCAATCGCGGGCAGAAAAAGTTCCCGGTTAAGCCCGCCCAGATAAAGATCGTCCGGTATGCGGTTGGACGTCAGCACCAGCACCACGCCGCGTGTCATCAATTCTGAAAACAATCGCCCCAATATCATGGCGTCGGTTACATCGCTCACCTGAAATTCATCAAAACATAACAGCAGACTGTCGTGGGAGATTTGGCGCGCCAGCGGCGGGATCGGATCATCCGCATCAGTGCCATGAAGTTTTTTACGCTCCTCACTGCTCATATAACGCCACCCATGCATGGCGGCGTGAATTTCCAGCATGAAGGCATGAAAATGAACCCGGCGTTTGGCACGAACAGGCGCGGTTTCAAAAAAGAGATCCATGATCATGGACTTGCCGCGCCCCACATCGCCGTGGATATAAAGGCCCTTGGGGGAAGGCTGTTTCCGGGAGCCGCTCAAAATCCGGGCCATAAAACCCTTCTTTTCAAGGCGGCGGCTTTCATAGTCCTGAAGCCCTTCATGAAGCTTTTGCAGCGCCCCCACCACCCGGGCCTGATCCGGGTCGGCCTTAAGCTCGCAAGCCTCCAACATGGCATTATAGGTGGACACGGGGTCTGACAATGAATCTGCCTTTACAATCTTATGCGTTGTTTAAGCTATAGAACCGATACTCAAGAATTTCCACCCCAAAATAGAAAAAGCCGGATCAAATGACCCGGCCTTTAATTATTGAATGGTGATGACATCATCCGCCAATCGTGTAAAAAATATCCAGGCCGCTACCATTAAAACAGTAGCACTCGCTAGTTTGAAATGCCATATACTCGATCTAACTACTTGCCACCTTGAGACAGCCTTCAGGCTTTCAACACCTAACTCCCTTGATCCGATTTGATTGCTTTTGGCTTTAATGACATCATTTGCCAGATTTTGGAAATGCTGATAAGAATTTCTTTCCGTAACCAGAGAAGAATAATTCTTCGAACAAAATAATACCAAGTAACAAAATAGAACCACAATCTGGAATATAGCCATGCTGCATTTAAACTCAACGATCAATGGAGCTAAATTCTTAATATTCACCATTATCGTACCAAATGAAAAAGCCATCGCAGTCCAGAAAGTCAGTGCGACCTTCCATTCTGTTCCTTGCAATATATTAACCCGCTGTAAATGAAGATCAGCCATCTTCATAAATAAGTCTGCTAAAGCTAATTTTTTCTCTTCTTCATCCATAAAGCATTCCCTTTTCGGGCCGCAGAACTTATCCCTGACGTTCCACCATCATCTTTTTGATCTCCGCAATGGCTTTGGCGGGGTTGAGGCCTTTGGGGCAGGTGTTGGCGCAATTCATGATGGTGTGACAGCGATAAAGCTTGAAGGAATCTTCCAGATCATCGAGCCTCTCGCCCGTATGTTCATCACGGCTGTCGATCAACCAGCGATAGGCCTGCAACAGAACCGCCGGGCCGAGATATTTATCACTATTCCACCAATAGCTCGGGCAGGAGGCGGAGCAACTGGCGCAGAGCACACATTCATAAAGCCCGTCGAGCTTGGAGCGGTCTTCCGGGCTTTGCAGCCGTTCAGCCCCGGACGGGGTTGGACTCTGGGTCTGCATCCACGGTTTGATCGACGCATATTGCGCGTAGAAATTGGTCAGGTCCGTCACCAGATCCTTGACCACTTCCATATGTGGCAAAGGATAGATATTCACATCGCCCTTCACATCATCCACCGCCTTGGTACAGGCCAGGGTATTGGTGCCTTCAATATTCATGGCGCAGGAGCCGCAGACCCCCTCACGGCATGAACGCCTGAAGGTCAATGTGGGATCAATCTCATTCTTGATCTTGATCAGACCGTCGAGCACCATGGGCCCGCATTTGTCCATATCAATTTCATATGAATCCACCTGCGGGTTTTTGCCATCATCCTCATTCCAGCGATAAACGTTGAAATTACGCACATTTTTGGCATCTGCCGCCGCTTTGAATTTTTTACCTTTTTTAACCCGTGAATTTGCGGGAAGTCTGAATTCAGCCATTTTTAATAATCCTTCCCTTAATAGACCCGGGCTTTGGGTTTGATATAGTCAATTTCATCGGTGAGGGTATAATCATGCACCGGACGATATTCGATGCGGATCTTGTCCCCTTCGAGCCAGGCCGAGGTATGTTTCATCCACTGATCATCATCCCGATCCGGGAAATCCTCGCGCTTGTGGGCGCCGCGACTTTCGGTACGGTTGGCCGCACAATGCATGGTGGTCACCGCATGATGCAGCAGATTATCCAGCTCCAGCGTTTCAATCAGATCCGAATTCCACACCAAAGAACGGTCGGTTGTTTTCACATCCGCCATCAGGGCATAAATCTCGTCAATCATGTCCTTGCCTTCGTCGAGATATTTCTGCTCCCGGAAAACGGCGCAATGACTTTGCATGACCCGTTGCATTTTGTCGCGGATCACCGCCGTGGGGGTTGACCCGTCAGCGGTGCGGAATTTTTCCAGACGGCCCAGCGCCAGATCCGCATGATCATCAGGCAAGGTCTTATGGCTCACATTGGGTTTGACCACATCTGCCACCCGGGCGGCGGCCGCCCGGCCAAAGACCACAAGGTCAATGAGGCTGTTGGAACCCAGACGATTGGCCCCATGCACTGACACACAGGCGGCTTCGCCCACCGCCATCAGGCCGGGCACCACCCGGTCCGTGTCATCCGCGGTCGGGTTCAATACCTCACCATGATAATTACACGGGATGCCGCCCATATTATAATGGGCTGTGGGCACCACCGGGATCGGTTCTTTGGTCACATCAACACCGGCGAAAATACGCGCGCTTTCGGAAATGCCCGGCAGACGTTCTGCCAATATTTCAGGGGACAGATGATCCAGATGCAGATAGATATGGTCTTTATGTTCCCCCACACCCCGACCTTCGAGGATTTCAGTGGCCATGGAGCGGCTCACCACATCGCGGGATGCCAGATCCTTGGCCGAAGGAGCATAGCGTTCCATGAAACGCTCGCCTTCGGAATTGACCAGATAACCGCCTTCACCGCGCGCACCTTCGGTAATCAAAACCCCCGCGCCGTAAATGCCGGTGGGGTGGAATTGAACAAATTCCAGATCCTGCAATGGCAGGCCCGCACGCTGAACCATACCGCCGCCATCGCCGGTACAGGTATGGGCCGATGTGGCCGAGAAATAAGTGCGATTATAACCGCCGGTGGCCAGCACCGTCATGTGGGAACGGAAACGGTGCAGCTTGCCCGTATTCATGTCCAGCGCGATCACACCCTTACATTCGCCGTCCACCATGATCAGGTCGATGGCGAAAAATTCCACGTAAAAATCCGTGTCATATTTCAAAGACTGCTGATAGAGCGAATGCAGCATGGCGTGGCCGGTACGGTCGGCGGCGGCGCAGGTGCGCTGGGCCGGGGGGCCTTCGCCAAATTCCGTGGTCATGCCGCCAAAAGGCCGCTGATAAATCTTGCCGTCTTCGGTACGGCTGAACGGCACACCAAAATGTTCCAGCTCATACACCGCTTCGGGGGCCTGACGCACCATATATTCGATGGCGTCCTGATCCCCGAGCCAGTCTGAACCCTTGACGGTGTCATACATATGCCACTGCCAGCTGTCCGGCCCCATGTTGCCAAGCGATGCGGCAATGCCGCCCTGGGCCGCAACCGTATGGGAACGGGTGGGAAAGACTTTGGAAATACAGGCGGTTTTCAGCCCGTTTTCCGCAATGCCCATGGCCGCCCGAAGGCCCGAACCGCCCGCGCCAATGACGATGGCGTCATAAACATGATCAATTATTTCTGCTGTCTTGCTCATTTTGGACAGATCCTATAATGCAACTTTTAAAATGGAAAAAACCGAAACCACCGCCAACAGAATGCAGCCAAAGAGAATGGTGATCTGCAACGCCATTTTCAGGCCTTCTCTATGGATATAATCTTCGACCACCACCTGCAGTCCAAGCTTCAAATGATATAGGCCCGTGATCATGAAAATCAGCATCAGGGTCGCGGATACGGGCGATGCCATCCAGGTCATCACCGTACGATAATCCGCGCCGGTCATTTGCACGATGGAGGCCACAAACCAGATGGTGAGGGGAATAAGCGCCAGCGCCGTCAGTTTCTGCATCCACCAGTGATGGGTACCATTTCCCGCCGACCCGAGGCCGCGTACTTTTGCAATGGGTGTTTTCATATCTTGTCCCCTATATCAGGCCATAGCCGACCGCCCAGGCCAGCAGGGTTAAAAGGATAGACCCCAATATTACCAGTATATTGGACTTTGCCGTGGTCTCCAGCTCGAAACCCCGTCCCATGTCCCAGAACAGATGGCGAATGCCATTGCACAGATGCAGCATCAGGGCATAGGTAAAACCAAAGAGGATGATTTTCCCCGCCACAGAGGCCATGCAGACACGGAACTGGGCATATGCATCAGGGCCAGAGGCCAGTGCAACCAGCCACCAGACCAGAAGCAGGGTTCCCGCCCCAAGGGCCACACCCGTGGCCCGGTGAAAAATGGACAGGGCCATATGGGCGCCCCATTTATAGATTTGCAGATGCGGCGAGGTGGGCCGCTGAACAGTGGACATCTGCTACTCCCTCAAGTTGTTATTGTGACAAAATGCACGACATATAACGGGTTAAACCATTGTATATGTCAAAGGTTTAACCCTAAAATTCCCCGAGGGCAAGGGCCTAGGCTGCAATCTGTCGATTTTTCGACAATAGGTTAATTGACAAATCAAAAAAATATAATCACCATGCAGGAAAGAAAACAACAATCAGGGGACTATCTCAATGTCAAAGATTCACCTTCTCGTCATAAGCCTGTTGCTTGCCTTGTCAGGATGCAGCGGTGACGAAAATAAACAAGAAGCCAGTAAAATGTCTGCAAATGCAAGCCCACCCGTCGCCAAAAAAGTTCCCCATGAAATGACCATCCACGGCCACAGCCGGGTGGATGATTATTACTGGATGCGCGATGATGAGCGCAAAGACACCGAAGTGATCAACCATCTTAATGCGGAAAATGCCTATAAAGAAACAAAGCTTGCCCATACCAAGGATTTTCAGGAAAAGCTCTTTCAGGAAATCACCGCGCGCATCAAAAAGGACGATAATTCCGTGCCTTATCTTTTGCGTGGCTATTATTATTACCGCAAATTTGAGGGCGACAAGGAATATGCCTATTACGCCCGGCGCAAAGGCTCTATGGAAGCGCCTGAAGAAACCATCATTGATTCCAACAAGCTGGCCGAGGGGCATGATTATTTCTCTCTCGGGGATTATTCCATCAGCACCAATAACAACCTCATGGCCTATTCCACCGATACGTTAAGCCGCAGGGTCTATACCATCGAGTTCAAAGACCTGATGAGCGGTCAGAATCTGTCCGACAAACTGGTGGAAACCACCGGCCAGATCATCTGGGCCAATGACAATCAGACCGTCTTTTACATTCGCAAAGATTTACAAACCCTGCTTGGTTATAAAGTCTATCGCCATAAACTGGGTACCGCGCAGGATGATGATGTGCTGGTATATGAAGAAAAAGACAAAAGCTTTTATACCTATCTTGGCAAAACCAAGGATGACTCCAATATTGCTATCTTCCACAGCCATACCAGCAAAACTGGCGCCCATATTATTGATGCCAATAAGCCGGACGGGGATTTTGAGCTTTTCCATGCCATTGAAGATGATATGGAATATAATTTCGCCAAACTCAAAGACACTTATTATATCTACACCAACTGGCAGGCGAAGAATTTCCGCCTGATGAAAGTGGATGCGGCCCACCGTGCCGACAAAAGCAAATGGGTCGATGTGATCCCCCATCGCCCGGATGTTTATTTGAGCGATTTTGAACTGTTCAACAATCACCTGGTTCTGCGGGAAAAAGTCAAAGGCCAGATCGGCATTCGGGTGATCAGCCTGAAGGATGACAAAACCTTTGACCTGAAATTTGATGATCCGGCCTTTACCGCCAGTTTTTCCATCAATCCGGAAATGGAAAGCCCCAAGCTGCGCCTGAGGTATAGTAGTCTGACCACCCCCAATACCATCTATGATTATGATATGCGCGACGGCAGCCGTGAAATGCTGAAACAGGATGAAGTGGTGGGGAATTTTGACCCGGCCAATTATGCCAGCGAACGGCTCTTCGTCCCCGCACGAGACGGCAAACAAGTGCCTGTATCTCTGGTCTATCGCAAGGATATGTTCAAGAAGGACGGCACCAACCCGCTGTATCAATATGCCTATGGGTCATATGGTTATACCCGCGAGGCCAGTTTTTCTTCCGTGCGCCTGTCCATGCTTGACCGCGGTTTTGTCTATGCCATCGCCCATATTCGCGGCGGGCAGATGTTGGGCCGGGAATGGTATGAGGACGGCAAACTCTTCAACAAGATCAACAGTTTCACCGATTATATCGATGTGACCAAGGCTTTGGTTGAACAAAAATATGCCGCCGCCGACAAGGTCTTTGGGGTGGGCGGCAGTGCCGGGGGCCTTCTGATGGGGGCCGTGGTCAATATGGCGCCGGAACTCTACCGGGGCATTGCGGCCCATGTGGCCTTTGTGGATGTGGTCACCACCATGCTGGATACGTCCATTCCCCTCACCACCAATGAATATGACGAATGGGGCAATCCCAATGAAAAGGCATCTTATGATTATATGTTGTCCTATTCCCCCTATGATCAGGTGAAGAAACAAGCCTATCCCAATATGCTGGTGACCACCGGACTGCATGATTCACAGGTGCAATATTTCGAGCCGGCCAAATGGGTGGCCAAGCTGCGGGATTATAAAACCGATGATAATCTGCTGGTCTTTGATATTGACATGGAAGCCGGCCACGGCGGCGCGTCGGGCCGCTTCAAACGCTATCGGGATTCTGCGCTGGAAGCGGCTTTCTTCTTTGACCTGATCGGCATTACTGAATAAGCTTTTTGGGCATCAGAACCCAAAGATCAAGATCCAACAAGACGGACGGGTGATATTTCCCGTCCGTTTTTTTATGGGGAAAACTTTCCGGTGTCTGATCCTTCAGGGCCACCATGCGAAGGCGCAAGGCTCCCAGATCAGAACGGTCTTCAACATCCGCCTTGTCCAATATTTCCGACCAGGCATAAACCGTATCCCCGGCGATGGTCGGATTCACATGACGGCCAGCGTTGATGGCCACAACACAAAGCGCATTGCCCAGCCCGTTGTAACTCAAAGCCCGCGCCAGTGAGATGATATGGCCACCATAAACAATGCGTTCGCCAAGCGGGCCGTCTTTCATCATATGCTGGTTAAAGTGAACTTTGGCGGTATTCTGATACAGGCGGGTGGCCAGCATATGATCAGCCGCCTCCACCGTCATGCCGTCAACATGACTGATCTTTTCGCCTTTCCTGTAATCATCCCAAAAATGAGGGGAACCACTAAGGTCTGCATCAAAATCCCTGAAATTCAGACCTTCAGGTACGATAAGATCCTGCGCCGCCACCGCTTCCGCAAGCTCGGGAAGCATGGTTTCAGGAGCCGGGCTTTCGGGGTCTTTTTTATTCACCATGACCCAGCGAATAAACTGCAAAATCATCTGACCATATTGATTATAACCGGTGGTGCGCACCATCACATTGCCGGTACGGCCATTGGAATTTTGTTTAAGGCCGATGACTTCGCTTTTGGCACTCAACGTATCGCCCACATAGACGGTTTTTAAAAACCGGCAGTCCGCATAACCCAGATTGGCCACCGCATTAATGGAAATATCCGGCACGCTTTTGCCAAAAACAATATGAAAAACCAGCAGATCATCCACCGGCGAACGGCTCAAGCCCGAAACACAGGAAAATTTATCGGAAGACTGCAAGACAAAGCGCATGCCATAAAGGGCGCTATAGAGGCTCACATCACCCGCACTCACCGTACGGGGGGTGGCATGGGTGATTTTCTGACCCAGCTGGAAATCTTCAAAATAATTTCCCGGATTGGTTTTAGACATGATCCGCTTCCATCTTTTTTATGGTTTCCGACAATAAAATCAGACGTTTGGCATTTTCAATATGAAGATTTTCAATCAACTTACCATCCACCAGCACCACACCTTTGCCACTGGCCACGGCCTGTTTATAAGCCTCGATTATACGGTGGGAAAGTTCAATATCCGCCCCACTGGGGGCAAAGGTTTCATTGGCCAAAGCCGCCTGTTTTGGATGGATCAGGGTCTTGCCGTCAAAGCCGAATTCCAGGCCCTGGCGGCAGGATTCTGCGTACCCTTCCTCATCCTTCAGATCCAGATAGACCCCGTCGAGAATGTCCAGATTTTCCGCCCGCGCCGCCAACAGGCACAGGGACAGGCTGGTGACAATCGGCAGACGCATACGGGTATGATGGGCATGAAGATCATTGACCAGATCAGAGGTTCCCATCACAAAACAGGTCAACATGTCCGAGCTGGCGGCAATTTCATGGGCATTGAGCATGGCGCGCGGGGTTTCCATCATGCACCAGATTTTCGTCTTTTCAGGGGCGCCGTAACTTTTTAGGATGGATACCATTGTCTGTATGGTCTGGGCATCTTCCACCTTGGGCAGCAGGATCGCGTCCGGCCCGGCCTCGGCAGCGGCCTTAATATCATCCATACCCCATTTTGTATCCAGCGCATTGGTCCGGATGACCACCTCTCGCGGGCCGTAAACATCCGCCTTAACCGCGTCACACACCAGGGTTCGTGCCGTATTTTTCGCCTCTGCCATTACCGCATCTTCAAGATCCAATATCAATCCATCCACCGGCAGGTTTTTGCCCTTTTCCAAAGCTCTGGGGTTTGATCCAGGCATATAAAGAAGACTTCGGCGGGGACGGATGACTTGAGACATAATCTTTATTCCTTCTGGGCTGTTCGGCGTTTGCATTGATATATTATTTCACAATTGACGCTATTTTTATAATATGTATATAGCCGCTTCTCTTTCCTCTGACAAGACACAGCTTTTCTTCTGAACCATACACAGATTTCTGTTGATTTGAAGACAAGCCTGCCCCACACTTCGGCAGTTTTTCAACCATACGCGTTATTATCAACCATACGAGTTATTATAATGAATAAAAATATCGTTTTGCGGGCTGTATCTGTTCTTTTTCTGAGCAGCCTGATTTTATCCACACCCCTTCGGGCCGAAGTCTTAAGTCAGGCAGAAAAGGATCAGCTCGAAACTTTGAAACAAAAGGCTTTAAATTCCAATCTTGCCTATGAACTAGTGGAATCCATCACCACCGAAGTGGGTCCGCGCCGGGTAGGCACCCCGGGCGATGCCCAAGGGGTCAAATGGGCCGTGGCCAAGATGAAAGCATTGGGTTTTGACAAGGTCTGGACCGAAGATGTGACCTTCCATCAATGGACACGCGGTACCGTGGATGCCCGCATCATCGCGCCATACCCCCAGAAAATGGTGGCCATCGCCCTGGGCGGCAGTGTGCCCACACCCAAAGGCGGGCTTGAAGCCGAAGTGGTGCATTTCGAAAATTTTGCCGCTTTGGAAGCGGCGGAAGAAGGCAGTCTCACCGGTAAGATCGCCTTTGTTTCTTACCGGATGGAACGCAAAATTGACGGGTCGGGTTATGGCCCGGCTGTGGGTACCCGGGTGGCGGGTGCCGCTATGGCCGCCTCCAAAGGGGCTGTGGCCATGATCATGCGTTCGGTGGGTACGGACAATAACCGCATCGGTCATACGGGCTCCATGCGTTATAAGGATGGTGTGGCTAAAATTCCTGCCGCCGCCCTGTCCAACCCGGACGCAGATATATTGGTCAATCAGTTAAAGCGCGGAAAACCCGTGACATTCCACCTTAACCTCACGTCCGAAATGGGCGAGCATATTCCCGTCACCACCCAGAATGTGATCGGGGAAATTACCGGCAGCGAGAGCCCGGAAGATTTTGTGGTTCTGGCGGCTCATCTGGACAGTTGGGATGTAGGCACGGGTGCTGTGGATGATGGTATCGGCGTGGGCATCACTCTGGCCACCGCCCATCATCTGATGTCCCTGCCCCAGCGCCCGAAACGCTCTGTGCGGGTGATCCTGTTTGCGGCCGAGGAAGTGGGCCTTGTGGGGGTTGATCAATATCTGGAAGCCAATCTGGACAAGATTGACCGTCATGTGATCGGCGCCGAATGGGACTTTGGTGTGGGCCGCATTTATGAAATGGTGCCCGGTGTGGGGCCCATGGCGCTGAATGCCATCCGCGAACTGGCCAGTTATATGGCACCGCTCGGTGTATCCCTCAGCCCCAAAAATGATGCCAAAGGCCAGTCCGACCTAAGCCGCCTCGGCAAAGCCGGCATGCCGGCCGTCAACTTAAGCCCCGACGGATCAAAATATTTCGACTATCATCATACGGAAAATGATACACTCGACAAAGTGAATGCGGAAGACATGAAACAAAATACCGCCGTCTTCACCCTCTTCGCCTATTTCGCCGCCCAGAGCGGGGTGAATTTCAGGCAGTAATTCTACTTAACGCGCCCTCACTCCGGATTTTCCAGGGGTGAGGGTGAATTCCTCTAAAATTTACGCGGAGCGCTCTTCGAATTCCTGCTTTGTCACATCTTGCCGTGCGTGTAATATTCTCAAGATATGAAGCTCATCATCCTTTATTCGAAAATAAATGCACCGCTCTTTATAAGGGTGAGCACGTAATCCGGGGCGTATCCAGTCTCTTGGCGATCCAGTGAAACCGGCTTTTGCAATCCAATAGATTTTTTTATGCAGCTCATTGATAAAAATCGCCGCCGTTTCTGTATCTTCGCGGGCAATATAAAGGTATATTTCTGTTAAGTCCTCCACCGCAGAGGGCGCGATAATCAGCTTTCTTTGTTTAATCTTTCCATCCCCCGCCTCACCACTTCATCCGTTAAATCCTGAGACCCGGAAAATTCTATGCCTTTGCCTTTTTCTATTTCTTCATCCGCCGCATCAATAGATGCCCGAACATTCCCTAAACGGGTTTCATAATCTTCAAGCATGCGAAGGCCAGCCCGAACAACTTCACTGGCATTATTAAACCGCCCGCCATTCACCTGTTTGGCAATAAATGATTCATAATGATTACCCACTACATATGATTTTTTAATATTTGCCATGTGTACAAACCCTTTCCTTAGCAAACACCATAACAGAAAGTAGGAACTATTCCCACCTTTTTCCTTTGATAAACATATACCAAAGGCTGAAATTAAATACCGCCTGGAATAGAAAGGGAAAATACCAAAAAAAAGGCAGGCCCCGTCTCGAGAGCCTGCCTTTGAAAATCTATAACCTTATTTTACCAACCGCAACTGCGGCCTTTATTTTCTTCGTCGAGCCATTCTTTAAGCGGGGCGAAATATTCAAGCACGGCGCTGCCGTCCATCTGGCGGGTGCCGGTGAAGGCTTCCAAGGCGTCCGGCCAGGGCTTGCTTGCGCCCATTTCCAGCATGGCGTTGAAATTCTTGCCCACTTCCTTGTTGTTATAAATGGTACAGCGATGCAGCGGGCCTGTATTTCCTGCCTGCTCACAGGCTGCTTTATGGAACTGGAACTGGAGGATATGGGCGAGGAAATAACGCATATAAGGCGTATTGCCCGGAATATGATATTTCGCACCCGGATCAAAGTCGGTGGCGGCGCGTTCTACCGGGGCTTTGATGCCCTGATATTTCATGCGCAGATCCCACCAGCCTTTGTTATAGGTTTCCGGGGTCAGTTCGCCGTTAAAGACCTGCCAGCGCCATTGATCCACCATCAGGCCGAAAGGCAGGAAGGCCACCTTGTCCATGGCCCGGCGCATCAGAAGACCGATGTCCCCTTCCGGTCCCGGCACATCATCAATCAGGCCGATCTGTTGCAGATATTCCGGTGTCATGCTGAGAACAATGGCATCGCCGATGGCTTCATGAAAACCGTCATTGGCACCGCCCTGATGCAATATGGACTGATTTTTATAGGCACGCTGGTAGAAATTATGGCCCAGCTCATGATGCACGGTTTCCAGATCTTCGGCATTGACCTCCGTACACATTTTAATGCGAATATCATCCTTATTATCCAGATTCCACGCACTGGCATGACATTGCACTTCCCGGTCACGCGGTTTGGTGATCAGGGAGCGTTGCCAGAATGTATCCGGAAGCGGATCAAGGCCCAATGATGTGAAGAATTGTTCACCGGTCTTGACCATTTTCTTGGCATCAAATTTATTTTCCACCAGAAGGGAGGTGAGATCATAGCCAATTTCCGTGCCTTCAGGTTCGGCGATATTGGAAATATTGCCCCAGGTCTGGGCCCACATATTACCGGTCAGATGGGCCGGGATCGCGCCGTCTTTGGCCACCACATCATCGCCGTATTTTTCATTAAGTTTACTACGCACATGACAATGCAGTGCTTCATAAAGCGGTTTGACCTGGCCCCAGAGGCGATCGGCCTCGGCCCGGAAATCATCGGCAGGCATGTCATAACCCGCACGCCACATATATCCCACATCGCTATAACCGAGCTCCTTGGCACCCTTGTTGGTAATTTCCACCATGCGGGCATATTTGTCTTTCATGGCCGGGGAAATGGTGCGCCAGGCCTGCCAGGCTTTAAGCAGTTCATCCGGGTCGCTGGAGGTGGCCATCACTTTGGAAAGCGCGCCAAGGGTACGTCCCTCGGGGCCTTTGCCGGTGGCATACATGCTGTCCAGCTCGGCGGTAATGGTGGCAAGCTCTTTATTTTCCGCCGCATTGGTTGGCGCCGGCAGGGTAATGCCCAGTTTCAGCATTTCCATCTTGCGGCGAAGAACAGGATCCAGTTCCACATCGTTGAAGCGTTTGGCTTGATTGGCATATTTCACCGCCAGCGCCGTCATATCCGCGCCCACCTGCGCCACAATGGCATTGGTGTCTTCGGTCATGAAATTCGCCTGAACCCAATAGGCCCGTGCGGCAAATTCACTTTTTTCCGCATAATCCGCTTCCACCATTTCCACAAAAGCCTTGGCTTCTTCGGCATCGGGGGCTTTGACGGCCTTCTCCTCCGCACCACAAGCGCCCAGCATCATGGCCAGTACAATCATACTTGTTTTTTTCAAGATTTTTCTCCTCTATACGTCCCAGAATGATATTTTATTTGTTCTTAAACAAAGCTTAGCATGAGAATGCCGGGCTGTGAATTGCTATAGGGGGCAGCCCCCTAAAATAAAAGGCAGCGTCATAAACCCTGCCTTTTTTGAAATATTATATGGTATCAGGCCATCTCACCCGCATTTAATTTGCCAGTGCCTTGATACGGTTGCTGGCAATATAATCTTCCACCTGTTCTTCCAGAATATCCAGCGGCATGGCGCCTTTGGTCAGGATCACATCATGGAAACTACGCAGGTCAAAATTCCGGCCCAGAGCTTTTTTCGCCATTTCCCGGAGTTCGAGGATTTTCAGCATGCCCACTTTATAGGCCAGCGCCTGACCGGGCCAGACCATATAACGTTCCACCTCGGCCACCACATCACTCATGGCATAACCGGTGTTGCGGAACATATAATCAATGGTGTCTTCCCGGCTCCAGCGTTTATAATGCAGACCCGTATCCACCACCAGACGCACGGCCCGGAACAATTCCGCCTGCAGACGACCAATGTCATCAAAGCTGTTTTCCTGCAGCCCCACTTCCTTGGCCAGTTTTTCGGAATAAAGCGCCCAGCCTTCCACATAGGCCGTATAGCCCCCGAATTTGCGGAACATGGGGATGTCTTTCAATTCCTGAGCGATGGCGATCTGAAAATGATGGCCCGGTACGGCTTCATGATAGGCCAGCGTGCGCATGCCATATTTTGGCGTGGCTTTAATGTCATAAAGATTGGCCCAGAAAGTACCCGGACGCGACCCATCCAGTGCCGGACCGGAATAATAAGCGCCCGGAGCTGATTTTTCCGAGAATTTCGGCACCCGTTTCACGTCCACACCCATTTTCGGTTTGACGTTAAACATATCGCTGACCCGGGTATTCACTTCTTCGATGATGGTGGCATAATCTTTCAGAATCTGGGCCCGGCCTTCGTCAGTGTCGGGATAATAGAAACGGTCTTCTTTGGCCAGTTCCTGTATCAGCACTTCAAAACCCTTGGATACGTCATAACCTTCTTTTTTCAGGATGGTCATAATCTCCCCCTGAATACGGGCCACTTCGCTCAGCCCCAGCTTGTGCACTTCTTCGGCGGTCATGCTGGTGGTGGTGCGGAATTTGATCTGGGCCTGATAATATTCATCCCCGTCGGGCAATTTCCACGCCCCCGCGTCATTGCTGGCAATCTTTTCCTGCGCCACCAAAAAGGCGATGGTTTTATTATAAGCGGGGTAAATGGTGCCGGTAATGGCCTTTTCTACCTTGGCATAAAGCGCGTCCTTGTCCGCATCGCTCACATCTTTCAGGGCCGATACTTTGCCTTCAAAGGTTTTGAAGAGGATATTGTCCCGGGCTCCCTGCGCCGTGAAAGCCTTATTGGCCTCAATCACTTTGCCGAGCAGGGATTTGGGCAGAATGATGCCTTTTTCCTGTTGCAGTTTCATCCGGATCAAAATCGCATCAAACTGGGCCTTCACCGCATGCAGGCGGGCAATATAATCTTCCGCGTCGGCTAGGCTGGCGATCTGGTGATAGCCGTTCATGAACAGGGGGAAATCATTCATCAAACCGCCAAGCTGGGTGAGGCTATAACCATGGAAACGGTATTTTTCCTGAGCAAAGTCATTTTCCATCTGCCACTGCAGCAGACGGGCGGACAGGCGTTCATCTTCGTTCAAAGCCGCCATGTCATAGGTTTTTAACAGCTTGTAATTCTGATGCCCCAACGCGATGTTTTTTTCTTCATGGGCCAGCGATGTATCATCGAGCTTGTCATGGCGCCATGCTTTGCCCTTCTGTTCCATAAAACGGGTATAGGTCAGGCTTTCGGGTGAATCCATCAGGGCTTCTTCAAAAACCTGCTGAAAGAAATCATTGATTTTTTCCGGGGCTTTTTCCAGCGCAAAGCTGGCCGTCGACGTCATCAACAGGCCAAAGATGCCACCGGTGACCCCCTGAATTATTTTTTTGTTCATTTGCATAAATCTCTCCCATAAATAAATTTATGGGAGGTTAGCAGCCAGACGCGCTGCCATAAAAAAAATGCGACAAAACGTATAAAAAAAGGGATGAAATAATCCATCCCTTTAATCACGTCTGTAATTCACACCGGCAAATCACATCTGAACCGGCTTAATCCAGTTATGCTTTTTTCAGAAAATTATTGCACAGACTTTCGGCGATCTGCACCGCATTGAGGGCCGCCCCTTTAAGCAGGTTATCGGAAACACACCACAGGTTAATACCATTCTTCACCGTCTCATCCCGGCGAATACGGCTGATATAGGTGGCAAATTCACCCACACAGTCCACTGGTGTGATATATCCGCCGTCTTCGCGTTTATCCACCACCATGATGCCGGGGGATTTGCGTAAAGTTTCGGTAATTTCTTTTTCATCCACCGGTTTTTCAAATTCAATATTGATGGATTCGCTATGGCCGATAAAGACCGGCACGCGCACACAGGTGGCAGTGAGACGAATATCCGGGTCGAGAATTTTGGCGGTTTCCGCCACCATTTTCCATTCTTCCTTGGTATCACCACTGTCCATAAAGACATCAATATGCGGGATCACATTAAAGGCAATCTGTTTGGGATAGATATTGCTTTCCACCGGATCATTGACAAAAATTGCCCGCGTCTGGCTCCACAATTCCTCCATGGCTTCCTTGCCACTGCCCGATACGGACTGATAGGTGGAAACCACCACCCGCTTAATGGTGGCCAGATCATGCAACGGTTTCAGCGCCACCATCATCTGGGCGGTGGAACAATTGGGGTTGGCGATGATATTTTTTTTGCTATAGCCTTTGATGGCCTCACCGTTTACTTCGGGCACAATCAACGGCACATCCGGGTCCATACGGAAATGAGACGAATTATCAATCACCACACAGCCGGTCTTGCCGATTTTTTCGGCCCATTTTTTGGAAATGGAACCGCCTGCTGACATAAGCGCAATGTCGGTGCCGGCAAAATCATAATCATCCAGACATTTTGTCTTCAGGGTGCCTTCACCAAAGGTCACTTCCTGTCCGATAGAACGGCGCGAGGCCAGCGCCACCACTTCGGAGGCTGGAAACTGACGTTCCGACAGCATGTTTAATATTTCACGGCCAACATTGCCTGTAGCACCCACGACGGCGACTTTATAAGACATTTTAATCTCCAGATTATTTACTCAGCTTTATTTTTCAGTAGCTTGGTTTCACAGCTTATCTATTCAGTTTTTCCATTTCACGCAGAATACTGTCCGCCATCACGGCGGTGGATACCCGCGCCTTGCCCGGCTGCATCACATCGGCGGTGCACAAACCCCCGTCCAGGACACCCGAAACCGCATCTTCAATCAATTTGGCCTCATCAGGCAGCTCGTATGTATAGCGCAGCGCCATGGCAAAACTTAAAATGGCGGCAATGGGGTTGGCCACGCCTTTGCCGGCAATATCGGGGGCGGACCCATGCACGGGTTCATATAAAGCCCCGGCCCCTTTGGCCCCGATGGAGGCCGAGGGCAACATGCCGAGCGATCCGGTCAGCATGGCCGCCACATCACTGAGCAGGTCACCAAACAGATTGTCGGTCAAAATCACATCAAATTGTTTGGGTTCGCGCACCAATTGCATGGCGCAATTGTCCGCCAGCATATGGTCGAGCTGAATATCCGGATAATCCTTGGCCACCTCAGTGACTTCTTCACGCCACAACATGCCGCTTTCCATCACATTGGCTTTTTCCGAAGAGGTCACCCGTCCGCCGCGTTTGGCGGCCAGATCAAAGGCCACATGGGCGATACGGTGAATTTCGGACGTGGTATAGACCTGGGTGTTAAAACCGCGTCTTTGCCCATTTTCCAATGTCTCAATGCCCCGGGGTTCACCAAAATACACACCGCCTGTAAGTTCGCGCACGATCATAATATCCAAGCCGCTCACCAGTTCCGGTTTCAGGCTTGAGGCATTGACCATGGATGGAAAACACAGGGCCGGGCGCAGGTTGGCAAAAAGATCCAATTCCTTGCGCAGGGATAAAAGCCCCACTTCGGGCCTGTTGTCATAGGGCTGATCCGCCCATTTTGGCCCGCCCACAGCCCCCAATAACACCGCATCCACTTTTTTGGCCGTGTTCAATGTATCTTCGCTTAAGGGAACGCCGTACGCATCAATGGCAGAACCGCCGACAAAATCTTCTGAAATGTCGAATTTCAGGCCCCTGTTCTGACATAACCAGTCAATCACCCGGCGGGTTTCATGCATGATTTCCGGGCCAATACCATCACCGGGCAGAATTAATAGGCTGTGTATCTTACTCATATTTTACGCTCTCATTTAAGGATGGATTATTGCCCGGATAACCAGGGTTGGCTCGCCTGCTGGCGGGCTTCAAATTTCTCAATTTCTGTTTTTTTATTCATGGTCAGGCCAATATCGTCCAGACCATTCAAAAGGCAATGACGGCGAAACTCATCTATTTCAAAGGCTATTTTACCACCGTCAGGCCGGGTAATTTCCTGTTGTTCCAGATCAACGGTAAAGACCGCATTGGCCCCGCGCCCGGCATCTTCCATCAACTGATCAATTGTTTCCTGGGGCAGAATGATCGGCAGCAGGCCGTTCTTAAAACAATTGCCGTAGAAAATATCGGCAAAACCGGGGGCGATAATACAGCGCAGCCCCAAATCCATCAAAGCCCAGGGCGCATGTTCACGGCTGGAACCACAGCCAAAATTTTCGCCCGTAATGAGAATTTCCGCATTTTCATAAGCTGGCTGATTGAGGATAAAATCATCCTTTTTCGAGCCGTCTTCATGATAGCGGATATTGGAAAAAGCATATTTGCCGAGGCCGGTGCGTTTGATGGTGCGCAGATGTTCCTGCGGGATAATCATGTCCGTATCCACATTGATCATCGCCAGGGGGGCGGCAACGGCGCTGATTTTGGTAAATTTTTCCATGCTAAAAATCCCTCACATCACTTAAACGACCGCTGATGGCGGCGGCGGCGGCCATGGCCGGGCTCATCAAATGGGTGCGGCCCTTTGGCCCCTGTCGGCCTTCAAAATTACGGTTAGAGGTGGAGGCACAGCGTTCATGGGGTTTTAATTTGTCTGCATTCATGGCCAGACAGAGCGAACAGCCCGGCTCGCGCCACTGAAAACCCGCGTCTTGTAAAATCTGATCCAGTCCTTCTTCTTCGGCCTGTATTTTCACCAGTCCGGAGCCCGGAACCACCCATGCTTCCACGCTTTGCGCCACTTTCTTATGCCGCACCACCTCGGCCACAGCCCGGATGTCTTCGATACGCCCATTGGTGCACGAACCAATAAAAACCCGGTCAATGGCCACATCACGAAGCGGCATATCCGCTTCCAGCCCCATATAATCCAGCGCCCGCAGAGCGGCATTTTTCTGATCCATGTCGGTCATATCATCGGGATTGGGCACACTGGCCGTGATCGGCAAGACATCCTGCGGGCTGGTGCCCCAGGTGACCTGCGGGGCAATGTCTTCGGCCCTGATAAAGATTTCCTGATCATAATATGCGCCCTCATCACTGGGCAAACTTTTCCAATAAGCCACGGCCTGTTCAAAGGCCGCCCCCTTGGGGGCCTTGGGTTTGCCCATCACATAATCAAAGGTTTTCTGATCCGGGGCCACAAGACCACTGCGCGCGCCGCCTTCAATGGCCATATTACACAGGGTCATACGCCCTTCCATGCTCAATTCGCGGATGGCAGAGCCGGTAAATTCAATCACATGGCCGGTGCCCCCGGCGGTGCCAATATGACCGATGATGGCCAGCGCCACATCCTTGGCGCTCACCCCTTTGCCCAGCGTGCCGGACACATCAATGCGCAAATTCTTCTGTCGTTTGAGAATCAGGGTCTGGGTGGCCATCACATGTTCCACCTCACTGGTGCCAATGCCAAAGGCCAACGCGCCAAAAGCACCATGCGTAGACGTATGGCTGTCGCCACAAACGATGGTGGTGCCGGGCAGGGTAAATCCCTGTTCCGGGCCAACAATATGAACAATGCCCTGCCGCGCGTCCATCATGGGAATATAATTGACCTTGAAATCGGCACAGTTTTTTTCCAGCGCATCGAGCTGAATTTGTGATTCTTCGGCATTTTTGATGGTGGCGCGATCAGGGCTGGTGGGCACATTATGATCCGGCACCGCCAAGATGCTTTCGGGATGGGCCAACGCCCGACCGGCCAGACGCAGGCCTTCAAAAGCCTGGGGGCTGGTCACTTCATGAATGATATGGCGATCGATATAGATCAGGCTGTTGCCTGCTTCTTGTTCTTCCACCACATGGGCATTCCACAATTTATCATAAAGTGTTTGTGGTTTGTCCGACTGATTCTTCATCGCTTTTCCCTTGTCCCGAATATCTGGCCAAATGCAAAATGAGGGGCTGCACATGCAAAAAATGGGGCCCGCGTTTCCCCGAGCCCCATTCTGGCGGAGCCGGTAAGCTCCGAATATGTTCGCCAATCTGGCTTATTTTGCAGCGGAAGCTTTTCTTGCCCAGTCCTGTTTTTCAGCAATACGGGCTTTTTTACCTCTGAGTTCACGTAGATAATAGAGTTTCGCACGACGAACACGGCCCCGGCGAATAACATCAATGCTATCTACATTTGGTGAGAAAAGCGGGAAAACACGTTCCACACCTTCACCATAAGAAATCTTGCGAACGGTAAAAGATGAATTCAGCGCGCTGTTGGTGCGGGCAATACAAACCCCTTCATAGGCCTGAATACGCTCGCGCGTACCTTCCACCACTTTCACATTCACTCTGAGGGTATCACCAGCGGAAAATTCCGGCAAATTTTTACCTTCTGTAAGCTTAGCGATCTGCTCTTTTTCAAATTTTTCAATAATATTCATAATCTTCTCTCTCTCAAGCTGCCCCGCTTATAACGCAAGGGCGACAAAAAACCAATATCAAATTTCAACCTTTTTCAAACCTTTCCAAATCCCGTTTCTGATTCAGAAAAACCTGTCATTCCTGCTTATTCTTTTTCCGGCCTCTGGACTTCCTTCCAAAGGTCGGGGCGGCGTTCCCGTGTCAGTTTTTCCGACTGTTCGCGTCGCCAATCTCTGATCTTCCCGTGATGCCCTGATTGCAGCACTTCGGGGATTTCACGCCCTTCCCATATTTTGGGCCGGGTGTATTGGGGATATTCAAGCAGCCCCTGTTCAAAACTTTCTTCCGCCAAGGTCTCCGGCTCGCCGATGACACCGGGGATTAAGCGCACCACCGCGTCCATCAACATCATGGCCGCAACCTCACCGCCGGATAACACAAAATCGCCCAGGCTGACTTCCTGAATATTTCGTGCCTGCAACACCCGCTCATCAATGCCCTCAAAGCGGCCACACAGAAGCGTTATTCCTTTTTTCGAGGCCAGATCCTTCACCATTTTCTGATCAAGTTTCCGTCCTCTGGGCGACAAATAAACCATTGGCCATTCGTCCGGCCCCATATCTTGCGGCTGCCTGTCCTGGGCCGCATCAAGGGCTGAGCCCAAAACATCTGCCCGCATCACCATGCCCGGGCCACCGCCCGCCGGTGTGTCATCCACATTGCGGTGCTTGTCCGTGGCAAAGTCGCGAATCTGGATCACATCCATATTCCACAGACCCTTGTCCAGCGCCTTGCCCGCAAGGGAAACCCCCAGCGGCCCCGGAAACATTTCCGGATAAAGTGTCAGAACCTGCGCCTGCCAGGCCGGCACATTTTTGGCCGTTTTATTCTCTTCAGCGCGCATTGGCCCGACCCCCGCCTAAAGCTCTTGCTCTGTTGAGGCCTGATCGTCATCCACATCACCAAAAGCGGTGCGATCCACAACGATGAAGCCTTGCTCAACATTCACTTCCGGAATAAATTCATCCCGGAAGGGATACATTTTTGTGCCTTTTTCATGGGCCAGTTCCACTTCGATAATGTCACCGGCACCAAAATTAAAAACACCCTTCACCGAGCCAAAAACAACGCCTTTTTCGTCCCGGCTTTCAAGGCCTTCCAGATCCTCATAATAGAAACTGTCGTCCTCTTCAATATCCGGCAGCGCCGCGCGCTCAATATAAAGCTTACAGCCCTTGAGCGCTTCTGCCATGGTGCGGTCGGTAATGCCCGAAAGCTGTATCGCCACCCCGCCCTTCACATTATGCAGAAGCTTCAGATCAAATTCTTCCCGCTCCGCAAGGCTCCTGCCAAAAATGCTCACCGGGCCAAAATCCGTCAGTGAGGCCCGATCCTCGGCAAAAACCTTAAGGCGCAGCGCCCCCTTCAGTCCGGACGCGCCAATGATCACCCCGAGAGAGACCCATTCAGGGCCTATCTCCGGTTCTTCACGGCGCGAATGAACATATTGGGGACGGGACATGATATCTGGTCCAGACCTTAAGCTTCAGACGCTTCTTCAGCAGCAGCTTCTTCAGCAGGGGCTTCAGCCGCAGCCTTGGCTGCTTCCTTTGCCGCTTTAGCAGCTTCTTTAGCTGCTTCTTTTTCTGCAGCTTCAGCTTCTTTACGGGCTTCTTCAGCCGCTTTGGCTTCTTCAATGCGCTCCAGTGCCTTGGCACCGGGTTTGCCTTTTTCAGGATTGCTGCGGGCTTCTCTTTTCATAAGGCCGGCCGCATCAAGAAAACGGGCAACACGGTCTGTGGCCTGGGCCCCTTGTGAAAGCCAGTATTGCGCGCGCTCTACATCCACTTTCACCCGCTCTTCGCTATCTTTAGGCATCAGTGGGTTATATGTTCCGATTTTCTCAATATATTTACCATCACGCGGAGCGCGGGTATCGGCAACCACAATACGGTAATAAGGGCGTTTTTTAGCACCACCGCGTGCCAGTCTGATTTTCGTCGCCATAGAGGCTTTTCCTTTCTTCTAACTAAATAACGTTCGTTTACACTCAAATTCCACAACCCGCCTCAAATAAGAAACGGGCTGATCAATCACTTTAATAAATTTTCCATGCCCGGCGGCAATTGACCGGGAAGCGGCATACCACCACCGCCCTTGCCCATTTTTTTCATCATGCTCGCCATTTGCTTTTGCATTTTCATCAGTTTGTTCACTTCCTGAACACTCGTGCCTGAACCCGCCGCAATTCTTTTCTTGCGTGAGGCATTCATCAGTTTCGGGAACGAACGTTCTTTTGGTGTCATACTGTTGATGATGGCTTCCTGACGGGCCAGAAGATTGTCATCAATATTGGTCTGGGCCATTTGTTTCTGCATTTTGCCAAGCCCCGGCAACATGCCGAGAATGGACGACATGCCGCCCAGTTTTTTCATCTGACGAAGCTGGGAGCGCAGATCGTCAAAATCGAACTGGCCCTTCTTCATCTTCTTGACCATCTTCTCCGCATCTTCGGCTTCGATGGTTTCGGCGGCTTTTTCCACCAGCGAGACCACATCACCCATGCCCAGAATACGCGAAGCCACCCGTTCAGGATGGAATTCTTCCAGATCGTCGAGTTTTTCACCCACACCAACCATTTTAATGGGCTGGCCGGTCACCGCCCGCATGCTCAGCGCTGCACCGCCGCGGCCATCGCCGTCCATACGGGTCAGAACCACACCGGAAATACCAACCTGATCGGTAAACTGCTGAGCCACATTGACCGCATCCTGACCGGTAAGACTGTCCACCACCAGCAGGGTTTCATGGGGATCGGTGGCATTTTTCACACCAACCACTTCCGCCATCAATGTCTGATCAATATGAAGGCGGCCTGCGGTATCCAGCATCACCACGTCAAAACCCTGAAGCTTCGCCGCTGTCATGGCCCGCTTGGCAATCTCGACGGGCATTTGCCCTTCCACGATCGGCAATGTGGCAACACCGGTTTGTTCACCAAGGACTTTCAGCTGTTCCATGGCCGCCGGACGATAAATGTCGAGGGAGGCCATCAAGACCTTTTTATTTTCTTTTTCCGTCAGGCGTTTGGCAATCTTGGCCGTAGAAGTGGTTTTACCGGAACCCTGAAGACCCACCATCAGGATCGGCACCGGGGCCGCCGCCGCCAGAGAGATACCAACATTGTCGCTGCCCAGCATTTCCACCAGCGCATCATTGACAATCTTGACCACCATCTGACCGGGGGAGACGGACTTTAAAACTTCCTGCCCCACGGCCCGTTCCTTGACCTTTGCCACAAAATCCTTGACCACGGACAGGGCAACATCGGCCTCAAGCAGGGCCACACGCACTTCACGCATGGCCTCATTCACGTGGGCCTCGCTTAGCGCGCCCCGCTTCTTAAGCTTGTCAAATATGCCGCCGAGGCGGTCCGATAAACTGTCAAACATCTAAATCTCACAACAAAAATACACCAGTGGGCGAACCTTCGCTGACTGGTGGGCATCCTTGGACACAATAATTGCTCATCCTTGATGGAATGAGCGGAAACTATGGTCTTTTGGTGAAAGAGTCAAGTTCTTGTTTGCTCCGGGCCAAAAAAATGTAATATGGTCACAATTATGACAAATGAGACGATAAAATCCAGGCTCTGAAATATCGCTAAATTTATCGTCAACTCATTGAACAGGGAAAGATTATATGTCCAACAAAATTAAAACCGCCCTTCTGGGGGCCAGCCTTTTGAGCATGAGCAGCCTGATGGCAACACCCGTGCATGCGGGAATGGATGCCAATCCTTTTGAAGGGCTTTATGGCGGCATCAATGTAAATTATTCAAAAGTGGGGGCCACGGTCATTCATACGGAGCTTGCCAATCCCGATGGCGACCCCGACAATTTCGGCAGCATCACGTCATCTTCCGGCAGCAATGGCTTTGGCGGCAATCTTTATGCGGGCATTGGATATAATATGATGGGCCCGCTTTATATGGGGCTTGAAGGCGGCCTCGGCATGAATGGCGGCACCACTAAGATTTCGGATGGCACGACGGAACTTGGCCTGAAAGCCAAATTTGCCTTTGATCTGTCAGGCCGGCTTGGTTTTACAGTTTCCGATAATGTGCTGATCTATGGCCTTGGCGGTTATACCTCCACCAAATTCGGCACTCAGGGTTTTACCACCGATCAGTCCGAATCCCTCAGCGGTTACCGTTACGGCGCTGGATTTGAATATGGCATTATGGAAGATATGGCTTTGCGGGTGGAATATGTGCGTACTGAATATTCCAAGATGACCCTGACCGAAAGTTTTAACAGCTTTAATTTTGACCCCAACAGTCAGATTTTCAGAATCGGTCTTGTGCTGCATATGGACTAACCGCCACTTGTTCAAAAAAATATAAAGAAGGCCGCCGCAATGTCCCCTGAAAAAAACCAGCCCGCTTTTTCACTGCATAAAAAGATTGGTCTGATGGTGGGCATTGGCCTTCTTCTGATCACCCTCTTCACCCCGCCGCCCGCCGGCATGTCGGAAGGCGCCTGGTATACGGCCGGGGCCGCCCTTTTGCTGGCCTCCTGGTGGGCCACAGAAGTATTGCCCATACCCGTTACCTCCCTGTTGCCGCTTTTATTGTTTCCGGCGCTGGGCATCATGGGCATGGCAGACAGTGCCGCCCCCTATGCCAAACCCACCATTTTCCTGCTTCTTGGCGGTTTTGTCATCGCAACGGCGCTGGCACGCTGGAATTTGCACCGGCGGCTGGCCCTGAATATTTTAATGCGTTCCGGGGATCACCCCGCGGGCCTTATTGGCGGTTTTATGGCCGCCACCGCCGTTATTTCCATGTGGATCAGCAATACAGCCAGCAGCATCATGATGATCCCCATTGCCCTGTCGCTGGCCGGGGAAATCGTCAAAGAACAGAATGACAAAACCCGGGGCTTTACCCTGTGCCTGATTCTCGGCATTGCCTATGCCGCCAGCATTGGCGGTCTTGGCACCATCATCGGCACCCCGCCCAACCTGTTTGTGGTGGGTTTTATGAAAGAAAATTACGATATTGAGATCAGCTTCCTCAACTGGATGATGTTTGGGGTGCCTGCGGTTATTGTCATGGTGCCGCTGGCCTGGTTTGTGCTGACCAAATGGGCTTATCCCTTTGATCTGGAAGGCAGCCCCGTGGCCCGGACCATGATCCGGGAAGAACTTACAAAAATGGGCCCCATGACACTTCCTGAAAAAAGACTGGCCCTGTTGTTTGCCCTCATTGCCGCCTCCTGGGTGCTGAGGGTTCCGATCCAGAAGAATTTTGAAATATTCCTCTGGCTTAATGATGCGATGATTGCTGTGGGCGGGGCCGTTTTGATGTTTATGGTGCCTTCGGGCTGTAAAAAAGAAAAAAACACCATGCTTCTGGACTGGAATACGGCCAATTCAATCCCCTGGGGTGTGTTGCTGCTTTTTGGCGGCGGGCTTAGTCTGGCGGCGGCGGTAAAGACCACGGGGCTTGGCATCTGGCTCGGCACCGCGCTGGCCGGGCTTGGGGCTTTGCCGATGATTTTGATTATTCTCAGTCTGGTGACGTTGGTGATTTTCCTCACCGAGCTCACCAGCAATACCGCCACCACCGCCACCTTGCTGCCCGTGTTGGCAGCCTTGGCGGCTTCTATCGGCATGGACCCCATGTTGCTTTTCGCCCCGGCGGCGCTGGCGGCCAGTTGTGCTTTTATGCTGCCCGTGGCCACCGCCCCCAATGCAGTGATCTATTCCACCGGAAAAGTGACCATTGGCCAAATGGCCAGCGCCGGTTTCAGGCTTAATCTGGTGGGCATCATCGCCGTCACCGCCCTGTCTTATGCGCTGATTCCCATCGTCTTTGGTTGATGTCTTTGGTTGAATCGGGCGGCATAAGGGTCTTTTTAGTGGACATTTCTTGTGACACGCCCATATAAGACCCTATGAATAAAGACAACCGATGCCAGATGAGGCCTTTCCGCAAGATGCACGGGCTTGGCAATGATTTTGTGATTTTTGATGCCCGGACCGATCCCTTTGATTTATCCGAGGCACAGGCATGTTTTGTGGCCAACCGCAAACATGGCATTGGCTGTGACCAGATCATCACCCTGCGCCCATCAGATCAGGCGGATGTTTTTATGCAAATTCACAATGCCGACGGCAGCGAGGTGAATGCCTGCGGCAATGCCACCCGCTGTGTCGGCGACCTTCTCATGTCCGAGACTGGCGCGAACCGGGTGACAATCGAAACCGGCGCGGGACTGCTGACGGCTGAACGCTGTGGCCCACTGATCAGTGTCGATATGGGCGAACCCGGTTTAGAATGGCGGCAAATTCCCCTGTCACAAGAAATGGATTGTAGAAATCTTTCTTTTGAAATGGGGCCGCTGAAAAACCCGGTGGCGGTAAATATGGGCAACCCCCACGTGATTTTCTTTGTGGAAAATGTCTCATCAATCGCGCTGGAAGAATGGGGCCCAAAGGTTGAACATCATGCCCTTTTCCCCGAACGGGTCAATGTGAGTATTGTTGAAAAATCAGGCCCCGGCCATCTGCATCAACGGGTCTGGGAACGGGGCGCGGGCATCACTCAGGCCTGCGGCTCTGCCGCCTGTGCCACCGTGGTGGCCGCCAGTTTGCGCGGCCTTGTGGATCGTCAGGCCAAAATCACGCTGGACGGCGGTGACCTGAATATGACATGGAAAGCCGATAATCATATCCAGATGAGCGGCCCTGTGGCCTCTGTTTTTTCGGGCGAGATTGATCTGGGGATAAGCGCATGAGCCATTCCCCCAACAGGCCGCAGAAAAAACCCGAAGTGGTCACTTTTGGCTGCCGTCTGAATACCTATGAATCCGAAGTGATGAAAAACCATGCCCAAAAAGCCGGGCTGCGTGACACCATCATCTTCAACACCTGTGCCGTTACCGCCGAGGCCACCCGTCAGGCCCGGCAGGCCATCCGCAAAAGCGCCAAAAATAATCCCGAAGCCACCATCATCGTTACGGGATGCGCGGCCCAGATCTCACCCGAAGACTTCCAGAAAATGGATGAGGTGGATGTTATCCTCGGCAATGAAGAAAAGCTCCATGCCAGTAGTTATGAGGATTTTGGCATGGACAGAACGGAAAAAGTCGCCGTCAATGACATTATGATGGTGAAAGAAACCGCCAATCATCTGATTGAGGGGTATGAAGAACGCACCCGCGCCTTTGTTCAGGTGCAAAATGGCTGTGATCATCGCTGTACCTTCTGCATCATTCCATACGGCCGCGGCAACAGCCGTTCGGTGCCGATGGGAGAGGTCATCACCCAGGTGCGTCAGCTGGTGGCCAATGGTTATAAAGAGGTTATCATCACCGGGGTGGACATCACGTCTTATGGATCAGACCTTCCCGGCACCCCTTCTCTGGGCAATCTGTGTCAGAAAATATTAAAACTGGTGCCGGAACTTGAACGGCTGCGGTTAAGCTCGATTGATTCCATTGAAACCGACCCGGCCCTGTTTCAGGTGATCACCGAAGAGGCCCGCCTGATGCCGCATCTGCATTTAAGTCTGCAATCGGGGGATAATATGATCCTCAAACGCATGAAGCGCCGCCACAGCCGCGAAGACAGCATTGAATTCTGTCGCGCCGTGCGCGCGGCCCGCCCCGATGTGACCTTTGGTGCCGACATTATTACCGGTTTTCCCACCGAGAGCGAAGAAATGTTCCAGAATAGTCTGGCGCTGGTGGAAGACTGCGACCTTACCTATTTACATGTCTTCCCCTATTCCGCCCGCGAAGGCACCCCGGCGGCGAAAATGCCCGCTGTGGCGGGGGAGGTGCGCAAGGAACGCGCCGCCCGTCTGCGCACCCTGGGTCAGAAAAAATTCGATGCCTTCATGACGTCACAAATTGGCCGGACTGAAACCATTTTGGTGGAAAAACAGATGGATGACCATAGTGTCATCGGCCATACAGAACATTTTGCCCCGGCCAAAATAATCTTTCGGCACACAGATCACATTGTGGCCACGGGCCATATTGCCAAAGTATGCATAACAGGTTATGAAAATGGCATGCTTATCACGGAATTAGATATTTAATGAATTCAGAAGACCAAAACGAACAATCCCCGAAAAAGGCTGGCTGGTTTAGCCGTCTGAAAGGTGGCTTAAAGCGCAGTACCACGGCCCTCAGTGGCGGCATCGGTGACATTTTCACCAAACGCAAACTTGATGCGTCTTCCATTGAAGAACTGGAAGACCTTCTGATCATGTCCGATCTGGGTGTGGGCCTGAGCGCGCGGGTTTGTGAAAATCTCTCCAAAAGCCGCTTTGAAAAAGACATCAGCCCGGACGAAGTACAAAAAGCTCTGGCAGCAGAAGTGGTGCCAATTCTGGAAAAAGTGGCCGTCCCTTTGGATGTGGACAGCGACAATCACCCCCATGTGATTTTAATGGTGGGGGTTAATGGCTCGGGCAAAACAACCACCATTGGCAAGCTGGCGAAGAAATTCCAGATGCAGGGAAAATCCGTCATGTTGGCAGCGGGGGATACCTTCCGCGCCGCAGCCATCGAACAATTGACGGTTTGGGGTGAACGCAACAAGGTTCCGGTAATTTCGGGCAAGGTTGGCGCCGATGCGGCGGGACTGGCCTATGACGCGCTGCAACAGGCCCGGCAACAGGCGAGCGATGTTTTGCTGATTGATACGGCGGGACGGTTGCAGAATAAAGCCCATCTGATGGAAGAGCTCAGCAAAATCATCCGCGTGATCAAGAAATTTGATGCCACTGCGCCCCATTCCACCATTTTGGTGCTGGACGCGACCACGGGCCAGAATGCCCTGCTTCAGGCCGAGGTTTTTGCCAAGGCCGCCCAGATCACCGGCCTGATTATGACCAAACTTGATGGCACTGCCAGAGGCGGTGTTCTGGTGGCCTGTGCCGAAAAACTCAAACTCCCCATCCATGCCATCGGGGTCGGGGAAAGCATTGACGATCTACAGGCTTTTGAGCCAGAGGAATTTTCACGCATGTTGGTAGGACTGGAAGAATGAAAAGCACAAACAGACAATTGCTGAAAATCCTGATCGAAATGTTCCCGATCATCCTCTTTTTCTACTGGTATGACAGTGAAGATATGCAGAGCATCTTCCTGGCCACCAAAGTCTTTATGGGGGCCATGGTGGTTTCCATGGTGGCATCGAAACTGGTCTTTAAGAAAATCGGGCTGATTCTCTGGATTTCAGGGGGGCTGGTGGTCATATTGGGCGGGGCGACGCTTTATTTTAAGAGTGAATTTTTTATCAAGATCAAACCCACCATTCTCTATAGTTTTTTTGCTGTCTCCCTTCTGGGCGGGCTGGCATTTGGTAAAAATTTTCTCAAACATGTTTTTGGCGCCGGATTTCCGCCCATGGATGATGAGGGCTGGCGCAAGCTGACCCTGCGGTTTGGCATCTTCTATATTTTTAATGCGGTGCTGAATGAAGCCATCTGGCGCAGTGTACCGACAGAAACCTGGATTCTGACCAAATTATGGGTCTTCATGCCCTTGAGCATTATATTCATGATGGCGCAAATGCCCATGCTGATGAAATATATGCAATTTGAAGATGAGGAAGACAAATCAGCTCAGGACAATCCTTCAGAATAGGTTTTCTGCTTTTCTCAGATAGAATTTCGGGGTTGGAATTTCGGGGAGGGATTTTCAGGCCCGAATTTCCTAGACCCGGATATCTATAATCTGACCGGGTTTTGTATAAGCAGGGTCTGTGTTTTTTCTGCCCGGCCCTAAATTCTCTCTCAAATTCAGGTTGACCCGGCTGTCGATACGCGCCTGATCCTCTTCTCCCAGGCCAGCCTTCGTCTGTTCCGTCCTGTCGGTGCGTAATTTATCCTGAATTTTCTTCAGCGCATCCCGGTTGGCATCAATGGAAGACCTGCGATCCACTTCCCGCGCCTGAAGCCGACTGTCCTTTGCGCGCTGATCCGCAAGCTGCTTTTCGTCCTGAAGCGCCTGTTGCTGGCCTTTCTGAGCCGGGTCAGACAGACCGGTCAGGGAAGCCAGAAGATGTGTATTTGATGTTATTTTCATAAGCCCAAAAACCACGTATAATTAATATATAGTGTATATAATCATCCACTAATATATTACAATTAAATATCCGTTCATTCTGAGGGAATAAAGTCAAATTTCTGTGACTTTTACTTAAGATGCGGATTTTACTCCATATTTCTTAATATTTCCAGTTGTTTTTTTATCTGGTCTTTCGCCTTACCCGATGCATGTTGCAGGGCCTGTTCCAGCGACTCGAGGGCTTTTTGCTTGTCCCCTGTGACCTGATAGGCTTTGGCAAGCCGTATCCAGCCTTCAATATTTTCAGGATTTTCCGCCTGACTTTCCGCCAGACGTTTTATCATGCTGCGGATCAATTCACTGCGCTCTGCGTCCGACATGGCCATGACCTGGGCCTTTTGTTCTTCGCTTATTCCGGGTGCTGCGGGAGCCTCTGTAAATTGAGGCGACGGCACCTCAGCCTTGATGCCCAGATCACTGGCGGCTCGCCTGATCCAGCCGTTTATATCGCTCAGCCACGGCGCGCCCACGGGGCTGTCGGCGGCAATGACCCGCCATTGGTCATAGGCTTCGCGGATATCCCCGGCCTGATAATCCGCCAGCGCCATATAATGACGGGCCGCGGGATGATGGGCCTGTGTTCTCAGCGCCTTTCTGAACAGAGACAAGGCCGCCGGATTAACCCGTCCCTTGCTGAAAAATACCAGACTTTCCCCATAAGCCACCATCACATCCACATCTTCCGGTGCCAGCTTATAGGCCTGTTCATAGGCCTTGAGGGATTCGGGCATATTGCCGAGCTGCTGTTCAAAATGCCCCAATGCCATCCAGCCGATTTTTTCTGTGGGGTCTTCTTTTAATTTTTCTTTGATTTTCGCCACATATTCCCGGGCGCGCATGCTCTCCTCGGTTGGTTCCTGCTTTTCCATAAAGTGCTGATAAGGGTTATCCGCCATGCCGGGATGACCAATGACAAAATAGAAAAGACTGACCCCGAATAAAATCACCATCAATGTGGCAATGATTAAACTGGTGGAGGTTTTTTTCTCAATTACGGCTGTTTCCGCCTGATCCCCTTTTTGAGAGGCCCTTAAGATGCGGCGTTCAATTTCCAGACGGGCGGATGTGGCATCTTCGGGTCGGATCAGGTTATTTTGTTTGTCTGCGGCCAATTCCCGTAATTGGGCCTTATATAAGAGCAGGTCTTCTTTTTTATCGGCATCCTTATGCGATGATTTCACCAGTTTCATGTCAAAATAAATCAATCCGCCCACCATCACGGCCATGGCCAGCACCACCAGAATAAAAAATATCAGCCAGAATGTCATTTGGCTTCGTCCCCCATGATTTTTTTCAACCGCGCGGATTCTTCTTCATTGAGCGGTTCTGGTGCAGCCTTTTTTTTCTGCCGTCGAAGGGTCATCATAACCAAATATGCCCCCATGAGCAAGATCAGCAAAGGTCCAATCCACACCAGAAGGCTTTTACCCCGAAAGGGCGGTTTGAGCAGAACCCAATCGCCATAGCGGCTGGTCATAAAATCCATGATCTGCTGATCACTGGCCCCGGCCTTCACCTGTTCCCGCACGATCTGACGCAAATCCCCCGCCAGTTCCGCATCACTTTCCACAATGGACTGGTTTTGGCAGACCAGACAGCGCAATTGCTGCATGATTTTCTGGGCCCGGGCTTCCTGAGCGGGATCGGAAAGTGGCTCATTATCCACACCAATTGCACCCGCATGGGCTGTGAAAGCGAAAAATAAAATCAGTGGCAGCAGCATTCTCATCAATCCGCTCCCTTTTCTGGCCCGTCTGTGCCTTGCCAGCCTATGGCTTTCAGGGCCGGAATGATTTTAGCCTCAACCTCAAAATCATGAATGGGGCCAATATGCTGATAATGGATAATACCGTCTTTGATAATGAAGGTTTCCGGCGTGCCCGTCACCCCCCAGTTGATGGCATGACGGCCCTTAAGATCCGCCCCGATCTTGGCATAAGGGTCCCCCAGACTGGCGAGAAAACGCAGGCTGTTTTCCGGCCTGTCCTTAAAACTGATGCCATAAAGTTTGATGCCCGGCAAAGCCCCGAGCCTGACCAATGCACCATGTTCCACCCGACACGGGCCACACCAGGAGGCAAAGAAATTCACCATGATGATTTCCGGTTTATCCTTCAGATCTTCCGAGCTTAGACCCACCCCGTCCCCTTTGAGACGCGGCAGGGAAAATTCGGGCGCGGCCTTGCCGATCAGGCCGGAGGGAATTTCCCGCGGTTTTAAAGTCAGGCCCAGTGCGAAGGCCACAAAAATGCCGCCAAAAATAATCAATGGCATAAATTGTCTAAACCGCATGGGCTTTGCTCCCCGCTTTGGCCTGATGCTTTTCCTTGCCTTCCGTGTCCGCCCGGCGCAGGGGGCTTCCGACCCGGAAACGCCGGTCACTCAGGGATATAAGACCGCCCAGCACCATGATGGCTGAACCAATCCATAACCAGATCTGCATCGGTTTATGATAAATGCGCAAGGCCCAGCGCTCACGCCCCTGTGTGTCCATGCCCTGCTGTCCGCCGATCACCATAAAAAGATCGCCCCACGGGCTGGTGAGGACCGCGGCCTCGGTGGTGGTCATGGGGGATGAAATATAGGTCCGGCTTTCAGGCTCGGCCAGAATAATTTCACCCTTTTTATCTTTCATGCTCAGATGACCCCGCACCGCCGTATAATTGGGCCCGGCCTCCGCCGTGACAGAATCCAGTGTCGCTTCATAGCCCCCGATGGTGACCGTCTCTCCCACATGCATTACCTTCTGGACTTCATCATGCCATGAGGATGTGGCGGTAATGGCGAGCAGGGCAATGGCAAATCCCAAATGACCGAGGCTCATACCCCAACTGGCGCGGGGCTGACGTTTCAGGCGTGTAAAACTGTCGCTGAGCGGGCCTTGAAACAGGCGGATACGTCCGGCAAATTCTTTGAGGGTCGCCAGCAGCAACCAGACCCCGAGGCCGATCCAGACGGCGGGCATAATCGCCCCGCCGTGGCTGATATAAGCCGTCGTAAGCCCCGCCAGAATGGCAAGGACCATGACAAATTTCAACCGCTCACTCACCGCTTTCAAGTCGGCGCGTTTCCAGTTCAGATGCGGGCCAAAACCCATGGTCAGCACCAGCGGAATCATCAGGAAAATAAAGATGGCATTAAAAAACGGCGCCCCGACCGTGGCCTTGACCCCGAGAAAGGCATCGCTGAGCAAAGGATAAAGGGTGCCAAACAGCACAACGGTTGCCGCCACTGCCAGGAAGAGGTTATTGATCACCAGACCACTTTCACGGCTGATGGGGGCAAATAATCCACCGGGCTGCAATTTATCGGCCCGCAGGGCAAATAAAAGCAGGCTGCCGCCGATCACCAGACAGAGGAAGATCAGGATAAAGACCCCGCGTTCCGGATCGGTGGCAAAGGCATGTACCGAGGTCAATACCCCGGAGCGCACGATGAAAGTGCCAAGCAGGCTGAAAGAAAAAGCAATGATCGCCAGCAATATGGTCCAGTTTTTAAGCGTATCACGCTTTTCCACCACAATGGCTGAATGCAACAGGGCAGTCGCCGCCAGCCACGGCATGAAGGAGGCATTTTCCACCGGGTCCCAGCCCCACCAGCCGCCCCAGCCCAGCTCATAATAGGCCCACCAGGAACCCAGAACAATGCCAATGGTCAGAACCGTCCACGCCAGCAAGGCCCAGGGACGCACCCAACGGGCCCAGGCCGGATCAACCCGTCCTTCGATCAGGGCCGCCACCGCAAAAGAAAAAGAAACCGACAGGCCCACATAACCCAGATAAAGAAAGGGCGGGTGAAAAACAAGACCCGGGTCCTGTAACAGGGGGTTGAGGCCATTGCCTTCAAAAGGCACATCCACAAGCCGGTCAAAAGGGTTGGAGGTGAGCAGGATAAACAGATAAAAACCAATGCCGAGCAGCGCCTGAATGCCCAATACCCTGGCCTGAAGGCTAAGCGGCAGATTCCGGCCAAAAAAGGCCACCAGTGATCCAAAGAGCGACAGGATCAGAATCCACAGCAGAAGCGAGCCTTCATGATTGCCCCAGACACCGGAAATTTTATACATGAGCGGTTTCAGGGAATGGCTGTTGCGCGCCACCACCGCTACGGAAAAATCAGATATAACATAGGCATAGGTAAGGGCTGCAAAAGCCAGAACCGCCATCAGCAGCTGGCCATAAGCCGCCGGACGGCCCAGCAACATCATCCGCCGGTCCCCGCGCGACGCGCCCACGAGCGTGAGCATAAACTGGCTCAGGCACAGGCCCATGGCCAAAATCAGACTTATATGGCCGGCTTCTACAATCATTCTACTTCCTTTTGCGGCCCATTCTCTTGCCCCATACCTTCTTGCCCCGTATCTTTCTGCCATTGGCCACGTTTTTTCAAACTGTCCACCACTTCTTTGGGCATATAGGTCTCGTCATGTTTGGCCAGAACATTGCTGGCCACAAAGAGGCCCTCTGTATTCATGGCCCCTTCCGTGACCACACCCTGCCCCTCACGAAACAGGTCCGGCAACAGGCCCTCATAGCGCACCATGATGCTTTCATTGCCGTCGGTAATGCTGAACTGGCTGATCATAATGCCATCCTGTTCCGACTGGCTAAAACTATCCTCTTCCACCAGACCGCCCAGACGAAAACTCTGCCCCGGTTTGATCTGTTTCTCTTTCACTTCCGTGGGATCGTAAAAGAGGCTGATACTGTCCTCCAATGCGCTCAAAACCAGTGTCAGCGCCAGCGCCAGTATGGCCAGCGAGGTCAGCATCAGATAAAAACGCCTTTTCTTGCGCGCCCCGGCTTTTAGAGAAGATTTTGCCATCAAATTACCCTGTAATATTACCCGTCTTCACGATTGAGCTGTTCAAGCTTGCGCAGGGTTTCTTCCTGCTTTTTTTTGCTTTTCCAGCTAAAATAGGTCAGTGCGACCAAGGCCAGTGCCGCCGCAATATAGCTCGGCCAGATATAAAGATCATATTTTCCCATCACTCTACTTCCCTTCAGCCCTGTCCGCCGCCCAGTTTCATTCTTAAGGAGCGGATGCGTTTGCCCAGGATCAGGCTTTGAATGCGCCAGAGCAATATCATGATAAAAAACATGTTAAAGGCCGCCAGCATCAGCAACAAAGCCGTAAGCATGTCCCCCTGTATGGCAGGGCCGCCGGAACGCAGGAGGGAGGCTGGTTGATGCAATGTATTCCACCATTCCACCGAATATTTGATGATCACCACATTGATCGCCCCCACCATGGCAACAATGGCGGCAATACGCGCCGCGCGCACCTGATCCTCCACCGAATTCCACACCGCGATATACCCCAGATAGAAAAAGAACAGGATCAGAAAAGAGGTCAGTCGCGCGTCCTGCCACACCCAATAGGCTCCCCACATGGGTTTGCCCCAAAGACTGCCGGTGATCAGGGCGAGAATGGTGAATACAGCCCCGATGGGGGCGGTGGCCCGCGCCGCCTGATCCGCCAGCGGGTGGCGCCAGATGAAACCCACCGCACTGGCCACGGCCATCATCACATAGCCAAACATGGCCATATAAGCCGAGGGCACATGAACAAACATAATCCGGTAAGCATTGCCCATTTGATAATCTTCGGGGGCAACAAAAAGGGAATAATACAGGCCCAGAGCGAATAATATCACTGTAAGACCCGCAATCCAGGGCAGGAACATTTTACTAAGCCGCATAAAGCGGGCGGGATTGGCAAATTTATGCATGCATTTTTCTATCGCGTCAGGCCATCATTATCAAGCGAAATAGACGGCACACGTCCGATTAATCCACTGCTTGCGGTCAATGTTCAGGCTCAAAACCCCTTAATGTTTTCCGGGGGCCATTTTCACATTGCGCCGCTCATAAGAAATATAGGCCTGAAGCGCAATCATTTTCGGGTCATCCAGCGCCAGGTTTTTACCTTCCAGCGGATTGCGGATACACCAGTTGATCATTTCCGCCATCACCGCCACCCGGCCCATCTGTTTCTGAAATTTAGGATAGGTTTCGGGATGGGTATTGGCCCCGTTGGGATGACATTGGGCGCAGACCACGCCATTGGTGCCAAGGGCCGGATCCGTGAAGGCCGCCCGCCCCGCTTTCACCACCGTCATAAATTCCTCCTGCCACAGGGCCAGGTCTTCTTTGGTAAATTCATCCGCACGGGCGCTCATTATACTGGCCATGCCAATCACCACCACCCAAATCAGCTTATATATATTTTGAGGCATCATCCTGCTCCCTGATCTATATTTGATATATTTCATCAATAATGTTTTTGGGGGGGCGTTTGCCGCCCCACATATTTACTGTCCACCGGATGCCCTCTTTCTGCGTCATATTCCACCGTGCGGGGGCCGTTTTCGGTGAGGCTGAATTTCACACTGGCCTTGCCACTGTGCACATCAATATATTGCCAACCCGTCGCGTCACGTTCAAAGAAAGGATCGGCGCGGTTGATGGGCACGGTCACTTCCGGCAGATGGTTTTCCGCCTGGGCATAACTTTCCGGATAAGGCCAGGGCCAGGCCGTGGCCATGACGGAATGGAAAGTGATATTGCCGATCTGATTATATTGAATCTGATGCACATGGCCGTAAAAGACCGTCACACTGTCAAAGGGCTGCAACAAAGCCTGAACCAGTTCCGCATCATCAGTCCAGAAATTCCAGTTTTTGAAGATTTTCTGCAACGGAGAGTGGGAAAAGACAATAACCGGGGTTTCCTTGGCCACTTTCGCCAGATCATCCGCCAGCCATTTGCGCTGCGCCGCCCCCACCATGAAGGGTGAGCCGCGCGGATCATCCAGTCCCGCCATAACCCCCATGCGTTCCGTACCATTGGCCCAGCGCTTATGCGTCCATTCCTCATCCGTCAAAATGCTGTTGAGCACGATGATATGGACCCCCTTATGGTCAAAGCTGTAAAATTGTTTGCCCACCTGAGACGACCAATATTCGCCCAGATCCACATAATAATCATGTTCGCCCATCACATAATGGGTCTTATATTTCAGGGCCGACATGATCTCAAAACCATGATCCAGTTCCTCTTTGGTGCCCAATTGGGCCAGATCCCCGCCATACATGACAAAATCCGGCTTGGGCGACATCAAATTGGCTTCCGCCACTGCCCTTTTCAGGCCCTGATCCCAGTTGCGGACAAATTTTGTGCCTTTGATATGCTGAATATGAGAATCGGAAATATAGGCAAAGCTGAAATCCTGTGATTTATCTGCAAAGGCCAAACGGATATTGGTCAATGGCAAACAGGCTCCGGCAACAAATGTACCCCCTGCTTTTAACAAGTTACGACGATTAATCCTGCTCATGTCTCTTCTCTTTCTCTGTCTGTCTCTTGATATATCTTACAAGATTCGATGAAAAAATCATTGATCCGGGCTGGTCAGCATTTCCATAAAGGCCACCAGATCGGCCTTTTGCCGATCCGACAGGTCCAGCGGACGAATGCCGCCACTCTGGAAATCATTCACCGGATCACCCGGTTTGACAAAACCGCCATTATTGTAAAAATCCACCACTTCCTCCAACGTTCTGATGCTGCCGTCATGCATATAAGGGGCGGTGAGGGCCACATTGCGCAAGGTCGGGGTTTTAAAGGCGCCAATGTCACGCCACTGGCCGGAAACCACAAAACGTCCCAGTTCAGCCACCGCCTTGTCAGACAGGACAACCACATCCAGATCAGCCCCGGCGGCTTTTTCCCGCTGCTGACGGGCGGCCAGAGCCTCCACCCCGCCTTCAATGCTGGCAAAACTCACGTTGATATTATGAAAACGGCTGTCGGTGAAAAGGGCATGGGTCTGGGATATGGTGTGACAGGACACACAGCGGCCCTGCTCCATAAAGACGGTAAAACCCCGTTTGGCGGCTGCGTCCATGGCATTTTCATTACCGCCGAAATAAAATTGGTCAAAAGGACTGTTGCCGGAAATTAAGGTTCTTTCAAAAGAAGCAATGGCTTTGGCCACATGGTCGATGGTCACATCATTTTTCTTTTTCAGGTCAAAAACCTTTTTAAATGCCCGCCAATAACTGCGGTCATCGCGGATGGCTTTTAAAATCGGATCATGATTTTCCAATCCCATTTCCACCGGATTAATAAAGGGGCCTTTGGACTGGCCTTCCAGATCAGGTTCGCGCCCGTCCCAGAACTGGCTTTTCATAAAGGCCGCATTCAGCACCGTTGGCGCATTACGCGTGCCCGTCAGACCATTAATGCCCTCAGATGTCTGCAGGGGGCCATCGGCAAAACCCTTGGCCGCGTCATGACAGGTGGCACAACTTACCTCACCCGTGCTGCTGAATTGCGGGTCATTAAAAAGCCTTTCCCCCAACGCGACCTTTGCCTTGGACTGCGGATTATCCGCCGGAACGGGCACCGGCGGCAGGCCCAATGGGGCCGCCTGTACCATATTCATACTGGAAAAAAATAATAAGCCCGCCGTTATAATGAGTCTTTTCATCATGCTACCTCCCATCATGAATAATTTAATGATATATATAATACACTTAAAAAATTTATTAGACAAGTTATAATGTGAGAAAATACTTACTTATGCTTTTATGGGCTTTAATTTATGCTTTTTAAGAATTATCTTAACCCATAATAAGGCCGCTTCATCGCAAGGGCATTGATTTGAAACAACTGCTGATTTTTAATAAAAATGTGCGGGTGCCCAGAAAACTGGATCAAACAGGACCAAAATGTCATGAAATTAAACCATATAAAAAGACCTCCCCTGAAAAGGGCCATGAAACTGGTCATTGGCTGGCTTTTTTTTCTGGTCGGCCTGATTACAGCGCCCCTGCCGATTCCTTTGGGACAATTGGTGGCCCTGATCGGTCTTAGTCTGCTGATTTCCGAAAGTCGCATGATGCGGAAATTTACCCAGAAAATCCGCCGCAATTATCCCCGTCTCGACCAGATGATGGAAAAGGTTAAACCATATTTGCCGGCTTTTCTGAAAAACACCATTGATGAAACCCATCCGCGCCATCTCTACGCCATTAGTGTACCCCAGGAATATTAATCCGCTATCTTCTGCCTTATTGGATATTCTGTTTTATTGAATGCCTGACCTGATCGCCGCGGCCGCAGCCCAGGGTGTCAGGGCCATGCTGAACAGGCTAAAGCCCGTAAGCAACATCAAATGATCCCGGGGCGATGATCCGGCCACCACCGATTCCACCGCCAGAACACCGAAAATCAGAACCGGAATATAAAGCGGCAGGATCAGCAGGGACAATAAGGCCCCCCCACGCTTCAGCGTCAGGATCAGGGACGCACCCATGCCGCCGATAAAACTTAGGGCCGGTGTGCCGAGCAGCATGCTATAGATCAGGGGCACATAAGCCCCGGGCGACAAATTCATCATCACCCCAAGCAAAGGTGTCATCAAAATCAGGGGCAGGGCCGTCGTCAGCCAATGGGACAGACATTTTGCCACCACCACCAATTCCAGCGGCAGGGGGGAGAGTAAGAGCTGATCCAGTGAACCATCCTCATAATCGCTCTGAAAAATACGCTCAAGCGACAAGAGACAGGACAAAAGCGCCCCGACCCAGATCACACCAACCGCGATAGTCCGCAAAATTTTCGGATCCGGCCCCACGGCAAATGCAAACAGGGTGATCATGATTATGAAAAAAGCCAGAACCATGCCCCCGGCCCCGCCATGGCGCAGGGCCAGACGAATATCACGCCCCATAATCAGCAGCAGGTGATTCATCATAATAAATCCTCCTCCGCCAGTGAAAAAGCCTGATCCGCGGGGTCGATATTGGCAAAATCCGGTAAATAGAGTTTTTTGCAATAAGCCTCTTCGATGCCAAGCTCAAGATGGGTGGCCGTGACAATAGAGCCACCTTTCGCCAAATGATCATTCATGATAGCGGATAATCTCTCCACACCTTCATGATCAAGCCCCACCGTCGGTTCGTCCAGCAACCAGATCATGCCCGGATGACAGATCAGGCGGCTGAGCGCCACCCGGCGGGCCTGACCCGAAGAAAGACAGGCCACCGGCAGGTCAAGACAATGGGCGATGCCGAATATTTTCGCGGCTTCGGTAATATCCTGTATTTCAGACCCTGGGGTTTGCTGAATTCTGGCCCAGAAAGCCATATTTTCGGCCACCGTCATTTCGCTCTTCAGACCATTTTTATGGGCCAGATAACAGATGTTGCGGCTGATCCAGTCCGCATCAGCCGTCACCTCGTAATCCTCAGAATACAGCCCCCCCCTTTCCGGTGACAGGAGACCGGCAATAATTTTGATCAGGGATGATTTGCCTGAGCCATTGGGCCCATGCAGAATAAGAGCCTCCCCCGCCGTCAGGGAAAATTCAAGGTTGGCAAAAATGGGGCGGATGCCTCGAATACAGGTTAGGTCCTGACCTTTTAAATATATGCCCAAAATTTTCCTGCCTGTTTATTGATCCTGTTCAATCACACAGGCAGCTATAGCATTCAGGCCATAAGGTCGTAAACTGATAAGTGAAGATGAAAGTCAGAAGCGCGCTTTTGCCGCCAGCCTTCCAGCCCATAAAATCAGGGCGCTGGCCAGACTGAAAAACAAACTTCCCACCATGACATCATTTAAGCTGCCCGGGCTTGCGGCTTCGCCACCGCCCATGGCAAATGCCAGAAATGTTGCCAGCATTAACAGGGGCAGGATCAATTTTGTCCGCAATTTTAAAATATGTGATTTCTGCATGACTGATTTTTGCATGATCAACATCTCCTCAATTTCAAAGTTCAAGAAGATTTATAGGCTGGCTTTTGGGTGGTTTTAAGACCGGAATATGATGTTTTGTGGGCAGATCAGGGCAGAATTGCCCCATTTAATATGGACTTGCGGGTAATATGGACATACAGGCTATAAGGATAAACAGGGGTTTAGCCAAAAAGTTCGACTTCTTCCAGAGAGTCTTCCATTTTAGCCGTCGGGTCTTTGGACTGGACATAATCGAAGAACATATTGGCCATGTCCTGATCATCATCATATTCCGCATGGATGAAATTTTCCCGCGTATTGACCGTTTTAAAACGAACACCGAATCCTGCTTCTTCCAGTTCGATAATACCATCGGTGATGCCTTCGGTTTGAAGGCCGTTTTTAATTTCCATCTGAATACCGCTTCTGGAATAATCAACAATGGATACGGCCAAAAGCTCATCATGCCCTGCGAGGTTCACGGCCGCCATAACCTTGCTGTTAAAACGTTCATGGGAGCGGGTCTCATTCTCGCGCAGGGATTTGTTCACAATATCCAGAAGATTATCCCGAATGGCCGAAACCTGTGTGGCCAATGTTTCGGATATGGCGTGAATATCCTGCGCCACGGTCATATTGCTTTTGGCCTCACCGGATATTTCCGTAATGCCGGAGGCCACGGTTTTAACACTCTGATGGGCCTGCACCAGATTGTCAGCAATATCCTGTGTGGCTTCGCTTTGGCGCCCCACCTCGCCCATAATTTCATCGGCGGAATGTTGGACGCTGTCAATACTCTGGGTAATCTTGTCAATATCCATCACCGCAGAACCGACAATATCCTGAATGCCTTTCACATGGTCGGTAATTTCGGTAATGGACTGGGTGGTCTGATTGGCCAGGCCTTTCACTTCCGAAGCCACCACCGCAAAACCCTTGCCCGCTTCGCCGGCACGGGCTGCTTCAATGGTGGCATTGAGCGCCAGAAGATTGGTTTGGCTGGCAATGTCGCTGATCAGGTGGATGATCTGTTCAATGCCACTGGCGGCTTTTTCCATGCGATTAAAGGTGTCTTTTGTCTGGTTGGTGATATTGACGGCTTCTGCTGTAAGTTTACTGGATGTCTTAATATGACCATTGATAATGCCCACCGCCTCATTCAACCGATCGGCGGATTGTTCCACACTATGCACATTATCCAGCGCCTGTGTGGCCTCTTCTGCCACCGTGCCGGTGCGTTCCCCGACAAAATTTGATGATGTGGTCAATTGGGTGGCAATGGAACTGGCCTTTCCGGCCTGTTCAGTAATATAGGTAATATTATTCTGAAGCTCGATATCAATGGCATCGGCCATTTTATAGAAATTGGTTTTGGTTTGCCCGGCCAGATCTTTCAGAAAAATATATTCTTCTGATGCCTGTTTTTGAATTTCATCCTCAAGGTCTTCGGACATTGAGCGCTGCTGCTCTTCCTGCCTGAAGTTTTCGAGCTCTTTTTCTTGCTGAAGAAGGCGGCTATGAATATTGGCATGATATTCTTTCAAGGCCCCCATAAGGCCCCCTGTTTCCTGGGGAAAATCAGGAAAGCTCTGTTCATCCAGCGGATCATTCTGACACAGGGCTTTGGTAAAGGCGGTTGCCTGCTGAAAAGGGCTTAAGAAAAAATGCATCAAAAAGTAGAAAAATATGTCCAAAGCAATAAATACCGCCGCCGCGATAACAAGGGACAGGGAAGTCAGACCACTATTGTTTGAAACAATTACAGAAACCACACAGAAGAGGAAACCGGCCCCTGACAGCCCCATAGCAGAATAGAGACCGCCTTTAAGCGAAAATCCGGAAAACCAGTCTGTAATCTTTCTTTTAATCAATTTATCTTGCTCTTGCATGAACATGCCCCAATAATCTTAACTTCAATCTTAATTTATTAATCGAATTATTGTTTCTCGAAATATATTATGTCAGAATCAATGAGAGATCACCTTAGGTATATTATGTTAATAAATCCTTATATTAAGATATTCTAATTTTTTGGTGTGCGCTGCCTGAGGAAATTTCCCTAACGCATGCCAGGTCAAACAAAAATGCCTTCCGGTCACGAGGGTCAGAAGCCTGAATTATCAAATTTCATTTTCTCTCAAAACATCCATCTTGTGATTTCCCGTCCCATAGCCTGTTTAAAAAATTTTTCTCTTGAGAAATTGAGCCATTTGGTGCAAAAAGCAGCTATATTTTACGCAGAATTATACACAAAATTATACACAGGATTTTTGCACAGGTTTTTCCACGTCCCCAAAACACCGAAAAATCTGCCGCCTCATTCAGTCTGAAGATTTATCAGTTATAAGGAGAATACCCGTGGCAACTCTCGGCCAAGATACGCTCAAAACACGTCGCACCCTTGATGTGAACGGCAAGGAATATGATTATTTTTCCCTTCCCGAAGCTTCTGAAAAACTGGGCGACATTTCCCGTCTGCCTTATTCCATGAAAGTATTGCTGGAAAATCTTCTGCGTCATGAAGATGGCATTACCGTCAGCACCGATGACATTCAGGCCATGGTTGACTGGCAGAAAGAACGCCGCATCACCCGGGAAATTCAATATCGTCCGGCCCGGGTTCTGATGCAGGATTTCACCGGTGTGCCAGCCGTTGTTGACCTTGCGGCCATGCGTAACGCCATGGTGGACCTGGGCGGTGACCCGGATCAGATCAATCCCCTAAGCCCGGTGGATCTTGTGATCGACCATAGTGTGATGGTGGATAATTTCGGTGACAATGCCGCTTTTCAGCGCAATGTTGATTTGGAGATGAGCCGCAACAATGAACGCTATCAGTTCCTGAAATGGGGTCAGAAAAGCTTTGATAATTTCCAGGCTGTGCCCCCCGGCACCGGAATCTGTCATCAGGTCAATCTTGAATATCTGGCCAAAACCGTCTGGCAGGCGGATGTGGACGGGCGCACTGTCGCTTATCCCGATACCTGTGTTGGTACAGACAGCCACACCACCATGATCAACGGCCTTGCGGTTCTGGGCTGGGGTGTGGGCGGTATTGAGGCCGAAGCCGCCATGCTCGGCCAGCCCGTATCCATGCTGATCCCCGAAGTTGTGGGCTTTAAGCTGACCGGCAAACTCCAGGAAGGCATCACCGCCACCGACCTTGTTCTGACCGTGGTTGAAATGCTGCGTGCCAAAGGTGTAGTGGGTAAATTTGTTGAATTTTATGGCGACGGTCTGGATCAACTGACCCTCGCCGATCAGGCCACATTGGCCAATATGGCTCCGGAATATGGCGCCACTTGCGGTTTCTTCCCCATTTCAGCCCAGACATTGGACTATCTCACTTTCTCTGGCCGGGATGAAGATACAGTTGCCCTCGTAGAAGCCTATGCCAAAGCACAGGGCATGTGGCGTGACAGTTCCACCCCGGATCCGGTCTTTACCGATACGCTGGAACTGGATATTTCCACCGTGGAACCAAGCCTGTCAGGCCCCAGCCGCCCGCAGGACCGGGTGCTGCTCCGTGAGGCGGCCAGCGGTTTCGATGCGGTTCTGAAAGATCGCAGCAAGGCCGACGAAAAGGCCAAAGCTTTTGCAGTGGAAGGCGAAGATTATGAAATCCACCATGGTGATGTGATGATTGCCGCCATTACGAGCTGCACCAATACATCCAATCCCGGGGTGATGATGGCCGCCGGTCTGGTGGCCAAGAAAGCCCATGAATTGGGTCTGAACAGCAAACCATGGGTCAAAACCTCCCTCGCCCCCGGATCACAGGTGGTCACCGATTATCTCGACAAAGCGGGCCTCAGCGAACATCTGGACGCGCTTGGATTTGATCTGGTGGGGTATGGTTGTACCACCTGTATTGGTAACTCCGGCCCGCTGGCCCCGGCCTTGAGCAAAACCATCAATGACAATGAGATGGTCTGTGCTTCTGTATTATCGGGCAACCGCAATTTTGAGGGCCGGGTCTCACAGGATCTGAAAACATCCTATCTTGCCTCCCCGCCTCTGGTGGTGGCTTATGCCATTGCCGGCAGCATGCAGATTGATATTACCCGTGATGCCATCGGTCAGGATAAAGATGGCAAGGATGTTTATCTGAAAGACATCTGGCCGTCCAACGAAGAAGTGGCCGAAACCATGAAAAGCCTGACCCGTGAGATGTTCGTGGAACGGTATGCGGATGTGTTCGCCGGCACCGATCAATGGCAGGCCATTGCCGTGGAAGACAGCAAAACCTATGGCTGGTCCGATGACAGCACCTATATCCAGCATCCACCCTATTTCCAGGGCATGGAAAAGGACGCTGGCGGATTTTCCGACATCAAAGGTGCGAAACTATTGGCGCTTCTGGGCAATAGCATCACCACGGACCATATTTCCCCCGCAGGCGCCATCAAAGGCGACAGTCCCGCCGGTGAATATCTGGCGGCCCATGGGGTGGAACGCAAAGACTTTAACTCCTATGGCTCCAGACGCGGCAATCATCAGGTGATGATGCGCGGCACATTTGCCAATGTGCGTCTGCGCAACCTGATGGCACCGGGCACCGAAGGCGGCTGGACCACCCATTATCCCTCCGGCGATGTCACCAGCATCTATGACGCGGCCATGCGTTATCAGGATGCCGGCACCCCGCTTGTGGTGGTGGGCGGTACCGAATATGGCACCGGATCATCCCGTGACTGGGCCGCCAAAGGCACCAATCTTCTTGGGGTCAAGGCCGTGATCGTGGAAAGTTTTGAGCGCATTCACCGTTCCAATCTTGTGGGTATGGGTGTCTTGCCGCTTCAGTTCAAAGGCAGTGACAACCGGGAAAGCCTCGGCCTTGTGGGCACGGAAAGCTTTGACATCACCGGCATTGCAGGCGGCATCAGCCCGCGTCAGGATGTGGATGTGAAAATCACCTATGCGGATGGCTCCAGCAAAGATATTCAGGTTCTGTGCCGGATTGATACCGCCAACGAAGTGGAATATTTCCGCCACGGTGGTATTCTTCATTATGTACTGCGCAATCTTTCCAAATAAGAAAAACGCAGGTCACATCAAATTTAAAGCCGGGTCATTGATCCGGCTTTTTTATTTTAAAAGATTGTTGGGTGAGAAAAGATCGTCAGGGTGAAAGTTCGCGGGTCATAGATTTACGGGGCAAAGATTTACGAGACTTCAGAAGCCGCATCTTCTTCTCTTGCGGGGCCGGAATCGGGTCGGTGGGGTGTATCACCATTGCGCACCCCGATCAGATGGCGGAAGGCTTCACCGTTCACCGCCACCACAATGGCCAGCATGATAAAGGTGAGAATACCGGCGGGAATTTCGACCACCAATATGACCCACACATAATGTAGCTCAATCTGTTTTGCGGCCCTCTCTAAAAACAAGGTAATCAAATAACTGTATATGGTCAGGGGCAGGAAGGCCCGGATCGATAACCACCACAATAGTACCGTATAACCCTGGGTTCTTTTCCAGACCTCTTTAAGGGACATGCTGCTGCGCCCGAGGGCCACCCCCGCCGTCAACAAAGACAAGCGCACCAGTGCCGGTGAAAAGACCAGCATCACAACAAAGGTGCTCTTGATGGCAATATCCTGTATCACCGCTTCGGAGACCACCTCACCCTGTGAATGAAGATAAAGCATGGTGCTGATGGATAAGATCAGGGTGGGAATGATCAGGGCCAGCGTAATAACAATGATGCGCATAAAAAACCGGCCCAGTCTGGAGGCACTGAAACCATCGCCCCGGAATCCCTGTTTCACAAGCTGGCTGTATGAGGCATATTTGGTGCCCATAAGAAACTGACGATACCAGACAATGGCAAAGGCGGCTGAAATAAAACTCAGGATATAAACGGAATCAAATTCGATCTGATATTCTGTTTTTAGAATTTCTTCCGCCAATTTCACCAGAACCCAACCCACCAGCGGCCCGAGGCTAAGACGGATAAAGTGGCGCAGATGCGATGTGAGAAATTTATAGCTTTCCTTGATGGATGCTTCGACTTTCAGTTCACTGGACTGCACAGATCGGCCTCTCTCTCCCATTGATGTCCAATATACCCTCCTGATATAGCCTCTCAATTATAATTATGGCATTTATCTTTATCCCGCTTCACCATCCTCTCACATCAGTGTGATTGGCAGGAATGGATGCATTGGGTTATGATCAAATAATGCAAATATTTACACACAGTATAAGAATGAAATTTATTGTCCATATTTTTTGTCTTTTTCCTTTTTTAACAGCATATTCTCTGCATGCTGAAGAAAGGGCTGAAACGCTGACCGTGGTGGAACTTTTCACATCACAGGGCTGTAATGCCTGCCCGCCTGCGGATAATATCTTAAAAGAACTGGCCCAGGATGAAAGCCTTCTGGCCCTGAGCTATGCGGTGGATTATTGGGATTATCTCGGCTGGAAAGATACTTTTTCCGACCCTGAAAACACCAAGAGACAGAAAAAATATAATAAATCTCTGGGCAAAAACCGGGTTTATACACCGCAAATGATTATTCAGGGGCAGAAGGATGCAGTCGGTTCCCATGCCAGTGACATACAGGAAAAAATTCTCTGGGCCAAAAATCTTGCCCCTGAGGGGCCGTGGCTCGATTTCAGGGCCATGGGCCATATGCTCAGCCTCAGCATTGGTGCAGACAAACTGAGGACAGAAAAAACCGTTCCCAGCACCGCCACCGTCTGGATGGTCTGTTATGACCGTGAGAAAAGCATTCACATCAAAGGCGGGGAATTAAAAGGCCGGGTTAAATCCTATCATAATATTGTGCGCGCCCTGCGGCGTATGGGCAGCTGGATGGGGCAGGAAATTAAACTGACCCTTGAAAAGCGTGACTTATATGAAGAAGACTGCAGCTCGTATGCGGTCATTCTACAGCAGGATGAAACCGGCCCCATTCTGGCCGCCGCACGTCTGGAAAATGCGCCCTAAGAAAGCGGTCTTGATACAATCGACACCAATATTGCCTGAAAAAGATTATTTTTACTTGACCTTAAACACTTTAGGTCCATTATCTAAGCCATGATCAAACCAATGAAACAGATGAAAAACCATAAAACATCCCGTCTCAGACTTTTCTGTTCGGCGCTGATGGCTGTGTTTTTTCTGATGTCCTCCGTCAGCGCTCCCACGGCCCTGGCCTCTGCATCCGACCAGAAACACAATTGTACCCAGATGCAGGATCATAAAGAAATATCTTCCGTGGCCCATGAGGATGACTGTTGCAACATATCCCCCGCTTCTGAAAATATCCATGCCAATGGCCATAATATGGCACAAGGCATGAAACAAGATATGGGGCAGAACAAGGGGCAGGATTGCGGCACGGAATGTCTTGATCAATGCCTCGGCGCCCCGGTGATCGCCTTTGGCCCGGACATGAAAATTCAGGCCCCGTTATCCGAATTTTCCCGCCTCTCCCTTCTCTCAGATACCGTGGCCTCACGGGCGCTGGACGTGGAAATTTCCCCACCCCAAGCCTGAATCAAACCCATGAACCCTTTTGGGATGCCTGAGCCTCTGGCTCAGGGCGTGATATTTGATTCAGGACAAGATTATGATTTTAAAATTAAGCTGGTGCCTCGGCACCCTTCTGGCCATTGTGCCCCTTTGCGGCCAGGCTCAGGAAATTCAGCCCCTTGGCATGGAACAGGCCATCAGCCTCGCGCTCAAGGCCCATGACCCGCGCCTGCAACGTCATGAAAGACGCATTGAGGCTTTAAAGGAACAGGCCATTGCCGATGGGGCTCTGCCCGATCCTGTTGTTTCGCTGGATATGGCCAATTGGCCGGCGAAAAACTTCAGCTATTCCCAGGAACCCATGACCCAGCTTAAAGTGGGTCTGCAGCAGAATTTCCCCCGCGGCAACAGCCGCGCCCTCAAACGGGAAATCCGCCAGAGTGAAGCACAGGCCGAAGGAGAAAAGCGCCAATTCCAGAACCGGAAAATCATTCTTGAGGTGCGGGAGGCCTGGCTTTCTTTGCATTATTGGCAACAGGCAAAACAACAGCTCATCCGCAGCCGCACAGAAGTAAAAGAACTGGTTCAGGTCACACAGGCGATTTTTGTCACCGGCCGGCAGACCAGCCAGGATCTGCTTCGGGCCGAACTGGAACTGAGCCTGTTGGAAGACCGATTGATTGATGTGGAACGCGAAAGTCAAATGGCCCGGGCCAGCCTTTCGCGGCTGATTGGCCGCCAAGCCGCGGCGCGGCCGCTCAGCACCGATCTGCCCGTGCTTGCCCTGCCCGGCCCTGTGGATGTCATGCGCCCCCGCCTCAGCCATCATCCCCTGATCCGGCTTGAGGATGAAACCCTTGAAAAAAGCAGCAAAACCATCCAGCTGGCACATGAGGCCTATAAACCCGGCTGGACGGTTCAGGCCTCTTATGGCCTGCGCGGCAATGACAGGGCGGATTTCGCCTCTCTGGGGGTGCGGTTCGACATTCCCCTGTTCACAAAAAACCGTCAGGACCGGCGCCTGAGTGCCGCGAAGAAAAACCGCCAGTCCATACAAATGGAACGGCAGGCAAAATTGCTGGAACTGAATAAGGAACTGGGGCGCAGCCATGCCCATTGGCAGGGCCTGGACCGACGCATACGCCTTTATGAAACCCGTGTGATCAGCCGCGCCCGTGAAACCAGTGAGGCCGCCCTTGATGCCTACCGCACAGGGGTGAGTGATTTTGCCGATCTGGTGCGTTCGCGCCTAACGGTTCTGGACGCGGAACTCACCCTGAACCGTTTAAAAATGGAAAAATTAAAAGCCCATGCCCGGCTGTTTTACCTGACAGGAGAAAACAATGAATAAAAATAAAATCATCCTCAGTATCATCATGCTTGCCGTGGGAATATTCATGGGTTTTGGCTTTGCCAATTTCAACAAACCGGAAAATATGCCGCCCGCAGAGCTTGAAAAGAAAATCCTTTATTGGGTGGCGCCCATGGACGCGAACTTTCGCCGCGACGGGCCGGGAAAATCGCCCATGGGAATGGATCTGGTGCCGGTATATGAAGAAGCAGAAAAATCCGCAGGTGAGCCCGCCATTCAGATAAGTCCCGCCGTTATTAATAATATCGGGGTGAAAAAGGCAAAAGTGAAAAGAGAAAATCTGCACCGCATCATTGATACGGTGGGGTATGTGATGCCCGACGATAACAAAAGCAGTCATATCCATGTACGCAGCGAAGGCTGGATCGAAAAGCTTTTTGTCAAAACCACCAATGAAATGGTGCAAAAAGGCCAGCCTTTGTTTCAGATTTATTCGCCGCAACTGGTCAATGCCCAGGCCGAATATCTTCAGGCGCTGGAACGTAAGAATACAAATCTGACCAAAGCCACCGCCAATCGCCTGATCGCGCTGGGCCTGAATGAGCAGCAGATTAAAATTCTGCGCCGGGAAAGGAAGGTCAAACAATATATGGATTTTTATGCCCCGCAAGACGGTATTATCAGCGCCCTGAATGTGGGTGAAGGCATGTTTGTCAAACCCGGAAATACCATCATAACCCTGGTCGACCTCACCGCCGTCTGGGTGATGGTGGAAATTTTCGAAGATCAGGTGGAATGGGTCAAAAAAGGCCAGAATGTCACCATGCATTTATCCGCCAACCGCAAAGACAAATGGCAGGGTCTGGTGGATTATATCTATCCCGTGGTGGACCCCATAAGCCGCACCGTCAAATTACGCCTGAAATTTCAAAATCCTGATTTGAAATTAAAACCCAATATGTATAGCGAAATTCGCATCGAGGGTTTGGCGCACAATAATATTCTGACCATTCCCCGCGCCGCCCTGATCAGGGCCGGGCAAAGTGAACGGGTGATATTGGCACTGGGGCAGGGGCGTTTCCGCCCGGCGCAGGTGGTTTCCGGCATGGAAAGCGGCAACAGTATTGAAATTGTCTCAGGCCTTGAAGAAGGGGAGGAAATTGTAACCTCCGCCCAATTTTTGCTTGATTCTGAATCCAGCCTCGATGCCAGCCTGATGCGCATGCTGCCCGCCACAGAAGACGGAGGCATGTCGCATGATTAATCGTCTGATCAACTGGTCCATCACCAACCGCTTTCTGGTTATTTTATTCTCACTCATGCTGGCAGGCTGGGGCCTCTATGCCGTCAAAAATACGCCGCTGGACGCCATTCCCGACCTGTCGGATGTGCAGGTGATTATTAAAACCACCTATGCCGGTCAGGCGCCGCAGGTGGTGGAGGATCAGGTCACCTATCCCCTGACCACCACCATGCTGTCGGTGCCGGGGGCGGTGACGGTGCGGGGCTATTCATTTTTTAACGATTCTTATGTCTACGTCATTTTCAAGGACGGCACCGATCCCTATTGGGCCAGATCGCGGGTGTTGGAATATCTCTCCCAGGTGGCGCCCACCCTGCCCGAAGGCACCCGTTCCGCCCTGGGGCCGGACGCCACGGGTGTGGGCTGGATTTATCAATATGCCCTCATAGACCGCAGCGCCAACCATAACCTGTCCGAGCTTAGAAGCCTGCAGGACTGGTTCCTCAAATATGAATTGCAAACCGTGGAAGGGGTTTCGGAAATCGCCACCATCGGCGGCATGGTGAAACAATATCAGGTGGTGGTCAGCCCCGACAAGCTCCGGGCTTATAACCTTCCCTTGAAAACAGTCCGTGACGCGATCCGTCAGGGCAATCAGGAAACCGGTGGCCGGGTCATCGAAATGGCGGAGGCAGAATATATGATCCGCGCCTCGGGCTATATTTCCAGCCTTCAGGACCTGAAAGATATTCCCCTTAATGTTACCGAAAAAGGCACCCCCATTTTACTGTCCCAGGTGGCGGATATCCGTCTGGGCCCGGAACTGCGGCGCGGCATTGGTGAATTAAATGGCGAAGGCGAAGCCGTGGGCGGGGTCGTGATCATGCGTTACGGCGAAAATGCCATGGCCACCATCGCCCGCATCAAAGAGAAAATCGAACGGCTGAAATCAAGCCTGCCCGAGGGGGTTGAACTGGTGGAAACCTATGACCGTTCAACCCTGATCCAGCGCGCCATCAATACATTAAATGAAAAACTGCTGGAAGAATTTCTGGTGGTGGTCCTGATTTGCGGTCTGTTTTTATTCCACTTCCGTTCGGCCCTGGTGGTGGTATTCAGCCTGCCTCTGGGTATTCTCGCCGCCTTCATTGTCATGCAAAGTCAGGGCATTAATGCCAATATCATGTCTTTGGGTGGCATTGCCATTGCCATCGGGGCCATGGTGGACGCCACCATTGTATTGATCGAAAATTTCCACAAACATATCGAACGCACCCCCTTGACGGATGAAAACCGCTGGCAACTGGTGGCGCGTTCATGCGCAGAAGTGGGGCCGGCATTATTTTCTTCCCTGTTGATCATCACTTTGAGTTTTATACCGATTTTTGCACTTGAAGCCCAGGAAGGCCGCCTGTTCCATCCGCTGGCCTTCACCAAAACCTTTGCCATGGCCGCCGCCAGTGGCCTTTCTATCACTTTGGTGCCGGTGCTGATGGGCCTGTTTATTCGCGGCAAGATCATTCCCGAACATCAAAATCCCATCAACCGGGGACTGATCGCCCTGTATCGGCCTTTCATTACCCTGACCCTCAATCATCCGGGGAAAATGATTATATTGGCCCTGCTGGCCATGTTGAGCATGGCCTACCCCTTACAAAAAATTGGCAGCGAATTTATGCCCGAACTGGATGAGGGGGACCTTTTGTATATGCCCAGCGCCCACCCGGCCATATCTGTGGGCAAAATGAGCGAATTGCTGCAACAGACCAATAAGCTGATCAAGACCATTCCCGAAGTGGAAACGGTCTATGGCAAGGCCGGACGGGCCGAAAGCGCCACTGACCCCGCGCCGCTGACCATGATCGAAAGCACCATCCGGCTTAAACCCCGTTCCCAGTGGCGCGAGGGCATGACCATGGACAAGCTGAAAGAAGAACTGGACGGGCTTGTACAAATTCCCAGCCTGACCAACGTATGGATCATGCCGATCAAAAACCGTATTGATATGCTGGCCACGGGTATCAAAACCCCGGTGGGCATTAAGGTGGCGGGGCCGGACCTGGACACAATCGCCCGCATAGGCGAGCAGATTGAAAAAACCCTTAAAAATGTCCCCGGCACCAGTAGTGTCTATGCGGAACGGGTCACGGGCGGGCGTTTTATTGACATTGACATCAACCGGAAAACCGCCGCGCGTTTTGGCCTGAATATTGCCGATGTTCAGGCCGTGGTCCGCACCGCCATCGGGGGCATGGTGGTTACACAAACCGTAGAAGGGCTGGAACGTTATCCGGTGAATTTACGCTATCCCCGGGATTATCGCGACAGTCTGGACAAGCTGAAAAACCTGCCGCTCATCACCCCCTCGGGCGGGCGCATCCCCCTGGGCCGGGTGGCGGACATCTCCATATCCATGGGCCCCGGTGCCATTCGAAGCGAAAATGCCCGCCTGAACGGCTGGATCTATATTAATTTGGAAAATATTGATATGGGTTCTTATGTGAAAAATGCCCGCAAAATTGTTGATAACACTATCAAGCTGCCACCGGGTTTTTCCATCACCTGGTCCGGCCAGTATGAATATATGGAACGGGCCCGCGAAAGACTGGCCGTGGTGGTGCCGGTGGCCATTGCCATCATTCTTTTGCTGTTGTTTATGAATTTTAAAAATACCACAGCCGTTATGATTATTATGGGCAGTCTGCCCCTGTCGCTGGTTGGGGGGGTCTGGCTCCTGTATATTCTTGATTTCAACCTGTCGGTGGCTGTTGGTGTTGGGTTTATCGCCCTTGGCGGCATTGCGATCGAAATTGGTGTCCTGATGATGCTCTATCTCGGGCAGGCCTGGGACAGAAGCAGGGAACAGGCCCGGCAGCAGAACCGCCCTCCCTGTCTGGCTGATTTACACAATGCCATCATCGAAGGGGCTTTGATGCGGGTCAGGCCGGTCATGATGACCGTCTCGGTGATCATTGCCGGTCTTTTGCCCATCATGGTCGGGGACGGCAGCGGTTCGGATGTGATGCGCCGCATTGCCGCCCCCATGGTGGGCGGCATGATCAGCGCCACCTTGCTCACCCTTTTATTGATCCCGGCTGTTTTCCTGTTGTGGAAACAGCGGGCTTTAAGAAAAAAAGACCATAGTAAATAAAGGAATTTCAGTGTAGCATGATAGCGTTTGTTGGATAATCATCCAGGAGAGTGAATGATATGACGACAAGTGATCTGGCGGATACGCCCATTATTACACCCAAAAGCCTTGAGATTCACAAAAAGGCTTATGATTATTGGTGTTCTTTATGCAAAGAGCATGAAGTGCCGCGCTATCATGACATGAAACCTGCCGAAATCATCGAGCTCTTGCCGAATATGGTTATCTTTGATGTCTTGAATAAACCCCGGGATTTTCGCTATCGGATGATCGGCAAGGAAGTGGAACGTCATAATGCCGGCTCCTTCACCGGTAAAAGATTATCCGAAATGCCGGGCAAAGGAAAAGACAGTCTGATTTGGCAACATTTCAGCAATATTGTGAAAGGCCAAAAACCATCGGCAAAAAATCTTCCTTATGTGGGGCCGCTAAAGGATTTCAAACAAATTTCCATCATGGCTTTTCCTTTTTCCGATGATGATAATATTGTTAATAAAATCATGATAATTGCAGGTTACCATCATATCAACGGTGATTATGTGCCCGAGTAAATATATATTTAAATTATGAGTGAGAGATTTTGAACCAGATAATTATAGATCCTCATAACAGAACCGACCAAACGTCTGCCACAAAGAAAGCCGCTTTTGGCACGCCCATCGGTTTTTTTGATTTTTTTCGCCAATTTAAAACCGGTATTCCCCGCGAACAGCTTATTCGCCTGGCCGAACAAACCCCCAATAATACGGCGGTCACCTTCACCATTATTCTGCTGACGGTTTTTCTGCTTTATTCCCATGTGCCGCTTCATTGGCTGCTTTTGTGGGCCGGCATTCAATCCGCCCTGCAAACCCTTGTTATTATGCGTTGGCGGGCCAGTCAGAAGAAATATAAAGAACCCCAGAAGCTGGACATGCGCTATAGTGTGAAAGGGCTGCGACAGGCCTTTGTCTGGGCTTTGCTTTCCGGCCTGATGTGGGGCAGTCTCACATTGTTTTTGCCCCTCGTGCCGCCCTTTCAACTTCTGGGGCTGGTGATGATAATGGCGGGCATGGCTTCCGGCGCTTCCAGCACCATGGCTGCCATACCGCAAATCTCCTCCATCTTTATTTTATGCTGTACCACACCGGCCTTTTTCTATTTTCTCAGTCATGAGGATCCCGACTATAAAATCATTGCCGGCATGGCCTTTATTTTCACCGGTTCCATGTTGGGCACCGGGCGGGTGGTTTATAAATCCCTGCTTCAGCAAATACTGGCGGAGCGGCGCTCGGAAGAATTTCGCGCGGCCCATTTCCAGGATAAAATCGCCAGTATCGTCAATGAAGAACTGGATATGGAAATCGCCCTGAAAAAATGTCTGGAAGAAGTCTGTGACTATCTCGGCTGGCCTCTGGGGCATATTTACATGCCTCAGGATGAAGATGACAATGATATCTTCATCTCCAGAATTCATTATGGCAGCAACCCCGATCTGTTGGACAGGTTTGAAAGAGCCACCCATAATTTCTCACCAGAATATGACGCGGGCCTGACGGGTCAGGTTAAAAAAACACACCGCCCGGTCTGGATGAAAGACATTAGCGAAGATGAAAGCCTTTTAAGCCAATATCTCAGAGATACAATGGGCATTCATTCCGCTTTTGCCTTCCCCGTTATGATCAAGGGAAATATTGTGGCTATTCTTGAGTTTTTCTCACCCAAATTGACAAAAGCTGATCAGGATTTGCTCGAATTTATGGGGCCGACAGGCATTCAGATTGGTCGCGCCATCGAACGGCGCCAGTCTGAAAAAGCGCTTCAGGAAAGTGCCGCCAGAATGAAAACACTGATTGATAATTCGGTGCAGGGCATTTTAATTCATCGTAATGGCAAGGCGCTTTTTCTTAATGAACAATTCTCCCGTATTTATGGTTATACGATGGAGGAGGTTATGGAACTGGATTCAATTGCCGAGCTTATCCATCCGGATGATGTGGAGCGTTTGATGCGCTATATGTGGGCCCGCTATGAAGGGCGCAAGGATGTGCCGGAGGCCTATGAATGCCGCTGCATTCACCGCGATGGTCATACAGTCCCGATCTTTACCAGAGCCGCCGCCATCAATTGGGAAGGGAAAAAAGCGACCATTTCCACCTTTTTTGACCTGAGCGAGCTGAAAGATGTGGAAGCCAACCTGATCAAAAATGAACAGGAATTGCAGCGCCGGGTTGATGAATTGGAAAAAGCCGAAGAAGGCCTGAAACAGCAAGAGGTCAATTTGCTCGACCTCAATTATAACCTGACCCTGGCGCGCGATAATGCCCATGCGGCCAGCCGGGCAAAGTCCGAATTCCTCGCCAGTATGAGTCATGAACTCCGAACGCCCCTCAACGCTATTATCGGTTTTTCGGAAATGATCAAAAACGAGGTTTTCGGGCCGGTCAATAACGAAAAATATATGGACTATATTACAGATATACTGGGGTCTGGCCGTCACCTTCTCTCCATTGTCAATGACATCCTTGATCTGGCCAAGGTCGAATCGGGGACGGAGGCGCTGGTCCGGGAAGCGTTTGACTTTAAAATATTGGGACAGGATGTCCTTGATATGCTCAAACAACAGGCCTTAGAGAAAAAAATTAGCCTTTATCTTGATATACCCGAAGATCTGCCGCCTCTCAAAGCCGACAAACGGAAGGTCAAACAAATCCTGATCAACCTGCTGACCAATGCCATAAAATTTAACAAGCCGGACGGCCAGGTTACCTTAAGTGCTTTAAAAGAAGAAAATGATTTCATTTTCCGGGTTAATGACACCGGCATTGGAATGGAAGAAAGTCTCATTCCAAAAGCCCTGTCGCGTTTTGGCCAGGTGGAAAGCGACCTGAACCGGAAATATGAGGGCACGGGGCTTGGCCTGCCGCTGACGGTGGCGCTGGTGAAACTTCATGGCGGTGAGTTGGAATTGAATAGTGTGCTTGGCACAGGCACCACCGTCACCATTAGCCTGCCTGATGAAAAGAAAAATACCCCGGATGAAATATAGCCGTGATTTTCTTTCTCTGAACTGCTTCTGCGCATCTGAACGGGCCCGACTCAGGGGCTGACACATCAAAAATGCACGTCATATGGTTTATAAAAAAACAAAAATAATCGCCAAAATAGTATTTCTTGCCTAAAAAAATTGCATTCCCCTGACTTAAATAACATCAATACTCCGTAATAAAGCATCTTTACATAATGGTAAATTAAGTGTAGAGAGGATGCGTTAGGGGGATTTACCCTAACTTATGATGCCTGACTAGATACTCTCTTGCGCTACTTTTCCGGCTATTTTTAAACACGCGTAAGAGGACAAAAAATATGACGAACGGTACTGTTAAATGGTTTAACGCCACAAAAGGTTTTGGTTTCATTCAGCCTGAAGACGGCGGCAATGATGTGTTTGTTCACATTTCTGCTGTTGAAGCTGCTGGCCTCAGCGACCTTAAAGACGACCAGAAGATCTCCTACGAAATGGAAGAAGATCGTCGCGGACGTACATCTGCCGGTAGCCTGAAACTGATTGACTAATCTTTTTCAAAGCAACCGATACGGAAAGGCTGGCCTGCGCCGGCCTTTTTTTGTGCCGATTTTCTTTCATATGCCCGCCAGATTAATCTGCAGCATGTCGAGCAGGTAAAAATAGGACAGAAAAATCAGGGCGAAGAGGCTGATCAGGGCAATGATTTTCAGCTTGAATGAATGGCGGTGATATTTCACACAATCGCGGTGACGAAAAACATCCAGCATTTCATCCCCAAAATATATGGACAGGAAAGTTCCGATGCCGCTGAGAATGACAATGCTCCAATAAGGAAAAGGGTTGGTGAGGATTTGTTTTAACAATATGGTCAGAATATTATTGTCATAAACCGCAGCCCCATTAAAAAGCGCATAAAGATTTAAACCCAGCGCCACGGCCCACACCAATATCTCGCTGTAAAGCATGCGAATACCAAACAGCAAACGAATGGGGAAATCCAGTAAAAATCCCGCGTCCGCTATAGGGGTACAAAGCACAAAAAAGCTCCAGCTCAGGGCCGCAACAATACCACCGGTGAGCAGGCCATATTCATAACTTACATAAGAAAAATATATCAGCAACACCGCGAGCAGCAGTAAAAATTTATACAAAAGCTCCCGATGGGTCTCAACCTTGTGCAATTTCAGAAAGTTCAATGTCATAGGCGGTCTTCTTTTTGTTGCCCGCCCCGCCTCTGGGTATCCTGATCGACCAATTGGCGCATCTTCATCGTCAAGTGATCCAGGTCTGTATGTTTTTTGCCATACGTCAGATTAAATCCATAATCGAAGTCAGCGGGATTATTGCCCTGATTATGCTGCAGGATGGTTTCCAGCTTGTCAAAAGCCTTGGCAAGGCGCGCTTCGGGGGAAGAGCCCTGATCATATTCATCCCATAAAGCCATTATTTTATGCTGCGGCCCTTCGGGAAGAGAAGATGTGAGACTGTACAGGTCCTTTCTCTCTTCGTCATTTTTGTCCGCGGCACCCACCTGATCCACGGCCGCAATATCACCATTCACCGCCTCCCCCAAATCATGGATCAGGCAGATTTTCATTAGCTTCAATATATCCAGATCCGCATAATCTTCTTCAAACAACAACACCATCAAACAGAGCCGCCAGCTATGTTCGGCAGTGCTTTCCTGTCGGCCCTCCGTGGTATGGGCGCTGCGCAATGTGTCTTTTAATTGTTCCGCATCCTGCAAGAATTTTATTATGGATTTTAACTTCTGATCCGCCATGATGATCCTTTCCGTCGCTTGTTTTTTCATCATATTATTCCATTGTTAAATGCGCAAATTATCATTTTTCCGTAACATGGCTGTCATATTCCTCCGCCATAAGCCAGCATGAGGTTTTATGATGCGTAATAGAAAAAATGTTTTATCCTTGGCCAGTTATGTGGTGCCTTCAGAACAGGGCGACACATGTGCGGCTGCTTATGATCGCTTTCGGGCAGATCCGGGCCTGCTGGCCATTCCGGTGTTGGTCCAGGGCCGTCCGATCGGGCTTTTAAAACGGCTGGAATTCATGGTGCGGCTGGCGGATCGTTTCGGTCGCCCCCTTTATGAAAAACAGCCCGTTACGGCTCTGATGGATTCCAAGCCGCTCATTGTTGAGGCCGCCACCACCATCGAAGAATTAAACGAAAAACTGGTCACGAGCAATCAGGCCGCGCTTCAGGAAGGTTTCATTGTGGTCACCAACGGTCTTTATGGCGGGGTTGGCACCGCATTGACGTTGCTGCAGGCCAATATGCAAAAAGCCGAAGAGCAAATGATTGTGCTGCATCAGGCCCAGGTCGAGGCCGAAGCCGCCAACCGGGCCAAAACACAATTTCTCGCCAATATGAGCCATGAACTGAGAACCCCGCTCAACGCCATCATTGGTTTTTCGGATCTGATCTTACAACAACAGAATAGCGGCCTGAATGCCGAAACCATGACCGATTACCTGGGCTATATCCACCAAAGCGGTGAAAATCTTCTGGAAGTGATCAACAGCATCTTGGACATGTCCAAGATTGAGGTGGGGGCCTATGAATTACATGAAAATTCCGAAGATCCCACCATCATTGCCGAGCAGGCCATTCGTCTGATTTCAAATCAGGCCACGGCCAAAGGCATAAAAATCAACCTGCAAAGTCCGGATCAGTGTGATGACATTGTTGCGGACCTTAGGGTAATGCAGCAAATTTTGTTTAACCTGCTTTCCAATGCCGTGAAATTTTCGCCACCTGGATCAAATGTGACCCTCCGGATTCGGCAACGCAAAAGCGGGGCTATTTCTTTCAGCATCCATGATCAGGGCTGCGGCATCGAACAGAATAAAATTCCTGATATGCTGCGCCCCTTCACACAGGTGGAAAATGTCTTCAGTCGCCGTCATGAAGGCACCGGACTTGGCCTGGCGCTGGTGGTGGCTTTTGTGGAAGCCCATGAGGGCAGTTTTGAATTAAAAAGCAAGCTTGATAAAGGCACCGTGGCCAGTGTTCACCTGCCCGCCGGGCGAACCATGCTGTCGCAGGACTTCACAAAAACAAAACTGATGAATGCTTCATAAGCAGAATTTGCTCAACCCGCACGCGCCTGAATGGTTTCAGGATGGTGATATTTTTCAAAGGCATAAGCCTTATAGCTGTCCTTGATATAGGCTTTATTCATATCAAAATCCAGTTGCCGCGCCAAGAGCGGGTCCACAATCCGGAACCATAAAAAGGGCATCCAGGCCAGAAGATACATGGTGAAATATCCGTAGGGCATTTGCGGGCTTTGATCAAAATGACGCAGACATTGATAAGGTCTGCCCGCATGGGCGTGATGATCGCTATGACGCTGTAAATGCAATAAAAGCACATTGGAAACAATATGATTGGCATTCCAACTGTGCCTTGGTTGCACCTTTTCATATTTGCCATCCGCCTGACGTGTGCGAATCAGGCCATAATGTTCAATATAATTGGCGCTGGACAACATAAGATTGGCAAAAAGCCCCGCCCCCAGAAGATAAGGCAGGATGATCCAGCCCAAACCCACCACAAAGGCCGCATAAAACAGCACCGTCAGTGTCCAGTTCTGCAACAATTCATTGCCCGGGTTGAAAGCAGACTTTCCCAACCGGTTAAGCCGGGCCTTTTCAATGCGCCAGGCCCTAAGATAACCGCCGGGCAATTCACGCAGGGTGAAGGCATAAAAATTTTCCCCCATACGACTGGTGGCGCTGTCCTTTTCCGTGGCCACCTGGGCGTGATGGCCCAGATTATGTTCAATCCGGAAATGACCCATGAGGCTCACCGACAGGAAAAGCCGGGTGAAGAATCCCGCCACCGCGCCCTTGCGATGGCCGGTTTCATGGCCTGCATTCAAACTGCCGCCCAGCATCATGCCCACCCCCACCGTCAGTGCCACATAACCATTCAGGCCCAGAGATTCTCTGTTTAGGGTTTCACTTTGCAGGGTTTCATTAGCCAGAAAATAACCCCCGTAAATCCAGCTGCCATAAATGAACGGGATGGAAAGATAGATAATACGGCTGTAATATTTATCGCGCGACAACGGCCCGATGGCCTCTCGCGGCGGATTGGAGGGGTCGGTTCCAAAGAGCATTTCAATACATGGCACCGCAATATAGAAAAAACCAAATGAAAACCATAAGGCCCATTCACTATTCGTCTGACCATAGAGCCAGATCGAAAAGACCGGCACCAACGTTAGAAATGTTGAAATGCTCCATAAATATTTTTTGGGGTCTTTATAAGAAGGCTGAATTTCCCCAATGGTTTCATCCGTCATATTCTTCTCCCACTGGTGTTAGGGTCTGAACCCAGTATCCCCCTATAAGTTGTCGCCGTCAACTCTTTCGTCAACCGGCTGTTCTGACAGGGTTTTTTTACCGCTGAACAGAGCCGAGACCAAATTACCACCATGTTTTATCTCGGTCCAGACCACGGCCGCGATATGCAGGATGATCAGGCCGCACAGAATATAAAATGTCCATACATGGGTTGTGATATAGGGTTTTCTGAAACCGCGCATATCCTGATAGGCCGCCGCGTCCACCATATCCTTGGCATAAGGAACCACTGTGGCCGGATCAACACCTTCCGCCGCCACCCACTGGGCAATATAAGAACCGAAGGGCGGGAAATACAGATCGGTGCCCGCCAGCACCAGTCCGGTTACCGCCTGCACACTCAGGGCCAGCAAAAGCGCACAAACCGCCAGCCTGCCCAACGGGTTATGGCCGAGATATGCGGTTTTATCCCCTTTGATATAGCTTGTCATGTTCTGTATATACTGCTTCCCAAACGGCAGCAACGCGCGCCAGCGGGCATATTTGCCACCCACAAAACCCCAGACCAGTCGCCAGAAAAGATTAAGCGCAAAAATATAACCCGCATACACATGAAGGGTCTTGAGCAATATTTTTCCTTCCGTGGAAAGCCCCAGCGCCCTGCCATTAAAAATCACCAGCCCAAACCCGATCAAAAGCAGAATAGTCAAAAAATTCAACCAATGAAAAACCCTGGTCGTCCTGTCCCACACCGAATATTCCCGCAAATTTTTATCCACCATCTCATCCTCCTGTTTATATGCATCAGGTTACGCCATATTTTATGGGTTGCATAGCCAGATCATGCTAATGAATTCCATTCGTTTGCAGTTTCTGTTTCCATGGTTGAAAATTGCGATCATACACTTTTGCTCCCCCAATCGCGCTTTTATAAATTGGTTGTCGAACCTGTTTAAAACTTGCCGTAGAGACAGCTGCTTTGCTTTTATGGGGGTTTAAACAATCAGGCTCAACATCCAGATCACAATAATTCAGGATTCGCTTGATATTTCGTTCCGGATCAGAAACAAGCTGCTCATAGTCTACTTCGAGAATTGCACCCGGTTTTAATGTCTGCCAATGTTGCATTAAGCGACGATATTGGTTTTGATATAAAGCAATATCATCCAGGTTATAACTCATCAGATTGGCTGCACCAAAAAGAGTACGATAATTTGACCAGGCAGTATCAACAGGATCGCGACGACAATAGATTATTTTTGCATTGGGCAATGCGCATAAAATGGCATAAACAGAAAGATAATTGGCTAGTGTTTTGTCCGTAATTCGACTATCAGACCCAAATCTTTCCGCCAGACGGTTGATATAATCTTCACCTATGCTGGCCCAGCTCGCCCCCTCCTCCATCATATAACTGTCCTGAGACTGTCCTTCTTTTTGAGCATCAAAGGGTAAAGAGGCAAGGTTGAACAAAGGCATTTCCCCCCCCGAAACAACATCAGAATGCGCTGAAATAATTCTGTCTACCAATGTTGTGCCTGAGCGCGGAATGCCTACGATAAAAATTGGCCGCTCCGACAGGTTGCCCGCCTCTTTCTCCTGCGAGAATTTTTCAGGTGTGAAAAGATTAATCAGTCTTTGCGTATAGTTCATAAAATTTTCGCGATCAAATGGACTCATTTTATTTTTTATCGTAGCCCCTTTTTGAAAATTGATAAAAGCCTGATCATATTGCCCCAAGTCATCATAAAGTTTTCCAAGTCCGTAAAAAAGTGCGGGTTTGTCCTGATCCTTTAAAAGCTGTTGGAATCCCTCGGCTTCTTTATAACGTTCTACCCAGGGGTCATCCGGGGTGAATTCATGGATTTGTGCCAATTGTTCCCATGCCAGTGTAAAACTTGGTTGCAGATCAAGAACGCGGGAAAATCTTTGTTCCGCCTCTTCAAAACGGCCCAGTCGGGACAACATCACGCCAATACCGTAATGCACAGAGGGGAAATCAGCGAATTTTTCACCATAAGGCACCATAAGGTCAAGCGCTTCCTGTATACGTCCGGTTGCCACCAGGAATTCAGAGAGCATGCCCTGTCTCTCAGCATCCTCGGGCTTATTTTCCACATACCGGCGCACCGCAACCAATCCCGCATCCATATCATCCATGGACTGACATAATTGCGCAACAGACCCCCAGGTTGACCCCAGATCAGGGTTGTCCTTGATCAAATTTCGAATTTCCCGCACCGCCCGAAAATTATCTTTTTCATTCATATAGTCCCGAATTTTCGCAACTCTTGACTGGACATCCATTGGCATCATATAGCCCCTTCATATTTTCATTTTATTTTCTGGGCGATAATTTCCACCGGTGCAATGCGGCCTGTGGAAATATTTTTGATCATATTCTTCATTTTATCACCCGCGCTTTGCCCGATGACGATGTGCAGCCCGAGAGGGGGAGGGCCACCAGAGGCTTCAGCTTTTTCCAGCATATTCTGAAAATAGGACAAGGCAAAATCATGACGGTTATTTTCTGTCATGATGGCAAAACCCGCCGCCCGCAACAATGTCTTATATTCTTCCGGGCTTGCAAGACTGCTGGTGCCGGTATCCTGGGCCCAGGGCACCGGATAGGTCATTTCCCCTGCACCTATGGACATCACATCATAAATGCCAAAAGACGCACCGGGACGCAAAACCCGGGAAACTTCCTTAAAAAGCTTTGCTTTATCGGCAATATTCATGCCCACATGCATCATATAAGCGCCGTCAAAACCTTCATCTTTAAAGGGCATGTCAAGGGCACTGCCCTGATGCAATGTGACCTGGTCCTGCAATTGAACCATGCGGCTGAGGTTTTGGCCGGTTTGAATAAATTCGTCCGTAAGATCAATGCCTGTAACCTGATTTTGAAATTTACTGGCCACAAAACGCGCCGGCCCGCCAAGACCGCAGCCCACATCCAGAACATGATCTTCCGGCCCAAAATCGAGCTGGTCGAAAAAATGTTGCGAGGCGGATCGCCCGCCAATATGAAATTCATCAACCGGGGCCAGGTCTTCGGTGCTTATATGGTCCAGCGATTTATGGACTTTTTTCAGACTGTCTTTAATATCCTGTAATAAAGCGCCCTGTGTGTAATGATCTTCAACCCGTTTGTCATCAGCCATAATATTCCCCATTTTCAGGTTTCGGCTTCAATCATAACAAATTTATCCGAAAGGCCAAAGCCGCATATTATTCTTCATAAATCACATAGAGTTTTTTGACAGAACCGACGGTCTCCCAACTGCCCTTAAAACCGGCCGCGATGGTGAAATGATCACCTGCTTTCAGCGTTTGAGCCTCCCCGCCTTCTTCTGTGAGAATCGCCTCGCCTTCTAAAATGGTGCAAAATTCATCTTCGCTGTAAGATACCTGCCATTTTCCCGCATCAGAGACCCAAACCCCCACATGAAAATTTTCTATTGCGTTGGTAAACTGGTTAACGACCATCTGCTGAGGCGTGCCTGAGATTAACTTTTCGGGGGCAACGGCTTCCCAGTCATCGGATGTGGCCCCGGCCTGTATTCTTTGAAATTTTGACATTTTCTTCTCTCCCGTAAATCATTTTTTATTTGGCTCTTTCATAATCATAGCGCGGCGGGAAAACCAGCTTTTTTTTACGGAGAAAAAGACCTGAATAAGGAAAGGGGCCCTGCCAAAGGCCCCCTTGTGATGCTCAGTGTAATTTTCTTTTGAACAGGTGATTTTTACCAAAGACAAATCCCTCAATGATGCCTTTGTCACCCCGGACCGGCCGCGCCAGATAACCATTGCCCGCCACTTCGAAACGCAGCATCTTTTCCCCGTCCCGGTCTACATATGTTAGATCCGATATGCTGTTGCCCCAATGCAGGCGTAATTTGTCCTTGTCCGCACGAAGCTCCCAGACACCAAAAATATCATTTTCATAAAGGCCTGACAGGATCAGTTCATTTTCCGGCGCATTGCGGGGGCGGGCCGGGCGGCTGCGTCCCACATAGGGGGCCATGCGTTTTGCGATGGCGGCGATTTTCTGGTCATATTTCTGCGCCACCCCCGGTTTTCCCTGCGCAATGTCATAGACATAGGCAGCAATCATATCGGGCAGATTAAAACTGGGCGGGGACATGTCGTTGGAAAGCACAGAAACCCCCAGACCCACAGCCGGCATCATGGAAATATGGGCCCGATATCCTGTATAGGCACCAAAATGATGGAACAGCCGCTGCCCCTCATAATCCGCGTCATACCAGCCCAAACCGTGGGATTCGCGTTTAAAATCATAAAATGTTTTTTCCACCGCAACCAGCGGCGCATGGCTGAGGCGAACGGCTGAGGCAGGCACCACCTGCTGCCCGTCAATCATACCATCATTTAAATTCAGCAATAACCAGCGGGCCATATCATTGGCCGTGGTGAAATGACCGCCCGCTGCATGCATGCTGTTATCCCGTTTATAAAGCGGCACCCGTCCCGTAGAACCCATCCAGCGGTGTGGTCTGGCGTAATCCCTGCCCAAAAGGTCTGAAATCCGGGCCGTGGTATGCCGCATGCCCGCCGGAGCCAGAATGGTTCGCTCCACCAAAGTTTGCCAGTTCTCACCATAAATTTGTTCCAGCACATAAGCCGCCGCCACATAACCGAAGTTTGAATATTGAAAAACCGTGCCCTTGTCCGAAGCTTCGAGTTTTCCCAGCAGATCCCAGATAACATGGGATGTTATATCCCCCGTATAGGCGGTTCTGAAACCAATGGCATCGCCGTTCAGCCCATGGCTATGGGTGAGCAATTGTTTTAACGTCACAGAGGCAAACAGGCCGAGATTATCCTGATCCATATGCTGTAAATAGGTGGCACCAATGGGCGCATCCAGATCCAGTTCCCCGCGTTCCGCCAGTGTGGCGATGCTCAGCCCCAGCAGCGCCTTGGTGCCGGAGGCAATATAGGTATAGGTATCCGCCTTAAAGGGGGCATTCGTTTCAATATCGCCCACCCCATAACCTTTGGTGAGAAGAATTTGATCCTTGTGAACAATGGCAATACTGATGCCGGGAAGCACATTTAATTCTGTTTGTAATTTTTCGATAAAGGCATCAAGGTTTTTTTCAATTTCCTGCGGGGATTTTGCTTTGGCCGCAATGGGGCCAATGGCCAGCAGCAGGGGCATGATCATGATGGTCACGGCCTGTTGTAGCATCCCTTTTGCCTTCTGTTGCATCTGGCATAGGATATTATTCATTCTTCTCTCCTGAATTTTCTGTATATTCATGATATTCACATCTCATGCCTTAGATGCCTTGGGGGCATGATTTGGATGCAAAAAAATATTTTTTTAGTGAACTGCATCTTTTTGGCTCTGCCCGGCATCTATATCCATATGGGCCTGTTTCCTGAAACGCAGGCCGGAATTAGACGATTAAACAACAAAGGAATTATTATGTTAGGCGTGTCATTAATCCTGATTTCCATTGCCACCGCCGTGGCCCTGATCTTCAATTATTTTTTCGCATATCTGCGCAATAAAAATAATGTGGCTCTCTTGAAACAACATCTTGAAGCCGGCCATCCCTTAAATGCCGATATCATCTCCTTGGTGAAGGGCCAGACACGGGGTGGTTTTCCCGATGTGCGCAAAGCCATTCTTCTCATTTCCCTTGGCATCGCGGGACTGATCTTCAGCCAGTTTGTGGGCGGCGGAGAAAATGCCCGCCTCGCCCTTGGACTGAGTATTTTTCCCCTCATTCTCGGCATCGGTTTTCTCTTTTCCATGGCCATTGAAAAATGGACCAGCCGTTCAGAAGGGTCTTAAAACTCCACCATGGCGAAAATGCAGTCTGAGGAAAACCTGATCGCCCAACTCCTTGCCACAGAGAAAAACGCTGGGCAGAGGGCGGTATTTGGCATCATCATTGAACGCTATCAGAAACAGATCAGATCCACCCTGTACCGGCTCACACGCGGCAACCGGCCTTTGGTGGATGATCTGGCGCAGGAGGTTTTTTTAAAGGCTTTTATCAAGATTGATACCTATAAGGCCAAAGGCAGTTTCGGCGGCTGGCTTTCCAAAATCGCATTTCATATTTTTTTACAGCATCAGCGCCGGGAAAAAATATTTGAACCCCTTGATGAAGAATGGCCGGATGCAAATATGGCCCGGACCAGCGCCCAGACGGGGAACCGGATTGATCTTGAGAAAGCCTTGTTTGCTTTAAAAACCCCCGAAAGGCTGGCCATTGACCTGTGTTTTTCCAATGGTTATTCCCACGCAGAAATTGCACAGATTATGGATATGCCGCTGGGCACGGTAAAATCCCACATTTTACGCGGCAAAGCCAAATTGAAAGAAATACTCGCAGCAGGAGAGCAGCCATGAACCTCGGTGACAAAGAATTAGACGATCTGTTAAACACGCATTTTGCCCACTCCCCCCTTTATGAGGCGCGTGATGAATTCACCCAGGCCACCTTAAAAAGGCTCGAAAAAAGTCAAAGGATGAAATTCATCACACTGGCATTTTTCACCCTGCTGGCCTTTGTGCCTTCTGCCCTGCTCATCCCCTGGAGCGCAATTCTTACGGGCCTGTCCCAAATGAACCTGTCCCAAACCCCCGTAAGCCTGCCCATGGCCCTCACCGCCACCGGTCTCGGCCTGATGATACAGCTCAATTCTTATATGCGGTCTCAGGGGTAAATGGTGGTCCCGACGCGATTCGAACCAGCGGTGCCCAAATTAGACATCGTGTAAGAATATTGGGGTAAGTTGATACTTTAGAGAAATTCAGTTAAATAACTGCCATACGATTATTCGTATATTTCACTTATAACATGAACTGAAAAATTTCCAATTTAAACACTCCCTTTGCACACTTTACGCACCTTAATCAGTTGCCTCTTCTGGCCCGGACTGCATCGATTATTCTATTGGATGTTTCATTCAATAATTGTTGGGCATTTGGTGACGATAGTGGTGTTACAAGGAAAATCGCCATATTTTCTTTCGGGTAAAGTGCAGCCCATGACGAAGTGCCAAATGTCCCCCCGGCATGATATAGCATCCCTTCGCTCTCTAGTCTAAATGTGTTCCAGACATAGGCCCGGCCCAAACCATTCATGTCACCCGCAATTAATTTTGTCGCCAATTCCACTATAGGTGCGCCACTTTCCAGATAAAACGTTAAGTGATCAAGGTAGGAGGCGGTTGATGTTTTTAAGGCACCAGCACCAAAATAAAATTCGCTTGCGTTTGGCATTATATTTCCGTGCTCATTTTTGCCAATTGCCAATCGTTCACGATCACCATTGCCCAGTCTGAATAAGGTATCTGTTTCTCCTGACCGATTGAAGATGAAACGATTAAGCAATTCTGAGTAAGACATCGAATAAGTGTCTTCAATGATGTGCGATAAAAGACGGATACCAGCATTGGAATAGCGATATTTTGTACCCGGCGGATCAAGGATTAACGCACGGCTTAATTTATAATTAAATTGATCCCGTCCATAGTCCTGATAACATTTAAAGCGAACTTCAACAGTTAATTCATCGCCACCACATGATAGGTTGACAGGCAATCCAGACATGTGTGTTGCGAGATCGCGTATGGTAGCCGTTTTACCATTTTTGACGAATATTTCAGGGTTAATATGACTCACATGATCTGTCACGGCATCGTCCAGATTAATCTGGCCGTCATGAACTGCTTGAGCAAGAAGTAATCCAGTATAGGTTTTGGTAAGTGAACCAATCTCGAATAACGTATTATCATTGGGCTTTTTCGCATTGTCCATTTTACCATAGTGAAAGCTCTTGCCAAAACCATCAAGGTAAATAGCGCCGGACACAGATTGAAACTTCTTATCACGCATAAGAATGTCTATTTCTTTTGAAATAATATTATCAATTTGTGAATTTGTCGGTAAATCAGAATTTAAAGACTGATCTGAAGAAAAGGCAATAGTTGAATTAAAAGAACCAGCTAATATGAGGCCCTTTAGAAATATTGTGATTGATTTAAAATTACTCAATTTCATTTAACTATATCCTTTTCATATGTTCAGATATTCAAGCCCCTAATATGATGGCGTTCATATTTGATGCAATTATATTTACTTGATAATAAGGTTAAAAGTAAGCTGAAAGAAAACAAAAACGATTTCGCCAAAACAGATAATGGTGGTCCCGACGCGATTCGAACGCGTGGCCCCCAGATTAGGAATCTGGTGCTCTATCCTGCTGAGCTACGGGACCGTTGAGATGACTATTATCACAATAGAGTTAGCCCTTCAACATGGCTGAAAAATTAATCTTTAATAAATTCAGGCCTGTTTATTCAGAAACAGCCTCCTATTGATTTGTGTCAAGACCCTGGTTTTTACGAACTTTATAATGTCTGCAGGAGGTCAGCCATGGAAAGTGCAACAAAAATACTGGGCATCAATGGATCATACCGTGCAGGCGGCATTACCGATCAGGCCATTGATCTGATTTCACAAAAGCTGAAAGAAAACGGCGCCGCCGTGGAAATCATCGCCCTTCGGGATTATCCAATTAATTTCTGTCTGAATTGCCGCGAATGCACCCAAAAATCCGGCACCCGTCCCGGCCATTGTGTGCAAGAGGATGCCATGCAGGCGCTGATTGATAAAATCGAACAGGCGGATGGTTATATTCTCGCTTCCCCCACAAATCTGGGTTCGCTCACCGCCCTTTTTAAACGCTTCATGGAACGCTTGGTGGTCTATGCCTTTTGGCCCTGGGATCAGAATTATCCTGAATATCGCAAAATCCACCTGCCACAGAAAAAGGCTGTTCTGATTTCTTCCTGCGCGGCACCGGCTTTTTTGGGGCGCTGGCTTTATGGCAGCCACCGCCAGCTTAAAATGACTGCCAAAATCATTGGTGCCCGCTCTGTGGGAAGTCTTTTCACCGGCAAGATTTCCAAACAAGCCCATAAAAAACTGCCCGAGGCGGCCCGGAAGAAAGCAATAAACCTCGCCGAAAAACTGGCTCAAAAATCAGAGTGAATGGTTATTATTGAAAGTATATGCTAGGATCAATTCTTCTATTCATTGTTCAAAACGCAGGGGAAAATCAAGGGGAAAATCAATGTCCGAAAATACAGAAGCAACAGGCCAATGTCTTTGTGGCGCGGTTCGTTTCACGGCCCGGAATATGGCCTTTAATGTCGGGGCATGCCATTGTCATATGTGCCGCAAATGGGGGGGCGGGCCTTTTATGGAAATTGATTGTGGTACGGACGTCATCTTTGAGGGTGAAGAAAATATTTCCCTCTATCATTCATCCCAATGGGCCGAACGGGGTTTTTGTAAAAAATGCGGCAGCAATTTATTCTACCGCCTGAAAGAAACCGGCCAGCATATGATGCAGGTTGGCCTGTTTGATGATGAAGCCATGTTCACACTCACCCATCAGGTTTTCATTGATGAAAAACCGGCCTATTATTCATTTGCCAACAAGACAAAAGAAATGACGGGGGAAGAAGTATTTGCGCTTTTTGCGTCCCCTTCATCCTAAGACCTAATCTTAATTCAAGAGAATGACATGCGCGCTTTGATTGATCATATTTTAGTCATCACTTCCGACCTGACCTGGGTGGTGGGCATGTTTGTCTTTTTGCTGATTTTATTTCATCTGCTTTTTATCGTTATCCACCCGCTGAGTGCGCGCCAGTGGAAAATTGTGGATTATAGCTGGCTGATGCTGGCCTTCATTTCCGTTCTCGGACTAGTGGGGGAGGCCCGGCAATATCGGGCGGAAATCGAACTGCGCAGTGATCAGCGGGCGATGGAGCAAAGCCTTTCCGATGTGCGTGGCTGGTATATTTCCTATCAGGGTTATATCTGTGATCAGGCCCAGAGCCTGAAGAAAATGCCCATGGACCCGGGGCAATATCCGGCTCTGTGCAATTGGCTGGAGGGGCGGATCAATGACATGAATTTGCTGCTGCAAACGGATGAGATGGCGCCCGAAATCACGCCGTCTCTGGCCGATGGCCTTAAAGAATTCACTGACCTGATCCCACAGAAGGAACGCGCCATCCTCAAAAACCGCATCCGCCGTTATCAGGACCGGCGCCAGACCTTCCTTACCAACCTGGCTGAACGGGACCAGACCTATATCCAGCGGATATTACTGATCCTGGCCCCGCTGATGCTGGCGATGGCCATTGCCATACGCATCACCAAAGTCACCGCTGAATTTCGCGACCTCGGCAAGTCCTGATCCGGCCTGAAGGGAGATGCTTACGCTTTGCCAAACATCTTGAGGCGGGCCGGGCGGTTAATCTGCACATTCAGCCATTTTTCGAGATTTTTAAACGGACTGAAATCATATTGGGCTCTGAGCGCATATTGCAGGATGGCCGCCACATTAAGATCAGCAATGCTGAAACGATCCCCCACCAGAAAATTCCGTCCGGCCAAATGACCGTCCAGCACGGCAAGCTTTGGTGTCAATGCCGCGATACAATCCTTAATGACCGTTTCACTGCGCTCTTCCTCACTCAACATATGGCGCTGAATGGCCAGGGTTGTCGCATTTTTTTCGATCTCGGACAGGACAAAAAAAGTCCACTGGAAAATCATCGCTTCTTCCATGGGGTCTTCTGACCATAAAAGCCCCTCGCCATAATTGCGCGCCAGATAAAAATTGATCGCCATGGATTCCCACAGGATAAAATCGCCTTCGGCCAGTGTTGGAATGGTGCCGGTGGGATTCATCGCCAGATATTCTGCGCTCTTGCTGCTGTCGTCAAAAGGACTGGTGGGGATATTTTCATAATCCAGCCCCAATTCTTCCGCCGCCCAGATGACATAATTGGCCCGGGCCTGTTTGATTCCGTAAATCTTGCGCATATCTCTGCCTCTCTCTTTAAAAAATCAATTTTTATAATGACTAGGGTCATAACCTAAGCCTTTATGTATAAGCCCTTTTTTCCCTGTGGCAAAACAGAATATATTTGCCTTGAATGAAATTGCCTCTATGATCAGAAAATGACGTGGAAAAAGTTATTTTATAGTCTCGTGATAATCCCTGTGCTGATAATTTTTACAGTTAACGCGCGTGGAGAAGACGGTCAAATCGCCAAAAAGCTCATCAAGGGGGAGCGTCATAAGGTGATCCGGATCATTGATGGTGATACCGTCATTCTGGACAATCACGCTTCGGTGCGCCTTGTGGGTATTCAGGCCCCGAAAATTGCCCTGGGCCGTCCCGGCTTCAAGGACTGGCCTTTGGGCAAAGAGGCCAAAGCAGCCTTGTCCCGGATGGTATTGGGGCAACATGTGACCCTTTATTACGGGGGGGCCAGACAAGATCGTTATGAACGTATTCTCGCCCATTTATTCCTTGATGATGATCGCTGGGTTCAGGGCATGTTATTAAAGGCGGGTTTTGCCAGAGTATACAGCTTCCCTGACAATCGCTCGATTATAACAGACATGCTACAACGCGAAAAACAGGCCGAAAAGGATCGGCGCGGCATATGGGGCCACGCTTTCTTCCAAAGCCGGCCACAGGAAAATACCCTTGAATATCTTGATAGTTTTCAACTTGTTCACGGCAAAATATTAAATATCGCCAGCGTGCGTGGCACCATTTTTCTTAATTTTGGCCACAACTGGAAAAAAGACTTTACCATCGTCATCAAACCCGCTCAGTACAGGAAATTCGAAAAAGCCGGTATTCATCTTTTATCACTGGAAGATACAACCGTCCGGGTTCGGGGCTGGCTCAGATATTATAACGGCCCGATGATCGAGATCACCCACCCCGAACAGCTGGAACTTTCCTATCAGCCCTGATGCGTTCAGGCCTCTTTGCGCCGCAGGAATGGAACCACTTCCTGTCCCCTTTCCGGGCTATGGGGGATAAGGCGCGACAAGACCCATGATATGGCCGCCATCAGCGCCCCCAGATAAAAAACCAGCGCCGGGCTGAAAAGCCAGATGATGCCAAAAAGCGCCGGAATAATCACGGCAGCGATATGATTGATGGAAAAACTGACACTGCTGGTTCCGGCAATATCCCTGGGGTCGGCTATTTTCTGAAAATAGGTTTTAATGCCAATGGCCATGGCAAATAAAATATGATCCAGCAAGAATAAACCGGCGGCCACCAAAGCATTATCCACCAGCGCATAACCCACAAAGACACCGATCAGTCCGATATATTCAAAACCCAAGGCCCGCCGTTCGCCAATACGCCCGATGAGCCGGCCGATCTTGGGGGCAAAATAAACGCTCAAAACCGTATTCACCATATAAAGCAGGGCAATGTCTTTCACCGCATAGCCGAATTTTTCCACCAGAAGGAAAGAGGCAAATACCATGAAAATCTGCCGCCTCGCCCCACCCATGAAGGTCAGCAAATAAAACAACCAATAGCGCCGACGCAGAAACAGATGTTTATGCTGCACCACATCGGTTTTAAAACGGGGAAAATAAGCCCCGAGGCCCAATATCAGAAACAGGGTCAATGTGGCCATGGACAGGTAAATCCATTTATATTCCACCACCATAAATTCCAGCAAAAGCCATACCAATGCATAAACCCCCAGTGAGGTCATATGGCCATAAGAATACATTTTCCCCAAAAAGGCCGGGGTTTCGCTTTTTTCCACCCATTGCAAAGAAAGGCTGCTGCGGGTGGCTTCAAAATAATGAAAACCCACAGACATCAGGACTGTGGTGGCATAAAGACCATATTCACTGGGAAAAATCCCCGTCAAACCCACCCCCAGACACAGAATAATCAGGGATAATATGGCCAGGCGCTGTTCCTGAATAACCATCAGAACCAGAACCACGCTGAAGGCCAGAAATCCCGGAATTTCGCGCACACTATGCAGCATGCCGATCTGTTCCCCGGTGAATTTCGCCTGCTCCACAACAAAATTATTCAAGAGGACATACCAGACCGCAAAGATCAGGGACATGGCAATACTCATGCCGATTAAAAGCTGTTTGGGTTTTTCCGAGGAATGCGCATCAACCATAATTCACCTGATATTTTTTCAAGGGCACAGACTATCAGGTGAAAGATATGATGCATATCATTTTCACGATCAAAATTAGTTGAATAAAAAAGGCCGGGAAAAACCCGGCCTCCTTTCAAAATTCAAGAATAATTATTCTGCGGGCTGTGTCACTGTGGGAGCCAGCTCCCAGCCAAACAAACCATATATTTTATCCCTGATGCGGGACATGCTGAGGTATAGGGTCGGCACCAAAATCAGGGTCACTGTGGTGGCAAACAATACACCAAAGGCCAGCGATACCACCGTGGGGATCAGAAACTTGGCCTGAACCGAAGTTTCCAGCATCAGCGGCACCAGCCCGATAAAGGTGGTGAATGAAGTCAGGAAAATCGGCCTGAATCTTTCCTCGGCGGAAATTTCAATGGCCTGCATCACCTCATAACCCTTATCCCGCAGCTGATTGATATAATCCATCAACACCAGATTATCATTAATCACAACCCCCATGGCCGCGATAATGCCAAGGATGGAATAGATGCTGATATCCATACCGAGGATAAGATGCCCCAGAATGGCCCCCATATAACCAAAGGGCAGCGCCGTCAGAATGATAAAGGGTTTGAAATAAGACCGGAAGGCAATGGCAAAGAGAACATAGATCACCAACAGACCCTTGGTGAAATTCTGCATAACAGAATTCATAAACTCAGCCTGACCTTCGGACCCGCCGCCAAAATGAAATTCCACATTGGGATATTTCTTTTCCAGAATGGGGAAATAATCCGCCTTCAGCTCATCCTCAATCTTCTGCATTTCGTCCATTTTGGCCTTTTCCAGAGATGCCGTCACCGTCAGGGTTCTTTCCCGGTCCGTACGGCGAATGGAAGTATAAGCCGGTTTATAATCAACCTTGGCCGCGGCCTCAAAAGGCACTTCACTGCCATCTGCGGAACGAATGCGCATTTCATTCATACTATCGAAGGAACGGCGATCTTCCAAAGGCAGGCGAACCCGAACCTTCACATCATCCACCCCGCGCGGCACCCGCTGGACTTCCTGCCCATAAAAGGCCTGACGCACCTGACGGCCGAGCTCACCCAGGGAAAGACCCAGATTTTCCGCGCTGGGCAATAAGGATAAGACCGCTTCCGACTGGGCTGAATCAGCCGTATCGGTCACATAATAAATCGCATCATAGGTGGCCAGCTTGGCTTTGAGGTCTGCCGCCGCCAGTTCAATCTGATCCCGGTCCGCAGAGGACAGGCGCAAGCGCAGACCTCTGGCATTCCCATTAAAGGTATTATCAAAGCTGATATCCTTGGCATCGGGGAAGGCGGGGGTGAGTTCACGCCAGCGTTTGGTAATATCATCGGTGCTGATGGAGCGGCCTTCCGCCGGTTCCAGCGACATATAGGCCCGCGCCGATCCCCGGCTGGCAAAAGCCATCGTGCTTTTGAAGATTTTCACACCGGGATATTTTTCTTCCATTTCTGCCACAACCTGAGCCGAAGATTTTTCCAGTTCCTTGGCCGCTTTTTCAATGGATGAAAAAGGCGCGCCCGGCGGGAACGTAAATTCAGCCCGGATAAAATCCTGGGGAATGGATGGCTGGAAGGCGAAACCGACCAAGCCACTGCCCTGCAGCCCCACGGCCACAAAGATGAAGAAGGACACAAAACAGCTTAAGGTAAAGGTTTTATGTTTCAAAGCACGATCCAGAAACGGGCGATAAAATTTTGAAATCGCCACATTCAGGAATGCATCCGCCTTGGCACGCGCCTTATTAACCCATTTTGTCAGGCCGATCCAGGTAAAGAAATTGGCCAGAAATCCTGGTTTTTCTTCACCGCCATGACGCAAATGCGCCGGCAGGATCAACAGGGATTCCACCAATGAAAAAATCAGGGCCAATGTTACCACCACCGGGATCACATAGGTGAACTGCCGGGTGGTTCCGGGCACAAACATCATTGGCAGGAAAAAGATAATCGTTGTCAGAGCCGAGAAGATCACCGGTTTCATCACTCTGGTAGAACCCAGAACCGATCCTTTTCTACCGGAAATACCGCGCTGGTTTTCCCGGTGAATATTTTCCCCCACAATGATGGCATCATCAACCACAATACCAAGGATCAGAATGAAAGAGAACATGGTCAGCATGTTCAAGCTCACCCCCGTATAAGGCATGATGAACAACGCCCCCATAAAGGACACCACAATGCCCAATACCACCCAGGCCGCAAGCCTGGGGGTGAGGAAAAGCATCAGGCCCACAAAAACCAGCGCCAGACCGGACAGGCCATTATTCAACAGGGTCGAGGCCCGGCTGCTAAAACCTTCGGAATTGTCATTCACCAATACCGCATCCACCCCTTCGGGCAGGCCGGGTTTCAGTTTTTCTTCCATATAATCAAGCACGGCGCGGCTGATGGCCACCACATTGGGGTTTTCCGCCGAATGAACCTGAAACATGACCGCTTTTTTACCATTCACATGGGCCATAAATTCATCTTCGGTAAATCCATCCACAACCGTGGCCACGTCTTTCAGAAGCACTCGTGTGCCATCCTCATTGCGCAGAACCACGATATTTTCAAAATCCTCCCCCGTATAGGCCTGGCCCCGGGTCATGATCTGAATTTTACCGGCCTCATTATCCACCTTACCGGCGGGCATATTGACAGACGTGCGCGAAATGGAGCTGGCCACTTCATCAAAGGTAAGGCCGTATTTCTGCAACTGGTTCTCGGAAATTTCAATGGAAATCTCATAAGGGCGTGATCCATTAATCTCAACAGTACTCACACCCGGCAGCGCCGCCAGCTCATTACGGGTTTTGCGGCCCAATTCCTTCATTTCCGCTTCGGGAAGATCCGCCACAATCGCCAGACTGATCACTTCATTGGTAAAGCGCCACTGGCTGACGATGGGCCGTTCGGACAGGCCGGGGAAAGTATTGATGGAATCCACCCGAGATTTGATCTCATTCAAAAGCTTCTGAATGTCATAATCATCAATGGCCTCAACCACCACAGATCCCACCCCTTCGCGGGCGCGGGCAGTAATGCGTTTGATGCCTTCAAGGTCATAAATGGCCTCTTCGATACGGATCACGATCCGCTCTTCCACCTCTTCCGGGCCCGCCCCCAGATAATTGACGGTCACTTCAACAAAATTGGGTTTCACACTGGGCCAGGATTCTTTGCCGATCTGAACCGTGCCGACAATGCCGCCAATCAGCAGCACAGCCATCAACAGGTTGGAAGCAACCGGATTATTCACAAACCATTTTACAATATCATTCATGACGACGCTCCTTCCACTGCAAGAATAGCCGGTGCCTGATTATCTTCCATCTGAACCTTGACCAAAAGACCATCAACCGCCAGACCGAGCTGTGATAAACAAACCACATCCCCCGCTTTCAAACCTTCCGAAATCACCACATGATCGCGGTTCACTTCGGCCACTTTGACCATGCGGGTGCGGAGTTTGTCATTCTCATCCACCACCAATACCCGGTCGCCCTGACGCAGAACCTCGCGTGGCAGGGTAATGACTTTTTTCAGGCTGCGGCCTTCGATCCGGGCCGAAACAAACTGACCGATGCTGGCGGGGCTGCCGTCTTCAAGGGATTTCAACTGTTCACCCTTCAATTCAGCCACCACATAAAGTACGCGGGTTTTGGTATCAATCACACCTTCGGAGCGCACAATCATGCCGTTCCAGCTGTTCTGTTTGTTGGCAAACTGGCCGGTCAGGGTCACTTTCAGCTTATCCGCGCCGCTTTGCAAACGTGCCATGTCAAACTGGCCGAGATCCCGGTTGGACAGGGGCAGACGCACTTCCAGTATTTCGGTGGAATAATATTTACCCAATTTTGATCCGGGGCTGACAAACTGGCCAAGGTCAACGGTTTTTTCCGTCATCAGGCCGGTGAAAGGCGCACGAATGGTTGCCCGTTCCAAATTCAGCTCTGCGGTCTTAAGATTGGCTTCAGCGGCTTTCACCTTGGCTCTGGCATCCGCAAGCTGAGGTTTGCGCAAAGTAAGGTCGGAGGCTTCCCCCTCACCCAGCATTTCCCATTCTGATTTTGCCAGGGCGGCTTCGGCTTTTTCCTGTTCCAATCGCTGGCGGCTTTCGGTGACCCGGGCTTCGGCAGAAATCACCGCATATTCATAATCACGTGGATCAATGCGCAGGATAACCTCACCCTTGCCAAAACGGCCCCCGGCGACAAATTTATCCGATACATAGGTGATCTGGCCCGATACCTGTGGCACCAGTTCAATCACCTGTTTGGATAAAATGGTGCCCTGACTTTTCACCGTCAGGGAGACATCACCGGTGGTGGCCGTCACCGCGCGAACTGAACGGGCCAGTTCCTCTACTTCTTTTTTCTCAGGTTCGGGTTTAGCCTTGACCAATACGATGCTGAGGCCTGTGCCGACCAACAAGACCAGTAAGGCCGGCCAGATTTTCTTAAAGAAACGACCCACAGCCGAAAAAATACGGTTTATACGGGAACTACTCATGATGCTTTTCCTTCTTTTTCGACCTTGCTCAAGATCGTTTCATTGTTATTTCTGGCCTGAGTATCTTCCGAATGTGTAAAGTCACCACCCAAAGCAAGGTGAAGTGCAATACGATTATTAATTCTTTGTTTTTTAATCAGCAATAATGCGCTCTGCTGCGCCAGACTTTGTCTTTGTGATTCCAGCAGAACCGATATTTTAATCAGTCCCTGACTATATTGATCCAGCGCCACGGCCTCGGCCGCGATGGCATTTTCAGCCGCCTTGGCCGTAAAACGTACCCGTTCTTCAAAGGCTTTGTCACTGGACAGGGCATCTTCAACTTCTTTAAAAGCCGCCAGCAATGTTCTGGCAAAGGCCTGTTTTTCCGCCTCGAAACGGGCCTGTTCGGCTTTTGCACCATAACGCAGGCGCCCGCCTTCAAATAAAGGCTGGGTAATGCCACCGACCATATTCCAGAAAATATTGTCAAATTTCAAAAGGTCGGAAAATTTATCCGTGGAATTGTTGCCGCTGGCGGTCAGTTTGAAACTGGGCAGCAGGGCTTTTTTTGCCGCATCGGTGGAATAGCTTGCCACCAGCAGTCGGGACTTTGCCGCCTGCAGATCGGGGCGGCGCTCCAATATATCGGATGGCAGACCGGCCGGGACCGCAGAAATAATCTCAGGCAAATCACCGCTGATCTTAAAGCTCGCCGAAGGATAACGTCCCGCAAGAATTTCCAGCGTGCGTTTGGCCTGTGCCAAAAGATTTTCCCGGTTGCTTAAAGAGGATCGTGATGCCTCAAGATTGCTCAATGTCAGGCGCAGATCAAGACCGGAGGACAGCCCCCGGTTAAACCGGTTGCGCACGATACGGACCGTGCCTTCATAACTATCTACGGTGCGTTGCGCCAATTCCTGCTGGGCGCGGGCTTCAACCACATCAAACCAGGCCTGTGAGACCTGTGCCGCCAAAGACAATCTGGCACCCATAAAATCATAACGCGCCACATCATAACTTGCGGCGGCAGAAGATTTCTGATCCGAAAGACGGCCCCACACATCCGCTTCCCAGCGCGCCGTCAGCCCCAGTGAAAGTTCATTATTCGTGGTGTTGGGGTTGCTGCGGCGGGTGCGGCTGGCATCAAATCCGGCTTCCAGCGTGGGCAGAAGGCTGGCTCCACTCACCCGCACATTATGGGACGCGGCCTCCATACGAAAGGCCGTTTCTTTATAATTGGGGCTGTTTAGGAGGACTTCATCCACAAATGACGACAGAGCCGGTACTTGAAAATCATCAAGCCAGCCATCGCGCACCATCATAGATCCGCTATTGCCCGAAGATTGCGCATCGCTCTTCCAGGAGCTTCCCATTTGTTCAGCCACACTTTGGGAAATTGGAAGATTTTTATCTACACTCGCAACCGTACTACAAGAGGCCAAAGCCAGAGTCGAAACGGTTACGACCAATTTATTTATTTTTTTCATCACATTTCTTTCGCATTGCCCATTCTTTTTATTCGGGCGCCCTTGTTTTTTATATGGGCATATGCAGTTCATTTTTAAAGTTGTGATATCTTCCGAAAACCAAGATACGCAATAGCCTTTAAAAAAGCCATAGGCTCAAAGCAGGCTGATCTCAATTTTCCCGCGTTTCATCGCAAAAAAACCACGATGAACGCAAAGATACAGATAATCAAATATATACCGGCTAATCCACACAGGTAAAAACTACAGGAGAACTAAAGACTAAATTATACCACACTCAGATGTTTCAGAACATCCCCCTCCGGCGAAAAGCAAACCGCATTCAGGCTTCCGCCACGACCACTTCCCCCGTCCAGTGTGGCAATCACAGACTTGTCCATACACAGGCCTTTATTCATATGGTCATAGCCCCGAACCACTTTTCGAAAGCCGGAAAAAGGGGCCTCAATTTCATTAAAACGCCCATTATCCCACCAGAAATTATCCTTTTGCATGCTCAAAGGGCGACCGGGATCCACCGAGGCATGGACAAATAATAACTTGCCCTCCCGGGTAAAGGCTGCCCGCCTGAGACTGCTCATCAAATTGCCATGGCCTTCTCTGTCATGCAGGGCGCGGCGCAGGCCATTGGTCCATTTTGAAATAGACAGGGTGCCTTCAAAGCTGATGGCACGCGCCACATTCTCGCGGGTGCCATAAGCCTCAATCACCGATCCCATACCATGATCCAGAAGCCACGCCATCACCTCAGCCGGGTTGGGCGCAAACTGAAGCTGCAATAATTTGGTAAACATTTCTTCGCGCGCCCCCCGCAGATAAATAAAGTCATCCGGCATAAAAACCGCGGGCAAAGACATAACCCGCCGTCGCCACATCAACATTTCATCCATGGTTTCCAGTATGGTGGCAGATGGGCCAAAAAAATTACCCAGATAGACAATCTTGTCGCCGCGGCGAAAATTATCCAAAATTTGCCGGTGCAACTGCTGCAACAAGGCAACCTCGCCATGAATGGCGCCCAGCGCCCAGATCCGTCGGGCGCCGTTTATGCAGCCAAATTTTTCAGAATCCATATTGGAAAGGTCAATTGCCTTCATTAAATCCATTCCTGAACAAAAATTTTACCCCGATAAATATCGTAAATATTTCTTTAAGACACTATTCTATACGATGCAAAACCTAACGGTGCAAAACTAAAATAAAAAAGAGCCTGAATTAGGGCAGAACCCTAACGGCAGACTCTTTTTTTAATTTCAGAAAGACAGGTCTTTAATTTCAGAGAGACCGATCTTTAATTTCGGAAATTTCAGAAAAACGGATCGGGTTTTAGGCCGCCGTCATAACCTCTTCCAGACGGTTCATGGCTTCTTTTTCACCAATTTCCTCCACCGCAGCCACTTCACGGGCCAGGCGGCTGACCGCAGATTCATAAATCTGGCGCTCACTATAGGATTGTTCGGTCTGATCGCCGGAACGATAAAGGTCCCGAACCACTTCCGCCAGAAGGATTAAATCACCACTGTTGATCTTGGCTTCATATTCCTGAGCACGTCTGCTCCACATGGTACGCTTGATCCGGGCCTTGCCTTTTAAGGTGACAAAAGCCTTATCCATGGTGGCCTGGGGGGACAGGCTGCGCATGCCGGTAATCACGGCTTTGTTTGTGGGTACCCTCAAGGTCATTTTTTCGCTTTCAAAGCGAATAACATAAAGTTCCAGCGTCATGCCGGCCACTTCCTGTTTTTCAATGTCCGTGATAATACCAACGCCATGTTTTGGGTAAACTATATTTTCTCCGACTGAGAATTCTAAGGGTTGTACTTTTACCATTTCGAGAAAAAATCTCCAATCTTTACTGATTGTTCTATACCTGTTGGACAAATACGCAACCATATATGCCGCCCAAAATGAACAAAAAATGTTACCATAAAAAGGCCATAACCTTATTTCGCAAAATTATTTTGCATCAATATAGCGCCCCCCGATTTCAATAAAATCACGGTTCACTATGGTTAAAAAAACCTTTATTCTTCCCAGAATCACAAATAAACCTGTGGTCAGCTTTTACCCCTAATCTGACGCTTCAGGCCCCTTCATCCGGAATTCAAGATATGAAACAAAAACTTAACATTTTTTGCTTCATCTTCATCTCAATGGCTATATTGTATCATAAATTTCAGTAAAAATCCACCCCCTAGACTTTTCGCTGTCTTTAAGCCGCCTGAAAGGCCGCATTATTTCGCATCCGAACCGAATAAGACCCTGAAAAATTCACCGGAAATATTTTGTAAGATAATTGAAACATTCCCTGCTGAAAGGGGCATATTATCAAGGACGGACTTCGGATTTGATATTTTTTTCCATAAAAAAACCAGCCTGCGGGAGAGGCTGGTTTTTCATAAAGATTTTAAACTTCAGCTGCCGCTGCCGGGTTTTTCGCTGAAATATTTTTTGAATTTGTCGTCTTCAGCCTGCACATCATCCGCACCGTCCATCGGCTCAAGCTTTTCTGTAATATTGGGCCAGATGGCGGAATATTTCTCACCCAGTTCCACCCATTTTTCCAATCCGTCTTCCGTATCAGGCAGGATGGCCTCTGCCGGGCATTCCGGTTCACACACCCCACAGTCGATACATTCGTCAGGGTTGATGACCAGCATATTTTCCCCTTCGTAAAAACAATCGACCGGGCAGACCTCCACACAATCGGTATATTTACACTTGATACATGCCTCAGTGACAAGATAGGTCATCGAGCTCTCCTTATAATTTCCACCCCAGCCTGTGCGGGTATTGCTAATTCATCTTTGCGTATAACATTTTTTAAAATTGACACAAACGAAAAACAACAATTGTATGATTGATCCGCTTTTCTGAAGCGGCCGTATCTTTATTTCAGCTGCATCTGCTGCATTACTTTTTTCCTGATCGCCCCGCTATCTTTATCAGACACATATAAAAGGCCCGCGACCCGGCGCATGAGGTTGGCTTCAAAGTCATCTTCCTTGCCGTCCGCAAAAACCACCTGCCAGAGCATTTCCATGATATGAAGACGGCCTTCCTCGTCAAAATGATCTTTGATTTTCCGGGTATAGCCCAAAATCTGATTGGAATTATCCTGTTCAATTTTGGCAGCCTCCAGCAATTCTCGGGCATCACCTAAAGAAAGGTCAAACTTTTTAATCAGGATTTCTTCAATATGCGCCTCTTCCGTGGCGGAAAATTTTCCATCATGAACCCCCACCTCAACCATCAATGTGGCGGCCGCGAGCTTCTCATCCTGAAGAATTGTATTCTGTGTCGCCCCCGCTTTGGGTGCATTATTTCCAAGCAGTGCGCCCAGCTTTTTTAATATGGACATGTTTCTTCCTTTCAGCCCTCATGAAATACAACGGTGAATATGCCAAAGGTGATAGCGCAGCAGGATTAAAAATCAAAGGATTTTTCGATGAATTATACTTTACTTCAGAAGAGCCTGACCAAACATGGTTGTGATTTGCTGTGCCATATCATCCCGGATTGCCTCACATTCCAGTTTTTCACTGAGTGGCCCGCTGAGCAATAATGTGGCAAAACCATGGACCATGGACCACAGGCCGATCTCGGCCACCAGGGGGTCAATGTCCCGGGCTTCGGGCAGGGCCAGACATTCACCCACCACATCACAAAGCCCCTGACGGGAAATTTCCATGGCTTCCTGCATTTGGGGATATTTTTCCGGTTCGCTTAAAAGATGTTCAAACATCAGCTTGAAATAAGCCGGATTTTCCCGGGCAAATTCAATATAAAGCACCCCGAGACTGTTCAGGCGCTGAAACGGGTCTTTTTCCACGCTTTTCACCTGTTCCATCTTTTCCGTCAGGCGCTGAAAACCTTCGGTCTTAAGCACCGCAATCAATTCATCCTTATCTTCAAAATGACGATAGGGTGCGGTTTGCGACACACCAGCCTTGCGCGCCAAAGCCCGCATGCTCAGTTCCTGAACACTGCCCTCTTCCAACAGCGCCAAAGCAGAATTAATCAGCGTTTCCCGCAGATTGCCATGATGATAACCATGTTTCTTGCAACAAATGTCTTTAAGATCAACACTCACTATACCATTCCTTACAGACCTGTGCCCATATTAAGCCATGGACAATCATCCCTCATGCCCATCATCCATATTAAAGTTTACACTGTCAATTTATTTATAAAACACTGGTTTTTTTCACGCAGATGGAAAACTGTCTCTGTCAGATAGGCACAAAGCCCCAGATGGAATCTAAGCGCCAAATCAGCTTTTTAAGCTTTCACGCTCTCGCCATTGTTTTCGCAATTGCGCCACCGGGGTTTGAAAAATCGCGCCAGAAATTTTCCATGACTTAATCCGGTCTGTACGAAAATGCCTGAAACCCTGTCTTTTTTCGCACCATGCCACGATAAGCCTGACCATTTCGAAATAAGCAATGGCAATGGGCCAGATTAGTCTCTCGCTTTCATGGCCCTCAGCATCTTCATAGGTGATATGGAGTTTTTGGCGGCTGCGAATGAATGACCTGAGCTGCTGCATATCAATGGCATCCACTTTATTTTCATGCATTTTCGGGGCCATGCTTAGACTGTCTAGCATTAGGGGCCGCATATCCTGTGGGATAACATCCCTGATTTTCGAAATAAAATCCCGGGCGCCTTTTGTAAGTTCCGGGTCCCCCTGATTTGCAACCCACTGGGCCCCCAACAGGGCCGCGTCCAGTTCATTCTGCATCAGCATCAAGGGTGGCATGTCATAACTGCTGTCCAGCACATATCCAATACCGGCTTCGCCTCTGATGGGAATTTGCTGCACCATCAAATCGGCAATATCCCGGTAGATTGTGCGGGTGGAAGTCTCCAGCTCCTCCGAAAGCTGTTGGGCCGTAACGGGATGCCTTGTTGCACTTCTGAGAATTTGAATGATTTGAAACAAGCGATCGGCACGTCTCATTCCTGGCCTCCATTGAATAACCCCTGCTGTTTATGTCAGTAGTATGGCAGCAGGGGGTATCGGGCAAGTAAATTATGCCACATCCATTTTCGGGAGTGTTTTCTGAAAGCCCTTGATGGCACAAACCCGCTCAAGCCAGTTCGTAATCTCAGGCTGTGATGGTGTCGCCCCGGCCAAAGCCAGATGGGTAATGCTGCTGGCCAGTGACAGGTCTGCAATCGTGGGACTATCCCCACTGAGGAAAGCGCGGCCTTTTAATCCATCGCTCAAAATCCGGGACAATTCCTCCATCGCTTTATGGCCACGGCTGATGGCCTCCTGATTATTTTCTTCGGGCATAAAGACCGTATAAAGCACAATATCCACAACAGCCGGGCTTAAGCGGCATTGCCCCCAGTCCAGCCATTGTTCCACCGCTGCCCTGCGGCTGAGCTCCTTTGGATACCATTGTTCAAGATCATGTTTCAGGCATAAATACCGGAGAATAGCGTTCGATTCATGGATTTTAACGTCCCCGTCCAAAAGGGTGGGAATCTGGTGATTGGGATTAATGGCCAGATATTCCGGTGAGAGATATTCCCCTTTTTCCATTGCAACATGAACCGCCTCATAGGGCAGTTCTGCGATTTCCAGCAATGCCACTACCCGGCGCGCATGCTGTGAAACGGGGTAAGTGTATAATTGATACATGTATTTTCTCCTGCATATTTTATTAAGATGCGGAGCATAACAAAGGCCTGCTGACAGCATTATGTCAGCAGTGACTGGAATTTTTAATTTAGATAAAATCATGGATCGGACAGACCCGTTCCCCAAGGCCCGGCTTGGCCCTGAATAATCTCAAGGCACCAACAGCAGCATATTGTCTTCAAAAGAAAAACTTTTCAGAGCACTCAGGAAATTCATGCCGAGCAGGGAAACCGGAAGATCTCCCTTTTGCGATATGGAGGCCTGAATCTGGTCGACCTGAATGGGGCCGAGGCGTATTTCGTCCAGACGGACCAGGGCCTTTTTGCTCAGTCCCGCCGCGGTGCGGTAGGTGTGATTATAGTCGAGATATTCCGGGTTCAGCCCCACCCGTTCCGCATCCTCAAAACTCAGGGAAATATGACTGGCGCCCGTATCCACCACAAAAGCCACCGGACGGTCATTGACCATCAGTTCCACCCAATAATGGCCGTCCTGATGACGCGGTACCCGGACAATTTCTGAATATTGACCTTTTTGCGTGCCAAAGGCGGCAGGATTATTTTTTTGGCCCAATATTCGGTCCACAAAAACATCCGCCCCCAGCCCCACGGCCAGAGATACAAAGAGTGCAAAAATCAGAATTTTCACCGGATTATTCATCTATCATCCCTTGATCACAAAACACCATAGGCGCATCCGGTTAAAAGGATTTTAAATTTACATAGAATGATAGGGGTTTCGCCGCACGCGCCTGCATTCGAGCTTCATTGATGCCCCCTCTCATTCCCGGCTTGGGCAGAAATTCAGCCAATGCGAAGCTGACATCAAAGATGGCTTTTTTGATCTGACTGGTTTCCCTCTTTCGAGGGAATGAGGAAGGCGTGTAGAGGGGGGTCAGGGAATAGAAGGCCTTGGGGTCAGACTTTGGGATCAGACTTTGGGGTCAGACTCTGGGAACAGACTCTGGGATCAGACTCTGGGAACAGACCTTGGGGATCAGACCCTAATCTTCCATCACGTCACGTAATTTATCAAGGGCGCGGCGTTCGGCCTTGGTCGGGCGGCCTGCACCCTTGTCGCGCGGGGCGACTTTTTCTTTTTCCGCCTGGGCCTGAACCGCCGGGGGCGGGGTCAGGTCTTCGTAAAGCTTTTGTGCTTCCAGTGCCGGGCCGCGGCGCTGACCCAGAGCCCGGACTTTTATAATACGGATCACATCCGCCTTGGCAAACGTCAAAATGTCGCCGGCTTTTATCAGAATATTGGCCTTGCGCAATATCTGGCCATTCTGGCGCACCTTACCGGCCCGGCATATTTTAGTGGACAGGGATCTGGTTTTGAAAAAACGGGCATGCCAGAGCCAGATGTCTATGCGCTGGGTGGGTCCCGTTTCTTTCATATGCGATCCTTCGGGAAATTATTTCCGCGCTTTTAGCTGTTCCTTCAGCCCGGCCAGCGCCGCAAAAGGATTATCGGGATCAAGCGGGGCCGGTTTGGCGGCACGTTTTTGCGGATTCTGCCCACGCCCCTTGGGCGCGGCACGATTGGCCGCTTTTTTATGCTGAAACTTGCCTTGGGGGCGGGCCTGCATTTTGCCCTGGGGCCTGCCATTCGCCGCCGGTTTTCTCTCCCCCGTCGTTCTGTTATTGCCGCGACGATGGGCCTGATCGGGCTGATGAGAGAAAAGCATTATTTTTTCAACTTCTTTCTCGGCTTCTTCTTTCTCGGCGTCTTCTGTCCGGGCTTCCTTCTCACCCTCTTCTTCGGCGCCTTTTGCAGCGGCCTCTGAGGGTTTTTCAGAAGTTTTTTCTTCTGTCGGTGCGGCTTCTACAGGTTTTTCAGAAGGTTTTTCTGAAGGTTTTTCTGAAGCTTTTTCTACAGCTTTTTCTTCTGGCGGATTCCCGGCCTTTTCAGCCGGTTTCGGCGAAGGCGCATCTGTGTTTTCTTCGGCTTTGACTTCTGGCTTTTTCCCCGCCTCAGCCGCCTCTTTTTTAGCCCTTTTGGCGGCAATATCTGCGGCCTCTTCCGGGCTGTATTCTTTGCAGACATAACCCAGATAAGCCATGATTTCTACAAAATCATCGCCACTGGTCCCCACCAGACTCATCAGGTCAGGATTGGGCGGGAACGGCCCTTTCAGGGAAACCTCACGCGCCGCATTGGCCAGACGTTCCAGCATATCAAGGCGCACGGCATTTTTACCCACCACCCGGTAGCCCGAGACTTCATAAAAAACCCTGTGGGCATTTTCATCAATCTTGATGGTACAAAGACCGGCAGTGGGAATATCCGGCAGATTTTTCATATCATTAAACAAAGCCCAGAGATAAAGCCTGAGCATGGCCGGTGCCGGTTTGAGCAGCGCCGGAATATAAAGACTGGCGGCCCCGAGCCAGACACCGAGCTTCTTGATCTGAAAACGGCCATCCCGATCCACTTCTTTCAAGTCACGGGCAATGAGCCTGCGGGGAATGGTGCCAAGCTTTTCCACCATCTGAAAGGCGATGCCGCGGGCCATGCCGCCGATCATTTCGGCACCTTCGGCATCTTTGGCCCCGTTCACCGCTTCATTCATGGCAAAGAGTGGCGCCAGTATTTCGGCGATATGACTGCTGAGCCAGCGATCAATACGGCCCTGCACCAGCGCGTATGCGTCCCCTTGCAGGATACTGGATGGCATCACAGTGGCTTTGGGGGTGAGGATCGTTGGCCCCTTGGCCACATTCGCCATTGCAATACCGCGCCAGTTGATGGTGGAGCGGATCAGCGGGTTGCCAAAAATCAGGCTGAGTTCCCCGTCTTCACACTGGGCAAATTCCTCGGCCCGTTTCTTCACCTCATCCGCAAGCACCTTGTCGGCGGCACTGCGGAGCAATTTGCTGTCTTCCACGAAAGCTGCCGGATCTTCTTTGAACTGGAACCCTTCCAAGGTACCGATAAAATGGCTTTCCACATATATGCTGCCATCGGTATCAATATTGGCCATTAATTTTCCTTTTTGGCGTAATTCTCTCATGAGAACCGAAATACGCCGGTTAACAAATTTCTGTGTCAGTCTTTCATGTAGCGCATCTGACAGCCCATCTTCAAGTGATCTTGTATGTTCCTGCCAGAATTTTGCATCTTCAAGCCAGTGTGAACGATGTGAAATATACGTCCAAGTGCGAATATGTGCAAGTCTGGATGACAGGGCATCAATGCCCCCGTCGATTCGTGTCAGCGGTTTGATTTTTTGCTGGAGCCAGTCATGGGAAAGACAGCCCTTATCCGCTGTAATCTGCCGAAAAACCTGCCGCAACAGCTTCACATGTTCATCGTCGGAAACCGTCAGAAAATCTGGAATTCCGCAAATATCCCACAGCATTTTCAAGGCCGCCGGGCCACCAAGGCGCTCACGGATGGCCTTGTCCTCCAGCAATCTGCGCAGCGCCATTAAATCGGTATTTTCCATTGTTCTGGTCAGGCCGGGTCGCTCCGGGGCGGCTTCGAGGCTGCGAATCAGGGCGGTGGCATGGCCATAGTCCAGGTTTCTGTTGCGCCATTCCAACACGGTGAGCGGGGCAAATTCATGATTTTCCACCGCATAGATCATGGCGTCCGACATACCGCTCTGATAATCCGCCCCTTCGGTAAGGCAGCCAAAACTGCCGTTATTCATATGGCGGCCCGCCCGACCGGCAATCTGGGCCACTTCGGAGGGCATCAGATCGCGCATACGCCGACCGTCAAATTTCTGGGTGGCGGCAAAACACACATGGTCGATGTCCATATTCAGCCCCATGCCAATAGCGTCCGTGGCCACCAGAAAATCCACATCACCATTCTGATAGATTTCCACCTGTTTGTTGCGGGTTCTGGGGCTTAAGGACCCCATGACCAGAGCCACACCGCCCTTTTGGCGACGAAGCATTTCCGCATACCCGTAGACATTGGCGGCACTGAAGGTGATCAGGGCCGTGCGCCGCTTAAGGCGGGAGAGTTTTTTCGGATCCACATAGGTAAGTTCTGAAAAACGGGGCCGGGAAGAAAATTGCGCCTCCGGCACCAGACGCTGGATCAGGGGGCGAATGATCTCGGACCCTAAAAACATGGTTTCCTGGGTGCCGCGCGCCCTGAGCAGACGGTCGGTAAACACATGGCCCCGTTCCGGATCGGCGGCCAGCTGAATTTCATCCACCGCGAGGAAAGCCACCGACTTTTCCACCGGCATGCTTTCCACGGTACAGACCCACCAGCGCGGATGCCGGGGAATGATTTTTTCTTCTCCGGTGATCAGGGCCACCGTATTTTTACCGCCGGGATTGGACGGCATATTGACAATCCGGTCATAGATTTCCCGCGCCAATAGCCTCAGTGGCAAACCGATCATGCCCGTCGCATGGCCCATCATACGTTCCACCGCCAGATGGGTTTTGCCTGTATTGGTGGGGCCGAGAATGGCGTGGATATGGCTTTGTGTATCCACGGCCCTGTTGGAAAGGTTTTTCATATGCTTTTCTTACAACAAATGGTTTTACAACAAATGACCGGACCGTTTTTTCTTGGTTTTCAGATAATGGTCATTATGCGCATTGGAAGGAAAGCTGTGTTTGATACGTTCCTTCACTTCAATGCCGCATTCTTCCAGACCCGATACTTTCAGCGGGTTATTGGTCAGCAGACGCACGGCCGAAAAACCCATGATTTTCAACATTTGCGCCGCCGGTTCAAAAATGCGTTCATCCGCATAAAAGCCCAGTCGTTCATTGGCATCCACCGTATCAAAACCCTGATTTTGCAGGGCGTAGGCCCGAAGTTTATTGATCAGGCCAATGCCGCGGCCTTCCTGCGCCAGATAAAGCAAAACCCCGCCACCGGCCTGGTCCATATGACGAATGGCCCCGCGCAATTGTTCGCCGCAATCACATTTGAGCGACCCCAAAAGATCGCCGGTAAAACATTCCGAATGAATGCGGGTCAACACCGGATCATGACGGTTGGGATCGCCAATCAAAAGGGCAAAATGTTCCGTGCCGCCATCATCGGGGCGAAAGGCCACCATGGTGACTTTTTCGGCCCCCGCCAGCGGCACCGGGGCCGCACTCACCTGCTTCAGGCCCGCCGCATCATTCTGATCAAAGTCCAATATGTCCGCCACATCCACATACAGAAGGTCTCTTTCTGCGGCCCAGCTTCTGGCATCTTCAACCGTTATGGGGGTGGAAAACAGCGCGGCGGGCAGCATCCGGGCAATCTTGCATAATTTCAGACCCGCTTCATGAAGATTTTCCGCACAAATGTCCGCCGTCTGAAACGGCCCCATCATCGGATTTTGCAGATCATCCGCCGGGTCGGCCATGGCGCGGATCATATCTTCTGTCATTTGGGGGGTGCGTTTAACCAGTGATACTGTGCCCGTACGCGGCGGAATATGCAGGATATTGGCCCGGCTGCCGCTCAGCCCCACCATAAAATCCTGATCCGAAAAGGAAGACAACCGTTTGAGCCAGCCCTGAGCCAGCCGTTCCGCCGCCATCATAATCACCGCTCGCGGCCCATGCCCCAATATCACCGGCAAGGCCCGGCGCAAATCCGAAGCCGCCCGCTCCACCGATACGATTTTATGATTTATTAGCCCATACCGTCTTTTAGTCATTGAAGCCGACCGCCCTTGCCCCATATAATATATTAAATTCAACGTTAAACATGCTATATATAGTGTGAGATAAGAAAAAAATACAGGATTAACAAGATGGCGCAAAATTATACTGTTCTTTTGGTGGATGATGATGAGGACCTGCGCTCCACTCTGGCAGAACAATTAACCTTCCACGAAGAATTTATCATTGCCGAAGCCGCCAGCGGCATGGACGGGCTTAAAGCCGCCAAAGAAGGCAATTTTGATCTGATCGTATTGGATGTGGGTCTGGAGGATCTGGACGGACGCGAGGTTTGCCGCATGATGCGCAAGGCCAAAATTCAGGTTCCCATCATCATGCTCACCGCCAATGACAGTGATGCGGACATGATATTGGGGCTTGATGCGGGGGCCAATGATTATGTGACCAAACCCTTTAAGTTCGGCATTCTTCTGGCCCGGATTCGCGCTCACCTGCGTCAGCATGCCATCAGCGAAGATGCCTCTTTTGCCATCGGGCCTTATATTTTCAAACCCGGCGAAAAAACCCTCAACCATAAAGAAAGTGGTGAGCTTATCCGCCTGACGGAAAAAGAAACCGCAATCCTGAAATATCTTAAACGTTCGGACGGCGCCCCCATCAGCCGGGATGTATTGCTGGATGAAGTATGGGGCTATAATGCGGGGGTCACCACCCATACGCTGGAAACCCATATTTATCGCCTGCGTCAGAAAATTGAACCCAATCCGTCTCAGGTACAGATCCTCATCACCGATCAGGGCGGCTACCGGCTGGCGGATTAAGGGCAATGGCAAACAGACCCTCTCAATGGGCTGGACTTTAGGGCAAGACTGCTATATCTAGCGCTTTATGAATTATGAGATCTGTTTCAGCCGCCGTTTTTCCATGAGCCACCGCTTGTTCAATATCAAGAACAGCCGGTGTTACGTTCCGCACGGCCATAATGAATATGTGAAAGTCCATCTCAGCCGGCCTGAAGGGGATCGCCTGGACGGCTCGAAAAATATGATGGCGCCCTTTGCCAGCCTGAAAAAAGTCTGGCATCAATGGATTGATGATCATGTGGATCATACAATGCAACTGTCATCACAGGACCCGCTGCTGAATTATTTCAGGGAACATGAGCCGGAAAACCTCAAACATATTATGATCACCCCCGGCGACCCCACCACCGAAGTGCTGGCGGCTTTATTCCTGTCCAAAATCAATATTATTTTAAAAGATCAGGGGCTGGGCATTCACTGCCACCGCATCGAAATTGAAGAAACCCCCACCAATACAGTGGCCTTTTCGGGCAATCCCGATGATGTGATTTGCACCGACCAGTATGAAAATGGCGACAGGCGCTGGTGGAAACGGGCGGATATGTCCATCAATGACCTTGATCTGTAATCCTGAATGGGGCTATCCTGCATTCATCAATTAAACAGGATTATTCTATGACGGGCATTCTGATCACCGCCGCCGGTAAACGGCTGGGCAAAGCCATGGCGCTTCATCTGGCACGTCAGGATTATTATATCTATCTGCATTATCATTCCGGCAGGGAAGAAGCGGAAGATACCCTTACCGAAATACAGGCCCATGGGGGCGAGGGTGAAATTCTTCAGGCCGACCTGTCCGATTTTGCGGCGGCTGAAAATCTGGTCCGGCAGTGCAATAATCCGGCCCACCCCCTGCGCCATATTATCAATAATGCTTCGCGCTTTGTGGCGGATGAGGCGGATAATTTTACCGAAGAGAGTTTTGCGGCTCATATGGCGGTGAATTTACGCGCCCCCCTGCAACTGGGCCGCGCCCTTCATGCCCTTGTGCCGGACGGGGCGCCCGCCAGTGTGGTCAATATTATCGACAGCAAGGTTTTTGCCCTCAACGCGGATTATTTTTCTTATAGTCTGAGCAAGGTGGGCCTGAATGCAGCCACGGAAATGATGGCGCAGGCCTTTGGCCCCAAAATCCGGGTCAATGGCATTGCCCCGGGCCTCACCCTGATTGCCGAAGGCCAGTCAGAAGAAAATTTCGCCCTGGCCAGCCGCCTGAATTTTACCGGGCAGCCGCTCAATGTGCAGGATATTGCCAGAACCGCCCATCTGCTGATCACCAGCCCTTCCATCAATGCCAGTGTGATCCCGGTGGACGGGGGCCAGAAAATGATCAACCTCACCGCTGATGTGGTTCATGTGGCAGAGGAAATATTGAAAGAAAAATAATTCCTAAAGATCCATTTCCACCAGCACCGGTGCATGGTCGGAGGGTTTTTCCCAGCCGCGGGCTTCCAGCAGGACTTCCATGCTTTTCATGTTATCTTTCAGGGTCTGGCTGGTCCATACATGATCCAGCCTGCGGCCTTTATTGGAAGCCCGCCAGTCCTTAGCCCGGTAAGACCACCAGCTATAGATTTTTTCAGGCTCCGGGATGAAATGGCGCATCACATCAAACCAGTCATGGGCCGCCATCAGTTCCAGCATTTTTTCGCATTCCTGGGGTGTATGGCTCACCTCGGTAATCAGTTTCTTATGCGACCAGACATCATGTTCCAGCGGGGCAATATTCAAATCCCCCACCAGAATGGCCCGCGCCGCCGAACCTAGATCCGCTGACCAGTCGGTCATTTCATTCAGAAAATCCATCTTATGGGCGAATTTTTCGCTGAGCGCCACATCGGGCAGATGCCCCCCGGCCGGCACATAAAAATTATGCAGATCAACATCCCCCGGCAAGCGCACTTCCACATGACGGGCATCACCTTTGGCACACCAGTCACGCCGGCCTTTATTGTCAAAAGGGATTTTCGACAGGGTCGCGACCCCGTGATAGGCTTTCTGTCCCGCTAAGGCCTGATGTTCAAGGCCATGGTCGGCAAACCATTGGCTCGGAAACTGGTGATCTTCGGCTTTGGTTTCCTGCAAACACAGGACATCGGGATCATATTTTTCCAGCATCTGTTCCATCAGAGGCAGCCGCGCGCGCACCGAATTGATATTCCATGTGACCAGCTTGATTTTTGCCATTTTTCGCCCCTTTATTAAAAGATATTAAAACTGTTACCCGTCACACCCAAAGGCCACCAACCGGTCTCGTAAATCTGAAACTTGCGGGCAAAAGGATGATCTTCATCCACACCGGCTGCAATCACCAGCGCCGCCTGATAACAGGCTTGCACTGCATGTCCCACGGCCGCTTTCATCAATTCCTCATCTTCCAGCCCCCAGCGATCCGCCGCCGCCAAAACCCCTTCGGTGGCATATTCGGAGGCTTTGCTGCTCACATGGGTCAAGACCATTTCCAGCAGTTCCGGTTCCACCATTTGGCTGACTTCCGTGGTCAGTCCCGCCAGCAATTGTTCTTCGGCTTCCCAGCTCGGGCTGTTCCAGTCACCGGTTTCCAGCGCCGCCGCCGCCTCGGACCAGTCTGAAATTTCTGCCGGATAGGCATCGGGGAAACCCAGCGCTTCCAGATAGGCGCGGGATTTTTCAATCACTTCCCCTTCCAGCGGTTCACCCACATAACGGAACCAGTCCGTCCGGGGGAACAGCTGGGCAAAACGCGCCACCTGCACCAGGGTGGGATATTGTGCCAGCGCGTCAATTTCAAACTCTTCGTCTTCTTCAATCATTCATATTTCCTCTATGCCCTCATCATTAGCCTCTGGATAAAAGAAGTACAATAAAAAAACCCCCGACCGGTTTCCCGGTCGGGGAGTTATACGCTATGCGCAATTGTAAGAGGGAGGGGAGGGAGAAAACCTCTTACAAAGTGAACTGATGCAACGTCAAAATGAGAGATACTCTACATTTTCGGCTTCAATTCACATATTAGATATAGTTAATGTAATAGGTTTTTCAAGGGCCCGGCTGATTCAAAGATGATTTTCCGGCAAATGGCTGATTTAACGCCGTTTTTTCTTCTTTACTTTCTTCTTTATCGTCTACTTTATCTTCTACTTTATCTTCTTCTGGGGCCGCGCTTGCTGGGTCTGGGGTCTTTGAAATTGAAACGGTTTTTATCAATGTCCAGATTATATTTCTGATTAAGCAAAGCCACCCGGGTCTGATAACCCTGCGCATCAATCACATCCCAGGACATTAATTCCATACGGCTTTCTTCAAAGGTGAGGATGATATAACCCTGATCTTTTTTATCCGGGTCAATCACCGGTATTTTGATCAGACCGGCAAAACGGGCAATATCATCAACATCCACCTTGCCTTCCAGAGAAATTTCCTTCGACACCAGCACACCGAGCGGGGTTTTGCCGATGGGCCAGCGGGTGACCTGATTAACCTCATAATCAATGAAAGACAGCATGGTGCCGTTGCTGACCACCAGAAAGGGAATATCATCGCCATATTCAAAACGCAGTTTTCCCGGACGCTGTAAATAGAGGATGCCTTGTGATACAGCACCATCCGGGCCGCGCTGAATGAAATCCGCCGTCATGGTCTGAATGTCATTCAGGGCTTTTTCGATATTCTGCAAAAGCTGTTGTTGATCTTCTTTTTCAGTCTTTTCTATTTTCGCCTGTGTCGCATCAGCCTGTGTCGTATCAGCATGAGCCAGAGAAGGCAGCATCAGGCCGCACAACAGGGCAAACATCATCTTCTTATCAAAAACATATATCATAAATTTCTTTCTTCAGCCTAATAACCGCCGCTATGATCTTCGATCAGAACTTCGCGTTTGCCCACATGATTGGCGCTGCTCACCACCCCTTCGCGTTCCATTTTTTCCACGATATTGGCCGCCCGGTTATAACCGATGGACAATTGGCGCTGGATATAACTGGTGGAGGCTTTGCGATCCCGCGCCACAATGGCCACTGCCCGGTCATAAAGATCATCCCCCGTGGATTTACCTGAGCCGCCGCCAGAAGTGGCATTTTGCAGGAACTGGCTGTCAAAACCTTCTTCCGGTTCTTCGGTGATATTGGTCAGATAATCGGGTTTACCCTGTTTCTTCAAATCCCTGACCACCCGTTCCACTTCACTGTCGGACACAAAGGGGCCATGCACCCGCGTGATACGTCCGCCGCCCGCCATGTAGAGCATATCCCCCATGCCGAGCAATTGTTCCGCGCCCTGTTCGCCCAAAATGGTGCGACTGTCAATTTTTGAAGTAACCTGAAAGCTGATACGGGTGGGGAAGTTGGCTTTAATGGTGCCGGTGATCACATCCACGGATGGTCTTTGGGTGGCCATGATCAGATGAATGCCCGCCGCCCGCGCCATTTGCGCCAGCCGCTGGATCAGGGCTTCGATATCCTTGCCCGCCACCAGCATCAGGTCGGCCATTTCATCCACAATCACCACAATCATCGGCAGCGGGGTCAGGTCCATCACTTCTTCTTCGTAAACCGGCTCCCCGGTTTCATGATCAAAACCGGTCTGAACCTTGTGAATAATATCTTCACCGCTGCTTCGGGCCTGTTCCAGCCGTTTGTTATAAGCCCCGATATTACGCACCTGTAATTTGGCCATATTCTGATAGCGTTGTTCCATTTCCCGCACCGCCCAGCGCAGGGCCACCACCGCCTTTTGCGGGTCTGTCACCACCGGGGTCAATAGGTGGGGAATGTCATCATAGACCGACAGTTCCAGCATCTTCGGGTCCACCATGATAAAGCGACATTCGGCCGGGGTCATTTTATAAAGCAGCGACAAAATCATCACATTCACCGCCACCGACTTACCCGAACCCGTGGTTCCCGCCACCAGAAGATGCGGCATGGTGGCAATATCGGCAAAGACCGGCGCGCCGCCAATATCCTTGCCCAGAGACATGGGCAATTTCATTTTGCTGTCTTCATAGGCCTGTGAGGACAGCATTTCGCGCAGGGCGACAATTTCCCGCTTGCTGTTGGGCAGTTCGATACCGATGGCATTTTTCGCCGGCACCACGGCCACACGGGCGGAAATGGCGCTCATGGAACGGGCAATATCATCGGCCAGGTTAATCACCCGCGATGTTTTGGTGCCGGGGGCCGGTTCCAATTCATACAGGGTCACCACCGGGCCGGGGCGCACCTTGGTAATTTCCCCCTTCACGCCAAAATCATCCAACACGGATTCCAGCATCCGGGCATTTTGTTCCAATGCATCCCGGGTCAGGCGATCGGATTTGGCCAGGCTCTTCGCCTTGGAGAGAAGATTCAGGGGCGGCAGGGCAAAATCACTGTCCAGCCCCATATCAAACATGGGCTGGCTTTCTTTTTCCTCCCGCTTGCTTTTGATATTCTGAAGCGGCTTTTCATCCACCACAGGAATCGATTTCTGGGCCGGTGCGGGTTCAGAAGCTTTATCAATCACCGGTTCCTTACGGGCCTTCTTTGGCCGGCTCACATCAACACTGCCCACCTCTTCGGGTTCGGGGCGGATTTTTTTATAAATATAGACCGCGGCAAAACACAGCCCCTGCCAGCTTCTGACCAGACCATATTTAACCGCCTGAGCCATGGCGCGCCATTCCGCCCGCTCCAGCCCCAAAAGATGATACAGGCTGAATATCAGAGCCACCGCCAACAGGGCGCCCATCAGCAAAGGATAAAAGCCCAGCCCCAGCTTTGTCAGCATAACCGCCAGATAGCTGGCCAGCATATCCCCCAGAATACCACCCATTTTCAAATGAGCCAGGGGCCAGCTTTCAGCCACCGGGAACAGGGCCGCCAGCAAAGAAGCCAGCAACGTGCTCAGCGGCAGCATCAGGATATTTCTTAAAAAATGCGGCAGGCCTTTGAGACTGATGATGCGCCAGCCCCAGCTCAGCAATGGCAGGATCAGAACGATGGCGCCCAGCCCCAGTGAATGAATGAGGATATCAGAAATATAAGCCCCGGGTGCGCCGAGATAATTCTGAACCGCATTGATGCCTTCCACCCGCCAGCTCGGGTCATTGATGTCATAACCCAGCATGGCCACCACAAGGGCGCAAAACAAAAGGATCAGACTGCCACCCCACAGGCGAACCATAAGCTTCTTCAAAAAAATGGATACTGCCTCGGGCAATATTCTTTTTGCCGATTTTTGTATGTTCTTGCGCCTGCTCGCCAAATGACTTTCCCTAATCATACTTTTACTGTGACAGATGATCTTACTATGTTGATCCGCGCATCACAAGCATATGGGTAATAATCCTTTATCATACAAGAGAAGAAGGCAAATATATGGCCTTTAAATATAAGACTTTACATCATCACCACACCCGAAATCATAAAGGCGGTCTCAGAATTCTGAGACCGCCTGAATTATAGCGGGCAGATGATCAGGGAGGAGACATCTGCCCGCGGGGGACGACCGGCTTCTTATGGCCGGTTTAATAAACTGGTTTAAATCCTTAATCCTGGAAATTTATGAGGGAGGGCATATTTTCCAGTGAGAATTTTACCAGTGGAATACCCCTATATTTTTTGCGATCCGGTGCCGAATTCCGGATAGGCTTCCAGACCCAGTTCGCTCAGGTCACCGCCTTTTTCTTCGTCTTCGGCACTCATGCGGATGCCAACGGTTTTGGCCAGAATAACCCAGACCAGAAATGACGTGAGGGACACAAAGGCGCCAATGGCCAGCACACCCACGGCCTGCACCCCAAAGCTGGTATCGCTGTTGGTGAGAGGAACCGCCATGGTGCCCCAGATGCCACAGATCAGGTGAACCGGAATGGCCCCGACCACATCATCAATCTGAAACTTGTCCAGCAGCGGCACAAAGAAGACCACCAGCGCGCCACCCACGGCCCCAATCAAAATTGCTTCACCAATGGTGGGGGTCAGGGGTTCTGCGGTAATGGAAACCAGCCCCGCCAGCGCCCCATTCAGCACCATGGTCAGATCAACCTTCTTATAAATCAGCTTGGTCAGCATCAGGGCTGAAATAACCCCGCCTGCGGCCGCCATGTTGGTATTGGCAAAAATCTGTGACACGGCCACCGCATCAATGGCAGAGCCCAGCGCCAATTGCGAAGCGCCGTTAAAACCGAACCAGCCGAGCCAGAGAATGAAAGTGCCCAGTGTCGCCAATGTCAGCGAGGAACCCGGGATCGGGCGCACCTGACCTTCGGGGCCGTATTTGCCGCGCCGCGCCCCCAGAACAAGCGCCCCCATCAGCGCGGCCCAGCCGCCCGTGGAATGCACCAGAGTCGAACCGGCAAAATCACTGAAACCCATACCATCAAGCCAGCCCGCGCCCCATTCCCAGGACCCCTGAATGGGATAAATCACACCGGTGAGAAGGATCACAAAGATAAAGAAAGGAAATAGTTTAATGCGTTCGGCCAATGTGCCGGACACAATGGAAGCCGCCGTGGCCACAAATACCATCTGAAAAAACCAGTCCGAGGCCGAAGCATATCCACCCGCCACATCAATGGTTTCAGAAGCCGCCGTTTCCCCCGCACCCCAAAGGGAAAAACTGCCCATAAAACCGCTACCGGCCTCAACCCCGGTATACATCAGATTATAACCCACCAGAAAATAAAGAATACCGGCAATGGCATAAAGGCCCACATTTTTCACACACATGGTGGCCACATTTTTGGTTCTGACCAGACCGGCTTCCAGCATACAAAATCCTGCCGCCATCCACATGACCAGAAAACCGCCGATCAAAAACAATAAAGAGTTTAAAATATAGGCCACTTCCCCATCCACTGCCGCATGGGCCGCAGAGCTGCTGCCCAGCGATAATAATCCTGCAAATATCAGGGCTGTTAAACTTGTCTTTTTCATATTTTCTCTCCTACAGGGCTTCGCTGCCCGCCTCACCCGTTCTGATTCTGATGGCCTGTTCCAGATCAACCACAAAAATCTTGCCATCACCAATCCTGCCCGAATAGGCCGTGCGCTGCAGCGCCTCAACCACGGCTTCCGCCACCTCATCCCGGACCGCCACTTCAAGGCGAACCTTGGGCACAAAAGCCACATCATATTCTGCCCCGCGGTAGATTTCCGTATGACCTTTCTGGCGACCATAACCTTTCACTTCATTCACCGTCAGCCCATCGGCCCCCGCCTCGCTCAAACCTTCTCTCACTTCATCAAGCTTGAAAGGTTTGATGATTGCCGTAATCATTTTCATTCTTTCTCTCCTTGTCAGCACCAGCCTGCTTCATTATTCAAGGGCCGTGCCAGTTTTGATAAATATGATGCAAGTCATTGTTATTAATGAAAAAATCTATATTTAACCGAAAAATAGATGACCCGGAACCGGGTTTAAAAAGACTAAAAAATGAGCATTATATTTTTATGCTTAATTTTTAATCACAGTTTTAAATTGCTGTCGCCGTCGGAGCGATTTATACATAGACAAAGGATTGTTGAAATGAATGCGCCAAAAAATTCGCCAAAAAATTCCAGGCCAAAAAAAAGCCACAAGGCCCGGAAGACGGATGTGATTATATCCGGCAGCGGTGTGGTGGGCATGAGCATGGCTTATGCCCTGGCCCAGGGCGGGCTTTCGGTGGTGCTGGTGGAAAATACCGACCTTCCGGCAACCCTCAAGGATGAATTTGACGGCCGTTCTTATGCCATCGCCCAGGCCCCCTGTCTGATGTTAAAAAGTCTCGGCCTGTGGGACAGGTTTGGGGATCAGTCCCAGGCCATCAACCATATTCACATTACCGATGGCCACTCGCCGCTGTTTTTGCATTTTGACCAGAAGGATCTGGGTGAAGGGCCGCTGGGCCATATGGTGGAAGTCCGCCACCTGCGTCAGGGGCTTTATGACGCTGTTATGGCTGAAGAGAAAATCACCCTTCTGTGTTCCGAAACCATCGAAGACATTCAATCCCAGGACATTCAATCCCAGGACATTCAACCTCAGGCAGGCCTGCGTGAAGTCAGGTTAAAAAGCGGCCTGACCCTGCGGGCGGCGCTGGTGATTTCAGCCGAAGGGCGCCGTTCGCCGCTGCGTGAAAAAATGGGCATCAAAACCCGCAATTGGGCTTACCCGCAAACGGGCATCGTCACCACTGTGGAACATGAAAAAGAACATGGCGGCATGGCTTTTGAAAAATTCTATCCCGCCGGCCCCTTTGCCATCCTGCCCCTGCAAGGCAAAAAATCCTCTATTGTCTGGTGTGAACCCCCGGAAATTGCCGAAACCATCATGTCATTATCGGATGCGGCCTTTGATGCCCAACTGGCAAAAAAATTCGGTGACTTTCTGGGTGAGGTTCATCATCTGGGCCAGCGCTGGTCCTATCCCCTGTCCATGCAGCTGGCGGATGATTATCTGGCGGAGCGTTTCTGTCTGGTGGGGGACGCGGCCCATGGCATTCATCCCATTGCCGGTCAGGGGTTTAATCTGGGCCTGCGTGATGTGGCGGCTCTGGCCGAAGTGCTCAGCGATGCCCACAGGCTGGGCGCGGATATTGGATCAGAACTGGTTCTGGAACGATATGCCCGCTGGCGGCGCAGCGACAATAATCTGCTGGCGCTGGGCATGGACGGGCTTACCCGTCTCTTTTCCAATGATTTTGCCCCCGTCCGTCTGGCGCGCCAGATCGGTCTGGGTCTGGTGGAGGAAATGCCGCCGGTTAAGAAGTTTTTTATGCGTCACGCCAAAGGTTCCGTCGGCAAACTGCCCCGGCTGCTTTTGGGTGAAAAATTGTAAATCAAGTGTAACATCTTTCCATAGGTGTCAGGAGAAATATTATGGCAATCAACCCCCAGGACAATACCGATGACGAAGCATTGGACATTTTGCTTTATTATGCGCAGGAGGGTATCAGACTTGCGGAAGAATCGATGAAACAAAAATCGGGTCAGGTCAGTCCGGCTGAAATTTCCGCTTTTGAAAACCATAAAAACACCATTGATGCCGCGCCTTATCTCATCGAAACCTATAAGGAAAAAATGGCCGAACACAGCGCCCTTAAACGCAAAATGATGGCCGTCCTCAAGAAATGTGAAAGCATCATCGAATCCGGCACTCCCGACAGCAAAAAAGAATTTAAGGAAGTCATCAAGGATATCGATGTTTTAAGCTATAAACCCGACGGGGAAATGGTCATACGGCCAAAAAACAAACGCTAAAGCCTATAAACTTTCGCTTTTGTCAATTTCCCGGGCTTCTTCCACCAGCATGATGGGGATGCCGTCGCGTACGGGAAAGGCCAGCAAGGCTTTGTCACTGATCAGCTCCCCCGCGGCCGCGTCATAACGCAGCGGGGTTTTGGTCAGTGGGCAGGCCAGGATTTCCAGCAGTTTTGCGTCTATTTTGCCAAAATTGCCGCTTTCACCACCTGTTTTTTGGCCCTCTTTATCAATATCGCTCATAAAAAATCCTGCTCTGAAAAAATTCTGCTCATAAAAAATTCTATTGTATTTTTAAATCTTCAAATTCGCCGTAGGCTGCCTGGGAGCCGGACAGGGAAAAGGCCATGATCTGGATCATCATTTCCAGGCGCGCGCGCAGGTCAACCGTTTCGAGCAAAGCCTGTTTTTCCGCCGGCTCGAAGGGGCAGATCATGGCAAAACTGTTGATAAGCTCTTCATCACAGGCCGTTTCAAATGTTTCCCAATGGGCGCTGATGCCTTGTCTTTTGAGGAAAGCCTCAATGGTCAGCACCAGCCGTTTGCGGTCAATTTTATCCGAACGTGCCACTTCCGCACAATCGCGGCCAAAGCGCGCATAACTTACCTCTGCCTCACGAAACAGTCTTTTTTTCGGCAGCTCCCGGATCATGTCAAAACGACACAGGCCCGTGAGCACCAGTTCCACCCGGCCATCGTCTTTTTCATCAAAATCCGAAATCATGCCCACACAACCGGTCTTATAAAGGGGTCTGTTACGACGGGCCGTACCCAGCATATCATCCCCTTCTTCTTCCGCACCATGGGGAATTTGCGGCTGGATCATGCCGATCAGGCCATTGCCCGCCCGCGCATAATGCACCATTTCCAGATAACGGCCTTCAAAAACATTAAGCGGCAAATGCCCTTTGGGCAGCAAAATAGCCCCGCTTAAAGGGAATATGGGAAGGGTTGAGGGCAGGTCGTCAAGAACAAACATCTCTTTTCTTTCCAATCATTGTCCTGACCCTAAACCTATCATGAAAAAAGCAGGCTGGAAAGTTTCTTTCGGGTGGCAATGGCAAACGGGCTGGCCTGTCCGGCCACTTCAAAAAATTTAACCAGTTGTTTGCGGGCCCCATCCTCGTTCCAGCTGCGGTCACGGGCAATAATTTCCAGCAATTGCGCCGCCGCTTCATCCTGAGCCCCGCGCGCCCACAGGCAGAGCGCCAGATCAAAACGCGCCTGAAAATCATCCGCATTGTCTGCTATGGCCGCCTTTAATTGGTCCACATCGCCCAGGTCCGCCAACTGCCGCGCCATATCCAGTGCCGCCCGGGCCTGAAGGATGTCCGCGTGATTTTCATGGCTTTTCTCCACACTGTCCAGAACGGAGGTGGCATTATCCAGATCCTCCAGCCTGATCAGACATTGGCCCAGCCCCGCCAAGGCCACCGGGTTGCCGGCTTCGGCCTGAAGCGCTTCGGAATAGAGCGCACCGGCGCTTTGGAAATCTTCTGCCGAAAAAGCCATTTGCGCCTGTTCGATGATTTGTTCCACCGGGCTTGCGGCCATTTCACCGATATGTTTGGCCATAAAATCCTTGATCTCGGCTTCATTTTTCATGCCACCAAAAGCATCAAGGGGGCGACCATCCTTAAACAGCACCACCGTGGGCACGGATTGAATCTGCATCTGGCTGGCCAGCTGTTGATTCTGATCAATATTAATATGGCAGAGGTGAATGGCCCCGCCGGCCTGCAGCACCAGTTTTTCCAGCAGGGGGTTTAAGCTTTTGCAATTTTCCGACCAGTCCGCATAAAAGCTCACCATGACCGGAACCGTCGTGGATTGTTCGATCACCTCTTTCATAAAGGTGGACATATCCGTATGGTGAATCACGTCCGCGCCAGCTGTTCCTTGCGCGCCGGGGGTTTCAGGGCCGTTAATATCCTGCATAAGTCTCTCTTTGTTTAAACCGAATTATAAGTCATCAAAGTCTATGATACTTGTTTCAAAAGATAAATGGTGAATAAACTTTAATAAATCTTCGCATTTTATGGTGGTGGTGGCCTCATTATGCAGGGGATGATAATTAAGCAGCGCTTCAGCCAGCATTTTTTGATCCAGAACCACTGTGATTTGGGCCGGGTCCGCATTGATCAGGGAAAAGGGGGTCACCGAGCCGGGTTTCACGCCCAGCATCTCTTCCATCCGTTCCGGCGAGACAAAGCTCAGCTTACCCACTTTTAACAGGCCGGACTGAAAAAGCGCCTTCATATCCAGCCTGCGGTCTTCCCCCATCACCACCAGCAGAAAAGCCCCTTTTTTGTCCTTCAGAAACAAACATTTACAATGCCCACCCCCCAGCGTGCCGCGCAGACGCTTGCTGTCCTCCACCGTATGCATGGGGGCATGATTTAAGGTTCGGGTTTCGATTCCCAGATGATCCAGCAACTGAAATAATTTTTCAGAACTCGCCGCCATATCATGATCCTCCCTTAAATATTTTATGAGGCTAAACCCCAATAATTGCAGGTTTTTTTATAGTCGACAGAGGGCGATACTGGCAAATGAAAATTATTTTGAATTTGATCTTGCATTTAAACTTCATATGCGTATTATCCGCCGCACAGTGACACGCTTCACTGGCATATATTTTGGAATGCGGGCGTAGCTCAGGGGTAGAGCATAACCTTGCCAAGGTTAGGGTCGTGAGTTCGAATCTCATCGCCCGCTCCAAAATTTCTTCCCATTTAAATTCTGCCAAATTTACCTTGGAATGACCGGGTCGGGATAATTTCAGTCTGGCCGGTTCGTGAGCTTTTTCAAGGTCGCAAAAAATGGCGCGGGTATTTGTCTTCCCTGAGGTTTTTTTCTGTTGTTTCAATTTGAATTTTATCCAGCTTTTCGCGCATCTTGAAAAGCATTTCATCTGTAACCTCGGGATCATTCTGTTTAGATAATTTCAGCATCCAGAAATAAATATCCGCCTGTTGCCCAAAATAGGCCGGGGTTTTTTGATGAAAACGCAATAATATTTTAGCGGCACTGGTATCCCCCGCCTTTACGGCCCGAAGCAGCAGGTCATTGGACCTGTTCATGACCCGATATTCTTCCCGGGGCTGATTAAATTCCGGGGAGAAAATGAAATATCTGTTTTTTAAGGCATAAAATTCCTCATCCCGTAAAAGCATGGCCCGAACATAATGGGCCAGACCATTGTCATAAAAATGCGACGCAATATAAATCCATTCATAGGCCAGTTCAGGATATTTCTTATAACCATCCGTTCCCCGAAGAAGGTTCAGGCCTGTTTCCAGATAAGCCGTACCGCCCTTGGCATGAATATCTTTCAACCATTTGATTTGCTGAATGAGGGGGTCTGGCATGGGCCATGGGCCAGTGGCGTGAAGGCTGACATTTTCGAGAATTTCAATGTCAGACATATTCCAGACATTGGCCGGCCCCAGTTCGGGGGCAGCAGGACGGTTCTGCACTTTAGCATACCGTGGGGCCAACATCAGCGCGGCTTCCTGTGAATGTTTCAAGGCTTTCTTTTGATCTTTTTCTACCCCCTGTCCACGCCCGTAAAGGGCGGCCAAACGAAATTTTATATGGGCCACATGTTCGTAATATTCTTCAAATAAGATGGCAGGCTCTGCCCCATCATCCTTCTGCTGTTCATTCAGTGCCTTCAGGGCGCTATCATAAAGTGAAAAGGCTTTGGAAAAATCCTGTGGGTAACATTTCCCCCGCATATAAAGATCCGCTTTCAGGAGGCGCTCTTCAATATTCTCAGGAAAAGCCGCTGTTTTGTCAGATTTTAACAGGTTCAAAAAGTCCTCGCAGCGCCCTTCCTGAAAGGCACGGCTAAGTTTCATCGTATATTTTCGGGTTTGTCGTATTTTCTCTCTGGCGGCTTGCCTGATTTCCGCTTCCTGAAGATTGTCCTGAACAATGCGTTCCTCAACAGACTCCATGATGTCAGTAATTTCCCGGTTCTGGCGTTGATACTGACTGTCCCAGGCATAATAGCTGACAATGCCCGCGATCAAAATAAGGCCAATGAAGAGAAATATAAATAATCTCTGTTCTTTTCGAATTGCCATGACAAGCCCCCTGTTTCAGCACCTAAATGCATAACAGGCTTCTCCACAACTTTCAATTGTTTGCGCCGCCTTAATTTTGGCTTTCATCCACCGTTCCCACTTTTTCAGTGACAAACAACCCTAACCCCCCTAAACAGACTTCATGGAAGATACAGCTTTATCACATAGATCATCCCAAGAATCTGGCCATAAGCCAGGGCATGAACCTGGATGGGTGCGGGCGCGGATTCGGCGGCAGTTTTCGGAACTGGTGCGTCTGTCGTTGCCCATTGTGGTGCAGCGGCTGGGCATTATCACCATGGGCATTGTGGATACCATGATGGTGGGGCGGTTTTCGTCACAGGAACTGGCCTATCAGAGCATTGGTTATGTGCCGGTGGCCACCATGATTGTGGTTTCCATCGGTCTGATGATGGGCACGATGATTTTAACGTCCAATGCTTTTGGTGCCGAAGATTATAAAAAATGCGGCCGCATCTGGAAAAGATCCATCCCCTATGGTTTTGCCCTCGGCATGATCGGATTTACCGCATGTCTGTTTGGTGAACCTATGCTTTTGCTGCTGGGGCAGGAAGCCGACCTTGCCCGCGGAGGGGCGGTGATGATGCAGGCCATTGCCTTTGGCATTCCCATGACCAATGTGATGCTGGCGTGCACCTTTTTTCTCGAAGGCATTAACAGACCCCTGCCCAGCATGATTTTCATGATTATCGCCAATATCCTCAATATTATCTTCAACTGGATTCTGGTCTATGGTCATTTTGGTTTTGATCCTATGGGGGCCGAGGGTTCGGCCTGGGCCACCACCCTTGTGCGCACCTTCCTTGCCATCGCCCTGATCCTCTATATTGTCAAAATGGCCGACCGGGACCGGTTTGGCATCCGCGACAAGGTGGATTTGCGCTGGAACCGCTGGAAACGCCAACGTCAGATGGGTTATGCGGCGGGCATTACCAATGGGCTGGAACATGTGGGTTTTTCAGCTCTGTCGGTTTTTTCCGGCTGGATCGGGGCGCTGGCGCTGGCGGGTATGGCGATCACATTTAATGTGTTTGGTGCGCCTTTCATGGTGGCGGTGGGCATTGCCGGGGCCACATCGGTGCGGGTGGGTATGGCTTACGGGCGCAAAGACCCGCAGGATTTGATTCTGGCAGGCAGTTGCGGGCTGGCTTTTAACTTTCTGATGATGCTGCCTTTGCTGCTGGGTCTGTTTTATTTCGCGCCGGAAATCGCGGCCCTGTTCACCCTTGATGCGGCCCTGATTGAGGTGACCGCGCCGTTAATCATCCTGTCCGCATGGATGTTGATGGTGGACAGTGGCCAGACCGTGATGGGCAGCGCCCTGCGCGGTCGGCGCGATGTGTGGTTTCCCACCATGCTTTATTTCTTAAGCTATCTGGTGGTGATGGTGCCGCTGGCCTATTATCTGACCTTTGCGCTTGGACGCGGGGTTAATGGCCTTTTGGAAAGTGCCATTCTGGCCAGCATCCTGTCTTTCATTCTGCTGGCCGGGCGGTTTTATATTCTGAGCCTGCGTGATTTTAAAGGCGGCGGTTATCAATAGATCTATTCCGCCGCGCTTTCCTGCAAGGGGTTTTGATAGGCTGAAGTGACGGTTTTATGATGCCGGTAAGCGCGCTTTCTGGCCCGGCGTCTGACCCGGATATAATAAAGACAGGGCACAAAAATAAGCGCCAATATGGTGGCCCCCACCATGCCGCCGGATATGGCGGTGGCCAAGGGCGGCCACATCACCCCGCCCCAGATGATCAGCGGCAAAAAACCGCCGATCGTGGTCAGGGTGGTGGAAAAAATATGCCGCGAACTTGCCACCACAATATGGGCAATGGCCTCCGCGTCTGCGGCCCGGGCCCGTGCATCCGCCCGAAGCGCCGCCAGCACCACAATACTGTCATTAATCGCCAGACCAATCAGCCCCATGGTGCCCATAATGCCGGTAAAACCCATGGGGAAACCAAAAATCCACAGGCTGAGCAGCGCCAGACCGGCACTGAGCAGGGCCACCGCACCAATAATCATGGCAGAGGTAAAACTGTTAAAGGCCAGAACCAATATGCCCATCATCACCACCATCAACGGCAGAACGGTGGAAAAAAGCTTGCCTTCGGATTCCTGACGTTTTTCCGCCTCGCCGCCAATTTCCACCCGATAACCTGCCGGCAGTTCAAGGTCGGCAGCCGCCAGTTTTTCCTGAAAATTTTGCAGGGCCACCGAAGGCAGGGTGAAGGGTGTGATAAAGGCCTGAAGCTTATTGACCCGCTGCCCGTCAATACGGGTGATGGTGCCATAGGTGGGCACCAGTTCCATATCTCCCAGTGCCGTGAGCGACACACCGGGCAAAGTGTGTTGGGTCACAGACCCTTGCTCACGGCTTTGGAAACCAACCCTCTGGGAGTTTAAAAGAGGGTTGTTCATAATATTATCCAGCCGGGCGCGGTCTTCCCCGCCCAGCCTGACCCGTACGGGCAATTCTTCGGTGCCTTCCAATACACTGCCGCCCACATAACCTTCCAGCGCGCCATTAAGCTGATCGGCAATCTGGGCCGATTTCAGGCCCGCCAGGATGGCCTCATCTTTTCTGGGCACAAAATTCAATTTGGGTTCGGCCCGGGAAATAACGGCCTGGGTATAGGTAATGTTGCGGCTCTGGGCCAGAAGGGCGCGGATTTCCTCCCCCTTGGCTGATAAAATATCCAGATCCTGACCATAAAGATTGATCTCCACCGGTGCATCAAAGGGCGGGCCTTGTTCATAGGGGATCGCCAGCACCATCACACTGGGCAGGGCCTGCATCAAATCCTGTTGCAGGCGCGGCAGGATTTCATGGGTGGCTTCCGGTGATATTGTGGTGATATATCCGCCGGCAAAACTGCTGACCCCGTCCTGATTCAGATAGGTATTGTAAAATACCGCTGGCGGATTTTGACCGCTGACCCAGGTGTCACCAATAATTTCGGGGTATTTTTTCAGAACCGCTCTTGCCCGCATGATCTGGGCCGTGGTGGCCTCGATGCTGCTTTGTGTGGACAGGCGCAGTTGAATTTGAAACTGATCCCGGTCCACCGGCGGGAAAAACTGCTGCACCAGCGTGGTGCTCAGACCAAAACCCAGCACCGGCAGGATCAGGGACAAGGCCACCCCTTTGCCGGGATTTGCCAGCAACCAGTCCAAAGCCGCATGATATTTCTTTTTCCAGCGGGCATTATTATAACCATATTGCCAGATGGACATCTGGCCCTCTTCCCGCACGCCGCGGTCGAAATAACCGGCCAGCGCCGGAATGAGGGTCATGGCCAGAAACAGGGACGAAAAGAGCGAGACAATCACCGCCAGACCAATGGTGCCGATAAATTCACCCGTAGGTCCGGGGGAAAGCACAATGGGCATGAAGGTCAGTGATGTGGTGGCCGTAGAGGCCAGAAGCGGAACAAATAAATGCCGGACTGTCGCGGAAATGGCCTCGGCAACAGCATGGCCGGACTGGCGGGATTTACGATATTCATCCACCGCCACAATGGCATTGTCAATTAAAAGTCCAAGGGCGATAATCAAACCGGTGATGGACATCTGATGCAGGGGTATGCCCATGAAATGAAATGTGGCCAGCACCATCAAAACCGTCAGCGGCAGGGCCGAGGCCACCAGCAGGGCAAAACGCCAGCCCATCATAAAGATCATCACCCCTATGATAATCATGGCACCGATCAGGATATTACCCACCAACCCCCCAAGGCGATCTTTGGTGTAGATATCCTGATTAAAATGCGGGGCCACACGAATGCCTTCAGGCACATTCTGCTGAAAATCCGTCAGATGTTTTTCAATACGATCAACCCAATGATCCACCCGGATGGCATCATCCACTTTGGCCCCGACAATGATGCCGCGTTTTCCGTTGATCAGGGCAATATTGGACGCGGGGCTGCGGATGGCTTTGGAAACCTCGGCCACATCCCCGACCCTCAGGAATTGCCCATCCGTCTGGTCTGTGCCATTGCCTGTATCCCTTAAAACAATGTTGCGGATATAATCTTCCGATGTCAGCGCACCCCCCACTTCCAGCAGCAAACTATTCTGGGCATTGCGCAATAAACCCGCGGAATTTTTGGAATCGCTCTGGGCAATGGCGCGGGAGACATCCTGCGGGCTCAAGCCCACCGAATCCAACGCGTCCTGATCCAGAGATACGATGAATTCTTCTTCCGGCGCGCCGAAAATCTCTGTTTCCACCGTGCCGGCAACCGGGGAAATCAGGCGGTCAAAATCCTTGGCAAAACGCCCGAGAATATCCAGTTGCGCCGGCCCCGCCATATCCCAGGTAAAGGCCACCATATAAGTGGATACGGGACTTTTCCGCACTTCCAGTTCCGGAATCTGGGCCAATGCGGGCAATTGCGGTTCCACATCCGATAATTTATCGCGGATTTTTGACCAGATGGATTCCACATCCTTTTTCGCCACGCCATCTTCCAGTTGCAGCAGGATGCTGGATATGCCCGAGCGTGAGGTGCTCTTGATCTGATATATTTCTTCAACCTCGGTCAGATAATCTTCAATCTTTTCCGTCACCAACGCGTCCACCCGTTCCGCGCTGGCCCCGGGGAACAGGGTAATCACCGAACCAAAACGGTTGACGAGCATGGGGTCTTCCTGACGCGGCAGGCTGTTAAAGGCCGCAATGCCCGCCACCATGATCAAACCCATCACCAGAAGGCTTAAACGCCTGTTGCGGTAGAAAAGATTGCTGAATTTCATAATCCGGCCTCCCCATAGAGGGATGTTTTCTCATCCTGGGGCCGAACCAGTTGGCCGGCAACAAGACGGTGCAGGCCGCTGGATACAATCTGATCCCCGGCGCGCAATGTGCCGCGAACAAAGACTCTTTCCGCCTGTGTGTGAATAATCTGCAATTCCCGACGCACCAATGTGGCCGTGCCCTCTGCATCCGTCTTGCTCAGGGCCAGAACACTCCATAATCCCCGGCGACTTTCCGCCAGAGCGCTGGTGGGCAGCCAGAAACCTTCGGCTTCAATACGCGTATCCAGATTTAATTGCGCCAGTTCACCCGCAAGAGCGCTGTTCATATCATCCGCCGTCACATCAAAGACAGCCTTCAGGGTTCTGCTGTCATAATCCACTTTGGACAGAAGCGAGCGCAGGCGGGCTTTTAAGGACCGGCCATTGGCGCTGAAATCATACAGATTACCCAATTCAAGACTGCGCGCGGCCGTGATGGGCAGGCCCAGATGAATTTCAAGCTTCTCATCTTCAATCAGGCGCACCACCGCGCTGCCCGCCCCAATGGAGGCGCCCTCATCCAGATAACGTTTTAAAATGGTTCCGGAAAATTGCGCCTTCAATTCAGAAAGCGCGATGTCGGCTGCGGCATTTTTCAGCCGGGCCCCGGCATTGGCAATGGCGGCCTGAGCGGCCCGCCTGCCATAGATCAAGGCATCCAGATCGGTCTTAACCTGATCAAAACGGGCCTGTGAAATATGTTTTTTATTCAATAAAGTCTGATAACGATCAAAAGAAAGCCGGGCCATTTTCAACCGGGCCTCAGCCTCTTTATCCCGGGCCCGGGCTTCTTTCAGGGCTGCCTCGGCCTGCAACAGGCGGGCTTCAAGACGGCTTTGGTCAAGACGGGCGAGGATGTCGCCTTTTTTAACCCGCATGCCTTCATCAACCAAAATGTCCACCAGCAGGCCGCCCTGATCAAAACCATGATCACTTTCCCGCCTGGCCACCACCCGGCCGGAAAATTTCTGCCGAACCTGATAATGATCTTCCGCGCTCAGGGAAATGACCGATACCGACAGCGCCGCTTTACGGCGTTCAAAATCTTCATCAAGATCCGCCACTGCCAGGGACCTGAGCAGAGGGATCATGGCCACAGCCCCCAAAATCGCAGCCATCATAATAAGGGGTTTAATTTTCATCTCTGCTCTCTTAAAGATAATTGAGTCGCGCATGTTTACAGCATTAACATAACAGTTATATTTACACTGTCAACATTAATGTATTCATTGCTTACATTTTATTTCTGCCCCGCCTTTCCCGCCCCGATGACCGGATGCCATAACTTCCTTTGACCCATAACTCCCTTTGACCCATAACTTCCTTTGACCCATAACTCCCTTTGACCCATAACTCCCTTTGACAAAGCCCCGGCAAAAAAATAGAATGAAGAAAACAAGATAGCCAACATATTGAAAGGGCTACGTTTTTCTAATAGGGAATTTTAAAAATAAAATTCAGTAAATGCGTTCTGAAGTGTAAGGGTAAATATTATGAGGATTATTCGTTCCCTCGTCTTTAATGGTTTTTTCTGGGTCTGTACACCATTGTGGATATTATTGGTTATGACCCCTTTGTCTTTCCTGAAATCCCCCGCCCCCATGCGCAAAGCCATCTATATCTGGATTGATCTGTGTATCCGCCTGCTGGACATTATTGGCGGCATCAAAATAAGGGAATATGGCCTGGAAAATATTCCCAAAGATCAGGGTTTTATCCTTTGTTTTAAACATATGAGCAATCTGGATGCCCTCATCGCCTATCGCCGCCTGCCCCATTTGACGGCCATGGCGAAAATTCAGCTTTTCCGCGTCCCCGGGCTGAGGCAGGTTTTAACCAAAATGAAAGTGGTGCCGGTGGACCGTGGTGCTGGCAGTGCCCAGAAAAATACCGAGCAGCTCACCAGATTATTGGTGGAAGAAAAAATGCCGCTGCTGCTGTTTGTGGAAGGCACCCGCATCAAGGTGGGCCAGCGCAAGAAACTGAAATCCGGGGCTTATTTTATGCAAAAGGACACAGGATTGCCCGTCATTTGCGTCTCCACCAATGCGGGTCTTTTCTGGACCAAGGGCAGCCCCGTGAACCGACTCGGCACCATCAGTGTGAAATATCACCCCGCCCTTGAACCGGGTCTGGATAAAGACGAATTTATGCAGAAACTCAAAGAAAATGTAGTCATAGACAGTGAGAAACTGATGGGGGTTCCTTTTCTGGGCGAAGAAGAATAAGCCCCTTTGCCTTGCCGGTATCATATAAGCTTGCAAAAGATGGCCTGTCTAATATAACAGGGAAATCCATCAATTCCGAACAGGCAAGACCATCATGACTTTATCCTATACAAATTATCTGAAAGAAGAATTGCAAACCCTGCGGGATCAGGGGCTTTATAAAAAAGAACGCATCATCACCACCCCGCAAGAGGCCGAAATTCACGTACAGGGCCGCACTGAAAATGATATTAATTTCTGTGCCAATAATTATCTGGGCCTGTCCAATGATCATAGCCTGATTGAAAAAGCCAAAGAAGCGCTGGATCAATATGGTTATGGCATGTCATCGGTGCGTTTTATCTGTGGCACGCAGGATATTCACAAAAAACTGGAAAGGCGCCTTGCCACTTTCCTGAAGATGGAAGATGTCATTCTTTACCCCAGCTGTTTTGATGCCAATGCGGGCCTGTTTGAAACCCTGTTGGGGCCGGAAGATGCCATCATTTCAGACGCGCTCAACCATGCCAGCATCATTGACGGGGTGCGTCTGTGCAAAGCCAAACGTTTCCGGTATGCCAATAATGATATGCAGGCGCTGGAAGAAAACCTGAAAGCGGCGCAGGATTGCCGTTTCCGCCTCATTGCCACGGATGGTGTCTTTTCCATGGACGGCATCCTGGCCAACCTTCCGGCCATTTGTGATCTGGCGGAAAAATATGATGCCATGGTCATGGTGGACGACAGTCATGCGGTGGGTTTCATTGGTGAGAATGGCGCGGGAACCCCGGAATTCTGGGGGGTGGAGGATCGGGTTCATATCCTCACCGGTACATTGGGCAAGGCCCTGGGCGGGGCTTCGGGGGGATATACGGCCGCCTCTGGCGAAATTGTGGACTGGCTGCGCAACCGTTCCCGGCCCTATCTGTTTTCCAATAGTCTGGCCCCGGTAATAGCCGCCACCACCTGCGATGTGATTGACATGCTGGGCGAAAGTGGCGACCTGCGTCAGACCTTGCGCGAGAACAGTCATTATTTTCGGGAGAAAATGTCCGCTGCCGGATTTACCCTGGCCGGGGCCGACCATGCCATCATTCCCGTGATGTTGGGGGACGCCAAACTGGCCGGTCAAATGGCGGAAAAGCTTTTGGATGAGGGGATATTTGTCACCAGTTTTTCTTTCCCCGTGGTGCCCAGAGGCGAGGCGCGCATCCGCACCCAGATGTCCGCTGCCCACAGCCGGGAACAATTGGATAAAGCCATTGCCGCCTTTGTGCGCATTGGCAAGGAACTTGGCATTGTGGATCAGGGAGCCGAAGCATGAAAGCGCTCATAAAAGCAAAAGCCCGGGAAGGCATCTGGCTCGAAGATATTGCCATACCCGAAGTGGGGCATAATGATGTGCTGGTCAAGGTAAAGAAAACCGCAATTTGCGGCACGGACATTCATATTTACAATTGGGATGAATGGGCCCAAAAAACCATTCCCGTTCCCATGGCTGTGGGCCATGAATTTGCCGGGGAAATTGTTGAAATCGGCTCCGAAGTGCAGGGACTTAAAATTGGCACCCGGGTCTCTGCCGAGGGTCATGTGACCTGCGGCCATTGTCGCAATTGCCGGGCCGGGCAACGCCATCTGTGTCGCAATACGCTGGGCATCGGGGTGAACCGGCAAGGCTCTTTTGCCGAATATGTATCGGTGCCGGCCACCAATATCTGCCCGCTGCCCGATGCCATTTCTGACAATTTCGGGGCCATCCTCGACCCTCTGGGCAACGCCACCCATACAGTATTGGAATTTGACCTGGTGGGGGAAGATGTGCTGATCACAGGCGCGGGCCCCATTGGCATTATGGCCGTGGCCATCGCCCGTCATGTGGGCGCACGCAATATTGTGATTACAGATGTGAATAAATACCGCCTTGATCTGGCCCGGCAAATGGGCGCCACCCGGGTGGTGGATGTGAGCCATGAGAAGCTCCGCGATGTGATGGATGAGCTGAATATGACAGAGGGTTTTGATGTGGGCCTTGAAATGTCCGGTGTGCCCACCGCCTTTAATGACATGCTGCATACCATCAATCATGGCGGCAAGATCGCCCTGCTGGGCATTATGCCCTCGGGCACGGGCATCGACTGGGATCAGGTGATTTTCAAAGGCCTTGAAATTCATGGCATCTATGGCCGGAAAATGTTTGAAACCTGGTATAAGATGATTGCCATGCTGGAAGGCGGACTGGACATCAGCCCGATCCTGACCCATCATTTTGCCATCGACGATTTCCAGAAGGGTTTTGACATCATGCGCTCGGGCCAGTCGGGCAAGGTGATTCTGGACTGGTAATATTTCACCCAGACCAAGCCCATAACAGGTCAGGAAACAAACCGGAAAAAGCAGGAAAGTCGCTTATATTTCTTCCCGTGTCACCAGTTCCGCCGGGAAAGTGATGACCACATCAGTGCCTTTATCCACTGCGCTGAAAAGGGCGAATTGCCCGTCCAGCAGTTCCACAAAACCCTTCACCAGCGGCAGACCCAGCCCCGTACCCTGCTGCCTGCGCACCAGATAAGAACCGATCTGGCCGAAGGGCTGCAGGGCCATTTCAATATCATTTTCGGACATGCCCACCCCGGTATCGGATACTTTAAGTTCCATTTCCCCGCTTTCTTTGATCCGGCCTGAAATCACCACACGCCCTCCCTCGGGCGTAAATTTAATGGCATTGGACATAAGGTTGATCAAAATCTGCTTTACCAGACGGCCATCCGCCAGCAGCAAAGGCATTTCTTCGGGAATTTCATTCACCAGCTCAAGGCCCGCCGTTTTGGCATTCTCGCGGGTCAGGCGCAGGCAATGATCCAATATTTCCTGAATGGCAATGGCCTCAATATGGGTCATGAATTTACCGGATTCCACCTTGGACAGGTCGAGAATATCATTAATAATTTCCAGCAGGTGATTGCCGCTTTGATTAATATCCTGGGCATATTCCGCACATTTTTCTTCGCTGAGATTTGCCTGTTTTTTGCTGATCAGCAGGTCTGAAAAGCCGATAATGGCATTAAGCGGGGTTCGCAATTCATGAGACATATTGGCCAGAAATTCCGATTTCACCCGGCTGGCCTGTTCGGCTTCACTTAAGGCAAGCTCCAGCTGTTCACGGTTGCGGATCCTTTCCCTGAGATAACGCACCCTAAGAATGGTAAAAATAATGATGAATAAGGAAAGGCCCACACCGGCCAGACGTATAATCCAGATGGAAAGTGACTGATCTTGTTCCAGGTTTTTATTGCTGGCCGCGATTTGCCAGCTTTCCCCCGGCAAATCAACCAGAAGAACCGAAGAAGGATGATCAAAAACCGCCTCTTCCCCGAAAAAAACCTTGCCAGGCCCGCCAAATTCATTGCGCCCGCGAATGGCGATCTGATATTGGGTTTGCCAAAGCCCCGCTTCTTCGAAAACACGTTTAACGTCAATCTGTATGGACACCAGCCCCCAGAAGCTGCCTGATTTCTTTTGCCCCACATCTTCTGCCAGATAGACCGGGGCGCGGGCCATGAGAACATAATCCCCCTGCGTTGAATAAAGCGGCCCTGAAATAACGGTTTGGCCGGTCTCCCGCGCACGGTAGGCCGCGCCCGCCTGCCCCTTCACCTGCGTATAATCAAGGCCCAGTATTTCTTCGTTGCCCGCCAGTGGATAAACATAACGCACCACCATATCCGGCATGGCATTAATGCGTTTTATATAATCATTATGACGGAATAAATTGCGGGAAAAGAGGTTAAATTCTTCTTCGTTTATTTCCGGGTTGACCGAAATATACGCTTCCAGCGCCCCAAGCTGGTAAAAATTGCTTTTTAAAAGGCTTTCAAGCCTGGAGCGCAAGACCGACAGGGCATCCAAAGTTTCTAGCTTGCTGTCGCGTTCTATATTATTGCGCTGCAGACTTTCCGAAAAACTCATGATGGCCAACGTCAGGCCAACCAGAAACACCATGGTGGTATAAGCCAGAATATTGGGCCTTAAGGTCTCAGGCTTGAGCTTTCTCAAGGCTCTGATTCTTTTAATTACAGATTTTCCCATTTAATATAGATATTCCCGTTTCTGATCCTGGCTTTTTTATTTTCACAGCCTTTAGCGGCAGGATATGCCGATACCTTTTTTCTCCAGATATTTCTGATGATATTCTTCCGCCGGCCAGAAAACATCTGCCGCGGCAATTTCGGTAACCACGGGATTTTTCCATTTCCCCGAAGCATCAAGGGCGGCCTTTGATTTTATGGCAATTTCTTTTTGCGGCTCTGAATGGAAGAAAACCGCTGAGCGATATTGTGAACCTTTATCCGGGCCCTGCTGATTTAAAGTCGTGGGATCATGAATATTCCAGAAAATATCCAGCAATTCTTCAAAAGAAACCACTTCGGGGTCAAAACAAACTTCCACCGCCTCCGCATGGCCGCTCTTGCCGCTACAGACCATTTCATAACTGGGGTTCTCGGCATGGCCACCGGTATAACCCACCGTGGTGGACAAAACACCCTCCACCTTGGACAGGTCCAGTTCAACCCCCCAGAAACACCCTGCTGCTAATGCGACTTTTTCCATTTTTATTCCAATGACACCTGAATTTCCACTGACAATTCCACCATAACCCAAATTTCCCCTCATACCAGATAAGAAACTTATGGTTGTCTCCGTTCATTATGATGCGGGAAGCGTAAATATAGTATAAAGGAATTTAAAGCTTCCTTAAAAAATATTCACCATAATATTTTCTCCATAATATTTCTTTATGGCGCAGGGTCCGGATTCTCCAGATGGATCTTATTCACGGCTTCTTCCAGTTCATCCGTCCACTGCAGATCAAAGGCGGCAATATCCGCGGCCAGTTGATCCATGGTGGTGGCCCCGATAATGGTGGAGCCCACAAAAGCCCGGCTATCGACAAATTTCAGTGCCAGCGCCACCGGAGATATATCAAACGCCGCCGCCAGAGCATGATATTTTTCAATGGCCACCAGCGCCCCTGTGGTGGTGTAACGGGTGCCAAATTCCGGGAATAATTTCTGCCGGCTGCCGTCTGGAAGACTGCCGCCGATATATTTGCCGCTCAAACTGCCGCCGCCGAGGGGGGAATAGGCCAACAGGGCCACGTCTTCACGCAGGGAGACTTCGGCCAAATCCTGCTCATATAAACGGTTCAAAAGATTATAGGCATTCTGGACGGTCTCCATGCGCGGCAGATCCCGGCTTTCGGCCAGATGCAGGCATTTCATCATACCCCAGGCAGTTTCATTGGACTGGCCCACATGGCGGATCTTGCCCGCCTGTACCAGGTCATCCAAAGCCATCAGTGTTTCTTCAAGGGCGATCACATCATCCGTTTGCACATGGGTATAGCCCCGGGACTGGTTAAACAGATTGATGGGCCGGTCGGGCCAATGCAGCTGATAAAGGTCAATATAATCGGTCTTGAGGCGCCCTAGGCTCTGTTCCACCGCATAGGTGATCTGTTGCTTATTCAGCCGGGTCAACATTCCATCCGGGCGGAACCAGTCCGCATCGGCACGGCCACAGACCTTACTGGCAATGATCAGATCATCCCGATTGCCGCGTTCAGCCATCCAGTTGCCGAGATATTCTTCGGTCAGACCCTGAGTTTCCCGGCGGCGCGGCACGGGGTAAAGTTCCGCTGTATCAAAAAAATTAATGCCTTTTTCCGCGGCATAATCCATCTGCTCCCAGGCCTCTGCCTCTGAATTTTGCTCCCCCCAGGTCATGGTTCCCAGACAGATGTTGGACACTTTCAAGCCCGACTTACCCAATTTATTAAATTTCATAAAACACCCTTTTCATTGCTATAGGGCTAATTTAAAGCCCGTTTCAGGAATTACAATGACAGAATGGTGTTTTAGAACCAGATTACAGGTATAGCGCCACTGCTATAATGCACACTGGTATAAGGATCACTGGGATAAAGATCACTGGGATAAAGCCGAATATTTTATCAGGGCATATTGGAAACCTGTTCTTCCAGATTTTCCTGTGCCTCAATCCGTTTCATCATTTTTTCATACAGATTTAAATAATTGCCGCTGGACAGGCCCGCTTTCTGCAATCCTTTATGCAGTTTTCCATTGCCACCCTGACCGGCCGCCGGGCTGATGCTGGCCGCCGCCTCGGCAGTATTCTTTTCCGGCAATTCTACGGAATTTCTGGCATATTCCCACAGGGCGGTCAGGGTTTTATAGTCCCCATTATTCATTTCAGAACCACTCAGGGTTAAATTCAGGTTTTTAATTTCTTCCTTCAGCGCCAGATCATAAACATAAATATAAGACCCGACCCGGCCCGCCACATCCAGCAGCATATCACCAGAGGCCATGGCCCCTTTTTGGATTTCCCGCATTTTTACTTTCATTTCTCTTTCATCAAGCTTTTCAGCCCGATATTCTTCGCTGAGTTTCAGATAAGCCTTGTCATAACATTTTTGTGCCACCGCCACGGCCTGCTGTAACTGGTTAAAATCCGCAGCCTCTTTGGCCATATCATTGCCATATGCCACAAGCCTTTGATTTTCATCGGGGTATTTTCTCTTCATATGGATGAGGAAAATGTCCGCATCATCCAGTTCCGGACGCACGTCATGTTTCTGGTATAAAGTTTCAACCTTCTGAACCGGGGTATAACATTTCTGATCGGCTTTCCCCTCCGCCGCAGCCCCCAGTCCAAGCATCAAAACAAGCCCCGCAAAAGATACACTGGATAAGATTTTCGTCATCACAGTCTCCTTGAATTTTGAAAATTTGACCCTGATCATAGCATACATCAATCTTTTCTAATATAACTTTATTCATTGATGGCTTGCTGTGAAAACCCGCGCCGTTTAAAGTTGGTTTTTTATGGGATAAACTGGACAGTAAAATGAAAAACAAACAAAGTCTTCAGAAGGCCCTTGATGAAATCACCGCCCTATTAGGCGACAGGCTCTCAGTGGCAGAGGCCGTGCGCGCCCATCACGGCGAAGACCTGACCCATTTTGATGTGGTTCTGCCCGATGCGGTGGCTTTTGTGCAAAATACCGAAGAAGTATCAAAGATTGTCAAAATCTGTCACCAGTATGACGTGCCGGTGGTGGCCTTTGGCGCCGGCACCGCGCTGGAGGGGAATTTCCTCGCGGTAGAGGGCGGCATTTCCATTGACCTGAACCAGATGAACAAAATTGTCTCGCTGAATGAAATGGATCTGGACATTACGGTTCAGGCCGGGGTCACCCGTGAGCAGCTCAATCATGAAATTCGCGACAAGGGGCTGTTTTTTCCCATTGATCCGGGGGCCAATGCCACTTTGGGCGGCATGGCCGCCACCCGGGCCAGCGGCACCAATGCGGTGCGTTATGGCACCATGCGCGACAATATCATTTGCCTGAGCGTAGTCATGCCCGACGGCAGCATCATCAAAACCGCCAGCCGCGCCCGCAAATCCGCCGCCGGATATGACCTGACCCGCCTGATGATCGGCTCCGAAGGCACTTTGGGTATTATTACCGAAGTGACCCTGAAGCTATACGGCATCCCCGAGGCCATGTCCGCCGCCGTTTGCCCCTTTGAGGATCTGGAAGGGGCGGTGGACACGGTGATGCAAACCATTCAGATGGGCATTCCCATTGCCCGGATTGAGCTGATTGACGAAAATTTTATCGACATCATCAATAAGAATTCCGACCTTGATTATCCCCTCACTCCGACGCTTTTCATGGAATTTCATGGCAGTGCCTCTTCGGTGGCAGAACAGGCGGAAATGGTCGAGGATCTGTCCAAAGACAATGGCGGTCAGGATTTCCGCTGGGCCACCAAGACCGAAGACCGCAACCGCCTGTGGGCCGCACGCCATCAAGGTTTTATGTATCTGCGCGCCGCCTTTCCGGGCAAGGATTTCTGGATCACCGATGTATGTGTGCCCATTTCACGCCTCAGCGACTGTATATTGCAGACCCGCGCCCATATGGAAGAGACCGGCCTTTTTGCCCCCATTGTCGGCCATGTGGGCGACGGCAATTTTCATGTGACCCTGCCTTATGACAAAACGGACGCGGCCGATGTTGCGAAGATCGAAGCTTTTAACAAACAGCTTGTGGAACGCGCGCTCTCTATGGATGGCACCTGTACGGGGGAACATGGCATTGGTCTGGGCAAAAAGAAATATCTGGAACAGGAACATGGGGCCGCTCTGGAACCGATGAAAGCCATCAAACGCGCCCTCGATTCGAAAAATATCATGAATCCCCAAAAGATTTTAGACCTGTAGATTTTAAACCTGCAAAGGAGACCTGAAATGGTTGATGAAAAAAATCTGGATGAAATGCAGTATCATGTGACCCAGTGCGGCGGCACGGAACGGGCCTTTTCCGGCAAATATTATGACCATAAGGAAAGCGGCACCTATACCTGTGTCTGCTGTGATCAGCCCCTGTTCTCGTCCGAAACCAAATACGACAGCGGCAGCGGCTGGCCCAGTTTCACCGCCCCCATCACCGCCGAAGCTGTGAGCCAGAAACAAGATACAAGCCACGCCATGACCCGCAACGAAGTGATCTGCAAACACTGCAACGCCCACCTAGGCCACGTCTTCGAAGACGGCCCCCAGCCCACCGGCCTGCGGTATTGCATCAATAGTGCGAGTTTGGATTTTAAGGGGGGGAAAATTTGATCCAAAACCCTTCATATTTGAATAATGCTATTATTCATGATATTAAATATAATTAATTTTCACTAATATAAAATTGGGGCCTAGAAATAATCAAATTTTTTATATTTATAGTAATTTTTTCAATCTCGATTCCTGCGTACTCTGATGAAGTAAAAATTAAAAATACAGGTATTACGTTCGTTTCCCCTACTGGGTTTTCGAAATTGCCTCAGGAAATAATTGATATAAAATGGCCAAGCAAACATGCGCCAAAATATGTTGTTGGAAATTTGAGAGCTACCACAACCATTGCCTATGATTTAAAATTACACGACCTTACCGGAATACCTTTAAATTCATTAAAAACTTCCTTTGAGGGTGTTTTCAATCGAATCATCCCAGGCATTCAATGGATAAAAAATGAAATCATTGAAAAATCTGGACAACAATGGATATATTTAGAATTAACATCGAATGCAATTGATGCAGATGTCCATAACATAATATTGATAACAATCTTTAAAAAACAAATGCTTGTTTTTAACTTTAATTCGACAAGGGAAGATTTTCCTAAATATGAGAAGGAATTGAGAGAAAGTATCAAATCTATTAGGTTACCTAATGATAATTAACTCTCACCCATAGTCAGTTTTTTAGAAACGCATCTCTTTTCCTAAAACCCTCGAAACCCGCTTTATTCAAACGCTTCTCTCCACGTGCCTTGGGTCGAGGCTTTGGAATATTCGGTGGCGCGGTTTTCGAAGAAGTTGGTGTGTTCGATGCCGTTCAATATTTCATCCATCCAGGGCAGGGGGTTGTTGCCGACAAAATAGATCGGCATCAGGCCGAGCTGGGTCAGTCTGCGGTCGGCGATATAGCGGATATAATCTTTCACTTCCTGTGCCGACAGGCCTTCGATATCACCCATTTCAAAGGCCAGATCGATGAAGGCGTCTTCGTGGGAGACCACCACCCGGCAGGCTTCGGTCAATTCTTCCTGCATTTCATCGGTCCAGATTTCGGGATTTTCCTGTACAAAGGTATGAAACAGTTTGATGATGGAATTGGTGTGCAGGGATTCATCCCGCACCGACCAGGTGACGATCTGGCCCATGCCTTTCATCTTGTTAAAACGCGGGAAATTCATCAGAATGGCAAAAGAGGCAAACAGCTGCAACCCTTCGGTAAAGGCACCAAACACCGCCAATGTCTTGGCAATATCGGCCTTGGTTTCCACACCCCACACCTGCATATAATCATATTTGGCTTTCATCTCGTCATATTTGAGGAAAGCTTCATATTCAGAATCGGGAATGCCCAACGTGTCGAGCAAATGGGAATAGGCCGCCACATGAATGGTTTCCATATTGGAAAAAGCCGCCAGCATCATCTGGACCTCGGTGGGTTTAAACACGCGGGTATAATGGCGCATATAACAATTATTCACTTCCACATCCGCCTGGGTGAAAAAACGGAAAATCTGCATCAGCAGATGTTTTTCACCTTCGGTAATATTCATGTTCCAGTCTTTGATATCGTCGGCCATGGGCACTTCTTCGGGCAACCAATGCACCCGCTGCTGCGTCAGCCAGGCATCATAGGCCCAGGGATATTGAAAGGGTTTATAGACGATACGTTCCTTGAGGAGGGACATTTATGGATACCTATTTTAATATTCTGAAATTCTTCATTTAATGGAATGTGACCTGCGCCATTACTGACAGGACAGACATTCCTCATAATCGCTGCCTTCAGCCTGAGCCTTGGCCATGGCTTTCATCATGCCTTCCCGCACATCCGCATCCCCCGCATCGGCGCTTTCGGCGCGCTGAATGGACAAGGAACGACAATAATAAAGGCTTTTGACACCTTTTTTCCAGGCCTGAAAGTGGATTTGATGCAAATCACGCTTATGCACATCCGCAGGCAGGAAGACATTGATCGACTGGGCCTGATCCACCAGAGGCGCCCGGTCGGCGGAATGTTCGATCACCCAGCGCTGATCCAGCTCAAAGGCGGTTTTAAACACATCCTTTTCCAGGTCGTCGAGAAAATCAAGATGCTGAACCGAGCCACCATTGATGCTGATGGAAGACCAGATTTCATCTGTATTATGGCCTTTTTCCTCCAGCAAGCGACGAAGAGCGCGACTGCGCACATTAAAGGAACCGGACAAAGTCTTCTGGGTGAAACTGTTGGCGGCAATGGGCTCAATGCCGGGGCTGGCTCCGCCACAAATGATGGAAATAGAGGCCGTGGGCGCGATGGCGGTCTTGTTGGAGAAACGCTCCATAATGCCATAGTCCGCCGCATCGGGACAGGCGCCCTTTTCTTCGGCCAGTTTTTTCGAGGCCGCCGCCGCGCCGTCATGAATATGCTGGAACATTTTCTTATTCCACACCTGCGCCATCACCGATTCAAACGGGATCATCTTATCCTGCAGGAAGGAATGAAAACCCATGGCGCCCAGACCCACACTGCGCTCGCGCATGGCCGCATAGGTGGCACGCGCCATGCTGTCCGGGGCCCGGTCAATAAAGTCCTGTAATACATTGTCGAGGAAACGCATAATGTCTTCCATGAAAAGATCACAGTCTTTCCACTGATCATAAGTTTCCAGATTAACCGAAGACAGACAACAGACCGCGGTGCGTTCCTTGCCCAGATGATCCATGCCGGTGGGCAGGGTGATCTCACAACAAAGATTCGAGGTTTTCACATTCAGACCGGCCAGTTTATGATGTTCGGGGATCGCCCGGTTCACATGATCGCTGAACAACATATAAGGTTCGCCCGTTTCAATGCGGGCCGTCAGCATGCGCACCCAGAGGTCCCGGGCCGAAACGGTTTTCTGTACGGTCTGGTCATGGGGGCTGAGCAAAGCCCATTGTTCGTCATTTTCCACCGCGCGCATGAAAGCATCGGAAATGGCAATGCCGTGATGCAGGTTCAGGGCCTTACGGTTGGGATCCCCGCCGGTGGGACGGCGGATTTCGATAAATTCTTCGATTTCAGGATGATTGACCGGCAGATAAACCGCCGCACTGCCGCGCCGCAATGATCCCTGAGAGATCGCCAACGTCTGGCTGTCCATCACCCGGATGAAGGGAATAATGCCCGATGTTTTACCATTGGTGCTGACCTGTTCACCGATGGAGCGCAGATTGCCCCAATAGCTGCCGATACCACCGCCTTTGGAGGCGAGCCAGACATTTTCATTCCAAAGCCCCACAATACCGGCAAGACTGTCATTGGCTTCATTGAGAAAACAGGAAATGGGCAGGCCGCGTTTGGTGCCGCCATTGCTTAAGACCGGGGTCGCCGGCATAAACCAGAGTTTACTGATATAATCATAAAGGCGCTGGGAATGGGCCTGATCATCGCCATAATAGCTCGCCACCCGGGCAAAAAGGTCCTGAAAACTTTCCCCCGGCATCAAATAACGATCCGTCAGGGTTGCCTTGCCAAAATCTGTGAGCAGCGCGTCCCGTTCCGGAACCGTCTCCACCCGAGAATGATCTTTAACCTGAACCACATCTTTAAACAAAGAATTCGACAATTTCCCACTCCGATCAGTTACTAGCAACACCCGCAATTATCCCGCGAATCATCTGCCTACTATACCCTTTTTTTCAACCCGCAGGATGAATGTTCGGGATGAATTTTATATTTTTTCACGAATGATGAAATTGACATTTGTTCGCATTTTTTTAAGGAAAAAACCACGGATCTGACGGTCGGCTTAATTGATTTCTTTTTTTCAAATTCACCTAGCGCCTTATAGAATAACGACTTTCCCTGAACGAACCCCTTCATATCAGCTTCAACACTACATATGGTATTTAGACCGTATAGATATGTCAACAACTAGTATTATTCCTTTTATCTTGACTTTCATAAAACCATAACAAATCTGCGGTAATATGAAAAAATTCAATCGAAATTTTTTTTAAGGTCCTGTTAACCCTATTCCCGAACCAGATTCCCACACTGGATTTCCCACTGAATTTCCCACTGGATTTCATGGCTTTATTTCGCATCATTTTTTGTGGCCTTTTTTGTTTTCCTGCTGGGGGGCGCGGATAGCGGATCATCGGGCCAGTGATGTTTTGGATATCGACCCTTCATATCTTTTTTGACCAATTCATAGCTGGATTTCCAGAATCCGGCCAAATCCTGGGTCACCTGCAATGGCCGCCCTGCCGGGGACAGAAGATGAATCAGCAACGCCACCCGCCCTTCCATGATGCAGGGGGTGATGCTCTGGCCAAACATTTCCTGTAATTTCACCGACAGCACCGGCGGATTTTGGCTATAGTCAATGGCAATATTCGATCCGCTCGGCACTTTCAGATGACTGGGGGCCATCCTGTCCAGATATTGCTGATCTTGCCAGGAGAGGCTGGCACTAATAATATCCGCCATCTTGAGCTTTTTAAGCTGTTCTGCCGTTTTGATGCCCGTAACATAAGGCCCGAGCCACTGCTCCAGCGTCGCCAAAAGACTTTCATGCCTCAAATCCGGCAAGTCATTCAAGTCATTCAGGCCATTATCCCCCTCAATGGCCCGAATAAAATTGATACGTTCTCGTAATGAAATGCTTTTCTTGTCCCAGGGCAGAACCCCAAGCCCCATTTGGCGGATCCCCTGCATCAGGGCCGAGACGATTTTTTCCGGGTCGGCATTTTCAAGCGGCTTTTCTTTTAAGCAGAGTTTGCCCAAAAGCCGCTGAGATTTCATCGTCACCGCTTTTTCCCGCGGGTTCCATTCAATATTTTCCGTTTCTTTGATCTGATCCGCAAAAACCGCTTCCAGATCATGCTGATCCACCGGCGCCGCCAGAAAAATTCGGGCGTCGCGCTGGCCCCGGTCCAGCGTCGATACCGCAATATATTTTTCCACCGCCAGAGCATCTTCCCGCTTGAGAAGCGCCCCGCGCCCCCCCGAAAGCAGAAATTTCCCGAAGTCATTTTTTCTTTTACTGCCAATCCGCTCGGGGTAAGCCATGGCGATGCAAAGCCCTGCTTTATTGGGCTCTATGGGGCCATTCTTCAGCCCGAGCTGCTGCTGCCAGCGCCTTACCTGTTGCAGGATGGTTTTGCATAGCGGCCTGTCCACATTTCTTAACAGTGCTGGTGGGGCATTTTTATTACGGATCCGGTTCAATATTTCCAGTCGCAGACGAATATCCACCTCGGGGCTGCGCAAAATATCCCGTTCATTCATCAGAGCCGCCAGCAAAACCGCCAATTGGCCCAGATCATAATCCCGCGCCTTTAAAACCATATGGGCCAGACGCGGATGCATGGCCAGACCCGCCATGGCCGTACCATGGGCGGTTATTCGATGATTTTGATCCAGCGCCCCCAAATGACAAAGCAGGTCCAGCGCCTGGGCATATGAGGCTTTGTCCGGCGGGTCGGCCCAGGATAATTCCTCTGGATCAGTAAGGCCCCACTGGCATAATTCCAGGACCAGCGGCACCAGATCAGCCTGGGTAATTTCCGGCGCATCAAACGCCTTGAGGCCGCCCTGCTGGGCTTCACGCCACAGCCTGTAACAGATTCCCGCCTCCATTCGCCCCGCCCGTCCGGCACGCTGTTCCGCCGATGCGCGGGATAATTTCCGGGTTTCCAGACGGGTCATGCCGGTTTTGGCATCATAATGCGGCCCCCGGGCCAGACCGCTGTCCACCACCATGCGAATGCCCTCAATGGTCAGGCTGGTTTCGGCGATGGATGTGGCCAGAACCACCTTGCGCTGCCCCTTGGGTGCCGGGGCAATGGCCCGGTCCTGCATCTCCCCTGTCATTTTGCCGTACAGCGGCGCGATGATCACCTCGGGCCCCAAATTCATGCCCCCCAGCAGATCTGCCGTACGCTCAATCTCCCCCGCGCCGGGCAGGAAGGCCAGAATACTGCCGCCCTGATCCGCAAGAGCCTCGGAAATCTTCCGGGCCATGGCATTTTCAAGCTGCCCCCGTCTTTGCATCAGGTCTTTTAATGGTGTGTCATGATATTTTATAGCAACCGGATAGGCGCGGCCTTCGCTGGTGATCAGCGGCACCGTGTCCGCCGCATCCCCTTTGAGCAAATCTGCCACCCGCGCCCCGTCCAATGTTGCCGACATGACGATCAGCTTCAAATCCTCCCGCAGGCCGCGCTGCACATCAAGGCAAAGCGCCAGACCCAGGTCAGCCTGCAATGAACGTTCATGATATTCATCAAAAATCACCGCGCTGACCCCGTGAAGTTCCGGGTCGGCCTGCAAACGGCGGGTTAAAATGCCCTCCGTCACCACCTCAATACGGGTTTTGTCTGAGACCATACTGTCCATCCGGACGCGATAGCCTACCCTCTCCCCCACTTTTTCGCCCAGAAGCCGGGCCATGCGCCTCGCCGCCGCACGGGTGGCAAGTCGGCGCGGTTCCAGCATAATAATCCGGCCTTTGCCCACCCATGCCTCGTCCAGAAGCGCCAGAGGCACCACGGTGGTCTTACCCGCCCCCGGCGGGGCCTGTATCACCACAGAGGCCGCTTTTTTTAAAGCCGTTTTTATCTGGGGAATCACATCATCAATGGGCAGGGATTGTTTCATGAGAACAGGTGTAAATAAATTCCGGCCCTATGGCAATTGCCAAAGAAGAATCGACCCGGCCAGCTTCAGGGCTAATAAAAATCAAACAGGGGCAAAACAGAATAACCTGCGGAAATTTTAGGCACATACAGAATAAAGACGCGTGAAACCCAATTTTTTGGAATTTTTTTCTATTTTTATTTTTTCTGCCCAATTCTGCCTAATCCTATGGAAATGCTGGATTTTATGATTAATTCACAATTTTCAGCCGCGAAAATTTGCCTCATTCTGGCCCATAGCCCTCTGTACGGGCTTGATTTTTTACCCCCCAATCTGTAGAAGCGGTGCAGGATAACAAGGTATATTTGCAGAGGTTTCTTAACGACAATCTCATCCATGCAAAACTTATGACCAGTGCAATGATGATCCGCCTCACTCATATGTCGATGAGTGGGACATATGCCCTCGGGCCTATGTATAAATAATACGGGTATAAAAAATATGGTCAATGAACATTAAGTCAGTCTGATCCATTCCCTGAAAGAGGGTAATGGAGAAGAAAATATGTCTGCCTTGTTAATTTTGAACCGTTGAAGAGGCTAATAATTAAGGAAAGCATTCAGGAATGACCCATAAGGTTCCCTCAAAGTGCGGCGGCCTGCCCGCCCCCCAGGGTTTATACAACCCTGCCCATGAACATGACAATTGCGGCATTGGTTTTGTGGCCAATATCAAAGGCATTAAAAGCCATGATATTATTGTTCAGGGTCTGAAAATTCTTGAAAATCTTACCCACCGGGGGGCCGTGGGGGCCGATCCGCTGGCGGGGGACGGTGCCGGAATATTATTGCAGATGCCCGATGACTTTATGCAGGCCACCGCCAAAGATATGGGCCTTAAATTGCCCAAGCTTGGTGATTACGGGGTATTGATGGCTTTCTTGCCCCATGAAAAAACGGTAAGCAACAAGATTAAAAAAATCTTTGAAGATCTGGTGGCGCAGGAAGGGCAAATTTTCCTCGGCTGGCGTGCTGTTCCCACCGATAACAAAGGTTTTTCCCAGGGCATCAAGGCCACGGAACCCGCCATTGTTCAGGCTTTTGTCGCCAGAGGCGACAATTGTAAAACCAACGCGGATTTTGAACTTAAACTCTATCTGATCCGCAAACAGCTTTCCAACCGGGTGGTGGATCTGGTTGATGATACCAGCCATTATTATGGCTGTAGCTGTTCCAGCCGCACCATATTATATAAAGGCATGTTGCTGGCCACGCAGGTGGGCTCATATTATCCCGACCTGCTGGACAGCCGCCTTAAATCGGCGCTGGCGCTGGTGCATCAGCGTTTTTCCACCAATACATTCCCCACCTGGAGCCTGGCACAGCCCTTCCGCATGGTCTGTCATAATGGCGAGATCAATACGGTGCGCGGCAATGTCAACTGGATGGCCTCACGCCGTTTCAGCATGAAGTCGGAAATTTTGGGTGATGATCTGGAAAAATGCTGGCCCCTGATCCCCGAAGGCATTTCCGATACGGCCTGTTTTGACAATGCGCTGGAATTGTTGGTGGCGGGCGGATATTCCATCGTCCATGCCATGATGATGCTGATCCCCGAGGCCTGGGCCGGAAATCCGCTGATGGATGAAGAACGACGCGCCTTTTATGAATATCACGCGGCCCTGATGGAACCCTGGGACGGCCCGGCCGCCATGGCCTTCACCGACGGCACCCTGATCGGGGCCACCCTCGACCGCAATGGATTGCGTCCGGCGCGCTATCTTGTGACCGAAGATGACATGGTGATTTTGGCCTCCGAAATGGGGGTTCTGCCGGTTCCGGAAGAAAAAATCGTTGAAAAATGGCGCTTGCAGCCCGGAAAAATGCTGCTGATTGATACGAAAGAAGGCCGCATCATCAGTGATGAGGAAATCAAGGCCGACCTGTCCGGTGCCCATGATTATAAAAATATCCTCGGCCAGACCCAGATCAAACTGGAAGACCTGCCCGCAGAATTCATGCCCCAGCATGAAACAAATGTACCCCTGCTGGAGCGTCAACAGGCCTTTGGTTATACCCAGGAAGACATTAAATTATTGTTCCCGCCCATGACCACCAGTGCGCAGGAAGCTCTGGGTTCCATGGGCACCGATACCCCCATTTCGGCCCTGTCCAACAAATCCAAGCTGCTGTACAGCTATTTCAAGCAGAATTTTGCTCAGGTGACCAACCCGCCCATCGACCCGATCCGCGAAGAAGCGGTCATGTCTTTGGTGTCTTTCATTGGCCCACGGCCCAACCTGCTGGATCTGGAACGGGGCGGCACCCATAAAAGACTGGAAGTGAGCCAACCGATCCTCAGCAATGAAGATTTGGAAAAAATCCGCACCATCGGCGATATTCCCGATAATGATTTCAAGACCGTAACGATTGACATCACCTATGATGCGGCCCAGGGCAAAGAGGGATTCGACAATGCCATCGAAAGCATCTGTCTTCTGGCCGAAGTGTCGGTGGTGGAAGGGGATAATATCATCATCCTGTCCGACCGCGCTGTCAGTGCGGACCGCATTGCCATTCCCGCCCTGCTCGCCACATCGGCGGTGCATCATGACCTGATCCGCAAGGGGCTGAGAACCTCCGTCGGGCTGGTGGTGGAAACCGGGGAAGCACGCGAAGTACATCATTTCTGTGTGCTGGCCGGTTTTGGCGCCGAAGCCATTAATCCTTATCTGGCCTATGAAACCATTGATGCGCTGGCCTCTGATCTGCCGGATGAAGTCAGTCTGGAAGATGCCCGCAGCCGTTATCGCAAGGCGCTGAATAAAGGCATTCTCAAGGTCATGTCAAAAATGGGCATTTCCACCTATCAATCCTATTGCGGCGCCCAGATTTTTGATGCCATTGGTCTGAATTCGGCCTTTATCAAAAAATATTTCACCAATACCAAAAGCGCCATTGAGGGCATTGGGCTGGATGAAGTGGCCCGGGAAACCCTGATGCGACACGGTCAGGCCTTTGGCGAAAGTCTGGTGTATAAAAACGCGCTGGATGTGGGCGGTGAATATGCCATCCGCATGCGCGGTGAAGCCCATATGTGGAATTATGACAGCGTCAGCCAGCTTCAACATGCGGTGCGCGGCAATTCACAGGAAAATTACGACCAATATGCCCGCGTGATCAATGAACAATCCGAACAATTGCTCACCCCGCGTGGTCTGTTTAAAATCACACCGGCCCGGAAAGCCATTCAACTGGACCAGGTGGAAGCGGCCAGCGAAATTGTCAAACGTTTTGCCACCGGGGCCATGTCTTTTGGTTCCATCAGCCGCGAAGCCCATACCAATCTGGCCATTGCCATGAACCGCATTGGCGGCAAGTCCAATACGGGCGAAGGCGGCGAAGAGCCGGATCGTTTTACCCCCGACCGCAATGGTGACCTGCGCCGCTCTGCCATCAAGCAGGTGGCCTCTGGTCGTTTCGGGGTCACAACAAATTATCTGGTCAATGCGGATGATATTCAAATCAAGATGGCGCAGGGCGCCAAACCCGGTGAAGGCGGGCAGTTGCCCGGCCATAAAGTGGATGCGGTGATTGCCAAAGTGCGTCATTCCACCCCCGGTGTCGGCCTGATTTCCCCACCGCCACATCATGACATTTATTCGATCGAGGATCTGGCCCAGCTGATTTATGACCTGAAAAATGTCAATGAAAAGGCCCGCATCAGTGTGAAACTGGTGTCAGAGATCGGGGTGGGTACCGTGGCGGCCGGTGTGGCCAAGGCCAAGGCCGACCATATCACGGTTTCAGGTTATGACGGCGGCACCGGGGCCAGCCCGCTGACCTCCATCAAACATGCGGGGTCACCCTGGGAAATGGGGCTGGCGGAAACCCAGCAAACCCTAGTCCTTAATGGCCTGCGGGACCGTATTTCCCTTCAGGTGGACGGCGGCCTTAAAACCGGGCGCGATGTGGTGATCGGCGCGCTTCTGGGGGCCGATGAATTTGGTTTTGCCACCGCGCCATTGATTGCCAGCGGCTGTATCATGATGCGCAAATGCCATCTTAATACCTGCCCTGTGGGCATTGCCACCCAGGACCCGGTTCTGCGCCGTAAATTCAAGGGCAAACCGGAACATGTGGTCAATTATTTCTTTTTTGTCGCCGAGGAAGTTCGAAAAATTCTGGCGCAAATGGGGGTTAAAAGCCTGAATGACATTATTGGCCGGGCCGATCTTCTGGACAAGGATGGTGCCATTCAGCACTGGAAAGCGGACGGGCTGGATTTCAGCCCCCTCTTCCATATGCCTGATCCCGGTGCGGATCAGGATATTTATCATAGCAAGCTTCAGGATCATGATCTGGATAATATTCTTGATCGCAATCTGATCAAACAAGCAGAAGTTGCCCTGAAGGATAAAACACCGGTGAGCTTTGAAAGTCCGATCAACAATACCAACCGCTCCACCGGCACCATGTTGTCGGGCCGTCTGGCGGAAAAATACGGCCATAAGGGCCTGCCCCATGACAGTATCCACATTAAATTCAACGGCACATCCGGTCAGGCCTTTGGCGCTTTCCTTGCCAAGGGTATTACGCTGGAGCTGGAGGGTGAGGCCAATGATTATGTGGGCAAGGGCCTGTCCGGCGGTCATTTGATCGTTTATCCCCCGGCCATCAGTAAAATCGTGCCGGAAAAAAGCATCATTGTGGGCAATACCGTGCTTTACGGCGCCGTGGGCGGGGAATGTTATTTCCGTGGTGTGGCTGGTGAACGCTTTGCGGTACGCAATTCCGGGGCTTTGGCTGTGGTGGAAGGGGTGGGCGACCACGGCCTTGAATATATGACCGGCGGCTGTGTGGTGGTGATCGGCAAAACCGGCCGTAATTTCGCCGCCGGAATGAGCGGTGGCATCGCCTACGTTCTGGATGAGGTAGGCGACTTTGACCGGCGTTGTAATCTGGCCATGGTGGAACTGGAACCGGTGCCGGCAGAAGATGCCATGGCCAAGCTGCATCATCAGTCGGGTGAGCTTGAAAGCCACGGCAGGGTTGACGTTCTCAGGAATGACATGTCTGGTCATGACAAGCAAAGACTGGTCACATTATTACAAAATCATCTGCGTTATACCGGCAGCAGCCGGGCCCGGGAAATCCTGGATAATCTGGATGATTATCTGCCTAAATTTGTCAAGGTGATGCCGGTGGAATATCGTCGGGCGCTGGAGGAAATGGCCTCGACCCAGACCATATTGTCGGCCTATAGCGGTAAAGGAGTATAATCATGGGAAAAACAACCGGATTTATGGAAATTCCCCGTCAGGATCGTACCTATAACCCTGCCGGAGACCGGGTGCGTCATTATAATGAATTTATCAACCCTCTGCCCGAAACGGCGGTTTCCCAGCAGGGCGGGCGTTGTATGGATTGCGGCATTCCTTTCTGCCATACGGGCTGCCCGGTCAATAATATGATTCCCGACTGGAATGATCAGGTGTGGAAAGAAGACTGGCAGGGGGCGCTCGAAACCCTGCATTCCACCAATAATTTCCCGGAATTTACCGGGCGCATCTGCCCGGCTCCGTGTGAGGCGGCCTGTACCCTGAATATTGACGATCAGCCCGTGACCATTAAAACCATCGAATGTGAGATTATTGACAAGGGCTGGAAAGAAGGCTGGGTCAAACCGATTCCGGCCAAAGTGAAAACCGGCAAGAAAATCGCCATTGTCGGCTCCGGCCCGGCGGGCCTCGCCGCCGCCCAGCAATTGGGCCGTGCGGGCCATGAAGTATCTGTTTATGAGAAGAGCCGCCGTCTGGGCGGGCTGCTGCGCTACGGTATTCCTGACTTTAAAATGGCCAAAAACCTTATTGATCGCCGTACCCGGCAGATGGAACGCGAAGGCGTGACCTTCTGGACCTCCATCCATGTGGGCCGGGATATTCCCGCCGCCAGACTGGTGGAACATTATGATGCGGTGCTGCTGGCGGGCGGGGCCGAACAGCCCCGGGACCTGCCCATTCCCGGTCGGGAATTGGAAGGGGTTCATTTTGCCATGGATTTCCTCACCCAGCAGAATTGCCGCAATGGTGGTGAGCCTCTGCGTGATGAAAAGGATATTCTGGCGGCCGGTAAAAAAGTTGTGGTCATTGGCGGCGGCGATACGGGATCGGACTGTGTGGGTACTTCTTTCAGACAGGGGGCCGTTTCCGTCACCCAGCTGGAGATTATGCCCAAACCGCCCGAACATGAAAATAAAGAACTCTCCTGGCCGAATTGGCCCATGAAATTGCGCACGTCCACCTCTCAGGAAGAAGGCGCAGACCGGGAATGGAGTGTGACCACCGCTGAATTTATCGCCGATGACGAAGGCAGGCTTACCGCCATTCGCTGTCATGGTGTGGATGAAAATTTTCAGAAAATACCGGACAGTGAATTTGAACTGGAAGCAGACCTTGTGCTGCTGGCCATGGGTTTCACCAACCCCGTCAAAGAAGGATTGCTGGAACAATTGGGTCTGGATCTGGATGGGCGCGGCAATGTGATGGCGGATACACAACAGTATCAATCCTCCCATGCGAATGTTTTTGCCGCCGGGGATATGCGCCGGGGACAATCATTGGTGGTTTGGGCCATTCGCGAAGGCCGACAGGCGGCGCGCGCCATCGATAAGCTGTTAATGGGTCATTCTGAATTACCGCGTTAAAATACCCCTGCTGGTGGTATTTTTATGGCCTGACAATAGCCTCAGGTGTAATTGCACTTGACTAATGACGGGCCTTCATTATGTATGGGTTGCCTGTTACGGACTGTAAGCGGGTCGAACAATGACGAGGTGTTTTCATATGTCCCAGAATACGGATGATATTACCAGACTGGAAAGCCTGTTGATGCATCAGGATCAGCAAATTCAGGATTTGAGCGAGATGGTCAACCGCCAGTGGCAGGAAATTGATCTGTTGAAAAGAAAATTGGGTCGCACGGAAAGCCGCCTGAATGTTCTGGAAAATCCTGAAGATGAAAACGGGCCGGATCATGAGATCCCCCCTCATTATTAAACAGAATTAATCTCTGGTCTGGATTCGGGCCGGAAGCAAACTTAAGTAAAAGTAACCAGGTTAGGAACAGTATATGAGTCGCAAACTTGCCTTTATCGGCCTTGGTGTCATGGGATATCCCATGGCCGGACACCTGCAAAAGGCGGGATATAATGTATGTGTTTATAACAGGAATACAGAACGGGCCGAACAATGGCTCAAGGAATTTGATGGTCAAATGGCCTTAAGCCCGCGCGAAGCGGCACTGGACGCGGATGTGGTTTTCGCCTGTGTGGGCAATGATGATGATGTGCGGGCTGTAAGCCTCAGCGAAGACGGGCTTTTTGCGGGCATGAAAACGGGGGCGGTTTTTGTGGATCATACCACGGCTTCGGCCGATCTGGCGCGTGAACTTGATGCGCAGGCCAAAAAGCGCGGCCTGCATTTCCTTGATGCCCCCGTTTCCGGTGGACAGGCCGGGGCTGAAAATGCTGTCCTTACCATCATGCTGGGCGGGGAAAAGGTCGTTTTTGAACAGGTTGAACCGATTCTGAACAGTTACGCCAAAAAAACCAAATTGCTCGGCCCCGCAGGCAGTGGCCAACTCACTAAAATGGTCAATCAGATCTGCATTGCCGGACTGGTTCAGGCTTTGTCCGAAGGCATCAATTTTGCCAAGGCCGCCGGGCTTGATGCAGAGGCAGTGGTTGAGGTCATATCCAAGGGTGCGGCCCAGTCATGGCAGATGGAAAATCGCTATCAGACCATGATTGACGGCGAATTTGATTTTGGTTTTGCCGTGGACTGGATGCGCAAGGATCTGGACATCGTATTGGAAGAGGCCAAAAATAATGGTGCCGAACTGCCCATAACACAGGTGGTGAATGACTTTTACAAAGAAATTCAGGCCATGGGCGGCAATCGTTGGGATACATCCAGCCTGATTGCCCGTTTAAATACTGAAAAATGACAGAAAATGACAGAAAGATGACATAATGGTTGAAAACAGAACAACAAGCTTTGCCGTGGGCAAGGGGTTTCGCCGCCTGTGCCCCAGTTGTGGTGAGGCCAAGATATTTTCAGGTTATTTGAAACTGAAAAAAGAATGTTCCCATTGTCAGGCCCCCATTGGTGAGATCAGGGCTGATGATCTGCCGCCCTATCTGACCATTTTTGTGGTGGGTCATCTGGTGGTACCGGCACTTTTATATGTGGAAGCCACCTATCGGCCCGATATCTGGTTTCAGGCCACCCTTTGGCCCGCAGTGGCGCTGGGCCTGTCCCTCTCTCTGCTGCCTATTTTTAAAGGGGCCGTCGTGGGCCTTATGTGGTCCATGGGCATGAAGGGCAATGAACAGCATTAAGCTTTTCCCGGCCCTTTTGACGTAATAATCCTGGATGTAATAATCCGGGACTTAATGATCAGATTTCTGGAAATTTTCGCTCAGGCCCGTGTCATGGGCCTGGCCTTCGGGGGTGAGAATAATTTCCAGTGGAAAATTTGACCGCGCCAGACCTTTGCGTTCCAGAGCGCGCCACACCGTCTCATTGGAAAAACCGCTGGCATCTTTGGCCGAGATGACATAGTCACCCACATGAACATGATCCCCATGGGGCTGCGGCAGGTAACGAATGGAAATTTCACCGCTGTTTTTATCAAAAGTTGCATTTTCTTCTGACTGCGCCAAAAGTTGAAACAATGCCAGGGTTCTGCTCTGTAATGCGTTGAGTTTTATAGGTTTTTTCTTCATAAAAACCATCATACATAATTTTACCCGCTTTGAAACCTTATTTTTCCGGCCAAAAACCTTACCAAAAGGTTTAAAAAATGTTGACTTATTATTAAATTTTGCTAAAAACCCCAAAATATTGTATGATACATCCTGTCTACAACCCGATAAAGGCGCATTTGTGTCATGAGTGAGCGTATGCAGGTGACTTAAAGGAAGTGTAATTTGTAAGACCAATTCCGGGAAGGCTTGATCCGGTGCGGAATGAATTATTCCGATCAATTATCATAATTATAGAAAAGGCTAAAATAGCCCACGTTGCAAGAAGGTTTCGATCGTTAGATGTCCGTCGACCTGACTTTGTTGAATCTAAACAAGGTTTCAGTGTCCGGATATGTAAATGGATCAACAGGAGAAGACTTGTGAAAAACTATAGTGTCATATTGGGCATCATTATCCCGCTTGCGGTTGTGGCCGGGATTGTCAGTTTTTATACCATGAATCCGTCCGAGAGTATGGCCGGGGTCAATCCTTCCTTTTCAGGGGAAGTGGTTGCCGAAGACCTGTTTCATAAAAGCGATATTTATGATGCCGGCAAGGATCAGCTGGAAGCTTATCTTCCGGAAAATATGGATCCCAAACAGTTTAAATGTCTGGCTCAGGCAGTTTATTTTGAAGCCCGCAGTGAACCTTTTGAGGGTCAGGTTGCGGTGGCTTATGTGATTTTAAACCGGGTCAAGGACAGACGTTTCCCCGATTCTATCTGTCAGGTGGTCTTTCAGAATGAACACCGCCGCCACAGCTGTCAGTTTTCCTTTGCCTGTGATGGCCTGTCCGATAATCCCTATGAAATGGAAGCCTGGAATGTTGCCCGCAGGGTCGCTCAGGGGGTGCTGGCAAATCACAATGGTGATTTCACCGATCATTCCACTCATTATCATGCCAGATATGTAAAACCCTTCTGGGCCAGCCATCTGCAAACCACCCTTCAGGTGGGCAAGCATATTTTCTATCGCGAAGATTCTTGAAATATTTATTTCTAAGTGGTATTTGATCTACATCATTGAGAATAGTCTATGGGGACTATTATAATATTCCTGTTACCAAGAAGGATATAGAATGGCTAATATTATTACGTTCGTAGGGTGCGGCATCCTTTCATTATTGTTGCTGATATCCATCATGCTGGCCGGGCCACATCTTCTGTTACCGGCAACATTTATGATTGTTGTCATTCTTGTGGGCGGGCTTTGCGTCTATGTGGCCAGCGGTATGATCAAGAATCGCGCGGCTGTGGTGAAAGAATGGGAAGCCAAACATCCGGAATAACCCCTCCGGTATTTTGCCCTCTGCACATGAAGCACGGGCGAATGATATGGTTATAAATATCCGTTGATATACCCTGAGTATTTTAACCCTGAATAAATACTTGATACCTACACCCTGTTCATTGGTCCCTGCCAGTTTACAGGGTGTAATTTTTTGTGCTTACAGATTTTGTTGTCTGACTATATTTTCTGGCTTTATTTCCTGGCTTTATTTTCTGGCAAGGGAGCCGGTCAATATCCGCCCCTCTGGGGTTCATTGAACAATACCCAAATATCACTGAACTATAAAAGGGCGCTTGATCAGGGGTTTGCCAAAATCCTGCCACAACTGTAGACCGCCCTTATTTTCCAGAAAATTCATCAGCGCGCTCACAGCTTTTCGGTCATAAATCCGTCCTGCATCCGCCATCAGGGCCAATGAGGTCTCTTCCAGATCGGTTCCGGGTCTGTGGGCGCGGGCACTTGCCATGCCCACAAAGGCATTGGCCACGGCGACGATTCGGGCGGAAAGAAGAATATCCTCCCCCGCCAGAGCAGGGCTGCCGCTGCCATCCCAATGGGCCTGAATCTGGCGCAGGCAATCCACCACCGGGCCATCAAAATCGACTTCCTCCAGCATTTGGGCGCTTTTTAATATGCTGCCGCGAACTTCTTCCAATTCATCTTTGGACAGGTCATCCGGTCTGGTCAATATTTCACGCGGCACCAGTATTTTACCCAAATTCATCATGGCCCCGGCAATTTCTGCGGTTTCACAGTCAATTTCCTCAACCCCCATTTCATCGGCAATGGTTCTGGCCACCCATGCCACCCTTTTGGAATGTTGGGCGCTGAAGGGGTCGCGGCTGTCAATAATCTTGGTCAGGGTATGGATCAGACTCTTCAGGGCATTTTCCCGGCGTTGGCGTTCCTCGACCAGTTCCGAAATATCTTCACGCACCATCAGCACCCCTTTTTGCTGACCCACCTGAAGCGGGATATAATCTGCCTTGATGGTGGTATTTTCCTGTTCATCAAATTCAACTCTGGAAAAAGGCTGTGATGTTTCGGTGACTTTTTCCACCGCGTCCATGACCGGACGGGCCAGGGTCTTATCCAAAAGACCTTTTATTTTACGGCCCACCATCTCATCCGGCGAAACCGCCGCCAGTTCTGCGGCCTGTATATTGGCAAAAATAGTTTGTCCCTGCGCCCCAAGCGCCCAGATGGCCGTGGGCTGGCTGTCGCTGATCACTTTAAGGAAATGGCCGAGTTTTTCGTGTTTTTTGGCCAGGATTTTCTGACGCTGGGCACTTTCAGCCACCCGTACCGACACCCCGTGGCGCCAGATCATACCGATCACGGCACAAAGAAGAATAACCCCCAGAGTGGAAATGGTGATGATGCTGCGGGTTCTGCTGCGAATGGCTCCCATCACCTCCTCCCCATCAACCGTCCTCAGGATAAACCAGTCCGTGCCTTCAATGGCCCGGCCGGTGACCCAGACTTTACGGCCTTCAAAATTATTCATTTGCGCAAAAGCTTTTTCATGCTGGACGGCGTATTTTGCGGCCAGAGAAGGTGTGCTGTCATCAAGACTTAAGCTCAGGGGGGCATGAAGCTGGCCATTTTCTGCCCTTAAAGGAGAGAGATAGTCAATGATGCCGTCCCGGTCCCGGACCAGATAATTTTTACCGGTTTTGGAAATATCACCGGGCTGGATAAGCTTTTGATAAAAATCATCCCCAAGGGGTTTAATGCCCACCGCAAAACCAATTGCCGGACTATTCACATCATCCTGCACCCCATGAACCGGGCTGACAAAAGCAAGGGTCGCGCGCCCTGTTTCCCCCGCATAAGGCCCATATACCATCGTTTCATTGCCCGCGCCCTTTTCCAGATAAGCCGCAACCGCCTTGGTAATCGGGGGCATATTGGGGCTGGAGACCATGACCTGGCCCTGTGGGTTGCTCAAAGCCAGCCCGGCAATTTTTGGTTTTTCAATATTGGCGGCAATGTCATAAGCCGAAGGACGGCTGTGGTCCACATAACCCTGTTGCAGGGCCATGGCTTTTAGCTGATTTTCAAGATAACCCCGGTGGGCAAGGGCCTCTTCACCCATTTCTGCCGCATCAGCCCCGCGCTCAAGAGAGGCCAGATAAATCTGTAACGAAGGATTTTCTGCCAGTTTTGTCAAACTATTCGTCTGATTTGACACCCAATCCTCAACCGCATTTTCACGCCCGCTAATCACCACCGTCATTCGGTTTTGCCATACCAGACTGTCGCGCTCCATTTCAGATTTGGCAAATTTCACCGTCAGATAAAGCGCGCCAATCGCCCCGGCCAAAACCAGCGCCGCCACGATGAAGCTCATTTTTTTTGCCTGAATTAATGCCTTTGTATCGATTGCGGGAAAGACCACCATTTTTCCTCACCCTTTGTGATTTGAGAGTCTGATGTAACAGTCAGATATTTTTTCAATTTAATTTTAACAGATTATCCGTCATAATGTATAGAAGATGCAAGTGCTTAATATATAAGCCCTTAAACTTTGACAGTGAATAATAGGATTTGTATGAGGATCCATGTGTATAATCACCTTTTCAGGACATTCTCCGGCATAAAATTATCTGCACGGCGCATGGGGACCTGTTTCACCCCCTTAATGTTCGGATTATTAGTGTTCGGGCTTTTGAGCGAAACGGGCCGCGCCAATAATCTGCCCACCGCCAATGAAGGCCTGTTTGGCTCGCGCGAGATTATGAGCAAAGAACTTTCCGCTTTTAAAAAGTGGAATGGCATGCTGGCCCGGTCTAAAGAAGCAAAACCCTCTACACAGCCCTGCAGACAAACCACCCATATGCGCTGCCCTATTGATGTATGGCAGGAAATGATTTCGGATCTGAAACAAAAATCTTCCGCAGACAAAATTTCCGAAGTCAACCGCCATATGAATAAGGCCCCCTATATCACCGACATGGTCAATTGGGGGGTGCGGGATTATTGGGCCAGCCTGAAACAATTTTTTCGTAAGGACGGTGATTGTGAAGATTATGCCATTGCCAAATATTTTTCCCTCAAGGAATTGGGAATTCCGGGTGAAAACATGCGTATTGTGGTGGTGCATGATACCAGTCTGAACATCCCCCATGCGGTTCTGGTGGTATATGCAGACGGTGAAAAATGGATTTTGGATAATCAGATCGGCTATGTGGTGAAGGAAAAAGCTGTTCTGCATTACAGGCCGCTCTATTCCATCAACGAAGAAGCCTGGTGGCTGCACCGGATGTAAAAATAAAATTTTAACCAATTATAGACTGATCGCTCTTATAATGGTCTGGTCAATATATAAGAGGGGTCTTTTTGGCTCTAAATTGAGAGTAAAACCTGCATGCATGCTGCGGAAACATCTGTTCACAAAGAAAGCTCGGCACCACCATCACAGATTGATGCCCTGATCCGGCATACCCATGCCATCAAACGTCATGCCAAGGATTATCTGGCCATACACCTGCATTTTTCCCTGTTGGATCGTTTGCATCAACAGCCCTTTCACCGCCGCCAGATTGCCACTGCCTTTAATCGTCTTGTGACCGGCAAAGGCGGCCAGCTGTTCTGGCTCGATACATTTGATGTTTTTTTTATCTGCAAAGACTGCACCGCCGCCGCTATTGATTCTTGCATTCTGGAGGCCAAAAGAGCCGTGGGCGACAGCCCCGTCATGAAGGAATATATTAGTGAGGGGCGCGACGCTGATCTTTGCGACTGGTATATGCTGGAAAAGGATTATGCTAAATTCTTCCAGAAACTCACTGACTTGAAAAACAACAAAGATGATGATGCCGCGCCGGATACTGAGAAGAAAGACAAAAATAGCGGCGTACTGAAAAACCTAAAATCCATGGTTTCCAAACTGGATAAATCCGCCAAAAAGAAAGAAAATATTCAGCCCCCTGAAACCCCGGCAAAAACCACAACAACCCGGCCCCAATATGACAAGATGTTCAAACAGAAAATCACCCCTCCCATGGGGCCGATGCAATTGGATATGTTGGAACGGAATCTCTCAAATACGGAGATGACCTCTTTTATTTCCGAACAATCCGCCTGTGTGGTGGTGGGCGATGCCTTGCCCCAACCCATCTTCACCGAAAAATTTATTGCGGTTTCGGACATCAAAAAGACCCTGATGCCGGATTATGATCTTTTTGCGGATAAATGGCTGTTTCAAAGACTATCCCGCACCTTTGACATCAAGCTCATGCAGAATTTGCTGGCCACCAGAATACCGCCGGAACAGGTCTTCAGCATCAACCTCAATGTGGAAACGATCTTCACCCGGGATTTTGACCAGTTTATTCAAAAGTTCAAACGCAATAATGATCAGCCTTTGATTTTGGAATTTAAGCTCTTTGATGTGATTTCCGATATTTCGCTCTATTATTCGGCGCAGAAGAAACTTGCCTCACTGGGCTGCAAAACCTGTCTCGATGCCATGGATGTGGAATCTGTGTGTGTTCTGGACCGAAAAATACTGAATGTGGATTTTCTGAAAATCTACTGGAAAAAAGAATATTCATCCATTCTGGATCAGCCTATGGGCCAACGTGCCAAAGAGGCCATCCATATTCAGGGAAAAATGCGGGTCATCCTCTGCCTTTGTGATAGTGAGCAGGCCATAGAATTTGGTGACAAGATCGGCATTCACCTGTTTCAGGGTTTCCTCATCGACAAGAAAAGGGGGCTTTGAGCGGCCCGTCTGCCCCAACGGCTGCTAAAATTTCGCCCCGGCTTCTTCCAGCAGTTTGATCGCCCGGCGATTGCGGCCCTCGCGGGCATGTTGCAGGGCTGTGCGGCCTGAATAATCTTCCAGCGTATAATCGGCCCCTGCCTCCAGCAAAAGTTCCACAGAATTTCTCGCCTTGGCAATCACCGCACGAATCAAGGCGGTTTCACCATTTTTGTCGGTCACATCCGGATCAGCCTTATAATGCAACAGCGCCGCGGTCATTTCCTTGCTGCGCAGCCCCACCGCCAACATCAGCGCCGTTTCACCATTATCGCCATAAAGGTTTGGTTTGGCGCCATTGGCCAATAGATATTTCATCAGCTGGCTGTCTTTTTGTCGGGCGGCGATAACCAGGGCCGTGGCCTTGTCATCATAATCACGGGTATTGATGTTTACACCCTTTTCCACAGCCTTTTTAATGGCCGCATAGTCTTTTTCCTTAACCGCCTTGAGGAATTTATATGAGGCTGAATAGCTTTGCGCCTGAACAGGGCCGGGGACAAGAGCCATAAGGCTTGTGGCCCAGAGAATAATAAAAAGATAATGTCCCGCTTTTACAGCTGCAAACCGCATGTTAAACTCCGTTCTTTCAAATATCTGCACGACCCTTTATATAGGGCTCTATGCAATTTGTAATCATAAATGCAGATTTTACCTTTAGCCGGAAAATGAGACCGAAATGAGCCAGAAGAAAAAAACAAACCAAAATCAGAAAACAGCCCCAAAAAACGCTCTGACTTTGCGCCATTATATCAATTTGGGTGTGATCTTTCTCCTGTTATGCCTCCTGGGTTATATGGCGTTTAATTATATCAAACCCACATCCGACAGCCCCACCGCGCAGGAAAATAACCGCGCCCTGATTGGTGGCCCTTTCACCCTGGTTGATCATACAGGCAAAACGGTTCAGGAAACGGACTATGCCGGAAAATATATGCTGGTTTATTTTGGTTATACCTTCTGCCCGGATGTTTGCCCCACGGATCTTCAGGCCATCGCCGACAGCCTTGATATGCTGCCCGAAGAGGTGACAAAGAAAATCACCCCCCTGTTTATCTCCATTGATCCTGAGCGCGATACGGTGGATATCATGAAACAATATATAGGCCTGTTTCACCCGCAGCTGATCGGCCTCACCGGCAGTGTGGAACAGGTAAATCTTGCCAAGAAAAGCTACCGGGTCTGGGCTTCTAAAGAAGAAAATGACGGCAGCAGCGACTATCTGGTCAATCACACGTCTTATATTTATCTCATGGACCCGGACGGGCTCTATGTTACCCATTACAGACATGGTGTTCTGCCAAATGATATGGCCGCTTCCTTGCGTGAAAATATTAAATAGGCTTTGGCATGGCAGAAAAATCCCCCGCCGCAAAAGATGCCTTCTGGAAAGCAAAAAAACTTGAACAGATGAACGAGGCGCAGTGGGAATCCCTCTGTGATGGCTGTGGTTTATGTTGCCTGCATAAGCTGGAAGATGCGGATACGGGGGACATTGCCTATACCAATGTGGCGTGTCGGCTGTTGGATTTGCAGTCCTGCCGCTGTCAGAAATATAAAATCCGCAAATTGCTGGTGCCGGACTGTGTCATACTGACGGCGGATCAGGTGGAGAATTTCACCTGGCTGCCGCCCACCTGTGCCTATCGGCTTGTGGCCGAAGGCAGGGATCTGCCCGATTGGCATCCGCTGATTTCTGGGCGGGCGGAAACTGTGCATGAGGCGGGCATTTCTGTGCGGGGCCGGGCCATATCCGAACGCGAAGCCGGGCCGCTGGAAGACCATATCATCCCTTTTGAGGAAGAGCATGATCCCGATAGTGTAGAAAAAGACACTGTAGTAAATAATACTGTAGAAAATAACACTGTAGAAAAAGAAATTTCCTGATGGATGCCTTTCCGCTGATCTTCAAAACCCATAAAAGGGCCAAACGCATCAAGCTTAGGTATGATGCGGAAAACCAGTCTGCCATCCTGACCCTGCCACCGGGCATTTCAGAGAAAAAAGCCCGCAAATTTGCCGAAGAAAATCAGGGCTGGTTGCAGGAACAACAGATGAAAGCCCCTGAACTCCAGCGTTTGGGTGATGGACAAACCATCCCCTATCGCGGTCAGAACTGCCGCATCATCCATCATCCGAAAAAGGCCGCCCGTGTGGAAATCAGACCGGGTGAGATTATTGTGGGCGGCCCGGCTCAGGGCCTGTCAATCCGGCTGCTCAATGGATTAAAAAAACAGGCCCGTCTTCAGATTGAAGAAAGTGTCGGCCGCTTGTCCCTTAGGATCGGGGCTGAACCGCGCCGCATTCAAATCCGTGATACCAAAAGCCGTTGGGGCAGCTGTTCTGCCCGGCGCAATATCTCATTTTCCTGGCGACTGGTGCTGGCACCGCCCGAAATTCTCGATTATGTGGTGGCCCATGAATTGGCCCATCTCATCGAAATGAACCATAGTGAGGCTTTCTGGCGTATCGTGGCGCAGGCGCTGCCGCACTGGAAAACGTCCCGCCACTGGCTTAAAAAACATGGTTCGGCTCTGATGATGGTCATCGTTGACTGAATATGGGCTGACTGATTATTAGCTGGCTGATTATTAGCTGGCTGAATATGGAATCTATGCCGGGGCCATTAATATTAATAATTCCATCGCCACGACAGGCCGCGAGGCGCCTTCACGTTCCACCATGGCATCAAATGTCAGCAAAAGGGTGCCATCCGGTCGCTTCACCAGATCTTTCAGGCTGACTTTTAGCCTGATCCGGCTGCCAACAGGCACCTGAGAGATATTGCGAATACGATTGGAACCATAATTCAGGCCATATTTTAATCCGCTTACAGCAACAATCTGGCCAAAAAGCTGCGGCACCATGGAAAGGATCAGATAACCATGGGCAATGGTTTTTTTGGCGGGAAGATCCGTTCTGGCCCGTTCGGGGTCCACATGAATCCATTGAAAATCTCCGGTGGCTTCGGCAAATTTCTGAATCCGGCTCTGGGTTATTTCAAGCCAGCGCGAAGTGCCGATTTCCTGGCCAAGATATTTTTCAATATCTTTGATGTGGATATTTATTTTCGCCATGTCACTAACATTCCATGTCTCTGTCATTGCCTGCGGCATTGGAGTCGTCCACAGACTAACAGCCCTTTCTTACCACTTCGTTATCAGTTGATAGCTTCGGGACTTTTGTGCGCTCAGGGTTTGTCTCATGTTTTGTCTCATGTTTTGTCTCCGGGTTTATCTCTGGGTCTGACATTGGGGGTTTGCAGGCTGCCGTCATTGCGCCCCGTGGCCACACGCAGCATGAAATTCCTCCAGATTCTGACCGGGATGCCGCTGCCGGTGACTTTCTTCATCGGCCGGGCGTCATCATTGCCGACCCAGACCCCATTGACCACATCCATGCCATAACCCACAAATAACGCATCCTTATAACTTTGGGTGGTGCCGGTTTTGCCATAGACCGGAAAATCCATACGGGCGCCGCGGGCAGTGCCCCAATTCACCACCGAACGCAGCATGTCATTCATGGTTTCATTCACCTCTGGCGACAGTATGCGTTCCGGCTTGCCCGGCATATGGCGATATAATATCTGGCCTTTGCTGTTTTGAACTTCCACAATTCCATAGGCCTTAAGGTTAAAACCGCCGCCCGCCAATATGGCATACGCGGACGTAAGCTCCAGAAGCGACGTCTCCGAAGTGCCCAGCGCCAGCGCCGGTTCAGGGGTAATGGGGGTTGTGATGCCCATACGCCGTGCCATTTCAATGACCGTGCCGCGATTAATCCGTTCGGATAATTTCACCGCCACGGTATTGAGCGAACGCACAAAGGCCTCCCTCAAACTCACCGAACCGCTATATTTGCCATTATAATTTTTCGGCTCCCAGCCATTCAGAATGACCGGACTGTCGCGCATTTCCGATTCAGGGCTAAAACCCGCTTCCAGCGCCGCCAGATAAATCATGGTTTTAAAAGATGATCCGGGCTGGCGCCGCGCCTGACTCACCCGATTAAACTGGCTGGTGGCAAAATCCCTGCCGCCCACCATGGCCCTGACCGCTCCGTCCACATCCATGGATAAAAGTGCCGCCTGATCCGCACCGGATTTTTCCCCCTCCCGGCCCATCACCTGTTGCACTGCCAGCTCGGCCATCTGCTGCATTTTCGGCATCAAAGTGGTATAGACAATCACAGGTTCATGAACCGGCCCCATAATATCCGTCAATTGTTCCACCACCCAATCGGTAAAATAACGCTCGCTGCCGCCGCTGGATTTTGCCACCAGATTCACATTTTCCGACCGCGCGGTCTGGGCTTCCTGCGCAGTGAGATATCCCACATCAACCATATTCTGCAGCACTTTTTCCGCCCGACCGTATGAGCGTTCCAGATCCCGCAGGGGGGAATAAAGCGACGGGCCTTTCAACATGCCCGCCAGCATGGCCGCCTCCATCGGTTCCAGCCGCAGGGCGCTATGACCAAAATAGGTGCGCGCCGCCGCATCCAGGCCATAAGCACCACTGCCAAAATAAACCCGGTTAAAATAAAAGGTCAGCAAATCCTGTTTGGAGAAATTCATCTCCAGCCAGAAGGACAGCAAAAGTTCCTGAATTTTGCGTTTGAAGGTTTTATCCGCATTCAGAAAAAGATTTTTTGCCAGTTGCTGGGTGATGCTGCTGCCGCCCTGCACCATTTTGCCGCTGGAAATATTACGCAATATGGCCCGGCCAAGCCCGCGCAGATCCAATCCCATATGATCAAAAAACCGCCGGTCTTCAGTGGCAATCACCGCCTCCACAGCCACGGACGGAATATCCTGATAGTCGAGCCACTGCCCATAAACATCGCCATAGGTGGCCACCATGCCCCCGTCCCGGTCCATCACCATGATTGTCGAACGGCCCTTCGTCGCCCCAATTCCGGAAATATCCGGCAGATCATGGGCGTAATATAATAAAAGCGGCACCATTAAAATACAAAACCAGATAAAACCAACCAAAGTGATATAAGCCAATTTGGCAAAACCCTTGCGCGGCTTCCCTTGTGCCGCGCCCCCCAAAGACTTTTTGCGCGAACCATTCGCTTTTTGGCCGCGGGGTTTTGTAACCTTGGATTTTCTGCCCTGTGACTTTTTCCGGTCTTCAGCGGTTTTCTTATTGCCAAATTTTTTATTCATCTGTGAGCCGCTGTCCCGATCATTCATCCTGTAGCTTTCCAGCATAAAAGATGGTTCTGGCCAAAACAAGGCGGATGGCGGCCTGGTCTTCATAAATACCAGCCCGGCCATTACACTGGCGTAATAAATTTATCATTGCCTGCTTGTTGACATTAGTTTCAAATGAAACTATTCTAGCCATTATATTCACTGTCAGGAGAAAATTCATGAAAATAGATCGTATCCACCATGTGGCCTATCGCTGCAAAGATGCCAAGGAAACTGTGGAATTTTACCAGAAAAACCTCGATATGGATTTTGTGCTGGCCATTTCCGAGGATAAGGTGCCCTCCACGGGAAAAGATGACCCTTATATGCATATTTTCATGGATGCGGGCGCGGGAAATGTTCTGGCTTTTTTTGAAATTCCCAATTCACCGCCCATGGGTTTTGATCCCAATACCCCGGACTGGGTGCAGCATATTGCCCTGAAAGTGGAAGATGAAGCCACTTTGATGGAAGCCAAAGCCCGGTTAGAAAAAAACGGCATCGAAGTCATCGGCCCCACCAACCATCATATTTTTCAGTCGATCTATTTCCGTGACCCCAATGGCCACCGCCTTGAACTGGCCTATGATACCGCCACCGCCGAAGATATGGCGCGGCTTAAGGAACTTGGCCCTGAAATGCTGGAAGAATGGACAAAATCCAAAAAAACCGTGCGTCAGGCCGCCTTCCTCCACGAAGAAGAATTCAAGGGCGATTAATCTCCGGACAGAAAAATGCCGTTAGGTTTCCAGATGAAATCTAACGGCACTGACAAGTTGTCTAAGCTTAAACGTCCAGATTGGCCACGCTGAGGGCGTTATCCTGAATGAATTCACGGCGCGGTTCCACCACATCCCCCATCAGTTTGGTGAAAATCTCATCCGCCGTGTCCGCGTGATCCACCTTGACCTGCAACAACGTCCTGGCATCGGGATCGAGGGTTGTTTCCCATAATTGATCCGGGTTCATTTCCCCCAATCCTTTATAACGCTGGATCGAAAGACCCTTGCGGCCATAACTCAAGACCAGTTTCATCAGGTCGCTGGGCAGGTTGATGTCATGAATATCATCCTTGCGGCTGATGGTGGATGTTGTCTCAAACACCTGTTTGCGTTCCTGGGCGGCTTCATTCAGTTTGCGTGCCTCCACCGAATTGATAAAGGCTGCATCAATGCGGTATACATCCGTAATGCCGCGAATTTCCTGGGTAAAGACCACCCCGTCCCCGTCTTCATCAAGGCGGGCGGCCCAGTTATTTTCGCCTTCCACCGCCTTCATATTCATCCGCGCCGCCACTTTTGCCAGCGCCTCTTCCGCCCCTTTTCCGTCCAGAAGACATTCAGCACTCAACGCCCCCATCACCGCCAGCTCTTCGATCAATTCACTGTTATAACGATTGGGCACCATGGCCAAAACACGACAGGTGCGCCGTACACTGCCCACCAGATCCGTGAGGTCACTGCCGGCGATCTGACTGCCATCGCCCAAACGCAGCATCATTTCACCCAAAGTCTGATCCACCAGATAATCCTCCAGCGCCAAATCATCTTTCAGATAAACCTCCGACTTGCCGCGCGACACTTTATAAAGCGGCGGCTGGGCAATATAAAGATGGCCCGCATCCACAAGCTCCGGCATCTGCCGGTAAAAGAAGGTGAGCAAAAGGGTACGGATATGCGCCCCATCCACGTCCGCATCGGTCATGATGATGATTTTATGATAGCGCAGTTTTTCTAGATTAAAATCCTCGCGGCCAATGCCCGTGCCCATGGCGGTGATCAGGGTGCCAATCTCCGCCGAGCTGAGCATGCGGTCAAAACGCGCCCGTTCCACATTCAGAATTTTACCCTTCAGTGGCAGGATCGCCTGATTTTTACGGTGCCGGCCCTGTTTGGCAGAACCGCCCGCACTGTCCCCTTCCACCAGGAAGAGTTCAGACAATCTGGGGTCGCGTTCCTGACAATCGGCCAGTTTTCCGGGCAGAGAGGATATATCCAAAGCCCCCTTGCGCCTAGTCAGGTCCCGGGCCTTGCGCGCCGCGTCGCGGGCCGCAGCCGCATCGACAATCTTTGTCAAAATCACTTTGGCTTCGGCGGGATGTTCTTCCAGCCAGGTGCCGAGCCGGTCATTAAGAAGGCTTTCCACCACCGGGCGCACCTCGGAAGACACCAGTTTGTCTTTGGTCTGGGAAGAAAATTTCGGGTCCGGAACTTTCACCGAAATCACGGCTGTCAAACCCTCACGACTGTCATCGCCGCTCAGGGTGACTTTTTCTTTTTTCGCGATACCCATTTCGTTAGCGTAATTATTTATGGTGCGGGTCAGGGCCGCCCGAAAACCGGCCAGATGGGAACCGCCGTCACGCTGGGGAATATTATTGGTGAAACACATGACATTCTCATGGTAACTGTCATTCCATTGCAGCGCACATTCAAAAACAATATCGTCTTTTTCCCCGGTAACACTGATGGCCTCGGATATCATCGGCTGCTTGCTGCGGTCGAGATAATTCACATAGGCTTTTATTCCGCCTTCGTAATAAAGCTCCACTTCTTCCTTTTCCGCATGGCGCAGGTCTTCGATGACGATACGCACCCCGGAATTGAGGAAAGCCAGCTCCCGGAAACGATGTTCCAGCCGCTTAAAATCAAATTCAATATCCCCAAAGGTATCGGTTGAGGGCAGGAAGGTTACCTTGGTGCCGGTTTTGCCCTTGGCATCACCCACCACCACAAGGTCTTCCAGTGCTTCACCATGTTCAAAACGCATAAAATGTTCTTTGCCACCGCGCCAGACTTGCAGCTCCAGATAGCTGGACAGTGCATTCACCACCGACACACCAACCCCGTGCAGCCCGCCGGAAACCTTATAACTGTTGCTGTCGAACTTGCCGCCGGCATGGAGCTGGGTCATGATTACATTGGCGGCCGATATGCCTTCTTCTTCATGAATATCCACCGGAATACCGCGGCCATTGTCGGTGACGGAAATGGAACCATCAGGATTGAGCGAGACCAGAACCTTGTCACAATAACCCGCCAGTGATTCATCAATGGCATTGTCCGAAACCTCAAACACCATATGATGCAGGCCCGAACCGTCTTCTGTGTCCCCAATATACATGCCCGGACGCTTGCGCACCGCATCAAGGCCCTTCAGGACTTTGATGGAATCCGCACCATATTCTTCGGCACCCTCGGCGGCATCTTTAAACTGTGTTTCGTCAGACATAAATGGTCCCTTATACTATAGCCGGATGATCCGGCGAAAATTAACCTTCGGCAATCCTGCCCTCTTCGACGCTGAAATAGCGCGCCCTGTCTTCAAGCCCTTCAAATAAAAGCCGGTCCGTGCCCGTAAGCCAGACCTGCGCTCCCAGGGCTTCCAATTCATCAAACAGCGCACCCCGTCGTATTTCATCCAGATGCGCTGCCACCTCGTCCAGCAGCAAAATCGGTGCGGCCCCGAAATGATTCTTGGTGATGCGGGCGCTGGCCAATGTAATCCCGATCAGCAAGGCCTTTTGTTCCCCGGTGGAACACAGGGCCGCCGGCATATTTTTATCCACATGCACCACCAGAAGGTCGGTCTTGTGGGGCCCCATGCTGGCACGGCCGCGAATCTTGTCCTGGCCCCGGCATTCAGCCAGTTGGCGGCGAAAATTTTCTTCCACATCGATGGCCGGGCGGTTGAGCAAATCCGTCTCTAGGCCGCCTTCCAGACTGAGGGTCGCCTTGGGGAAAAGACTGCCGCCTGCGGCCATGGCCTCGCAAAGTCTGGAAACAGCGTCCAGTCTGGCTGCCGCCACGGCCACGCCATGTTCTGCCATGCGTCCCTCAAGGGCCGACAGCCAGGACGGATCTGAAGGCCCCTCGGCCAGAAGCCGGTTGCGTTCGCGCATCACCCGCTCATAAGAGTTTACTTCCCGGCTATGGCTTGCGTGGAAATTCCCCACAATCCGATCCAGAAAACGCCGCCGCCCTGATGTGGCCTCAATAAAAAGCCTGTCCATTTGCGGGGTGAGCCAGGCCACCTGAATAAATTCCTCAAAAGCCGCGGGGCTATTAACCGTCTGCCCGTCAATGCGGCTTATTCTTCTGTCTTTCTGGCCCTGAGCACCTGATTCGCCCCCTTTTGAGCCTTCATTTCCCGCCGCCAGCAGGCCGCTGCCCAGATCCATACTGCCTTCCGGTGTTTCCACCCTGGCCGCAACCGCCCACTGGCCGCTGCCGCCCATACGGCTGACCTCTGACAATTTGCCATTCCGCAGGCCGCGCCCGGAAGAAAGAAAAGACAGCGCCTCCAGTATATTGGTTTTACCAGCCCCGTTCGGGCCGCTCAACACCACAGAATTCCCCCCGCTCTCGAGGCTCAGATGTTCGTAGGAGCGAAAGTCACTCAACATCAGTCGGCTCACATGCAGTTTTTTTTCTGCGCCCGGCCTTGTTGGCGCAGACGGGCCTCTTTGCCCGTGCGGATTTGATGTGGAAATATTTTCCACATGATCCTTTGCGGGTTTATGTGCCAAACTCGTCACGGGATTCTCTATCCTGTGGCCCCGTCATCACACCCTCATGGGCATAAGAACATAAAGGGCACCATCATCGGTCATGTCTTTTAAAATTGTCGGCGCGGTTGAATCGGCCAGAATCACCTGCGCCACATCGCCTTCTATCTGTCCCAGAATATCCAGCAGATATTTGGAATTAAATCCTATTTCCATTTCACCGGAAGAATAGCTGGCCGATAATTCTTCTTTGGCGGTGCCATGTTCGGGGCTGTTCACGGATAATTCAAGGCTGCCGTCCCCGAGGGCGAGTTTGATGGAACGGGTCTTGTCCGTGGAAATGGTGGACACCCGGTCCACAGCTTCCGCAAACATTTTGCCGTCCACTTCCATCACCTTGTCATTGCCTTCGGGAATGACCCTCGTGTAATCGGGGAAGGTGCCGTCAATCAATTTCGAGGTCAGGACAATATCGGCAAAAGAAAAACGAATCTTCGTATCCGACAGGGCAATTTTCACGTCGCCTTCATATTCATCCACCAACTTGCGAATTTCCCCCACGGCTTTGCGGGGGATGATCACACCGGGAATATCCGCCGCACCTGCGGGCTGTTCCATATCAAAGCGCGCCAGACGGTGACCATCGGTGGCCACCCCGCGCAGAACCGCGCCATCATTATCATCATCCGTGGCATGCATATAAATACCATTGAGATAATAACGGGTTTCTTCCGTAGAAACCGCAAAACGGGTCTTGTCGATCAATCTTTTCAAATTCACCGCCGCCAAGTCAAAGCCGTGGGGCATATCCCCTTCGCTCATAACCGGGAAATCTTCTCTGGGCAGGCAGGACAGGGTGAATTTTGACCGTCCGGCACTGATCAGAAGGCGCTGGCTATCCAGATCATAATCCAGCTGCACCTGCGCCCCTTCGGGCAGTTTGCGCACAATATCATAAAGGGTATGGGCCGGGGCCGTAATGCCGCCCGCTTCTGATGTTTCCGCCGTGATTGTTTCCGAAATGGCAAGGTCAAGGTCCGTGGCCGCCAGGCTCAACTGGCCATCCTCGCATTCCAACAGGACATTGGACAAAATCGGAATAGTGTTGCGTCTTTCAACCACACTTTGAATATGCCCCAGAGATTTCAGTAATGCACCGCGTTCAATGTTCAGCTTCATAGTTTATTCGCGCTTCTTATCAACAAATTATAATTCATTCAGACCTTAAAAAGGCCCACTCCCTAACGGATATTTCCGCTTTTCCAAGGACAGACTTCATACCCCCCTTAGATTCGGACACGAACCCATATCCTTGATGCCCGTTCTCTATGAAAGAGACTAGCACACTGATTCCTCCGATAAAAGCCCTTTTTGCCCTGTTTCCAGCCGAGTCGACCCAAAGCTGATTCTATCAAAACCGGGGCCGGGATATACGGCGGCGTCAAAGGCAAAAACCCCTTAAAAAACGGCTTGTTACGGGAGCTGTTTCCCGGAAATCAATTCAGAGGAATCAGGGGTAATTTCCTCAGGTGCCGAACATGCGTTCGAGATGCTGGATATCTTCTTCCAACACACTGTCAGTCTGACGCAATTCTTCGATCCGTTTCACCGCATGCATCACCGTGGTATGGTCGCGCCCGCCAAACTGGCGACCGATTTCCGGCAGGGATTTTGAGGTGAGCTGTTTGGCCAGATACATGGCCACCTGACGCGGACGCGCCACCGCACGGGCCCGGCGGGCCGACAATAAATCCGATAGACGGATGTTAAAATAATCGGCCACCCGGCGCTGAATTTCATCCACCGTCACCCGGCGGTCGTTGGCCCTGAGCAAATCCTGCAACACTTCCTGGGTCATATCCAGCGTGATGGGACGGCCAATGAGGGTGGCATGGGCAATCATGCGGTTCAGCGCGCCTTCCAGTTCCCGAATGTTGGAGCTGATGCGGCGCGCCAGAAAGGATAAAACCTCAAGATCAATGTCAAGCTCGGGCACGCTATTGGCCTTTTGCTGCAATATGCCGAGGCGGAGTTCATAATCAGAAGGATGAATATCCGCCACCAGACCCCAGCCCAGACGCGAACGAATGCGTTCCTCAATGCCTTCCATGTCCGTGGGGGAACGGTCGGCAGAGATGACCACCTGACGGTGATGATCAATCAGGGCATTAAAGGTATGGAAAAATTCTTCCTGGGTCGAATCCTTGTTGGCGATAAATTGCAGATCATCAATCATCAGCAGATCCACTGAGCGGAATTTCTTCTTAAACGCCATCGTATCTTTAAAACGGATGGAGCTGACGAATTGATACATAAATTGTTCCGCCGAGAGATAGACCACCCGCCGGGCAGGGAATTTTTCCTGATTGGCCCAGGCAATGGCATGCATCAAATGGGTTTTACCCAGCCCGACACCGCCGTGCAGAAACAAGGGGTTAAAATGAACATCTTCATTTTCCGCCACCCGCCGGGCCGCGGCATAGGCCAGTTCATTGGATTTACCCACCACAAAACTTTCAAAGGTGAAGCGGCTATCCAATGGTGCGCCGAATTCACTTTCCGATGCCCCCATCGCCGATATTTCTATTGGTTTTTTTGCGATCTTTTCCTTCAGGGGAGCGCTGACATCCCCCCCGTCCATGGTCGCTGAAGTGGCCGCAGGCATATCACCTTCATTGCCCTTGAAGGCAGACAGGACAATAATGTCAATATCGCGCACATCCGGATTTTCAACCTGCCAGGCACTGCGGATTCGATCGGCATAATTTGATTCAAGCCAGTTGCGCATGAAACGGGTCGGTGCCGCCATGATGGCACAACCCTGATCCACATTCACCAGCGCCAGCGGCCGAAACCAGCTGTTATAAACGCTTTCGTCAAATTCGGCTCTTAATCTTTCCAGAACCCTTGACCAATCTGCTTCCATTCCATTCCCCATAGCCGCCATCCGCGGTCTTTCAGGATTAATCAGAGAAGTTTTTTCTTCCCTTTTGATCATTATATTTTGATCCTTCCCTGGCGTGGTAACGCCCTTTATTCTCTTATGCCGTGGTACCGCCGATATTCTCTTATGCCGTGGTAACGCCGATATTCTCTTATGGCGTGCTCACGCCGGTATCGTCTAAAGGCCTATTGCTGTTCCCAGGGAAGGTCTTCGGCCTTCCAGCCATTCACATGGCCCCGGTGATTGCTTTCGTCTTTGTCCCCTTCGAAACCACAGGCGATATTATAACAATGGGTATATCCCTGAGCCGTCATGGCCATGGCCGCGGCCTTTGAACGCGCGCCGGTACGACAGAGGAAATAGATCGGTGTGTCTTTTTCCAGAGACAGCGTCGCCATCGCCGGCATAAAATCCGCATTGGGCGACATGTCGGGAAAAAGAACCCAACTGTTCAGATCCACCTGTTTGCCAAGAGAGGAGAGGTCGCTGACCCCGACAAAGGCCCATTCAGCACCCGTACGCACATCCACAAGCCGCGCCCGGGCATCCTTTTCCAGAGCATCCCAACATTCCTTCACAGAAACATCACCCGCATAATCCGCCATAACGCTACTTCCTTCAAATCTTTTTGGCCTTTTGTTCAAAGGGCCGCACAAAACATACCGCACCATACTGCAACAAATATTGCAGCAAAATTTTTCACTTTGGAGAAAGTCCCGGGACTTGAAAATTACTTCACCACCCCCACACCCTTCAGGCTTATGTTTTCCTGATCGGAACATGCCAGATCAATAAACAGCCGAACTTTATGCTCTCTTTCCCAATGCCCCGATTACGGGGTCCAAACAAGCTGGTATCAGGGTATCCGCAATGAAGATTTGTGGCAACTGATTCTATGAGGGATTCTGATAATAAATTGCCTCTATATGGCTTGACTTGAAGGGAATATACCAGATCTTGTGTTTTTCACAAAATTACCGTTCTGGCCTTTCGGGGCAGGCAACGTCCTTTATTCGCCGTTGGAACAAAAAAAGCCAGACCCTCTCAGGTTTGGCTTTTTGATCTTATTTTGTTCCGGTTTTACAAACCTGAGCCAGCGACTCGGAGGTTTTTAAAACAGACCTGTAATCAGGCTGTGGCACCCAGCGCTTTTACGCGTTTGGCCAGACGGGAAACCTTGCGGGATGCGGTCTTCTTATGAAGAACACCCTTGGTCACACCGCGCATCATTTCCGGCTGAGCCGCTTTCAAAGCCGCTTTAGCTTCTTCTGCATTGCCGGTTTCAATGGCCAGTTCCACTTTTTTAACAAATGTGCGAATGCGGCTCTTGCGGGCCTTATTCACCAAAGTACGGGCGGCATTGCGCCGAATTCTTTTTTTAGCCTGTAACGTATTAGCCATCAGGAATACCTATCTTTCTCTTAATCGGCGCCTTTCTCCACTGCGGAAGATCAATCTGATCCGGTAATGCAGGAGAATCGGAACCTTTAAATCTTTTGATCCAATTTCAAGTGGTGGCTTATAAACATGACTGCCCCTTTGGTCAACAGGCATTTCACACTATTCTTCATAATTTTAAAACCATAAGCGGAAAAATCCGCCCTTTGGATAAAATGACCCTATTTATGCTTAAAATCTGCGGTTCTTTTTTCCACAAATGCGGCCATGCCTTCTTTCTGATCTTCGGTGGAGAATAAAGAATGGAAGACACGGCGTTCAAAACGCACCCCTTCGGCCAATGTCGTCTCATAAGAACGATTGACCGATTCTTTGGCAATCAACAAAGACGGCATGGAAAGCTGGCCAATTTTACGCGCCACTTTCTGTGCTTCGTCCAGAAGATCGTCCAAAGGCACAATCCGGCTGACCAGCCCGGAACGTTCGGCTTCTTCCGCGTCCATCATGCGGCCGGTGAGAATCATTTCCATGGCCTTGGACTTGCCGACAAAACGGGTCAGGCGCTGGCTGCCGCCAATGCCGGGAATCACCCCGATCTTAATTTCGGGCTGACCGAATTTGGCATTATCGGCACAGAGGATAAAGTCACACATCATGGCAAGCTCACACCCCCCGCCCAGCGCATATCCCGCCACCGCCGCAATGACGGGCTTGCGGCATTTGCTCACCGTGTCCCAATTGGTGGTCATATAATCTTCTTTTAAGACATCCATATAGGTTTTGCTGCTCATTTCCTTGATGTCGGCACCGGCAGCAAAGGCTTTGGCATTGCCGGTGATGATGATGGCCCGGATATCATCATCTTCTTCAAAGGCTTCCAGAGCCTGGGTCATTTCCGCCATCAACTGGCTGTTGAGGGCATTTAAGGCTTCCGGCCGATTGAGCGTAATCACACCCACCGGCGCTTCCCGGTCTACCAAAATCATTTCATAGGACATTATTATTCTCCTTAATCAGCCGAATTAATCAGGATGTCTCATCCTCTTTTCGGCTGGGGGTATATCCATTCAAAGCGTCTATTGCAAGTATATTGACCAAACATTCCATTATAATCCTTTAAACATCTGCATCATTCTGCTGCGTTCCTTACCGGGGGTTAAGCGAAAATACCACATTTGTCCAATCGGACGACTTCACATTTTTTTGTGATCTTTGGCCAATCTCAATGGTAAGGCTTTCTTTTTCACGAAAAGCCCTCAGACAATAAAGGCTTTGCCGGGAACAGGTCTTTTTCATCTGTGTTATTTTCCAGCCCAGAGACGGCAGGACAATCTGATAAAAATCCCTTGTTTTTCCGGGATCGACCTGACCTTCTGCCTGTGCTTCGATGATCCGGCCTTCGGGACTGTCAAAGATTACCCGTGCCGCGCTCACTTCTGTCAATCCCGTCATCAGGGGAACATCCAGATCCGTGAGCAAATTATCCTGCGCCCACAGGCCCGTGGCCATAAAAAGGCCTGCCACTGCCCCCATAAGACATGTGCTTAAAAAAATTTTATAAAAGCATTTCATCATGCCAGCATACCTAAGCTTGGCAGTGAGGACAATAGAATGTGGAGCGCCCGCCTTGAACGGCGCGTTCAATCCGGGCATTGCACCCCTCCCTCACACAGTCTTCACCTTCGCGGCCATAGACTTTAAATTGATGCTGAAAATAACCCAGTTCCCCGTCAACCTGCGCATAATCCTTAAGGGTTGAGCCCCCCGCCGCGATGGCGCGGCGCAAAATTTCCCGGATGAGGGGCACCAGTTTTTCAGCACCCGCACCCGCGACCTCATGCGCGGATTGAAAGGGTGACAGGCCTGCCTCAAACAAAGCCTCACACACATAAATATTGCCCAGACCCACAACGACTCGCTGATCCAGCAGGGCGGATTTAATCGGTGTTTTTTTATGTGTAAGGGATTTTGAGAGAGAGATATCATCAAATTCATTGCCCAAGGGCTCCGGCCCCATGTTTTTAAAAAACCGATGCTCTTCAATTTCCGCTGCCCCGCAGATATCCATCAGGCCAAAACGACGCGGGTCATTATAAATCAACAGATCACCCCGCCCGGTTTCAAAGATCACATGGTCATGTTTTTCGTACTCTTCCGGTGACGTGCGGTTTTTTGCCGCTTTTAAATCTATCTTGCCCGACATGCCCAGATGACAGATCAATATTTCCGGTGCGGCCCCTGAGCGGCAAAGATAAATCAGAAGATATTTGGCCCGGCGCGCCACCCTGTCCACCCGCGCGCCTTCGATTCGCTTTTCAAAATTCTCCGGAAAAGGAATGCGAAGACCTTCGCGCCTTTTGATCACCCGAACGATATGCTGGCCTTCCAGCAAGGGTGTTATCCCCCGCTTAACGGTTTCAACCTCTGGCAATTCAGGCATGGTTTCTTTCCTTCAATCAAAGACACTATAAAATACTGGTGCAGCATGCCCCAGTGGGTTATGTTCCGCAACATGACAAAAGAATTTACCGGAAAAAATATGGATCAGAATCAGGACTCCACCCATTTCGGCTTCCAGACCGTAAAATCTGAAGACAAGCAGAAACTGGTCCGCAATGTCTTTGACCGGGTGGCAAAGAAATATGACATTATGAATGATGTCATGAGCGGCGGTTTGCATCGGTTGTGGAAAGATGACCTGATCAGCGCCCTCAGGCCCACCGCCGGAATGCATCTGCTGGATATGGCCGGTGGCACCGGGGATATTGCCTTTCGTTTTCTGGAATCGGCCGCCAAACGCCCCGCCAACAAAGACAATCCCGCCAAAGTCACGGTCTGTGATATTAATGCCAGCATGCTGGAGGTGGGCCGCGACCGCGCCATTGACCGCGGCATACTGGATAATATTGACTGGGTCTGTGCCAATGCGGAAGACCTGTCTTTTCCCGATCAGCATTTTGATGCCTATACCATCGCCTTTGGCATTCGCAATGTGACCAATATCGACAAAGCCCTGAAAGAAGCCTACCGGGTTTTAAAACCGGGCGGGCGGCTTCTGGTGCTGGAATTCAGTACGGTGGATCTGCCGTTGATTGATAAAATATACGAAGCCTACAGTTTTCATTTCATTCCCCGTTTTGGTCAGATGATTACGGGTGATAAAGATTCTTATCAATATCTGGTGGAAAGCATCCGCCAGTTCCCCCCCCAGGAAAAATTCAAACATATGATCGAAGAAACGGGGTTTTCGCAGGTCAGCTACCGCAATATGACCGGTGGTGTGGTGGCACTTCATTCCGGCTGGCGGTTATAGGATGATGAAAAGTCTGCGTCATATGGGCCGCCTGATCAAGGTTGGTTTTATCCTGTCCCGCCATGATGCGCTGATGGATTTGCTCAGCCTGTTTGGTGAGCCGCCGCGTGCGGTGGAACAGATCCGCCGCCTGCGCCGCAACAAAACCAAGACAAAAGACACAGACCACAGACCATTGGTGGAGGCTTTCCAGTCCCTCGGCCCCTCTTTCATTAAAATTGGTCAGGCCATGGCCACCCGGCCCGATATTGTCGGCATTGACGTGGCCCGCGATCTGATGCGGCTACAGGATAAGGTGCCGCCTTTTCCCGGCGCCGAAGCCATCGCCATTATTGAGCAGGAACTGGAAGCCCCGCTGAATGAGCTGTTTAAGGATTTTAACCCCGAACCCGTGGCGGCGGCTTCCATTGCCCAGGTTCATTTCGCCACCACAATAGAGGGCAAGGCTGTTGCGGTCAAAGTCCTGCGTCCCGGCATTGCCAAAGCCTTTGCCCGCGATCTGGAAAGTTTCCTGTGGCTGGCCCGCAAGGCAGAGGCCTTTTCGGTCAAAGCCCGGCGGCTCAAACCCGGTGCCGTGGTGGAAACCATTGCCCAGACCATTGCCCTTGAGATGGATTTGCGTTTTGAGGCGGCTTCGGCCTCGGAACTACGCGAAAACTGCGCCCATAATCCCGATTATAATATTCCTGAAATTGACTGGAGCCGCACGGGCCGCCAGATTCTCACCATCGAACGGGTGGAGGGTATTGCCTTCTCTCACAAACAAGCCATCACCAAAGCAGGGCTGGATACGGCTTTGTTGGCCGATCACCTGATCCATAGTTTTCTGTCCCAGGCCTTGAATGACGGTTTTTTTCATGCCGACCTGCATCAGGGTAATTTATTTGCCTGTGCGGATAATAAAATAACCGCCATTGATTTTGGCATCATGGGCCGGATTGATAAAAATACCCGCAAATGTCTGGCCGAAATTCTTTATGGATTTTTGCAGCGCGATTATGATCTGGTGGCACGGGCGCATTTTCGTATTGGTTATGTGCCCGAAGACCAGTCGCTGGAAAAATTCAAACAGGCCATTCGCACCATCGGCGACCCCATTATCGACAAGCCCGTGAAAGAAATTTCCGTGGGCAAATTGCTGGCGCAATTGTTTGAAATCACCGAAATGTTCAACATGCAGACCCAGCCGCAGCTGATCCTGTTGCAAAAAACCATGGTCACGGTGGAAGGGGTGGCACTGGATCTTAATCCGGACATTAATATGTGGGAAAGCTCCCGCCCCATTATTGAAAAATGGATGCTGGAAAATCTGGGGCCGCAGGCGAAAATTCGCGACTTTGCCGAAACCGGTCTTGAGACCCTCACTCGCCTGCCCAAAATTATGGATGATGTGGCCCTATTGGCCAAAAGCGCCCGGGACCTTCAAAACCTGCGCGCCTCGGGTCCTAAAGGAAAAATAAAATCCCTTTTTTACGGTTTTGTCACCGGCCTGATCGCGGCTTTTGTGATCACGATTTTGTACAATCAATTTAATTAACAGTTTTCTTTCGTGGATTACTTGATTTTACGAAAGCGCAGGCTTACATTAAACTCAGTTCAAAAACGCTGGAAAAATAATGCCCACACATTCTGAAGATATCTTAGATGGCAAATCCATCCTGCTGATCATTGGCGGCGGCATTGCAGCCTATAAATGCCTTGATCTGATCCGGCGGTTAAAAGAAAAAAATGCCCGGGTCAGAATAATCCTTACCAAAAGCGGCGCTGAATTTGTCACCCCCTTAAGCCTCAGCGGCCTGTCGGGGGAAAAAGTTTATCAGGAACTCTTCAGCCTGACCGACGAGACCGAAATGGGCCATATCCGCCTGTCGCGGGAATCCGACCTTATTCTGGTGGCCCCGGCCACGGCCAACATGATGGCAAAAATGGCCGCTGGCATGGCAGATAATCTGGCTACCACCACCCTGCTCGCCACGGACAAACCGGTGATGATCGCCCCCAGCATGAATATGATGATGTGGCAGCATAAGGCCACCCGGCGCAATCTGAAGATTCTGATGGACGATGGCATCGAGGTGATCCACCCCCGCAAGGGTGCGCTGGCGTGTGGCGAAGAAGGCGATGGCCGTCTGGCAGAAGTGGAAGATATGCTCGCCGCCATGGAGAAATTCTTTACGGGGCAGCAGCAGACGGGATCTTTAAGCGGCAAACATATATTAATCACCGCCGGCCCCACCCATGAGGCCATTGATCCGGTGCGTTATATTGCCAATCATTCTTCCGGTAAACAGGGATATGCCCTGGCCCGGACCCTGCGGGACAAGGGAGCCAGAATTACGCTGGTTTCGGGGCCTGTGGCATTGGATGTGCCTGCTGGTGTGGACCATATCCGGGTCACGACGGCTCAGGAAATGTATGAAAGCTGCCTGAAAGCCCTGCCCGCAGATATTGCCATTTGTGTGGCGGCCGTGGCCGACTGGCGGGTGGAAAACAGCGCCACACAAAAAATCAAGAAACAAAAAAACAAACCAGATCATAATCCTTTGTCTGCCTTAACATTGCAGGAAAACCCGGACATATTAAAAAGCCTGTCCAGCGCAGGCGAAGACAGGCCCGCTCTGGTTATTGGCTTCGCTGCCGAAACAGAAAATCTGGAACAGCATGCTCTGGACAAATTAAAGTCCAAAAATTGTGACTGGATCGTCGCCAATAATGTATCGGATCTGGATGGCCCGTCTGTCATGGGCGGGGATGACAATCAAATCGCCTTAATCAGTGATGAGAATATAAGCCGCTGGCCCGCGATGGCCAAGGCGGAAGTGGCCCGGCGTCTCAGCGACCAAATCGAAGAATATTTCAATCAGAAAACGGACCAACAGGCATGATAAAAGTAGGATTCCGGCAGTTGCCCCATGGCGAAGGCCTTAAAATACCCGAATATGAAACCCGCCACAGCGCCGGCATGGATTTAATGGCCGCCATCAGCGAAGATGAAGCCATCACCCTGAAAAAGGGAGGACGGGTTTTGGTGCCGGCAGGTTTTGCCATGGCCCTGCCCGATGATTTTGAAGCACAGGTCAGGCCCCGTTCCGGGCTGGCGTGGAAAAATGGTGTCACTGTGCTCAACAGCCCCGGTACCATCGACGCGGATTATCGCGGTGAGGTAAAAATTATTCTAATCAACCATGGCGATGAAGATTTTATCATCACCCGCGGCATGCGTATTGCCCAGATGATTATCGCCCCCATCACCCAGATCAATTGGGACATTCGGGAAAGTCTTGACGATACGGCACGCGGCGCCGGTGGATTTGGCTCCACCGGCGCCGACAGCAATATCAACACTTAAGGAAAACACTTATCACATGATTGTGAATCAGTCGGGATTGCGGGGGAATGATTCAAATAATATAGGTGAAACTTCAGGCAATCGCCCTTAGAGGCGTTATAATGACTTATAAAAGAGGTATACCCCATGTTTCGATTGAGTAAAAAAGCGATCTACGCCCTCGAGGCCGTGGTCGATATTGCTTATAATGGCCGGGTCAGCCCGGTTCAGTCGCGTGACATTACCAAGCGGCAAAATATACCCCAACGTTACCTTGAACAGGTGATGCAGCAATTGGTGCGCGGCAACATCCTTAAAGGCGTTCGCGGCCCCAAGGGCGGATATAACCTCGCCCGGGAAAGGCGGCGCATTACGGTCGGGGAAATTATTCGTGTGATCAGTGATGTGGATATCAGAAACACCAAAAAATCCTATAATTCACAATCGGATATGGGAAAAAAGGTCATCAACCCGCTGATCGAAGACCTTAATCAGGGCATCATGGACAAGTTGGATGACATCACTTTGCAGGACTTATGCCAGCAAGCCCTGAATGTGGGTGTGGAAGCGGAAAAAGAAAAGAATTTTAATTTCATTATTTAATATCAGGAGACAGCGAATGTCAGTGACGGATACAGTGACGGATACAGGCACCAAAGGCCGCGGTAAGATTTATGACAATATTATCGAGACCATCGGCAATACCCCTCTTGTGCGCCTCAACACGCTGGGCAAGGATCTGGGGGCAGAAATTCTGCTCAAACTTGAATTTTTCAACCCCATCGCCTCTGTCAAGGACCGGATCGGTGCCAGCATGATTGCGGCTCTGGAAAAAATGGGCAAAATCAAGTCGGGTACAAAAATCATTGAACCCACTTCCGGTAATACGGGCATTGCCCTGGCTTTTGTCTGTGCCAGCAAAGGGTATGACCTCACCCTTGTGATGCCCGAAAGCATGTCTATTGAACGGCGGAAAATGTTACAGCTTCTGGGCGCCAACCTTGAACTGACACCGGCGGAAAAAGGCATGAAAGGGGCCATTGCCCGGGCCGAAGAAATGGCCGCATCCCTGCCGGACGCTGTCATTCCACAACAATTTGTCAATCCCGCCAATCCCGAAATTCATGACATCACCACCGCCGAAGAAATCTGGAATGATACCGATGGCGGCATTGATGTCCTGGTGGCCGGTGTGGGCACGGGCGGCACGTTGACCGGCATCGCCCGGACCCTGAAGCCGCGCAAGGAAAGTCTGAAAATTGTTGCTGTTGAACCCGAAGACAGCCCAATCCTGTCCGGCGGTCAGCCCGGTCCTCATAAAATTCAGGGCATCGGCGCTGGTTTTGTGCCGGAAATACTGGGCACGGAATATATTGACGAAGTGATCACCATTGGCAATGAAACCGCCTTTGAAACCGCCCGTCAGCTGGCCCGTACGGACGGCATTCCCGGCGGCATTTCTTCCGGCGCGGCGGTGGCCGCGGCCTTAGAGCTTGCCTCTCGCCCTGAAATGAAAGGCAAAAAAATCGTGGTCATCATTCCTTCTTTTGCCGAAAGATATCTCACCACCGCCCTTTTTGATGGCCTTTAAAGATGAGCGGAATTATTCTCAGGGTCATGGGCACAGAATGCACGCTGGCCCTGGAAGAGGTGAGCATTGAACGGCTGGTGGCCGAGGCCCGCGCCGTGGGGCTTGGGGAATTTCTGGTTTTTCGCAATGGTGAAGAAATTTTAACCCCCGATCAGTTTTGCGTCCAGGACGGGGATCTTTTTGTCATTGCTGATCCGAAACAAAGTCATGAAATTGAGGATCTTGATGAGTCTGAATGACGATCAGCTTGAACGTTATGCCCGCCATTTGATTTTAAAACAGGTGGGCGGTGCGGGGCAGCAGAAGCTCCTGAAGTCCCGCGTCCTTGTCATCGGTGCCGGTGGGCTTGGCAGCCCGCTGATCCTTTATCTTGCCGCCGCCGGGGTCGGCCATATCGGTGTGGTGGATGATGACCGGGTTGAACTCAGCAATCTGCAGCGTCAAATCATTCACACCACCGAACGCATCGGCCAGCCCAAGGTTGAAAGCGCCCGTGTGGCGGTTGATCAAATCAACCCTGATGTGAATTTCATTGCGCATTCAGAACGAATAGACAGAGAAAATGCCCAAAATCTAATTTCAGATTATGATCTGGTGGCGGATGGCTGCGATAATTTCGCCACCCGTTTTGTGGTCAATGAGGCCTGTATAGCCTTAAAAAAACCCTTGATCTCTGCGGCGCTCAGTCAGTTTGATGGCCAGATTGCCACCTTCAAGGGTTATCTTGAGGATCAGCCCTGTTATCGCTGTCTCGTGCCCGAAGACCCCGGCAACGTCGGCAATTGCGCAGAAGCAGGCATTCTCGGTGCGGTGGCCGGTATCCTTGGCACCCTGCAAGCGGTTGAAGTCCTGAAAGAATTATTGGGTCTGGGCGAAAGTCTGGCCGGCAAGCTTCTGCTCTATGATGCCCTGAGCGCCGCCAGCCGCACCATAAAACTGCCCAAAGACCCCGGCTGCAAGGCCTGTGGGCTTTAGGAACAAGAAAAGACTGTTCTCATCTTTTTAAATATTCTACCATATTGTCTTGTGTGGTTCACAGGTCAATTCAGAGTAGCCTATTATGTCCGATAAAAATAAAAAATACACATTCAAAACTATTCCTAATATGGGTCGTGGCGGGGTCTTACACTCGGATTTCTGGTGGAGTATGCTTCCAGATTCAGAGCAATTTAACCGTGAACTTCTTAAAGAAATTACTGAACATAAAACACAAGAAGAAAATACCGCCGCCTTTTCAAACCCGGGATGTTGGCGTGGCCATCGGGACTATCAAAGCTGGCCCTATATTCGTGATTTTATCCGCCATAAACTAACGGTCATCCATCGCCATTATAATAAAATCGGGACAAATTGCGCCCAGTTGGAAAATTTCCCGGATGAAAATTTTGAATTTGAATATTGGACCAATGTGAATGAACCGGGCAGCAGCAATATCATCCATTCTCATTCCAAGTGGCATTGGTCCGGTGTTTATTATATTCAGGGCAAAGATACCGGGAAAATCGCCTTTTACAGTACACCCTATTTAAATCAACAAGTGTCAAAAGGCCTGCCTTTTGGACAATCCTATACGCTTGAGCCTACCGATGGTCTGCTGTTAATCTTCCCCAGCTACCTCCTGCATGAAGTTTTGGCCAACCCCTCGGATCGTCAGCGCATCAATATTGCCTTTAATATCAAAATCACTTTTTAGGAAAATTGACTTTTTTATTCTTTCGATTTATGCATGAGCTACTGAAATAAAAAAAGCGGAAAAATGATGCTGGCACAGAATATACTATATCCTGCCCTCCGCCATGCGCCCTGCATGGGGCTTTCGCTTGTTCAAAACCAATCTCAGCAAAAGAACCACTTTCAACAAAAAAGCATATCTCAAACCTGCTGAGCTTTGGTCGTTAAATTCTGACATTTCAGATCTTTCTTAACCCCGCCAAGGTCATTGGCAGGGGGTTTTTTCACGTCTACACTCTAAAATAAAAGGAAATATGATGAAGATTCATCCAGTTTATCCCTCAAAAGAGGAAATTGAACATCTCACCCACAGGTTATTGGACAGAAGCCTGCCGAAAGCCCATTGGACCCATGCGGCCCATCTGGTCGCGGCCTATTCATTGCTGCACCGTTATGAATTGACGGAATTGACGGATAAAATGCCTCATATCATCCGGCGTTATAATGAAGCCACCCAGACAGCAAATACGGATACTGAGGGGTATCATGAAACCATCACGCTTTTTTACCTGAAGGCCATTGATCATTTCATCAAACATCTGCCGCAACATATGGATTATGCCAAAGGCTGCACCCATTTAATCCACGGCCCTTATGGCCATAAGGATTTTGCGCTGGAATATTATTCCAAAGCACGGCTTTTTTCTGTTGAAGCCCGCAAAATATGGGTGGAGCCGGATTTGCAGCCGTTTAAATTTCCTGAAATATAGCCTGAAATATAAAAAGAATCAGACCCAATCCTCCAGAACCCGATCCGGCGGATTATGGCCATCGGCAAAAGTCTTGATGTTAATCAGGACTTTTTCGCCCATGTCATTGCGGCCTTCCATGGTGGCAGACCCCATATGCGGCAGCGCCACCACATTGGGCAGTTCCAGCAGTTTGGCATTGACCGCCGGTTCATTTTCAAACACATCAAGGCCCGCGCCCGCCAGTTCTTCTGCCACCAACATACGGATCAGGGCATTTTCATCAATCACTTCACCGCGGGAAGTATTGATGATAAAGGCGTGGCGCTGCATCAATTTCAGGCGCCGCGCCGACAGCAGATGATATGTGGCGGGTGTATGGGGACAATTGACGGAAATAATATCCATGCGCGCCAGCATCTGATCCAGACTTTCCCAATAGGTGGCTTCCAGATCCTGTTCCACATCTTCATTGATGCGGTGACGGTTATGATAATGGATCGACAGGCCAAAGGCCTTGGCCCGGCGCGCCACGGCCTGACCAATGCGGCCCATACCGATAATGCCCAGCCTTTTGCCGCCAATGCGGGAGCCGCGCATGCCAGTGGGGGACCAGCCGGTCCATTCCCCGTTCCGCAACATTCTTTCCCCTTCGATCAGGCGGCGGGGAACCGCTAACATCAGAGCCAATGTCATATCGGCGGTATCTTCGGTCAATACACCCGGCGTATTGGTGACGGTGATGGCGCGCTGACGGGCGGAGGCCAGATCAATATGATCCACCCCCGCACCATAATTGGCAATCAGTTTAAGATCAGGGCCGGCCTGTGCCAGAATCTTCGCATCAATACGGTCCGTCACAGTGGGCACCAGAATATGGGCTTCGCGCACCGCATCCGCCATTTCAGCGGCACTAAAGGCATGATCATCCAGGTTCAGCCGCACGTTAAATAATTCCATCATCCGTGTTTCGATGGCTTCCGGCAGCTTACGTGTGACAATCACCAATGGCTTTTTTGAATTCATTCTGGGCTCCGGCAATTCTGCTATAATTCTCTATCTTTTTAAGCAGCCATAACGGGCTGCACCTCTTGTCTAGCAGAACTGGTATGAAGATTCAAACATCCCGATCAACATTCCACCCTTGACGAAAAATATTTATCAGGACATAAATTATGAATTAGCATACAGAGCAAAGACAGGCGAAGCCATGGCCCCGAAGATATTGCATATTTTGTCCATTATTGGCTTATTCTACCTCATCCCCGCTGCACCAACATGGGGCGAGGAGAAAATAATCCTGGGCAAGTCCGGCTATCCGGTTCCCCGTTACGTGACCCTGGCCAAGGATACGGTCAATGTGCGCACCGGGCCGGGCCGGAAATATCCCATCACCTGGGTTTATAAGCGCAAAGGCCTGCCTTTGAAGATTGTGAATGAATATGAAAACTGGCGTAAATTTATTGATTCAGAAGGCAGCAGCGGCTGGATCTGGGGCCCCCTTCTTTCCAGCAGGCGAACCGGCCTGATCACCGCGAAAAACCAAATCCTCCTGAAACAGCCCAAGGAGGATTCGGATGTGGCCCTGAAGGCCGAAGCCGGGGTTATCGGCCAGATTATAGAATGTAAGGCGGGCTGGTGCCGGTTGAATTTCAACGGCATCAAAGGCTGGCTCAGACAGGATCAAATCTGGGGTGTTTTTGCGGAAGAAACGCTGAAATAGCGGGCTTATTGCGCATCCGAAACATGTATCACCACTTCCACCCGGGAAAATTTCTTATGTTTGGGGGCTTCTGGCAATTTGCTGATATTCACCTGATCCAGCGGTATATCTTCCAGGCGCGCATCGGCCTCATGATAAAAATGATGATGATCGGAAATATTGGTATCAAAATAAGTGCGTCCGGCGCCCACAACCACTTCCCTCAGCAACGCCGCATCGGTAAATTGATGCAATGTATTATAAACCGTTGCCAGAGAGACATTGGCGCCACTGGCCTCGGCCTCTTCATGCAGCATTTCCGCTGTCACATGACGGTCGGCCCCATTAAACAAAAGTTTCGCCAACGCAAGACGTTGCTTCGTCGGCCGCAAACCCGCATCTCTTAAGCGCGTAATTGATTGGGAAAAAGGCCGCTCTTTAACTTCCTTTGACAAAATACTCTCCTTAAACCAAACAGGACACATGGCTTTTAAAAGAACCATGTGCCCATAATCTAGCATATTTCCCTTCAAAGATGAAAAGAAATGTCACACTTGCCCCAAAGGGCTTAATCCCCCGACACTATGCGCTCTATCAGTTCTTTCACACTGGGCACAAAACCATTGCTATAGAATGGGTCGGTTGAAAAATTATAAGCCGCATGCCCCGCAAACATCAGATTATTTTCCAATGAGCCGCCATGGGCAATATCCATCAGGGTTTTCTGAATACAGAAACTTCTGGGATCGGCACCGCGGCCGGTGGAATATTTTGTTTCCGGATTTTGTGACCAGTTGGAAAAACGGCAAGAACTGAGGCAGCCCATACAGTCTTTCTGATCCTGACGGATTTCCCTGGCGCTTTCGGGGCGGACAAAAATCAGGGTGCCATCGGGTGTTTTCATGGCTTCGCTATAACCCGCCGCCAGCCATTGTTCCGCCTTTGGCTTGTCTTCACCCTTCACATAATAGCTGCGTTTTGCAGTCTGTATTTCAGCGGGAAAATCTTCTGTGACTTTGGCGCTGAAGGAAAGTTGACGTTCTGTACGCCCTTCCAGACAGCGCAGAAGATTATTATGCACCGCAGAAGAATAAAAGCCGGTGGGGCTGAATTTATGCAGCAGAATATCACCTTCTTTCAGCTTGGTCAGCGCATCCTTCCATATTTTCGGGATCGGGCTTTCTTTGGTGAGAAGGGGCCGGGTGCCATATTGAAAGGCAATGGGGCCGATTTCCGGGTTATTGAACCAATGGGCCCAGTCGCGCAGATACCATACCCCGCCCGCCATGATGATGGGCACTTTCTGCAGACCAAAACTATTCATTATTTTTCTCAGCGCCGCCACCCGGGGATAAGGGTCCTGCGGCTCTGTGGGGTCTTCGGCATTGCTGAGGCCATTATGGCCGCCAGCCAGCCAGGGATCTTCATAAACCACACTGCCGAGCCACTGACCATATTTTTTATAAGCCCGTTTCCACAATATGCCAAAAGCCCGGGCCGAGGAAATAATCGGATGGTAAAATACCTCATGCTGGGCGGCAATTTCGCTGAGCTTATAAGGCATGCCCGCACCACAGGTCACCCCATGCACCAAACCTTTTGTTTTTTCGAGAACACCGTGGAGAATTTCTTCGGCACCGCCCATTTCCCAAAGCACGTTAATGTGAATACGGCCGTTGCCCTTGGCCATTTCATGGGCGTCCTGCACCTGACGGATACCGCCGTCCGTGCCATATTTGATCAATTCCTGATGCCGTTCAATCCGGGTTTTGCCGTGATAAATCTGAGGAATAACCTCGCCATTCTCGTCAAAATCATCCGCATTTACACAGGATACCGTACCCACACCGCCAGCAGCAGCCCAGGCCCCGGCACTCATCCCATTGGTCGCGGAAATCCCCTTGCCGCCTTCAACCAGTGGCAGCACTTCTTTTCCGGACATTAACAGTGAATCAAGAAACTTCATAATCATCTCTACTCATTAAAGCTATCCCCATAACCCCTATAGCAAAGCCGGATCCCCCTGATATGATATAAACCCTGCGGCTTACATTCAAGTCAAAGATGGGCGACCCGGCTCCATATTATATTTTCAAGGAAAAGATATTCTATTCCTTATCGTTATTTTGCAGGTCTTCGCCTGTTTCCTGGTTAACCGCACGACGGCTGAGGCGAACCTTGCCCCGGTCATCAATGCCCAATACCTTAACCTTGATGATGTCGCCTTCGGAGATGACATCGGTCACAGAGTTAACCCGCTTGTCTTCCAGTTCGGAAATATGAACCAGACCATCACGGCTGCCGAGGAAGTTTACAAAAGCGCCGAAATCAACGGTCTTGACCACTTTACCTTCGTAAATTTTATTCACTTCCGGTTCGGCCACAATGCCTTCGATCCACTTCAGCGCCGCCTCAATGGCGGCCGCATCGGAAGAGGAAACCTTGATGGTGCCATCGTCTTCAATGTCAACCTTGGCACCGGTCACTTCACAGATTTCACGGATCACTTTACCGCCGGTTCCGATCACTTCGCGGATTTTTTCCTTGTTGATCTGAATGGTTTCAATGCGCGGTGCATGTTCGCTCATTTCTTCACGGGCACCGGACAGGGCATTATTCATTTCATCAAGAATATAACCACGACCCGCCTTGGCCTGATTCAGGGCGATTTCCATGATTTCTCTGGTAATACCGGAAATCTTGATGTCCATTTGCAGGGACGTCAGACCCTCGGACGTACCGGCCACTTTAAAGTCCATGTCTCCCAGATGATCTTCATCACCCAGAATATCACTGAGAACCGCGAATTCTTCACCTTCAAGGATCAGACCCATGGCAATACCCGAAACCGGACGTTTCAGCGGTACACCCGCGTCCATCATCGACAGGGAAGCACCACAAACAGAGGCCATGGAAGACGATCCGTTGGATTCCGTAATTTCCGAAACAATACGGATCGTATAGGGAAATTCCTCTTTTGCCGGCAAAACAGCTTTCAGAGCCCGCCATGCCAATTTACCATGGCCCACTTCCCGGCGCGATGTGCCGAACATACGGCCCACTTCACCCACGGAATAAGGCGGGAAATTATAATGCAGCAGGAAATTTTCTTTATAGGTGCCGGTGAGCGCGTCAATAAACTGCTCATCATCACCGGTGCCGAGCGTTGTCACCACGGCGGCCTGGGTTTCACCCCGGGTAAACAGAGCCGAACCATGGGTGCGCGGCAGAATATTCACATCCGATGAAATGGCCCGGACTTTGTCCAATGCGCGGCCATCAATGCGTTTTTTGGTTTTGATGATATCACCGCGAACGATGGATTTCTCCAGATCCTTCAACAGACCACCAACCAGATTATTCTGGCCTGCATCTTCCGCGTCCAGCATACCCGCTGCAACCAATGCTTCTTTGGTACTGTCTTTCACATCCGCGACTTTACCCGAACGCACCTGTTTTACCGTCTCGCCATACGCATCGCGCAGGCCGGCTTCGGCCAGTTCGGAAATTTTGGCAATCAGGGCTGAATGGTCTTCCGGCTCACCCATTTCCAAAGGATCTTTGGCAGCCACTTCGGCCAGTTCGATGATGGCATCAATCACAACCTGCATCTGCTCATGACCGAACATCACAGCGCCGAGCATGATTTCTTCGGACAATTCGTTGGCTTCGGATTCAACCATCAACACCGCATCACGGGTTCCGGCAACCACCAGATCAAGATCGGATTCTTCCAAAACTTCCGCAGAAGGGTTCAGCACATATTCGCCGTTCACATATCCCACGCGCGCTGCGCCAATGGGGCCCATGAAAGGCAGACCGGAAATGGTCAGAGCCGCACTGGTGCCCACCAGAGAGATGATGTCAGGCTGATTTTCCATGTCGTGGGACATGACCGTACAAATCACCTGGGTTTCATTTTTAAAACCTTCAACGAACAGCGGGCGGATCGGACGGTCAATCAGACGACAGATCAGTGTTTCCGCTTCGGAAGGGCGGCCTTCGCGTTTAAAAAAACCGCCTGGTATTTTACCGGCGGAATACGTGCGTTCCTGATAATTTACGGTGAGAGGGAAAAAGTCCACAGCGGGGTTGGCTTTTTTTGCGGCGGTTGCCGTACAAAGAACGGATGTTTCACCGTATGTTGCCATGATCGCGCCGCCAGCCTGTCTGGCAAAATGACCTGTTTCCAAAATGAGTGGACGTCCACCCCAATTAATTTCTTTTCTATGTATTTCAAACATATATCTTTACCTTAACCTATAATATCTGCTTGTCCGGCCCGGGCCCATCCCGGGCCAGACAATTGCAAATATTTTCATATGACCCCTATGGTCATACATGATTGTCTGCCTTATTTACGCAGACCCAAACGCTGAATCAGCGCTTTATAACGGACATCATCCTTGGCGCTGAGATATTTCAGCAGGCCCCGGCGCTTGTTCACAAGCATCAGAAGACCACGACGGGAATGATTGTCTTTTTTATGAGATTTAAAATGTTCCGTCAGATTAACAATTCTTTCCGTCAGAATGGCAACCTGTACTTCGGGGGAACCGGTATCGCCGTCTTGTGTGGCATATTCTTTAATCAGTTCCTGTTTTCTTTCTGCAGTAATCGACATCGATAACTCCTTTAAAAAATTAAATATTAAAAACCCGCACCGGTCTTAAAATCACCTGTTCTTCAGGCTTTTCCATTCTTGTCTTGTCAGCTTCTGCTTGTGCCAGCGCCACGAGGCGCGGGCCGCACATAATTCTGACAAGGCCCGGTGCAACGGGACCTGGGACGGCAAGCTTTCTTCCCTGTGACAGAAAGGCGGCTTGATCCTCCGTAACGGCCAGTGCCAAGATGTCGTCCAGCACGGTCTCAACGGGGAGAATCCATTCCTCAGGCGGCGCACTATGGCTTAATTCTTCCAGTTTTACCAGTGAAATCGACTCCTTCAAACCGAATGATCCCACTTTCAATCTTCGCAGCATGGTTACGTGCCCAACCGTGCCTAATTTCAGGGCCAGATCACGGGCCAGAGAGCGAATATACGTGCCTTTTCCACAGTCCACCTCAAAGGTTGCTTCCTCCGCTTCAGCGGATAAAAGCCTGAGGGAAAAAACATCAATTTCACGTTCTTTGAGAACCACTTCTTCCCCCGCCCGTGCCAGATCATAAGAACGTTTTCCGTCCACCTTAATGGCGGAATAGGCGGGCGGCCTTTGTTTGATCCTGCCGATAAAACCCGGCAGGGCCGCCAATATATCTGCTTCACAGGGACGGTGATCATGGGTGGCACAAATATCGCCTTCGCGGTCATCGGTGGTGCGGGCAATGCCCCAGCGCACCGTGAAGGCATAGGTTTTGCGCGCGTCCATGATAAAGGGGATGGTTTTGGTGGCCTCACCCAATGCAATGGGCAAAATGCCGGTGGCCAGCGGGTCGAGAGTGCCGCCATGGCCGACTTTCTGGGCCTTGGTAAGCCAGCGTACCTTGCCCACCACCTGGGTGGAGCCCATTTCCAGCGGTTTGTCGATCACAAGCCAGCCGTCAATCTTGTTGCCTTTGCGCTTTCTGGCCAAAGGTCTCAGCCTTCCTCATTGTCTTGAGCATCATCTTCGGATTCATGATCCAGATCCTGCGCCACATGGGGGGAATGCAACAGCTGATCAATATGATCGGCTTCCCCGAAAGTTGCATCAAGGGTAAAGGTGAGCTTGGGCAGATATTTCATGCTGACCTGACGCGACAGCTGGCCACGAATAAATTTCGCACAGCGATTGAGCGCCTTTTCCACATCTTTTTCATGCACCCCGCCCAGCGGCATCACATAGATGGTGGCATTCCTGAGATCAGGGCTGCAGCGCACTTCCGTCACGGTGACAGAGACCCCTTCCAAATCCGGATCGCGCAATTCACCGCGCGCCAGTATTTCCGACAGGGCATGACGGATATTCTCTCCCACCCGAAGCAGGCGATGAGAACTGCCGCGCTCATCCTGAAAACCTGATGATCTGGACATGATAATTCCTCTAAATCTGTGTCAGCATCTAGTCGAGGTTGCGTTCGATTTCCTCAACCTCGTAACATTCGATGATGTCGCCTTTTTTCAGGTCATTATAGCTGGCAAAATTCATCCCGCATTCGGTGCCGCTGATCACTTCTTTCACATCATCCTTGAAACGACGCAGGGAGCCCAGATCACCTTCATAAATCACGGTATCATCGCGCAGAAGACGGGCCTTGGCCCCTTTGCGCATGATGCCATCCAATACCAGACAACCCGCCGCCTTACCGGTTTTACCGGCAGAGAAGATATCGAGGATTTCTGCAGAACCCAGAATTGTTTCTTTCAATTCCGGTGCCAGTTTGCCGGACATGACCGCCTTGATGTCATCCACAAGATCATAGATCACGGAATAATACCGGATTTCCACGCCTTCCTGACGGGCAAGATCCGCCGCCTTGCGGCTGGCACGAACATTAAAGCCCAAAATCGGTGCATTTGACGCTGCGGCCAGATTGACATCGGATTCGGAAATGCCGCCCACGGCAGAATGCAATATGCGCGCCTGAACTTCTTCCGTATTCATGGATTCCAGCGCGCCGCGGATGGCTTCGTTAGAGCCCTGCACATCAGCCTTGATCACCAGCGGCACTTGCGCCGCCTGCACCTGGGAGAGTTTTTCAAACATGGCTTCCAGGGTGGCTTTTGGCACAGCTTCGCGTTTCAATTTGTCCTGACGCTGGCGGAATTCGGCCACATCACGGGCCTTGGCTTCTGTATCCACCGCGATGAAACTTTCACCGGCATTCGGGGTACCACTGATGCCGAGAATTTCCACCGGCATGGATGGGCCGGCTTTTTTCACCGGACGGCCATGATCATCAATCATCGCCCGCACACGACCCCATTCAGAACCCACCACAAATATATCGCCGACCCGAAGGGTGCCGCGCTGTACCAATATGGTGGCCACCGCACCGCGTCCCTTGTCCAGACGGGCTTCCACCACAATGCCGTCAGCATTGCGGTCCGGGTTCGCTTGAAGATCCAGCATTTCGGCCTGCAACTGAATGGCCTCTTCCAATTTATCAAAATTGGTGCCTTTAAGGGCCGAGACTTCCACATCCAGCACTTCACCGCCCATGCTTTCCACAAAGACTTCATGCTGAAGCAGATCCTGCCGCACCTTGTCCGGATTCGCACCGGGTTTGTCAATTTTGTTGATGGCCACAATGATCGGCACTTCCGCCGCTTTGGCGTGGCTGATGGCCTCAATGGTCTGGGGCATAATACTATCATCCGCTGCCACAACCAGAATTACGATATCCGTGGCTTCGGCGCCGCGCGAACGCATGGCCGAGAAGGCCGCATGGCCCGGCGTATCAAGGAATGTAACCTTGTCACCGCTGTTCATGCGCACCTGATAGGCGCCGATATGCTGGGTAATGCCACCGGCTTCACCGGAAACCACCTCGGATTTACGGAAAGCGTCGAGGATGGAGGTTTTACCATGATCCACATGGCCCATCACGGTGACAACAGGGGCGCGTTTTTTCATTTGCGCCTCGGTATCTTCCGCACCGCCCAGATCAATTTCCACATCAGATTCACTGATGCGTTTCACCTTATGGCCAAATTCTTCCACAATCAGTTCGGCGGTATCATGGTCGATTTCCTGTGAGGCCGTGGCCATCACATCCATCTTCATCAAAGCGCGGATCACATCAACGGTTTTTTCCGTCATCCGGCTTGCCAGTTCCGCAACCGAAATCATGTCCGGCACAATCACTTCGCGATAGAGTTTTTCCGCCGGGGCACTGCCACCGCCTTTACGTTTTTCCTTGGCCCGGGCCCGTTTCAGAGCCGCAAAAGAACGCTGACGTTCCTGCATGCCCCCCGACAGAGCCTGGGATACCGTAAGCCGGCCGGAACGTCTTTGTTGTTCGTTGCGGTTGCGGGACGGTTTCGCGGGTGCAATTTTTTCCGGCGCCGGGCGTTCATTGGTAAATTTCTTGGGCGCGGCGGGTTTTGACCGGGCCTCTTCCGCAGGTTTTGCCTTGGGCGCCGCCTGTTCTTTTTCAGCTTGCAGCAAGGCTTCGGCTTCGGCTTTTTTACGAACTTCCAACTCTTCCTGACGCCGGGCTTCTTCCTCAGCCGCCGTTTTTTCTTCCTCGGCCGCTTTCAGGGCCACTTCTTTGGCTTTTTCAGAACGGGCCGCATCTTCTACCGCGCGTCTTTTTGCGGCTTCGGCTTCGATTTTTGCCTGTTTTTCCTGATCCTTCTGGGCCGCTTCCAACGCCTTGGCACGGGCCAGACGTTCGCTGTCGGTCAGAGTGCGGCCTTTTTTATCAGCCGGTTTTTGCTGGGCTTTGCCAGCCTGGGGCACCGCCAGCTTTTTGCGTTCCCGGGTCGGGCTTTCGGCTTCTGGCGCATCGGTTGGTGCCGCAGGCTTTTCACCGGGCTTCAGCATCAGTTTCTTTTTACGCTGGACAACCACACCACCGGCCCCGCGCGATCCGGCGCCGGGCGCCGCCGCAGGGTTTAACTGCAGCGTTTTTCGACCCGCAGATACGGATAATGTGCTTTTTGTGTCCTTATCGTCACTCATTCTTTTTTCGCCTTCAGATCACTCTTTAGAGGAGTCCCCACAACGGAGCCCTTCATAACGGGAAAATTCTTTTAAAAAACTTTCCGACATACCACCCGGCAACAAAGCCAAATGTACTGCATTGGACAGACCCAAAGCCTGTCCCAGCTGTTCACGGGTGAAACGTTCAATCACCCGCAATTTATCCAATTTCTCACCCAAACCCTGGCATATCTTACTGCGCCCGTTTTCTGCCGCATCCGATGCCTCAATCAGAATTTGCGCTTTCCCGGCTTTTAAAGCAGCCCGGACTTTTTCAAATCCCGATATAATCCGCCCTGAACGATTGGCCAGTCCCAGATAATCCAGACATCGTTGAAGCATTAATTTTTCAACAAGGTCTGCCAGATCATCCTGAACCAAAACCCTCATGTGAGGTTCCTGGCTCCCGGCCTCTTCCAGCACCTCCACATCGTCCAAACGGGACTTTGCAGAGGAATTTTTCTTAACCTTGGACAATATATGGTGTCCAAAGCGGAAAAATACACCTTTTTTAAGCGCTTTTTCCAGAATCTTTCGATCCGCCACGATCCAGCAGCCCCTTCCGGGCAGTTTCGCGGCAACATCAGGGATAATATTCCCCCCCGGATCCATCACAAAACGGATCATTTTATGGGCTGGAAATTTATCCCCCGTGACGAGGCATTTTCTTTCGCGAATGTTTTTTGACAAAATATCGCATCCGCTTCCAAAATTATTCCGCTTCAGGGGCGGCTTTTACGGCTTCACCCGCGTCTTCCCCAGAAACCTCATCTGTGGCCTCATCCGTCTCTTCATCCTCAAACCAATGGGCGCGGGCGGCCATAATAATCTCATTGGCCTGATCCAGCCCCATATCAAAGTCGCGCAGAATACCGTCTTCCTTTGAAGTCAGCTCATCAGCGGCAAGATCACCCAGATCATCCAGGGTTTTCACACCCGCCTCACCCAGAGCCACCAGCATAGGGGCGCTCAGACCTTCCACAGCAGCCAGCTCATCGCTGACACCAAGTTTATGGCGCTTGTCTTCGGCTTCGGTTGCGGCCGCTTCCAGTGTTTCACGGGCGCGGGTCTGCAATTCTTCCACCAGGCCCGCGTCAAATCCGGCAATGCCGCCAAATTCTTCCGGTGCCACATAAGCCACTTCTTCCAGATTGCGGAAACCTTCCGATACCAGAAGCAGCGCCAGGGTTTCGTCCACATCCAGATGTTCCACAAACAGGTCGGTGCGCTGTTTATATTCAGCCTGACGTTTTTCGGATTCATCCGCTTCGCTCATGATATCCACCTGCCAGTCGGACAGTTGGGAAGCCAGTCGAACATTCTGACCCCGTCGGCCAATGGCCAGACTGAGCTGATCTTCAGCCACCACCACATCGATGCGTTTATTGTCTTCATCCAGCACCACTTTGGTCACATTGGCCGGGGCCAGTGCGCGGATGATAAAGGTCGCAGGATCCGGCGACCATTGAATAATATCAATCTTTTCACCGCCCAGTTCATTGACAACCGCCTGTACCCGGCTGCCGCGCATGCCCACACAGGCGCCCACCGGATCAATTGAGCCGTCATTGCTATTGACGGCGATTTTGGCCCGGCTGCCCGGATCACGACTAACACCCATAATTTCCACGATACCGTCATAAATTTCCGGTACTTCCTGCGTGAAAAGTTTGGCCATAAAGTCAGGATGGGTGCGGGACAGAAAGATTTGCGGGCCGCGTTGTTCCCGGCGCACATCCGCAATATAGGCGCGGATCCGGTCTCCGGTACGCACATGTTCGCGCGGGATCATCTGATCACGGCGAATAATGGCTTCGGCCTGACCAATGTCCAAAATCACATTGCCATATTCGACCCGTTTGACCACACCATTGATAATTTCGCCGACCCGTTCCTTATATTCTTCAAACTGTTTATCGCGTTCCGCATCACGGACTTTTTGCACAATAACCTGTTTGGCGGTCTGGGCGGCAACCCGGCCAAAGTCAACCGGCGGCAATTCATCGGCCAGAAGGTCACCCATCTTGGCATCTTCTTTAAATTTCAGGGCCGCATCAAGGGTGATTTCCGTGGCATGATTTTCCACATTTTCAACCACTTCCAACACCCGGTAAAGCTTGATATCACCGCTAAAACGATCAATATGGGCCTTGATGTCATTTTCTGCTCCATAACGCGAGCGGGCCGCCTTCTGAATGGCATCTTCCAATGCCTCCAACACGATTTCCTTGTCGATGCTTTTTTCGCGCGCAACCGCATCCGCTATTTGCAATAATTCAAGCCGGTTTGCACTAACTGCCGTTGTCATTCCCTTGAACTCCAATTACGCCAAAAGGCGTTTTCCATTCTAATATCAAGCCTATTGGCCCATCATCTACTGGCGCTCAACACTTGCCAGAAGTTCGTCCGTCATTAATAATTTTGCCTTGTAGACATTGGCAAAATCCAATTCAAATTCCACCCCGTCCACCATAATCTTAATCAGATCACCATCCATGCCCATAAGCTGGCCCTGAAAACGCCGCCGGCCTTCCACCGGAACGGATGTTTCCAATTTTACCATATAACCGGCATAATTGACAAAATCCTTGGGTCTTGTCAGCGGCCGGTCCACACCCGGTGAACTGACCTCCAGAACATATTCCCCCGAAATGGGGTCTTCCACGTCCAGAATCACCGCAACTTCGCGGCTTATTTTTTCACAGTCTTCCACCAGCATCGTACCATCGGGCCGTTCCGCCATAATCTGTACTGTCGAGGCCAGCCCCCGTGGTGAGCTCATGATGCTCACCCGCACCAGCTCATAACCCAGCGCCGTGATGATAGGCTCAATCAAATCCTGTATATGTTGTACCTGTGACGACATTATTTTCCTGTAAGAGCCTTGTTATTTTCCTGTAAGGGTCTCGTAAAAATGCTCTAAAAACAATTAATGCAGGCAGTTTTCACTTGCCCGCACTTAAACAATCAAGTGATTCGGTTGCCTTATATATAGTGGAAAGTGACAGAACATCAAGTGAATTATGCGCCCATAAGATGCCAGGGCTTTCAGGGATTACGCGGCTTCCTGATAAATCTGAGATAACGGCTTTTTCTCCCCTGTGCCTTTGCCTTGATTTCATACCGAGTCGCCGGCCAGTCATCGGGGCGCTTTTGCCAGTCATCGGCCTGATCCGAAACCCAGAGAAAATCCTCGGAATTCAGCATATGGGCCATGGTCCAGCGACAATAATCTTTATGATCCGAAGCGATTCTAAGCTCCGCGCCGTCTTTTAAAAGGCGGGCCAATACTGCAATATTGCCCGGACCCACAAACCGGCGCTTATAATGGCGCGCCTTGGGCCAGGGATCGGGAAATAGGATAAAGGCCCGGCCCAGACACTGATCCGGCAAATGATCCATCAACAGACGGGCATCTTCGGTAAATATCCTGACATTCTTCAGGTTTTTCTGATCCACATGGTCCACCAGGCCGGAAATACCGTTGAGGAAAGGCTCACAGCCCATGATGCCCAGATTGGGATGTTGTTCCGCCTGCCAGGCCAGATGTTCCCCCTTGCCAAAGCCAATTTCGAGCCAATAATCATCCTTGGAACTGTCGAACAATTCCTGCGGCAGGATCTGTTGCTGTTGCGATGCGGTTTCAGGCAGGATTATTTCAATTTCGGGAAGCCATTTATCCAGACGGGCCTGTCGTGCGGCAGAGAGCAATTTTCCCTGCCTGCGCCCGTATAATCGGCTTCCCTTAATATTTTCAAGATTTCGCATAAGCCATCATATAGGGGGACAGAAGCCGCCTGTCCAGCCCTAAATGTCGCTTAAAAATGGCTCTTGAGCACATCCACAAGGTCCAGCTTTTCCCAGGAAAAGCCCCCATCTTCTTCGGGTGTACGGCCAAAATGACCATACGCCGCCGTACGACGATAAATGGGTTTATTCAGGCCCAGATGTTCGCGAATGCCTCTGGGGCTCAAGTCCATCACATTCCCGAGCAATTTTTCCAAAGCCGCCGGGTCCACATGGCCACCATTATGAAAATCCACATAGAGCGACAAAGGATGAGAAACCCCGATGGCATAAGACAGCTGAATGGTGCAGCGTTCGGACAGGCCGGCCGCCACCACATTTTTCGCCAGATAACGTGCGGCATAGGCGGCAGAACGATCCACCTTGGTGGGATCTTTACCGGAAAAAGCACCGCCGCCGTGGGGGGCCGCACCGCCATAGGTATCCACAATGATCTTGCGTCCGGTCAAACCCGCATCACCGTCCGGGCCGCCAATAACAAACAGGCCCGTGGGGTTGATATAAAGTTCTTCTTCGCGGGGCATCCAGCCTTCGGGCAGGGTTTTTTCAATATGTTCCAGGGCAATCTCACGCACCCGTTCCTGTGATACATCCGCATTATGCTGCGTGGAGACCACAACAGATTCCGCCCCGACCGGAACGCCGTTTTCATAGCGTAACGTCACCTGGCTTTTTGAATCAGGCCCCAGTTCCGCCGCCTCTCCACTATGGCGCGCCTGGGCCATGGATTTCAGAATATTATGGGAATAAAAAATCGGGGCCGGCATCAGACCTTCGGTTTCGGTGGTGGCATAACCAAACATAATGCCCTGATCCCCCGCACCTTCATCCTTATTATCAGATGCATCCACACCCATGGCTATATCGGCGGACTGTTCATGCACATGAACATCCACCACCATATCTTTCCAGTGAAACCCTTCCTGCTCATAACCGATATCACGCACAACATCGCGGGCAGCCTGTTCCATCACCTCGGCATTGACACTCTCAGGACCGCGCACCTCACCCGCAAGCACCACCCGATTGGTGGTGGTCAGGGTTTCCACGGCAACACGGGATTCCGGATCATCCTTTAAATAAAGGTCAACAATCGCGTCCGAAATGCAATCGGAAACTTTATCAGGATGACCTTCGGACACGGATTCACTGGTAAAAAAATAATTATTACGGGACAAATGTTTTCTCCTGAACTGATCTTGCACACTATAGTATCTATATAACATAAGTTTTATATAAAGAAAGCTTTATATTTAGTTAACGGGCTTTTTTACAAAGTCCCGGGAATTTACCGATCATTAAGGCATTTGAATTAAAAATATAGACCTGTTGAATGATCCAAAGCCTGACAGGAGACGCTTAATGTCCGACAAGCAGCCCGTAAAATCACAAAATCATACCCCCCTGAAAACACAAACCCCACCCCGGGAAGTGTCACAGAAAAAGGGGTTGATCATTGAGGCGGAAATAATGGATCATTTTGCGGAACAAACGAATCTGCTGGCCCTTAAAAATATTGTTGAAACCGCACAGGCCAATACGGCAGACACAAATATTGCCAATATGGCACGGGAAGTGAAAAATATTGCCGATCACGCCAGCAGCGCCGCGGAACATTTGGCTGAATTATCCAAATGTGAGAAACCGGAAGACAATATGCTGCCCTGCCTCGATCTGATTACCGCGCTCGAGAAAATGCGCCTTCATGTGGATGAGCTGGTCAATGTGGTACCAGCATCTTCTGACACAACTTCATAGATCAGACATAAAATCAACCAGAAGATCAGCCTTCAAAACCCACACCACAGAGGCCCTGATACAGGTGCCCTTTTTCCGTGGCAGGATTATCAGACCTTCAAGCCTGTTTTTTAAGTATTGGAAGAAGGATCCTCAACCGGATTTTCGGTATTTGACCATTTGGGCATGGTCACATGGTCTTGTGCGGTAACACCGGTGCGGCCCAATACTTTTGGCAAAGTCAGCAGCAGGATTTTCACATCAAGCCAGAGGCTGCAATTGTCCACATACCATACATCGAGGATGAATTTCTGATTCCAGCTGATGGAATTGCGCCCCATCACCTGTGCCCAGCCGCTAATTCCGGGACGGACTTCATGGCGGCGCATCTGTTCCGAGGTATAACGAGAGCCATATTCTGCAATAAAGGGCCTGGGGCCAATCAGGCTCATATCACCGATCAAAACATTCCACAGCTGTGGCAGTTCATCAATGCTCCAGTCGCGTAAAAGCTGGCCAAAACGGGTCAGGCGAACCTCGTCTTCAAGAAGTTCGCCATCTTCATTACGGCAATTGGTCATGCTGCGGAATTTCCAGATGGTAAAGCTCCGTCCATTCAGGCCCAGACGTTCCTGGGTGAAAAACACAGGGCTGCCCAGTTTCAGGCGTACCAGTATAATTGCAATAATCAACAGGGGTGACAAGATAAATAAAAGGGCAAGACTGCCCAGTATATCCAGGATTCTTTTTGAAACTTGTCTGTATGTTATGCCAAACATAGCGTCCTCTTTATTGTTCTTGTGCACTCATAACCCAATTAGGGTTAATAGAGGCTTAACGTATCTGCCATCCCACATAAACTATGCGGATTTTCTACCCAACCGCAATTCAGCGATTTCCCAATATCCCCCAAAGACACCTTGCAACAATAGCGAGAAGCAAATGAAACTTTGCCTTTGATTTTTATAACTTAGAGCAGGAAATAGCATTAGGAAGTTTGTAATGCAAGCCATAAAATGTATTAATACATATAGACTAATATACCTCTTAATACCGTCCTGCTAATATCTACTGTGCACCTTGATAACGGATCAGGCCAAATATTTATTCCAGACTTTATTCAGAAATTTTTGACCGAATTAAGGCAATGGTTTTTTCACGGCCATACAGGGCAATAAAAGACCCCATTCTTGGCCCCTGTTCCTGCCCCAGCAGAATTTCATACAGGGCCTTGAACCAGTCCCGCAAATTTTCATAAGCATGATTTTTGCCCACCGCGAATACCGCATTCTGATAGTCTGAGGGTTCCAAGCCATCCGCCATGGCTTCCAAAGCATCACTCAGTTCCCTCAGCGCCCGGATTTCTTCAGCCGTGGGGCTGCGGTATTTTTTCGTCGGTTTGACAAAATTCTCGTAATAAACAAGCGCATAACCCGCGAGCTTGTCCAGAAGCGGAAAATCCGCCGCGCTGGCCCCGCCGGTATAATTGCTGATATAACCCCAAAGGCTTTGCTTGTCTTCCGCGTTGCTGGCACTGACCAGATTAAGCAGCAGGGCAAAGGTCACCGGCACCTGTTCTTCGGGTGGATGATCCCCGTGAATATGCCAGATGGGATTTTGGAATTTGGCCTTGCCCTGGGCCTCGGGAAATTTGGCCAGATGGGCAATATATTCGTCCACCGCTTTAGGGATCACATCAAAATAAAGCTTTTTGGCCTTGCGTGGCGACTGAAACATATAAAGGGACAGGCTTTCCGGGGTGCCGTATGTGAGCCATTCTTCCATGGTCAGGCCGTTGCCTTTGGATTTGGAGATCTTGGCGCCTTTTTCATCGAGAAACAGTTCATAACTGAAACTTTCCGGCGGGGTGGCGCGCAAGATACGGGTGATGGCGCTGGAGAGTTTGACCGATTCCATCAAGTCCTTGCCCGCCATTTCATAATCCACCCCAAGCCCGACCCAGCGCATGGCCCAGTCGGCTTTCCACTGCATCTTGCAATGGCCGCCGGTGACCGGCACTTCGACCATTTTTCCTGTGTCTTCATCTTTATAGACGATGGTGCCCGCCTCAAGGTTGCGTTCCAGAACCGGCATCTGAAGCACTTTACCACTTTTAGGGCAGAGCGGCAGGAAAGGGCTATAGGTTTTCTGACGTTCTTCCCCCAAGGTGGGCAGGATTACTTTCATAATGCCTTCATAGGCTTCCAGCATTCTGAGCAAGGTCGCGTCCATGCGCCCTGACGTATAGGCTTCTGTGGCAGAGATAAATTCATATTCAAAACCAAAACTGTCGAGAAAATCACAGAGTTTGGCATTATTATGATGGGCAAAACTCTCATGCGTGCCAAAAGGGTCCGGCACCCTTGAGAGGGGCAGGCCCAGATTTTGTGCCAACATGTCCTGATTGGGCAGGTTGGAGGGTACTTTGCGAAACCCGTCCATATCATCGGAAAAGGCCACCAGCCGGGTGGGAATATCGCTGAGCAATTCAAAGGCCTTGCGCACCATGGTGGTGCGGGCCACTTCGCCAAAAGTGCCAATATGGGGCAGGCCACTGGGGCCATACCCGGTTTCAAAAAGAACATATCCCTTGTCATTGCCGGTCTTCTCGATCCGCTTCAGGATTTTTTCCGCTTCCTGAAAAGGCCATGCTTTGCTTTCGAGCGCTTGTGCGATAATTTCCGGGGATGCCGACATAAGACTTGCTTTCAAATGTTAAATTCATCGGATTAATAAGCTGCGTATGGCCTTTCGTCAACTCTTGGCTTATGATCGGGCCAAATAACAAACAGAAACCGGGCCATGAATGAACTTGATCATATCCGCACCTTTCTCACCATCGTAGAAACCGGAAGTTTTACCAAGGCCGCCAATCGTCTGGCCATCACCAAATCTGTGGCCAGCAGGCGCATCTCAGCTCTGGAAGCTGAGCTACAAACAAAATTGCTCAACCGTACAACCCGGGGGGTCAGCCCCACCACGGCGGGCATTGCCTATTTTGAACAGACACAGCGTATTCTCGGCGAGCTCGAGGATGCCAATGCCCTCATTCGCGACGAACAGGGGGAATTGGCCGGCATCATTCGCATGGCGACGCCAAAAACATTTGGTCAGCGTTTTGTCCAGCCGGCCCTGCTTGACATTATGGAGAAACATCCCAAAATCATTCTGGATCTTAATTTTTCAGACCGGCTGGTGGATATCGCCGGGGAAGGGTATGATCTGGGCCTGCGCATCGGCAATCTTGAGGATTCCAGCCTGATCGCCAGAAAACTCGCGAATATCCGCATGACCATGGTCGCAAGCCCCGCTTACCTGAAAACCTATGGTGAACCCAGGGTTCCGGAAGATCTGGGCCAACATAATTGTTTTATCTATACCAATAAAAAAGAATCCCATTATTGGGCCTTTGCCGGCCGTATGAATAAAACCTCCCATAATATCCGCGTCGATGGCAGCCTGAAAAGCAATAACAGCGAAATTCAGGTGGCGGCCAGCATAGCCGGACTGGGCATCAGCCGACTGCCATATTTTTATGTGGCGGACCATCTGAAATCCGGGGAATTAACTGAAATAATGTATGATTTTCCCCAGGAACCGCTGGCCCTTTATTCCGTCTATCCCGCGACCCGGCATTTGACCGGCCGGGTTCGGCGCATTATTGACATGCTGGCCGATTATTTCTCCGACCCGGAACGACAATCCTGTTGGTAGGATTTATGATTTAAAAAGATTATTTAGAAAATTTTATTGTTGTTTTTTTTGCAACAATACTTTTCAAATTTTGAATATTCCGTTCTTTTAAAGAAACACTTATCTTCTTTTCATATTTCGATTTCTTTATTCTTAACGAGAGAAGATAATTATGAGCCAATCATCCAGCCTGAAAATACCCTCCGCCGCAAAAATCCTGCATCTGGATTCCAGTGGCCGTTATGAAAATTCCGTCAGCCGTGACCTTAGTCGCAGCTTTGTCGAAACCCTGAAAGAACAATCTCCCGAAACAGAGGTCACATACCGCGACCTGCTCCAGAGCCTGCCCCATGTGGATGAGGCCTGGATCACGGCCAATTTCACCCCCGCTGATGAACGTACGGCGGAACAGAAACAGACCCTGGCCCTGTCCGACAGTCTGGTTCAGGAACTTCTGGACAATGACATTATTATCATGGGTGTGCCGCTTTATAATTTCAGTGTGCCCGCAGCCCTGAAGGCCTGGATCGATATGGTCGCCAGGGCCCAGCTGACATTTCGCTATACAGAAAATGGCCCCGAAGGTCTGCTGAAAAATAAAAAAGCCTATATCATCATGACCACGGGGGGTGTGGCGGTCAATAGTGAAACCGATTTTGCCACCGGTTATCTTAAACATGTCCTGTCTTTTCTGGGCATTCACGATGTGGAAGTCATCAAAGCCGATATGCTGATGATGGAAGGCGAAAGTAAAATCAACCAGGCCCAGGCCGCCATTAACCTTCTGGCCCACCAAACGGTTGGTGCCGCCGCATAACCTGGCCGGTGATACCTTAAAAAAGGGGCAAATGCCTCTTTTTTAAGGTCGGCCTCTGAAAATTTAAAGCCCGGCCCCCGGAAAATTTAAGACCCGGTCCCCGGAAATCTTCCGGAAAATTTGCGTCTTGAATTTTCCTGTTTATATTGACCAGAGAATATTTCAAAATTAACAGGTCAATATCCCTTTATGAGCGAAATTCTGGTACAATTTCCCGATCCTTTTGATGCCCTGATGCGTCTGGATACGCTGATCGTGGGGCCGCGCCACGGCATTTTACTGTCCGCAGACGGGGAAGTTGAAGAATATGACCTCAAGGTGCTGAGGCAAAAACTCCAGGAAAAACAACTTCAGGGAAATATGCCCCTGGTATGCAATGCCCCCCTGACCCAAAGACGATTGGGCCTGAAATCCTTCAAGGCGTTTGATATTCTGGAGCTTTTTGCCTTTATCCGACCCGCAGAATTCTGCCTTCCCCTGCCGCTGGGCCTCGCCAGAGCCCTCAATTTGAACCAATATACAGACAGTCTCGAAGATGAAGCGCTGGTGGTTTTGCAAAGCGCCAAACACCTGCTTGAGGAAATTCAAAATCCCTCTTATGCCTACAGCGAAGGACTTGTTCCAGGGGCCCTGACTTTGGCCCAGAACGGCTGGCTCTGGGGCCCGCTCATTCTGGGGGCCTTAAAGGTTGAGGACACAGATCGTTCCTATCAGGTCTGGGATCATTTGAGCAAATGGGAAGAAAGCGCGCCCCGCCCCGCCGCCGGCCATTTGCCCATAAGCCCCGAAGAAAGCCTGGGCCGCCTTCACAGTCTGCTGGACCCGGATTCAGAAGAACGGCCCGGCCAAAAAGATTATGCTGCCCTCATATGCAAAACCTTCGATGCGCCCGAAAATGAAGAAAACCCCAATCTGGTCATGGCGGAGGCCGGCACCGGCATTGGCAAAACCCTGGGTTATATCGCCCCGGCCAGCCTGTGGGCGGAAAAGAATGGCGGTACGGTCTGGCTTGCCACCTATACCAAAAACCTGCAACGTCAGCTGGATCAGGAATTGAACCGGCTCTATCCCGACCCGGCCACAAAAAAGCAAAAAGCGGTGATCCGCAAAGGCCGGGAAAATTATCTCTGCCTGTTGAATTTACAGGAATTGAGCCAGATGGCGGCCCAGCCCCAAGGGCGTATTCTTCTGGGTCTTATTTCGCGCTGGGCCCGCTACAGCCGCGACGGCGATATGATTGGCGGCGACTTTCCCGCCTGGCTCGGGGAAAGTTTTGGGGCTTCCAGACTGGCGCAGCTCACCGACCGGCGCGGCGAATGTGTTTATTCCGCCTGCGCCCATTATCGCAAATGTTTTATCGAAAAAGCCGTGCGTAATGCCAAAAAGGCCGATCTGGTGATCGCCAATCATGCTCTGGTGATGATACAGGCCGTAACCAGGGCCGGTGATCCGGATTTGCCCAGCCATTATATCTTTGATGAGGGCCATCATTTATTTGATGCCGCCGATGGTGCCTTTTCTGCCCACCTCACCGGCCAGGAAGGCATGGAACTGCGCCGCTGGATCAGAGGGGCGGAAATATCCGGGCGGCGCGGCAAGGGCCTCAAAGGTCGGCTGGAAGATTTAATCAGTGATGATGAAGAGGCCCGTTCCCTGATGGAAAAAATCATCACAGCGGCCCGCTGCCTGCCGGCGGAAGGCTGGCATGGCCGACTGATGGAAAATGCCCCCTTTGGCCCCACCGAAAAATTCCTTTGCGCCGTGCGACAGCAGATTATGGCCCGCAACAATGGCCGCGACCTTTATCACAGCCTTGAGGTTTCCACAGAAAGCCCCATTGATGGGCTGCTGGAGGCTGGAAATATATTATCCCAAAGCCTGAATATTCTGTGTCAGCCCCTGAAAGGCCTGTCGGCCCGGCTGCTCAAGAAAATAGAAACGGATGCGGAACAATTGGACAGCAGCAGCCGGGCCCGGCTGGATAATATTTCCCGCAGCATCAGCCGCCGCGCGGATCAGGTCTCGGAAGGCTGGTTGCCCATGCTCGATGCCCTGCAGCAAGGCAAAAACGCCCTGTTTGTGGACTGGTTTGAACTCAACCGCAGCCATGGACGCGAAATGGATACAGGCATGCATCGTCACTGGATTGACCCGAGCCTGCCTTTTTCCGAAACTGTGCTTAAACCCGCACAGGGGGCCCTGATCACCAGTGCCACCCTGCGTGATCGCCTTACCGACAATCATAATCCCGACATTGAATGGCATGCGGCCGAGATTCGCACCGGAGCCGCCCATATGATGGCACCGCCCCTGCGCCATAGCCTGTCTTCCCCCTTCGATTATGCGGCCCAGAGCAGGATTTATATTGTCACGGATATTAATAAACAAAATATCGATCATCTGGCTTCTGCCTACCGCGCGTTTTTCAGCGCCGCCGGGGGCGGGGCGCTGGGTCTGTTTACCGCCATCAGCCGTCTCAGGGGGGTATATGAACGGCTGATTCAGCCCATGGAAGACCTAAATATCCCCCTTTATGCCCAACATGTGGATCCCATCAATGTGGCCACTTTGGTGGATATTTTCCGGGAAATTGAAAACAGCTGCTTGCTGGGAACGGACGCGGTGCGCGACGGGGTTGATGTGCCCGGCGCCGCGCTCAGACTGTGTGTCTTTGACCGGGTGCCCTGGCCACGGCCCACCATTTTGCATAAGGCGCGCCGGGAAATTTTCGGCAAAAGAACCTATGACGAGCTGATTACCCGGCTGCGTTTAAAACAGGCCTATGGCCGCCTGATCCGCCGGGCCAGCGACAAGGGTGTTTTTGTCATGCTGGACGGGGCCACCCCCAGCCGCCTGCTGAGCGCCTTTCCCGAAGATGTTATTGTGGAACGACTGGGGCTGGCGGACGCGATCCGTAAAACCAAAGAATTTCTGGAAGATTAATTTTTTGAATGAATTTCTGGCGAATTAATTTTCCAGATCACCCGGGATCAGAAATCCACCGTCCCGCGTAAATAAGTCACCGCATGCCCGGCCATCAACACCCGGCCTGCCTCATTGTGGCAATATAAATCCCCGCCCCGGCTTGAGATTTGTTTCGCGTGTAAACTTGTCTTATCCAACCTTTCGGCCCAATAAGGCACCAGGGTACAATGGGCCGAGCCCGTGACCGGATCTTCGGGTATGCCATGGGCCGGGGCAAAAAACCGGCTGACAAAATCAATGCCCTCTTCATCACCGGGGGCCGTGATGATTACACCGTCCTGATTTAAATCCGCGATCAAATCCATATTCGGGCGACAGGCCCGGACATCCTCTGCATGGGCAAAGACCGCCATATGATCACGCGCCCGCAACAGCTGCTCGGGCCTGGCCCCCAAGGCCTTGATAATGTCGTCTGAAACATCCATTTCCACCCCGGCGCGGGCCGGAAAATCCAGTTGCAGCTGACCATTGTCGAGCCTCTTCACCGTTAAAATACCCGCCGTTTCCGTGCTGAAGCGTACAATGTCGCGGTACCAGTCCAATTCATTAAACAGAATATGTGCCGTGGCCAATGTGGCATGACCGCACAGGTCAATTTCTGCGCCCGGTGTGAACCAGCGCAAATGGAAATCCGCCGCATCATCCTCGGAAAGCACAAAAAAGGCGGTTTCGGCCAGATTATTTTCCTGCGCCACCCGCAGCATGACATCCGCATCAATCCAGTCTGCCAGCGGGATCACCGCCGCCGGATTGCCTTTAAACACCTGTTTGGTAAACGCATCCACCTGATAAATAGTAAATTCAGTCATAGGGCTCCCTTTCCTCTGTTTCCGACTTTTGTCTCTGGCATATTTCTGTGGCTTTAATTTTATTTCCCGTTCGCCTATATTGTCATATAGCGTTTATAAAAAGGAAATCAATATGGCGAAAAACAGCCACGCCCCCGTCAATCTCGATACAGCCTTTCAATCTTTTTCAGACCATTGGTCCCCGAGGATCATCGCCAATGTGGGCAATATGGAGGTCAGGGCCTGTAAATTAAAAGGTGAATTTATCTGGCACAGCCATGAAGAGGCCGACGAAATGTTTCTGGTCAGGAAAGGTCAATTGACCCTCTGCCTGCGGGACGGGGATATCCTGCTTAATCCGGGCGACATATATGTGGTGCCCAGGGGTGTGGAACATAAACCCCTGTGTGATGAAGAATGTGAAGTTCTGGTCATGGTGCAAAATGAAACCAGCACCACCGGGGCCGAGATCAATGAATTGACCAATAAAGGTGTGGCCCTGAATCTGGATTAAACCTGTTTGGTCCTGAATCTGGATTAAACCTGTTTGGTCCTGAATCTGGATTAAACCTGTTTGGCCCTGAACCTGGATTAAACCTGTTTGGATCAAACCTTAAGTCTGGTGACTTTCCATAAAATTGCCCACGGCCGCTACCGCGTCCTGCCAGTTTTCTTCCGCGCTAAGGCCCGATTTTTTTCGCGGCACCAGATCATGATTGCCATCTTCGGCCCAGTGAATATGTATCGCCTTTGACAAATTATAGCGCGCCACGGTTTCTTTATCCCCCATGGCATCGCGGCTGCCCTGAAGCATCAGGGTCGGCATGGCCAGTTCCGCCAGATGTTCTGTGCGTGGCTTTTCCTTACGCCCCGGCGGATAAAAGGGATAACCCAGACAGATCAGGCCCTTGACCTGATCCAGCTCTGCATCGGCAATCAGGCTGGCCATACGCCCGCCCATGGATTTCCCGCCAATAAAAACCGCCTGATCATGGCCCACCTCTGCCAAAATCTGACGCCATGCGGTCAAAAGTTTTTCCTGCCGCTCCGGCGGGCGTTTAACACCGGTGCTGCGGCGCTGGGCCATATAAGGAAATTCAAAGCGCAACACCCGAATGCCCCGAAGGGCCAGATGTTCGGCAAAATAATCCATAAAGGAACTGTCCATGGGCGCCCCGGCCCCATGAGCAAAGATGAAAAGCGCCTTGGCGGCCTCGGGCCCATTCCATAAAACGGGCATGTCTGCGATTTTTTCCAACAATCGTCCCTCTATTTCACAATCATATTTCTGGCTGCTTCCAGGGTTTTTTCCCGGTTTGCCGGGGCGGGAATACAGATGCCAGCCTGTACCGCTGGGCGGGCTGCAATATTGTCCAGCCAGCGCTTAAGATGGGGCAGATCATCGATTTCCACCCCGGCCCATTCGTAGGAACGCACCCAGGTCCAGCTCGCAATATCGGCGATGGAATAAAAACCACGGCCTTTTCCCGCCAGATAATCCCGGTCCTGCAACCGATCATTCAACACACTATACAGTCTTTTTGTTTCGTTTTGGTAACGATCAATCACGCTCTGGATTTTTTCCGGGAAATAACGGTTAAACACATGGGCCTGTCCCTGCATGGGGCCAAGGCCACCCATCTGAAACATCAGCCACTGGATCACTTCCATGCGCTCTGCCTTATTTTCCAGTGAATTTTCCAGTGTATTTTCCGGCATTAATTTGCCGGTTTTTTCCGCCAGATAGAGTAAAATGGCCCCGGATTCAAAAATGGCCAGATCATCAGCGCCCCGGTCCACAATGGCCGGAATACGCCCATTGGGGTTGATGGCGAGGAATTCTGCCTTTTTTTGTTCCCCTGCGCCAAGGTCAAGACCATGCACCCGATAATCCAGCCCCATTTCTTCCAGAGCGATGGAAATCTTGAAACCATTGGGGGTGGCGGCCGTATAAAGATCAATCATTTTATTTCCTTTAAATAATTTCGTTGCCTCTTTATTTCGGAATGACCATTCTAAATTACAAGCCTTTCACAAATTTGTGATTTCAGGCATAATTTTTGATCTTATAACAGCGAATAATGCCAGGAAGGGGCTTTGCCAATCAGGCAGGCCGCGCCCCGTTTCAGGCCGATGCGTTCGGCCACGGCCATAGAGGCCGTATTTTCCTGATCAATCAGGGCGGTGACCTGATCCAGTTCTAAAATATCCCGGCCATAATCGCGCATGGCGGCGGCGGCCTCACTGGCATAACCCTTGCCCCATTCTTCACGCAGAAAACTATAACCCAATTCCTTCATCTGAAAGACCGTTTCTTCCGCTTTCAGGCTCTCGCTATCGAAATTATAATGGACCCTGCCCTGACGCTTCACCCCGGACCATACACTATACCCACAGCGACCCACGGCCCGGCCATCCTGTTTAGTCAGGACGATGCGCTGACCCAGACCATGGTCTTTTTCCAGACTTAAAAGATTGGCCAGATATTTTAAATTTTCTGCGTGTGAACGGGTGCGGCCCAGCGTGAAACGCATCACCTCAATATCGCTGTGCAGCTGGTCAAGAAATTCAATATCCGCCGCCACAAAGGGCCGGATGATCAGACGTTCCGTTTCCACATGATTATTTTTCATCTTCATAATGCGCGCACCAATCCTTCTTCCAGCTTTATACCGACCCTTTGCAGGGACTGACCCACACACGGCCCGCCCACACACAGGCCCGCATCCAGGGTGAATAAAGCCCCATGGCTATGACACATGATATAGGTGCCACTGCGTTCCATAAAGATATTCTCTTTCATATTGAGGGGACTGCCCGCATGGGGGCATTTATTATGATAGGCAAAAACAGAAGTCCCCTGCCTTTGGATAAAAATCTGATACAATTCGGATCCGGAACGAAATTCATATTCCCGCGCCTTGCCGTCTTCAATATCGGATAAGGCGCACAGAATTTGACCCGCTTCAGGGCCACCGGCGATCTCGCTCAGCTTTAAATCCTCCGCCATTAAGCAAGCCAGTCGCCCAATGCCGGGGTCCAGGCCTTAATCTCAACCGTTTCAAAAAGCCCGGCTTTGGCATAAGGATCATTATTGGCAAAATCCTCTGCCGCCGCCCGGTCTGCCACCTCTATGATCAGAAGACTGCCTTCCGGGGCTGGATTTTCTCCGTCGCTAAGCAGGGGGCCTGCCAGTTTTACGCAGCCTTTTTCTTCCGCATAGGCCAGATGGGCCGCACGGGTTTGTTTTCGGACTTCAAGATGGTCTGCCTTGTCCCGGGCCAGAATGATAAAATGCATATTTCGTCCTTATGGTCTAAAAAATCTTATAATCTAAAAATCTTATGGTCTAAAAATCGTCTCAGAAATCAAATTTCACTGATATAGGGCCGACTGAGAAGGCTTTCCACCACTTCGGCCACATCCTTGCCCTGATGCAGGATGGCATTAACGGCGGTGGCAATGGGCATGTCAATATTCTCTCGCTCGGCGATCTGGGCCAATATACCTGCCGTATGATAGCCTTCCGCCACGGTTTTACGCCCGTTCATCACATCCAATACCGCCTTGCCCTGACCCACCGCCAGGCCCAGAGACATATTGCGGGACTGGGGCGAAGAACAGGTGAGGATCAGGTCCCCCAAGCCGCAAAGCCCCATCATGGTTTCGCGTTTGGCCCCGAAATTTTCGCCAAAACGCACCATTTCCGCCATGCCGCGTGTGATCAGGGCCGCCCGGGCATTTTCCCCCAGTTCGAGCCCGGCCACGATGCCACAGGCCACGGCCAGCACATTTTTCACCGCGCCCCCCACTTCTGCCCCCACAACATCCCGCGACAGATAAGGGCGGAAACGGGCCTGACCAAAGCTGTCGGCCAGATTCTGGGCTATATTCTGATAGCGTGAGGCAATGGTCACTGCCGAGGGCAGCCCCTGTGCCACTTCCCGGGCAAAAGTTGGCCCAGACAAGACTGCCAGAGGGGTTTTGGGTAATACCTCCCCCAAAACTTCATTCATGAGCTGGCCCGTGGATATTTCGATGCCCTTGGCACACAGAACCATTGGTGTCGATTCTTTCAGGATCGGTTTTAACTGTTCCGCCGTGGCCCGGACAAATTGCGCCGGTGCCACCATCAGGACCGCATCAACACCGGCCATTTCACCAAGGTCTGCCGTGGCTTTCAAATTTTCCGGCAAAGCAACAGCAGACAAAAACATTTTGTTTTCATGGTCTTCATTAATTGACGTCACCACGTCATTCTCACGGGCCCATAAAATCACCTCGCGCCCGGCCCGGGCCGCCATCGCCGCCAATGCCGTGCCCCAGGCACCGCCCCCAACCACACCAATTTTATTATATATTGTCATGCCTTACTCACTTTATTGTTTAAGCTTTCACCCCCGCACCAATGGCGGGCGGCGCTGTGGGGTCCAGTGGCCAGCGCGCGCGGGCGCCCAGATCAAGCCCGTCCACCATGCCCCGTTTCAAACGCTCCACCCCAACCCAGGCAATCATTGCGCCATTGTCTGTACATAAAGCGGGCGGTGGCACCAGAAGGCTAAAACCCTTTTTATCACAAATTTTTTCAATTTCACCTTTTAAAAACTGATTGGCGGCCACACCCCCGGCCACCACCAGGCGAAAAGGCTGATCCTGCGGCCCTTCATCAAGTTCCTGCTGATAAGATGCCATGGCATGGTTCAGCCGATCAAGAATGGAATCGCTCATGGCGCGCTGAAAGGAGGCTGCCAGATCAAAACTATCCTGTTCGCACATCACAGAGCCCAGTTTTTCCACTTCGCGCCGCACCGCTGTCTTCAGCCCGGAAAAGGAAAAATCACAGCCCGGTTTGCCTTTTAAGGGTCGGGGCAGTTTAAATTTTTTGTCATTGCCCTTACGCGCGGCCTGTTCCACCGCCGGGCCGCCGGGATAAGAAAGGCCAAGGATTTTGGCGGTTTTATCAAAGGCCTCCCCCGCCGCATCGTCAATGGTGGTGCCAAGTCTTTTATAATCCCCCACCCCCCTGACCATCAAAATCTGACAATGGCCGCCGGACACCAGCAGCAGCAAATAAGGAAAGGCGCTCTGATGGCTCATGCGCACCGTCAGGGCATGGCCTTCCAGATGATTGATGCCCATAAAAGGGATATTGCGCGCCGCCGCAATGGCCTTGCCCGTCATCAGCCCGATCATCACCCCGCCAATCAGGCCGGGGCCCGAGGTGGCCGCCACCCCGGACAATTGATCAAAGCCCAGTCCCGCTTCTTTTAACGCTTCATCGATCAGTCCGTCCATATGATTGATATGGGCGCGGGCGGCAATTTCCGGCACCACCCCGCCATAAGGGCGATGTTCATCGAGCTGGGAAAAAATGATGTTGGACAATATCTTGCCATCGCCCCGCACCACCGCGGCCGCCGTTTCATCACAACTGCTTTCAAGCCCGAGGACATATATGTCCTTTTCCGGTTTTTCCGGTATTTCCGTTTCCGGTTTTTCTTTAGACTGCAAATCCGGCCTTTCGTCTTTATAAAGTCGCCATTTTTATGGAATCGTCCTTGGTTTTTTCCAATAAGCTATTCTATAAAGGAAAAAACGCCCTTTTAATATAAAAAGCGTTTATGTAACTTTGAATGAATTCTTAAATCGGAACTGACTGTGACGCAAGATATTATGCAAGCTCTATCCCCCGTTAAAATTGGCACCCGGGGAAGTCCTCTGGCTTTGGCACAGGCGCATGAGCTGCGGGACCGGTTGCGACAGGCGCATGATTTTCTCAAAGAAGATCAGGTGGAAATCATCGTTATGTCCACCAAAGGCGACCGGATCCTTGACCGGCCTTTGACCGAAATTGGCGGTAAAGGGCTTTTTACCGAAGAAATTGAGGACGCCCTTCTCGGCGGTGAGATTGACCTGGCGGTTCATTCGTCAAAAGACATGCCGACAAAATTGCCGGACGGTTTGGAACTGGCCTGTTATCTGGAACGTGAAGATGTGAGGGACGCTTTTATTTCGCTAAAAGCCGCCTCACCACGGGATCTGCCGCCCGGGGCCGTCATTGGCAGCGCCTCCCTGCGCCGTCAGGCCCAGACTTTGGCGTTAAATGATCATATCCGGGTGGAAAGCTTTCGCGGCAATGTGCAATCACGGCTTAAAAAGCTGGAACAGGGGGTGGTGGATGCCACCTATCTGGCCATGGCGGGGCTTAATCGTCTGGGGCTGAGCGCGGATGAACGCATCCATCCGCTGCCCACCGAAGATTTCCTGCCCGCAGTGGCGCAAGGGGCCATCACCATCGAAATCGCCCAGAATAATACCCGCGCGCGGGCCTTGCTGGAACCGCTCAATCACCCGGAAACAGCCCTTTGTGTGGCGGCGGAACGCGCGATGCTGACGGTGCTGGACGGGTCCTGCCGCACCCCCATCGCCGGTTTGGCCCGCATTCATCAGGGCCGCTTAAGCCTGAAGGGGCAACTTTTGTCGCCGGACGGGCAGGAAAATTATCAGGATGAAATCAGCGGCCCCATGACAGAGGCACAAGAGCTGGGCCATAAATTGGGAGAACGGCTCAGAAACCGGGCCGGGGAAGAATTTTTCAAAAAACTGGCTGAAATTCAGTCGAATTAAACGTTCAGTTAAATTAACCGGGACAGGAGGGGGTCAGACTATGCATTTTTTGCTCACACGCCCCAAAGATGATTGTGAGATATTGGCCAAAGCCCTTCGGCAGAAGGGCCATGAAATATCCTTTTTTCCCCTGCTTGATATCCGTTTCCTCAACGCTGAAAAAGTCGTTCCAGACGATTTTCAGGCTTTGCTATTCACCAGTGCCAACGGGGTGCGCGCGCTGATCCATAATCTGACTTATAATCTGGCCAATAATCTGACCCATAATCTGAGTCAACAAATCCCCGTCTTTACGGTGGGGGAGGCCAGCGCCCGGGAGGCCAAACGTCTGGGTTTTGACAATATTCTTTCCGCCGACGGCGATGTCAAAACGCTGGAAAATTTGGTGGTTCACAGCCTCGATCCCGCGGGGAAAGCTTTGCTTCATGTGGCGGGCAGCCATATGGCCGGCGATTTAAAGGCCGCCTTGAGCCGTCAGGGGTTTAGGGTTCAGCGCAAAATATTATATGAGGCAATCGCGGCCAAAAAACTGGACCACATGACCCTGAGCCTGCTCCAAAAGAAAAAGATCAGCCATATGCCGTTTTTTTCGGCCCGAACCGCGCAGATTTTCTGCCATTTAATGGCACAATATGATCTGGAAAATCATTTGAGCGACATCACGGCGCTTTGCCTTAGTCCTGCCATAGAGAATGTGATAAAGTCCTTAAAATGGAAAGAAATTCTTGTGGCGGAACAGCCCAATCAAAAGGCCCTCTTCAAAACCATTCAGATCACATTTGAGGGATCAGAGCTGAAGAGCAAATAAACAAGAGGCCCAATAAGCGAATGGCCAAAAAGCTAAAGGAATGCCCGATGGCAGAAGAAAAAGATCAAAAAACAGCAGACAGCTCAGAAAAACCAGCCTTGAAAGCAGCCGGCCCAGATCATCACCCGTCTCCTGAAAGCCCGTCTTCCGAAAGCCCGGCGCCTGAAAAAACAGCCAGAACCACAAAGGATATGGCGGGTAGAGAAAAGCTTCATTGGGCGGTTAAAACTCTGATTCTGCTGGTTTTATTTCTTCTGGGTGCGGGCAGCAGCCTTTATTTTCTGCCGCAAATCAAGGATCGTCTGCCTTTTGTGGCGAACTGGGTTGGCAGTGCAACCACATCATCCCCGGTCTTTCAGACCAGATTAGATGCCTATGAAACACGCCTGCGTGAGCTTGAGGATTTAACCCGAAGCCTGGAACAGGGGCGTGCCACCGCCGCGCCCCAAACGGGTCATGACCCGGCCCTGGCCATATTGGTTGAGCGTCTGGAAAATCTGGAAGAAATTGCCGCAAAGGCCGCGTCCGAAGATGCAGACCAGACGACTATGGCCAATCAGGAAAATATGGCCAAAAATATGGCTTTGTCGGCGCGCATTGACATGTTGCTTGGTCGGATGAGCCAACTGGAATCGTCTTTTGTGCCCCTGAGCCGGGGATTGAGTGATGCGCAGGAAGCGCGCACCGAACGGGCCGAATTAAATCGTCTGAGCCAGAAACGCGCCCATCTACTGGAACAGGTGGAGGGGCGGTTGGAAAATCTCGAAGCCTTTATGGCCCGTGATAGCAGCGGCGCTTTAATCAATTTCCGCCTGTCTCAATTGCGGCAGAATTTTACGGCAGGAAAATCTTTTATTCTGCCGCTGGGCCGACTGGAAAAACTCATCAGCAAAGGGGCGCTGGTGAATGAAGCGGGCCTGATGGAAAATTTACGCTGGCTGGAAAATCATCAGCAAGGTCTTGCCAGCAAATCCCGCCTGCGTGAAGATTTTAATCAATTAATTCCCGCCTTGATCCGGGCCAAAGGCAGTCATGAAAATGATCCGTGGTGGAAAGCGGCCTATTTTGGCCTGCGTAATCTGGTCACTTTGCGCAAAACCCGACAGACTGCGGGTGAAAATACGGATGAAATTACGGGTGAAATTGCGGATGAAACCTTGGACGGCGTAATCATTACGGTTGAGAAACATTTGCAGGCGGGTCAGTTGCATGCCGCCGTAAAAACACTAAAAACACGCCCCGAGGCGGCCCGGGCGCCGCTGAAACAGTGGATCGATCAGGCCATGCGCCATCTTGAGGCCGAAGAGAAAATAACCCGGATGGAAGATTTCATCACCGCTTTTTATTTAAAACCGTCCCAAATACAACAACCCCTGAAGCAACCTGAAGAAACCCTGCCCCAACCCGAAAAAATCCCGGCTCAGCCAGAAGAAAACAAGGGAGGTCTTTTATGATCCGCCTTACGGTTTATATAATCCTCGCCCTGTTGATTGCGCTGGGGGCGGTGTGGATTGCCAACAGTCCGGGTGAGATGATCCTCACCTGGCAGGTTTGGGAAATACGCCTTTCTTTTGCTTTCTTTTGCCTGCTTGTGCTTTTTTATACGCTCATATGCTGGTATGCCTATAAACTCTATCGCTGGTTTCTCACCGACAATCCCCTGAAAGGCCCCCGGCGCCTAGATGCCAGAAGAAAACGGGGCCTTGCAGCCCTGGAGCAGGGCTGGTCGGCACTGGCCATTGATAATCAGGCCGAAGCCCAAAAAGCGGGTAAAAAAGCCCTTGATCTGCTGAACGGCGAAGCCGCTCCCCTGCGCCTGCTCATCAAAGCCAGCGAAGGGGCGGCGCAAGAAAAATATCTGGATTTGCTTCTGGGGCATGAAGACAGTGAAATTTATAGCCTGAAAATACAGATTGAAAATAACAGGGCAGAAAATAACAGGGCCGCCGCCCTGGAAAAAGCCCATCTTCTTTATGCGATGCAACCCAAAAATCCCTGGATTCTCAACTGCCTGCTGGATCTTTATCGTGAAGAGGGGCAATGGGACAAGGCACGGGAAATCTTTAACATCGCCCAAAAGGCCAAAGCTTTTCCGGGCGAAGAAATGGCCCGTAAGGATGCCTTTCTATATTATTGTTCTGCCCGCGAAACAGATATTGCGGGACAAAAGAAAAAAGCGCTTGACCTTTGCCTGTCTGCCTTGAAAAAAGACCCGGCGTTAGCCGCCGCCGCCGTCCTGGCCGCACGGCTGTCGGTGGCATTGGATGATGAAAAAAGAGCTGAAAAAATTCTGACCAACAGTTGGTCACGAAAACCCCAAGCCAGTGTGGCCAAACAATTTCTGACCCTGTATTCCACAGAGAGTGCACAGGAAAAGCTTGTCCGTGTGAAAAGGCTAGTGGCGACAAACCCGGACAATCTTCTGTCCCGTCATCTCTTGGCCCAAAGCGCCATAGCCGCCCATCAATGGCCCCTGGCCAAAGAAGCCCTTGATCAGGTTAGCCATAATGCCGAGGCCACCGCCCTCACCCATATTCTTCAGGCCCAACTGGAAAGTGACCAAAAAGGTGATCTGGAGGCTGTGAAACATCGCCTCGAACAAGCCGAAGCGCTTATAGAGCTGAAAGAAAACTAAAATTAGGTGCCGGCCATAACATTAAGTAGAAGGAAATGAAGTCATTTGATTTTATTCTCGTTCAATCTCGCCCCTATCTTTCTTTTTACACATACTTTTTACATCAAATTATCTCATTATTTGACTAAGATGTTTCAAGGCTCAATTATAATTTCTTTTGCTACCCCCCAGAAAGAAAGTGGATCTTCCATATTTTTTCTTATCGTGAGATGCCTATTAACACTTTCTAAGTTTTTAGAAACGCCTATTTGTGTGATGTAAAACATGATATTAGGTCGTTCTGCGGGGTCTGCACTGCCGCAACAGTGTTTATATCTTTTACCGCTGTCGCATATGCATACGCTATTTCTTGCCTGCTTAAACAAATCAATATTTGTATTCGGTTCTAAATGGTTTGTTAAAGAAGTACCATAATTATCAAAAACTGTATTTTCAGGTAAACTATTGCGAGGGGATTTATGATGAAATAGTTTGCTACGTCTTCTAAATACAAAGGTTCTGCTTCTATCTTCAGACAAGTCTCCCAAATTGGAATAGTCATCCCAACATAATATAACTGCGCTAATTGATGTGTTAAAGTTTGAGATGGAATGTTTGATTAGTTCTTCAATTTGAAGAATTTCACTAGGTATACTATCAGATAAACAATCTGTTTTTTTGACTTTCGCTGACGCGTCAATGAAAACTATGCCATAGTTGATTCCAGTCACTCTTTTTACTTGTTTGTTCGCTTTCTTAATTATATAGGAAACTCTCTTTTCTAGATTAGTGTCTTCCATCAATTTCTTGCAGTCAACCAAAACTGGGAGTTCTAGGTCAAGTCCAGTTAATTCAAAATCTGGATATCCCTCCTCTTCGGATGCCTTAACGTTTAGTTCTTTGGATAAACACCAAGCACCAAAAGTAAGTTCTGTAAGCAGGCTTTCGAACTCTATAGGATTCCGAACAACAGTTTTTATCCTTGACTGGACCTTTTCATCTCCATATGCCTTGAAATTGTCCATAACAAAGCTGCCGATATCAAATTTATCAATTTGTGCACCACTAGCTTTAACTATATCAAATACTTCCAAAAAACTAGCCATATAAAGTGGAACAATGTTATTGTCTTCAGGAAGATTGAATGCACCATTCTGAGATATAAATTTATTGCAAATTTTAGTTCTTATATACGCCGGATGGTTTTTGATGCGATATTCTTTTCTAGAGAACCACTCTTCCCCCATTAAAGCTTGGAAAACATCTCTTTGTATTTCAAAGACTTTAATGAAAGGCATCAGTTTAACTAGTCCTGTTTATTAAAATGTAGGGCTTGTATAAATCCACATCATGGATACCAATACTATGCACGCGTCCAAAAGTAATTGGAACAATAATTCAGTTTCTTATGGAAGAAGTTAGATACTTTTAGGTTTGACAAAGGACTACGCGCTTAGAACACAATAAGTCACAAATCAATATGGCAGGCCCTTGTTTTCAATGACTTAGATTCATTTACCCCCCCAATAAATATCCCTGCCAACCAAGGTTAGCAGGGATAGAGCTTTAGGTAAATAAGTTCCTTGCCACGACAAAAATACTTTTTCGCATGGTCCTTATTACGGGGGCCTAACCCCCCTGACGGACATTATGGAGGAATTGATTGGTGCTTTCCTGGAGCATGTTTACGTGATTATCCAGGGCGCTGGCCACGTCCGACAGGGATGAGGAGAGGTTGCCGGTTTCATCAACGGTTTCGGTGAGGCCGGAGATGTTTTTTGATACTTCACCGGAATTATCCGAGGCCAGGCGGGCGCTGCGGGCGATTTCTTTGGTGGCGGCATCCTGTTCTTCCACGGCGGCGGCAATATTCGTGATCATATTGCCAAAATCATTGACGGTTTGCACCACCGACGTGATCTGGCCCACGGCCTCATGGGTGGAATTTTGCATATCTTCCACCTGTTCCTTGATCTCGCTGGCGGCCTTGGCGGTCTGATTGGCCAGATCCTTCACTTCATTGGCCACCACCGCAAAACCCTTGCCCGCATCACCCGCACGGGCGGCTTCGATGGTCGCATTGAGTGCCAATAGGTTGGTCTGTTCGGAAATTTCGCTGATCAGGGTTAAAACCCGGTCAATGGATGTTACTTTGCCGGAAAGGTCTTCGATCTGTTCCTGAGCTTTGCTGCCCTTGGTCACGGCTTCCTGAGCGCTGCTGCTGGACTGGGAAACCTGCCGGGTGATCTCGGAAACGGAGGAGGCCATTTCTTCGGTGCTTGAGGCCACTGTGGCCATATTGGCCGAGGTTTGTTCAACCGCCTTATTGCCAAATGACGCTTTGTTTACCCCATCTGAGGAAAGTTCAGACAGATGTTTTGCCCGGCTGCCCAATTGGGTTGAGGTATCGGCCACCTGATCAATGACACTTTGCACGGATTTTTCAAATGAACCCGCCAGTTCCGACATGGCTTCTATGCGTTCTGCTTCCTGCATGCGGCGCGCCTCTTCTTTTTCCTGCAATTCGGCGCGTTCACGTTCAATTTCCACCTGACGCTGGTTTTCTTTTTCCAGCCGGTCTTTTTCTTCCCGCTCGGCAATTTCTGCGGCCATCTTCCGGCTTTCAACCTGCCCTTTGCGGAAGACACCCACCGCACTGGCGATTTTACCGATTTCATCATTTCTGTTCAGCGGAACATCTTCACCGCTGATATCGCCTTTGGCCAGCTTTTCTATCACTCCTGTCAGTCCCACCAGAGGTTCCGCACAGGTTTTATGCATGAAATAAGCCACGGCCGCGGCCAGCGCCATCAGGACCACAAAAGCCGCAAAGGCAGACCAGTTGGCAGAACTGCGCAAAGCTGCATAATGGGAACTGTCCAGCAAGAGCACAGCCACGCCGATCACCTGACCCGAAAAATCTTTTACCGGCCCGGCCAACATACCCTGGGTTTTTTCACCACTGAGAAATTCTGTGTCGATATGCACGGTTTTCATTGCTGATTTAAGCAGATTATTTTCAATCTCAATGCCTTTCATGCTAGAGGCATAAAGGGACGGTTTTTGCTTTTCATCAAAGACATAAAGTAAAATATCATAACCCGCCTTATGGGCCATTTGTTTAATAAAACCATCGCCCAGTGACAGACCAAATTCAACCGAACCCACATGGCCGGAGGAAGCGCTTACCGGCACCACGCCGCGGATGCCAATTCCTGCCACCCCTTTTTCCAAACCGGTCTGGGCCTGTTTTGCTTTATTGGTCTGTAAAACCGTTTTACGGAAAGAAGAAAGGTCATCGCCAAATTTGGCCGGTTTATGCACCCGAAGGAATGAGGTTGCCGGCGGCACATGGAATTGAAATTGCCGCACACCGGTGGTTTTCTTTAACGAGGCAAAATCATCCACATAAAGGCGCGCCAATGCTTCGCGGTCTTTTTCTGCAAAGGCATTACGTACCGCCGTATTGGCTGCCACAATATCGGCCATGGAACGGGCGCGATAGGCTTCGGCCTGAATGCCGCCCTTCAAATCATCATATAAAACACTGAGTTCGCGCTCAAGCGCCGTTTCTGTGATCCTGCTGGCGGTATTGGTCATAATAACAACAAAACCGATCGCCGATAAAAGGCTAATCCCGATTAGGGAAATTGTCATTTTTGCCCGAAATCCAAGATGGGACCAATATTGCATAAAACCACTCCAAATATACCTGTTTCTCTATAGGCCTGTTTCCTATGGGAAAGACATATTAGAGACTAATAATTTAGAGATGGTTAATAGAGCGATGATTTATAACCGCTTCATCATTTGCCGCAATAATCCCGGCTACAATAATCCCCGCCACAATAATCCCGGAAGGCATCAGCCACTTTATCCATGTGTGCGGCCGAGACATCTTTATGAATTACCAGTCGGCAGGGGCTGCCGGAACTTATGGAAATATGTCTTGTTTTCATAAATTCCGCCAGGGATTGAGATGGTTTTTCTTTCAGGCTGACAAAAACCATATTGGTTTGGGCCGGGCTGACTTCCAGTCCGTCAATGGCCGACAATAGATCCGCGAGCCTTTGCGCATTTTCGTGATCTTGGGCCAGCCTGTCTATGTTATTTTCCAGCGCATAGATGCCTGCGGCCGCCAGGATGCCCGCCTGACGCATGCCACCGCCGAGCATTTTACGCCAGCGCCGGGCGGCTTTGATCAGATCTTCACTGCCCACCAGCAGGGATCCCACCGGCGCGCCCAGACCTTTGGACAGGCAGATGGAAATGCTGTCGAAAGGTTTGGCAATCTCTGAAATATCAACCCCCAGGCCCACCGCCGCATTAAAAGCCCGCGCCCCGTCCAGATGCAGGGCAAGATTTTTATCATCACAAAAATCGCGGGCGCTTTTCAGATAAGCCATCGGCAATATTTTACCGCCCGTGGTATTTTCCAGACAAAGAAGACGCGTGATGGCAAAATGGGGGTCATCGGGTTTGATAAACTGGGCCACTTTATTCAAATCCAGACTGCCGTCAGCTTCAAATTCCAATGGTTGTGGCTGTATGCTGCCCAGAACCGCAGCGCCCCCGCCTTCATAACGATAGGTATGGGCCTGTTGCCCCACAATATATTCATCCCCCCTCGCGCAATGGCTGAGCAAAGCCAGCAAATTGGTCTGGGTGCCGCTGGGGGCAAAGAGGGCCGCGGGTTTATGCAGCATTTCTGCCCCAAGCCGCTCCAATCGGTTTACGGTGGGGTCTTCGCCATAAACATCATCCCCCACCGGGGCCGATGCCATCACCGCACGCATTTCGGGACAGGGTTTGGTCAATGTATCACTGCGTAAATCGATCATGCTCTTACTCATACCTGTTGGGGACATTGTTTAAATAGCTTATTATAGAATAAACCTGAAAATCTTATACAAAAAACCGGCGCGTTCTGTTGGCAAAAGCCACCAGGGACAGCATGACGGGCACTTCAACCAGAACCCCCACCACCGTGGCCAGCGCCGCACCGGAATTCAACCCGAAGAGGCTGATGGCCACCGCCACGACCAGTTCAAAAAAATTGGAGGTGCCAATCAAGGCCGCCGGGGCCGCAGATGTAAACGGCACCCGCCACTTATAAGCCCAACCATAAGCCACCATAAAAATACCATAACTCTGGATCAAAAGCGGAATGGCAATCAGGGCAATGACCATCGGTTTGTCCATGATGGTCTGGGCCTGAAAGCCGAACAATAAAACCACTGTTGCCAGAAGCCCCATGATGGAAAAGGGTTTTACTTTTGCTGTGAATTTTTTAATCCGGTCATGATTCCCTGACTTATCCAGCATTTTTCGGGTATAATATCCCGCACTAAGGGGGATGAGCACATAAAGCACCACCGACAGAAGCAGGGTTTCCCACGGCACGATAATATCCGTGACCCCCAAAAGAAGTGCCGTCATCGGGGCAAAGGCAAAAATCATGATGATGTCATTGATAGAGACCTGAACCAGGGTATAATTGGCATCCCCGCGCACCAGCTGACTCCAGACAAAAACCATGGCCGTACAGGGGGCCACCCCGAGCAAAATCATGCCGGCGATATATTCCTTGGCCGTTTGTGCCTCGACCAGTCCGGCAAAAATATATTCAAAGAATAAAATCCCCAGAGCCGCCATGCTAAAGGGTTTGATCAGCCAGTTCACCACCAGTGTAATGCATAAGGCTTTGGGTTTTTTGCCCACATTTTTTATGGAGCCAAAATCAACATTCACCATCATGGGATAAATCATGACCCAGATGAACAGGGCCACGATCAGGTTAACCCGCGCATATTCAAGGTGGGCAATCGTCTGAAAAACGGCTGGGAACAACAGGCCTAGCCCGACCCCGGCCAAAATAGATAAGCCAACCCAAAGGGACAGATAACGTTCAAAGATACCCAAAACCGATTTATTTTCCAAACTCATCACCTTTCCTGTCAAACATATTGGCCCGCAGCATGGCCGGAGGCCCAGGCCCACTGAAAATTATAGCCCCCCAGATGGCCGGTCACATCCAACACTTCACCGATGAAATATAGCCCCGCGGATTTTTTGCTTTCAAACGTCTTGGACGACAATTCTCTGGTATCAATGCCGCCGCGGGTCACTTCTGCGGTGCGGTAGCCTTCCGTACCAGAAGGTTTCAGCGCCCAGAAATTGATTTGCTGGCCCAGTTTATTGATCTGTTTGTTGGACAGGTCGGCCAAACGGCCCTTTACCCCGGCTTCTTCACAAAGAAATAAAGCCAGCCGTTTGGCGAAGGTCTGGGACAGGAAGATTTCAACCGTTTGTCTGGGCTGTTTTTCCCGGGCTGTTTTCAACAGCGCCACCATATCCGAATCCGGGGCCAGATTGACATAAATCTCATCCCCCGCCTGCCAATAAGAAGAAATTTGCAAGATGGCCGGGCCGCTGAGGCCCCGGTGGGTAAAAAGAACGGCTTCGGGGAAAGAGGTTTTGCCGCAGCGCACGACAGCCTGTGCAGAGACCCCTGCCAGATTTTTAAATTTTTCCAGCAAATCCTGCTGAAACGTAAAAGGCACCAGCGCTGGCATGGGGGGGATAATATCAAGCCCGAAACGTGTCGCCAGATCATAACCAAAACCGCTGGCCCCCATTTTCGGGATCGATCGCCCGCCCGTGGCCACCACAACAGAAGCACAGGAAAAGCAGCCTTTTGTGGTTTCAAGGCGATAACCGTCCGCAAGTTTCTCCACCTCTTCCACATTTGTGTCCAGCTTAATTTCCACCCCCGCGGCCTCACACTCCTGAACCAGCATGCTGATGATTTGCTGGGCCCGGCCATCACAGAAAAGCTGCCCCAGCTTTTTTTCGTGCCAGTCAATGCCGTGCCGGTCCACCAGATCAATAAAATCCTGCGGCCGGTAACGACGCAGTGCCGAGACACAAAAATGCGGATTTTGCGACAGATAATTTTTCGGGCTGGCATGAATATTGGTAAAATTGCAACGTCCGCCACCGGAAATTCTGATTTTCTCGGCGATTTTGGCGGAATGATCCAGCAGCAGTATCTTTCGGCCTCTTTTGCCCGCCTCAATGGCACACATGAGCCCGGCCCCGCCGGCACCGATGATGATGACATCATAATCAAATGATGTTTTTGTCGTATGATCCGTCATTTCGGGGGACATGTCTTCCTTGAAAATATAATGATGCCTTTCAACAGGCATACACGCCTGCGCTTCACAATTCAAGATTCTCAGATATCCGCTCTGTTCTGACGGCCATTCATCTCTTCCAGGTGATCCCCTTTCAGGACAAAAACCCGGTCAACCTCATATTCGGCTTCCGCATCATAATTGATGATAATGCGGGTGCGGTCTTCAAAATAATGATCCACCAGCTCAAAGAAAGAAGCCTTGCTCGCCGCATTGCCCACAATATCATCCCGGGTCGGACGATCATCCAGGATCAAAACATGCGGGTCCATCAACAGGGCCCGTGCCATTGTGATACGCTGTTTTTGGCTTTCGTTCAAAATCAGGTCGCCATTGCCCACAAGTGTATCATATCCCCGCTCCAGCGCATCAGCGAAATCATCCACCTGAGCCGCACGCCCGGCAATGGCCACCTGATCCATGGTAATCTTTTCCAGGCCATAACGAATATGATCGGCCAATGGCCCATGAAAAGGCGGAATTTCGCTGCCGATCACGGCGATGTGGCGCCGCAACGCCCTGAAGGAAAGCTGTTTAATGTCAACACCGTCCAGCCTGAATTCCCCGGATGATGGGTCAAAGTGACGATGAAAAAGATCCCCGATCAGGGATTTTTCCCGCGTTCCGGGGCCGGTGATGAGGATTTTCTCCCCCGGATAAATATGCAGGTTGAGGTATAATTTGGCCGGCAGACTGGCAGAGGGGTCTTCGATGCAAATATTATCCATCACAATTTCACCCCGGGCGCGTTCGCCCAGTTCCATGCAGGCCGGACTTTGCCGCACCAGCAGGGGTTCCGCCCTCAGCGCCCACACAGCATGTAAATGATGCTGCATTTTGGGGAAATCATCATATAAAACTGCAATATGCCTTACCGATCCGGCCATCAAAACCACATAAACCAAAAAGGCCAATAAAGACCCCAGCGATATTTCACTGCGCATCACATCCGACGCCCCGGTCATCAGGAAAATAATCACAGCACAACAGATCAGAAAAGCCGGCCCGAACTGCACCAGATAATCAACAATCTGCACATCAAGATAACGTTCATAAAAATTGCGGTTTTTCTGATGCAGTTTGCGCTTTTCATAACCTTCCCCCAACATGGTCTGAATGCGTTTCACCTGTTCCAGGCTCTGGGCCATGACCTGTGTGGCCTCAGCGGCATTTTTTTTCAGCTTTGCCGTGCCCCGCGCCAGCCTCTTGCGGGAAATATGGGTGAAAAAGGCGAGAAAGGCCAGAAAGAATATCGCCAGAAAGGCCAATTTCACACTGATCCACATCAGCACCAGTATACCGAATATCAAAAGCAGACTATTTTGAATAAATGCCAGAAAACCGGTGCTAAAAAACTGCTGCAACATCATCATATCCCCATCAAGGCGCGCCAGTATATCCTTTTGGCTGCGGCGCTGATAAAAGTCGGGGGATAATTTTAACAAATGATCATAAAGATCTTCTTTCAGGTTCAACAAAATGCGCCCACACAGGCTGACAAAAACCCAGCGGATAATACCCTTGAGAATAAATGCCGCAAAAACAGAGAAAAACAACAAAACCATAAAGGTTGTCACACTATCCCAATGGCGCGCCAGCAAACCATCGTCAATGATTTTCAGGCCAAAATAAGGTTGCAGGAGGATAAAGGCCGTCATGGAAATCATCAGGAAAAAAACCATCAGGAATTTATCAATCTCCGGGCGAATAAAACCCCTGAGCCATAGAAAGGCCGCCTGTTTTTCTGCCTGGGGAATTAATTCCCGGCTGTTTTTTTTCTTTTTCACCCTCTACCCCTCAAATCCGCCCATCTCCGGATTACGCCAGCCATTGAATCACCTGACTGCGGATCACCTGACTTACAGCGTCACAAGGTTATCATATTTCCCGTTCAAGACAAGTTTAAGTTGTCCGGGCAAAGGTTTCGGCGGCCTAACGCAGTTTTCGTGCCAGCCAATATAGGCCCGCCCCCGCCACCATCATGGGGGCCAGCAACATCCATGCATCCTGCGAGGATTGCAGGGCCGCCCATAGGCACATCACCAGCCCCAAAAACGGAATGATATAACCGCCGGGCAGGCGAATGGCATGGGCCTTGCTTTCCGGGTCTGCCTTGGCTTTGATCACCGGCAGGGCCACGATGGACACGGCAAAAGCCACCATACGCGCCAGTGAGCTGATGATGGCAAGCCAGACAAAAGACCCGCTGAGCGCCAGAAGGCAGGTGATCAGCCCGAAAAAGATAATCGAATGGCTGGGGGTGGCATAGCGGGGGTGGATCCGCGAAAACCAGCGCGGCAAACTGCCTTCTTCTGCCATGGCATAGGTCATGCGCGGCGCCGTAATCATGGTTGAATTAAGATTGCCGCCCACAGAGAATATCGCCGCGCAGATAATCATCACCCCGCCCCAGTGACCCGCAAGAATACGGCCCATTTCCACCAGAGGTGCGCCGGATTCACTGCCCGGGGGCATGACCGAAACATAGGTGAGCTGGATCAGGAAATACAGGCCGGTAATGGCCAATACGGTGAAAATCAGCGCTTTGGGCAGCGCGCTTCTGGGGTTTTTCGTCTCCCCCGCGGTCACCACAGCCCCCTCAAAACCAATGAAAGCATACATCAGCAACAGGGCCGTGCCGCCCATCTGGTCAAGGGCGGGCAACTGTGATGGCAATAAAGTTTCAGAAGACACATGGGACAGGCCCAGACCAATCAGGATCAAAATGGGCAGAATCTTCAACAGAGTCAGGATATTAAGCGCGCCAATGGCCCTTTTCACCCCGATCACATTCAACCCTGTCAGCACGGCACATAATATTATTATGGCGGCGTAACGAAACGCGCCAACCCCGATATCCGGCAGCAGAAAAGCCGCATAATAAATCAACACATTGGCATTGGCCGCCAGTGCCGTCATCCGCCCCAGATACAGCAGCCAGCCGGTCTGAAAACCCACCAGAGGGCCAAACGCCGTATCCGCATACAGCACCGGGCCGCCGGTTTCCTTAAAATAGCTGGATAATTCCCCAAAGGTCAGCACCACCATAATCATCAACAGGCCAACAAAAACAAAAAGCCATGGGCTGAACAATCCGGCCCGTTCCGCCATGGTGGCGGGCAGGGCATAGATGCCCGCCCCGATCAGGCCATTAAGCACCAGAAAAGCCGCGCCCAACAGACTGATATCCCGTCTAAGTCCCTGTTTCGTCATTTATGCCCTACTCAAAAATGATACGATCTGATTATTCTTCTTCTTTTTTATCTTTACCGCCATGATCGTCAAACCATTTCACGATATGAGAAATTTTAGCGATCAGGTTGCTGGGCCGGCTGGTAATCCCGTGGGAGGCATTGGGAATACGCACCATCACCGCTTCCACCTTCTGCATGCGCAGGGCCTGATAATATTGTTCACTTTCCGGGATCGGGGTCCGGAAATCGCTTTCTCCGGTCAGCAACATGGTCGGGGTTTTCACATTGCCCACCAGCGACAAGGGGGAGCGTTTCCAATAAGTCTCAGGATCTTCCCAAGGCATTTTCCCGAACCAGTATTTGGCCACAAACATGGAAATATCCGCATAAAGGGTGAAGCTTGCCCAGTTGATCACGGGTTTGGCCACCACCGCCGCTTTGAAACGGTCGGCCTTGCCAATGATCCAGCTGGTAAGCACCCCGCCGCCGCTGCCGCCGGTCACATAAAGTTTTTCCGGGTCCACATTGCCCATGGCAATGGCATGATCCACACCGGAGATCAAATCTTCATAATCATGGCCGGGATAATCATGGTGGATCAGGTTGGCAAATTTATCACCATATGAGGTACTGCCGCGCGGATTGGTATAAAGCACCATATATCCCGCCGCGGTATAAAGCTGTACTTCGGGGGAAAAGCGGAAACCATAATTGGCAAAGGGGCCGCCATGGATTTCCAAAATCAGCGGGTATTTTTTGCTGGCATCAAAATTGGCCGGTTTGGCGAGCCAGCCCTGAATTTTTTCGCCGTCGAAACTGGATGGGTACCAAACCTCTTCCACAGCGCCCAAAGCCCGGCCCGGCAACAGATCATCATTCAGACCGGTGAGGGTGAGGGGGTTTTCGCCCCGGATATTGGTTACGGCAATATTGGCCATGTCCTTGACCGAAGTCTGGGTGAAGGCCACCCGTCCCCGCGGGCTTACGGTATAATCGCCGCCGCTATAAGGCCGGCCAAAGGCGGTACCGCCCACATTATTCACCAGATTTTTCAAACGGCCCTTAAAATCAACCTTGGCCACCCGGGTGTTGCCCAGATCATCATATTGGAAATAAATCTCGCGGCTGTTGGCGGCCCAGACCAGATTGGAAATGCTCCGGTCCAGATCCCCCGTCAGCAGACGGCGGTCACTGCCGTCGTTGCGCATCACATAAAGGCGGCTGTTATGATAGCCCATCAGCTTGTCATCAAAACCCTGATAGGCAATCCATTGACCGTCCGGGGACACCATGGGGCCATTGTCCGGCCCGTTGCGGTCGGTCATGGCGGCAATCTCGCCACTCTGTACATTAACCGTATAAATTTCACTGTTGAGCGGTTGTTGTTCATGGTCTGCATGACGATTGGCAGAGAAATAAATCTTCTCGCCATTCTTGCTCCAGCTTAAGCCTGAGCGATGATTAAAATCCCCTGAAGTAAGCTGACGCGGGGTGCCGCCCTCGGCAGGCACCACAAAAATTTGGCTAAAGCCGTCCGGCAGATAACCGGCCCCGTCAAAACGGTAGGTGGTTTTATTGATCACTTTGGCCGGTTTTGCCCATTCGGCCCCCTTGGGTTTGGCCGGCATTTTGGCAAAGGATTTGGGGGCGGAGGGCACAAATTTACTAAAGGCCAGCCATTTGCTGTCCGGTGACCAGGTTAAATTACCGGCCCCGGTCTGCAATTGCGCCACCTGCATATTTTCCCCGGTTTCAAGCCAGCGCACATAAATCTGGGTCTTGCCGCTCTTATTGGAAACATAGGCCAGACGGCTGCCGTCAGGGGAAAAACGGGCCTGAGAATTATTGGCCATATTGGTGGTGACCGGGCGGTGGTTTTTACCGTCAAGATCCATACGCCACAGGTTGCTGCGTTTGCGGTCTTTCATGACGTCCATATAATTGCGCACATAGATCAGGCTTTGGCCAGCCGCATCAAATTGTGGATCAGAGGCATATTCCAGTTCAAACACATCCAGAGGCTGGAACGGTTTTTTATCCGCCGCCACCGCCCCCTGCAGGGATGACAGACCCCATAGACACAGCCCGATTACGGCTGTTTTCCGGCTAAAAAACTGGAATGATTTTCGCTGTTGCATGAGACTCTCCCTGTTTCATTATTCATTAGGGTCAGTTTATGGAATGAGCCTCTCAATACAAGCTTTTATTTTTGCCTTAAAAAAAAGAGAGGCCAAAACCTCACTTTTCCATGGAATATATCGCGCTTAAGTCCCGTGTCAGACCCTAGGCAGACAGGCCGATAATTTTGGCCCGGTCCATCAAACTGTCCACATAGGTGGAAAAAGCCGCATGATAGGCCTTATCCTCCAGATATTGACGGATATGGGCCTCTACCATGGGAAAAGGCAGGGGTTTTTCGCTTTTCTGGTCCATAAAACGCTTTATATGAGACACATAATAACGTTCACAGGTCTGCGCGTCGGCCTCGGGAATGATAATATCCTGCGCCAGCAGGGTTTCAATAATAGTTTCGGCTTTTTCTTCGCTCAAATCTTCTAAATCCGCGGGCGACAAAATTTCATTTTCCACCGCCTGGTCCAGCAAAAGCTTGCGGATGGTCAGGGCCCGGGCCGCTTGAAGGCGGGCTTCATTCAGGCTTTCGGATGGATGATATTTCATCTCTCCATGGATTTGATCATCGCTGATTTCATCATTATTAACAAAGACAGGCATGGCTCATCTCCCCCTTTTTCTGACGATCTGATAACCGGACCGGAAAAGATATTTGACCGGCGCGCTCAACATATGCACCAGACGGGTGAAAGGAAACAGCAAAAAGATGGTCAGACCCAGCGCCAGATGCAGCTTGAAGACCCAGGCTTCATGGACAATAAAATCTGCCGCCCCCGAACGGAAGGTGACAATATATTGTGCCCAATTGGCCAGCGCCACCATGGAGGAGCCATCCAGATGCTGCGCCGAATAAGGAATGGTGAGCAAACCCAAAATCAACTGGATATACAGAATGAGCAAAAGCAATATATCCCTGACACTGCTGGTGGCGCGGATCCTCTTATCGGTCAGCCTTCTGTGCAATAAAATGCTCAGGCCGATAAAACAAATGCCGCCAAAAATACCACCCGCCACCATGGCCATCATCTGTTTGCTCGCCGGTGTCATCACCAGGTGATAGAGCGAAGCCGGGGTCAAAAGCCCCACAAGGTGACCAAAGAATAACAAGATAATGCCCACATGGAAAAGATTGCTGCCCATGCGCATGCCTTTGGAACGCAACATCTGGCTGCTGCCCGCTTTCCAGCTATAAGGATCGCGGTCATAGCGTAATATGGAACCCACCACCATCACCAGAACCGCGATATAGGGATAGATGCCAAACATAAACTGATGGAGAAAATCGGTAAGACCGGTCATGTTAAAACCCTCCGTTTAGTCTGTGTTGCCCAATATCCGGGGAAGAATCCGGTGTCATTCTGCTTAATTCTTCGCTGGCGTTTGGAAAAGCATTACAGCTGCCGCAATCAGCCGCGGCCAATTCACCATTGTCAAAGGCACTGGCTTCTTCCCATTCCTTGTCTATGGCCTCGGGGCTTTGATCTTCTTCCGGCTCACTCAAGGCGGCTTCGATGATTGCCGGGTCCACCTTTACCTTCGAGAGGGATTGAAGTGCGGCAAAAACCACCGCATAGGGCGCGCCTCTTTTTTTCAGACGGGCGCCGATGGTGGCCAGTATGCTGATGGTTTCGCCAAGCAGGGATACGGCCTCGTCAGCGGCAATGAGAGAGAGATATTCCAGAAACATGGGCAGATAATCGGGCATTTCACCGCCGCTCACATAAAAACCGCTTTTGGCATAAACTTCGCCCAGATCCACCATGGCCTGACCCCGGTCGCGGCTTTCACCGTGAATATGTTCAAACAGATGCAGGCAATGGCTGCGGCCCCGGTCGAATAATTCCACATAGTCTTCCTGCGCCTGATAAAGGTCTTTGGCCGAAAGTTCGCTGATAAAAGCCGCAATTTTTTTCCGGCTTCTTAAGGGCAGCAACGCCTCCTGATCCAGGGTTTCCATCAGCAAACCAAGGTTTTCCATCAAGTCTTTTTCGGGATAGGACAGAAGCAGTCCCAATATTTTAAAGCTCTTCATGGTCTATTTCCTCACTTTTCCGCTCATGGTGTTTTTATGACTGGGGCTGCCAAAGAGGCTGGATTTTGTTTCACCGCCGGAACACCCTTCGCCAAAACTAAAACCGCAGGATGATTTTTCGCCAAAGGCAATCTCATTGTCAAAGGGGGTCTCGCCCGCATATTCCTTGTGATTGGTGGGAATCACATAACGGTCTTCATAATTGGCCAGCGCCATTATCCGGTACATGTCTTCCAATGTCACTTCGTCCAGGCCCACTTTGTCCAGGACATCCATATCGCTCATGCCATGCACGGATTTCCCGCGCATGAATTTGCGCATGGCCATCATGCGCTCCAGGGCGTGAACCACCGGCTCTTCTTTACCCGCGGTCAAAAGATTGGCGAGATATTTCACCGGAATGCGCAGGTCTTTCACTGCGGGCATGACCCCCTCATCCACCATTTGTCCCTCTTGCAGGCGTTCGTCTTCCAAAGCGCTCTGAATCGGGGAAAGCGGCGGCACGTACCAGACCATGGGCAGGGTGCGATATTCGGGATGGAGCGGGAAGGCAATCTTCCAGTCCATGGCCATCTTATACACCGGCGATTCCTTGGCCGCCATCAGCCAGCTTTCCGGCACCCCGTCTTTGCGGGCCTGTTCAATCACCGCCGGGTCATTGGGGTCAAGGAAGATATCAAGCTGGGCCTGATAAAGATCTTCCACGTCTTCGGTACTGGCGGCATCGGATATTTTATCCGCGTCATACAAAAGCACACCCAGATAACGAATGCGGCCCACGCAGGTTTCGGAACAGACCGTGGGTTCACCGGCTTCAATACGGGGGTAACAGAAAATACATTTTTCCGATTTGCCGCTTTGCCAGTTGAAATAAATCTTCTTATAAGGACAGCCGCTCACACACATGCGCCAGCCCCGGCATTTATCCTGATCAATCAGCACAATACCGTCTTCTTCGCGTTTATATATGGCCCCCGACGGGCAGGCCGCCGCACAGGTGGGATTGAGGCAATGTTCACACAGACGCGGCAGATACATCATGAAGGTATTTTCAAACGTGCCGTAAATTTCCTTTTCAATTTCACGGAAATTATAATCTTTGCTGCGTTTTTCAAATTCACCGCCGAGGATTTCTTCCCAGTTGGGGCCCCATTCGGCTTTTTCCATCACTTCACCGGTGATGGCGGAATGCATGCGGGCCGTGGGCGGGGTTTTCACCTCCGGCGCTTTTTGCAGACGGTCATATTCAAAGGTGAAGGGTTCATAATAATCGTCAATTTCCGGCAAATCCGGATTGGCAAAAAGTTTGGCCAGCAGACGGAACTTGCCGCCCAGACGGGGTTTTAACTTGCCATCGCCCAAACGAACCCAGCCGCCGTTCCATTTATTCTGATTTTCCCAGTCGCGGGGATAACCGACCCCGGGTTTGGTTTCCACATTGTTGAACCAGGCATATTCCACCCCCTGACGCGAGGTCCAGACATTTTTACAGGTTACCGAACAGGTGTGACAGCCAATACATTTGTCGAGATTTAGGACCATGCCGATTTGTGCGCGTATTTTCATGATGACAGCTCCTCATGATCGTGATTTTCGGATATGCCGTCGGCGGGTTCGTCAAGCCAGTCCACCTTGTCCATCTTGCGGCAGATGACAAATTCATCGCGGTTTGAGCCCACGGTGCCATAATAATTAAAACCATAAGACAATTGGGCATAACCGCCGATCATATGGGTGGGTTTGACCACGGCACGGGTGACGGAATTATGAATGCCGCCGCGTTTGCCGGTGGTTTCCGCCCCCGGGGTATTGATGATTTTCTCCTGTGCGTGATACATCATACACATGCCGTCCGGCACCCGTTGCGAGACCACGGCCCGGGCCGATATGGCGCCGTTCACATTATAAAGCTCAATCCAGTCATTATCCTCAACCCCCATTTTCCGGGCGTCACCTTCGGAGATCCAGACGATGGGCCCGCCCCTACTCAGGGTCAGCATCAGCAGATTTTCTGAATAGGTGCTGTGAATGCCCCATTTTTGATGCGGCGTGATCCAGTTCAGGGCAATTTGTGGATTGCCATTGTCCTTTTCTTCAATCAACGGTTCCAATGTTTTGGTATTGATCGGCGGTTTATAGAGACAGAATCCCTCGCCAAAATCACGCATCCACTGATGATCCTGATAAAATTGTTGCCGCCCGGTCAGGGTCCGCCACGGGATCAATTCATGCACATTGGTATAACAGGCATTATAACTCACATGTTCATCCTCCAGCCCGCTCCAGGTGGGGGATGAGATGATTTTGCGCGGCTGGGATTGAAGATCACGGAAGCGCAGTTTCTCATCTTCCTTGGGCCGGGCCAGATGATCATGCTCCCGTCCGGTTATTTTACTGAGCGCCTGCCAGGCCTTTACCGCCACATGACCATTGGTTTCCGGGGCCAGGGACAGGATAACCTCGGTGGCATCAATATCGCTGACAATGCGGGGCAGGCCTTTGGAAACGCCCTCTTCGGTGACGGGCCGGTTCAGCTCGCCAAGGAATTTACATTCTTCCTCCGTATTCCAGCTGATGCCCTTGCCGCCATTGCCCACTTTGGTCATCAGGGGCCCGAGGGCTGTGAATTTTTTATAGGTATCAGGATAATTGCGCACCACGTCCACATAATTGGGCATGGTTTTGCCGGGTACGGCTTCAACCTCACCCTTATACCATTCTTTCACGTCAATGCCCTGGGCCAGTTCGCCCGGCGTATCATGCAGGATCGGTAAAGCCACCACATCGGTCTCTTCACCCAGATGGCCTTTACAGACCTCGGAAAATGTCTCGGCAATGCCTTTGTAAATGTCCCAGTCGCTGCGGCTTTGCCACGCGGGGTCCACCGCCCGGCTCAGGGGATGAATGAAGGGATGCATATCCGAAGTATTGAGGTCATTCTTCTCATACCAGGTGGCGGAGGGCAGCACGATGTCCGAATAAAGACAGGTGGTGGACATACGAAAGTCCAGCGTCACCACCAGGTCAAGCTTGCCTTCCGGCGCATCATCGTGCCAGACAACTTCTTTGGGTTTTTTACCGCCGGTTTCGCCCAAATCCTTGCTCATCAGGCCGTTTTGGGTGCCGAGCAGATGTTTGAGCATATATTCATGGCCCTTGCCGCTGGAACCGAGAATATTCGAACGCCAGATAAACATGTTGCGCGGGAAGTTTTTCGGATTATCCGGATCTTCACAGGACATTTTCAGTGAACCATCCTTAAGATGTTCGGCGATATATTGGGCGCTGGCCTGTCCGGCGGCCTTGGCTTTTTTGGTTACGTCCAGCGGATTATCTTCCAGCTGTGGCGCAGAGGGCAGCCAGCCCATACGTTCGGAACGGACATTACAATCGATCAGGGAATAATCCTGCCACTTTTCCTTGTCTGCCAGAGGAGAGAGAATCTCATCCACCCCCAGTTTTTCATACCGCCATTGATTGGAATGGCTATAGAAGAAAGAAGTGGAATTCATCTGACGTGGGGGACGGTGCCAGTCGAGGCCAAAGGCCAGGGGTAGCCAGCCGGTCTGGGGCCGGAGTTTTTCCTGACCCACATAATGGGCCCAGCCGCCACCGGATTTACCAATACAACCGCATAAGATCAGCATGTTGATGATACCGCGGTAATTCATGTCCATATGATACCAGTGATTGATGGCCGCCCCCAAAATGACCATGCTGCGGCCCCGGGTTCTGTCGGCATTATCGGCAAATTCCCGCGCCACTTTAATCACCTTTCTGCGATCAACCCCGGTGATTTTTTCCTGCCATGCGGGGGTATAGGGCGCATCATCATCCAGGCTTGCGGCCAGATTATCACCGCCCAGCCCCTGATCCACGCCATAAGAGGCCGCCATCAGGTCGAACACCGTCGCCACCAATATTTCACCGTCTTTTGTCATCATTTTCCGGGCGGGAATATTATTCCACAGAACACTTTCATGATCGGTGGCTTTAAAGATCGGTTGATCATTTTCCTGATTGCCAAAATAAGGAAAGGCCACATTCACCACTTCGTCATGGGACTGTAACAGCGATTTCAGCGGCCAGATTTCTTTGTCATTTTCCAGATTTTTGGCTTCCAGATTCCAGTTGCCCTCTTCGCCCCAGCGTGAACCAATGGTGCCTTTGGGCACAACGGGTTTATTGCTGTTGCTGTCAATCACCACCGGTTTCCATTCGGGGTTATTATCCTGCTTCAAGCCGTGTTTAAAATCCGAGGCCCGCAGGGTGCGGCCGGCCACATAGCCTTTTTTATTGTCTTTCTCATGGGCATCAAGCCGCACCAGAAAGGGCATATCCGAATAAAGTCGGCAATAATCGTCAAAATAATCACTGCGCCCTTCCACATGGAATTCTTTCAGGATCACATGACCCATGGCCATGGCCAGCGCCGCATCAGTGCCCTGACGGGGGTTGAGCCATTGGTCGCTGAGCTTGGCCACCTCACTATAATCCGGGGTGACGGCCACGGTTTTGGTGCCTTTATACCGCACTTCGGTGAAGAAATGCGCGTCCGGTGTCCGGGTCTGCGGCACATTGGAACCCCAGGCCATAATATAAGATGAATTATACCAGTCGGCACTTTCGGGCACGTCGGTCTGTTCACCCCACACCTGTGGTGAGGCCGGTGGCAGGTCACAATACCAGTCATAAAAACTCATGCAGGTGCCGCCGATCAGCGACAGATAGCGACTGCCCGCCGCATAAGACACCATGGACATGGCCGGTATGGGTGAAAAGCCGATGATCCGGTCGGGGCCGTATTTTTTCGCCGTATAGACATTGGCGGCGGCAATAATTTCATTGACTTCGTCCCAGCGGGCGCGGACAAAACCGCCCAGGCCGCGTTTTTCTTTATAACTTTTGGCTTTATCCGAATCCTCCACAATATTGGCCCAGGCCACCACCGGATCGGCATAGACATTTTTGCTTTGCCGCCAGAGTTTCAATAAATGGCTGCGGATCATGGGATATTTCAGCCGGGCGGAACTATACAGATACCAGGAATAGCTGGCACCGCGGCTACAGCCCCGGGGTTCATGATTGGGCAGGTCGGGCCGGGTGCGGGGATAATCGGTCTGCTGGGTTTCCCAGGTGACCAACCCGCCCTTCACATAAATCTTCCAGCTGCATGATCCGGTGCAGTTGACCCCATGGGTGGAGCGAACAATTTTGTCATGAGACCAGCGCCCCCGATAGGCCTTTTCCCATGCCCGGTCTTCATTTGTGGTAATGCCATGACCGTCGGAAAATTCAGCCGGTTTCTCTCGGGTCAGAAAAGTTAATTTATCCAGAAAATGAGACATTATTCGCTCCTCGTATCTTAAAATTATTACGGGTTTTTCACATAGGCGCCGGGACGCAGATAGAACCACCAGTTGATCACGATGCAGACGGTATAAAAGACCGCAAAACCGTATAAGGCATATTCGGGGGTGGTGAGCTTGATCTGCTCCCCCAGAACCTTGGGAATGATAAAGGCGCCATAAGCCGCCACCGCAGAAGTCCATCCCAGAACCGGCCCCGCCTGTTCCTTGTTAAAGACCACGGCGATGGTGCGGAAGGTGGAACCATTGCCGATGCCGGTGGCGGCAAACAGGATTAAAAACAAAAACAAAAACGGATAGAAATAATCCTGTGGTGTGGCAGAGGCATAGGCCAGTTTCATGAAATAGGCCACACCCAGGGCGCTCGCCACCATGATGATGGAAATATATTGTGTCACCCGCGCCCCGCCGAGCTTGTCGGCGATCATGCCGCCCAGCGGACGGATCAGGGCCCCGATAAACGGCCCGGTCCAGGCAAACATCAAGGCACTGGGCCCTTCCGGATTGATCATGTCATGGTTCATCACCCCGTCCACCATCACATGCTGGAAACCGAAGATCACCTTGATCGCCAGCCCAAAAGCCGCCGCAAAACCGATGAAGGAACCAAAGGTCATGGTATAGATCACCGTCATGGCCCAGGTATGTTTATTGTTAAAGATTTTATATTGTCGTTTAAGATTACTTCCGACGGCGCCGGGAATAAGCCTTAACAAAAAGACGGTGAGAGCAATGACGATGGGCAGAACGATCCATTTGCTAACGCCCAGGCCGGATGTGGGCAGGCCATCGCCAATATTGGGCAGCAACAGCCACAGGCCGGACGCCGCCGCCACAAAACCAATGATCAGCATAAAACTTATTTTAACAAAGGCCGCAAAAGCCGAGCCCAGATCCGGGGATACATGTTCATCGCGGATATTATTCATGCCGAACCAGCCGGCAAAAGCCAGTGGCACCAGAAACAGCAACCACAGAAAACCGGCATTTTGGATATAGGTTTCCGTACCGGCGGGAATTTTTCCGATCAGGGTGCCGCTGGTATTTTGCAAAATCATCGGCTCGCCGCCAAAAATGCCAAAGGTCATAAACAAAGGCACCAAAATCTGCATGGTGGTGACCCCGAAATTGCCCAGACCCGCATTCATGCCCAGAGAATATCCCTGCATTTTCTTAGGGAAGAAAAAACTGATATTGGACATGGAAGAGGCAAAATTACCGCCGCCCAGACCAGACAGAAAAGCCAATATCTGAAACTGCCACAGGGGTGTATTCATATCCTGAAGCGCAAAACCCGCGCCCGCCGCCGGGATCATCAGCAAAGCCGTGGTAAAGAAGATGGTATTGCGCCCCCCGGCGATGCGAATGAAGAATGTACTGGGAATTCGAAGGGTGGCCCCGGTGAGGCCCGCGATGGCCATCAGGGTGAAAAGCTCGGATTTGGCAAAGGCAAAACCCAAATTCAGCATTTGCACCGTAATAATGCCCCAATAAAGCCAGACCGCAAAACCGCATAGCAGGCTTGGGATCGAAATCCACAGATTGCGGTTGGCAATTGCTTTACCGCTGCTTTCCCACTGGGCCTGATCTTCCGGGTCCCAGTTTTTAATATCTTCAGCCATTTATGTATCCTTTATTTGATTTTCCAAACCTTCTGAGGGTGAGGCGCTGCCTCACCCTGGCCTAAGGTTTCTATTCAGCGGCTTTGTTTATATTGTCCCGTTCAGGATTTATATTTTCCAGTTCAGGCAGATATTGAGGTTCAGCCAGTTCAGGATGTTTGCGTCTTTCCATACGAAGAATGGCGAAATGCATCCAGGTCAGGGCAATGCCGATCAAAATAGTCAGCAGCATGAAACAACTGGTCCAGACCCCGATAAAATCATTCATGATGCCAAAGGTAATGGGCAGGAAAAAACCGCCGAGCCCGCCCACAAGGCCCACAACACCACCTACGGCCCCCACATGTTTCGGGTAATAGACCGGAATATGTTTATAAACCGCGGCCTTGCCCAGAGACATGAAGAAACCAAGCACAATTGTCAGGCTGACAAAAATCCAGAGCGGAATGGTGATGTTGAAGTTGATCGGCCCTTCAATGCCGGCCACCGTATAATCCGTGGCCGGATAAGACATGATGAAAGTACAGGCCACACAGACCCCAAACGTCCAATACATCACCCGTCTGGCGCCGATCTTGTCAGACAACCAGCCGCCCAGCGCCCGAAAAATACTGCCGGGCAAGGCATAGGCCGCCGCCAGCATGCCTGCGGTGCCGATTTCCAGACCATAGGCGCCCATATAATAACGCGGCAACCACAGGGCAAGCGCCACAAAAGCACCAAAAACAAAGAAATAATAAAGGGAAAAACGCCAGACCTGCATATTTTTCAGCGGTTCCATCTGCTCCAGGAATGTGGCATGGGCCACACCCTGTTCCTTACGCGCACGCAGGGCGGGGTCATCTTTGGTGAAAACATAAAATAAAATCGCGGTGATCAGCAGAATAACAGAATAAACCTGCGCCACGCCCTGCCATTCATTGCCCACAGCCACCAGCAGGATCGGCGCGCCAAAATTGGTCACTGCCGCGCCCACATTGCCCATACCGAATATGCCCAGGGCCGTACCCTGTTTCTCTTTGGGATACCAGGTGGATACATAAGCCACCCCCACCGCGAAACTGCCGCCCGCAAGTCCCACACCAAGTGCTGCGACTAAAAACATAGGATAGGTTGTGACCATCGTCAGAAGATAAGCCGCCAGAGCCGTGGTCACCATTTGCAGGGTATAAATTATGCGCCCGCCATATTGATCGGCCCAGACCCCAAGAAAAATCCGGCTCAGGGAACCGGTCAGAATCGGGGTCGCCACGAGGATCCCAAACTGGGTATCGGTCAGGTTGAGATCCCCTTTGATCTTGATTCCGATGATTGAAAAAATAGTCCAGACCGCAAAACAGACTGTAAAAGCCAGCGTACTGGAAGTGAGAGCGTTTTTTTGCTCCCCGGGTGTTACATGACTTATATTCATTTCCTGCCCCTCCTATCCTCGTTATGATGAATTTGCCCGTTATAGGCGTATTGGAACGAACATGGCTTGACCCGGGTCAATAAAATGCATTTAGCCTGGAGGGACAAAAACGTTTATTTGTAAATTCGTAAATTCTTATCTTGTTGAATGTGGTAAATTCCCCTAGAGTCATGCCTAGTTATTTTATATGTGTAATATGCACAAATTGCAGGGGTAGCAGGGATAAAATGAAAATTTTGAGGACGGCTTTGTTAAACCTGGGCAACCTATTGCACCAGATGCAGGAAGAGCGCGGCACCGCCGTTTTATTTCTCAGTAGTGAAGGGGCTATTTTCAAAGCTGAGGTGACAAAAGCCACCAATCTTACCCAACAGATTCTGGACCGGAACCGTGCGGATTTTTCCGACTGGCATGGAAAAATCAATGAAACCCTTTTGTCGCGAGTCCAAAGCCTGCTGCATAATATTGATGGCCTCGTCCTGCGTCAGAAGAATATCCTCAATCAATCCTTTGACTCCACAGAGGCCATTAATCGTTATAGCCATGATATTATCAGCCCGCTTATGCTGCTTATCGTGGAAATCGCCTTGGCCGATACGGACAATGATCCCGGAAAAGTCAGTGTTTTTTCCAACTTTCTGCAATTGAAAGAAAAAATTGGCCGTGAAAGGGCTTTGGGCACCCGGGGTCTGGTCTCTGGCGCATTCAGTGACCGGGAGTTTCTCGAACGTTTTCGCTTTCTGATCGCGGAACAGGATTCCTACAAACATACTTTTCTGGCCCTGGCCGATGCGGAACAACAAAAGATTTATCATGAAACCATGCATGGCAATGCGGTGCGCCGCCTTGCGGAAATTCATGACAATCTGGATCAGTTTGAAGCCGAGAAAAGCACTGACTTCACACCAGAAAAATGGTTCAATCTGATTTCAGAAAAAATCAACCTGATGAAAAATGTGGAAAATGCGCTGATTGACACTTTATGCGCCCCTGAAGAGAATGTTCAGAAAAAGGCCTCCTCCGGAAATGATGTTGCAGAAAGTCCCAAGGCCACTCAGCTTCAACCGGGAATCAGCGCAAAACATAAAGATTTTATCCTGACCCTGCCTTTCTTTTCATCCTTGTCAGAAGATGTTCTCTCAGACCTTTTGCAACATGCACAGGTGATGGAATATCGCAAAGGCAAACTGCTCTTCCTTGAGGGGGAACAGGCCAATCGCCTTTACATTGTGCTTTCCGGCTGGCTCAAGCTTTTCAAAGGCAACTCCACGGGTGATGAAACGGTGCTGCAAATGCTCAGTGGTGGTGATATGATTGCCGCCTCCGCCGTCTTCCTCAATGCGCCTTTTCCCTTAAGTGCGCAAGTGGCCAAACGGGCTGAACTGCTTTCCATACCGGCGCCCATTATCCGGGAAAAAATCCGCGAAAACAATGAATTGGCCGTGAGCGTGCTTACCGGCCTGTCACAACATTCCCAGAATCTTATTCAGGAATTTGAAAGCATTCGCCTTAAACCCGCCACCGAACGGGTGGGCTGGTTCCTGCTCAAACTCCTGCTGGATCAGGGAAAAGTGCCCGATCTGGTGGAGCTGCCGTATGATAAATCCCTGATCGCCTCTTATCTGGACATGAAACCGGAAACTTTTTCCCGAACCCTGAAAAAATTCAAGAACCGTGGTTTCGAAATCAGCAAAAATTCCGTTGTGATGCCCAGCGTCAGCGCTCTGTGCGGTTTTTGTGATCATGACCTTGCCTTCACCTGCAAACGCCATGGCACACCCGAATGCCCCAATCCCGATTGTGACCGGGATGGAATTGTGAATTTTTAACTTTTTTGATTTCCATCAAGTTCAAAATTCCTCACTCCCTTATATAGGGTGTCAAAAAGAGGACATCATGAAATTCAGAATTGATCAAAACCGGATAATATTCAGGCTAAGCCCGGCCCAGTGGCACCAATTGCTGGAAACGGGAAAGATCCATGAAAAAACCGGACTTCCCGGTGGCATGACCCTGCAATATCGGGTTGAAACCGCACAAAAGGGGGCCGAAACCGGCTTTTGCTTTCAGGATAATATCTTCACCTTCACCTTACCGCGCCACCTGCTGGAACAACATGATAAAGACCTGCCTTCCCGGGCGGGAATTTGCCATGAGTTCATCCTGGAAGACGGCGAAAAGCTTAATCTTTCTTTGCAGGTGGACATGAAAAAGGGCCGCAAAGACTGATCCGGCCCTTTTTTTAATATCCTTCTGGTTTTATATTCTTCTGTATAATCTTCTGCATAATCTTCTGTATAATCTTCAGGAATATTCTAGAAATTCGCCCCCAGGCTGATCCAGAATTTCTGCGTATCCACGGAAAAACCATCCGCATTATAATCGGCATATTTCAGGGAAATATTATAGTTTTTGTTGATTTTATAGGCCAGCAGCAAATCTATTTCATTTCCGTAATGAATATCGCCATATTCTGAATTAAACCGGTGATAAACCGCCATGGCCTTAAGGCCTTTGGCCGCACCGCTGAAATTATAAGCGCCGCTCACATATAAATCTTCCAGACCGCTTCCCGGTGTGCCGAGGAATTTATCCGCCCAGCCATTAAATTTATGCAGGGTGGCCAGCGGGGTCTTAAAACTGGCGGTGCCCATATTATCACTGCCAAGAATTTCATAACCAAGCTTCAGCGTCGCGCCGGAGAAGGTCACACCACCAGCCCCGTGGAAATAATTCACCGAATAATCCCCCGGATTGCCGCCATAATCTTTTTGATTGGCATATTCCAGCTCATATACGGCGGAAAATTCCCCGGACATTTTTGCTTTGCCGGAAAAGCGCAGACCAATTGTCTGAGACGACAACCCCTGTACCGCCGCATGGTCAAGATCAATGAAATAACCATAGGCGCTCAATTTGCCAAAGGACAGGCCCGAATAATTGACATTGACCACATGGGTATCGGTGCCCAGATCACCAAAAGCATGATCATCCCCGAAAATACGGTTCACGTTCCACACATAACCATATAAAATCGTGGTATCGGGCAGGCTTGTATTTATGCCGGCCACCAGGTCATAGGTCTGGTCATTCTGGCGCCAGCCCACCGTGCCGATGAAACGCTGATTATCCAGATTCAGGGCTTTGCGCCCGGCAATCAATGTGGTTTTATCAATACCGGTATAGGCCGCATAGGCCTGATTAACCTCGGTCACTTCCGGGTCTGCCACGACGGGATAATTGGTGCGGCCATTAATGGTGCTGTTATAATTATCTGCGCCAATATTGACCACATTCTGAAATTCCACGACCCCGGAAAGGCCCCTATATTCCCCGGTTTTATAACCAAGGTTGGTCCGCAGGGTGGAGGCATTGGCCGTATTGGCAAAACCCGCCTGATCCACATTTTCAAAACGATAACGAAGTTTAATATATGCATCGCCACCGGTAATGGCCGCGGCCAGGCTTTCGGCTTCTGTCGTTTTTTCTTCTGCAGCATGAAGCACAGAAGACGAAAGAATTAACGCGGATACAGAGGCGAATAGAAGGCTTTTAAAAGGTGTATCTAAATTGCGCATGATGTTTTCCTACTTTTTTATAATGCCCCTTCATAGGCTTTTGCCCTTAAGGTTCATTGATAAAAATCAACTTTTGCACGATTTATATATGTCTTTATTCAAGTTTTAATATATTCACTCTTCGACTTTACTGCCCTCAACGATGGTGCTGGCGGGGTGAATGATCACCCGTTCCCCCGCCTCCAGCCCGGATAATATTTCAGCACGGTAATCATTCTTGCGTCCCACTTCAAGATTGCGCAGACGGGCCCGGCCCTCTTCCACCACAAAGACCGACCATTTCTCCCCATCGCGGAAAAGGGCGGACAGGGGCACATAAAGCACATCCTTGGCCGCATCCACAATAATGCCCGCCTCCACCCGGAAGGCATCGCCCAGACTTTGCCATTTTTCGATAGGGTCTATAAAATCAAGAATGATATTTACGCGCTGTTCCTCAACCCCAAGGGCCGATATTTTGGTATACCCCGAAGGTTCCACCACACGCACCCGGGCGCGAATATTTTCCGTGCCGCCCCAGCGTTTGATCAGGGCCGGATGCCCCACTTCCACCTTGACCGCATCGCGGGACAACATTTCAATCACCACTTCAAGATCCTGCAAGTCCCCCACTTCTGCCAGCGGGGTTCCCACCGCGATCACCCCTTCGCTTTTATGCAAAATCCGCAAAACCTTGCCGCTGACCGGGGCATGGACACAGACCTGACAAAGTTCCGCGTCCGTCGCATTATGGCTGCTCTGTCCGGGTTGCTGCAAGCGGGCGCGGGCCGCCTCCAACAGGGATTCGGCGACTTTCAGGTTGGATTTTTCCGTATTCACCTCAGCCCTCGTCATACGCAGGGAGAGTTCGTCCCGCTCCAAACGGGCAATGGAAACAGTGCCTTTTTTATAGAGTTCTTCGGTCCGCCTAAAGTCAGACTGGGCAAAATCCAAGGCCGCTTCCGCCCGGTTCAATTTGGCCCGGGCGAGGCCTAATGCCGCTTCGGCCCCCTGTACATCGGCCTTTGCCTGGGTTTCCGAACGGCTGTCGAGAAAGCGCGGATCCGCCGGATGCATATTGGCCACCACCGTTTCGCCCGCAATCACATCATCCCCCGGTTCACGCTCAATACGGGTGACCCGCCCTTCAATGGGGGCAGAGACCACATAAATATTATGAATTCTGGTTTTTCCTTCGCCTTCAAGGCTGATCACCACATCGCCGCGCGATATCGTCGCCAGATCCGCCCTTTGCGCCTCGGGCACGAAGGTATAGGCCAATAACAACGCCGCCGCCGCCGCGATCAGAATTTTCAATATTATTTTCATATTTTTAAGTGTCATTAATCGACCCCTTTTTGTGCACTGACCAGATCAATTTGATCCACCTGCCGCCAAACCAGATAAAAAGAAAATAGGGCACTGGCCAGAATGGTTACAATGGAATATCCATAGGTGCTGTTTTCAATCACCAGCGGAATACGGAATAATTCACTGTTCATGGCTTGCACCATACCCGCCACCATCCAAAAGCCAATGACCAGTCCCATGGGAATGGCAACCAGCGTGACAACAGCCAGCTCGCCAAATAAAATATAGGCCACTTCCGGTCGGGTCATGCCCAGCACCCGGAGCATGGACAATTCCCGCGCCCGTTCGGAAAAGGCAATGCGCGCCGTATTATAAATCACGCCAAAGGATATCAGCGCGGCAAAAAACATATTCATGGTCACCATAATCATGATAGTTTCGGCCATGATTTCCTTAAAAATCTCCCGCGCCTTGGACATGATGGCAATGGAGGCGATGGAGGGAATTTCTTTCACATTCTGATACAGCATGGCATTCCATAGCGGGTCTGCCATCAGGGCAACACCACTGATCACGGGACCTTCATTCATATGATAATTGAGCCGGCTCAAATTCATATAAGCGCCGAGGCCAATAAATTCGTCTATGATGCCCACCACCGGAAGATACAGGGTGGGACGGCGATCTTCTAGCACGTCTGCCTGAACAATATCCCCCACCTGGATATATAATAATTCCGCCAGTTTACGGGACAGAACCACACCCTTGTCCGGCACGGTGAGGGGGTTGAGATTTTCATCTAAGATGCGGGATAATTCGGGTTCATCAATCAGACCGGTGATCGAGGCCCGTTTGTTATGATGGCCATATTTAAGCTCCGCGGGCACACTGCGAAAGGGTTCTGCCCGCAGGATTCCGGGCATCAGCCGGATTTCTTCAAGAGCCTTGGTTTCCCGGGGTGAGGCAAAATTCATACTCACATCCTGCCTTTGGGTCATATCAAAATGGGTCTTCATTAACGCGTTGATGCTGTCTTCCATAAACAGGCCAAAAATAAGAATGGACATGGCTAGGCCAATGCCCAGCGCCGAAAAGGCGGCCCGGATCGGACGGCGTTCCAACTGACGCAGGACAATCCGGCTGGAGGTTGAAAAAAACTGTTCTACCTTGAGGCGTTCCAGCAGGGTTTTTCTAAAACGCGCCGGGGATTCGGGGCGCATGGCTTCTGCGGGGGGAAGCATAACCACCTGACGCAGGGCAATCAGGCTGCCCGCCACCGCCGCCGCCGCACAGAAGAATATGGCAAAAATGCTCACATCCGCCGCAAAAACATAATTAAAGATGGGAAAATGGAAAAACTGGATATAAATCCGGGTCATGCCGGCCCCGAGCCAGGATCCGGCCGCCACCCCGATCAGGCTGCCCAGCACCACCAAAAACAAAACCATTTTCAAAAAATGGCTGGCAATTTCCACATCACTATAGCCAATGGCCTTGATCATGCCGATCTGTTCGCGCTGGGTCGCCACCAGGCGGGTCATGACCACATTGATCAGAAAGGCCGCCACCCCGAGAAAAATCAACGGCGCAAAAAGCCCCATACCTTCCAATTCTTCTATTTCATGGGTCAAAAACCAGTTGGACAATTGCATGTCCCGGCCATAAGACAAAAGGCCGCCATAAGGCTTCAGTACCCGATCCACCGCCGTCTTGACATTCTCCACCGATGCCCCGCGCGCCAGACGAATGGACAGATCATTAAAAGCCCCGTCCATATCCACCGCCGCCTCCAGCGCATGGCGCCCCATCCAGAAAATGCCAAATCTTTTGTCATCGGGGAAAAGCGCCCCCGGCCCCAGGGAATAAACATATTCCGGCGACAGAACCACCCCGACAATTTGCAAATCCCGTTGATGACCATTGATGATCATCCTGACGGTTTCGCCCAGCTCAAACCCGTGAGCCAGAACAAAGGCCTCGCTGGCCAGAACCGCATCATCTTCATCCGGGGCCAGGAACCGCCCCTGCCTGAGGAAAAGGTTATTCAACAAAGGTTTGCCGCTGTCCGGCAGGGACAAAAGCCGCCCCGTGGCCGGTTCCATCATACCCTCTACCTGAACCGTCACATCAAAGGCAACCCGGGTCTGGGCCACCGAAACGCCCGGAATTTCCAATATTTGTTCTTTCACCGCCTCGGGCGCGCGTTTAAGGTGGGAAAACACATCGGCAAACTGGGTCCGTTCATAATAGATATCGCGGCTCAGCTCCAGTGAGTCCAACACGCTGAAACTCACAATAAACGCGGCAATACCACTGGCCATCACCATAACGATGGCGGCCATCTGACCCTTGATTTTCCACAGATCCCGCAGCAGCTTTTTATTGAGCGCGCCGATAACTCCCTTTATTTTTGGCCCGATCCAGCCATTAAACCCTGCGCCATCAGATCCTACCATGACATTTCTTCCGGGCTTTTGGGGTTTTCCACAATATCAATGCCCGCCACCTTACCATCGGCAAAATGAATCACCCGGTCCGCCATATCCGCAATGGTTACATTATGGGTAATGATGATGGTGGTAGTGCCAAAGGTTTTATTGGCTTTTTGCAGGGCCGCTAGAACCATAATACCCGTTTCACTGTCCAAAGCCCCCGTGGGTTCATCACACAGAAGAATTTCCGGCCTTTTGGCCAGAGCCCGGGCGATGGCAATCCTTTGTTGTTCGCCGCCCGAAAGCTGGGACGGGAAATGATTGCCCCTGTCTTCCAGCCCCACCGCATTCAGGGCTTCCTGTGTGGGCAGGGGCGTGGAGGATATTTCCGTCACCAGAGAGACATTTTCAAAAGCCGTCAGGCTCGGCACCAGATTATAGGCCTGAAAAACAAAACCGACATTTTCCCGGCGATACAGGGTCAATTCCCGGTCTGTATAATGGGAAAGATTATGATTTTTAAAAAAAACCTCGCCGCTGCTGGGCTGATCCAGTCCGCCGATGATATTCAGAAAAGTGGACTTGCCGCTGCCCGACGGCCCGAGAAGAACAATCAATTCCCCGGCCTCTATATCCACACTCACACCGCGCAAGGCCCGGACAATGGTTTCTCCGGTAATATATTCCTTGGTTATATCTCTGGTCTTGAAAATGACCCCATTTATCTGGTTTTCAGGCAAAGAACATCCCCTTGAGACACCTAAGTGATTATATACACATAGTATAAACATTCACCGATCATACTCAAGCGCAATGCGAAAGACTTTCTTGCGGTGCGGGGCCATCTCTCTTACACTGATGTCAAAAGTGCAGAATTAAAAGAACAATATTACAGGGAAAATTCATGGATTGGCTTTCCACCTTACCGCCGCTTGTGGCGATTATCACCGTATTGTGGCGTAAGGAAGTTATTCTTGCCCTTTTTCTCGCCATCCTCACCTCAGAAATATTATTGCTGGGCGGAATGGGTGGCGGCTCATATTCCGGCAATGTTTCGGATGGTTTTATGGGGTTTTTCGACAGTCTCGAACGGATCGTCGCGGTTTTTTCTTCGCCCGATAACAGCCGGATTCTGGTGTTCAGCTTGCTGATCGGTGCCTTTCTGGCCTTTATCCGTCATTCCGGGGGGGTTACGGCTTTGGTGGAAAGCCTGATCAACCGCGGTTTCACCAAAAACCGGCGGCAGGTGGGGCTGCTGACCACTTTTACCGGCATCTTTGTTTTTATCGAATCAAACCTCAGTGTATTGACATCGGGTATCCTGTCCCGGGGTCTGTTTGACAAATTCGGCATGAGCCGGGCCCGCCTCGCCTATATCATCGACAGCACCAGCGCACCGGTGTGTATTCTGATTTTACTGAATGCCTGGGGCGCGTATATTCTGGCCCTGCTGGGCAATTATACTTTGGAACAATCCCCCGTCTCCATCCTCTGGGGCAGTATTCCCTTTAATTTTTATGCCCTAGTCACTTTGGGTCTGGTTTTTTATACGGTGCTGGCGGACCGGGTCCATGGCCCCATGAAAGATTCAGATGAAAAGGCCGCGCAGGAATCAATTCATGTGCATGAATTCCCGCCCACTCACCCCCGTTATATGCTGGTCCCGCTCATGGTTCTGATCGGTGGCATGATTTCTTTCATGGTCTGGACCGGAAATGGGGAAATTTCACAAGGCAGCGGTTCCAAATCCGTGCTGTACGCCACCGCGCTGGCCGCCCTTACCGCATATATCATGATGCTGATGAGCCGGAAGTTCGGCCACCGCAATTTGATGACCATCGCCTTTGAAGGCATCGGCGAACTTTTACCGCTGGTTACGATTTTGTTGTTTTCTCTGGCGCTGGGGGCGAGCCTGAAAGACCTTGGCACCGGGGTTTATATTGCCGGATTGGCCGGGGATTATCTGCCCCTTATCCTGATTGTGCCCATGCTGTTTCTGGCCGGGGCGCTGATGTCTTTCAGCACCGGCACCTCATGGGGCACCTTTGCCCTGCTCATTCCCATTGGTGTGCCGCTGATCCAGGAATTGGGCCTGCCGCCCTCACTGGTGTTGTCCGCCATATTGGGCGGCGGTATTTTTGGCGATCATTGTTCGCCTATTTCCGATACCACTGCCGTTTCCGCCATTGCTTCGGGCTGTGATTTGCTGGAACATGTGCGCACCCAGCTGCCCTATGCCTTGAGCGCCGGGGCCGTCACATTTGTGCTTTATATACTGGCCGGTTTCATCATGCTGTAAAATCCCACCGGGCAAATGCCGCCGCGATGGCCTTATTGTCAGCCCCTGACATCAGCAACAGGCTGAGCAGGATACGGGCCTTTTGCCCGTCGAGATAACCCGCCGGGATCAGGCCGCGGTTTATCAAATCCATTTCCCCGCCCTCATAGGCATAGGTCTGGCAAAAAGCCCTGCCCACCCCCGCCCGTGAGGTGAAAACCACCGGAATTCTGGCGCTGAGACGACTTAAGGCGGGCAGGATTTTCTCTGGCACATGGCCCGCGCCAAAAGCCTCGATCACCAAAGCCTGCGGCGGGTCTTTTTCAATCAGGCCCAACAGATAACCCTGAGTGCCAAAGGCCGCCTTGACCAGCGCCACTTCAGCCACTTTTCCGGCAATATCAAAACGCTCCATGGGTCTTAAGGGGCGACACAAAAGCCGCACCCGGTCTTCCACCACATAACCGATCGGCCCCATATTGGGGGATATAAAAGCCGCCAGACTTGCCGTATGGGCTTTTTTGACAAAACGGGCGCTGTGAATTTCATCATTCATCACCACCATAACGCCACTGCCTGCCAGACCTTCACTGGCGGCACAGCGTACCGCGGCCATAATATTGGCCGGCCCGTCGGCGCTGAGGGCCGTGGGATTTCGCATGGCTCCGGTGACAACCACCGGGGCAGCAATATTCAACAGATTGTCCAGAAGAAAGGCCATTTCCTCCAACGTGTCCGTGCCCTGTATGATGACAAAACCATCGGCTTTGCCAGAAGCGGCCATTTCTTCGACCTGTTTCGCCAGCGTAATGGCATCTTCAAAAGTCAAATTGGCGCTGGGGATCATTTTATGGGTTTTGGCATCAATGCTGGCCACCTGTTCCAGACCCGGCACCGCCGCACAAAGCATTTGCGCATCAAGACGCGGCACCACCCCCTGGTCTTCCTGATGGGCTTTATCCATGCTGATGGTGCCCCCCAACAGAAAAAGGCTGACTTTGGCCTGTGCGGCGGTTTTGCCAATATTATTTTTATCCGTATTATTTTTCATTTTCGCCATCATTTTGTCCAATAAATCAAAAAGTGGATATTTTATTCTATGCTTTTCCCTGTCTTTCATATTAGACTTCGCATCGTCAACAAAATAATAAACTTCAGGGAATAATTCAGGGAAACATACCATGTCACAAGCCGAATCGACTGAAAAAATGGCCGCCGAAAATCCAGCGGGCAAGGTGAAATGGTCGTCAAGGTCCACTTTCCTGATGGCGGCCATCGGGGCGGCGGTCGGCCTTGGCAATATCTGGCGTTTTCCCTATATCACCGGGGAAAATGGCGGCGGGGCTTTTGTCCTGCTTTATATTCTTTTTGTCTTCATTATCGGTTTTCCGCTGATTATGGCGGAACTGGCACTAGGGCGAGCCGGCAAAAAAAGCGCCATCGGCACCATGCAGGATATGATCCGGCAGGGCCATAGCCCGCTGTGGAAGATTATCGGCATCCTGAGCCTGCTCGTGCCTTTGATGGGGCTGATGTATTATTCCGTGGTGGCGGGCTGGTCGCTGGATTATATTTTTCAGGCCCTGAAGGGGTCTTTTCAGAATATTGACGCCCAACAATCCGGGGCGTTGTTTGGCGAACTGCAACAATCCTGGCCGCGGCTTACCTTCTGGCACAGTCTTTATATGGTGGGCATTATCATCATGGTGTCGCTGGGGCTTCGGGGCGGCCTGGAAAAAACAGTTAAATTCATGATGCCCAGCCTGTTTTTTATCCTTGTGGGGCTGGCCACCTACGCGATGATCACCGGCGATGGCCTAAAAACCCTGTCGTTCCTGTTCCGGCCTGATTTTTCCAAAATCACCGGGGATGTGGTGCTTATGGCCATGGGACAGGCCATGTTTTCCCTCGCCATCGGCACGGGGGCCATGATCACTTATGGCGCTTATTTGCCCAGAGACATAAAACTGCCGCGCGTGGCTAAAATCATTGCCCTTTCCGATACATTGGTGGCCATGCTGGCGGGGCTGATGATTTTCCCCATTGTCTTTCAGTATGGGCTTGCACCCCAAGGGGGGCCGGGGCTGATTTTCACCACTTTGCCCATTGCCTTTGGCCAGATGCCCGGCGGCATGGTCTTTGCAATTTTCTTTTTCATCCTGCTCAGTCTGGCGGCATTTACCTCTTCCATCGCCATGCTGGAACCGGCCATTTCCTGGTTTGAGGACAAGGGCCTGTCGCGGGTTAAAATGGCCTGGGTCACGGGGGGCATTGCCTGGGCGGTGGGGGTGACGATTGCCCTGTCTTCCAATATCCTCGCCCATGTGCGCCCGTTGGGCCTGATCCCGGTCTTTGCCGATAAAAACCTCTTTGATACCATGGATTATCTGGTGGCCAATGTAATGCTGCCGCTTAATGCCCTTCTGTTGTCGCTTTTTGTGGGCTGGGTCATGAGCAGGGCCACCTTATCGGATCAACTGGATCTGCCTCTGAAGAAAATGCCTTACCAATTGTGGCAATTTGCCGTGCGTTTTCTGGCCCCCGTGGCCATCATGATTATTCTTTATCTGAAAATTACCGCTATTTAAGAATTATTCTCTGAAATCAGCGCGAAAGGGCCTATTTACAGCTTATTTACCCTTATTGTTTATTAAGGCTGGTAAAAGTTGTCTGGTGGGAGTAATTTTCAGAGATTGAATCGGAAAAACAATCTTTCCTTTCAATCCATTAAAGAGGTGTTTCTTTGGAAACAACGCATTGATGAATCCGCTTGAATTTACAGGACATGAAAAGAGAATTACTTTTCAGCTTTATAAATACTGGTTTGCTTTGACCGGTGAGCGTGAACTACCGCCTCTTAAAGACTTAGACCCTGCCGACATTGCCCCCTATAAAGACAATATGGTTTTAATTGACCTGCGCGATCCCACGATTGAGCCGGTTTTGCAGGTTGTTGGTCATGACCTGAAGGGTGATTTAAAGGGCGACATAGAGCTCAAAGCTCTGAGTGATGTTCCCCGCAAAAGTCTTCTCAGCCGTATTACCGATCATTATCTGGAGGTTCTGGCCAACCGCACCCCCATTTCCTTTGATGCGGAATTTCGCAACAAGGATGACGAGCTCACTTTATACCGGGGTATCATGCTGCCCTTCAGTGATGATGGCAGCGCCATAAACTTTATCCTTGGGGCCGTGCGCTGGGTCATGGCTTCTGAAATGGAAGACATGTCCGGCAAAGGGGAAGAAGCAGAGCCTGAAAAAGAAAACATGATACCCGAGGCGGAATCTGTGGATGAAAATCCGACGGAAGAAGCCGCTGTTGCAGAAAGTCCCATTGAGGAAACTTCGCCTGAGGAAATTTTGGCTGAGGAAACTTCGCCTGAGGAAACTTCGCCTGAGGAAACTTCGCCTGAGGAAATTTCGCCTGAAGAAATTTCGCCTGAAGAAATTTCGCCTGAGGAAACATCGGTTGAGGAAACACCCCCAGCCGCAACAGAAATCCCCCTGAAAGAACAACTGGCGATTTGCCGAAATCTGGCCATGGGGCAAAATCCGGCGGATATGCGCTCCCGAAAATCCCTTTATGAGACATTGGGCGCCATTTTTGATTTTCAGAAAACCGCAGAGGCGGCCCCGGAAGACTTTCAGGCGATCCTGAAGTCAGAGGGCCTGAAACGCCAAAAGCGCGCGCCTTTCACCCCGGCGCTTAAATTATGCTTTGGCCCGGATTTTGACAAAACCCGCCTGACCGAATATGCCGCCGCCTTGTCCTATGCCAATAAACATATCACGTCCGGCGATCAATTCGCGGCCCTCATCGCCCGCATCAAAGGCGGAATCAAGGGCTGTGTTAAAGCCGAGCGTCAGGAACGCCGCCTGAGTCGTGGCAAGAAACCCCGGGAAATTTTAGAAAAAAGCAAAAAAATAATAAATAACCTGCCTGTTTTAGGTCGTCTTAACGTCTTGGAAGACACGATGCCCGATAATAAAGCCGATTCAAAAACAGCCGGTGGTGCAGAAGATTCTGGAAATGAATTTTGTCTTGTTTTAGCCAGAAGAAATGGCACCGTCATTGAAGCTTTAAAAATACTGGATGAAAAAAACAGCATCTTAGAACCCATTATCAAACGTGCTGCAAAAGACCCTTGAGGGGTAAGTGAATGACCCCAAATTTTGTTACAGGCCCTATGCCTTCTACTTATTAAGGCCCTCTACTAATTAAGGCCCCATACTAATTAAGGAATGATTGTGAATAGTTGGACACAGAAAAAGATCAGAATTGATGCCGTCGTAGAATTTGCTGTGAAACGGTTAAAGTCTGCCAAAGGAAAAGATTTTTTTGATTTTATCAAAGAAGTTTATCAGCATGTTTCGGCGGAAGATTTATCAAATCGCCCCATTGATGAACTTTATGCATCAGCCCTGTCCTTATGGAAATATAGCGAAGAGCGGGCCGCTGATGACAGCAAGGTCAGGGTCTTTAACCCCAGTCTGGAAGAACATGGATGGCAGTCCAGTCATACCATCATTCAGATCATTCAAAATGATGTGCCTTTTCTTCTCGATTCCATCACATCCAATCTTTTGGAAGATGGTAATGAATTGCACATGCTGGTGCATCCCATTATCGAACGCCGGCGTGATAAAAAAGGAAAGTTGGTTAAAAAAAGCGGTGAGCTGATCAAAGAATCGGTCATGCATATGGAAATTACCGCCATGACCGACCCGGAACAGATCAAAGCCCTGGAAGACAAGCTTAAGGAAGTTTTGAGCTTCATCCGCGCCTCGATCGAAGACTGGCAACCCATGTTGGATCAGGTCAATGCGCTGATTGAAAATGTGGAAAATGCCCCTAAAACCATTGGGAACAAGGCAGATATTGACGAGACCCAGCGGTTTTTGAAATGGCTGCAGGAAGATAATTTCACCCTTTTGGGTTATCGGGAATATGATCATTCAAACGCATGCCAGGCAAAGAAATCCGGTGCAAAAAAATCCGGAAAATCCGGCACCGATTCCACGGATATCGGACTGGGTATTTTACGTGATCCGGATGTACATGTTTTGCGCGGGCCGGAAGGTCATGTGGCCATTTCCCCGGAAATTGAATATTTCATGGAACAGCCGCAGATCATGCTGATCACCAAGGCCAATGTGAAATCCATGGTTCACCGGGTGGTGCATCTGGATTATGTGGGCATTAAAAAATTCGACAAAAAAGGAAAAGTGATACGCGAAGCCCGGATTGTGGGTCTTTTCACCTCCAGTTCTTATAATCAACGCGCCGAGGCCGTCCCTTATCTGGACCGGAAAGTTCATCAGGTGGTCAAACGCTCCAACTTCCCGCCCAACAGCCATGATGGCCGCGCCCTGATGCATATTCTCGAAACCCTGCCCCGGGATGAATTGTTCCAGATTGAAGAAGAATTGCTGCTGGAAACATCCATGGGCATTTTGCAGCTTAACCTGCGGCCCCGGTGTCGGGCATTCCTGCGCAAAGACCGTTTTGAGCGTTTTGTCTCGGCCCTGGTTTATGTGCCCCGCGATCTTTATGATTCAACCCTGCGCGAAAAGGTGGAGAAAATCCTGTGTGAGGCTTATAATGGCGAATTATCCTCACGTTATGCCCAGCTCAGCAATGACCGCATCGCGCGCTGGCATTTCATCATACGGACCAAACCCGGAAATGTGCCCGACCCCGATCCTGCCACCATCAATAATCGTCTGGCCGAAGTGGCCCAGCGCTGGACCGATTATCTGCAGGAAGTGCTCAATGAACGCTGGGGTGAGGAGGTTGGCACCAATCTCTTCCGCAAATATAACCGTTCTTTCTCCCAGTCTTACCGGCAGTATTTTGACCCGCGTTTTGCCGTCACTGATGTTGAAAAAATCGAGCTGCTGCCCGAAAGCAACAATATTCAGTTTAATTTTTATCGCATCGCCGAAGACCCGGACAATGTGATCCGCCTGAAAATCTACACCAGCAACCAGACCATTGCCCTGAGCGACTGTCTGCCCATGCTGGAAAATATGGGCCTCAGGGTTATTGAGGAATTTGCCTTTGATGTGATCACCGAAGAGGGCAAAACAAAAACCAAACATGTTATTCATGATTTTTTCCTGGAAGATCCGGAAGGGGAGAATTTTGAACTGGCCCACCTTAAAGAACGCATGGAAAATACGCTGCGGGTGGTGTGGATCGAAAAAGTCGACAATGACGGTTTTAACCGTCTGGTTCTGCGGGCGGGTCTGAATTACCGTCAGGTATTGATCCTGCGCGCCTATAGCAAATATTTGCGCCAGCTCAGCCTGTCTTACAGTGAAACCTATATGCAGGATACCCTGACCCAGCATTGGGAAATCGCCCGCGATCTGGCGCGCCTGTTCGAAGTGAATTTCTCTCTGGTGCTGCCCAAGAATATGGAGCGCAGCAAAGAAGCCGATAATCTGGTTAAAAATATCCGCAAACTGCTGGAAAAAGTCGACAGTCTGGATCAGGACAGGATGCTGAGAAGTTTCCTCAATGTTGTGACCTCCAGCCTGAGGACCAATTTTTATCAAACCCAGGCCGATGGCACCCATAAAAGCTATCTGTCCATAAAAATCAAAAGCAGTGAGGTCAAAGAAGCCCCTAAACCCCGGCCCCATGCGGAAATCTTTGTTTACAGCCCCAGGGTGGAAGGGGTTCATCTGCGCAGTGGGGCGGTGGCCCGTGGCGGCCTGCGCTGGTCCGACCGCCGGGAAGATTACCGTACCGAGATTCTGGGACTGGTAAAGGCCCAGCAGGTGAAAAATACCGTGATTGTGCCCGTGGGGGCCAAAGGCGGTTTCGTACCAAAGAAAATGCCTCTGGCTGCTGGCCGGGAACAAATCCTCGAAGAAGGCATTGCCTGTTATAAAACCTTTATTTCAGGCCTGCTGGATATTACCGACAACCTTAAGGAAAACAAGGTCATCCACCCCAAGGATGTCATCCGCCTCGATTCTGATGACCCTTATCTGGTGGTGGCGGCCGACAAGGGAACGGCGACATTTTCTGACATTGCCAATGGTCTGGCCCAGGAATATGACTTCTGGCTCGATGATGCTTTTGCCTCCGGCGGCTCACAGGGGTATGATCACAAGAAAATGGGCATTACCGCCGGTGGGGCCTGGGTCTGTGTCCAGCGCCATTTCCGCGAAAAGGGCCTCGACATACAAATTGACCCCATTACCGTCGCCGGTGTGGGGGACATGTCGGGGGATGTATTTGGCAATGGCATGCTTTGTTCCCCGGCCATCAAGCTGGTGGCCGCCTTTGACCACCGGGATATTTTCATAGACCCCGATCCTGATCCGGAAAAAAGCTTCAAGGAAAGAAAACGCCTGTTTGACCTGCCGCGTTCGAGCTGGAATGATTATAATGAAAAGCTCATTTCCAAGGGCGGCGGCATTTTCAGCCGCAAGGCCAAATCCATTAAGCTCACACCCGAAATCAAGGATTTGCTCGGTTTCAACAGCAATGATGAAAGCGCAACTCCCAATGATATTATGCGTGCGATCCTGAAATCCCATGTGGATCTTCTGTGGTTTGGCGGCATTGGTACCTTTATCAAATCCAGCCATGAGAATAATTCTCAGGTGGGCGACAGGGCCAATGACGCGGTGCGCATCAACGGCGATGAGGTCAATTGCGCCGTCATCGGTGAAGGCGGTAATCTCGCCTGTACCCAAAGGGGACGCATCGAATATAGTCTTCGCGGCGGCATGATGAATACGGATGCGGTGGATAATTCCGCCGGGGTTGATTGTTCGGATAATGAGGTCAACATCAAAATCCTGCTCAATGCCTTGTTGAGCGAAGGCAAGATTACCATGCCCCAACGCAACGAGCTGCTGGAAGAAATGACCGAAGATGTGGCCGGACTTGTGCTGCGCAATAATTATCTTCAGGGTCAGGTCATCAGCATCGCCCGCGCCACCAGCATTAATGAACTGGACAGTTTTGTCCGCTTTATGGAAGATCTTGAGCGGGTGGCCAATCTGGACCGGGAACTGGAATATCTGCCCAGTGATGATGAACTGCTGGAGCGCGAAGAAAAGGAATTGGGTCTGACCCGGCCTGAAATTGCCGTACTGGTGGCTTATGCCAAAATGAGCCTGTTTGACGAGCTCAAGGGCAGCGAACTGATGGATGATCCTTATCTGGAAAAATATCTGATCCGCTCCTTCCCCCAACGGCTGCAAAAGGATTATGTGGATGATATCCGCAAACATCAATTGCGCCGGGAAATTATTGCCAAAATCCTCTGCAATGACATTGTCAACCGCGGCGGCATTCAGGCCATCAAGGAAGAAACCGGGGCCAGAACCACTGATATTGCCCGCGCTGCCATCATCGCCCGGGAGGTGTTTGACTTTGACAGCCTGTGGAAAAAGATTGAAGATCTGGATTATATGGTGCCGGCCACCATTCAAACCCTGATGTTGATGGATGTGGATGCCTTTGCCAGAAGGCAGACCATCTGGTTCCTCAACAACAGCGATCCGAAGAAATCCATTAAAGAAAATATTGATCTTTTCCGTCCCGGTGTTGAGAAACTCTTTGCCATGCCGGTGGTGGTCAACAGCCGCGATGAAAAAAGCCTGGAAAATAAAATTTCCATGTATTGTGAGCAGAATGTGAGCGAAGACCTCGCCACCCATATTGCCAATCTGGAAATGAAAATGGCCGCCTGTGACATTGTCATGGTGTCCCAGGATCTGAAAATTGATGTGGTTGATGTGGCCCGGGCCTATTTCATGCTCGGGGATGAGATTGGCTTCGACTGGCTCAGAAGTCAGGCGGACATGGTGGAAACCGAAGATCATTGGGATCGGTTGGCCATCAACAGTGTGGTCAGTGATCTGCTGGATCAACAGAAGATCCTCACCCACCGTGCCTTGAAAGACATCAAGGAAGGCCACAGCCTGAAAGCCGCCAAAGCCTGGCTCAGGGAACATGAAGGTTCCACCGCGCGCATTCAGAAACTGATCCAGGATTTCCAGCTCAGCGGTCAGATCAATGTGACCAAACTGGGCTTTGCCGCCCGTCAGATCAGGAATGTGGTGGTCTGAACAGACCATATGCCCAAACAAAAGGCGGCCTCAGGGGGCCGCCTTTTTCGTTTTCACAAGATGAATTATTTTTCACAGAATGAATTATTTTTTACAGAATATATTAATGACGGAAATGACGCATTCCGGTCATGACCATGGCCAGGCCTTTTTCATCGGCGGCGGCGATCACTTCATCATCACGCATGGAACCGCCGGGCTGGATCACGGCCGTAACCCCGGCCTCTGCCGCTGATATCAAACCATCCGCAAAGGGGAAGAAAGCATCCGAGGCCACCACAGAACCTTTGGTCATCACCTCGTCAAGGCCGGCTGCATCGGATGCGTCAATGGCCTTGCGCGCGGCCGTGCGGGCGCTGTCCACCCGGCTCATCTGTCCCGCACCCATGCCCACTGTGGCGCCGTCTTTCACATAGATGATGGCGTTTGATTTCACATGTTTACATACGGTGAAGGCAAAAAGCAGATCTTTGAGTTCCTGTTCCGTGGGCTGGCGTTTGGTGACCACTTTCAGGTCATCCATCGTCACTTTGCCATTGTCCCGATCCTGAAGCAAATAACCTCCCGCAACGGTTTTAATGGTTTGACCAAGGGCACGGGGATCAGCCAAACCGCCGGTGAGCAGCAGACGCAGATTTTTCTTGGCTGCCAAAATTTCCAGCGCTTTTTCATCCGCATCCGGGGCAATCACCACTTCGGTGAAGATTTTGGAAATTTCCTCTGCGGTCTGCGCGTCCAGGGTGCCATTGAGGGCAATAATGCCGCCAAAGGCGCTGGTGGGGTCACATAAAAGTGCGCGCCTGTATGCTTCGGCATAACTGTCCGCCTGGGCCACACCGCAGGGGTTGGCATGTTTGATGATGGCCACCGCCGGGCCGGACGTGGCCTCAAACTCACTGACCAGCTCAAAGGCCGCGTCCGTGTCATTGAGGTTATTATAACTTAATTCCTTGCCCTGAACCTGCCGCGCTGTGGCAATGCCGGGACGGTCCGCGCCGCGGGAGACATAAAAGGCCGCATTTTGATGCGGATTTTCGCCATAACGCAAGGTCTGCTGACGGGTGGCGGTAATGTTGAGGCGTTCGGGATAGGCTTCACCCTGTTGGGCCGCGAACCAGCTGGAAATAGCCGCATCATAAGAACCGGTGCGGGCAAAAGCCTTGGCCGCCAGTTTTTGTCGCAGGCCCGCATCGGTGGCACCATCATTTTCATTCATGGAAGCCATCACCGCCTCATAATCTTCTGCTTCCACCACCACAGTAACAAAAGCATGATTTTTCGAGGCCGAGCGGATCATGGCCGGGCCGCCAATGTCGATATTTTCGATACAGGTCTGAAAATCCGCCCCCTTTTCCACGGTTTCTTCAAAGGGGTAGAGGTTTACCACCAGAAGATCAATGGCCCCGATATCATGTTCATCCATGGATTTGAGGTGGTTTTCATTATCGCGCAGGGCCAGAAGGCCGCCGTGAATTTTCGGATGCAGGGTTTTGACCCGGCCATCCATCATTTCCGGGAAAAGCGTGTGGTCCGCCACTTCCGTCACCTTCACCCCCGCATCAGCCAGGGCCTTGGCCGAACCGCCGGTGGAGAGGATTTCCACATTGCGGCTTTCGAGAAACTGACCAAATTCAATCAGGCCATTTTTGTCTGATACGGACAGGAGCGCCCGTTTAATGGGGGCGGATTTTGGGTTCGGCATGGCTCATTTCCTTAATCATTCACAATTTGACGATAAATCTATGCCCGCGTGTTACTGGATCAGGCCCCAAGAGGCAAGAAAATTATCCCCCAGGGGGCTCAGCTTATGCTTTCCAGACGATGGAGTGACCATTTTACCACGGTTTCCTGTGTGGAAATCTTTTGCCTTAAGACAATTTGGCGCGTTTGGCTAAAACGCCCCCGGGTGCCCAGATAAAGGCTTTCCTGCAAATCCGCTGTGGCCCCTGAACAGAGGAACTGCCAAATTTCACCACTCTTCAGCCGTAATAAAATGCCGCCCTCTTCTGATGCGGGACTGGCATTCACATCCGGGTGGAGGTGAAAGCGTATTTTAAAAGCCGTGCCGGTTCGCGCCGCTCTGCCCCGTAAAATATCCTCACCGCGAATGTCTTCCCCGCTATCATCCATATATAATGAACGCTGATGCAAAACACCAAAGCGTTTTTGATAACCATCATGGCTCATTTCGAGCAATATATGACCCCTTTCCCCGCTTCTATGGCTCATAACCCGCTCGGGCCCCCTGGCAATCAGGCCATCGGCGCCAATTTCACTGGAATTTTTATCATCAATCACCAAAGTGGAATGGGCCGCCGTCTTACGCGACATTTCGAACAAATCCCCCTCTTCCTGATCGGGGAAATAGGTGGCATTGCCACAATTGACAATGATGCGTTCCGGCCCGCGGCTCATTTCAAAAGACAGGCTTCCGGCGTGACAATTGCGCGAAAGAGACCGCGGAGCCGGCGGGCCCGCATCAACAATCAGGATGGTTTTGCCCGAAGAAAGTCGTCTAAAGCCACTTTCTCGTGAATCTTCCTGAATTATGCCCACAAGCCCCGCGGCTTTTAAAGTGGCCTCAACATCACTTTCACCCTGTTCATAAGCCCCATTAAACAAGGCCAGACGACCATCGCCATGGGTCAATGCCCGCAATATGGGCACCATTCGATCAAGGGCCGACTGCAAAGCCGTGGGCACGGCATAAGCCTGATCCTCAAAAGAGGCCTTGAGCCTTAATATATCCCGAAGCAGCCGGTGTTGATCCATGGGGTTGCGGCTCAGCACCCCGCCGTCTTTCAGAATTTCCCGCTGCAATGCCGGGGCCAGCAGGGACAGGGCTTTATTCAGCCAACCATCGCCATGGGGGATATAAAGCCCCGCCTCAATCAGGCCAAACAAGGCCTGCAGACCCGCCGGGCCCGGCGGCAATTGATCGCTCATATGATAAAGGTGGCGTGCCTGACGCGCCAGACTGTTTAACAGGCGGCTGCGATAAACCAGATCCTCAGTTTCAAACACCAGGGGCGCATAAGCCATGATATTGACAATTCTGCGCGCCAGAATATCCACCCGCCAGGCCATTTCCGACCAATGGTCATTCTGGTTTAACCAGGCCTTTAACAAGTCAATGGCCCTATGACGGGCCGCGCGGCGATCCACCACCCGGTTCAAATCCCTGAGCCAGCAAAAACTATGTAAATATTCCAGCCAGCGTTCATTGAATGCCTCGGGCGCGGCGGCGGCGGCCCAGATTTCCCGGGCCGCCCACTGGTCTTCATCATGGTTCGGGTTTTTCAAGGTCTGACCGCTGCAAAAGAATTTCCCGGCCAGCAGATGGGTTCCTGCGGTCATGGAACCGGGCCAGACATCGGTGGGGGTACCCAGTAATTTTAACGGATGACGGCCTTTTAAGCGATATTCATATAAGCCGCTTGAAAAATATAAGCGGCGCAAAACCCGCTTCACCTTGTGAAGGGCCTTGATCGAAAGGTTATAATCCCTTTGGCGGCGAAGCTCTGGCATTATGGAAATTCTTTCCCGACTATTCCGGTTGATTTTCTGAAGCGGGAAAACTTGTCCTGAATTTCATTTCCCGCCCGAAACCATCATCCCTGTTTATATGCGCAAACTTTCAATATTGCGGGCATATTCCGCTTCCCCCCCGATAAAGGTCGCGGTTCCCGCCACCAGCACATCGGCCCCCGCCGCCACCGCAAGCGTTGCTGTGTCCTGATTTATGCCCCCATCGACCTGAAGATCAATCTGTCGGCCGGAAGCATCAATCTTCTGGCGCAAGATGCGGATTTTTTCCAATTGTGTCGGAATAAATTTCTGCCCGCCAAAACCCGGATTCACACTCATCACCAAAATCAGATCCACCATGTCCATCACATTATCCACCATATCCACCGGGGTACCGGGATTGAGCGATATTCCGGCCTTTTTACCCAGGGACTTGATCAGCTGAAGGCTGCGGTGAAAATGGGGTGTGGCTTCGGCGTGGATGGTGATAATGTCCGAACCCGCGTTGGCAAAATCCTCAATATAAGCGTCCACCGGCGAAATCATCAGATGCACATCGAATATTTTATCCGTATGGGGCCTGAGCGCCTTTACCACCGCCGGGCCAATGGTAATATTGGGGACAAAATGGCCGTCCATCACATCAACATGAATATAATCCGCCCCCGCCTTTGCCACTGCGGCCACTTCTTCGCCCAGACGGGCAAAGTCGGCAGACAGGATTGAAGGGGCGATTTTTGTGGATTGTTGCATAATTTTTCCTGTTTAATCGTTTTTTCAGCGCCGCTTATTCAGCGGTCTTTGTCAATCGGGCAATGTAAAAACCATCCATGCCGCCGGCATAATGATGGGGCAGGGTCTGCACATCCCCTTTGTCTGTAAGACATTGTATTAAACCAAAGACTTCTGTTTCCTCAATCGGCTTCCGGCGTATTTTCCTGTTGCGTTTCAACAGGGCTTCAATTTGACCCAAACCTTCTTCGTATTGCATGGAACAGACACAATAAATCAAGCAGCCCCCAATTGGCAACAGGTCACTGGCGGCATCGAGCAATTTTGCCTGAAGCAGGGCCAAATCCGCCACATCACGGGGGCCGCGCAGGCGGGTGAGCTCAGGGTGGCGGCGCAGGGTGCCGGTGGAAGAACAGGGCGCATCCAGTAAAATATATCTGAAGCTTTCTTCCGGCTTATAGTCCAATATATCTGACGTCACCACGTCAATATCCAGATTCAGGCGTGTTTTATTTTCCTCTAACCGCCGCAGGCGACGTTCGGACAGGTCCACCGCGGTCACCAGACCGCCTTTGGCCGCCGATTGTGCGGCCTTGCCGCCCGGGGCTGCACAAAGATCCAATATTCTGTCCCCGGCCCCGGCCCCGAGGAATTTTGCCGGCAGGGCGGCGGCCATATCCTGTACCCACCATTGACCCTCTTCATAACCGGGTCTTTCCTGAATACTGCCGCCCGCCTCACAGCGAATACTGCCCGTGGGCAATATAATGCCATCCAGCTTTTGCGCCCAGCTTTGCGCGTCCAGTTCGGGTTTCAGGCTGATATCCAGCGGCGGTTCCATCAAAAGGCTTTCACAAATCTTCGCCACCTCGGCCCTGCCATATTGTTGCTGCCAGTTTTCTTTCAGCCATTTGGGTAAATTAAGCTCCGGGGAAAAATTGTCGCTGAACTTTTCCCGCTCCCGCTCTATGCGGCGCAAAATGGCATTGACCATGCCTTTCATATGGCGTTCCGTGCGGGTCTTGCATTTATCGGTCATTTTGACCGCACAATTGACCGCCGCATGGGCGGGCACCTCCATATACAAAAGTTGCACGATGCCAAGGCGTAGAATATTGCGGACTTTTTTTTGTTTGCTGGTGAGTTTTTTGCTGGTGCAATGGTTGATCATTGCGTCCAGTTGTCCCAGACGACGCAGGCTGTTGGTGACCAGATGGCGGATAAAACCCCGGTCACGGGCATTCAGCTTATCGCCATATTGCCGGCAGGTGCGTTCAAATGCCTGATCAAGGGGCAGATGATCATCCAGTATTTTTTCCAAAAAAGCCAGCGCGGCCCAACGCCCCATTAAATCATCTGCCATGCTCATATCTTTCCGGGTTTCAAGGAAGCTTGTTTCATCAGCAGCCAGTAGCATACGGCAGGCCCAAAGCCAAGACATTCCTTAGGTCTTATGCCCGGGATTCTGTCCCGCGTGAGCGGCTATGAATTTCCTGGAGCTGGCCGGCATGAAAATTTTTATTCACATCCCGGTCAAACAGGTCTATCTTTGCCCTATAAAGCCCAATATACGATTGAGTGAGCCCATTCCATGACGAAAAAAAACATGACGAAAAAAAACACTGCGCCGGCGCAGCAAAAAGCAGACCCGGATGCCCTGAAATCAAAAGATTTGGGTACAAAAGAATTGGGTGGACGCAAAGGCCCTGAACCCACCCGTTATGGTGATTGGGAAAATAACGGTATTATTTCAGACTTTTAACTGAAGCCTGTTGATCCGGAAAAAGATATTCAATTGAAAACACTTTATTTACTCAGGCATGCCAATGCCATCCATAACCCGGAGGACGAAAAAAGACCCCTGAGCCAGCAGGGGCAACAAGAAGCCTTTGCCATCAGCCAATATATCAGCCAAAACACGATCATTCCCGATATCATCCTGTGTTCATCAGCCATTCGCGCCCAGGAGACCTGCCAAATAATAACACAGAATATTAAACCCCTGCCCCCGGTCACAAAAAGCGATGATCTTTATCTGGCGCCGCCATCGATAATATTACAGATGATTCAAAATCTGCCGGATCAGGCTGAAAATGCCATGATTGTGGGTCATAATCCGGGATTTTATTTACTGGCGGGAGAATTATGCAGCGGTCATGACCTGAGACTGATTGATGATATATTTTCCACAGCAGCCCTGGCCACGCTGAACTGTAATGTGGATATTTGGTCGGAAATGGACAAGGAATGTTGTTCGTTAAGAAATTATACCGCCGTTAATGACATTCTGCTTTAATGTGAATATCTTTTAGATAGTTTTTATGCGTTAGGAAGATCAGACTTTATGCAGGAAAAAGAACTCAGGCTGGCTCTTGTTTGTTTTGGTGGTGTATCGCTTGCCATTTATATGCATGGGGTCAGCAAAGAATTTCTCAAACTGGCCCGGGCCTCCAAAGCCTTTCATGCAAACCCCGACATTCATTCCGAAAGCCGCAAAAAATACCTCTATCCCAATAAAGACCTGAAAGACCGGCCCGATACGGAAATTGTCTATTTTGACATCTTAAAAAACCTCGCTCCCGACCTTGATCTCAGGGTCATTATTGATTCCATTGCCGGGGCGTCTGCCGGTGGCATGAACAGTGTTTTTCTCGCCCGTGCATTGGCCCATGATATGGATATGGATCATTTGCGCCATCATTGGCTGGTGGAAGCCGATGTTTCGCGTCTGAATGGCACAAAAAAACCCGTGGGCAACCTGAATAAATTCTTCTCCAAACCGCTGATCAATATGCTCAGCAATCGTTATATCGGCGACAGCGCTCTCGGGGCCAATGTGAAAGCCAAACTTCCATCCCTTTTCGGGCTGTGGAATATGAAACCGCCTTTTGATGGCAAACATATGCTCGGCCTTATTCACAGCGGTCTTCAGGGCATGGGCCAACCCCGAAAACATTCCCTGTTGCCCCGGGGCCACCGGTTGGATCTGTTTGTTACCCTGACGGATTTTTACGGCTTTCACCGCAATATTCCTCTGAATGACCCGGCCATCATCGAAGAAAGGGAGCATCGCCATAAATTGCATTTTCGTTATAAGAGCAATTTATTTGATAATAAACACACGCAGGATATCAGCGATTTTGAAGAAAAGGATTTACCGGCCTTGAGCTTTGCCGCCCGGGCCACCGCCTGTTTCCCTGGCGCCTTCCCGCCCGCGCAAATTCGCGAAGTGGATCATTTCCTCAAGGATATTGATAAAACATGGGTCAACAAAGACCGCTTTATTGAAAAAAACTTCAAGGATTATCTTCAGGCGGGTCTCGACCCCATGACCACTTCTTTCCTTGATGGCAGTATCCTGAACAATAAACCCTTTGATCAGGCCATTGATGCAATTCAGAACAGACCGGCCTTTCGCAATGTAAGCCGGCGCATTATGTATGTTGACCCCAATCCCGAGGCCCGAAAAGTAAAAGCCCGAGGCGCGCCGCCCTCCCTGCTCAATACTTTAAAAGCGGCCATGTCGGATATTCCCATGAATGAGCCGATGCATGATGATCTGGCCGATATTCAGAACCATAATCAGACCGTGAAGGTCATCAAAACCGTTGTCGACAGCGTAAAACCCAATGTGGAACGCCTTTTTAAGGAAATTTCCGGCGGTCAGATCGAAAAAATCACCACAACCAAGCAGGTTTCCACCTGGCGCCAGCTGGCCCATGCCCGCGCCGCCCGCGAGGCCGGTTTTACCTATGAGGGATATGCCCGCCTTAAAATCCGCAGCACTATTGCCAATCTTACCCGTATCATCGGCGATATTTGTGAGCAGCCCTCCGGCAGCGCCGGGCGGCGGAAAATATTCTCCATTCTAAATTTTTATATTTATCATCAGGGTTTTAATGCCAGTGATATTGCCCAGCAGGATATGCCGCTTTCCAAACGGGGAATGATGCAATGGGTCAAAAATCTGGTAAATAAAAAACCGCCGCAAAACCCCGAAACAGACCATATTCCAGATGATGGAGGTACCACGCTCTGGGTCGAGTTTCTCGCCAAATTTGATATTCATTATCAACGCCGGCGCCTGCAATTTGTCATTCAGGAGCTTAATACAAAATATTCAGGCCATGCGACTGAGACCATAAAGCTGGATCAGTTAAAAACATCCCTGTATGAAATCCTTGAGGATATTAATCAGCACAGTCGCAGCAGAGCGGTTTCAGAACAAACCAAGGAAAGCCTCAGGGCCTGTTTTTTACCGCTGATGAAATATGCCATTTGCGATGATATGAATAATGGTGCGGATAGGGAACCACTTAATAAACACCTGGATATTATCCGTAATAGCCTTGAACTTTTGGCCGAAAACCTGGATCTGGAGCGGTTCAGGCTGCATGCAGATCATTTGATTTCTGAACAGAATTCAGCCTTGCACCGGGATGATATCGGTCAGGAACTCACCATAAATTATCTGGGTTTTGCCTTTTGGGATGTGATCAGTTTTTCCATAATGGGCACCAAGGAAATCGGCGAGTTTAATCAGATTTTGATCAATCGTATCAGCCCCAATGATCATTCCATCTTAAAAGAACAGGATGAAATGCCCCTCAAAGGCACCGCCTTAAGAAGTTTTGGCGCCTTTTTCAGCCGGGCCGATCGTGAAAATGATTATCTCTGGGGCAGGCTGGATGGGGCGGAACGGCTGATTGATCTTTTGTATAATCAGGCCCAATTGGAAAATCTTGACCATAAGATTGATGTTTTAGCCCTTAAAAAACGGGCCTTTCAAACCATCCTTGATGTTGAAAAAGATTATTTGCCGGAAATCCCCGAAGTTTTTGAAGACCTCCGGCAAAGACTTTCAAAACTTTAAAAAAATTGTCAAAACTTTAAAAAAGACTGTCAAAACTTTAAAACTGAAAAGCCTACATGAAACCCATTTCAAGGCGGGCGGCTTCACTCATCATGCTGATGTCCCAGGGCGGCTCCCACACAAGTTCCACCCGGACACTGCCCACACCGGCCACGTCCTGAACCTTCATTTCCACCTCACCGGGCATGGTTTCAGCCACCGGGCAATGGGGGGTGGTCAGGGTCATGACAATTTCAACATCCGCATAATCGCCCACCACAACATCATAGATCAGGCCCATCTGATAAATATCCACCGGGATTTCCGGGTCGTAAATTTCACATAAAACATCAATAATCGCCGATTGCAGGGCTTTTTTTGCAGCCTCATCCAGCGCGGGGCCCTTATGGGCAGTCGGGGTTTCTGCGGCCGTATCCAACAGGTTTCTTTCCGGCCCGGAATTTTGTTGTTCTTCAATGGCCTGCCCCGACACCGAACGATCTTCCCGGGCGGCAGAAAGCGCCTCTGGTGAGGCGGGGGACGAAGAAACGGGTTTTTTCATCTCTTCCTGCGAAGTTGTCTCACCTGACTTTTCGTCCTGTTTGTTTAAAAATCCGTCCAGATAACTCATATCATTCGCCTTCAAGAAAAAATTCTGTTCACTTTATGCAGGGCTTCCACCAGCCGGTCAATATCTTCATGACAGTTATAGAGGCCCAGTGACATGCGGGCCGTGGAAGACACATCAAAAAAGTCCATCACCGGCTGGGCGCAATGGTGGCCGGTTCGAATGGCAATACCGTCCTGATCCACGATGGTGCCAATATCATGGGGATGGGCCTTGTCCATGGTAAAAGAAATGATGCCCGCCATATGATCGGCGCGGCTGATCATATTCAGCCCTTCCACTTCGGCCATTTTTTCCTTGGCATAGTCCAGGAGACGGGCTTCATGGCCTTCGATGGCATCAAAACCGATATTTTCCAGATAATCCAGCGCCGCCCCAAATCCAATGCCACCGGCAATATGGGGGGTTCCGGCCTCAAATTTATGGGGCAATTCATTATAAACCGTCTTTTCAAAACTGACCGAACGGATCATGTCGCCGCCGCCCTGATAAGGCGGCATGTCATTTAGCAATTCTTCTTTGCCATAAAGAATACCAACCCCGGTCGGGCCATAAATTTTATGGGCGGAAAACACATAAAAATCCGCGTCCAGCGCCTGCATATCCACCCGGCTGTGGGGCAGGGCCTGACAGCCATCCACAAGAACTTTTGCCCCCACCTTATGGGCGGCCTCAATAATTTTCTTGAGCGGGGTAATGGTGCCCAGAGAATTGGAAATATGGATAATGGCCACCAGCTTGGTTTTTTCGCTAAGTTTTTTCTCAAATTCCTCGAACAGAAAATTGCCGTGATCGTCGATGTCAGCCACCGTGATCAAAATTTCTTTTTCATCGCGCACCATCTGCCAGGGAACAATATTGGAATGATGTTCCATACGGCTGAGAATAACCTCATCCCCCTTGTTCAGATTTTTGCGACCATAGGTCTGCGCCACCAGATTGATGGCCTCTGTGGCCCCGCGGGTGAAAATAATTTCTTTGTCAGAACGGGCATTGATGAATTTTCTCACCTTTTCCCGGGCATTTTCATATTTCTGGGTGCCGAGCTGGGATAGATAATAAACGCCGCGGTGAATATTGGCATATTCCGCAGAATAACATTGATTAACCGCCTCAATCACCTGTCGGGGTTTCTGGGCGCTGGCGCCGCTGTCGAGAAAGGTCAACGGTTTGCCATAGATTTTCTGCTCAAAAATGGGGAAATCCTTACGAATTTCCGCCACATTAAAATTGCTCGCATTAAAATTTCTCGCAGGCCGGATGTTCTTATCTTGTGACGTCATGACTTCATTTCCTTCTGTGAAAGCCAGCCTGCCACATGGTCTTTAAAGGCTTGTTTTAAGGCATCATCCTGAAGCGGATCAAAAACTTCCGCCACAAAAGCCTCCACCAAAAGGCTTTTTGCCGCCCTTTCATCCAGTCCGCGGGATTTCAGGTAAAAAAGCTGATCCTTGTCCAGCTCACCCACCGTTGCCCCATGGGTACATTTCACATCATCCGCATAAATCAGCAGTTCCGGTTTGGCATTGGCCTCCGCCTTTCGGTCCAGCAACAGGCTTTTACAAGACTGGTTGGCATTGGTTTTCTGGGCATCTTTGGCCACAATCACCTTGCCCTGAAAGGCGCCCTTACTATCCTTGTCGATGACCATACGGTAAAGCTGGTCGCTTTGACAATGGGGCATGTCATGGCCGGTGGTGGTGAGAATATCATGGGACTGTCCAGCGCGCGCGAGGCTGGCACCGCCAAGGTCAAGGCGGGCCTCTTCCCCGGTGAGAGAGGAATGAATTTCCGTACGGCTCATTTCAGCCCCGAGCTGCAGGCTCAATTGCTGAAAATATGTGCCTTGTGCGGTATCGGCCGCAATGTCACACATATGTTTGGCCTGATTTCCCTGAAGCTGAAGCTGGAAATGGCTGAGGCGTGCATCTGGCCCCAGCTTTATATCACTGCGCATATGGCTCCAATAATCGCTCTGATCCACCCCCAAACAGGTTTCCACCATGTTCAGTGCGGCATTTTTTTCCACGATAATCTGATTAAAAAGCCGAACCGCCTTCTGATCCATGTCTGCCGTGATCAAATGAATGACATGCAGGGGTTTTTCCACTTTCTGACCCGCCGACACCTTCACAAACAGACCGTCCGTCATCAATGCCTGATTAAGGTTATGCAGGCTGTTCTGATCATTTGTCTGTTTCAATAAAGGTTTAAAACTTTCCGGATTCTGGGAAAAAACACGGATTTCACAATTTTTGGGCCATGCTTTTGTACTCAGACCTTCATGGTAATACCCATTGACAAAAACCAGCTCCACCGCATCCAGCCCCTTCAGGTGGGCTTTCTCATAAAGATCTGTTATTTCCGCTTCTGCACGGCCGGGCACACTGATGCCATACGTGCTTCGGCACAGGTTATTGAGGTTGCTATATTTCCACTCTTCCACATTTGGGCCGGGAAAACCCTGTTGTGTGAATTTTTCCAGAGCGGCCGTGCGGCTTTTTTCAAGCCAGTCCAGATCCGAACCCGGCAGGTTTTTTTTATCTTCCGCAAAAGATTCTGCATAGGCATGATTGGGCAGGTAATTTTTCAAAGCCATGTCCTTACGCCGCATTCTCATCAATGCCAAGGCCCGCATAACCCTGGGCTTCCAGTTCCAGCGCCAATTCTTTGCCACCGGATTTTACAATCCTGCCATCGGCCAATACATGCACATGATCGGGCACCACATAATCCAGCAGACGTTGGTAATGGGTGATCAACAGAACCGCTTTATCCGCACCCCTGAGCCGGTTGATGCCTTCGGATACAATACGCAGGGCATCAATATCAAGGCCGGAATCCGTCTCATCCAACACGGCAAGGACCGGGTCCAATACCGCCATCTGCACCATTTCATTGCGTTTTTTCTCACCGCCGGAAAAACCCACATTGACGGGCCGTTTCAGCATTTCCGCGTCCATATCCAATTCTTTGGCCCGGGCGCGGATCAGTTTGAGAAAATCAACCGCCGCCATTTCATCTTCGCCCCGGTAGCGTAAAATGGAATTCAGGGCGGTTTTCAGGAAATTCATGTTGGAAACACCGGGGATTTCCACCGGATACTGAAAGCCGAGAAACAGGCCCTCACCCGCCCTTTCATGGGCCTCCAGTGCCAGCATGTCTTTGCCTTTAAAAATGACACTGCCTTCGGTTATTTCATAACCTTCTTTGCCGCTAAGGGCATAAGACAGGGTACTTTTGCCCGCGCCGTTGGGGCCCATGATGGCGTGAACCTCGCCCGCTGCGATGTTGAGGTCAAGCCCTTTGAGGATTTCCTTGCCGCCCACGGACACATGTAAATTCTTAATTTCCAACATTTCGTCTGATACTTTCTTTTCTATAAAGTCGTCTTAACCGACACTACCTTCAAGGCTGATTCCAAGCAGTTTCTGGGCTTCCACGGCAAATTCCATGGGCAGATGCTGCATCACATCCTTGCAAAAACCATTCACAATCAGGGCCACCGCATCTTCGGTTTCCAAGCCGCGCTGAAGACAATAAAATAATTGCTCGTCGCTGATTTTTGAGGTGGTGGCCTCATGTTCCACCTGCGCCGTAGGATTGCGGGTTTCAATATAAGGCACCGTATGGGCCCCACATTGATCGCCAATCAAAAGGCTGTCACACTGGGTGAAATTACGGGCATTTTCGGCCCCCGGCATAATCCGCACCAGGCCACGATAGGTGGCTTCGGATTTTCCGGCGCTGATGCCCTTGGATATGATGGTGCTGGAGGTATTTTCCCCGATATGGATCATTTTGGTGCCCGTATCGGCCTGCTGATAATTATTGGTCAGGGCCACAGAATAAAATTCCCCCACCGAATTATCGCCAATCAACAGACAACTGGGATATTTCCAGGTCACGGCCGAGCCGGTTTCCACCTGAGTCCAGGAGATTTTTGAATTTTTCCCCCGACAAGCCCCGCGTTTGGTGACAAAATTATAAATGCCGCCCTTGCCGTCCTTGTCCCCGGGATACCAGTTTTGAACCGTGGAATATTTAATTTCCGCATCATCATGGGTCACCAGTTCCACCACCGCCGCATGCAATTGATTTTCATCGCGCTGTGGTGCGGTACAGCCTTCGAGGTAGGATACATAAGAGCCTTCATCGGCAATAATGATAGTGCGTTCAAACTGGCCCGTATTGGCCTCATTAATACGAAAATATGTGCTCAGTTCCATGGGGCAGCGCACCCCCTTGGGGATATATACAAAAGTGCCGTCGGTAAAAACCGCGCTGTTGAGGGCCGCATAAAAATTATCACTGACCGGCACCACCGAGCCTAAATATTTCTTCATCAGTTCCGGATAATCATGCGCGGCTTCGGAAATGGAACAGAAAATAATGCCCGCTTCTTTCAGTTTTTTACGGAATGTGGTGGCCACGGACACACTGTCAAAAACAATATCCACCGCAACCCCGGCCAATACTTCCTGTTCTTTCAGGGAAATACCCAGTTTTTCATAGGTGCGCAGCAATTCCGGGTCCACCTCATCCAGGCTTTTGGGGCCGTCATCGGCTGATTTTGGCGCGGAATAATAATAAATGTCCTGAAAATCAATTTCCGGATAATCCACCATGGCCCAGGTGGGCTCTTCCATTTTCAGCCATTTTTCATACGCTTTCAAGCGCCATTCCAGCAACCATTCCGGCTCGTTTTTCTTGGCCGAAATAAAGCGGATCACATCCTCGGACAGGCCTTTGGGGGCTTTTTCCGTTTCAATATCGGTGACAAATCCATATTTATATTCACCCGTTGCTTCTTCGAAACTGTCGCGGGTTTCCTGTGATTGTGCCATAAAGGCTTACTCCTGAATAAATCCTCAAAAAGGATTTAATTTAATTCTTTCGATATAAAAGACAGATCATCCACACCGCCATCCCTGAGAAAATCAGGCACATGATCCACCATATCTGACAATAAAACACTGCCGAGGGCCTGTTTTACCGCCTGATTAATTCTAAACCACTGACTGCGGGTGCCACAATTGGCATGCCGCTCGCAGCCCGTTTTTTCTTCGTCCAGACAATTGGTCAATTGTACCGGGCCGTCCACCACTTCTATAATATGGGCAATGCTGATTTTTTCTGCCGGTCGGGCCAGAGAAAAACCGCCCTTCAGTCCCCGGTGAGAGCATAACAAATCCCCCCGCACCAACATGCCGAGGATTTTGCTCACCGTGGGTGCGGGAATTTTAGACAGGCAGGAAATTTCCGCTGCCGAATGAATTTCATCCGGTTTCAGCGCAATAAAACTCATCAGTTCCACTGCATAATCCGCAAGATTTGAAAGCTTGATCATGGCTCTATCCAATTCATACCAGGTTGGTATGCTTTAGATAGGCATAATAGATCATAATTTCAACTAAAATCAGACCGAATTAATCCGATAAAGAAAAAATCACCGATTCCCTTTGATATTTCGGGCATATATCGATCAAATGCGCGGTTTTTTTCGGCTTTAACATCTATTTTCACCGTATGCCACACCGAGGTCCTGACCCTAGTTTTCAGAGAGGCGCTGGCAAATATCATCCAATTGTTCAAGGGTTTTATAATGGATACGAATTTCGCCACTCTCATCACTGTTAAAATCCACCGTAACCTTTAAGCCCAGAGAGCCAGCCAGCTCATTTTCAAGGGCGATGGTATCCGGGTCTTTGTCCAGTTTTTTAACGGATCTGCTTTTAATGGTTTTTGGCGCGCCCCCTTCCGGGGTGCCTTTGGCCAGAGCCTCGGTCTTGCGCACACTGAGACCATCTTTGATAATGCGTTTGGCCAGATCCAACGGGTCTTTGGCGCTCACCAATGCCCGGGCATGCCCCATGGTGAGCAGATTTTCCCCCACCATTTTCTGAACCAGATCCGGCAGGTTTAAAAGCCTGAGCATATTGGCCACATGAGAGCGACTTTTTCCCACAACCCGGCCCAATTGTTCCTGGGTATGATGAAATTCATCCATCAACCGTTTAAAACCCTGCGCTTCTTCCACCGGATTAAGGTCATGGCGTTGAATATTTTCGATCAGGGCCACTTCCAGCGCCTCTTCATCGCTCATATCCCGGATATGAACCGGCACCATATGCAGACCCGCCGCCTGTGAGGCGCGCCAGCGGCGTTCCCCGGCGATAATTTCATAATCATCCTGTCCGCCCTTCTGCCGCACCAGGATGGGCTGAAGCACACCCTTTTCACGAATTGATTCCACCAGTTCCCGGGCTTTATCCTCGTCAAAAAACGATCTGGGCTGATAGGGATTCGGTTTTAAAAACTCAATGGGCAATTCCCGGGCGGTTCCCGCCGCAGACGGTGAGCTTAACGCAGAATATTCTTTTTCAACACCGCCCATCAGCGCTGACAGACCCCGGCCTAAACCTTTGTTTTTAGTGGTTTTTTCTTTTTCCAACATATGTGTAATCCTTGAATTCTTCTTTCGGTCCTTAAGCCGCGCGATAGGCTTTTGTGCTGCGTTTTAAAAGCTCTGATGCCAGGCGGATATAGGCCATGCTTCCCGGACAGCCCACATCATAAAGCAGGGCCGGTTTACCGTGGGAGGGCGCCTCGGACACCCGAACATTACGCGGGATCACCGTCTTAAAAACCTTGTCCCCTAAATATCCACGCACATCATTGGCCACCTGACCCGACAAATTGTTCCGGCCATCATACATGGTCAGCACCACGCCTTCGATCCTGAGCGCCGGATTAAAGTTGGCCTTCACCGTTTCAATGGTTTTTAACAGGAGGCTTAAACCTTCCAGCGCGAAAAACTCACATTGCAAGGGTACAATCACCGAATGGGCCGCCGCCAGAGCGTTCAGGGTCAGCAAATTTAACGAAGGCGGGCAATCAATCAGAATAAAGTCAAAATCTTCCACGACAGGATCACGAAAGGCTTTGCGCAGACGGTAGGTGCGCTGGTTTTCGTTCACCAGTTCCAGTTCCGCCCCTGTCAGATCAATGGTGGAGGGAATCAGGGACAGATTAGGCACAATGGAGGGAATAATTGCCTCAGAAAGATCAATCTGCCCCATCATGATCTCATAACTATTCTTATCCCGGTCCATGCGTTCCTGACCCAGACCGGTACTGGCATTGCCCTGCGGATCCAAATCCAGAATGAGGGTTTTTTTGCCCGTCGCCGCCAAGGCCGTGGCCAGATTAATGGCCGTGGTGGTTTTACCAACCCCGCCCTTCTGATTGGCAATGGCGATGATTTCTGTCTTTTTCCCGCCTGTGGATAAGTTTGTGGACATTTTCCGTACCCTTTATTACTTCATCACCCTAAACGCTTGACCTGGCTTATTCTCAGCATCACTGCGGCTGCTTCTGTTTCGCTTGTGAATTTTTCCACTTCAAACGACCATTTTTCTTTTGCAATGCGGATTTCCTCCGCTGCTGTTTGTCCTTTCAGAAAAATACATTTTGTCTCTTCATCCAGAAAATTCTGCCCCAGTGAAAATAATTTATCCAGCGATGCACAGGCCCGGGAGGTAATATAATCCACCTGAAAAGGCGCCATTTCCTCGACCCGTTCATTATGAATAATTGCATCACAACCCACGGCGCGAACCACCTGTGTCATAAAAGCGCATTTTTTGTTGTTGCTTTCCACCATATGACATTGACCAAGGCCTAATATGGACAATATCAGACCAGGAAAGCCTGCACCACTCCCAATATCGAGAATCTTTCTTTTTGAACCCGCCATGGCCGGGTCTGCGGCTTCAAATAAGGGGTATAATTGTACGGAATCCAGGAAATGCCGCCGCCACATATCATCCAGCGTGGTTTTACTCACCAGATTGATGTTTTTTTGCCATTTCACCAGTAAATCTGCATAAATGTGCAATTTTTCCAATGTTTCACGTGAAACATAGGGTTTTTCCAGCAACGACTCGGCCGTATAAATCTTCTTCACGCGGATACTCTTTTATCTTTACGTCTGACATATCTGAGTAATGCCCCAAGGGCCACGGGGGTAACCCCGGATATACGCCCGGCTGCCCCCAAGGTTGCGGGTCTGGCCTCTGCCAGCTTTTCCCGAATTTCATTGGACAGGCCATTGATCTCTTTATAATCCAAATCTGTTGGCAGGATTAAGTCTTCATCTTTGCGAAAAGCCAGAATATCTGCGTCCTGACGTTCCAGATATCCTTTATAAGTAGACTCGATTTCAATCTGTTCAGCGATTTCAGCCGGAATATCCTGTAGCTCCGGCCAAACCTGCACCAGCCTTTGCATGTTCACATCCGGATAAGACAGCAACGTATGGGCCGAACGCATCACCCCGTCCTGATTAATTTTGATATTAAATTTCGCGGCTTTATTGGGGCTGATCTCCAGCTTTTTGGTCAAGGCGGTAAAATGATCAAAATCCTTCATCTTGGCCTCAAAAGCCTGTGCCCGCCCATGGCCCACACAGCCCAGCTCAAGCCCCAGCGGGGTTAAACGCTGATCCGCATTATCCGCCCGTAATTTTAAACGATATTCCGCGCGGGAGGTAAACATGCGGTACGGCTCACGCGTGCCTTTGGTCACAAGGTCGTCAATCATCACCCCCAGGTAACCATCGGCCCGGTCCAGCATAAAGTCATGCCCGCCCCCGGCAGAACGCGCCGCATTAAGGCCCGCCATCAGACCCTGTGCGGCGGCTTCTTCATAACCCGTGGTGCCATTGATCTGACCGGCAAAATAAAGACCGGCGATTTTCTTGGTCTCCAACGTCACATGAAGTTCCCGTGGGTCAATAAAATCATATTCGATGGCATAACCATATTGTTTGATTTTTACATGCTCCAGCCCCCTGATGGAGCGGATATACTGATCCTGAACGGCTTCGGGCAGGGAAGTGGAAATGCCATTGGGATAGACAGTATCATCATCCAGCCCTTCCGGTTCCAGGAAAATCTGATGGCTCATTTTATCGGCAAAGCGGATCACCTTATCCTCAATAGAAGGACAATAACGCGGCCCCACTCCTTCGATATTACCGCCATACATGGCCGACTGATGCAAATTATCCTTGATGATCTGATGGGTCTTAAGGGATGTGTGGGTGATATAACAGCTGATCTGCGGCACCGTGATATTCTTATTCATAAAAGAAAAAGGGATGGCCGGATCATCGCCCTTCTGTTCTTCGCAGTCCGCCCAGTTAATGGTCTTACCATCCAGCCGCGCCGGTGTACCGGTTTTAAGACGGTCCAGCCGAAAACCGCATTTCATTAATGTATCAGACAGGCCAAGGGCGGGTGCCTCCCCCACCCGACCGGCCGGGATTTGTTTGGTGCCGATATGGATCATGCCGCGCAAGAAGGTTCCTGTGGTCAACACCACTCGCCCGGCTTTGATTTCTTCCCCATTCGCCAGGATCACACCTTCTAATATATAAGGGGTTTTTTCCGTATTTTCGCGCAGGATCAAATCCTCAACCGCGGCGGCCCTGATTTCCAGATTGTCCCTGTTGAACAAAATATCCTGCATGGCATTTCGGTATAATTTCCGGTCTGACTGGGCTCTGGGGCCCCTCACCGCAGGTCCCTTGCGTTTGTTCAGCATTCTGAACTGGATTCCCGATGCATCAGCCACACGGCCCATGATCCCGTCCAACGCATCGATTTCCCGTACCAGATGGCCTTTGCCGAGACCGCCAATGGCCGGGTTACACGACATTTCACCAATGGTTTCAAGCTTATGGGTAATAAGCAAAGTCCGGGCCCCAAGGCGCGCGGAAGCAGCCGCCGCTTCGCAGCCCGCGTGCCCGCCTCCAACAATGATCACATCATATTGAAACATCTTCATCCAATCCATTCAGGGGCCGGACTGTACGCATTAAAGGGCTTAGAGTCAAAGAAGATTTGATCACTTCAGGATGCTCATCCTGATGTTTCACGTGAAACAATTTCAAAAATGATTTTATTTGCCGATGCAGAATTCAGAAAAAATCACATCAAGGATATCTTCCACATCCACCAGACCGGTGATACGGCCCAGAGCCCGCGCCGCCATGCGCAGGTCTTCGGCCAGCAGCTCAATATCCTTGTCACCCTGCCCGAGAAAACGTTGCAGATGGTCCAGACAATCCATCAAAGCCACACGGTGACGCGCCCGGCTAAGGCTGGGGGCTTCGGTGAATTCCATGCGAATTTCCACCTGCTGACGCAATGTATCGAGAAAATCTCCCAGCCCCGTTTCACCGCGGGCCGAGATGCCCATGACGGCGATACAATCTTTATCTTTTAAATCCAGATGGTCTGGGATCTGTGGCAACAGGTCTATTTTATTGAGCAGGATAAGCGTATTTTTATCCACCATGCTTTCGGTTCTGGCGGGCAGAACCGGCCATTCCCGCGCGTCCACCATCAGTATTTTAATGTCTGCTTTCCGGGCCCTTTCTTCGGCCCGGCGCACGCCTTCGGCTTCGATCACATCACCACTTTCACGCAGGCCCGCCGTATCGACAATGGTCACCGCATAACCCATAATATCCAGATGGACTTCCAATATATCACGGGTGGTGCCGGCAATGTCGGATACAATGGCCACATCCCGGCGTGAAAGATGATTAAGCAGGGTTGATTTGCCAATATTGGGTTCGCCCAGGATCACCACCTGCAAACCATCGCGGATCAATTCCCCCTTATGGCCATCCTCAATATGATCCCTTATTTCTTTTTGCAGCTTTTCCACCTGGGGCCGTACCTGCGCGCTCACATCTTCGGGGATTTCTTCATCGGCAAAATCAATATCCGCTTCGAGATAGGCCATGGCTGCGATGATATTTTTGCGCCAGCCCTCATAAAGATACGCCAGTCGTCCTTCCATAATACGCAAAGCCTGACGGCGCTGGGCTTCGGTTTCGGCATTGATCAGATCGGCCAGACCCTCCGCCGCGGTCAGGTCCATCTTACCATTATCAAAAGCACGGCGGGTAAATTCCCCCGCCTCTGCCGGACGAATACCGGGCAGGCTGCCCAGCGCATTCATCAAACCCGTGACCACGGCGCGGCCCCCGTGAATATGAAATTCCACCACATCTTCACCGGTAAAACTGGCCGGAGCGGGAAACCATAAAATTAAAGCCTGATCAATACGAACCCTGTTTTTTTGATCATCAGAGTTTTTCGGATCATAAAGCCATCGCAAGACCGCCTTGCGTGCTTCGGGCAGTTTTTCTTTCCGGGTAATTTTTTTTAAAGCAGCGCCCGCCTCTGTTCCGGAAAGTCGGATCACCGAAACACCGGCCCGACCCTTACCACTGGATAAAGCAAAAATGGTCATAAATAAATCCGCTCCCTTAAATCGATCATTTTTATACATCCTATACTGAAAAATCCGGCCCCTCACCAGTTTTTTAATTTTGAGCCCTGATTTTGATAAACAGGCAATGTTTCACGTGAAACAGGCCAAAATAGACAGTTTAAATTTTTTCTGAAAAACAACAGGTTTTATATATCTATTAGATATAAAAATTTTATTATACTTTGAAAAAAATCTCTTATTATCAAAATCTTATTTATTATCCTAAAAATTATTTTTTTATAAATGATGTTTTTAAATTATATTTTTTTGCTCTGTATAAGCGCGAAAAATATCATGCCGGCCTATAGGGACAGGCTGTTTGCATTTTCCCACAGCTTTTTTTTCAGATTATTTTTCTTTTTACCGGATCATTCTTCTTTGTGCAGACCTTATTTTCCGTTACACATAAAATCAAAGGAGACAATATGACACAATTTTCATTTCACAGTCCGGTCGGTGATTTAACCCTGAGCGAAGAAGACGGAAAAATTGTCTCCCTTGATTGGGGCTGGTCACCCATAAGTGAAGAAAATGATTTTCTGCTAAAATGTCGTGATTCACTGAACCAGTATTTTGACGGCGAAAATCCCCAATTTGATATGCCCCTGCATTTGATGGGCACCCCCTATCAGAAAAAAATCTGGGCGGTCTTACAAAAAATCCCTTACGGCGAAATCTGGACCTATGCCCAGGTGGCTGAAAAAGCCCGTTCCCATGCCCGGGCAGTGGGCATGGCCTGTGGCCGCAATCCCATTCCCATTCTCATCCCCTGTCACCGGGTCATGGGCAAGGACGGCCGCCTCACCGGTTATTCCGCCGGTGAGGGTGTGGAGACGAAAAAATATCTGCTTGATCTGGAAAAAGCCACGGCCTGATTTAAGGTCACTGAATTATAAGACCGCAAATTTATACGGCTGCTGCTTCTTCTTCTTCCATGGGTGCGATTTTAATATTGTAAAATCCATAGGCGATGGAAAAAAGCGGACTGAGAAGATTGAAAAAACAATAAGGCACATAAGCAAAAGTGGCCACCCCAAGCGTACCCGCCATAAAGGCCCCGCAAGTATTCCAGGGAATAAGCACCGAGGTCACCGTTGCCGTATCCTCCAAGGTGCGGGACAGGTTTTTTGAAGCCAGCTTCCGGCGTTTAAATTCAATCCGATACATACGCCCGGGCAGAACGATGGCAATATATTGGTCAGCGGCAATAATATTAACCCCGATGCAAGTCAGCGCCGTCACCAAAATCAGCGATCCCGTGGAATGGGCCATGCCCAGCAAACCCTGAACCAGTCGTTTCAAAAATCCCAGCTTTTCCATGATCGAACCGAAAATAATCGCGCTCATGATCAACCAGATGGTATTGACCATATTGGCCATGCCGCCCCGGGTTAATAATTCATCAATTTCCTCATTGCCCGTATTGGCCGAAAAACCGCCAAACATGGCAGTCCAGACCCCGTCAATCATATTGAGAGCCTCAATGGAGGTTTTGGCACCGGCAAATTTTAACAGCGCCTCCTGCTGAAATAATATGGCAAAAAGACCGCCAATCAAAGAACCGATCATTAATGTGGGAAACGCCGGATATTTTTTCATGGCCATATAAAAAACCACCACCATGGGAAGAAGCAGATGAATACCCAGGCTGAAATTTTGTTCCAGCAGCAATAATCTGGCCCCCAGATCAATTTCCTGCGTATTCACATCCCCAAATATGCCGATCAGCGCATAAAGGGTCAGGGCGATCAGAATGGCCGGCCCCGTGGTCCAGATCATATGCTGAATATGGGTAAAAAGATCCGTGCCCGCCACCGCCGGTGCCAGATTGGTGGTATCGGACAGCGGTGACATCTTATCGCCAAAATAAGCCCCGGATATGATGGCTCCGGCGGTGATTTCCGGTGACAGGCCGAGACCGGCGGAAATGCCCATCAGACCAATACCAATGGTGCCGGCTGTGGACCAGCTGCTGCCGATGGAAAGGGCGGCCACCGCACACAGCGCACAGGCGGTAAAATAAAAAATATTGGGATTGATAATTTGCAGGCCGTAATAAATCATCGACGGCACCGTGCCCGACAAAATCCAGGTCCCGATCAACGATCCCACCATAAATAGGATCAGCATGGCCCCCACCGTATTGGCAATGCCCTTGGCAATGGCGGCTTCAATATCACGCCATTTATGACCCGCACGCCAGCCCACCAGAGCCGCCACCCCGCCCGACAGCATCAATGCGATCTGGTTGGCGCCATAAGAGGAATCTTCTCCATATAAAAAAACCGACAGGGATAAGAGCGTGATCAGAAAAAGAACCGGAATGATGGATTGAAGAAAGGTTGGCCCTTCCGGATTATGAACATTATTATCCATATTTTCAGGTGAAGAAGAATATTTTGACACGTTTGATTCCCATTATTTTTCTATTTGAAGCAAACTATAGGCAAGCGCGTATCAAATGTATAGTCATCCTCTTCCAAGTTGCAAAAAAAAGACCCCGTAAATGGAGTCTTTTCAATTCAGATAAAAGAATAATCTTTAGGCTCAGGACCTAATTATTCATTGAATCATAAAATTCTTCATTATTCTTGGTTTCTTTCATTTTGCCGAGCAGGAATTCAATGGCATCCACTGAACCCATCGGCATAAGAATGCGCCGCAGAACCCACATTTTCGCCAATGTGCCTTTATCCAGCAGCAATTCTTCTTTGCGGGTACCGGATTTGGTAATATCAATGGCCGGGAAGATGCGTTTGTCGCTGACCTTACGGTCCAGAACAATTTCCGAGTTACCGGTTCCCTTGAATTCTTCGAAAATAACCTCATCCATACGGCTGCCGGTTTCAATCAGGGCCGTGGCGATAATGGACAAAGAGCCGCCCTCTTCAATATTACGCGCCGCCCCGAAAAATCTTTTGGGCCGTTGCAGAGCGTTGGCGTCCACACCACCGGTCAAAACCTTGCCCGATGAAGGCACCACCGTGTTATAAGCCCGGGCCAGACGGGTAATACTGTCGAGCAAAATCACCACATCGCGCTTATGTTCCACCAGACGTTTGGCTTTCTGAATCACCATTTCCGCCACCTGAACATGGCGTGAGGCTGGCTCATCAAAGGTGGAGCTGACCACTTCACCTTTCACCGAACGCTGCATATCCGTTACTTCTTCGGGTCTTTCATCAATCAGCAAAACGATCAGGAAAACTTCCGGATGGCTGTCGGTGATGGCGTGGGCAATATTTTGCAAAAGCACGGTTTTACCGGTACGGGGCGGGGCCACAATGATGCTGCGCTGACCCTTACCAATGGGGGCCACCAGATCAATCACCCGGGCGGAATATTCTTTCTTCTCCTGAGAGCTGCTATCCAGCGTGAATTTCTCATCCGGATAAAGCGGGGTCAGACTGTCAAAATGAACCTTGTGTTTCCCGGCTTCGGGGGCCTCATAATTAATGTCTTTGACTTTTAAGAGAGCAAAATAACGCTCGCCTTCTTTGGGAGCCCGGATTTGTCCCTCCACCGTATCACCGGTACGCAGACCAAAGCGGCGGATCTGGCTCGGGCTTACATAAATATCATCGGGACCGGGCAGGTAATTGGCCTCGGGTGAGCGCAGAAATCCAAAACCATCCTGCAAAACCTCAATAACCCCGCCGCCGGTAATTTCTTCATTTTTTTCAGCCATGGCTTTTAAAATGGCAAACATCATATCCTGTTTGCGCAAATTGCTGGCATTTTCAATACCGAGCTCTTCTGCCATTAATAAAATATTGGCAGGGGATTTTTTTTTGAGTTCCAGAAGATTCATATTTTTAGTCCAGATGGGGGTTTGGTCAGAAATACTTTAAAGATGCTAACCTTGATATATGAGAAAATACGCGAATTTATGTGAAGCCATATTTTAAGAAAAGATTTTATGAAATGCGTTTTCTGAACATAATTCAGCGCTTATGGTTATGTTTAGGATAATATCGTAAAAAATATATTAAAGGAAGCCCCTTTCTATTGTTTCGGGATTTTCTTGTCAAGTTTTTCATCTTTTTAAAAAATATTGATTTTCCCTCTAAAAGGGCCTCAAGATCACCAGAAGAACGATAAAAATCATCAATATTGTGGGAATTTCATTCACTTTTCGGTAAAAATTTTCCGTATGAGTATTTTTATCGGCGGCAAATTGTTTGCGCCAGCGCGATAAAAAGCCGTGAAAGCCACTCATCAAAAGCACCAGAAGAAATTTCACATGGAACCAATGTTCCGCCCAACTGTCCTGACCCAGCGATAAACACAAGCCAAAAATCCAGGTCACTGCCATGGCCGGATTAATAATAATGCGAAGAAGCTTCCGTTCCATTTCCTTAAACATTTCAGAAGCTTCAGACCCTGCTTCCAGTCGGCAATGATAGACAAAAAGCCTTGGCATATAAAACATTCCTGCCATCCAGCTGATCACGGCCATAAGATGAATGGCCAGCAGAATACGGTAATTTTCCTGAAAAAATTCGATTATCAAATCAAACATCCGGCCCGCCTTTATCCGCATTTTCACACAGATCTGCCATTTTACACAGATCTGCAAGGGCCGCGATATAATTTTCTTCACAGCCCAATGCTTTGATGCGTCTGTAATCCGCCACCTTGTTTTTTTCCGCCAGGCTTCGATAATCCATATCCAGCTCAACCAGAGTTTCTGAATGTTCCGAGACAAAAGCGATGGGCACCATGATGATGGATTTACCGTCCCGTCCCGCCCGTTCGATTTCTTCTTCCGTTGAAGGGCCGATCCATTCCAATGGCCCGACCCGGCTTTGATAACAGATCATATGATCGGGATTGCCCAATTCTTCCTGAACCAATGCACAGGTTTTTTCCACCTGTTTTTGATACGGATCCCCGGCTTCGATGATTTTCTTAGGCAAACCATGCGCTGAATATAAAATACGGTAATTTTCAGGATTTTCAATTTTTGCCAAATTTTCTTTGATCAGGCTCACATGGCTTTGAATAAAGAGCGGATGGCTTTCATAATCCCGGATTGCCTGATAGGGTTTTTCAAGCCCAACTTTACCGGCTGATTTCATCCAGTCTATGAAAGAAGATCCGGTGGTGGTGATAGAATATTGCGGATAAAGCGGCAATAAAATCAACCTGTCCGGATCAAAATCTTTCACATTGCGCGCCACATCTGTTGAAAAAGGATGCCAATAACGCATGGAAACAAAACAGCGATAGTCTTTTGTCTGATCCTGATTTAATTTCTCAGCCAGCGCGGCGGCCTGATCCTGTGATTGGGGCAAAAGCGGCGATTTTCCACCAATTTTTTCATAAATTTTGCGGGCATAAGGCGCACGGCGAAAGGAAATAAATTTGGCAAGCATCCAGCGCAAAGGATTGGCCACTGAAATAATGGCAGGATCATAAAAAAGATTAAATAAAAAGGGTTTTACCGATGATAATTGATCCGGCCCGCCCAGATTGAATAATATAACCGCAACTTTTTCTTTTTTTGCCATAATGTTTTCTGGAATCTTTTCTGAAGTCAGTTTTCAGGGTTATTTTTTATAATGATGGATCATTTCCGCCACGCGTGCGACGTTTTCAACGGGGGTCTGCGGCACAATACCATGACCCAGATTAAAAATAAACGGCCCATCTGAAAGAATATCCAGGATATGCCGTACCCTGTTTTCCATCTGTTCACCACCCGCCACCAGCAATAATGGGTCGAGGTTACCCTGTACGGGGCATAAAGGCTGAATATGATCCCTGACCCATTCGGGGGCCAAAGAGGTGTCCACACTGACCGCAGTGACCCCGGTTTCGCGAATAAAGCGCGGGTAGCGGTCCGCGGCACCGCGGGGGAAACCAATAATGGGAATTGAAGGATATTTACCCCGGATAATTTCAATAATCTTCTGAACCGGTTTAATGGCCCATTGATCAAATTCATCATTGGGCAGGTTTCCGGCCCATGTATCAAAAATCTGTAAGGCCTCTGCCCCCTGTTCAACCTGTTTTAACAGATATTCAGATGTTGATGTGACCAGAAGATCAATGAGCTGCTGAAATGTTTTTCTATCCTGGTAAGCCATAATTCGTGCGGCAGCCTGATCTGATGATCCATGGCCCTGTACCATATACGTGGCCACTGTCCACGGCGCTCCGGCAAAGCCGATAAGGGCGGTGTCTTCAGGGATTTCCCGAGATAATCTTTTTACCGTCTGATAAACCGGATCAAGATGGCTGTGCAGTTTGTCCATATTGAGCTGTTCGAGTTTTTCAGCATTATTGACCGGTGTGAGTTTTGGTCCTTCCCCTTTGATAAAATCAAGGTCCTGACCCAAAGCATGGGGAATGACGAGAATGTCTGAAAATAATATGGCCGCATCCATATGAAAGCGTCTTAAAGGCTGATGGGTGACTTCAACAGCAAAATCAGGATTGTAACAAAGATCGAGAAAAGAACCTGCAACCGAACGTCTTTCCATATATTCCGGCAGATAACGGCCTGCCTGACGCATGAACCAAAAAGGTGGTCTGGATGTTTTTTCACCATTGAGGGCTTGTAGAAAGAGTTTATTATTGCTCATGATTTCTCGCTGAAAAGTTATACCTGAAAAGAAATACATATATTATTTATATATAAATAAAAAGGTTGTTGTTGTTGTTGGTGCCTGTGGATAACGGGGAATATATTTTATCCTCATTTTTATACACATTTTTTCCCTCGGATTTTAAAAATAAAATTTAAGCTTTAAAAACCATTATATTTTCGGGATAAAACCCTCAAAAGCTGATTTAAACGGAAGCTTATGCGCTGATGAATTATGGGGATAACGGGGATAAGTTTATTTTTACCAAGAATGAAATAAATTATTTTCTGATTCCCACAGGCCGTGATTTTTTTTATCCTCAGGCGGACAAATCATGGGAAGAAAAATGAATGATGTGTTAGAAAAAGGGGATAAGATGAAAAAGGCCGACTTATGCCCGTTATCCACAAGTCACAAAGATAAAAGACAAAGATTAAAAGGGATCAGAGAATAGCATGAAAAAAATTCACCTGCATCTGGTGTCTGATGCCACCGGCGACACATTGGAACAGGTATCCAAAGCGGCCCTTGCCCAGTTTCCGGATATTTCAACCGATAAACATTATTGGCCCATGATCCGCACGGCCCGGCATATGGAAAGAATAATCCCCGAGATCGAAGAAAAGCCGGGCATTGTTATGTTCACGCTGGTGAATGAGGATATTGAAGATGTGCTGGTCAAGGCCTGCAAGGCCCATAAATGGCCCTTTATTTCCGTGCTCGACAGTATTATCCGGGAATTGGGTCGTCATCTGGGGGAAAAATCCATTGCCCGGCCCGGTCTTCAGCATGAAATGAATGATGAATATTTTGACCGGATTGATGCCATGCAATATACCCTGATGCATGATGACGGCCAGATGCCCGAAGGGCTGGATCAGGCGGATATCATCCTGGTTGGTGTGTCGCGCACTTCGAAAACCCCCACCTGTATCTATCTGGCCAACAAGGGCCTTAAGGTGGCCAACATCCCCATTGTTCCGGGCTGTCCCCTGCCGCGCGAACTGGATGATGTGGGGGGTAAATTTGTGGTGGGTCTGGTTAATAGTGTAGACCGGCTGATGCAGATCCGGCGCAATCGGCTGCTGTCCCTGAAAGAAGATAAAACCACCGATTATGTGGATGAAGAAGCCATTATCGAAGAGGTGAAACAATCCCGCCGCCTGTTTTCCAGTCGCGGCTGGCCGGTGATTGATGTGACCCGCCGCTCCATCGAAGAAACCGCCGTGGCCATTTTGAATTTAAAATATAAATTTGATGAAAAAAACCGTGATGAAGATTAAAGCACAAGCGGGGGTATTAGGTTATCCCATCGCCCATAGTCTTTCGCCGCAGCTGCATGGCTTCTGGTTAAAAAAACACCATATAGCGGCGGATTATAAGGCTTATGAGGTGGCCCCGGAAAAGCTGGCTGATTTTTTAAAAAGCCTGGCGCAAAAAGATTTTCGCGGGGTTAACCTGACCATTCCGCATAAAGAGGCCGCCCTTGAAATACTGGATACGGTGGATGATCTCGCCCGGCGCATCGGGGCGGTGAATACGGTGGTCGTTGAACAGGACGGGACTTTAAGGGGCATGAATACGGATGCTTATGGTTTTATCACCAACTTGAAAGAAAAAGCCCCCAAGTGGCAGGCCAAAGAGGGCCCGGCGGCACTTTTTGGCGCGGGCGGCGCGGCGCGGGCCTTGATCGTGGGTCTTCTTGATGCGGGTGTAGAAGAAATATACCTGTTGAACCGTACTTTTGAGCGGGCGCAAAAGCTCGGGCAAATATTGGCAGATAAAAGGATTAAACCCCTGCCCTGGGATCAGCGTAATGACATATTGGCGCATGTGAATTTGCTGGTGAACAGCACCAGTCAGGGAATGAGGGGTCATGAGGCGCTGGACATAAATCTTGATCTTTTATCAACACAGGCGGTGGTGAGTGATATTGTCTATAACCCCCTGGAAACACCGCTTCTGAAGGCGGCCCGGCGGCGGGGAAATCCGGTGGTGGATGGTTTGGGCATGCTTTTGCACCAGGCGGTCCCGGCCTTTGAGGCCTGGTTCGGCCTGCGCCCGCAAGTGGATCTGGCCTTGTATCAGCATATGGAAGATATTTTACGCGGGAAACAGCATCATGATTAAACTGGGTCTGACAGGCTCCATTGGCATGGGAAAATCGGAAACCGCAAAAATGTTTCAGGCCCATGGTATCCCGGTCTTTGATGCCGATGCGACGGTGCACGGCCTTCTGGCGCAGGATACAGGGGTGATGAAACAGGTGGGCGCAGCCTTTGAGGGGGTTTTAAAGGATCATGCCATTGACCGGGCGCAGCTGGGCGCGGCTGTTTTTGGCCAGCCCGGGAAATTAAAAATGCTGGAAGATATTCTCCATCCCCGGGTGGCAGAAGCGCGCGCGGATTTTCTGGCGGCGGCACAGGACAGGGGCGCAAAAATCATTCTGCTGGATATTCCCCTGCTGTATGAAAAAGCCTATGATGACCTGTGTGATTATGTGGCGGTGGTTTCGGCCCCGGCCCCGGTACAGGAAAAGCGGGTTTTGGCCCGTCCGGGCATGACGGCAGAGAAATTCCGCGATATTCTGGCCCTGCAAATACCGGATGAAGAAAAAAAGGCGCGGGCTGATTTCATTATCGAGTCCCATAAGGGGCTGGATCATGCCAATCGTCAGGTGGAAGAAATTATTAAGACTTTACAGGAAAAAATATAATGCGGGAAATTGTCTTTGATACGGAAACCACGGGCTTTGATCCGCTGAATGGGGACCGTCTGGTGGAAATTGGCTGTGTGGAGGTGATCAATTATATGCCCACGGGCAAGACCTATCATCAATATATCAATCCTGAACGGGACATGCCCGAAGGGGCCGAAAAAATTCATGGGCTTAGTGAGGTTTTTTTGAGGGATTATCCGGTTTTTTCCCAGGTTTATGCGGAATTTGTTGATTTTGTCGGGGACGCGACCCTGGTGGCTCATAATGCGGAATTTGATATGAAATTCATCAATGCGGAGCTGAAAAAAGTCGGGGCTTCGCTTTATGCCATGAGCCGTTCACGCGATACATTGGCCATGGCGCGGCGAAAATTCCCCGGTTCGCCCAATACGCTGGACGCGCTGTGTAAACGCTTTGCCATTGATAATTCATCGCGCATCAAACATGGGGCCCTGCTGGATGCGGAATTATTGGCAGAGGTTTATCTGGAGCTTATGGGCGGTCGTCAGCGCGGTTTGATGCTGGGTCAGGATCAAAAGGATCAGCCCGAACAGGCGGTGGTGACAGAAAAGAAATTTCGCAACCCCCGCCCCCATCAGGCCAGCGCCGGTGAAATTGAACAACATTCTGCTTTTGTGGATCAACTCACCAACCCCTTATGGCGGCGCCGTTAAAACAATAATAAAGAAGCTAAAACAGCAATAAAAAAGCCCCCTGAGAACAGGAGGCTTTTTCAATGAATTGAACAGAAATTAATTAACTGTAATATCTTCTGTCGGGGCTTCGGCCTGCTGTGCCTGGGCCTGTTGCATCTGCTGCTGATAGAGGGCGGCAAAATCAATGGGTTCCAACATCAGGGGCGGGAAACCGCCATCGCGGGTCACATCGGCAATGATGCGACGGGCAAATGGGAACATCTGACGTGGCGCTTCGATCATCAAAAACGGCTGCAGGGTATTTTCCGGCAGGTTTTTGGCCGCAAACAGACCGGAATAAACCAGCTCAACCACAAAGGCGGTGTCTTCACCAACTTTGGCGGTGGATGTGATTTTCAAATCCACTTCAAAGACATCTTCACCAACCGGGCGTGCGCCCAGATTGACATTAATGTCCATGGCCGGTTTTTCTGTGTTTAATTTCTGCAGGGTCTGTGCAGGGGTTGGATTTTCAAAGGACATATCCTTGATATATTGACCCAAAATGGCAATTTGCACACCTTCTTCGGCGGCGGCGGCTTCACCACCAGTATTTTCTGTGTTTCCAGTTTCTTCTGACATTATAACTTTCCCAATATGCTAATACGGACTTCCGCAAAAGGTGTTGGCTAACACGGATTGTGTCCGAGTACAAGCTGAACCTTGCGTTAAGAGATAATTTGGGGATTATTTTTCAATTATCCAGTCTTTTTGGATCGGAAGATGAATTTTTTTCAGATTCTTCCTTCTCTGAGTCCACCGGGGAAAAATCCCCTTCAATAATGATGCTTTCAGAACCGGTATTATCTGACCCATAATTATCTTGTCCGTATTTTTTTGGCCCATTATGATAAAAATGGTTTGAAACATTATTGATGATGCTGCGCCCCAGCAAGGCGCGCAGGGGGCTGATGGCCAGCAATATGGCCACACTGTCACTCAAAAAACCGGGCAGCAGGAAAAAAAGTCCGGCCACCAACAGGAAAAACCCATGGGTGATCTCTTCCACCGGATTTTCGCCTTCCTGTAAATTCTGATGCAGGCGCTGAATAACCACAAGCCCCTGCTGACGGATCAGGTAAAGGCCGAAAATGGCGGTTAAGATGGTCAGCAACAGGGCGTTAAAGCCGCCGATCATATCCCCCACTTCAAAAAAAACGAGAAATTCGGCATATAAAATTCCCAACAGGGATAACAGGATTAATAAAGGCATTGCGGGCTCTTTTTCCGTTTAAAGTGAATAAATCGACACGAATGTGAAATCCGGTATTCAAATATTATAATTTTCATCTTATATATACATATATATATTGTAAGCTTCACTTCCAAGTCCGGACTGGAAAACAGATGAATAACGGTTCTGAAAATACTCTTTTGATTATCCTCGCCCTGATTGCGGTTTTTATATTGTTGCAATTGCGCCGCACGCTGGGCAAAAAAACGGGTTATGAAAATCCCGAAGAAAAGACGGATATTTATGATCGTCATGCCCATAAAGGCAAGGCGGCAGAAAAGCCGGACGCGCGGTTTGATGAGGGTGATAATGTTATCTCCCTGCATCCGGATCAGGATGAAGAAACGCAAAAAATCAATTTGGGTATCAGCAGCTCATCGCCTTTCTACGGCGCGATTGAGGCGATAAATTCTTATGATCGTTCCTTCACCCTGCGTTCTTTTATTGACGGGGCGGAACAGGCCTATGGCATCATTCTCACGTCTTTCTGGAAGGGGGATAAAAAAACCCTGCGCAGCATGTTGAGCAAAGACGTATTTGAGCAATTTTCCAGCAGCATTGATCAGCTTGAAGAAAAAAAGCTGCATTGGGATAATATGTTGAAAGATGTGGAGATTATTGAGCTGGAAAATGCCAATATGACCGGTTCCATGGCCGAACTGACCCTGAAATTCACCAGCCATATGACTTTATCCACCAAAGATGAAGAGGATAAAATTGTCGAAGGCGATGCCACACACCGGGTGCAGGTAACGGACATCTGGACCTTCTGCCGTGATGTGCGCAGCTCGGACCCCAACTGGACGCTGGTTGCCACCAGAAATGCCTGAGCCTGAAAGCATAAAATTTCTGCGGCGGCCCGGGATTTGGCTTCTTATGGCGGCCATGCTTATAGCTTTGATATATTTCTATTATGGCAGACCCGAGCAGGGGGATTATCAACAGCTGGATTATGGGGATTTATCAGGCTGGTCTGAAGATCAACATGACGCGGCCTTGAAAACATTTATAAAATCCTGCGAAAAGGAAAATATCGGCTTGCCCAAATGGCCATTTTTATGTGAAGAGGCCCGCCGCATCGGCCAAAAGACCCCGGATGGTTTAAGAGAGGCGGCGCGGCTTTTTTTTGAAAAAAATTTCACCCCCCTGGCTTTTCGCCAAAAGGAAGCGGGGCTTTTTACGGGTTATTTTGCCCCGGAATATGAAGGCTCGCATGAGCGTACGGACGAATTTATCTACCCCCTCTATAGCGCCCCCCCCGATATGCAGAGGCTGGATCTGGGTTTGTTTGATCAAAGCCTTGCGGGCCGGACAATTGTGGGCCGGGTACGGGACGGAAAATTTATGCCCTATAATGACCGTAAGGCCATTGATCAGGGCGCTTTGATGGATAAGGGGCTTGAACTGGTCTGGCTAAAAGACCCGGCGGATGCCTTTTTCCTGCATATTCAAGGCTCGGGCAGAATATTTTTTGAGGATGGCAGCCATGTTTTGCTCGGTTATGCGGGTAAAAACGGTCATGCCTATCATGCGGTGGGCCGAACCCTGATTGAAAAGGGTGAAATATCAGCGCAAGAAATGTCCATGCAGGCGATTCGGCGCTGGATGGGCGATAACCCGGATCAGGTGCAGGATCTGATGTGGCAAAATCCTTCCTATATCTTTTTCCGCAAAATGGCGGATCAGGCCCCCATCGGCACCTTGGGTGTGGGGCTTACCCCGGGGCGTTCGGTGGCGGTTGACCCGGAATATATTCCATTGGGCCTGCCCCTGTGGCTCGATATCAAGAGTGCGGAGGCGCCCATTCGCCGTCTGGTGATGGCACAGGATACGGGCGGGGCCATTAAAGGCCGCATTCGCGCGGATCTTTATTGGGGCATTGGGCAGGAGGCCGCCGAAAAAGCCGGGCCCATGAAAGAAAAGGGCCGTCTTTATATGCTGGCGCCCCATGAATTGGCCGCGACGCTGCTGAATTCAAATGCTGATGATGCGCGTGAGGCCCGCTAATGGCCAAACGCAATCTTACGGATGATGAAAAAAAACTCTGGCGCCGGGTGACGGAAAATATTTCATCGCTCAAGCCTGAAAAAACAAAGGTTACCGCGGAGGATCATTTTCAGATCACTGTGCCGGAAAAGACAAAATCCGCAAAAATAAAACCGGGCATAAAGAATGAGCTTCACCATATTTCTTTTTCCGGGATCAACAGCCCGCTCAACCAGCCCCCGCTCAACCAGCAAAATGCGGAAAAGTCACCGCCCCTTGCCCCTGAACATAATTGGCAGCAACGCATCAAGCGGGACAAGGCGCGGATTGAGGCCAAGATTGACCTGCATGGCATGACTCAGGAAAAGGCCTATGCCGCCCTGTATGATTTTATCTTTCGCGCCCAGGCACAGGGCAAAAGACTGCTTCTGGTGATTACGGGCAAGGGCCGGTCTAAAAAGGGCACAGACCGGGGGTTTGAAAATCTATACGAAGGCTCTCGGGGTATTTTGAAAAGTCAGGTGCCACGCTGGTTATCACAGGGGGAATTTCGCCCCCTGATTCTTTCGGTCAGCCCGGCCCGGCTCAAACATGGCGGTGAAGGCGCGCTTTATGTGATTTTAAAGAGGCAGAGATGACCCCATTTGGCGAAGAAATCAGACGCTATCGAAAAAAACGCGGCATCAGCCAGAAGAAAATGGCACAGGATCTGGAAGTCAGCCCGGCTTATCTTTCGGCCTTGGAACATGGCCACCGTGGTGCGCCTTCCTGGGCTCTGGTGCAGAAGATTATCCGCTATTTTGATATTATCTGGGACGAGGCGGAGGTGTTGGAACAATTGGCCCGTCTATCCCATCCCCGCATTATTGTGGATACGTCGGGTTTGCACCCCAATGCCACAAAACTGGTCAATGAACTGGCGCGAAAGATCAAAAAACTGCCGGAAGACCGCATAGAAAAACTCCTGCAGACTCTGAATGAAACGAACAGCTAGCATATGCACCGGCCTGTTCGTCAGGATTTTTCATGCCTTGTGGGGGCCGGGGGAATAATACGAACCGATGTGATCTGGTTGCGCCGTCTTTTAAGAATTTCAAAAGAAAAACCATCGCGGTCAAAATATTGACCCGGCAACGGGATGGATTCGGCAATATTAATCACATGACCGGCGATGGTGGTGGCTTCTTCGTCACTGATGGACCAGTTGAACTGACGGTTCAGGTCGCGAATTGCGGTGGTGCCCGCCGCCATGACCGAGCCGTCTTTGACCAGGCTCACATCAAGGGAAGATTGATCATGTTCATCGGTAATATCACCGACAATTTCTTCCAATATATCCTCCAGCGTCATCACACCCATAAAAGCACCATATTCATCAACCACCAGGGCAAAATGGGCCTTGCGGGCAAGAAAGGCGTTTAATTGTTCATGAAGGCTGGTGATTTCGGGTACAAACCAGGGCTCAAGGGCAATATCCTTAAAATCAAGCCCCGTGACCTTGCCGCCATTGGCCTTGACGGCCCGAAGCACATCTTTGGCATGCAACACCCCGATTATATTATCGGGGTCTTTCTGCCACATGGGCAGACGGGTATAGGGGCTGGCGACAATCTGGTTAAAAATATCATCGGGGCTTTCATCCGCATTGATCATTTCCACACTCTTGCGGTGAACAATAATGTCTTCCAGCTGCACCTCTTCCAGATCCAATATGCTGTCGAGCATATCTTTATGCCGTTTGACCAGGCCCCCTTCATGGGCCTGCAGGGAAATGGCGCCGCGCAATTCATCATGGGCGGATAATTGCATGGGATTGGCCACTATATCCACCCGGAATAATTTCAGGGTCAGGCGCACAAGGCTTTGAACGATGCGCACTGCCGGATAAAAGACCACCACCACTATCCGGATGAGCGGGGCCACCCTGAGGGCCATTTTTTCAGGATGGGTAATGGCATAGGTCTTGGGCAGGATTTCGGCAAAGATCAAAATCAGAAAGGTCATGGCCATGGTGGCATAAACCACACCCATATCGCCAAAAAGGCGGATGAAGAGGGCGGTGGCCAGGGAAGATGCCAGAATATTCACCAGATTATTGCCGAGCAAAATCGCCCCGATCAGACTTTCGGCATTGGCGCTTAATTTTTCCACCAGTATGGCGCGCATATTGCCCTCACGGGCCATTTTGTGAATGCGCGAGGAGGAACTGGCGGTGAGGGAGGTTTCGGAACCTGAAAAAAAACCGGATAAAATGATTAAAAACAGGATGGAAACACCAACAATTACCATGCCCATATCAATTTCAAAGCCCATAATTATTCCTGTATTATTCCTGTGGATTATTGGGGGCTGAGAGCGTTTGCTCATAAACCCATGTGAGGTCTTCGGTACTGACCTTATTGTTCAACACCGCTTCACCAATGGCGGTGGCGAGAATAAAGGTCAGGCGGCCCTGCGCCATTTTTTTGTCCTGCGCCATATGGCCGATTAATTTTTCTGCATCCATGGGACATTGGCTGACCGGGTGATCAAGACCCCAAAGGCGGTATGGCAGCCCCATATGAATGAAATGGCTTTTTACGATGGCCGCATCTGCGGCGTGGCACAGTCCCATATGGGCGGACAGGTCAAAGGCCATTATTGTGCCGATGGCCACCGCCTCCCCATGGTAGAGAAGCTCACTATATCCGGTCTCGGCCTCGAGCGCATGACCAAAACTATGGCCCAGATTCAAGAGCGCGCGCCGCCCCGCTTCTTTTTCATCTTCGGCCACAATCAGGGCTTTGGCTTCACAGCTTTTGACAATGGCCTGAATGCGAAGCGCACGATCACCCTCAATCAGGGCTTTGCCGCTTTCTTCCAGCCATTCAAAAAATTCTAGGTCCTGAATCAGGCCATATTTGACCACTTCCGCATATCCCGACAGCAATTGGCGCCGAGGCAAGGTTTCCAGCGTGTTCACATCGCTGATCACCAGACGGGGCTGGTGGAAACTGCCCACCAGATTTTTGCCTTTTGTGGTGTTGATGCCGGTTTTCCCGCCCACGCTGCTGTCCACCTGAGACAATAAAGTGGTGGGAATCTGGATAAAGTCAATGCCGCGCAGATAGATGCTGGCGGCAAAACCCACCAGATCGCCAATAACCCCGCCGCCAAAGGCAATGATCATGTCCTGGCGTTCCAGTTTTAAATCCAGCAGTTGATCCAGAAGATTTTCCAGCACCGCAAAGCTTTTGCTGCCTTCACCCGCCGGCAGGATAATGGTGGAAAATTCAATGGCAGATTTTTTGAGGGCGGCTTCCAACCTTTCAAGGTGAAGGCGGGCCACATTTTCATCGGTTATGATGACACTGCGGGGCCGGATTAAGATTTCTGATAATAAATCCCCGGCCTGATCGAGAAGATTTTCCCCCACCAGAATATCATAGCCATTTTGATCCAGATTAACGCTTATCTTGCGGGTCATTCTTTTGTTCTTTGCCTTGGTCTGAAGCGGGTTTGTGATTGTTTTCAGGAGCCTTTATATCGTCTTTTTTCTTTTTCTCATGTTTTTTTCTTTCCTGCTTCTTTCTTTCATTCTTTTTTCTTTCAAGGGCGAGAAAGTGGTTCAATTGATGAATGATATTATTCACCACATGTTCATGAGGGCCATTGCCGGTTTCCACCGTAATATCAGACTGGCCATAAACAGGATAACGCTGCCGGGCCAGCCTGGTCAAGATTTCCTGTGGATTTCCCTGTTTTAACAAAGGCCGGGTATTGCGTCGTCCGGTTCTTTCCACCAAGGATTTAATATCGGCCTTTAACCAGACAGTGATAGTTTTTTTATTCAGTCTTTTGCGGGTTTCCCTGTCCATATAGGCCCCGCCGCCGGTGCCGAGAATAGAAGGTTTGTCCGAGATCAGGCGGTCGATCACCTTTCTTTCCCCGACCCTGAAATCCTCTTCGCCGAATTTTTCAAAGATTTCATTGACCGTATGACCGGCGGCAATTTCAATTTCCGCATCGGAATCCACAAAAGGCAAACCCAGCCTGCGGGCCAAACGCACCCCAATGGTGGTTTTTCCCGAGCCCATCAAACCGATCAGGGCAATACTTTTGTTGAGCGGATAGCGCAACCGCGGGGCGTGGGCTTTTCTTTTTCTTTTTAATTTGTTTAATCTGTTCATAATGCTCAAGTCTTAGCACGGCTTTGGGGCAAAAAGATAGCTATAGGCCATGAAAATAACAAAATCTTCTTGCAGCTTTACGACAGAAGATGGGGACGTTACACTATGGCCGATTTACGGCGTAAATATTTGATAAGGAAAAATAAAAAAAATGGCAAAATTCTGGCTGATTTTAATTGTTGCAATCTTGCTGGCCATTGGGGTGGGTGCGATTTATTTGTTGAATATTGATTTGGAGCCGCCGCGCGAAAATACGGAAAAAACATTGCCGGATGATATGTTTCCAAAATGATATATGGCGCGGGCGGGGTTTGATAGGATCAAGGGGTTAGCATGAGGCGGACTGTTTTTTTTAAAACTATAAAAATTTCCATTATAAAAACTTTATTGGGCGGCTTTTTTGCCTTTGGCCTGAGCATGCCATTGTCTTTGGCACAGGTGTCTTTGGCACAGGATTCTCTGGCACAGGAAAGGGATTTTGGACAGCCGGAAAGCGTGGACGTTCAGAAAGAAGACCTGCAAGATCGTGACCCGCAAGACATTGAAAAGGCACAAAGGCCGCCACGGTCTATTTTATTCCCCCGCGAAAATCCCGGCCCTTATATTCCTCCGGTAGAGGTTGAACAAATGCCGGAAGAAGAAAATCCCGCCGGTGAAGGCGATGTTTCTTCAGAAGATGATCTTGATACATTGACCACCATCAACGATGGAGAAAAGATCATTGTCGGGGAATTAAGGGCGCAGTCCCCCGCCTCCTTTGGTTTGTTTGATACACAAACGGGGGGGTTTGCCAAAGAAATGTGGCAGAATACGTCCCTTGAAAAGGTGGAAAAACTTTTATCACTGGTGCCGGTTCGGGCGAAATCCCCGCTCATGAATAGCCTGTTTGACCGGTTGCTGCTTTCGGCGGCTTTTGTTCCTGTGTCGGAAGAGGCAGAAAAAAGGGTCGCCCCGGCGGATGATCGTCAGTCCTCAATGTCGGGAATGGCTGATTTTCAGGATATAGGCAATTCTCAAAATATTCAGGAAACAGACCGTCAGTATATTGCGGCAAAAATCCGTAAAATTTCCGCCACAGGTGATCTGGCTCATCTGACCCGTTATATGCAGCTGCTGCCGCCTGAAAACCTGCCGCTGAATCAGGAAATTGCCGAAAATCTATTGCTGGCCGGGGACTTGTCTGCCGCCTGTACCCTGGGCCGTCTGGCCATGTCAGAGGGGTTGGACGCGGCTTTCTGGTATAAGTTATTGGCATTTTGCCGGGCGCTGGAAGGGGATATGGACGGCGCGAATATTGCCATAGAATTATTGATGGAACGCGGGGTTGAGGATTTTGTCTATTTTGATCTGATCAACCGCCTGATGGAGGGGGATTTTACCGATGATGGACAATTGTCCCGGGGCCTTGACCGCCTTGATCCGCTGACCTATAGCCTGCTTAATGTGATGGAACAGGATATGGCGGCAAGCCTGTTTGATATGGCCGCGCCTCTTTTGAGCCATGCGGCGGCCACCAATGGTAGCCTGCCGGCAGATACCCGTCTTGCGGTGGCAGCGAAAAGTCATGCGCAGGGGCGCTTTGATACGGATATTTTACGCAGCCTTTATGAGGAACAGAATTTTTCTGAAGCCGAACTGGAAACCGCTCTGGAGCCCTTGTTGATTGACGAGGGTTATATGGGGGATGTTTTGCTGTATCAGGCGGCGGCCCGGCAGATTGATGCGGTGAAAAAGGCGGAGATTTTAAAAATCATCTGGCAGCGCGCTGTGATCAGGGAAGACATGCCCAGAGCGGCGCAGATGAACAAACGTGCCTTGCGCAGTTTGCAGCCTTCCAATGAGCTGATCAGTCATGCCCATCATATTGCCCGGGGACTGTTGCTGGTGGGGGATTTTGAGCGGGCCAGAAACTGGTATGATTTTGTTCGCGAGGCGGCCTATGCAGGCAATGTATCGGCCACAACGGCCCTGATCAATATCTGGCCGGTGATTTTGCTGGCAGATCAGGACAATATCATTCCCTGGTCTTCGGAAATACTGGACCTGTGGTGGAATGGCCAGATGATTTTTTCAAAAGCAGAGCGTCAGCAGAAGGCGGTTTTATTTTACGCCTTGTGTGAGGCTTTGGGCCATAATATTCCGGAAAATATCTGGACCGGGCTCGAAGGGGCCACGGTTGATGAGAAAATCAGGCCCATGGGGCTGGCCACATGGCGGGCCCTGATCCGCGCGGCAGAACATAATCGTTTGGGGGAGACTATATTATTGAACCTTATTGCCATGGGGGCGGACGGGCCCACCCATCTGGATTCTGCGGGGCTGAGCGCTTTGGTGCGTTCTCTGCGGGCGGTGGGCTTGACAGAAGATGCGCATGCGCTGGTGCTGGAAATATTGGTGAACAGAGGTTTTTAGGGACAGTTTTTTAAGAGCAGTTTTTTTAAGGGTGGTTTTTTAAGGGTGGGCCATGCAAACAGACGAAAATGCCGGCAAAAAAGACTATCTGGCGGAGAATTTTCTGGAAATGTTGGCCGCGGAACGGGGGGTTTCTGAAAATACCCTCTTATCCTATGGCCGCGATCTGGCTGATTTTTCGGACTTCTGTCAAAACAAACTGCGGGATAATATGCTGCATTGCCCCACAGAGGGGCTGAAAAAATACCTGCGGAATCTGGAAAAGACCGGGCTTGCAGCCAGCACACAGGCGCGTAAACTTTCCTGTCTCCGACAATTTTATAAATTCTTATATGCCGAAGGTTTGCGCGAAGACAATCCCGCTCTGGGACTGGAAAGTCCGAAGCTGGGACGGGTCTTGCCCAAAATCTTAAATGAAAAACAGGTGGCGGATTTATTGGGGCTTTGCCGGGCGCAGGCAGAAGAAAAGCCGGATCTGAAAAATACCCGTCTGCGGGCGCTGGTGGAACTGCTTTATGCCTCAGGGCTTCGGGTCAGTGAATTGGTCAGCCTGCCAAAAAACGCCTTTGCCGGGGGGCAGCCGTATCTTTATATTCGCGGCAAGGGGGGGAAAGAAAGAATGGTGCCGCTGAATGGCCCGGCGCTGGAGGCGGTACAGGAATATTCGGATCAGATGGCGAAAAATGCTTCGGACAAAACAGCTTCTAAATGGTTTTTTCCGTCCCGGGGCAAGAGTGGACATCTGACCCGGCACCGTTTTTCGCAAATGCTGAAATCCCTCGGGGTGGCGGCGGGTATCCCCTCTTCCAGGCTTTCTCCCCATGTGATCCGTCATGCTTTTGCCACCCACCTCCTGTCCCATGGGGCGGATCTTCGTGCGGTGCAGAAGATGCTGGGCCATTCTGATATCAGCACCACCCAGATTTATACCCATATTCTGGAAGAACGGCTTAAAGAATTGGTGCAAAATAAACATCCTCTGGCCCGCAAGGGTGAAAAATCGGTCAAATAATATATTTTTAGGCTTATTTTTTTGGCTAGTGGAGGGTATAAGGGCTGCTTTATCAGGCCATGCAATGAGAAGAATGTGATGCAGACATATTTGGATTTCGAAAAATCAATTGCCGAGCTGGAAAGCCGCATCCGTGATATTAAAGCCCTGGAAAGCGGGGACGAGATTAATATTGCCGAGGAAGTGGGCCGGCTTGAAGGCAAGCTCGACATTTTGTTGCGCGATACCTATAAAAAACTCACTCCCTGGCAGAAGATCAAGGTGGCCCGCCATCCCGAACGGCCGCATTTTCCCGATTATGTCAATGCGCTCTTCACGGATTTTATGCCGTTGGCAGGGGACCGGAATTTTTCCGATGACAGCGCTATTTCCGGCGGTCTCGCCCGGTTCAAGGGCCAGTCGGTGATGGTGATCGGCCATGAAAAGGGCAATGATACCCAAAGCCGGATCAAGCATAATTTTGGCATGGCTAGGCCAGAAGGTTATCGCAAGGCCATTCGCCTTTTCAAGATGGCGGAACAATTTAACATTCCGGTGATAACCCTTGTGGACACGTCCGGGGCCTATCCCGGTGTGGGTGCGGAAGAGCGCGGTCAGGCCGAAGCCATTGCCCGTTCCACCGAAGCCTGTCTTGGCCTCAAAGTGCCGCTGATCAGCCTGATTGTGGGCGAAGGCGGCTCGGGCGGTGCGGTGGCGCTGGCGGCGGGTAACCGGATCATGATGCTGGAACATGCGGTCTATTCGGTGATTTCACCCGAAGGCTGTGCCTCAATCCTGTGGCGCACCAATGAAAATGCCGAAGATGCGGCCAATGCCCTGAAAATTACGGCGCAGGACCTGCTGAAACTGGAAGTGATTGACGAAGTGATCCCCGAACCCGTGGGCGGGGCTCACCGGGATCATGAAAAGGTCATGAAAGCCATGCATAAATCCCTTGAGGTCGCCCTGAGCGAACTTTCAGCCCTCAGCGCCGATAAACTGAAAAAACTCAGACGCGAAAAATTCCTCAGCATGGGCAAGGCCGGGCTGTAAAAAAACCGTCATTCTGATAAATTTAAAGCGCCGAAGATTTCTCCGGCGCTTTTTTTATGAAATATGCGCTTAAATAGCGCCGTGGCAATGTTTGTATTTTTTGCCGCTGCCGCAGGGGCAGGCATCGTTGCGGCCGACTTTGGGCAGGACCATGCCGTGGCAATGTTTGTATTTTTTTCCGCTGCCACAGGGGCAGTCGGAATTGCGCGGCACATTGCCCCAGGTTTTGGGGTCGGCCGGATTGATGGCCTGGGCGGTATTTTCACCGCTGGTGGCATCCAGATGGGTGGTGTTCATGTTTGACATGTCCGGGTCCTGCAATTCAGGCAGAGGTTCCTGCGGCTGCAATTCGATGTGAGAGAGCAGCAGAATGACATTTTCCCGGGTCAGTTCCAGCATATTTTCAAACATGGTGAAAGATTCGGTTTTATATTCATTCAGGGGATCACGCTGGCCATAGGCGCGCAACTGGATCACATTGCGCAGATGATCAAGCTGGGAGAGATGTTCTTTCCAATAACTGTCAATGGACTGCAGCAGGATGGATTTTTCCACCTGACGCATGATCTCGGGGCCAAATTCGGTGGCGCGATGGGCCATGAAACGATCGGTCTCGTCATGAAGGCGTTCTTCAAAGACATGCGCGTCCACACCTTCTTCCTTGGCCCAGTCCTTCAATGAGAAATCGCGGCCGAAAATACGGCTGCATTCAATGGACAGGCCGTCCGTATCCCATTCATGGGGATAGGCACGCGGCGGAATATGGGCCGTCACCATGTCTTCGACGATCTGGGTCCGCATGTCCTTGATAACATCGGACAGGTCGTCGCTGAGCATCACATCCTTACGCTGATCGTAAATGGCTTTACGCTGGTCATTCATGACATTGTCAAATTTCAGCAGGTTTTTACGGATTTCATAGTTGCGGGTTTCCACCCGTTCCTGTGATTTTTCCACGGCGCGGTTAAGCCAGGGGTGCACCAGAGATTCGCCTTCTTCAAAGCCGAATTTCTTCATCAGGCCGTCCATACGCTCACCACCGAAAATACGCATCAGGTCATCTTCCATGCTGAGGAAGAATTTGGAATGGCCAGGGTCGCCCTGACGGCCGGAACGGCCCCGCAGCTGATTGTCAATACGGCGACTTTCGTGGCGTTCGGTGCCCAATACAAAAAGCCCGCCCGCATCCAGCGCCGCCTGTTTTTCTTCTTTGACTTCCTGGGTGATCTTTTCGATCTGTTGGCCGCGCGCGGTTTCGTCAATGGCATCCACTTCATTTTCGATGCGCATGTCCAGATTACCACCAAGCTGGATATCGGTACCGCGACCGGCCATATTGGTGGCGATGGTCACCGCGCCCAGACGGCCCGCCTGTCCCACGATATGGGCTTCCTGCTCATGAAATTTGGCGTTCAGAACATTATGGGTAATTTTGCGCTCTTTTAACATTTCGGACAGATATTCAGATTTTTCAATGCTGACCGTTCCCACCAATATGGGCTGTTTTTTCTGGTGACATTCGTCGATTTTATCCACGATCGCGCCATATTTTTCTTTGGCGGTGCGGTAAATTTCATCATCATCATCGATGCGCGATACGGGCACATGGGTGGGAATTTCCACCACACCAAGATTATAAATTTCACCAAATTCAGACGCTTCGGTGGCGGCGGTTCCGGTCATGCCGGACAATTTGGGATAAAGCCGGAAATAATTCTGGAAGGTGACGGACGCCAATGTCTGGTTTTCGGTCTGAATCTCCACACCTTCTTTGGCCTCCAGCGCCTGATGCAGGCCATCGGAAAAGCGTCGGCCTTCCATCATGCGACCGGTAAATTCATCAATGATCATCACACCGCCGTCTTTGACGATATAATCTTTTTCCGCGGTGAAGAGCTTATGGGCTTTCAGGGCCTGATTCACATGATGCACGACGGCCACATTGCCAAAATCATACATATTGTCGCCGCTGATCAATTCGGCCTTGATCAAGATTTCTTCCAGATGTTCCATGCCCGTTTCGGTGAGGCTGATGGCGCGGCTTTTTTCGTCGACCTCATAATCTTCCTCATTCAAATCCGGGATCAATTCATTGATGGATACATAAAGTTCTGACTTGTCTTCGGTGGGGCCGGAAATCACCAGGGGGGTACGGGCCTCATCAATTAAAATACTGTCCACCTCATCGACGATGGCAAAGGCATACGGGCGCTGTACCATGGCATCGGGATGGGCCTTCATATTATCGCGCAGATAATCAAAACCAAGTTCATTATTGGTGGCATAGGTCACGTCTTTTGCATAGGCGGCTTTACGTTCTTCCTCGGGGATGGCGGGGGTAATGCAGCCAACGCTCAGGCCCAGGAAACGGAAGACCTGTCCCATCCAGTGTGAATCACGGCTGGCCAGATAATCATTGACGGTGACAACATGAACACCCTTGCCCGGCAAGGCATTAAGGTAACCGGCCAGCGTGGCCACCAGGGTTTTACCCTCCCCGGTTTTCATTTCAGAGATTTTTCCTTCATGCAGGACAATGCCGCCGATCAGCTGCACATCATAATGACGCTGGCCCAGAGTTCTTTTGGCGGCTTCGCGCACCACGGCGAAGGCTTCTGTCAGAAGGTCATCGAGGCTTTCACCTTTTTCAAGGCGCTCCCGGAAAATTTCTGTTTTGGCTTTGAGTTCTTCATCGGACAGGGCTTGAATTTCTTCTTCCAAAACATTGATGGCCGCCACCCGGGGCAACAGAGTCTTGATATATCTGTCATTGGCGGTTCCGAACAGCTTTTTGGTAAGTTTACCCAATCCCAACATTATTATTTCCTTAAGACAGACCTTTGAGCCTGAAAAACCTTTATGAAAAAAACTATTATCAAGCTTTATCAGATAAGGTTGTCCAGCCGCTCTGTCAATGACTGATCAGCAATTAGGGGGCTGAAAAGGCGAAAAAAGGCCGCATTCGGCCTGAATTGGAACAGGCGAACAGATTATGACCGATTTCCCCATGGACAAGGCCGCTTTGTTGGATAATATATGGTCAGGAAAGCCGGCAGATAATTTATGCTGCAGGGTTTAATACGCAGGCTTTAATACGCAGGCTTTAATACGCAGGCTTTAATACAAAGGCTTTAGAACAAGAAGAAAGAAATAATGATGGCACAATCGCCGCTGGCCCCAAAGTCTTTTCCCCTTTTGCCACCTTTGAAGGGGCTTGAGATATATACCTGTGCCACCGCAATGAAATATGCGGGCCGGGATGACCTTCTGCTGATGCATTTTCCGGATGATGCCACGGTGGCGGGGGTCTTTACCCGTTCGAAAACCTTTGCGGCCCCGGTGGGCTGGTGCCGTCAGAATCTGGCCCTTGGCCAGGGCGGGCGGGCCCTGCTGGTCAATGCGGGAAATGCCAATGCCTTTACCGGCGCGGCGGGGGATGAGGCGGTAAAATCAATGACAATGAAGGCGGCGGAATTGCTGAACTGCAAGGCATCCCAGGTCTATGTCTGTTCCACCGGGGTGATTGGTGAAAGTCTGGATGACGGTTTAATCAACCGCCATATGGAACAGGCTGTCAAAAGCCGGGCGCAAAAGGATTGGGAAAATGCCGCCGCTTCCATTCGTACCACCGACACGTTTGCCAAGGGGGCCAGCCGACAGGCGGTGCTGGAAGGTGAAATAGTCACCCTGAACGGCATTGCCAAAGGCTCGGGCATGATCGCGCCGGATATGGCCACTATGCTGGCCTTTCTGGTCACGGATGCCAGCATTTCTTCCGCTGTTTTGCAGCAGATATTGTCTGAAACCAATGCGTGTTCTTTTAATGCGATCACGGTGGACAGTGATATGTCCACCTCCGATACGGTTTTGGCCTTTGCCACCGGGAAAAACAGCGCGGGGCAGGATATTACGGATGCGAAAGACCCGAGGCTTGCAGACTTCAGAGAGAAATTTCAGGATCTGATGCTGGATCTGGCGCATCAGATTGTCCGCGACGGCGAAGGGGCGCAAAAATTCATTGAAATTACGGTGCTGGGTGCTGAAAATGACAGGGCGGCGAAAAATATCGCTTTCAATATTGCCAATTCCCCACTGGTCAAGACCGCCATTGCCGGCGAGGATGCCAATTGGGGCCGTATTGTCATGGCCGTGGGCAAGGCGGGGGAAAAGGCCGACCGGGACCGGCTGGAAATTTCCTTTGGCGGCGAGAAAATTACCGAAAAGGGCCGGGCGCGGGCAGGCTTTGATGAAAAATCAATCACTGAACATCTTAAGGGCCAGAACATAAGAATTTCTGTGGATGTGGGGATTGCACAAGGCCGGGCCACGGTGTGGACCTGTGACCTGACCCATGGATATATCGAAATTAATGCAGATTACAGGAGCTGATATGAAGATGGATCACACGCTGGAAACAGAGCGGCTGATTTTAAGATGTTTTGAGGATGACGATCTGGCGGATCATGTGGCGGTTTTGTCCAATTGGGATGTAACCCAATGGGCCTCAAACAATATTCCTTTCCCCTATACCGAAAAAGACGGGGCGCAATATATAAAAGAGGCCCGCAGTGAGTATGCCGAGGGCAGCAGTTATCGTTTTGCCGTCATCGAAAAAGCAACGGGACAATTTACCGGCAGTATTCGCCTGTTCAGCCCCCAAAACAGGGAAAGTGAAGTGGGGTATGGTCTGGGGCCGGCTTCCTGGGGCAAGGGTTATGCCACCGAAGCCCTGAAGGCTTTGGTTGAATTTGCGCGGGCAGAGGGGGTAATAAAAGAACTTCAGGCGCAGACATCTGCCAAAAATGAAGGCTCGCGCCGGGTTTTGGAAAAAGCCGGCTTTCTGCACCGGGGTGAAGTTCCGGAAGAAATTTCCCGCTGTGGCCATGCAGACGGCTGTAGTGAATTTTACACATATTCCCTGGCAGAATAATAGATGAGCAACTTATGCCCCGAAATTGAAGGCCGCTCCACAGGCCCCGTGCGAACCATATTGGTGTCGGCGGTGATCATGGTGGATGTGGATGGACGCATTTTGCTGGCCCAGCGCCCCAAAGGCAAAAGCATGGCCGGTCTGTGGGAATTTCCCGGCGGCAAGGTGGAGACGGGGGAAACCCCTGAACGGGCCCTGATCCGCGAATTGAAAGAAGAAATCGACATTGATATTACCGAAGCCTGCCTGGCGCCCTTTACCTTTGCCTCACACACGTATGAGGATTTTCATTTGTTGATGCCCATGTTTCTCTGTCGGCGCTGGGACGGTATTATTCAACCGCGCGAGGGTCAGGCGTTGAAATGGGTCAGGATCGACAGGCTGAAAGATTATCCCATGCCCCCGGCGGATGAACCCTTGATTGCGATGATTAGAGACTTTTTGTAAAAATTGCCTGAATATAAATTTGCCGGGTAGAAAACTTGTATGAGACAACTAAAAATATGAAAATCAGAAGCTTTCAAAAACAGGATTATGCCCGGGTTCAGGAAATTTTCCAGCAGGGCATCGATACGGGGGACGCGACTTTTCAGACCCAGGTGAAAAGCTGGTCTCAGTGGGATCAGGATTATAACAAGGATTGCCGTCTGGTGCTGGAACAGGCGGGGCGGGTGATGGGTTATGCGGTTTTAAGCCCGTTCAGTGCCATGCCGGCCTATCAGGGTGTGGCGGAAGACAGCCTTTATATTGACGCGGCCCTGCGCGGACAGGGGGCGGGTGATCTCTTGCTGGCGGCCTTGATCGATGCCTCGGAAAAGGCCGGATACTGGACACTTCAGGCCAAGATATTTTCAGAAAATCTAGCCAGCATTGCCCTGCATGAAAAACACGGCTTTCGCATCATCGGAACCTATGACCGCCCCGGCAAACTCAACGGCATCTGGCGCGATGTGGTGCTGATGGAACGGCGCAGTACACGTCAAGCCTAGAGAACTTGTTTGAAAACTTGTAATATAGTAGAGTTATTCTACCATTTTTAATGAAAGGGGGCATTATGTATTTAATGTATGTGGATGAGAGTGGTGATCCAGGCTTAGTAAATTCACCAAGTCCTTATTTTGCATTGAGCGGCTTAGTTATACATGAGAGAAAATGGAAAGAATTTCTGGAAGAAATTAAAATTTTTAGAAAAACTATGCGAGAAGTATATGGCTTAAATCTAAGAGATGAAATTCATAGTGCTAAGTATACAGACAGAGGTTCAGGAGTTTCTATACCAAAACACAACCGTTTATTAATTTTAAAAAGATTTACTGAGTTTTTGGCATCTAGATCGTATATAAGTATTACCAATGTGATAATAAAGAAGGCTGATAAGCCGCCGGATTATGATGTATTTAGTAATGCGTGGCGCACTTTATTTCAACGTTTTGACACAACATTAAAGTTTAAAAATTTCCCTTGTAATTATAACCAAGAAGACAACGGTATGGTGTTTTGTGATAATACGGATGGTAAAAAATTAACAGCTTTAATGCGTAAAATGGCGGTTTATAATCCAGTCCCTTTTGATGGAAATATGGGGTTCAGAAATATACCAATTCAGAATATTATTGAAGACCCCAACTTAAGAGATTCAAATCATAGTCACTTTATTCAGGCAGCTGATTTATGTGCATTCTTATTATATCAATTATACTGTCCAAAAAATTATTATAGAAAAAAGGTCGGCAGATCCGGATATTTTAGAATATTAGAGCCAATATTAAATAAGGCGGCAAGCAAGAAAAATGAATATGGTATAGTATACCTATAAAAAAGGGGACCAAATGGCCCCCGGGTAATCCTACACCATGAAAAGTCACGGTTCAGATTACATGGATACTGTAACATAAATAGAGAACAAATGCAAGAAAAACTCATGCTAACCGTTTGAATCTATTTATTGATTCTTATCAACGACTTAGTAAAAAGAAATTTTTTATAGAAGGTAAATTTTTAAGACCTTACCCGTTCCCCGAAAATGGCGGTGCCGACGCGGATGATTGTGGCCCCTTCGTGGATGGCTTTTTCGAAATCGCCGCTCATGCCCATGGAAATATTGTTTAAGCCGTTTTTTTCGGCCAGATCCCGCAGCTGGGTAAAATAGGGCACAGGATCTTCACCAGCGGGGGGGATGCACATCAAGCCGGTGATGGGCAGGTTAAGCTCATCCTGGCACAGATGAATAAAGTCTTGGGCTTCTTCGGGCATAATGCCGGCCTTCTGCGCTTCCCGCCCCACATTGACCTGAATATAACATTCGCGCTGTATATTTTCTTCGGCAAAAATCCGGGCCAGCGTACGGGCGAGTTTTGGCCGGTCCAGGGTTTCAATCACGTCAAAAAGATGCACCGCCTGGCGGGTTTTTTTGGTTTGCAGCGGGCCGATCAGATGCAGGCGGGTTTCGGGAAATTCCGCTTTCAGGGCCGGCCATTTTTCTGCCGCTTCCTGAAGCCTGTTTTCACCGAACAGGCGCTGGCCGGCTTCCAGTACCGGACGGATGGCGGCGGCGGCTTTAGTTTTTGAGACCGCCACAAGGGCAACGGAATGCGGCTGCCGGCCTGCTTTTTCTTCGGCCTGTAGTATTCTGTCTTTTATAAGGTCGAGATTTCTGGTCAAGAGGCTTGTCCTGCGTTACCCTGTTGAAATGAAACATGCTTTAAAAACAATAACAGAGATTTCCCGGGCGCTCAATCGCCAACATGGCAAAAACCCCCGGCTGCCTTCCGTGATTTTCATCACGGATCAGGGGGCGGTGCCCTCACCGGAGGCGGTGATCCGCTCGCTGCCCAAAGGGGCCGCGGTTCTTTTTCGCGATTATCATTTGACGGGGCGGGAGGACTTAGGAAGTCGTCTGAGAGGAATTTGTCAGGAATTAGGGCTGATTTTCCTGGTGGGTAGGGATGTGGGGCTTGCGGAACATCTGGACGCGGATGGTGTGCATTTGCCCGAAGCGATGGTTTCGTCCTGCGGTGAGGTCAGGAAAAAACACCCGCGCTGGCTGATCACCGCTGCGGCTCATAGCGCTGGGGCGCTGAGGCAGGCGGAAGAAATGGGCTGTGACGCGGCGCTTCTGTCCCCGGTTTTTGCCACCAAAAGTCACCCGCAAACTCTGCCACAAACCCTGAAAGCAGCGGAACTGACCCTGGGCATTGCGGGATTAAACAAAATCTGTGCCGATACGAAGCTGCCCGTCTATGCGCTGGGCGGCATTAATGAAGACACGGCACCTTTGTTGTTAGAGAGTGACGTTGTCGGCCTTGCGGCCATTCGGGGTTTTAAAAATTGAAGAGGCTTTAAAAGTTGACGTTGGTGCCCAGAAGGAAAACCTTGTTATTGTCAAAAGCATCCAGATCGGAATTTTGACCATAGGCATAATAGGTAAAGCGGCCCGACAGGCGGATATTGGAATAGATATGATAAGCCGCGCCAATCTCCAGCGCATAAACCTGATCAAAATAATCTTTGGCGGGGCTGAAGAGCAGGTCATGTTCACGTCTGTAATCAGCAAAACGGATATCCGCCATCCAGCTGTTGCCCTGATACCCCAGACCAATGTCATACCCCTTAAGCCCGGAATCAAACAGGTCTTTTTCCTGACTGAAAGAGGCGGCGATGTTAAAACCGGCATAACCCAGATCAAGGGACAGGTTATAGGCGGTTCTGCTGTTTAAGGCTTCATAAGAAGAACCATCATGCAAGGGCGACAGGATTGAGGTGGGATCCACCAGAAAGCTTGAGGACAGGGAGACCGCAAAAGCATTTTTGGAAGGAATTTTTCCCTTTTCACCATAAGAAAAGGTTACCCGGTTGCCGGTCGTATCAAAACCGCGGCTATTCTGAAAGCCGGGGCTGTTGGACATCCGGCCCATGGGGGATGTGGACTGAAGATTAAACATGACCGTGGGGCGGGCTTCAAAAGACTGGCTCACGATCAGGCTTTTTTTCTTTTCCGCAAGGCCCAGGGCAGGGGTTGTCGAAGCCGGACTTTCGGTCAGAAATATATATTGTCCGGATTTTTCATTGGTCTTTTCCGCAGGATCCTGAAGAATGATTAAATCATCCGTTTTTTCATCCTTATCTTCAGAAGGTTTGAAAAAAGAGAGAAAAATGGCGGTGAGGGATTTTTCATCCTCGGCGGAAGATTTGTTCTGGGAGATTTGATTGTTCTGGGAAATTTGATTATTTTGTTCATCCGCCGCAAAGCTCATGGATGATATGGCAAAAAATACCATAACGGCCAACATATGCACACCTGACTTAAAAGGTATTGCCTGGAACTTGAACACGGTGTTTCCTCTAAACATTCTTACTATTTTCTATTTAATATTTTATACGAATAATTCAATATAAAGATCAAATAGTATGGCGCGGTTTTTTTATCCTACTGCCGTTATGTTATAACTATAATCAGATTTATAATATTTTGCAATAACCATAAGAGATTATTCCCTTAAAATCAACATAATTTCAACATATTGCTGTAAGACGTTAAGGTGTTTTCCGAGGGAAATTCATGCTGAAGATTCAGGATATTGGACGATTTTACAGGAAAATGGCGCAAATAAACTGCATATTATTAAAAGAATATCTTGTTTGACTTTCGACAAATGGATAAACAAGTTTATCAAAGCGCTCCCAATGGCTATGATGTTATGGGAATATGGGAAAAATGGGCAGTTTTAATCAGGAATGGAATTTATATGACCATGAGAAATAAGAATAAACCACAGTTTAAAACCCTATGGTCTCTTTTATCGGCAATGTTGATCTTCACACTTGGCGGCTGCGGAATTTTTGGCAGTGACGAAGATGAAGTGCGTGATCTTAAGGCAGCGGAAGAAATTTATCAGATCGGGGTGAATGCTTATCTTTGGCGCGCGACACTGGACACATTGTCTTTCATGCCGGTGGCGGATGTTGATAATCAGGGTGGTGTCATCATTACGGACTGGACCAACAGCCCCTATGATGCAAATCTTCGCAGCAAAGCCGTGGTCAGGATCGTCGGCAGCAAATTAAGCGCGGATTCCCTGAAAGTATCGGTGTATACCCAGAAAAAAGTGGCCGGAAACTGGCAGGATGCGGATAACAGACCGGGTGCAATGTTGAATATTGCCAATGCTATTTTAATGCAGGCCCGGATTTTAAGACGCGATAATGCGCCCTTGAAATAATCAGGTGCTATGGAAATAATCAGGCGCCCTTGAAATAATTCAGGCGTTATGGCCGCAGACTAATGGAATAATACAGGATCAGGAAATCAGATGAGCCGCTATAACGCTGCCACGACCGAAGTAAAATGGCAAAAAGCCTGGGCCGAGCAAGAGACCTTCACGGTCACGGAAGACAAGTCCCGCCCGAAATATTATGTGCTGGAAATGTTTCCATATCCTTCGGGCAATATCCACATGGGCCATGTGCGCAATTATACCCAGGGGGATGTGGTGGCGCGGTATCGTCGTGCCAAAGGTTATAATGTGCTTCACCCCATGGGATGGGACGCGTTTGGTATGCCGGCGGAAAATGCGGCCATGGAACATAAGGTGCATCCGGCCAAATGGACCTATGAAAATATCGCCCATATGCGCGCGCAGCTTAAACGGATGGGATTGTCGCTGGACTGGTCGCGTGAATTTGCCACCTGTGATCCGGAATATTACGCCCAGGAACAATCCATGTTTCTGGACTTTATGGAAGCGGGTCTTACGTACCGGAAAGAATCATGGGTCAACTGGGACCCGGTGGATCATACGGTTTTGGCCAATGAACAGGTTGTGGATGGCTGTGGCTGGCGTTCGGGCGCACCGGTGGAACGGCGCAAGCTCAGCCAGTGGTTTTTCAAGATTACCGATTTTGCCGATGATATGAATGAAGCGCTGGAAGGGCTGGAACGCTGGCCCGATAAAGTGCGCACCATGCAGAAAAACTGGATTGGCCGTTCCGAAGGCCTGCGCCTGTTTTTTGAGGTGGAGGGCCATGAAAAGCTGGAGGTCTATACCACACGTCATGACACGATTTTCGGGGCGTGTGGCATGGCCATTGCCGCCGATCATCCTCTGGCGGAAAAACTGGCCCGGAATAATCCGGACCTTCAGGCCTTTATCGAAGAATGCCGCAAGGGCGGCACCACCGAAGAAGCCCTGGAAAAGATGGAGAAAAAGGGCTTTGATACGGGCCTCAAGGCCCATAGTCCTTTTGAGCCGGGCCGTGTTCTTCCTGTTTATGTGGCCAATTTTGTCCTGATGGATTATGGCACCGGGGCGATTTATCTTTCCGCCGCCCATGATCAGCGCGATCTGGATTTTGCCCATAAATATGGCCTGGATATTCGCCCTGTCATTCAGCCTTCGGACGCGGATGCCGATTTCACGGTGGATACAGAAGCCTATACCGGCCCCGGCAAATTGTTTAATTCCGATTTTCTCGATGGCATGACCATTGAGGCGGCCAAGGCTGAAATTGCGGATCGGGCTGAAAAAGGCGGTTTTGGTAAAAAGACGGTGAATTTCCGTCTGCGCGACTGGGGCGTTTCGCGTCAGCGTTATTGGGGCTGCCCTATCCCGGTGGTTCATTGTGATGATTGCGGTGTGGTGCCGGTGGCGAAAAAAGACCTGCCCATACGCCTGCCCGATGATGTGTCTTTTGACAAGCCGGGCAATCCGCTGGATCATCACCCCACCTGGAAAAACACCGATTGCCCGTCCTGTGGCAAGCCTGCCCGGCGCGAAACCGATACATTTGATACTTTTATCGATTCATCCTGGTATTTTGCCCGTTTCTGTTCACCGCGTTCGCAAAAACCGGTGGATCGGGAGGCGGCGGCCTACTGGCTGCCGGTGGATCAATATGTGGGTGGGGTGGAACATGCGATTTTGCATTTGCTCTATTCGCGTTTTTACACCCGCGCCATGGAAAAAATTGGCATGGTGGACCTGTCGGAACCGTTTGACGGCCTGTTTACCCAGGGTATGGTGTGCCATGAAACCTATACAGATCAGGCGGGCAACTGGGTTTTCCCCGCTGATCTTGCCAAAGGTGAAGATGGAAGCATCAAGCTCAGAGAGACGGGAGAAGCGGTGACGGTGGGCCGTTCCATCAAAATGTCCAAATCCAAGAAAAATGTGGTGGATCCTACCGAGATTATTGATCAGTATGGCGCGGATACGGCGCGCTGGTTTGTGCTGTCGGACAGTCCGCCCGAACGGGATCTGGAATGGACGGAAGAAGGGGTTGAGGGCGCATGGCGTTTTAGCCAGCGTTTATGGCGTATTGTGGTTACGGGACTGGAAAATGCCGGGGAGGCCTCGGAGGGGGAACCGTCTGATTTTTCCGCCGCTGCCAAAGACCTCAGGCGCATGTGCCATGTAAGCATTGATGAAATTTCCAAAGATATTGAAGATTTCCATTTCAACAGTGCCGTGGCCCAGATTTATAAATTGAGCAATGCCATTGCCGCCTTTAAAGGGGACGGCAGTGCGGGCGATATTTATGCCCTGCGCGAAGCCCTGGTCAGCCTGATCCAGCTCAGCGCGCCGATGATGCCGCATATTTGCGAAGAACTTTGGCAGATGATGGGCGGCAATGGCCTGGTGATTGACGCGCCCTGGCCCACCGCACGGAAAGATTTGATGACTAAATCCAGCGTGACCATTGCCATTCAGGTCAAGGGTAAATTGCGCGATACCCTTGAAATGGATCTGGACCTGGACAAGGCCGAGGTGGAAAAGCGCGCCCTTGCTTCAGAAAAAATTATCAAAGCCATCGGCGACAATAAAATCCGTAAGGTGATTGTGGTGCCCAATAAAATTGTCAATATTGTCATTTAATATGGGATGCTAGCATGGGACGGGAATATATGAAAAAACCAATGGTGAGACTTTTCTCAGTGATTTTACTGGCTCTGATGATCTCTTCCTGTGGTTTTAAACCCATGTATGGCAAATTTTCCGATGACAGCAATCTGCGGGATATCATGGCCAATATCCGTATTGACGAGGTTCGCGAGGATGGCCGTAAAACCCGTCTGGGCATGGTGATTCGAAACGGGCTTCTGGACCGGATCACCCCTTATGGTGAAACGGCGGCACCGGATTATAGTCTGACAGTGACCTTCAAGGTGATTGAAAGCGGTTATGGTATCCGTGAAGATGAGTCGGTGACCCTGCAAAATCTGAAACTGGTGGCCAGTTATCAATTATTTGATCTTTTGAATGCAGCCAATGGGCCGGAAGCCGGGCAGAAACCCATTCTCGATTCGGCGGCCCGTGCCATTGTCACCTATGACCTTATTCAGTCGAATTATTCCAATATGGCAGCGCGTCAGGCGGCGATCGAACGCTTGTCAGACGAGGTCAGCAACCAGATTGCCACCCGGGTGGGGGCTTTTCTCAGCCAAAGAAATAATAAGAGAAATAACAAGAGCCATAAAAATACTGCCGCCGCAAATGAAAGCCCGTCATGAAACTGTCGCCACGTGACATAGAAGCCCAGGTGAAAAAGCTTAATCCAGCCTATGTGGCTGTGCTGGTTTATGGCCGGGATGAGGGGCTTGTGCGCGAACGGGCGACAAAAATTGCCGGGCAGGTGGTGGATGATCTGACCGACCCCTTCAGGGTCGCCAATATCGCGCCGGAGGCCTTAAAATCCGAACCGGGGCTTCTGGGGGATGAAGCGGCGGCCATTTCCATGATGGGGGGGCGGCGTGTGGTGCGTATTGACGGGGCCGGTGAAAATGCAACGGCGGCCCTGAAAGATTTTCTCGCCCATCCCGTGGGTGATGGCTTGATTGTGGTCACGGCGGGCGGGCTCAGGCGGACTGCCGGGCTGGTCAAATTGTTTGAAGGGGCCAAAAATGCGGCCTCAATGGCCTGTTATGAAGATAATCAACAGGCGCTGCAGAATATTATTTATGAAGTGATGCGCGATAATAATTTAAATCTGGCCCCTGATGCCATGGCTTATTTACAGGCCAATCTGGGTTCGGACCGGATGATTTCGCGCGGGGAGCTGGAAAAACTGGCCCTCTATATGGGCGGGGGTGATTCGGGCCAGACAGTGAATGTGACATTGGAAGATGCCGCCAATATCGTTGGTGACAGCGGGGCTTTGACATTGGACATGATTGCCACGGCCACCACGGGCGGGGATTTGAAAAAGCTGGATAACAGTCTTTTCAAAGCCTTTAACCGGGGGGAAAATTCTATTGCGATTTTGCGCAATGTGGCGCGAAGGTTACAAAAACTGCATTTTGTCCGCGGCGGGGTGGAAAAGGGCATTGGCGCCGATCAGAGCATGGCGAAAATTTATCCGCGCATGTTCGGGCCTGAGGCCAGTGCCTTTAAGGCACAGGTATCGCGCTGGAACAGCGGCCGTCTGGCCAGCGCCATTGAAATTGTCTCGGAAGCCGAAGAAAGCTGTAAAATTACCGGCCTGCCGCCGGAAGCCATCTGTGCCCGCGCCTGTCTGCGCATTGCCAATGCGGCACGTGGTTAAATTTCAGAGTAAAATAATTTGACTATTTTGGCCGAAAGAGGGGTTTTCTTTTATTCAGGAAAGCATTGATGCCTTCAAGGTGATCCGGGCCGTTAAAGGCCTGATCAAAAATTTCTTCAGACAGGTCATCATCTTCATGCGCGCCTTCTTCGACCCTGCGGATCATCTTTTTCATCTGACGCAGGCTGTGGGGCGAGTTTTCGGACATAAGGCGGGCCATATGCAATATTTTATTCTGCAAATCTTCTGCGGGAAATATTTCATTCACCAGGCCAATATGATGGGCATGCGCGGCGCTGATCAGGCGGGCGGAAAACAGCAGGGATTTTGCTTCTGATGGTCCCACAAGTTTCACAAGCCGGCGCGTATCGCTCAGACCATACACGAGGCCGAGTTTGGCCGGGGTGATGCCAAAACGTGCTTTATTATGGCTCAACCGCAGGTCACAACATAGCGCCAGCATACATCCGCCGCCCACACAATCGCCTTCAATCATGGCCATGGTGGGTTTGGGAAATTCTTCCAGACTTTTGCAGGCGGCGCGCAGGGCCCGTGTATTTTGGCGGCGTTTATCGGGATCTTTGATAAAATGTTCAAACTCGCTGATGTCTGCGCCGGCGCAGAAAATATCCTTTGTGGATGATTTTATCACCAGAAGGTGGATATCTTCATCGCCTTGGGCTTCGCGCAACAGGGATGGAATTCTTTGCCACATGTCCATATCAAGGGCGTTTTTGCGGCCGGGACGATTGAGGATCAGCCAGCCAATATTCTTTTTCTTTTCCAGATAGAGCGGCAGATCAGGCATGATCGTCCCAATGCGGTTAAAGATGAATTCTGGAAAAAGCTTTATTCAATGACAGCGGGGTCGAATTTTGCCACCGCCAGAACAATATTGCCCTCTCCGATATATTCCAGATAATCGAAACTGGTGGCTTTGGCAAGGGCAATACCGCGGCCGCAGGCCATTTGGTTGAGCGACAAGTCCATTTCGAGGGTTTCTTTTATATCAAAACCTTTGCCCATATCAGAGATTTTAAAGGAAACCAGATCGCTTTCACGTTCAAACTGTATCTCCACATATAAATCTTCATATTCCGGCATCTTGAGGCGGCGTTCGATTTCTTCGCGGCGCTGTCCGGCGGCGATGAGTTTGATTTTATTTTCGTGGCCAATGGCAAGGTTGCCATGTTCAATGCCGTTGGCCAGAAGCTCAAACAGACCAAAGGCTATTCGGTCAGGCTCCGGACAGGCCAGAGACAACATGGTGGTGAGGGCTTCGGCCTGTTCAAATGTCTTGATTCGGAAGGTTCCCCTGGTGATGGAGCCAATAACCGATTCGCGTGAATGAATTTCCCGGCGCAGGGACTGGCGCTGCTTAAAATCACTTTCAGCCGACTGCAGTGTTGAATATAAAGACAGGCCGGCAAAAGGGAAATAAAGCCAATAATAGGTTCCAATATGATTGGGCAGGCTTATTCTTTCACCCTTGTCACTTTTACGACTGATGATGAGCGGGATATCCTGAAGAATAGAGTCTTTTGAGAAGGGTTTAAGCCATTCACCGCCTTGTTTTAACAGGCTTTCTTCGCACAGGATAATAGAATGATAATTGCCCTTGTTTTCGTGGAGCGTTTTGACGGCTTCTTCAATGGAGTGGGCCAGATGGTAGGGACAATTATGTTTCTCCAGCGCATCAATGATAGCACGCTGTTTGATCGCTTTGCTTTGAATTACCAGAGATGTCATGGTGCGCGGTATTTCCCGTTCATTATTTACCAAAAAATATTCAACCTAAAAACTATTAGGACTGATTTCTTACAACTTGGTTAACAAAAATAAAGATTATTAGATTATGCTTAATTAAGGTGCGAAGCGCTTGTTAATAGGGGGTTATTTATTGAATAAGAAAATTCGAATATTCTTAATTCATTATTAAGCATTCCCTTTTAGCATCATGTTCTTAACGGCTGAAAAGCACCTTGAAATTTAACTGAGAGTTGGACCGTATAATGGGGGCCTTCAAAATTAACCTTCATGACGACAAAATTGAAATGGATTTGATTCCAGTGATGGATTTGAACGTCGCAGAAGAATTATGCGAAACATTTCTGGATGCATTGGTGGCGGAGAAGCCAATTATGGTGAAGGCGGACGTTGTGGAACGCATAACAACGCCCTGTTTGCAGGTTTTATATGCCATGAAAATGGCGACGGAACATAGAAATATAGATTTTAGTCTTGTGAAGGTGGCAGAACCAATGACCAGAGCAATTAAAGACCTTGGGTTTGATGAGAATTTTGTAAAAACGGAGCATGTGGAATGAGCAAAAATGCATTAACGGTTGACGATTCAAAAACCATGCGAGACATGGTTTCGTTCACCTTGCGCAATGCCGGCTTTACGGTAACGGAAGCTGAAAATGGACAAGAAGCCCTGGACCGGGCCAATAGTGGCGCCTTTGATGTCATAATCACGGATGTGAATATGCCGATCATGGATGGTCTGACTTTTACCCGTGAGGTGCGCAAACTATCCCAGTTCAAATCAACACCCATTCTGATTTTGACCACTGAAAGTGATGCGACCAAAAAGAATGAAGGCCGTCAGGCCGGTGCTACCGGATGGATTGTCAAACCGTTCAAACCGGAAAAACTGCTTCAGGTGGTTGATAAAGTCTGCGGTTAGGCCGCGATAAACTTCGAGCAATTTTAATATCTTTGATTTTATGAGTTTTAGATAAAGGCGTTTTTATGACTGATCCGATGGAACAATTCAAAACCGTGTTTTTTGAAGAATGTTCCGAGCTTCTGGTAAGCTTGGAAGAAGGTCTTATGGAATTGCAGGGCGGGGATACGGACCCGGAAACCATGAATGCCATTTTCCGTTCTGTTCATTCGATCAAGGGCGGGGCGGGCGCGTTTAATTTTGATGAACTGGTTGCTTTTGCCCATATTCAGGAAACCCTGCTGGATGAAATGCGCTCTGGTGAAATAGCCATTGAGCCTGATTATGTGGCGGTCCTGTTGAGGGCTTTTGATATTTTAAGTGAATTGGTGGGCGCGGCACAAAGTGGCGAGACATTGGACAAAAATTATGGTTCCGATGTGGCCAATGAGATGAAAAAAATCATGGAGTCCGGCGGCGACAGTCCAGCTGAGAATCCGGAAGATAAATCCGAAGACAGTATGGCGCAAGCGGATGAAGAGCATGAAGCTTCTGAACAGAATGTTGCCACACAACACCGCTACCTGATTAAATTCAAACCCTTCCCCGACCTTTTCCAAAGCGCCAACGAACCCTTATTGCTGATCCGGGAGCTTGCGGCACTGGGCAATCTGGATGTGGATGTGGACACCGGGGATTTACCCGACCTTGAGGATCTTGAGCCGGGAAAAGCGTATTTTTCCTGGACATTTTATTTAACAACAGAAGATAATCTTGAAGCCATCGAAGAAGTTTTTGAATTTGTCGAGGGCGATTGTGAACTTGAAATTCGCGACCTTGGTATTCATCTGAGTGGCGATGATTTTGTCGAGGATGATACCGCGGGTCTCTTTGGTGATGAGCCAGAAGATATTGCGGAAAATAACAAAGCCGAAACAGCCGAAGAAACAGCCTCAGAAGAAAAAACCCAAACATCAGAGCCAGAAAACAAAGCCAAAACCCTTGAGAAACCAGTTAAAAAAGCGAAACCGGCCACGGTTGTAACCCAATCCATCCGGGTGGAACTTGAAAAGGTGGATCGTCTGGTCAATATGGTGGGGGAACTGGTCATAACCCAGGCCATGCTCCGCGAACAGGGCAGCCATCTTCTGGTGGATCAATATCCTCATCTGGTTCAGGGCATCGAAGAACTTTCACGCCATACCCGTGACCTTCAGGACAGTGTGATGGCGATCCGGGCGCAACCGGTGAAATCCGTCTTTTCACGCATGCCGCGTCTGGTGCGGGAACTGACAGCGTCGCTGGGCAAGAAAGCCCGCCTGATCATGTCGGGTGAAGAAACCGAAGTGGACAAAACCGTTACCGAACGCATCGGTGATCCGCTGACCCATATGATCCGCAACAGCGCCGATCATGGGCTGGAAAGCCCGGAAGAACGTCTTGCCGCCGGCAAACCGGAAGAAGGCACCATTCACCTTTCCGCATTTCATCGGGGCGGGCGTATTTTTATTGAAGTGAAGGATGATGGGGCGGGCATTAACCGCGAGGTGGTGGAACGCAAGGCCATTGAAAAAGGCCTGATTGCCCCGGACAGCAATCTCTGCGATGAAGAAATTGACAATCTGATTTTCATGCCGGGTTTTTCCACGGCAGAAAGTGTGACCAATGTGTCCGGTCGTGGGGTGGGCATGGATGTGGTCAGAAAGAATATTCAAAGTCTGGGCGGGCGGATTTCTGTCACGTCCAATCCGGGAAAAGGCACAAAATTCTCGCTGTCCCTGCCATTGACCCTGGCGGTGATGGACGGCATGGTGATCGAAATCGGCCCCGAAAAATATGTCTTGCCTCTGGCCAATATCATTCAGACTTTGCGTCCCGTTGATGAAGAGGTCAACAACCTTCCCAATGGCACCAGTGTCTTGATGTTCCGGGGGGAATATATCCCCATCGTGCCCCTGTATCAGGTGTTTGACATTAAGGAAGCCATCCATAATCCCTGTGAAGGACTGGTGGTGGTGGTGGAAGGTGACGGCGGCATTTTGATCGGCCTGATGGTGGATGAACTTGTTAACCAGCAGCAGGTGGTGATCAAATCCCTTGAATCCAATTATGAACAGATCGAAGGCGTGTCAGGGGCCACCATTCTCGGCAATGGTCACGTGTCCCTGATTATTGATATTGCCAGTATCCAGGAAATGGATGGTTATTTTAATGGCATGGATCAGAAAAACAGGCCTATTGGCCGCTTTAACAACAAGGATGTCCCGACCCATCCTTCCCAAAATAGCGAGGTGCATTGATGAGTGAAATGACAGAGCAAAATGAAGAGAATGAAGGTGCGGCACAAAAAGAAGACAGTGGCACGCGCCAATATATTTCCTTCACTGTGGGTAAAGAAACCTATGCGGTTGAAATCACCACGGTAAGGGAAATTAAAGGCTGGATCCCCACCACGAACCTTCCTAATTCGCCGGAACATATGCGCGGGGTACTCAACCTTCGTGGTCTGATCGTGCCGGTCTTTGATCTCAGGGCCCGTTTTAACAAAGGCCTGACGGAACCCGGAAAAACCCATGTGGTGATCATTGTCACCATTGGTGAAAAGACCGTTGGTGTTCTTGTGGATGCCGTATCCGACATTTTAACCATTACCGCCAGCGAGGTCAGACCGGTGCCTGACGCGGATAAAAACCCGGAACATTTCTTTATCGCGGGCCTGGTTCCGGTGGATGAAATGATGGTGGCGCTGCTCAATCTGGAGCGGTTGTTTGATATGAGTGAAATTCCGGAAATGGACGCAGACGCGGCATAAGATCCGGATAAGAACAAATGAATTTAAAACTGATTTAAAAATCGAGAAGGTGAAATAAGGTTTGGTCATGAGCAATATACTGACAAATAATATATTGGCGAAAAAGTTTAAAAACAGCAGTTTAAAAGCAATGCTGGTGGTTGTCTTTGTGATTCCGGTGGTGGCCACATTCGCTTTGGCCCTGGGTATCATGCCGGATATTTTTGAGAGCCATGTCATGAGTGTCGTCGTGGAGGGGGGCATAATGGCCGCCCTGACAGGTTATATCGCCTTCCTGATCCATCAAAGCATTTCCCAGCCGCTGAGTGGTATTGGCGGGTCTCTGGAAAATCTTTCCCAGGGCAGGCGGATGGACTTTAAAGTGCCGGACGATGCCTCGGGCGATTTCTCTCAGGTTATCGCTGCCGCAGAAGTTCTGGCGGAGACATCCATCGAAGCCCAGCGCATTCGTTCTGCCACCGATGTGACCAATACCAATGTGATGATTGCCAATGAAAAATATGAAATCGTCTATATGAATAAAACCATGATGGAGATGCTCAGGGGCAATGAAGCAGCCCTACGAAAGGAGCTGCCCCGTCTGGATGTGAATAACCTCATGGGCACCTGCATCGATGTTTTCCATAAAAGCCCGGCCCATCAACGCGGCATCCTCGATAATCTGACCACTCAATATGATGCGGCGCTGGACTTGGCTGACCTGAATTTCGAACTGACCGTTAATCCCATATTGGACAATGGCGGAAGACGCATTGGCACGGTTGTAGAGTGGGAAGATGTAACTGAAAAAATGGCCACCGAAGAAAACCTGGCCCAGATTGCGCGGGAAAGCCTGCGCATCAAGTCGGCCACAGACGCGGCCAAGACCAATATCATGGTGGCGGATGACAATTATAATATTGTCTATGTCAATGACACCATGGTGGAAATGCTCAAAGGCAATGAAGCGGCCCTCAAGCAGGAATTGTCCCGTCTGGATGTGAATAATATTATCGGCACCAATATTGATGTTTTCCATAAAAACCCGGCCCATCAACGCAGTTTGTTGGATAATCTTGCCAGCACCCTTGAAGCCAGCCTTGATGTGGCAGGCATTAATTTTGAGCTGACGGTCAATCCCATCCGCGATAATGAAGGGCATCGTATCGGAACCGTGGTGGAATGGGAAGATGTGACCGAAAAACTGATCACCGAACGCAAGGCAAGCAAGCTTGCCAATGATAATATGCGCATTAAAATTGCCCTTGATAATACCTCGACCAATGTGATGGTTGCAGACAAGGATTTGAACATTGTTTATCTGAACGACAGTCTGGACAAGATGTTGAGGGAAAGCGAGCGCGACCTGCGCAAGGTGCTGCCGAATTTTGACTCTAACAAACTGATCGGCACCAATATTGATGTTTTCCATGCCAACCCCGCCCATCAGCGCCAAATGCTGAACGGATTGAATACGTCTATCAATTCCAACATCAAGGTTGGCGCCTATGATTTTAATCTGGTGGTGAACCCGGTTCGTGATGAAAATGGTGTGCGTTTGGGCAGTGTCGTGGAATGGAAAGATATGACCCAGGAACTGGCCATTGAAGCCGAATTGGAAGAGGTGGTCAAGGCCGCCGTCGCGGGTGACTTTACCAAACGGGTCGTCCTGAAAGGCAAAGAAGGCTTTATGCTGAACCTGGCCAATAATATTAATGATATTGGTTCCAATACCCAGGATGCCACCGATGATTTGGCCCGGGTTCTGGCGGAACTGGCCAAGGGTAATCTGACCGAAAGAATTGATGCGGATTATGACGGCACGTTCGAAGTCTTGAAAAACAGCTCCAATGAAACGGCCGGTCAATTGACCAATATTGTGTCCAAGGTTAATCATTCGGCTGGTGAAGTGGCCACGGCCTCTGCGGAATTGTCCGAAGGCAGTGATGACCTTAGCCGCCGCACCGAAGCACAGGCCTCTTCTCTGGAAGAAACGGCCGCCTCCATGGAAGAACTGGCGGTCACGGTGCGTCAGAATGCGGACAGCGCCAAAGAAGCCAATGATCTGGCGGCCCAGTCCCGGGACATGGCCTCCAACGGCGGTGATGTGGCTGAAAAAGCAGTTTCCGCCATGGGTGCCATCGAAGACAGTTCTCAGAAAATTTCCGATATTATCGGGGTGATTGATGACCTGGCTTTCCAGACCAACTTGCTGGCCCTGAATGCGGCGGTGGAAGCCGCACGTGCGGGTGAAGCGGGTAAAGGTTTTGCGGTGGTGGCCGAAGAAGTGCGCACACTGGCGCAAAGATCGGCATCGGCATCCAATGAGATTAAAGACCTGATCACCAACTCCAACAGTCAGGTCAAGTCCGGTGTGGAACTGGTGAATAAGGCTGGTAGTGCCCTGGGTGATATTGTGGCCTCCATTTCGCAGGTGGCGGATATTGTCTCGGAAATCTCCTCGGCCAGTGTGGAACAGACTCAGGGTATTGATGAAGTGAATACCGCCATCACCCAGATGGATGATATGACCCAGCAGAATGCCTCTCTTGTAGAAGAAAGTACGGCAGCGGCCCGTCTTCTGGAGCAACAGGCGGCAGAAATGCAACGCCTGATGGCCTTCTTTAATGTGGGGGAAGGCAGCCAGCAATTGCATGGTGTGACAAGCTCCACACCATCTCCGGCGCGGGCACAGCAGCAACATCTGGAACGCAGTGTCATCGAAACACCCGTTTCGTCAGCCCCGCGCAAGGCTGCGGCCGCTGGCGGAAACAGCAATGATTCAGATTGGGCCGAGTTTTAAGAATGGTGGATGTGGTGCAAGGTTTGGTGAAAGAGAAACGGGAATTTTCTTTTAAGCAAGAAGATTTCAGCTTTCTCGCCAAACTGCTTAACGAAAAAACCGGGATTGTTCTGCATGAAAATAAGGCGGAATTAATCTATGGCCGCCTGGCCCGGCGTTTGCGGGCTTTGGGACTGAAAAGTTTTAAGGAATATTGTGGTTATCTTCAAGGCCCCAAGGGGGAAGAGGAGATGGGTTTTACGGTGAATGCGGTCACAACCAATACCACCAAGTTTTTTCGGGAAATGCATCATTATGATTATTTCCGGGAAAATATCCTTAAAGGAACCAAAGCAGAGATTGCCAAAAATTCGCGCCATCGTTTCCGGGTCTGGTCGGCAGGCTGTTCTTCGGGTGAAGAACCTTATTGTATTGCCATGACGATGCGGGAATATCTGGGGGATAAAATGCTGGATTGCAAAATTCTGGCCACGGATCTGGATACAAATATTCTGGCAAAAGCCAAAGAAGGCCGTTATGCCAAAAACAATTGTGAAGAACGTATTTCAAAAGCGCGGCTTGGCAAGCATATGAAGAAATCCAGGGATGGCCAATCCTATGAAATGACGTCGCGCCTGAAGAAGATGATTACGTTTAAACAATTAAACCTGCTGCATGAATGGCCGATGAAAGGACCTTTTGATGTGATTTTCTGCCGAAATGTCATGATTTATTTTGACAAGGATACCCAGGACTGGCTGGTCAGGCGTTATGCAGAACTTTTAAAGCCGGGGGGCATTCTTTTTGTGGGGCATTCGGAAAGTCTGCTGACGGTCTCAGACATTCTCGAGAATATCGGGCAGACCACCTACAGGAAATATTAAATGAATAAACTTGCCGGAAAAAAACCGATGACGAATGAAGAAAAAAAGACCCCTGCGGATGGCCGGCGCCTTCGCCAGCGCCGGGCCGCTTCGCGTCCGGGGAAGGACCGTCGCCAATATAGCCGCCGGGAAGAAGACGTCTATTTTGATATATCGGCAGGTTCCACATATTTTGACAATAAATTTAAAACCACAGCCCATAAGGTCAATCAGGGTGAACATTGTGTTCTGAGCAAGTCACAACATATGATTTGTACCATTTTAGGGTCCTGTATTGCGGTATGCATCTGTGACCCGGTGGTACAGGTGGGGGGCATGAATCATTTTCTCCTGCCCAAGAATAATAACCAGGAGGACAATAGTCTGGTTTCCATGCGCTACGGCAACAATGCCATGGAGGTTTTGATAAACGACATTCTCAAACGCGGCGGTGATAGAAGACGCCTTGAGGTCAAGGCTTTTGGTGCGGGCAATGTCATGGACATCAACACGGATATTGGCGGCAAAAACCAGCGGTTTTTAAAAGAATATATGGCCCGCGAGGGCTTGAAACTTGTGGCCTCTGATCTGGGCGGGGATCGCCCGCGACGGGTGAATTATTTCCCCGCCACGGGAAAGGCCTTTGTCTTCCAGATGAACAGAACCGGAGATCGCCGGATTGTCAGTGAAGAGGCCGCTTATAAGAAGAAAGTGGAAAGCCGTGCTGTGGATGGTGAAATTGAACTTTTTTAATAGGATGAGTTATGGAAAATAAAATAAAAGTTCTGATTGTTGATGATTCCAGATTGGTAAGAACGGCATTCAAATCTATTTTAGGACAGGACCCAAACATTGAAATCGTCGGTGTGGCCGAAGATCCTTTTGATGCGCGGGACAAAATTAAAAAACTGAATCCCGATGTGTTAACACTGGATATTGAAATGCCAAAAATGGACGGGCTTTCTTTTCTGGAAAAGATTATGTCGCTGCGGCCCATGCCTGTGGTCATGGTTTCCACCCTGACCCAGAAAGGCGCCGATGCCACCATACGGGCTCTGGAAATGGGGGCGGTGGATTATGTGGGCAAACCCACAGACGCGGACATGATGTCGGTGGCCAAAGAATTGATTGCCAAGGTTAAAGTGGCCGGAAAAGCCAAGGTCCGTACGGAGCGGATCCCCAAAGGAAATATTAGTGGCGCGCGGGATATAGCCGCCCTGACGGTTCCTTCGAATAAGCGCTTAAAGAAAAAAGTTATTGCCATAGGTTCTTCTACAGGCGGCATTGAAGCATTGTATGAAGTGATCTGCCGTTTGCCAAAAAACTGCCCGCCAGTGGTGGTGGCTCAACATATTTCGGTGGGTTTTTCCGAACGTTTTGCCAACCGTATCAACAAAAGCTGTGCGGTGAATGTGGAAGAGGCAAAAGCGGGCAAGAAATTAATGAAAGGTCTTGTCTATGTGTCTCCCGGTGGTCAGCACCTGACTTTGAAGAAAAAGGGCATGGATTATTATTGTCATATTGAAGAGGGCGAAAAAGATAATTTACACAAACCTTCTGTTGACCGCCTGTTTATGTCAGTGGCACAGAATGTGGGCAAGGATGCTGTTGGCGTTATTCTGACGGGCATGGGCAAAGATGGCGCGCATGGTCTTTTGAATATGAGAAATGCGGGCGCACTAACCTTTGGTCAGGACGAAGATTCCTGTGTGGTTTACGGCATGCCCCGGGCCGCTTTTATGGCGGGGGCTGTGTGTGAAGAGGTCAGTTTGACTAAAATCGCACAAAAGATTTTGACGGCCTGCGGCTGAGTGGAAATATATCCTGAAACTTTTCAGAATTGAAAATTGATAAAGATGAAAAAAGCACAAATGATACCATCGCATAAAAAAGAGCCGGTTCAATTCGAACTTGGGCAGAGCACAGAGTCCAAGCCATATAAAACAGACCTTGGCGACCTGGTGGTGCTTTTTTGTCATACCCTGAGCAACGCCAAGGTGGAACTGGGCAATATTTCCGACCTGGTGGAGGGCAGCATGATTGATCTGTCCGGTGAGTTTCAGCGGTTGGTGGAACATTCATCGCAACAGTCTGATGCCATTTCACAGGCCCATGAACTGGTGGAAAAAGTTCATGAGGATGGCGGGGATACTTCTTTGGATCATCTTACCAGCGCCCTGAAAAACAGTGCCAGACTGTCCGGAAATATTAATACCAGCGTAAATAATATGGTTTTGTCCATGCAGTTTCAGGATCGGGCCCGGCAATTGATGCAGGCTGTGTCCCTGTCGCTTGATGTTCTGATAAAAATTTCGGAAAAATCCGGCCAATATGAACAGGATCAAATGACCAGAGTGGATATTCTCAAGCTGGCAGACCAGGAAGAATGGCTGGGTGATATATTTGACGGGTTGGAACATGAAGGGCTCGATAAACGATTTGTAACCAATTTGTTTGAACAGCCCCAAAGTGACCCTGAACCCGCTTTATCAAATGAGGGGAATGATGACAGTGATATTGAAATGTTTTGAACAGGCTTAAGAAAGGACCTTCTGATGCGGTACCAATTTGATATAAAAGACGATAGTTTTGAGGCGATGATAAGTGAAAAGATTACATTTTCCGATCTGGAAGGATTTCGTGAGATGATCCAGAAAATGATCGAAAGCAATGCATCGGAGAAAGTCGTGAATCTGGCGGATGTGGAATTTATTGATTCTGCGGGCCTTGGCATGCTTTTGCTGGCGCGGGATGAAATTTCCAAGTCAGACATGAATTTGGTTTTGCGCTCGCCCAAAGGACAGGTAAAACGCATGTTTTCTGTGGCCAGGTTTGATCAGATGTTTGACATAGAAGATGATGCGTAAACAATGGTATAAGCCTGATTATTCGTACACTTAAATAATTTAAACAGAGCTGAAAGAAAAATAAAGTGACGCTGCCGGCAAGAAAATCGAAAAAACTTTCACATGAAAGGAATCCGGGCCTGATGAAAGGGTCGGAACTTCATGAAGAGGTGATGCAATCTTGTATTCTGGTTGTTGATGATATCAAACTCAGTCGCGAAATAATTTCTCATTTCTTAATACAGGCCGGATTTGAAAATATTCATTTTGCCGTGGATGGGCTTGATGCCCTGAAGAAAGTGGATAAATATAAACCTGATCTTCTTATTCTGGATATTTTTATGCCCAATATGAACGGGTTTGAGGTTTGTAAGTGGCTCCGCGCAGAAGAGGAATTTAAAGACACACCTGTCATGATCCAAACGGCTATGGCCGAAACAGAAAACAGGGCCAAAGCCTTTGCCAGCGGGGCAACGGATCTTTTGCCCAAGCCGGTCACACCTTTCGAACTGACGGCAAAGGTCAATATGCACCTTGAAAACAGCGTTATTCTGAATGGTCTGAAAAAATACCATAACCGACTTAGGCGTGATCTGGAGGTGGCGAAAAATATGCAGTCGGCATTGATGCCACCTGATGAAATCCTTAAAAAAGCCCGTGAAAATTTTGCCCTGAAGATCGACCAGAAATATGAAAGTTCGGATGAATTGGGCGGTGATTTCTGGGGCATGGATATTTTAGATGAAGAGCGTGTCTTTGTTTATATTGTGGATTTCGCCGGTCACGGGGTGTCAGCAGCCCTCAATACATTTCGGTTTCATTCCGTGATGGCCCAATATAAATATATTACGGATCCTGCAAAACATCTGGAAAAACTGAATAAAATCCTGTTTGAGCTTTTACCGGTTGAACAATATGCCACCATGTTTTGCGGCATTATTGACCTCAAGAATGACAAGCTTACTTATTCTGCGGCGGCTTCAACGGCCCCGATTATCGGTAAAAAAGGTTCGGAAGAAATCGAACTTCTGGACCCTTCCGGTTTTCCTTTGGGTATGATTAAGGATGCGACCTATGAAACCCGGGAAGTGCCCTTTTTAAAAGGGGAAGGATTATTCCTTTATAGCGATGTCCTCACAGAAAGCATCGACCAGACCGGGAAAATGATCGGGGATGAAGGTTTTGAGGCCATGTGCCGGGACAGTTTCCTGCACATGGGTGAAAGGATGGGTTTTCTAGACCGGTTTTTGAAGATATTCGACATGCATGTGGTTCGCCCTCTGACGGATGACCTGACAGCCGTGATCATTCAAAGACAATGACAGGCAATAACAGGCGAAGACAATAATATAGCCCTTATACTAAGTTCATTTCATACAGCGATGATGAAAGCCGTTGAAATAACGAAAGATATAGAGAAAGCAATACAGAAGTAACATATATCCATTTTTAACATGGAAACCCTCCCTCAATTTGACTGAAATCCCGAGCCTTGGAGTCTAGCATATTTCAAGATGCTAAAGGACTCAAAATGTAAGTCCCTGAACACACACTAAAATTAATTTCTGATTTTCTGCAAAAAAATAATTTTCTTGAGACTCGGGCCTGTCAGCGCTTATGATGAAGTGGACAGGAGAATTTCATGGAACAGGAAAATAATCCCTCAAAGTATAAAAGCCTTGCAGAATTTTACCCTTATTATCTGTCGGAACATTCGAATAAAATATGTCGTCGGCTGCATTTTATTGGCACCAGCCTGGTGCTGGCCACGTTGATTTTTGCCCTGTGGCAGGGGCCTTTGTCTCTTCTTTGGCTGCTGCCTTTGTTTGGATATGGTTTTGCCTGGCTTGGGCATTTTGTTTTTGAGAAAAACCGCCCGGCAACATTTCAATATCCTTTTTATAGCCTGGCCAGCGACTTTATCATGTATCGGGACATGCTCAGCGGGAAAATCCGCTTTTAATTCTCGAATTTGGTGGACAGGACGATGGAGGACGTGGTCTTTTCCACCCCTTTGAGGCGGCCAATATCGTCCAGCATCATGTCAATATCTTCCGTTGTTTCCGCCCGCACCAAGGCGATCAGGTCATAAATGCCACTGACCGTATAGACCGCACGCACCGGCGGCATGTCTTTAAGCTGCTGAATGATGTGATCGGCAAATTTCGGGTTATGGCGGATCATCACATGGGCGGTAATCTGGCGCCTGCGATAGTCTTCATTAAAGCGAATGGTGTAACCGGCGATAATATTTTTCTTTTCCAGACGGCTGATACGGTCCTGAACTGTGGAACGGGACAGGCCGAGGGTTTGGGCCAGCGCCGTGGTGGTGGCGCGGCCATTCTTGCGCAAGAGACTGATGAGCTGTTGATCTATTTTATCCATTCGTTTTTCTCCATTCAATTTATTCATTCGTTTTATATATGCGTTTTTTTAACGGAAATTCCGTCAAATTGAAAAAGAAAAAGCATCAAATCGACAGGTTGATGCCTTCATTCTGGCAAAGCCCAAGCGTATAATTGGCCAACTTTAAATTTTAGGGAATAAAAAATGAAAAAAATTCTTTTGATGGGCGCGGGTAAAATCGGCGCCATGATTACAGAAATGCTGGCAGGCAGTGGCGATTATGAAGTCACCGTGGCGGATATCAGCGAAAAGGCCCTGGGCCTGATGCCGAAAAAAGACAATGTAAAAACCATGGTTCTGGATGTCATGGACGAAGCGGCGCTTCTGGCGGCTCTGGACGGTAAATTTGCGGTCATGTCGGCCTGTCCTTTTGACATTACCCGCCATATTGCTGCCGCTGCGGTCAAGGCCAGTGTCAATTATTTCGACCTGACCGAAGATGTGGCCTGTACCCGTCTGGTAAAAGAATTGTCCGAAGGCGCAGATTGCGCCCTGATCCCCCAATGTGGTCTGGCCCCGGGTTTTATTTCCATTGTCGCTTATGACCTGGCCAAACATTTTGACAGTTTGCAGAATGTGCATATGCGGGTGGGAGCTTTGCCAAAATATCCGTCCAATTCCCTGAAATATAACCTTACATGGTCCACAGACGGCCTGATCAACGAATATTGCAATCCCTGTGAAGCGGTGGTTGAGGGTGAAGTACGCGAAGTGCCGCCCTTGGAAGAATTGGAAAAATTCTCTCTCGACGGTATTGAATATGAAGCCTTTAACACCTCCGGCGGTCTTGGCACCCTGTGTGAGACATTGGATGGCAAGGTCAATAACCTGAATTACCGCACCGTGCGTTATCCCGGCCACCGGGATGTTCTCAAGCTCTTGTTGCAGGATCTGCGCCTGGGTGAGCGTCGTGACCTGATGAAAGATATTTTTGAACATGCCCTGCCCATCACCTATCAGGATGTGGTGCTGGTCTTTGTTACGGTGACCGGCGAACAGAAAGGTCGTTTTGTTCAGGAATCATACGCCCATAAAGTCTATGCCCAGGAAATCGGTGGTGAGGTCTGGAGCGCAATTCAGATTACAACTGCGGCCGGTATCTGTGCCATGGTGGACCTGCTGGCCGAAGGCAAACTGCCTGCCAAAGGATTTGTCCGTCAGGAAGACACCAATTTTGATGACTTTATCAACAATCGTTTCGGGCGTTATTACGCATAATTTCCGGAAGGATCCCATCAGCGATTTTTCAGCCCGCCCTGATTTGGCGGGCTGTTTTTTTTAAAGCCATAATTGGGCTTTTGCATCCCTTTATTTTACAGTAAGATTTGTATTTTACAGCAAGATTTATATTTTACAGTAAGATTTGTAAAATTTTGCCCTTTCAGGGTGTGTAGGGAATATTAAATGAAGATTGTAACGTTTGAGGATATTCTGGAAATTGAGAAAACCCCATTGTCGCAGCAGAGTGGCGGGGTCAGGAATACCTACGACGTTATTCGCAAATCTGCTGAAAAATCCCCTCATTCGATTGCGATCAAATATATGGCTCAGGCCGACCTGTGTGAAGAGCCGGAAACTATATCTTACGGCCGGTTTTTTGAACATATCAACCAGACCGCCAATTTGTTTCACCATCTGGGCCTGAAATCGGACGAAGTGGTTTCTTTTCTTCTGCCCAATGTGCCGCAAACCCATTATGTGCTTTGGGGGGGGGAGGCAGCGGGCATCGTCAACCCCGTCAATTATATGCTGGATGTGGATCATATCATCGGCATCCTGAAGGCGGCGGGCACGAAAATTCTGGTCTCTTACGGCCCGGCAGCGGGCATCGACATCTGGGAAAAAACACTGCAGATCATGGATCAGGTGCCGAGCCTTGAACATATTCTGCAAGTGAAGAGCGGGTCAGAGGCTGTCAAGACTCAGATTGTTAAGGCTAAAGCTAATATTCAGGATTTTGATCAAGCCATACAAGAACAAAATGGCGCAGGCCTGGATAGCGGGCGCAACATCAAGGGTGATGACATCTGTTCCCTCTTCCATACCGGCGGCACCACCGGCACACCGAAACTGGCGCAACATTCCCACTTGAATGAAGTGAGCAACGCCATCATGGTGAATCTGGTTTCGGACAGGAGAGAGGATGACGTGAGTTTTTGCGGTCTGCCGCTCTTTCATGTGAACGGGGCGCTGATCACGGGTATTTCCTGTTTTATCAAGGGCAGCACAGTTTTGCTGGCAACCCCTTTCGGTTTCCGCACACCGGGGCTTTTGAATAATTTCTGGAAATTGGTGGAACGGGAGAAAATAACCTTTATCAGCGTGGTGCCCACCATCATTACCGCTTTGCTCGAAGTGCCGCTGCAGGGTGAAGACATCCGCTCCTTAAGCACCGCAATTTGTGGTGCGGCCCCCCTGCCGGTGGAGATTATTCGCCGGTTTGAAGAAAAAAGCGGTATGAAACTTTCCGAAGGATATGGCCTGACCGAAGGAAGTTTCGCCAGCAGTTCCAATCCCAAATACGGCGAACGCCGTGCGGGTTCTATTGGCTTTCGCCTGCCCTATCAGGACATGAAATGTATGATTGTGGATACGGAGGGCAATTATAGTCGCGATTGTGCCGTGGGGGAAATCGGCTCTGTGGCCATCAAGGGCCCCAATGTTTTCCAGGGATATTTACAGCCCGAAGCCAATAAGGGAGTATGGCCGGGGGACGGCTGGTTTAATACCGGTGATATGGGGCGCATGGACGCGGAAAATTATTTCTGGCTCACGGGCCGTTCAAAGGAATTAATCATTCGCGGCGGCCATAATATTGATCCGGCAGTGATTGAAAATGCCTTGATCAAACATGCGGCGGTGGCTGCGGTGGCGGCGGTGGGCAAACCCGATGCCTATGCGGGGGAATTGCCCGTGGCCTATGTGGTATTGCGCCCGGGCGAAACGATGGATGAAAAAAGCCTGATTGATTTTGCCCGCTCGAATATTTCCGAACGTGCCGCCGTGCCCAAGAATATTTATATCCTTGATCACCTGCCGCTCACCGCGGTGGGCAAGGTTTTTAAACCTGAGCTCAAACGGGACGCCATGCGGCGCGAAATCCTGCGGGCAACAGAAAATATAAAGGATATTGTCGCGGTCAGGGTGGAAAATCATGCCACCCATGGCACGCTGGCCACAGTGGAAGTTGCATCGCATTTAAGTGATGCGATCAAGGGTGACATTCGTGACATTTTGGGGCAATATGCCTTTCAGTTTGAACTGAAAACAGTTTGATAAAAAAATAAAATGACATTTATAAAAAATAAAATGACAGGGTTTGGAAATGCAAACAGCAAAACATGAACATTGGTCATCGGGATTTACGTTCCTGCTGGCAGCCGTGGGCAGCGCGGTGGGACTTGGCAACATCTGGCGCTTTCCGTATGTGGTGGGCGAAAATGGCGGTGGGGCCTTTGTCCTGATCTATCTGGCGATTGTCTTTTTGATCGGTATTCCCCTTTTGATGACGGAACTTTCCATTGGTCGTAAAACCCAGGCCTCACCGGTGAGCGCCATGACCGAAATGGGCAAGAATTCCAAGGCCGCCGTTTTATGGCAAGGCATTGGCTGGTCTTATCTTCTGGTGCCTCTGGGCATATTGTCCTTCTATACGGTGGTGGCCGGATGGACATTGGATTATATGGTGGGCATGGGCCTGGGCGAATATAATGATCTGGCCGAAGGACAGACAAACGAGGCCTTCGGGGAATTATTAGCCAATCCGGGCCGGATGATTTTCTGGATGACACTGGCTGTGGGTATTACAGTGGGGATCGTGGCGCAGGGTATTAAAAGCGGCCTTGAAAAAGCGGTTGAAATTTTGATGCCGACCCTTTTCGTTATTCTTTTGGTTCTGGTTGTTTATGCTTCTGTCTCCGGCAATTTCAGGGAAACTGTGGCCTTTATGTTTCAGGCTGATTTTTCGAAGATCACCTCTGAAACTGTTTTGATGGCGGCGGGGCAGGCCTTTTTCTCGCTCTCCCTCGGCAGTGGTGCCATCATGGTTTATGGCTCTTACCTCACCCGGGATATATCCATTCCAAAAATGGCCGTGGGCGTTGCCTTGGCCGATACATCCGTGGCGCTTTTGTCCGGTTTTGCCATTTTCCCCATTGTTTTCAGTTCCGGTCTGGAACATGCGGCGGGGCCGGGTCTGGTGTTTGTAACCCTGCCCATTGTCTTTGATACCATGCCCTTTGGTCAGCTATTTGGCATTCTCTTCTTCATGCTGCTGGCTTTTGCCGCCATTTCATCCACCATCAGCCTGTTGGAGCCCATGGTGGCGCATTTATCGGAAAGTGGAAATGTAAAACGGGTTCGGGCGGCCCTTTATGCCGGGGCCGGGGTCTGGTCAATGGGTATATTGGCGGCCATGTCCAATAATATCCTCAGCGATTTTTATCCGTTGGGTATCTTTAAAACCTTTGAAAGCAAGACCATTATGGATTTGCTGGATTATTTCTCGGCCAATTTCTTTATGCTGCTCAACGGCCTGTTTGTGGCTGTCTTTATGGGCTGGGTGGTCAAACGGAGCGATATTCTTGAAGAATTGGGTCTGGGCGACGTTCTTATCTTCAAAATCTGGCGTTTTGTCATAAAATATGTGGCCCCGCTTGTGGTGGGTTATATCTTTATTGATTTCCTCCGTGCATAAGCGTCAGGATAAAAGTAGATTTTCCAACATGGATTTCAGGACCGGGCGGAGTTTTTCTGCCCGGTCTGCTTTAAATTCCAGGGCCGGGGCTTCATCCATATAGGTTACCTGCGCTATTTCCATCTGAACCGCATGAATATTCTGTTCAGGCCTGCCGTAGGTGCGGGTGATATAACCGCCCTTGAAGCGGCCGTTTAATGCGGCGCTATAATCTGAGGCGCGGGCAATGTCATAAAGCCGCTCTGCCCGTGATTTTTCACATGATTTGCCATCAGCCGTACCCAGATTAAGGTCTGGAAGCCGGCCTTCGAAAAAACGGGGGACCCGGCACTGAATAGAATGGGCATCCCAGAGGATGGCAAAGCCGAATTTTTCTTTGATCCTGTTTAATTCCTGATTGATTTTATCATGATAGGGCTGCCAATAAAGCTTCTGCCGCCGCTTTATTTCCGCCTCATCCGGCAGTTTTCCGTCCAGATATAAGGCTTTATTTTCAAAACTTGTGGTGGGGCAGATTTCGGTTTCATTTTGACCGGGATAAAGGGCGGCCCCATCCGGCCCCCGGTTCAAATCAATCACATAACGGTTGTATTTTGCTGTCAGAACCGAGGCCCCCAGATCATCAAGGAAATTATAAAGCCGGTCCACATACCAGTCCGTATCAATTACAGACTGGCCCGCAGGGGTCATATTTTCGGCAATAGGGCCCGGAACAGCTGTTCCCACATGGGGCATGCTCACCAATAAAGGGCCAGACCCCATGGTAAAGTCAAAAGGCTTGTCCATTATATAGCCTCCCTGCCGGATGGCAGAATGTCATAAACGGGCTCTGAAAATTCACCGTCCTGAACAAGCCGGGTGATGATTTCGATATCCGGGGCAAAATAACGGTCCTGTTCATAATGGGCCACATGGCGGCGAATTTTTTCCAGCATTTTTTGCAAAATGGGGGAAGTTTTTTCCGGCAGCCGCATATCAATACCCTGGGCTGCGGCCAGAAGTTCAATGGCGATGACCGTGGATGCATTAAAATTCATATCCGTCAGCCGCCGCGCCCCATATGTGGCCATGCTCACATGGTCTTCCTGATTGGCGCTGGTGGGGATATTGTCCACACTGGAAGGATGGGCCATGGTGCGATTTTCCGATACCAGTGCGGCTGCGGTAACCTGGGCGATCATAAAACCGCTGTTCAGGCCGCTTTCCTTGACCAGAAAGGCCGGAAGACCGGACATGTGCGGGTCCACAAGAATGGCCAGCCGCCGTTCGGAGATCGAGGCAATTTCACACAGGGCCATGGCCAGCATATCGGCGGCAAAAGCCACCGGTTCCGCATGGAAATTGCCCCCGGAAATAATATCGCCATTATCGGTAAAAATAAGCGGATTGTCGGTCACCGCATTGGCCTCGATATGCAGGCTTTCTGCGGCATTGTTAATCAGATCAAGACAGGCGCCCATCACCTGGGGCTGACAGCGCAGGGAATAGGGGTCTTGGACCTTATGACAATTTTCATGGGCATGCATAATGCCACTGCCTTCGAGCAGAGCGAGATATTTTGGTGCGACGGTGCGTTGACCCTTCTGCCCCCGGGCTGCATGAATCCGGTCATCAAAGGGCGCGCGACTATCCATCAGCGCATCAATGCTCATGGAACCCGCCACCACCGCAGAGGCAAAAAGATCTTCGGTCTGGAAAAGGCCTTTCAGGGCCAGAGCGGTGGAGACCTGAGTACCATTCAGCAGCGCCAGCCCTTCTTTGGCTTTGAGGCGAACCGGTGTCAGACCCGCTTCATTAAGGGCTTCCATGGCCGCAATACGCACGCCCTGAACATAGACAAAACCTTCACCCATCAGGTTGGCGGACAGATGCGCCAGCGGCGCCAGATCACCGGATGCGCCCACGGAACCTTTTTCCGGAATTGCACAGATTAAACCGGCATTGGCAAAATCCATCAATGCCCGGATCACCGACAGGCGAATGCCCGAATGCCCCTGGGAAAGGCTGGAAATTTTCAGGGCATAAATCAGCCGCACCACATCTTCGGGCAGGTCTTTGCCCACACCCGTACAATGGGACAGCACCAGATTTTTTTGCAGCAAATCCACCTGATCTTCCGGGATCGACTTATTGGCAAGAAGACCAAAACCCGTATTAATGCCATAGGCCGTCCGGCCTTCATTAATCAAATCTTCAACCGCTTTACGGGATTTTTCAATCACGGGTATGGCATTTTCATGTAAGGCCAATTGCATGGGCGTGCGATAAAGCTGCCGCAAATCTTTCAACGATATTTCGCCGGGATGGATGGTAAAAATATTTTCTACTGTGTGAGTCATTTTATGTTTCTATATATTTGAATTATTTAATCATGGGCAGGTTGAGGCCCTGTTCCCGGGCGCAATCTATGGCTTCTTCATAACCCGCGTCCGCATGGCGCATCACCCCGGTTGCCGGATCATTCCACAAGACCCGTCCCAGTTTTTCTGCCGCATCATCGCTGCCATCGGCCATAATCACCACACCGGAATGCTGGGAGAAACCCATGCCAACCCCGCCGCCATGGTGAAGACTGACCCAGGTGGCGCCGCTGGCGGTATTGAGGAGCGCGTTGAGCAGGGGCCAGTCGGACACCGCGTCCGAACCATCCTTCATGCTTTCGGTTTCGCGGTTGGGGCTGGCCACGGATCCGCTGTCCAGATGATCGCGGCCAATGACCACGGGGGCGGATAATTCACCATTCTTGACCATTTCATTAAAGGCCAGACCCAATTTGTGGCGTTCCCCCAGGCCGACCCAGCAAATGCGCGCTGGCAGACCCTGAAAGGAAATTTTTTCCCGCGCCATATCAAGCCAGTTGTGCAGGGCCGGATTGTCGGGGATGATCTCTTTAACCTTCTGGTCGGTTTTATAAATATCTTCCGGATCACCACTGAGGGCGGCCCAGCGGAAGGGGCCAATGCCCTTGCAAAACAGCGGCCTCACATAAGCCGGGACAAAACCCGGAAAATCAAAGGCGCGGATCAGGCCCTCATCAAAGGCCATCTGGCGAATATTATTGCCATAATCAAAGGTGGGAACCCCCATGTCATGATAGGCCAGCATGGCATCCACATGCAGGGCCATGCTTTCGCGGGCGGCTTTGTCCACTTCCTTGGGGCTGCTTTCGCGTTTGCTTTGCCACAGGCTGACACTCCAGCCCTTGGGCAGATAACCATTGACGGGATCATGGGCCGAGGTCTGATCGGTCACCGCGTCGGGACGAATGCCTCTTTCCACCATTTCGGGCAATATTTCCGCCGCATTGCCCAAAAGCCCCACGGACACGGCCCGGCCTTCATCACAGGCTTTGCGGATGATCGCCATGGCCTCATCAAGACTTTCGGCGCGCTGATCGAGATAACCGGTTTTCAGGCGCATGTCGATGCGGTCGCTTTGGCATTCAATGGCCAGCATGCAAGCCCCGGCCATGGTGGCCGCCAAAGGCTGGGCGCCGCCCATGCCGCCAAGACCCGCGGTTAAAATCCAGCGGCCACTCAGATCACCGCCATAATGCTGACGGCCCATTTCCACGAAGGTTTCATAAGTGCCCTGAACAATGCCCTGCGAGCCGATATAAATCCAGCTGCCCGCCGTCATCTGGCCATACATCATCAGGCCCTTTTTATCCAGATCATTAAAATGTTCCCATGTGGCCCAATGGGGCACCAGATTGGAATTGGCAATCAGGACGCGGGGCGCCCCCGAATGGGTCTTGAACACACCCACCGGCTTGCCGCTCTGGATCAAAAGACTTTCATCATTTTCCAAATCTTTCAGACTGGCCACAATCTGGTCATAACAATCCCAATTGCGGGCGGCCCGGCCAATGCCGCCGTAGACCACCAGGCTTTCGGGATGTTCGGCCACTTCGGGATCAAGATTATTCATCAACATTCTTAAGGGAGCCTCCGCGGCCCAGCTTTTGGCATTAAGTTTGGCGCCGGTGGGGGCTTTGATGATACGGTTGTTCAGGCGATTGTCAGTCATGATGCGTCCTTCAGGGATTAAAACGGCCGGAAAGCTCAAAACGCGATCCGGGATGGTAAAGCATGGCGGTGGAGGCCACCTGACCTTCGGTCCAGGTGCGGCGCTTGATCAGCAAACAGGCCTCATCTTCGCTCATCTGGAGATTTTCACGAATATGCTCACGGGGCAAAATGGCCTTGACCACATGTTCCACCTTTTGCAAGGGAGCAATTTTCATCAGATAATCATAAGGGGTGGTGCGGGTGAAATCCTGCGCACCATATTCGGGGGCAATTTCCCCGTTTACATAACGGTCTTCCATTTGCAGGGGGCGGTCTTCTTCCAGATGGAGGATGATGGAATGAAAAACCGGTTGTCCCTCTTCAATATTCATCATGCCCGCCAGACTGTTGTCGGCCATACTTTCTTCCATGCTCAGCACCTGGGCTGAATATTGATGGCCGCGGGCGCGTACTTCTTCGGCAATATCATGAATTTCCAGCGGATGGGACTGGGCCTTGAGGTCGGCCACAAAGGTGCCAACCCCGGCCACCCGAACCAGATATCCCTCATCGGTCAATTCTTTTAAGGCGCGGTTGGTGGTCATGCGCGAGACATCAAATGTTTTCACCAGTTGATTTTCAGACGGCACCCGTTCTGAAGGCTGCCATTTGCCGCTGGCGATATTTTCCAGAATATGGCGTTTGATCTTTTTATAGAGCGGGGCAATATCCGGGCTTGTCTGGGGCATAAGATTGACCTTTTCTGTTTCAGGATAAAGAATTCTTCAGCTTTTCGGCGGTACGCATGAAACCAAGATTGATTTCTTCATGCCGGGCATGGCGGCCCTGTTCAATCACCCAGCGCCCCCCCACCATCACATGGGACACAAGATTTTCATTGCCGGCAAAAATAAAACGGTCCAGCAGATTTTGATCCGGGGTTCCCGCCAGCAGGGGCATGTTTTCATTAAGGATAATCAGGTCGGCTCTTTTACCAGTTTCCAAGACCCCATTTTCAAAACCACTGGCCCTGGCCCCGCCATTAAGACAGGCCCGGTAGAGCCTTTCCCCCGTATGGGGGCAGTCGGCTGTGGCGCTCATATTACGGCGCTGATGTATGAGGCGCTGGCCATAATCGAGCCAGCGCAATTCCTCCACCGGGTTTGTGGAAATATGGCTGTCCGATCCGATGGCAATATGTCCGCCCTGATCCAGATAATCTTTTAAAGGGAAAATACCGTCCCCCAGATTGGCTTCCGTGGTGGGGCAAAGCCCGGCCACCGCCCCGCTTTTTGCCATGGCCCTGCATTCATGCTCATTGATGTGGGTGGCATGGATCAGGCACCAGCGCGCATCAACGGGCTGATTTTCCAGCAGCCATTCCACCGGGCGTTTGTTCGACCATTCACGGCAATCCGCCACTTCTTTTTGCTGCTCGGCAATATGAATATGGATCGGGGCCCTGGGATTCAGCGCCGATATATGGGCTCGCGCGTCGTCCATTGCCTGTGGTGTTACCGCCCGCAGACTGTGCAGCGCCAGCCCCAGATTCTGGTCTTTTTGGTCTTTAAGCTGAACATGGAGATGATCCAGCAGCCGGGCAAAGCCATCAGAATCATGGCCAAAGCGCCTCTGTTTTTCACTGAGGGGCGCGCCGCCAAAACCCGAAGACATATAAAGCACCGGCAAAAGACACAGGGCGATGCCGCATTCTTCGGCGGCCTGCAGGATGGCACCGGACATTTCAGCAGCCATTTCAGGTTCCAATGACGGTTGTTGCGCTGCCGAAACATGATGCAGGTAATGAAATTCCGCCACACTTACCGTGCCGTGGCACAGCATTTCCAGATAAAGCTGCCGGGCAATATGATAAAGGTCTTCCGGGCTGACCCGCGCGGCAAAACGATACATGAGGTCGCGCCACGACCAGAAATTATCTTCACCGGACTGTGAATATTCCGCAAGCCCCGCCATGGCGCGCTGAAAGGCGTGGCTGTGGATATTATTCAGCCCCGGCAGGGCAAAACCCGCCATTTTTCGTACTTCATCATGCTGTCGCCCATCACCATGAGCCTCGGTATGACTTTCAGGTGAAAAATTCTGAACCACATGCCGGATCAGGCCATCCGGGCCCACGTCAATCATCACATGATCGCACCAGCCGTCTTTCAGCAGGGCTTTTGTGAAAAAATATTTCATTCCGGGTCACTTCGCGCTAGGTTGTCTATACAGGTTAGTGTATGATATATAATTCATAAGTCAATTCTTATTTTGACAGTTTTGGACAGGATATAATGATGCAAATTTGGGATAAGATCTGGGTTGATGTGAATATCATGACCATGGATGAGAAGGGCACGCCTTATGGTCTGATCATGGACGGGGCCATTGCTTCTTTTGACGGGCGCATATCATGGGTTGGCAAAAAAGATGCGCTGTCCGAAGATCATCAGGCCGAAATCATATCCTGCCACGGACGTTATATGAGTCCGGGCCTGATAGATTGCCACAGCCATCTGATTTACGGCGGCAGCCGCATCGAAGAATTTGAACAAAGATTAAAGGGCAAAAGTTACAGGGAAATTGCCGAAGCGGGCGGCGGCATTCTTTCCACCGTACGCGCCACCCGGGCCGCCAGTGAAGAAGAATTGCTTCGCAGCGCCCATAAAAGGCTGGATCATTTATGCCGCGATGGCCTGACCACAGTGGAAATAAAGTCAGGATATGGCCTTGATGTGGAAACGGAACTGAAAATGATGCGGGTGGCCCGGCAATTGGGGCAGCAGGCTGAAGTGGATGTGGCGGTGACCTATCTTGGCCTTCATGCGCTGCCACCGGAATATAAAAATGATCGTTCGGCTTATATTGATCTGATTTGTGAAGAGATTTTGCCCATTGTGGCGCGGGAAAATCTCGCCGATGCGGTGGATGGTTTTTGTGAAAATATTGGCTTTGACACAGAAGAAGTGGAAAGAGTTTTCGAATGCGCCCGCACACTGGGGCTGAAGGTAAAACTCCATGCGGAACAATTGAGCAATATGGGCGGCGCGGCTTTGGCGGCGCGGTATCAGGCCCTGTCGGCGGATCATCTGGAATGGCTTGACGAGGCCGGTGTTCAGGCGATGGCGGCATCGGGCACGGTGGCGGTGCTGCTTCCCGGCGCCTATTACAGTTTGCGGGACGATCATCTGCCGCCCATGGATTTGTTACGCAAGCATAATGTTCCCATGGCCGTGGCCACGGATTGCAATCCGGGCTCCTCCCCGGTTCTGTCCCTGCGACAAATGATTAATATGGCGGCCATCTTATTCCGACTGACCCCGGAAGAGGCCTTGGCCGGTGTCACCCGCGAAGCCGCCCGCGCCCTGGGCCTTGCGGATCGCGGCACCCTTGAGGTGGGTAAAAAAGCTGATTTTGCCCTCTGGGATATCAGCCATCCGGCGGAGCTTGCCTATGTGGTGGGCGGCAGCCTGTGTGAAGGTGTGGTCAAAGGCGGCAAGGAAGCCTCTCACCGTCATACCATGTTTATTTAATCCAGTTTATCGCCCACTGATCCTGGTTATTCCCTACTGATCCTTTTTATCCCCCGTGTACTTTTTATCCAATGTGTTTTTGGAGAAAAGCCACGGTTTCTGCCCAGGCGGGTTTGGCCACCTCGGGGTCATAACGGGCTTTACTGGTATCATTGTTAAAGGCATGATTGGCCCAGGGCCATATGGTCAGTTTATAGTCTACACCACTGGCTTTCAGGGCCACTTCATAAGGTTCGAGATGGCGGTTTAGCCGGTCATCCAGTTCCGCATAATGCAGAAGCAGCGGCACTTTGATACCCGGCACCTGTTCCGGTTTTGGCGGCATGCCATAATAGACCACAGCCGCATTCAGCTCACCGGAGCGCGCGGCCATCTGACCGGACATGCTGCCGCCCCAGCAGAAACCCACGCTGCCGACCTTTCCGGTGCCGAGGGAATGTGTGCGCAAATGTTTGATGCCATCGAGAAAAAGCTGGTTGGTCTTGTTTTCGTCCAGATCCCGCATGAGTTCCCGGGCCTCATCGGAATTTTTGGCCTTTTTATCCGCCAGAGACAAAGCGTCCGGGGCCAGAACCAGAAAACCTTCCAGCGCCAGTCTGCGCGCCACATCACGGATATGGTCATTCAGGCCCCGATTTTCATGGATCACCATGACGGCGGGAAATTTTCCGGCTTTTTTCGGGTGGGTGAGATAGGCGGATACGGGCCTGCCCCCGGAAGAATAAGTGATGGTGGTGGACATTAAGGCCGGATCATCGACATTGCTGATGGCGGCTTCGGCTTTGCCGCCTTCCAACAGCGGCAACAGACTTTCCGTCAGTGCCAGACTGCCGGTGATCAGGGTCATGCGTTTGAGCAAGGTTCTGCGCGGCAAGGGTGCATGGGTATATTCATCATAAAGATTGATTATTTCCTGATTGATCTGGGTATGATCCGGTTTTTTCTCTGTCATAATAATATCCTCCTGAAAATTAGAATATCATAATGGAGCATTGTTTAAAGAGTAAAGTTTATACAGTGAAATTTATACAGTGAAATTTAAACCGTGAAATTTAAACAGGAAAATCAAAAAAGCCGTGAAACGCCAATATGACTTTCTGTCAGGCCCAGATCCTGAATGTCCTGTGGCAGGGGCTGCCCCTGAACCAATGCGGCGGTTATGCGTCCCAAAGCCGGGGATGTTTTGACCCCGAAACCGCCCTGGGCCGCGAGCCAGAAAAAACCGTCCGCGTCCGGGGCAAAACCCACCACCGGATGGCCGTCCTTCACATGGTTTCTCAGACCCGCCCAGCGATGGTCTATTTTCTCCACCTTAAAATTCAGCGCATTTTCCAGATAATGGGCCGCATAAGCCACATCCATTTCTTCGGGCTGCGCGTCACAGGGCTCTGAGGGGTTGGCATCAGCGGGGGAGATTAATATCTTGCCCGCATCTGGTTTGAAATAAAAACCGTCCACCGCCTCCATCACAAAGGGCCAGTCTTTTACGTCCGTATTTTCCGGGGGACTTACCAATATGGCCGTGCGGCGCAGGGGTTGAATGCCAATTTTACGAACCCCGGCCATGGCGGCAATATCATCCACCCACGCGCCCGCCGCATTGATGACCACGGGGGCTTCATAGGTATCATTGCCGGCCTGCACCCGCCAGAGGCCCTTGTCCCGTCTTATGTTTTTCACGGTTTTGCTGGTGAGGATTTTGGCACCATTTTGGCGCATGGCGCGCATATATCCTTCCTGCAAGGCATGCACATCCATGTCGGCAATGCCATTTTCCAGGATGGCTTCATGGGCATAATCGGGGGATAACAGGGGCAATATCTGTTGCAGCTGATCTTTGTTGATCAGCGATACATCGGCCTTGATATCCATCAGGCTTTTATATAGCGCCGCCAGTTTTTCATGGTTTTCTTTGGGGGCGATATGCAGCATCTGCCGGGGGCGGAGCAAATCATGATCCGTAAAACCGTCCGGCGGATTTTTAAGATGGTCTGCACTGGCCAGAACCAAAGCGCGCAAAATGGGATCACCTTCATTATAGGTGGTGGTGTAGATGGCGGCGGAACGGCCCGTGGAATGATAAGCGGTCTGACTTTCTTTTTCCAGCAGGATGACTTTACCCTTTCCGGCCAGCGCATAACCCGCAGAAGCCCCCGCGATGCCGCCGCCGATAATAAGATAATCCGCCGAGATATTTTTTGACATTTCTGGATAACCATATTGATTATAATTTAACAAAGCCGAGAATTTGACATAACAGGCCTGTCCTGAAAGTCAATAAAGCGGATGTATTTTATTGGCCAAAAATGATTTTCTTATGCGATGGGCCTATGCTATAGGAAAGTAATATTATTTCCATAAAGGCGATCAACAGGACATAATCTTATGAGAAAAACCCCAAAAGATTTCTTTAAACCACTGGCCATTGGTGCGCCGGTGCCTTTTCGGGACGTGCCGGTGGCGCTGGAACGCATGATCCATTTTCTGCCGCCTCATGTTGAGAAAATGCGGGCCAAGGTGCCAGCCATTATCAAACAGGTGGACGTGCTGCTGGGTAATCTGGAAGATGCCATCCCCGCCGATGCCAAGGAGGCCGCGCGCGCCGGTTTTATCGAAGTGGCGCAAAAGAATGACTTTGGCAGCTGCGGCCTGTGGACCCGGATCAATCCGCTCAACAGCCCATGGATGCTGGATGATGTGAGCGAAATAATCGCCAGCGTGGGCCAAAAGCTGGATGTGATCATGTTGCCCAAGGTGGAAGGGCCGTGGGATATTCATTATCTGGATCAGTTGCTGGCTCAGCTGGAAGCCCGCCACGGGATCACAAAACCCATTATGATCCATGCCATATTGGAAACCGCCCAGGGGGTGAATAATGTGGAAGAGATTGCCGCCGCCAGCCCGCGCATGCATGGCATGTCACTGGGCCCGGCGGATTTGGCCGCCTCCCGGGGCATGAAAACCACCCGGGTGGGCGGCGGCCATCCTTCATATGGCGTGCTGGCGGACGGTTCAGATGAAAAGCGTTTTTTCCATCAACAGGATCTGTGGCATTTCACCGTGGCCAAGATGGTGGACGCGTGTATGGCTAATGGCATCAAGGCTTTTTATGGCCCCTTTGGCGATTTTTCCGATGATGCGGCCTGTGAAGCCCAGTTCCGTAACGCCTTTTTGATGGGCTGTGTCGGGGCGTGGAGCCTGCATCCCAAACAGATTGAGATTGCCAAAAATGTTTTCAGCCCGGATGTGGAAGAAGTCTTATTCGCCCGTAAAATCCTCGACGCCATGCCCGACGGCACCGGTGCGGTGATGATTGAGGGCAAGATGCAGGATGATGCCACCTGGAAACAGGCCAAGGTGATTGTGGATCTGGCGAAGATTGTTGCCGCACAGGACCCGGAACGGGCGGCCCTGTACGGCCTGTAAGATGAAATGAAGACGGCTTAAAAAGCGCTCAATCCGGTTTGCATTTTGCCGAGGATCAGCGCATGCACATCATGGGTGCCTTCATAGGTATTGACCGCCTCCAGATTCATGGCATGGCGGATCACATGGAATTCATCGGAAATACCATTGCCCCCATGCATGTCGCGGGCGATGCGGGCAATCTCCAGCGCTTTGCCGCAATTATTACGCTTTAACAATGAAATGGCATCAGGCGAAAGTTTGTTCTGATCTTTCAGACGCGCAGCGTTGAGACAGGCATGAAGACCCAGAGTAATTTCGGTCTGCATATCAGCCAGTTTTTTCTGAATCAGCTGATTGGCGGCCAGCGGTTTGCCAAACTGTTTACGGTCGAGGGTATATTGACGGGCCGCATGCCAGCAGAATTCAGCGGCTCCCAGAGCGCCCCAGGCAATGCCAAAACGGGCGTTGCTCAGACAGCCCAGCGGGCCTTTGAGGCCGCTGACACCGGGCATCATATTTTCTGCGGGCACAAAAACCTCATCCATGACAATTTCGCCGGTGATGGAGGCCCGCAGGCTGAATTTGCCTTCGATCTTGGGGGCGGAGAGGCCCTTCATGCCTTTTTCGAGAATGAAACCGCGGACAATGCCTTCATCATCCTTGGCCCAGACCACCATCACATCGGCAATCGGGCTGTTGGTGATCCACATTTTGGCCCCCGAAAGGCTGTAACCACCGTCCACACTGCGGGCGCGGGTCTGCATGCTGGAGGGGTCAGAACCGGCATTGGGTTCGGTAAGGCCAAAACAGCCCACATATTCACCGGTGGCAAGCCTGGGCAGATATTTTTCTTTCTGTTCTTCCGAACCATAGGCATGAATGGGATACATGACCAGCGAGCTTTGCACACTCATGGCGCTGCGATAACCGCTGTCGACCCTTTCCACTTCCCTTGAAATCAGACCGTAAGAGGCATAACCCACACCCGCACAGCCATAACCTTCAATGGTGGCGCCGAGCAGGCCCAGCTCACCCATCTGGCGCATGATGTTCCTGTCAAAATTTTCGTTGCGGTTGGCGTCCAGTATGTTCGGCATCAGTTCATTCTGGCAAAAATCGCGGGCGCCGTCGCGTATCATCCGTTCTTCTTCACTCAGCAATTCTTCCAACAAAAGAATATCATCCCATGGTGTTGTGGGCCAGCTGGTCATTGGTTTTTCTCCTTGAATCTTCTATAATTTATCACTCTTCATAAGGCAATATGGCGGTGACTTCAATTTCAATTTTGGCTTGTCGTTCGACCAGATTGCTCACCCCAACACAGGTCATGACGGGAAAATTCTTACCAAGGATGCTGCGGTATAATGTGCCGATCTCGCTCAGGTTGTTGCGATAGGCCTCCATATCTGTCACATACCACGTCATGCGCACCATATGTTCCGGCCCGGCCCCGGCTTCTTTCAGCAGGGCGCAGATATTGGAAAAAATCTGGCTCATCTGACCCATCATGTCATCGGAATGGAATTTTTCATTGCCGTCCCAGCCTATGAGGCCGGCCAGGAAAATCATACGGCCTTCGGCCATGATGCCATTGGCATAACCTTTGGGGCGGGCCCATGTGGGCGGGGACAGGACGTGCATATTCTTCTCCTTCAATTCGGGCTTATTTTTTGCTTGCGAAAATATATTTTATATTTAAAATAATTTACAGAGAATAAGGGGGCCATGCAAGGGAAATATCCTATAAGAGGGGCGCGGAAGATGAAAATAATCTGTTTGGGTGCGGGGCCGTCGGGGGTTTATCTGGCCCTGTCCATGAAGCTTCATAATCCGGATCATGATATCACGGTTTATGAAAGAAACCGCGCGGATGATACGTTTGGCTGGGGGGTGGTTTTTTCGGATCAGACCATGGATAATCTTTATGCCAATGATGCCATCAGCGCCGATCAGATGAAAGATGAACTGGTGCATTGGGATGATATCGCGGTGCATCATAAAGGCTGCCTCACCCGTTCCGGCGGACATGGATTTATCGGCATTGGTCGTCTGCGCCTGTTGGAAATCCTTTATGAGCGCGCCCGTGAACTGGGGGTGAAATTTCAATTTGAAACCGAATTTGATGTGGCGGATGTGACGGGCCGTTTCAAGGATGCGGATTTGATTGTGGCGGCGGACGGCCTGAACAGCAAAATTCGCAATCATGACCTTGAAGCATTTGATTGTGACATCGAAATGCGGCCCAATAAATTTGTCTGGCTTGGCACCCGGGCGCGTTTTGATGAGGCTTTCACTTTTATCTTTGAAGAGACCGAACATGGCTGGGTCTGGGCCCATGCCTATCAGTTTGACAAAGAAACCTCCACCTTCATTGTGGAATGTGGCCCTGAAACCTATGAAAAATGGGGTTTTGAGCAGATGGATCATGCGATGAGCGCCGAGACCTGCCGCAAGATTTTTGAAAAATATCTCGAAGGGCATGATTTGATGACCAAGTCGGCCCATATCAGGGGTTCGGCCTGGATCAACTTTCCCCGGGTGCTGTGTCATCAGTGGGTGAAGGATAATGTGGTTTTGATCGGTGATGCGGCCCATACGGCGCATTTTTCCATTGGTTCGGGCACCAAGCTCGGCTTTGAGGATGCGATTTCTCTGGCGCAGCACCTCAACAGCGGGGAACCAGTGAAAGAAGCACTGAAAGCCTATCAGGATGAACGCGAGCTGGAGGCATTGAAACTGCAATCGGCGGCGCGCAATTCCATGAGCTGGTTTGAGGAGATCGAACGTTATCTGGATTATGATGCGAGCCAGTTTACCTATGCGCTTCTGACCCGGTCGCAGCGGGTCAGTCATGAAAACCTGCGCCTGCGCGACAAGACCTGGCTGGAAGGGGTGGAGCAGGATTTCGCCCGCAAGGCAGCCGCGCTGTGCGACGCGTCTGCGCCGTCTGGTGATGCGGTGCCCCCCATGTTCACCCCTTTTAAGCTTCGTGAGCTGACGTTACAGAACAGAATGGTGGTCTCCCCCATGGCGATGTATTCGGCCGAGGACGGGCTGGTGGGGGATTTCCATCTGATGCATTATGGTGCGCGCGCCATGGGCGGGGCGGGGTTGGTTTATACGGAAATGACGGTGGTGTCAGAAGAAGGACGCATCACACCGGGCTGTGCCGGGCTTTACCGGGAAGACCAGATGACGGCATGGCGTCATATTGTGGATTATGTGCATAAAAACACGACGGCCAAATTTGCCCTGCAACTGGGCCATAGTGGCCGCAAGGGTTCCACCAAAGTGGGCTGGGAAGGCTATGATGTGCCGCTTGAGGCGGATAATTGGGAAATCATCGCACCCTCCGCCACCCCCTGGAGCGCGCAGAATCAAAGCCCGCGCCCCATGGAGGCGGCGGATTTTATCCGGGTGGAACAGGATTTTGTGGCGGCGGTTCAAAGGGCCGAACAGGCGGGTTTTGACATGGTGGAACTGCATGCGGCCCATGGTTATCTCCTGTCTTCTTTCCTCACCCCGCTGACCAATAAACGCGGTGATGAATATGGCGGCAGCCTCGAAAATCGTCTGCGTTTTCCATTACAGGTCTTTAAGGCCATGCGCGCGGTCTGGCCCGCGCGTAAACCCATGTCGGTGCGTCTGTCGGCCACGGACTGGGTTGAAGACGGCGGCCTGAGTGCGGATGAGGCGGTTGAGATCAGCCGCGCCTTTGCCGAAGCCGGGGCGGATATTATCGATGTTTCAGCAGGCCAGACCACAACCGATGCCGCGCCCGTATACGGGCGGATGTTCCAGACCCCCCTGTCGGATAAAATCCGTAATGAGGCCCCCGTGGCCACCATGGCGGTGGGCAATATTTATGAAACAGATCATGTGAACAGCATATTGGCCGCGGGTCGGGCGGATCTAATATTGTTGGCGCGGCCGCATCTGATGGACCCGAACTGGACATTACGCGCGGCGGCGGAACTGGGCTACCGCGGTGATGCGGTTACGATCCCGAAACAATATGCCACGGGTTTTGATCAGCTGGAAAGAAACCTGAAACGGGCGGCCGAAATGGCTCTTAATGCTTAAAAGATGTATGCATAAAAGATGAATTCTGAAGGAAATAGGGTGCCTATGTCAAAGTCTGTACAAGATTCTGTACAAGAGGTGGAACACACAGAAGTGGGGAAAAAAAGGCTTGGCCTGTGGCTGCGTCTGATCACCTGTTCCACCATGGTGGAAAAGGAAATCCGTCATTTGTTTCGGGAAGAATATGGTATTACCCTGCCGCGCTTTGATCTGATGGCGGCGCTGGAACGGGCGCCGGAAGGCTTGAGCATGGGGGAATTGTCGAAAAGATTGTTGGTCTCAAACGGTAATGTGACAGGCATTGTGGAACGGCTGCATAAAGAAGGTCTGGTGATCCGCCGGGCCAAAGCCTCTGACCGCCGCAGTTTCCACGTGTGTCTGAGCGCCAAAGGGCAGGCGGTATTTAAGGAAATGGCCAGCAGCCATGCCCTTTGGATTGAAGATATATTGGGCAGCATTGAAGATGTGGATGGTCTGAGTCAACATCTGGATCAGCTCAAAGATGATCTTAAAAGCAGAAGAAAAGAAGGAACCGCCCCATGAAGATGGCACAATTGAAACCCGAACATTTTTTATGGCAGATGCAGGGCCAGGTGGCCGTGATCCAGCTTAACCGGCCCGAACGGAAAAATCCCCTGACTTTTGATAGTTACGCGGAATTGCGCGATACTTTCCGCGATCTGGCCGTGGCAGAGGATGTGAAAGCGGTGGTCTTGGCCAGCAATGGCGGCAATTTCTGTTCCGGCGGCGATGTGCATGACATTATTGGCCCGCTGGTGGAAAAAGACATGAAAGGCCTGCTCAGCTTCACCCGCATGACCGGGGATTTGATCAAGGCCATGCATCATTGTAATATTCCTGTTATTTCGGCCATCGAAGGCAGTTGTGTGGGGGCCGGAGCGATGATGGCGCTGGCCTCGGACATTCGTTTTGCCAGCCCTGAGGCCAAATGTGCCTTTCTGTTTACCCGGGTGGGTTTGGCGGGCTGTGATATGGGGGCCTGCGCCTTGCTGCCGCGTATGATCGGTCAGGGCCGGGCGGCGGAACTCCTCTATACCGGGCGGGTGATGACGGCGGAAGAAGGCGAAAAATGGGGGTTTTACAATCGGATAATTGGCTCGGACGACTTAATGGAAGCGGCCGTGGATTTTGCCCATGCCTTGGCGGAGGGGCCGAATTTCGGGCATATGATGACCAAAACCATGCTGCATCAGGAATGGGACATGTCGCTGGACAGCGCCATTGAGGCCGAAGCCCAGGCCCAGGCCCTTTGTATGCAGACCGAGGATTTCCGCCGCGCCTATGAGGCTTTTGTGAAAAAAGAAAAACCGGTTTTTGAAGGGGATTAAGATGGATTATCTCAAATGGCCTTTTTTTGAGGAACAGCATGGCATTCTGGCCCGTGACCTGCACCTCTGGGCCAAAGAAAATCTACAGAACCTGTCGCATGATCCGGCGCAAACCCATGACGTATGCCGGGATCTGGTGAAAAAACTGGGCCGGGGGGGCTGGTTAAAATATGCGGTGCCCAAGGCTTATGGCGGACAAAATGAAAAGCTTGATGTGCGCTCGCTCTGCCTGATCCGGGAAATATTGGCCTCTTACGACGGGTTGGCGGATTTTGCCTTTGCCATGCAGGGTCTGGGCAGCGGCACCCTGTCGCTGTTTGGTTCAGAAAAACAAAAAAAGGATTATCTGCCTGCGGTAGGCCGGGGTGATAAAATAGCCGCCTTTGCCTTGTCCGAACCCCAGGCGGGATCGGATGTGGCGGCGTTAAGCAGCCATTTTTATGAAGAGGGGGATGAATTTATCCTCACGGGCTGCAAGACCTGGATTTCCAATGGCGGCATTGCCGACTATTATATTGTTTTTGTCCGTGAGAAAGATACGCAAGGCTCACAGGGCATCAGTGCCTTTGTGGTGGACGCGGACACAGAGGGGCTGGAAATTGCCGAAAATATTGCGGTAAGCGCCCCGCATCCATTGGCTAAGATCACTTTCAAGGATGTCAGACTGGCAAAATCCACCTTGATCGGTGAGCGCGGGCGTGGTTTTAAATATGCCATGGCCACCTTGGATATTTTCCGTACCACCGTGGGCGCGGCGGCCATGGGGTTTGCCAAACGCGCCTTAAACGAAGCCCTGAACCATGCCACCACGCGGGAAATTTACGGCGGTCTTCAAAGTGATTTACAGATGATCCAGTCGAAAATCGGCGATATGGAACTTGATATTGAGGCGTCTGCCCTGCTGATTTACCGGGCGGGCTGGACCAAGGATCAGGGGGCCGAACGGCTGACAAAAGAAGCGGCCATGGCCAAACTTTATGCCACCGAGGCCGCCTATAAAATTATTGATGATGCGGTACAGATTTTTGGTGCCCAGGGGGTTGTCTCAGGCGAGATTGTCGAACGGCTCACCCGGGAAGTGCGCGCTCTTAGAATTTATGAGGGGGCTTCGGAGGTGCAGAAAATGATCATCGCCGGTGAGGTTATAAAAAACTTTAAACTTTGACGTTCGGTAAAAGGAAACAAGGAATTCATATATGTCAGACAAGAGCAGCCATTCTGATAATTTTGCCCACGATAACCTGCCAGTGCCGGACCAGATGCCGGATTTTATCTTTGATCTGCCGGAACTGGATTTTCCCGAACGCCTGAATGCGGCGACGACCTTGCTGGATGACAAGATTAAAGAGGGTCTTGGGCATAAGATCGCACTTTATTGCGGTGATGAAGCCTGGTCCTATCAAAAACTGTATGAAAGCGCCAACCAGATCGCCCATGTTTTGACAGAAGATATGGGCATAATACCGGGCAACCGGATATTGTTACGTTCTTATAACAATCCCATGATGGTGGCTTGCTGGTTTGCCACGCTCAAGGTGGGGGCCATTGCCGTTTCCACCATGCCTTTGCTCAGGGCCCGTGATCTGGTGCCGGTGATTGATAAAGCCCGCATCCGCCATGCCCTGTGTGATGAGCGCCTGGCGGATGAATTGCAAGAGGCGCAGAAAACGGCTCCGGATCTGGAAAATATGATGTTTTTTCAGGATCTGGCAGAACGCATGGCAGGGAAAAATGTGGATTTTGATACTCTGGATACCGCGGCCAGCGATGTGGCCCTGATCGCCTTTACCAGCGGCACCACCGGTGAGCCCAAGGGCTGTATGCATTTTCACAGGGATATTATGGCCATGTGTTTTTGTGTGGGGCAAAGATTATTGGGCCTGAAGGCGGATGATGTGGTGATCGGCAGCCCGCCCATTGCTTTTACTTTTGGTCTGGGCGCCCTTGTGACCTTCCCGCTTTATGCCGGTGCGTCCAGTATCCTGCTGGAAAAATCCAGTCCCGATCTTTATCTGGCGGCCATTGAAAAATTCTCTGCCACGGCGAGTTTTACGGCCCCCACCGCTTACCGGGCTTTGCTCGACAAGCTGGAAAATTATGATCTGTCCTCGTTAAAGCTTTGTGTTTCGGCGGGGGAACATCTGCCGCTGCCCACCTATAATGCATGGTTTGAGAAAACCGGGCTGCAGCTGGTGGACGGCATCGGGGCCACGGAAATGATCCATATTTTCCTCAGCGCCACCGGGGCGGATATTCGTCCCGGAGCCACGGGGCGGGCCATCGCGGGGTATGAGGCCTGTATCATGGACGCAGAAATGAAGCCCCTGCCCGCAGGTTCGGTGGGCCGTTTGGCGGTGAAGGGGCCGACGGGCTGCAAATATCTGGCGGACGTGCGGCAGGAAAAATATGTGCAAAACGGCTGGAATGTGACCGGGGATACCTACCGCATGGATGAGGATGGGTATTTTTGGTTCTGTGCCCGGGATGATGATATGATTATCTCTTCGGGGTATAATATCGGCGGGCCGGAGGTGGAAGAGGCGTTGCTGGACCATGCGGCGGTTCAGGAATGTGCGGTGGTGGGCAGCGCGGATCAGGAAAGAGGTCAGCTGGTCAAGGCTTTCATCGTCCTGAATGAAGGCTATGAAGCCTCAGCGAAGCTCACAAAAGAGATACAGGATTTTGTCAAAACCATTCTTGCCCCTTATAAATACCCGCGCCTGATCGAATATGTGGCGGCTCTGCCCAAGACGGAAACCGGGAAAATTCAGCGCTTTGTCTTGCGCGAAGCGGAAAAGGCGCAGGATTGAGGCTGATTTTATTTTGTCTGTGCCCCCAATTCTGATAAAGACAGTCTGACAAAAAGGAAACAGGAAGACCGATGAAGAATATATTTGTACAGATTAAATGTGAACTGGGTCATGTGTATGATGTGGCGGAGGAAATTGTTGATCAATTGCCCGAAACCGAAGAAGTTTATTCCATCTCCGGCGCCTTTGATCTGATGATCAAGCTGCATCTGGAGGATGAGGAAGATATTGGCCGTTATATAAATGACCGGGTGCAGACCATCAAGGGCATCAAGGATACATTCACCCTGATGGCCTATAAGGCGTTTAAATAAACAGAATATTTGGGGTGAAAATCCACAAAGATGATCTGGGTCAATTTCCACTGGCGCTAAATTTTCATATAACAAAATCATAAAGCCAGCATCTAAAGCATTGTGGAAAGATTTTGTAATGAATGCCCCTGCCCCCATAAAGACCCGTGTCCCGGAAAAAGCAGCACGACTGCCGCGTTATACCAGCTATCCCACGGCGCTGGAATTTGGCCCGCTGGGGGAAGATATTTATCCATCATGGCTGAAGCTTTTGCCGCAAGATGAGGCGGTCAGTCTTTATTTTCATATCCCTTTTTGCAAACAACTCTGCTGGTTTTGCGGCTGTTTCACCAAGATCAGCAATCAATATGAGGCGGTTGAAAAATATCTGGCGGTTTTAAAAGAAGAAATCCGGCTGGTGGCGGCGCAAACGGGGTGCCGGAAAGTCAGCCATATTCATTTTGGCGGCGGTTCCCCCACCATACTCGAACCAAAGGATTTTACCGATCTGATGCAATTGGTGCGGGACCTGTTTGACCTTGGGGACGTGGAAGAGATTGCGCTGGAGGTGGACCCGCGCACCTGCAGCAAAGAAAAGGTGGTGGCGTATGCGCGCGCGGGGGTGAACCGGGTGTCTCTGGGCATTCAGGATTTTAACCCCCAGGTGCAGGCGGCCATCAACCGCATTCAGTCCGAAGAACTGGTGGCAAAAAACCTCGGCTGGTTCCGTATGGCGGGCATTAAGAATATCAATTTTGACCTGATTTACGGCCTGCCCGGCCAGACGCTGGAAACCATCCGGGAAACGGTTGAAACCAGTCTGGCTTACCATCCCTCCCGCATTGCGTTGTTTGGTTATGCCCATGTGCCTTCAAGAGCCAAACATCAGAAAATGATGGATGCTTTTGTCCTGCCCGATGCGCCGGGGAGACAGGCCATGTTTGAACTGGCCAGCGCGGAATTGAAAAATGCCGGTTATGAGGCCATCGGGCTGGATCATTTTTCCCTGCCCGGCGATCGTTTAAAAGAAGCAGAGATCAACGGCCTTCTTAAAAGGAATTTTCAGGGTTATACCACGGATCAGGCCGACCATATGATTGGCTTTGGCGCCTCTGCCATTTCCTGCCTCGGGGGAGGCTATGTTCAGAATAGCCCGGATCTTAAAACCTATGCCGCGCGGATCAGGGCGGGCCAGCTGGCGGGCATGCGCGGTTTGGAAACCACAGAAGAAGACAGGCTGATCCGCACGGTGATTTCCACCCTGATGTGTTATTTCGCCGTTGATCCGGAAGCGATTGCCAAGGCCCATGGTTTGAAAGTGGATTTTACGGCTGAAGCTGAACAAATGAACCGGCTTGTAAAAGCGCATTATATGGAAAAAGAGGGGGACTTATACCGTATCACCAAAGAAGGCCGTCCCTATTTGCGCGCCATTGCCACCATATTTGACCGGCATTTTCCCCAGCAGAGGGATATTATCGAACGCTGCATTCACGAAAGCGAGGGCTAGGTCCTGACCCGAAGTCTCAGTCTTTGGATTTCAGGGCATGATCGGTAAGTTTGCGGATCAAATGATCAAGCTGTTGTTGTTCTTGTGCATTAAGGATATCGGTCATGTCTTTTTCATAGGCAGTGGCCAGCGGTTCGACCTGTCGGTAAATTTCCTGCCCTTGGGGGGTCAGGGTTAAAATAGAGCGCCTGCGATCATCGGCACAGAAATCCTTGCTGATCAGATTTCGGCCTTCCAGGCTTTTTATGGCGCGGCTGACGGCCACTTTATCCATGGCGGTGCGTTCGCCCACCTGTGCGGCCGAACTTCGGGGAAAATGATGTAGAATGGCGATCACTTTCCATTCCTGTGGCGCAATCTTAAAATCCTCCGCATAGAGTTTTTCCAACCTGCGGCTGATGATATTGCTGAGATAAGACAGACGGTAAGGCAGGAATTTTTCCAGCAACAGCGGTTTCATTATGGCCATTTCCATCACGTTATTCTTGAAAAAGGTTTCAAATGTAACTATAGTGATTTTAACACACATGTAAACAAACGATTTTTTCAAGGATGGATTCAGCATTATGAAACTTGCATCATTAAAACAGGGCCGCGATGGCCAGCTTGTGGTTGTCTCAAAAGACCTTAGCCGTTATGTAAGCGCGGATACGGTTGCGCCGACCATGCAGGCGGCTCTGGATAACTGGGACACGGCGGAAGCGGGCCTGCAGGCGCTGTATCAGGCGGTGAATGCGGGCGAGGGTGAAAATTTTGATCCAGCCTTATGTGATGCGCCACTGCCCCGGTCTTACCATTGGGTGGATGGTTCTGCTTATGTGACCCATGTGGAACTGGTGCGCAAAGCCCGCGGTGCCACATTGCCGGATAGTTTCTGGACCGATCCTTTGGTTTATATGGGGGCTTCGGATGCCTTTATCGGCCCGAAGGACGATATTTTGGTCGAAAGCGAAGACTGGGGCATTGATTTTGAAGCAGAAGTGGCCGTGATTACCGATGATGTGCCCGCCGGGGTAAGCGCGGAGGCGGCCAAAGGCCATATCAAGCTGATTTCCATCCTCAATGATGTGTCGCTGCGCAATCTTATTCCGGCGGAACTTGGCAAACAATTTGGTTTTTATCAGTCAAAACCCTGGACAGCCTTTGCCCCGGTTTTTGTCACCCCGGATGAGCTGGGCGATGCGTGGGACGGGGCCAAACTGCATCTGCCTTTGCACGCTATTCTCAATGGCACCAAGGTCGGCTCCCCCAATGCGGGCATAGACATGACCTTTGATTTTGGCCAGCTGATTGCCCATGCGGCCAAAGCCCGTTCCCTTATGACGGGCACGGTTGTGGGCTCGGGCACCGTGGCCAATAAAGGTTCTGCTGATGGCTCATGCTGTCTGGCGGAAGTACGCTGCCTGGAAACCATTGCCAAAGGCAAACCCGAAACGCCTTTCATGAGTTTTGGCGACCGTATCGAAATTGATATGTTTGATGCGGATGGTGAGACGATCTTCGGGCGTATTGATCAGAAGGTGAAACAATATACACCTTAGGCTCAGGCCTTAAATCTCAGGCATATTCTGGAACAGGGTTCGGCGATTTTATGATGGAAAAGCGCCGACCACTTGCCTATAGTTAAAACAACCGTTTTAAAATTGAGGAAAATTCATGAAAAACCTGTTTGATGTGTCTGGCAAAGTGGCGGTGGTGACCGGCGGCTCGCGTGGGATCGGGGCGATGATCGCACGCGGTTATGTGGAAAATGGGGTAAAAACCTATATTTGTGCGCGTAAAGCCGAGGTTTGCATGGAAATGGCCCGGGAACTTTCCGAAGTGGGGCAATGTATCGGCATTGCTGCGGATCTGTCCACCATGGAAGGCGTGAGCGCCTTTGCCGCCGAGATTAAGGCGCGGGAAGAAAAGATTGATTTTCTGGTAAATAATGCGGGCGCGGCCTGGGGCATGCCTTTTGATGAATTTTCCGAAGCGGGCTGGGACAAGGTGATGGATGTGAATGTGAAATCCGTTTTTTTCCTGACCCAGAAACTCACCCCGCTGTTGCGGGCCGCCGGCAGTCATGAAGACCCCGCCCGTATCATCAATATATCTTCCATTGACGGCCAGCATGTGACGGATCTGGAAACCTACAGCTATTCTGCCAGTAAAGCGGCCGTGATCCACCTGACAAAAGTTCTGGCCAAACGGCTGGCGGGGGATCATATCAATGTGAATTCCATCGCCCCCGGCCCGTTTCCGAGCCATATGACCCGCGGCGTTTTTGAAGTAACGGGCCTTGAAAAAGTGGCCGCTGCCGTTCCCTTAAAACGCATCGGCACCCCCGAAGACATGGCGGGCACGGCCATTTACCTCAGCAGTCGTGCCAGTGCGTATGTGACCGGGGTCACCATCACCGTGGACGGCGGCTCCATCACCACCTTATAATTAAGTTGAAATATTGCGCCATGGCTAAAAAGAAAATTCTTTATGTGACGGACCTTTATTATCAGGCCCAGAAACGCACCTATTGTGAAGAAGATATTTATATCACAAAATCCCTGCGCCAGGATTTTGACCTTATCCTGTGTCACCCTTGTGATACCAAGGCGTTTGAAGGCATGGTGGACGGCATCATCTTCAGAAATTCCGGCCCCACCCTTTATTATAAACAAGCCTATGAAGATTTTAAAAAACGCGCCCGGTCGCAGAAGCTTAAGGTTTATAATCCGCTCACGGGCAAGGCGGATATGGAAGGCAAACAATATTTGCTGGATTTATTCCGGCAGGGCCTGCCCGTGATCCCCACCATTGATCAGGCGGATGATCTGGATAAGCTGCAGGCCTGTGAAACCTATGTGAAAAAATTAAAAGACGGGGCCGATTCCATCGGTATGGAATTTATCCCGGCGGCAGATCTGGGCCAGGTGGATTTTGGCAATATATTGCTTCAGCCCAAAATTGACTTTCTCTATGAAGTGTCTTTTTTCTTTATTGATAATGATTTTCAATATGCAATTTATGCCCCCAACAAGGATGAGCGCTGGAAACTGGAACCTTATGAGGCCACAGAGCGTGATCTGGAATTTGCCCGCACATTCATCCGCTGGAATGACATGGCCCACGGCATTCAGCGCGTCGATGGCTGCCGCACGGCGGATGGCGATCTTCTGCTGGTGGAGCTGGAAGACCTCAACCCCTATCTCTCCCTTTCTTTAATCAGTGACGAGGCGCAGGCAGATTTTGTGGAAAATTTCAGAAACTCCCTGCATAAATTCCTCAAAGATTAAAGCCGGTCGATCACCGAAGCCAGCGCATCGAGGGCAGAACGGCCCAGGTTGCGGGAACGTTCGGGTGACCAGCCTGTTTCGGCATTCGGGGTATCAACCGTGTCCTTGAAGGGCATTTCCAACGTCATGGCTGCGGCGCCATACCGTTCGGCCAGCTGATTGGTGCCGACACGCATATCGCCGGTGCCGGGGGCCTGTATTGGATAACCCTGTTCAATCTGGAAATCGGGATTGGCCTGCATATAGGCTTTTTTGAAATCATTGACGATGTCGAGGCGGGCCTGATCAGGATTGGCATTGCCTTCAAAAGCGGCAATGAAATTATAAGGCAGGGCTTCGTCCCCATGCACGTCCAGCACCAGATCAATGCCGGTTTCATCCATCTTGCCACGCACATAAAAAACCTCGGGACTGTCTTCGAGGCTGGGATCCTGCCATTTGCGGTTGAGGTTGCTGCCCGCGGCATTGGTGCGCAGGTGACCGCGGCGGCTGCCGTCGGGATTCATATTGGGCACCACATAAAAGACCGCTTTTTCCAAAAGTGCGCAGGCCAGGGCATCGTCTTGATCCAACAGGCGCTCGAGAAAACCTTCCATATACCATTCGGCCATGCTCTCTCCGGGATGTTGGCGCGCCATCACCCAGACAACTTTTTTGCCCACCGCCATGTCACCAATGGTCAGCAGGTCCATGTCCTGCCCGTCCAGCGTTTCGCCGATCACATGCAGGGAGACCCGTTCATCTTCGGTGGCCTGAGAGACCAGATCATGATGGCGTTCCATGCTATAGGGCGCGAAATAAGCATAATAGATGCTGTCACTTTCGGGCACATGTTGAATGGTGAGGCAGTCTTGGCGATAAACCGTGCTGACCCGGAACCAGTTTTCCCGGTCATATGAGGCCACGGCCTGATAATCGGTCCAGCCTTCGGGATAGGCCGCCCCGGCCACATCTTCGATATTGATGGCACATAATTCACCCTTGGCCCCGGTCATGCGGAAATAAAACCATTGATAAAAGTCTGAATTATGGTCATGGCGAATGCGCAGACGAATATTGCGGGCATCGGCCGCTTCGATGACTTCGATATTTCCGGCGTCAAAATTGCTGCTTATTTTCATGGGAAGGGCCTTTTGAAGTGATTATTTTGTCGCAGTATAAGAAGGAAAGGCCGTCTGTGTAAACTGGATAAATATTAATTTTGAAAATAAAATAACATTTAAAATAAAATTACTTTGCAAAACAAAGTAAATTTGGTTAAGTTGTTTTTAAATGATTCCCCAAAGGCGGGTTTAAATGATCCCCAAAGGTGGGGAGAGGCATGTTTCTTGAAAAAGAAGAAAGTTTATTCCAAAGGACGAAAGGCTCAAAATGTTGACGCAGCAAATTATAAGCAAAGAAATGTTGAAAAATTCCCAGAATGAGCTTTTTTTTCAGAATGGCGGCGGGGTGGCCATGCCCGTGGCCGGGGCCATCTATTGGATGATTTTATCTTATCTGGGCACCTATCTTGCAAAAGATCTGTGGATACTGGCGGCCTGTATTGGTTCAGGTCTTATCTTTCCGTTGGCGCTTTTACTGGCCAAACCCCTGAAATGCAATGTGATGAACCGGGATCATCCCCTGTCTGGTGTGGCTTTTCCGGTGATTATTGCCATGAATCTGCTCTGGCCGCTTTATTTTATTGCGGTAGAGGCCAATCCTGACATTATGCCGCTGGCCCTTGCCATTGGCATGTCCATTGTCTGGCCCGTGATCGGCTGGTCTTATGGCCGTACGCTGGGTTTTACGGTGCATGCTCTTTTTCGGTGTTTTCTGGTGAGCATCATTTGGACAGTCCTGCCCGAAGAGCGTTTCACACTCCTGCCCCTTTCTGTGTCACTGATTTATATGCTGACGGTGGCCTGGATCTATTATGAGCTAAAGCCAAAAGCAGAAAAAGTGGCTGCGTAATAATATTCGCCCCAAGATCAAGGATTTAAAATGTCAGAAGAACAACAAAATTTCTCCGCCGAAGAAAATCTTGCTTTCATTCGGACCGTTATGGATGATGCCAAACGCAAAACAGCCAATTACGGTCCCTGGATTTTGCTTTGGGGCAGCCTGTCATCGCTGGCGACTTTCGGTCAATATCTGGGGGTGAGGGGTGTGATTGACATTCGGATCACCCCTTTATTCTGGCTGGCCATGCTGGTATGCGGCCTGTTGGGCACACGCTATCTGGCCAAAAAATGCGCCCCTGTGCCGGTACAGAATTCTGAACTGATCAATGTGAATATAAAAATCTGGCAGGGGGCGGGGCTGGCCATATTTATGTATTTTGTGGGAAAGCTGGGGGGTCTTTTTCTGGGGACGGCGGAACAGTTTGATCATGATTTTCTGGCCCTTATTGCCGCATTGATGGGCACGGCCTTTTTTGCCACCTCTTATAATAGTGGTCTGAAATGGTTGAAACTGGTGGCCTTTGGCTGGTGGGCTGCGGTGTTGCTTTTTGTGGTCAATCCGCTGGCGGAAGATGACCTGCTGCTGATCATTGCCATATTGGACTTTCTGTTGATTGCCCTGCCGGGTTATCGGTTGATGGTTCTGCACAAGGCCCTGACTTCTTCCTCTGACCTTTAAGGCTGTATCATGAGCGAATTTGATCATAAACAGATTGATGATGTCATTCATGGCCGGGTAAGGCTGGCGATTATGGCTTATCTTGCCTCGGTGGAAGAAAGCGATTTTGGTTTGCTGAAATCAACCGTTAATGTGTCGGACGGCAATCTTTCCACCCATTTGCGCAAACTGGAAGAAGCGGGTTATTTGCAGGTGGAAAAAGGATTTCAGGGCCGCCGCCCCCAGACCCTGTGCCGCCTCACGGATCAGGGCCGCAAGGCTTTTTCCGCCTATATCAGCCACCTTGAAAGCCTGATTCCGAAAGCGCCTCCCGGAACATAAGGCCAACATTCTGCACAATCTTTCCCCAATAAGCCCCGGATTGAAATATTCTTCTTTTTTCTTGTCAAGCGCCCGGCAACAGGTGACAGGCCCGTTATTTTCTGCCAGACTGCGCCCATTAAACGAAACGTTTAAAAAGAAATGAAAAAGGGAATATCTATGTCTAATATTAAGAAATGGGGAAAAAAAGCATGACGGATACTACGGGAGATGACCTGCACGCAGGATCGCAGGAAAGGGAATTTCTGGGCCACCCCATTGGCCTTTCTATTTGTTTTCTCACCGAAATGTGGGAACGTTTTTCCTATTATGGCATGCGTACGATTTTGGTGCTTTATCTGGTGAAATACCATCTTTATAGCGCCGGTGATGCCAGCATGATTTATGGGGCCTATGCGGGCATGGTTTATATGATGCCGATCATCGGCGGTTATATGGCAGACCGTTATCTGGGCAGCCGCAAGGCGGTAACCTACGGGGCCATTTTGCTGGTGGCGGGACACGGTTTGATGGGCTTTCATGGCCCTGCCTCCTTCATGGATGGCGATACGGTGGTCAGAAATGATATGTATATCAATATCTTCTTTCTGGCGCTGGCCCTGATCATTACCGGTGTTGGTTTCCTCAAAGCCAATATTTCCACGATTGTTGGCGCGCTTTATGGCCCCAAAGATCCGCGCCGTGACGGTGGTTTCTCCATCTTCTATATGGGCATTAACCTGGGTTCTCTCTTTGCCACAGCGCTTGTGGGTTATGTGGGTGAAGTGCATGGCTGGAATTATGGTTTCGGTCTGGCAGGCATTGGTATGTTGTTTGGCCTTCTGGTATTCCTCTGGGGTCAAAAATTACTGGACGGCAAGGCCGAACCCAGCAACCCGGCAGTTCTGAAGGAAAAATCTCCCATTGGCCTGAATAAAGAATGGACAATTTATCTCTTTGGTCTGGGTCTTGTGGGGGCCAGTTGGGTTTTGATCCAATATCAGGAAATGGTTGGTCAACTTCTGGGAATTTCCGGTTTTGTGATGGTTGGCCTGATTCTGTATTATGGTTTCACCCAATGTAGCAAAGTGGAACGTGAACGGCTGATGGTGGCATGTTTCCTCATTGCCATTCAGTCCGTCTTTTGGGCGTTGTTTGAACAGCAGGCGGCCAGTTTGACCCTGCTTGCGGATCAGCAGTTTAATCTGAATGTATTGGGTATGAATGTATTGGCCTCACAGGTACAGCTTCTGAATCCTCTCTTCATCGTATTGCTGGCACCGGTAATGGCCTGGCTCTGGGTGGCCTTGGCCAACCGGAAGGCGGAACCTTCCACACCGGGCAAATTCGGTATTGCCATGCTGCTGATCGGATTGGGTTATATTGTCTTTTCCTGGGGCATGAGCCTTGATAGCGGCACCAATAAAAGCTTCATCTGGATGGTCTTTATCTATTTGTCTCTGACCTTGGCCGAACTTTGTCTCAGTCCTGTGGGCCTGTCCATGGTGACCAAACTCAGCGTTACCCGCATTGTTGGATTGATGATGGGAACATGGTTCCTCTTCTCGGCACTGGGTAATTATGTGGCGGGCTGGATCAGCTCCCTGACCGGAAGCAGCGCGCATGGCGTGGACAGTGGTCAATTGGATATTATCGCCACCATGGATGTTTATACCACGATTGGTTATATGAGTATGGGTGTTGGTATCTTTATCCTGCTGCTGACACCACTGATGAAAAAAGGTATGCACGGCGTGCATTGATCTATTTTAAGATTTTAAGAAAAACCGGGCAGGAAACTGTCCGGTTTTTTTGTTTTATGAAGGGAAATGTTGTGAGGGCGGAGATTGGGGCTTTTCATTTTTTGGTTTGATGGGGGGAATCCCCCCGCGCTCGCGCGCATCCCCCCTCGCCTCGCATAAGCTCGGGCGGCCGCTTGGCCTTGCCTCAGCCCTTTGGGCTTCGGTTACTGTGTCCTTTCCGGGGAGGGCTAAAGGCTCTACGTTCCCATCTTCCCGAAACAAGCTCCAATCCGATGGCCCGCAGGGCCGGAGGCAAGCGCGACCGCGCGCCCGAGCTTATGCGAGGTGGGGGGAGTGCGCGAGCACGGGGGTAAAACCCCCATCAATCAATAATAATGAGGGGCCCCGCCCCGAGGCAAGCGCGACCGCGCGCCCGAGCTTATGCGAGGTGGGGGGAGTGCGCGAGCACGGGGGTGGAACCCCCATCAACCAATAAATAAAAAGCCCCACTCTCCGCCCTCACAACGTAATACTCAAATCCGAAGCCCAATGGGGCTGAGGCAAGGCCGACTGGCCGCCCGAGCTTATGCGAGGTGGGGGGAGTGCGCGAGCACGGGGGTGAAACCCCCATCAATCAACAAATTCCCCCATCAAATCAAAAATCAAACCCTTTATTCCAATTCTTCCCGCATCATTTCGATCTCCAGCCATTCTTCTTCTTTGGCCTCAACGTCCTGCTGCATTTTTTCCAGTGTTTTGGTCATGGTCTGGAAGCCGTCGGGGTCTTTGCTGTAGAAATCCGCTTTGGACAGGGTTTCTTCTGTTTGTTTGATCTTTTGTTCCAAAGCAGCAATTTCCCCCGGCAGGTTTTCCAGGGCGCGCTGATGTTTATAGCTGAGTTTGGCTTTTTTCTGTTTCGGGGCCTCTTTGGCGGCTTTTTTTCGGGCTTTTTCGGCCTGTTCGATCTGTTCTGTCCGTGCTTCGGGGCGCTGGCGCATATAGTCGGAATAACCGCCGGGATATTCGGTGACCTTGCCCTGGCCTTCCATGACAATGGTGGATGAAACAATGCGGTCGAGGAAATCCCGGTCATGGCTCACCAATAATAATGTGCCTTCATATTCGCCGAGCATTTCCTGCAACAGATCCAGCGTATCCATGTCCAGATCATTGGTGGGTTCATCCAGGATCAGGAAATTGGTCGGCTGCGCCAGGGTTTTGGCCAGAACCAGCCGGTTTTTCTCACCCCCGGACAGGGAAGAAACGGGGCTGTGGGCCTGTGAGGCATCAAAGAGAAATTCCTTGATATAAGAAATAATATGTTTGGCATGGCCGCGCACCATGATGTGATCGCTACCGTCACTCAGGGTTTCCCAGATGGTGTCGCTATCTTTCAACAAAGCCCGTTTTTGATCCAGATAGGTGATCTCCAGATTGGTGCCGAGCTTGACGGAGCCCCGGTCCGGATCGATTTTCTTGGTAAGGATTTTAAGCAGGGTGGTTTTCCCCGCGCCATTGGGGCCGATGATGCCCACTTTGTCCCCCCGCAACAGGCGGGTGGAAAAATCCTTCAAAATCACTTTACCGTCATAAGCCTTGTCAATATGGCGGGCATCAATGACTTTTTTGCCCGATGTTTTGCCCACCTCACTGTCCAGCTTGACCTGTCCGGTCTGGGCGATTTGTTCGGCGCGCTGATCGCGCAGGGCCCAGAGGGCGCGCATGCGGCCCATATTGCGTTTGCGCCGGGCAGTGATGCCCTTATGGGACCAGTCGGTTTCTTTTTCGATCAGTTTGTCGAGCTTGGCACGCTCCACCCGTTCCTGTTCAATGATGGTGCCGGACCATTGTTCAAAATTCTTAAAACCTTGGTCGTGGCGGCGCACCCGCCCGCGGTCGAGCCAGAAAATAGTGTTGGTGAGGTTGGTGAGAAAGGTCCGGTCATGGCTGATGATCACCAAAGCGCCGCGAAAGGCTTTGAGCCGTTCTTCGAGCCATTCAATGGTGGCAATATCCAGATGGTTGGTGGGCTCGTCCAGCATAAGTATATCCGCATCCCCAAGCAGAGCCCGCGCCAAAGCCGCGCGCCGGCTTTCACCGCCGGACAGGGACAGGGGATCGGCAAGCGGGTCAAGGTTAACCTCTTCCAAAATCATGTCCACCCGGAACATGTCTTCGGCGGAAGAATGGCTGAGGCCGCTGGCCACATAATCATGAAGATTTTTATGGCCCGAAAGGTCGGGTTCCTGATCCAGATAGATGAAATGGCAGCCGGGCTGGACAAATCTTTCGCCCCGGTCCGGCTCAATCACCCCGCTGATCACCTTCATCAGGGTGGATTTGCCCGAGCCATTACGCCCGATCAGACAGATGCGGTCGCGCTCCCCTATGGAAAGTTCGACCCCGTCAAACAGGGGGGTTGCGCCAAAACGCAGGGCCATATCATTTATGGTCAATAAGGGGGGTGCCATGTTATGCTCCAAAATTAATCCCCCTCTCTTGCCCGAGCGCATCAAAAAGCGCAAGTGTTAACTTCTGCTCGCAACAATGTGATAGGCTGTTAATGGCATTTCATCAGGCCCGTGATATTTTATGGGTGGGACAAAAAAATGCAGGACAAAGATATGTTGATCAAGTCTATAAAAACCTCCGACGCGGTGATGGCGGATGTCACAGCGGAAAAAGATTATCTGAACCGCCGGACGTTTATAAAAGGGGCCGCCGGTCTGGGGCTTACGGCCAGTTTGCCGTCTTATGCCACGGCAGCCCCGCGCCCGCTCAATGGTCTGATGCGCAATGGCGCCTATTGGCTGGACGAAAAACCAACCCCGTATAAGGCGGTGAGCACTTATAATAATTTTTATGAATTTGGCACGGGCAAGGATGATCCGGCGGAAAATGCCCATACGCTCAAAACGCGTCCGTGGACGGTGCGCATAGACGGTCATGTGGAAAAGCCGGGGGATTATGATCTGGATGATCTTCTGGGGGGCATCACAATGGAAGAAAGACTTTACCGCATGCGCTGTGTGGAGGCCTGGTCCATGGTGATCCCGTGGGCGGGGGTGCCGCTGGCCGGTTTGATCAAAAAACTCGGCCCCACATCAAAGGCAAAATATATCCGTTTTGAAACCCTGCATGATGTGGCGCAGATGCCGGGGCAGAAACGCCGGGTGATCCACTGGCCTTATGTGGAAGGGCTTCGGATGGATGAGGCGATGCATCCGCTGAGTTTTATGGCCACGGGGCTGTATGGCAAGACCCTGCCCAATCAGAATGGCGCGCCCCTGCGTCTGGTGGTGCCGTGGAAATATGGTTTCAAGGGGGTAAAGTCCATTGTGCGTATTTCTTTTGTGGAAAAGATGCCCCACAACAGCTGGCGACGGCTGGCCCCAAATGAATATGGTTTTTATGCCAATGTGAACCCAGCGGTGGATCACCCACGCTGGTCACAGGCTTCTGAGCGCCGTATCGGGGAGTTTCGCCGCCGCGAAACCCTGATGTTTAACGGTTACGCGGATGAAGTGGCCCATCTTTATCAGGGGTTGGATTTGAAGAAAAATTATTGATGCAGAAAAAACAGGTCATATTGGCAAAGACATTTGTCCATGCGCTGGCTCTGCTGCCGGCTTTGTGGCTGGGCTGGCAAGGCTGGCTGATGCTGGATTTTCAAAATCATGCCCTCACCGCCAATCCTATTCAATATATCAACCAATATACCGGGGACTGGACCATCCGCCTGATCCTGCTTGGCCTGGCCCTCAGTCCCTTAAGGAAAATAACCGGGTTGAATGATCTGATCCGCTTCCGGCGCATGATCGGCCTGTATGCTTTTTTTTATGCGGTTCTGCATCTGGCGAATTTTATGGTACTGGATCATTATTTTGACTGGAACACCATTGTGGGGGATATTTTAAAACGCAAAGCCATCACCTTTGGCATGATCGCCTTTACGCTGCTGATCCCGCTGGCCCTCACGTCCACCAAGGTGATGATGCGCCGCATGGGCAAAGGCTGGCTCAAGCTGCACCGTCTGGTTTATGTGCTGGCCATTTTCGCCGTGATCCATCATTTCCTGATGGTTAAAGCCGACCTGTTGCAACCCTCTATCCATGCCGCAATATTAATCTTTCTTCTGGGCTATCGGATCTATGGGCGCATCTCTGAAAAGTTTAAAGTCAGTAAGAAAGTTGCTGCTTAAAGACTAATAAATACTAGCCCTTTGTCTTTTGGCTTTAATTGTGTATTAAGTATTAATAAAGTGTAATTGGGGGGGATTTAATGTCTTTACATAAAGAATTTAATATATCAAAAACACAATTCTACGACGCCCTTTTGGACATTCGTTCTTTTAGTGGCACTAAACAAGGCAAAAAGCGCCTTGACCCGAAAGTCAGAGTATTTCTGATTTTCGCAAGTATTTTAGTCTTTCTCGTCGGAATGGTTTTCTATAATAATAACTTCTCCCTGGATATTGATCTGATTATTGCGATTTTTCTTTCTTTAGGGGTCGTTTTAACAGGTTTTGTTGTTGCTATAATTGTGAATTACATTATGCATAAAATTTGGCTTTCAAGAAATTATTCATCTGCTCAAGCCTCTGATTATAAACAGTTTTTTTCAATTGATGAAAATGGACTTGAGATCAGTTGTAAAGCAAGCGATAGTCGCTTGAAGTGGAAAGCTATTATCAAGATTGAACAGGGAAAAAAGAATTTACTTTTTTTCATCCGTAGAGATTCGGCTATATTTATTCCCTTAAACCTTCTCGATCAGCAAGAAATTAAAACGATATATTCATGGTTCAAGATGGGGCAAATGCAGGCCTTGTGAAACGGCCTTCTTTTTCATAGGATGGTTCCTTAAAAATGAAAGGGATGTTCCATGGACTATAAATCGCTGCGGCTTGAAATAGCCGATCATATTGCCGTCATTACCCTGTGCCATCCGGAAAAGGCCAATGCCTTGGGTGAGGATTTCTGGCATGAATGTCGCGAAGTTTTTGAACAGCTGGATACAGACCCGGAAGTCCGGGTAGCGGTGATCGCCTCTGAGGGCAAACATTTTACCGCCGGTATTGACCTGATGTATCTTCAGTCCAATATGCCGCCACAGGATGTGGACCCGGCCCGGGCCATGGACCTGATGCGCCGCCATGTGAAATTTCTTCAGGCCCCGTTTGAGGCCATTGACCAATGCCGCGTGCCGGTACTGGCGGCCATTCAGGGCGGCTGTTTCGGGGCCGGGGTTGATATGGTGGCGGCCTGTGACATGCGGTATGCTTCTGAAGAGGCTTTTTTCATCATTCAGGAAGTGAATATCGGCATGGTGGCGGATCTGGGCACCCTGCAACGCATGCCGCGGCAAATCCCCGATGGCCTGATGCGGGAACTGGCCTATACGGGGCGGAAATATTTTGCGCCTGAGGCCCATGAGACGGGCTTTGTCACCAAAGTGACGGACAATTCCGAAAGCCTTCTTGATCATGTGATGGGGGTGGCCCGGCGCATTGCCTCCCGCTCGCCTTTGGCCGTAACAGGCACCAAAAATATGCTCAATCATACGCGCGATCATGATGTGGCTTCGGGCCTTGATTATATCGCCGCGTGGAATTCGGGCATGCTGTCGATGCAGGATGTGATGAAGGGGGCCGCAGCCGCGCTCAGCCGTGGCGACGCGGATTTTGACGACCTGCTGGAATAAAAATGCGTCAGGCTTCCACACAATTAAGCTTCAGAACCCAGGGCGCGGGTCTTTATGATGTGAGCCGGGATGTGTCAGCATGGGCGGAAGAACAGGGCATGGAGGAGGGGTTGCTGACGCTTTTCATGCGTCATACTTCGGCCTCCCTCACCATACAGGAAAATGCCGACCCCGATGTGATGTATGATCTCAAGGCTTTTTTCAAACGGCTGGTGCCGGAGGATAATCGCCTCTACCGTCATAATGCCGAGGGGCTGGACGACATGCCGGCCCATATTAAAGCCGCCCTGACCCAGACCCAGCTTTCCATTCCCTTGTGCCATGGCCAATTGGCGCTCGGCACCTGGCAGGGCATTTATATTTTTGAACATCGCACCCAGGCCCATCAGCGAAGTCTGGCCCTGCATCTGATGGGGGAATAAGGTTTTTCAGGCCCTGATCCTAGAAGTCATACAAAAGACCGGCCCGGGCCACCGTATCGGTTTTTTTACGGCCCAAGGGCGCGTCTTTGTCATACAGGATATCAAAGGAAAATTTACTGCTCAGGGCGCCGTTGATCTTAACGGTCAGCGCCGATTTACTGTCGAGCACATTACGGGCGCCGATGAACAGGCCTGTATCATTTTCGAGCTTGCTGCGTTTGTTGATGTCCCAGACAAAATGACTGCTGGCAAAGGCGGTAAGCTCGCTAAGATAGGCTTCCCCCGCCAATTCTTTGGTCAGCAACACGGACGGGCCGCCTTCCAGACTTAGGCTCACATCATCACTCTGGATCAAATGATAACCATAACCCGCCGAAAGGGTGAAACGTTCGCGGAAGGGGCCGAACTGGTCATTGTCATATCCGCCAAAGGCCGACACATAAGAGCGTTCGGAAATATCCATGTCCAGCTTATAACCCAGACCCCATTTCTGTTTGTCCTTGATGCCGGTATTCTTGTTGAAATCAAAAAATCCGGTGATCAGATGGTGGAACTTCCCGGTTTCCCGGCCCAGTTTCCCCCCAAGGCCAATGGATGTATTCTGTGTGTTGCCGGACGAATTGAGAAGGTTCAGCTCCACATCCCCGTCCCAGCCCCTGAGGTTGAAATAACCATAATGAATTTTGCTTTCCGGCGCGGCTTCACGGGATATGACAGAAGTTGTCACAGAGGGTGTTTCTGGATTTCCCATCACGGCAGTCTCAACAGTCACAGGATTGACGCTGGCCACAAAGGTGCGAATTTCTTCGGCCTGATCGGGATTGATCTTTATGGCATAGTCGGTGAGGGTGCTGAGAATTTTCTGATCCCCCTGGGTGGCGGCCATCCTTAACATGGCTTTCATGTCAGCGGAAATTTCCGCATGGGCGGAGACGGTTAGACAAGTGGTTAAAAGAAGGGAAGCGGTCAGGCTTTTGATCAGGGAAGTCATGTTATCTCTTCAGTATGTTTTGAAATCGGATGGAATGATGCTGAAATAATACGTCAGATCAGCGATTTGGCGCTTTTCTAACGCTTTAGAACATTCTTGTAAACTCATTTTACCCAAAAGAAGCATGCTATAGAAAAGAAAGGCCCGCAGGAATACTGCAGGCCTTTATATGGGTTAGGATTTTAAAGGTTATGCGTAGAAATTTTCGCCTTTTTTGGCTTTTTCCAGCAACAGTTTGGGCGGGGTAAAGTCGGCGCCATGTTTCTGTTCCAAAGCCTTGCAGTCTTCGGCGAATTTTTTCACACCAATGGTATCCACCATGCTCAGTGGCCCGCCGGTCCAGGGGGCAAAACCCCAGCCGAAAATCGCGCCCAGGTCCGCATCTTCCGGCTCCAGCAGCACATTTTCTTCCAGACAGCGGATCACCTCAACGGCCTGACGATAAAGCAGCCTTTGGGTCACGTCATCTTGCGTGGGCTGATCTTCGCGCAGGGGGAAATGTTCGGCCAGGCCCGGCCAGAGGTGTTTTTTGCCGCCTTCGGGATAATCATAAAAACCCTTGGCGTTTTTCTTGCCCTTGCGGCCCAGTTCCAGATACATTTTTTCAATCACCGCATCGGCGGGTTTGGCCACATAGGCGTCCCCCAGGCCTTTTTTGGTGGCCATGCCCACATGATAGCTGAGCTCAATGCTGACCTCGTCACTGACCGCAAAAGGCCCCACGGTCATGCCCGCATAAACACCGGAATTTTCAATCAGGGCCGGATTAATACCCTCGGCCAGCATGTTGGTGGCTTCGATCACATAGGTGGAGAAACAGCGGCTGGTGTAAAACCCGCGACTGTCATTGACCACGATGGGGATTTTGCGGATCTGACGCACATAATCCAGCGCTTTGGCCAAGGCTTTGTCGCCGGTGTTTTCACCCATGATAATTTCCACCAGCGGCATTTTATCCACAGGCGAGAAGAAATGAATGCCAATAAACTGGTCTTCACGGGCGGATGCTTTGGCCAGACCGGTGATGGGCAGGGTGGATGTGTTGGAACCATAAATACAGTCTTCAGGCACCACGGCTTCGGTTTTGGCGGTCACATCGGCCTTGATGGCCTGATCTTCCATCACCGCTTCGATAATCAGGTCGCAGCCTTCAAGATCGGCATAATCGGTGGTGGGCTTGATCAAAGACAGGATGCCATCGGCTTTTTCCTGGCTCATTTTTTTGCGTTTGACCCGTTTGGCCAGAAGGTTGGCGGAATAATCCTTGCCCTTTTCGGCATAATCCATTTCCCGGTCCAAGAGCACCACTTCAATACCCGCCATGGCCGACACATAGGCAATGCCCGCGCCCATCAGGCCCGCACCAAGCATGCCGAGCTTTTTGGTTTTCATTTCCGGTACATCTTTGGGGCGACGGATCAGTTTTTCCGCATTCTGTTTATTGACAAAAAGCGTGCGGATCATATTGGGGGCCACATCCCCCAGCAGCAATTCGACAAAATATTTGCTTTCCACCTTCAGCGCCGTATCCATGGGCAGCTGATGGCCTTCATAAACACACGAAAGAATGCTGACGGTGGCGGGATAATTGCCCTTGGTTTCTTTTTTGGTCATGGCCGGTGCGCCCACAAAGGTCTGGACGATGTTGGGATCATAAACCCCCTGCCCACCGGGGATTTTAAAGCCTTTTTTGTCCCAGGGCTGCACCGGTTTGCCGCCGTCCAATATCCATTTTTTGGCCGTGGGGATCACTTCTTCCGGGGCCACAACCGCGTCAATCACACCGTTCATCTTGGCCTGTTTCGGGGTCATATTTTTGCCCTGAAGCAAATAGGGCAGGGCCATCTGAATGCCCATCAGACGCGGCAGTCTCTGGGTGCCGCCGCCGCCGGGCAATAGTCCCACCATGACTTCGGGGAAACCAAGCTGTAATTTGGGCAGATCGGCCGCCACCTTATAATGGCAGGCCAGCGCAATTTCAAAACCGCCCCCCAGCGCCAGACCATTGATGGCCGCCGCCACGGGTTTGCCGCAGGTTTCCAGCGCTCTCAACATCTGGTTCAGGCGAAATGCGGCGGCAAAAAGTTCTTCCCGAGGGGCCGTATCCACCATGGCCGACATGGACAGCAGCATGGTCAGATCAGCACCGGCTACAAAGGAGCCTTTTTTGCCGGAGGTAATGACCGCACCTTTGATAGTATCATCTTCGGTTATGCGTGCGGTCAGTTTTTCCAGGCTTTCGATCACTTCTTTTGTAATCACATTCATGGACTTGTCGGCCAGATCGATGCTCAGAAGCGCAATACCGTCATTGTCCAGCTCAAATTTAATAGGGTTTGACATAATCTTTTCTCCTATACGCGTTCAATGATGGTTGCCGTGGCCATACCGCCGGCCACACAAAGGGTGGCAAGCGCCGTGGACTGGTCGGCCCGTTCCATTTCATCCAGTGCCGTGCCGAGGATCATGGAACCGGTGGCGCCCAAGGGATGTCCCATGGCAATGGCGCCGCCGTTCACATTGACCTGATCGGTGCCAAGCTCCATTTCCTGACAGAATCTGAGAACAACCGAAGCAAAGGCCTCATTGATTTCCCAAACATCCACATCATTCGCGCTCATACCGGCGCGGGAAAGTGCTTTTTTCGCTGCCGTACCGGGGCCGGACAACATGATGGTGGGGTCAATGCCAATGTCACTGAAACCGATCATTTTTGCCCGGGGTTTGAGGCCGAGTTTTTCGCCCATTTCCTTTGAGCCGATCAACATGGCGCTGGCGCCGTCGACAATGCCGCTGGAATTGCCCGCATGATGCACATGATTCATGCTTTCAATTTCGGGATATTTCTGCAGGGCCACACTGTCAAAGCCAAGTTCCCCCATATCGGTGAAGGAGGCTTTCAGACCCGCGAGGTCTTCCAGACTGGTGCCCGGGCGCATATATTCGTCATGGTCCAGCAAAGTGATGCCGAGCTGGTCTTTGACCGGCACGATGGAATTTTTAAAATGGCCCTTGTCCCAGGCGGTTTTGGCGCGCTGCTGGCTGAGGATGGCATAAGCATCACAATCTTCGCGGCTGAAACCATATTTAGTGGCAATCAGATCGGCGCTGATGCCCTGCAGGACAAAGCCCACCTTGTTGGAAACCTGTGGATCAAACAACCACGCGCCGCCGTCAAAACCCATTTGCACCCGCGACATGCTTTCAACACCGCCGCCCAGCATAAGATCGGCCTGACCGGCCATCACACGGGCGGCGGCGTAATTGACCGCCACCAGAGCCGAGGCACAAAAGCGGTTCACATGCATGCCCGCCACTTCGTCCCCATACCCGGCCATATAGGCGGCAAAACGGCCCACATTGCCGCCCTGTTCGCCCACGGCGGTGACACAACCGGCAATCACATCATCCACCAATGCGGGATCAAAGTCACCCCGCTCTTTCAGGGCCGCCATCATCTGGGCCAGTAATTTTACCGGGGTTACTTCATGAAGACTTCCGTCTTTTTTCCCCCGACCTCTGGGGCTACGCACATGATCAAAAATATAAGCTTCGCTCATGGTCTTGGTCCTTTATAAAAATTGATTGGTTTAAAAGTCTTCTGCAGCCAGTGCCATGACACTGTCGGCGCCGGCTTCCACCTTGGCTTTCAGGGCCAGAGTTTCGGGCAGCATATGGGTGAAGAAAAAATCGGCCGTAATCAGCTTGTTTTTGAGGAATTTCTCGTCACCGCCACCGGCTTTGAGCATTTCATCCGCCTTGACCACCATGCCGCCCCAGAAATACCCCATGGTGACCAGAGCCATCAGATTGAGGTAATAATGGGCGCTGGCCCCGGCATTGTCCGGGTTTTGCATGCCATTCTGCATCAGCCACATGGTGGCGGCCTGCAAACGGCCCAGAGATTTTTCCAGCTGGGGCATATGGGTGCTGAGGGCCTCATTGTCTTTATGATCATCAATGAAAGTCTGCACCATGGCAAAATAGGCCTTGATGGCTTCACCGCCCTTGGCCGGCAGTTTGCGGCCCACAAGGTCCATGGCCTGCACCCCGTTGGTGCCTTCATAAATGGGAGCAATGCGGGAATCGCGGAGGAATTGTTCCATGCCCCATTCTTTAATATAACCATGTCCGCCATAGGTCTGCATGGCGCGGCTGGCGGCCTCAACCCCCTGATCGGTCATATAGGATTTTAAGACCGGGGTCAGCAGCGCCAGCATGTCTTCGGCGCCTTCACGGGTTTTTTCATCGGGATGGCCGCGGGAAATATCCAGCTGAATTCCCGTCCATAAGGTCATGGCACGCGCCCCTTCGATAAAGGCACGGTTGGTCATCAGCATACGGCGCACATCGGGATGCACCATGATGGGGTCGGCCTTGGCATCCGGGTTTTTAGGCCCGGTGAGGGAACGGCCCTGAATGCGGTCATTGGCATAGGTTACGGCATTTTGCTGCGCCACTTCGGCGATGGACAGACCCTGAAGGGCCACACCAAGGCGGGCTTCATTCATCATGGTGAACATGGCGCGCATGCCCTTGTTTTCTTCACCAAGCAGATAGCCGGTGGCTTCGTCATAATTCAGCACACAGGTGGAATTGGAATGAATGCCCATTTTTTCTTCCAGTGATCCCACACTCACACCATTCAAATCCCCCACGGAACCATCATCGTTGATTTTATTGCGGGGCACGATGAAAAGACTGATGCCTTTGGTGCCTTCGGGTGCGCCGACAATACGGGCCAGCACCAGATGGATGATATTTTCCGTCAGGTCATGATCGCCGGCAGAAATGAAAATTTTGGTGCCGGAGATTTTATAACTGCCGTCGGCCTGGGGTTCGGCCTTGGTGCGCAGCATGCCAAGATCGGTGCCGCAGTGCGGTTCGGTCAAATTCATGGTGCCCGACCAGGTGGCTTCATACATTTTTGGCAGATAGGTGGCCTTTTGTTCGTCGGTGCCCCACACATGAATGGATTCAGTGGCCCCCTTGGTCAGGCCGGGATACATGGCCAGACCCCAGTTGGAAGATACCATGGCTTCGCTCAGGGCCAGACCCAGCGCCAGCGGCAAGCCCTGACCGCCATATTCCGGGTCTCCGGTCAAACCCTGCCAGCCGCCTTCTTTATATTGATTATAAGCCTCTTTAAATCCTGTGGGGGTTTTAACGATGCCATCTTCCAGAACACAGCCTTCTTTGTCCCCGGACATGTTTAAAGGTTGAAAAACATTTTCGGTGAGCTTGCCGGCTTCTTCCAAAATCGCATCAACCAGATCGGGGGTGGCTTCGGCAAAACAGGGTATATTATTATACTGCTGCAGATTAAGAAAATCATGGATCAGGAATTTAGTGTCTTTCAGGGGGGCGCTATAGGTTGGCATGGGTTTTACGTCTCCAATTTTTCGGTTGTATCACTTTGCATCCAGGAATTGATAACATTGACCAGGTCTTTTAATTCCGTGATGGTTTCATCAATGTCCTGTTTTTGTTGTTCCAGACTTTTTATGCGCCTGTTACAGGCTTCCAGCGTCACCAGACCCTGTTTTTTCTTGCCGCCTTCCTGATAATAAAGATCAAGAACCTCACCAATGTCACTCAGGCTGAAGCCCACGCGTTTGCCGCGTAAAATCCAGGCCAGTCGGGCCCGGTCCGCCGCGGTATAGATGCGGGTCTGGCCCCGGCGTTTCGGTGTGATCAGCTTACGGTCTTCATAAAAACGAAGCGTTCGCGGGGTAATGGCGAATTCTTCGGATAATTCAGAAATACTGTAAGTTTTCGGGGCCATAAAAATCCAATTAACAGGGTCAGCAGGTAATAAATTAACGCAGGCAACAAGGTAAATCAGGTACAGAATAACTCAGATGACAAATTAACTCGGGGTACAAATTAACTCAGGGTATAAAATAACCGGGGTATAAAATAACTCGGGGCTGAATTCAGCATACAGTCATTGATTGATTCGAGGCAAAATATAGTTGACCTTTACGTAAAGGTCAAGAATAAATAAAACAAGCGTTTGAATTTTCTGGCCCAAAATTTTACAAAGTATTTTACAGAGTATTTTACAAAGCATTTTTCAAAATATTTTCCAAATATAACATAAATTCGAACATAACGCGTCGGGGAAGGATATTTTCTTCTTTGTGATGTTCCCATTTAGGGATTATTTAACGGAAAAGTTTGTATAATCCCGTATGCAGCGCGTTTATTTTACGTTATAAACAGCAAAATTACCCGATCATACACCCGATCATACAAAGGCCGAAGTTTTTTACATGCAGATCTACCTGCCCATTGCAGAAATTTCCATCAATATATTCTGGCTGCTCGCCATGGGTGCTGGTGTGGGTTTTCTGTCGGGCATGTTTGGTGTGGGCGGCGGTTTTTTGATGACCCCGCTTCTTATTTTTGCCGGGGTGCCTCCGGCGGTGGCGGTGGCCACGGAAGCCAACCAGATTACGGCTGCTTCGGTTTCCGGGGCCCTGGCCCATATGCGCCGCGGCGGGGTCGATTTCAAAATGGGCAGCGTTTTGATTGTGGGTGGTGCCATCGGCTCTTATATCGGGGCCTGGGTCTTTACTTTCCTGAGAGAAACGGGACAGGTGGATCTGATGATTTCCATCGCTTATGTCTTGTTCCTGGGCAGTGTGGGCGGTTTGATGTTTGTGGAAAGTGTGCGTGCCATTTTGCGCAACAGGCGCGGTGAACTGCCAAAAGTGGGTCGGCGTCCCCGAACATGGATTGATGCCCTGCCCCTGAAAATGCGCTTTCGCAAATCCAAGCTTTATATCAGCGTCTTATTGCCATTGATTATTGGCGGGCTGGTGGGAATTTTGTCGGCCATCATGGGGGTGGGCGGGGGTTTTATCATGGTTCCAGCCATGATCTATCTGCTCAACATGCCCTTTAAAGTTGTGATCGGCACCTCTTTGTTTCAGATTACATTCGTGACGGCCAGCGTGACTTTTCTGCATTCGGTCAATACCCAGACGGTGGATATTTTATTGGCCCTGATCCTTTTGGTGGGGGCGGTGGTTGGCGCGCAGATCGGGGCGCGGGTTGGCATCCGGCTCAAAGGCGAACAATTGCGTATTTTGCTGGCCATCATGGTGCTGGCGGTCTGTATTAAAATGGCGGTGGACCTTGTGGTGATGCCCGAGGATCTTTATTCCATCTATCCTGTGAGTGCAGGCCATGAATAACGTATTTTATTATATAAACAACAGGATTGTGGCCTTAATGCTGATGGCGGGGGCGTTGAATTCGACCACACTTCATGCAGAAGGTCTGGTGACGGATTTATCGTCTCATGTGATCGAAATTACCTCACAATTCTCCGGGGCGGAACTGTTGATTTTCGGCGCCATAGAACGAAATATCCCGATGACAGACGGGGGGCATGGCGTGACGACCGAGGGCGCGGATTATGATGTCATTATCGTGGTCAGAGGGGAAAACCAGGATATGACCATCCGGCGTAAAGAAAAAGTCGGCATAATCTGGGTGAATAAAAGCCATCAGGAAGCACAGGATATTCCGGGCTATTATGCCCTGGCCAGCACCCGGCCCATTCACGATATTCTGCCACAGGACCTTCAGGAAAAAAACTATCTTGGACTGGATTATATTCCCGTCTCTTTCAGCCATCACATGACTGAGGTTGATCAGCAGTCTTATCGCCAGGCGTTTATTCGCAATATGAACGAACGGGGCCTTTATTTTTATTCGGATGAAAAAGTTTCTATTTTGAAGGATGTTTTATTCCGTGCGGCGCTGAAGTTTCCGGCCAATATGCCGGTGGGGGATTATGCGGCAGAAGTGTACCTGATCCGGGACGGTGAAATTTTACGGAAGGAAATTACACCTTTAAAAGTGAACAAGCAGGGCATGGAAAGAATTATTTATGATTTTGCCCAAGATTCCCCGGCCATGTATGGCTTAACGGCTGTAATCATTGCCCTTTTTTCCGGCTGGCTTGGGGGCCTGCTGTCCCGAAAAGCTTCCGCCTGAACATTCCCGGCATGAATGATAAAAAGACGATCACATTTTTTCTATCGTATATTTCTTGAAAAAAATATGGACTAGGTTAAACAGTAGCCATGGAAAGTTTAGAAATATCATATGCGGTTGCCTTGCTTGGCGGCATGTTCAGTTTTTTATCCCCTTGTGTATTGCCACTGGTTCCGGCTTATATTTGTTTTATTACCGGCACATCTTATCAGGAATTGAAAGAAGATGGACAGGTCAGCAAACTGGCGCTTCTCTGGCCGGCACTGGCTTTCGTCTTTGGTTTTTCCACCGTCTTTATCGCCATGGGGGCCGGGGCTTCTTCCCTTCAGGGTTTTCTTCAGGAATATAAAGAGGTTTTTGCCCTGATCTCCGGCGGTCTTATCGTTGTGCTGGGGCTTCATTTTACCGGCCTGATCCGTTTGGGCTTTTTGTATAAAGAAGCCCGGTTCCAGTCTTCTGATGCGCCCAAGGGTATTATCGGGGCTTATGTGGTGGGGCTGGCCTTTGCCTTTGGCTGGACACCCTGTATCGGGCCGATCCTGGCCACCATTATTACATTGGCGGCCAATCAGCAGCATTTTTCCGAAGGGGTTCTGTTGCTGGCGACTTATTCGGTGGGACTTGGGGTGCCTTTCATTCTGGCCTCCGTCGCCATCAACAGTTTTTTTGTCACCTCGGGTCGGCTGAAGAAACATATGCGGATTATCGAAGTGGCCATTGGTATTTTGTTGGTGATAACGGGCATTGCCATCATGACCGGGGATTTGCAGAATACCGGATATTACCTGATTGAATGGTTCCCCTGGCTCGCGGAAATCGGCTAGCCAGGCCTCTCCTGAAATGAAAAAAGAATGCCATAAAAAAGCCCCGGTGAGGACTCTGGAGCTTCACCGAGGCAGTCAGGCAGATGAAGGGTCACGGGATATGACCCTTCAAGGGATCCTAGTAATATCTACAACCTACAGTGTTAAGTATATGATCTGTTTTATCTTCTTTTCAAGGAAATTTTATTGCATGGTATGGCTTGGAGCCATGGCAAAGCGCGATAAGATTTCATGAAGCCGGTTCCAGAGATAAATTCCTTCGCTGTTTTTTTCCAGTTTCATTTTGTGATTGATGGCTTCAGAATAAGCAAAAGCATCGGCGCCCAGCCGGTCTAAAATATCTTTGGCCGCAAGTTCCAGATAGGGTGTTGTGGAAATTCCCATTTGTTCCATCTCATTTATTAATTCAAAGAGAGGCATGTTTTCGTAAGGGAAATCCTTGGAAAAGTCATGTTTTTTGCGGATAATCTGATTCATAATTTTCTCCTGTGAGAAAAATAAATGCAAAATATATGCCATTTTCAGAAAGGTGGTTTTGTGGGCTTTATTGTGTTGAGGGGGAAAAACTGGTGTCGGTATTTTTATTCCACCGAGCAAATTTTTCCCCGAGGAATTCGGGCCGATGGCCTATGCCATATAAATAAAACGGAAAGAGAATATTCACAAATTTTTTTAGTAAAAAATCATCTTCTACACGCTGTTTTATTCTGAAATCCGCAATTTTTTAAAACGACTCGGGGAAATTTATTTTCAAAATGGCCTATATCAATTGGCTTAGAGGCGGGCTCTTTTGAGATAAATCGGCCCGCTCCAGAAATTTTATCTTTGATCGCGGGAGAAAATTTTCAAGAGAAGACAGAAGAATGTCATGCTCAACAGGGTTGTTTTCAGACTGTGAAAGGATGATTTTCTTTGGTGAAAGATTTTTGTGGGCAAGACTGGTACAGGCGGTCAATATGTGGGAAATACATCCCAGATAGGTGCCCGCCACAAGGGTTATTTCGGCATCAAGCGCCGCCATCCAATCCAGGCAGCTATTATGATCATCCAGCGGAACCATCACCCCGCCAACCCCCTCTATAATCAGATAATCCACCCCCTGATTCTGTTCTATTTGGCAGAATTCTATCAAATCGCCGAAGGGGACTTTCTTGCCTTCGGCCAAAGCCGCCACATCGGGAGAAAGCGGCGCCTGAAATTGCCAGGGGGAGATTTGAGCCATATTTTCTTTATTGATATCCAGTCCCAATTCTTTCAGGATCAAGCCGCTGTCGCTTGAACTTATGTCCTCGGGATCAACACCGGAGATCACCGGTTTGATGGCCTGAACCGTATGGCCCTGGGCTTTGAGTTTTCGGATCAGCAGCCGGGTGAAATAGGTTTTGCCAATGTCTGTGCCAGTGGCGGTGATAAAGAGGGTTTTGGTCATAGAATCGCCATTTCCTGAATAGTTTGGGCCAGCCTGAGAATATCTTCCTTTTGATGCCGGGCACAAAAGGTAATGCGCAGGCGGGCGGTGCCCTGTGGCACGGTTGGCGGGCGGATGCCGGTGACCAGAAAACCTTTGTCTTCCAATTCGGCGGCGGCGGCCATACATGTATCGGCGGCCCCAATGATGATGGGTACGATAGGGCTTTGGGGTGTGGGCAGATTAAGATATTCGCAGAATATTCGGGCATTTTCCACCGGCCTTTGACAATATTCCGGGTCTTCTTCAATGATTTGCAGGGCCTTTAGGGCGGCAGCCGCACTGGCGGGGGGCAGGGCCGTGGTGAAAATAAGGCTGCGGGCGCGGGTTTTGATCAGGTCTATGACCGGGCGGCTGGCACAAAGATAACCGCCGAAACTGCCCAAAGCCTTGGACAGGGTGCCCATTTGCAGGGGGATGTGCGGCAAAGGATCAAAGCAGGCGCGACTGCCACTTTTTACAGTACGGCCCAAAATGCCACTTTTAACATTTCGGCCCAAAATGCCGATGCCATGGGCATCATCGCTCATCAGCCAGGCATCATATTTCTCTGCCAGACCAGCCATGATATCCAGCGGGGCCAGATCCCCATCCATGCTGAATATTCCGTCTGTCAAAATCATGGCATGGGTATGGGTTTTGCGATGTTCTTCCAGCAATTGTTCAAGATGGGCCATATCATTATGGCGGAAAATTTTCTGGGCCGCGCCGGACAACCGGGCCCCGGCAAAAAGGCAGGCATGGGATAATTCGTCCAGAAAAATTATATCCTGCGGGCCGATAAAACTTGGGATGATCCCAATGTTGGCCATATAACCGGAACTGAAAACACAGGCATCCTCTGTGCCTTTAAACTGGGCCAGTTTTTTTTCCAATTGATGGATCAGTGGGTGGTTTCCTGTGATCAGGCGCGATGCACCGGCCCCGGCACCATATTGTTCAATGGCGTCCTGCGCGGCCTTTTTAACGTCGGCATGATGACTGAAATTCAGATAATCATTGCAGCAAAAAGAAATAAGAGTCTTGCCACGGCGCGTAACCCGTGTCTGATCATGGCGTTCGCTCACATGGATTTCACGTCGGGTAGACTTTTTTTCAAGACCCCGAAGTTTGGTCCTGGCAAAATTATCAAGGGAATTCATCACGGGTCCTTATTGTCTGATAGGCAGCATATTGTGGTTTTTTCAATAAATGTCAATAAAAGGCAATGTCAAAAAAGACGCAAAAGACTTGACTCTCTCGGGCCGCTCGGGGAATGTGCGGATAATTTGAATATATTTCCCCGGTTTGGAGCAAACTTATCCATGTCTGACGTCTCATTTCCAGAACAGAATAATGCCACTGATAAAAATCCCATGAATGACCCTTATCCGGACGGATTGCGGCATAACTGGACCAAAAGAGAAATCCGTGAATTTTTTAATCTGCCTTTTATGGATCTGGTTTTTAAGGCCCAAAATATCCATCGGCAGAATTTTGAGGCCAACCGGGTGCAACTCTCGCAATTGTGCAGCATTAAAACCGGCGGTTGCCCGGAAGATTGTAAATATTGTCCCCAGTCGGCCCGCTATCAGACCGAGGTGGACGCGAGCAAGCTGATGCCGCTGGAACAGGTTTTGGAAGGCGCGCGTAATGCCCGGGCCAACGGGGCCACCCGCTATTGTATGGGGGCCGCCTGGCGCAGTCCCAAGGGCCGGCAAATGCAACAGGTTTGTGACATGATTGGGGCGGTCAAGGATCTGGGCATGGAAACCTGCATGACATTGGGCATGCTGGACAGTGATCAGGCCGGACAGCTGAAGCAGGCGGGGCTGGATTATTATAATCATAATGTGGACAGTTCCGAGGAATATTATAAAGAGATTATCACCACCCGAACCTATGAAGACCGGCTCAATACGCTGGGCAATGTTCGCGAGGCGGGCATTAATGTGTGCAGCGGCGGTATTGTGGGCATGGGCGAAAGCCTGGATGACCGGGCCGGTATGCTGCAAACATTGGCCAATTTGCCAGAACATCCGGGCAGTGTGCCGATCAATATGCTGGTACAGGTGGAAGGCACGCCGATGTATGGCAAGGATCAACTGGACCCGTTTGATTTTATCCGCACCATTGCGGTGGCGCGCATATTGATGCCTAAATCCTATGTGCGCCTGTCTGCCGGACGCGAAGCCATGAGCGATGAAACACAGGCTTTATGTTTTATGGCTGGCGCCAACAGCATATTTTACGGGGAAAAATTGCTCACCACCCCCAATCCGGTGGAAAATAAAGACAAGGAACTTTTCGCCCGCCTTGGTATTCTGCCCGAAGGTCAGGAATGAGCAAGTCTTTGCAACCCGATCTTCCGGACTGGTTTTCAGAAGGGTATGAACATCTGTGGATGCCCTATAGCCAGATGCAGACCGCCCCGGATGCCCTGCCGGTGGCCGCCACTGATGGGGTGGAAATCACCCTTGAGGATGGCCGTAGCCTGATTGATGGTATCGCTTCCTGGTGGACGGCCTGCCATGGCTATAATAATGCCCATATGCAGGAAAAGATGATCGCTCAGGTCAAAAATATGTCCCATGTGATGTTGGGTGGTCTGGTGCATGAAGGCGCCGCCACGTTGTCTAAAAGGCTGGCGGACCTGCTGCCCGGTGACCTGAACCATGTGTTTTTTTCCGAAAGCGGTTCGGTCTCGGTGGAAATCGCCCTGAAAATGGCGCTGCAATATTGGATGAATAAAGGCGAAGAAGGCCATCATCATTTTGTCTGTTTCAAGGCCGGTTATCATGGTGATACCTCCGCCGCCATGTCGGTAGGCGACAATGATGCGGGAATGCATAAAACCTTTGAGGGCGCTTTAAAGAAACAATATCTCCGCCCTCTGCCGGATACAAAAGAAGAAATGCAGGCCTTTAAGGCCTTCCTTCAGGAAAACCGCCATCAGATCGCCGGAGTGATCATGGAACCCCTGATCCAGGGGGCGGGCGGCATGAAATTCCACGGTGCCGAAGTCCTGCGCGCCATATCAGAAACCTGCGCGGAAAATGATGTTCTGCTGATACTGGATGAGATTTTCACCGGTTTTGGCCGCACCGGCAGCATGTTTGCCTGTGAACAGGCGGGCATCGTGCCGGACATCATCTGTCTGGGCAAAGCCTTGACAGCAGGCACGGTGGCCATGGCGGCTACGGTGGCAGGCTCCAAAGTATATGATGCCTTTTTATCAGATGATGCGGACAAGGCCTTCATGCATGGCCCCACTTATATGGCCAATCCGCTGGCCTGTGCGGCGGCCAATGCCTCACTTGACCTGTTTGAAAGCGATGATGTGCTGGAAAAAGTGCGGCGAATCGAAGGTCACTTGTCCCAGTCGCTGGAACAATTTCGTGATCATCCGGATGTGGTTGATGTACGCACCAAAGGTGCGGTGGGGGTGGTTGAGCTTAAAGACATTGCCAACCCCGCAGAATTGAGGGAAAAATTCGTCGAACAGGGGGTCTGGATCAGGCCCTTTGGCAATGTGATTTACCTGACCCCGTCGTTCACCATAGAGGCCCGGGAAATAGCCGTCTTGACACAGGCCATTGATCGTGTGCTAAATAGTTCCGAGGGTAATAGGTGAAGATACAGGGATTATGGGGACCAGATGGAAGATCGCAGACATATATTAAGGGAAAAACTGAAAAAATCAGATCTTGATGGTTTTATTATTCCCCACACAGATGAACATCAGTGTGAATATACACCCGAACATAATAAAAGACTGACCTGGCTCACAGGGTTTGACGGGTCGGCCGGCATGGGCGCCGTCCTGGGGGGAAAAGGCGCGATCTTTGTGGATGGGCGCTACAGCCTTCAGGTAAAGCAGCAGGTGGACCTGCGCAAATTTGAAGCCCTGCGCCTTCATGAAGACAAGCTGGAAGACTGGTTGATTGCCAACGGCAAAAAAGGAGACCGCATCGGTTTTGATCCCTGGCTGCATACACCGTCCTGGGTGGCGAAAATGAAAACCGCTCTTGAGGCCCAGGGACGGGAATTGGTGGCCGTTACGGAAAATCCGGTGGATATGATCTGGCAGGACCGTCCTGATCCTGCAAAAACAACCGCAATACCCCATGCTTTGCAATATTCGGGAGAAAAGTCTCGTCATAAAAGGGACCGTATTGCGGCCCAGGTAAAAGCCCTGGGGGCGGATGGCCTGGTCTTGACCAGTCTGGACAGTATTGCCTGGTTATTGAATATCCGGGGGGCGGATGTGAATCATTCCCCGCTGGTTACGGCATATCTGATCTTGCGCAGCGCGACTAAGGTCACGCTTTATATTGATCCTGAAAAAGTTAACCCGGCCTTGCTGAAACATTTGGGCAAATCTGTGAAAGTGGTGGACTATGATCAGTTTAATCAGGGGCTGGCGAAACTGGGGGCTAAAAAATATAATATTCTGGTTGATCCCAAATTCACGCATAAGGCCGTAACAGATATTCTGGAAAAGGCGGGTGCGGGCATCTTATATGAAGAAGACCCCTGTATCCTGCCCAAAGCCTGTAAAAATGATGTGGAGAAGGAAGGCAGTCGGCAGGCCCATATTCGGGACGGTGTTGCGGTGTGTAAATTTCTCCACTGGTTTGATAAAAACGCGCCGTCGGGCACGTTGGACGAATTGGCAGCGGCGGATAAACTGCTGGATTTTCGCAAAGAACAGGCTTTGTTTCAGGACCTGAGTTTTGACACAATATCAGGCGCGGGCCCCAATGGCGCCATTGTTCATTACCGGGTAAAGCCCGAGACCAATCGTGTCATTGAAAACAACATGCTTTTTCTGATTGATTCAGGGGGGCAATATCTGGACGGTACGACGGATATCACCCGCACCCTTGCGGTGGGGGAGCCAACGGAAGAACAAAAAGACCGTTTCACCCGGGTTTTAAAAGGCCATATTGCCCTGGCGCAGGCGCGTTTTCCCGTGGGGCGCACCGGGGCGCATCTGGATACGCTGGCCCGAAAGTCGCTCTGGGATGTGGGGCTGGATTATGAACATGGTACCGGCCACGGGGTGGGAAGTTATCTGAATGTTCATGAAGGGCCCCAGTCTATTTCCCAGGCCGCTTTTAATACACCGCTGATGCCGGGCATGATACTGTCCAATGAACCGGGTTATTATAAGGCCGGGGAATATGGCATCCGCATCGAAAATCTTGTGATTGTGCGCAACAGCCAGTTTGAGGGTGAGGAAAAACCCATGCATACCTTGGAAACCATCACTTTTGCTCCCATAGATACCCGTCTGATTAATGCGCATATGATGAGCAGTTCCGAAATGACCTGGCTCAATATTTATCATGCTCAGGTGCGGGAGAAAATATCGCCTTATTTAGAAGGGGAAGAATTGGCCTGGCTGGAAAAAGCCACGGAATCCCTGATGGCCCTTTAAAGCCCTGTAAGACCTTAGGGGCTGAAATATTGACCATTCAGGAACATTAACGGGGCAATATCCTCACGGACACGAATGGTTCTGACCTTGCCAATAAAGATGGTATGAGAACCATAATCATGAGACCCGTCCATGCTGCACATAATGGTGGACTGGGCATCATCCAGATAGGGGGTGCCATTGATGCCTTCTTTCCATACACCCTCTTCAAACCGGGCTTCGCCGCTCTTTTTCCAGGCACAATTTTCCGAAATATTCTGCTGATCGGCAAAAAGCGCATTGACACAAAAATCATGGCCATCGCTCAAGGCTGTATGCAGGGCCGTATCCCGGTTGACACACACCAGTATGGCGGGCGGGTCAAGGGACAGGGACGTGACCGATGAAGCGGTCATGGCAAAACGCGTCCTGCCATCAAAACAGGTGATAACATTGACCGAGGCCCCAAGACGCCGCATGGCCGATTTCATTTGTTCAAGGAGGGGGTCCTGCCCTTCTGGCATGTGTGATAATCCTGATCTGTCCGGGTTTGGCGAATATTATTCTGAAATTTATAGGCTATTCCGATCAGGGTTGACAAGACTTACTTTTGTTCAGCCCGTGTTCGGCTAAGGCCCATCATCAATGCCTGTTGTTCTTTGAGCAATTTTGTCAAAAACTGGCAAACCGCATTAACACGGGCCACATGACGCAAATCTTCATGGACCACCAGCCAATATTGCCGTTTGACCGAGATATCATCAGACAATATGGGCACAAGGCGTTCATCCCGATCCGCCATAAAACAATGAACCAGCGACAGGCCTATGCCATCCAGTACCGCACGATATTGGGCCATGACACTGGTGCTGCGAAAGACCACATGAGGGTCTTTGATGATATGCTCAAGGAATTTCAATTCCTGCATTTCAATCAAATCATCAATATAACTGATGAAGTCATGACGATTCAGGTCATCCTTATGGTGAATTTCATTGCGGGTGCGTAAGTATTTTTTAGTGCCATAAAGCCTGAGCAGATAATCACATAATTTCCATGAAATCAGCCGGCCGGTTTTGGGCCGGGCCAGGGTGATGGCAATATCGGCTTCGCGTTTGGACAGGCTGGTTCGGCGCGATTCTGCCACCAGATCCAGTTCAATATCCGGATGCAACAGGCGAAAGGTGGCGAGATTCCGGGCGATGATTTCGGTGCCAAGCCCTTCGGGGGCGGCCAGCCGCACCGTGCCGCTCAGGCGGGCATCCTTGCCGGAAATATCCTGATAGAGCTGGTTGGACTGGGCCTCCATCTGTTCGGCATAAGGCAGAAGCCGCAGGCCCGCATCGGTCAATTGATACCCGCGCGGTGATTTGTCGAACAGCCGCGCGTCCAGCTGATTTTCCAATGCAGCAATTCGGCGGCTGACAGTGGTATGATCCACATGTAATTTATGGGCCACACTGACCAACCGCCCCCGACGGGAGAGTTCAAGAAAAAAACGCAGATCATTCCAGTCAAACATAATGTGAATTCTTTTTATTTTGTTTCCGGTGTTTTTCAATCAGCATGAAAAGGGCTCAGATTCTTAGGTTTTGTTTCCAGTGTTTTTCAAACACTATGAAACGCGCTCAGGGCTGTTCAAAGTGTATTTTTGCACAATGATTGTGAGTATTTTGCCATGGAAATGCATTTTTGTCTTCTTTAAAGTGAAAAAATACCGCAATAACTTTTATTCTGGAGGCATAGATGCTGAAACAATATACGCATTACATTAATGGTGAACATGTGAAGGGCACTTCCGGGCGTTTTGGGGATATTTTCAACCCCAGTCTCGGTGAAAAATCGGCGGATGTGCCGCTGGCGAGCAAATCCGAGGTTGAAAATGCCATTGCCGTGGCTGAGGCCGCTTTTCCGGCTTGGGCCGCCACATCGGTTCTGACCCGTTCGCGCATCATGGCGAAATTTGTGCAGCTTCTTTATGCCCATCAGGAAGAATTGGCAAAACTGGTTGCCTGCGAACATGGTAAAGTGGTTGAAGATGCCATGGGTTCTGTGCTGCGCGGCATTGAAGTGGCGGAATTTGCCTGTGGCATTCCCCATCTGCAAAAGGGTGAGTTTTCCGACAATGTGGCAAATGGCATTGATATTTATTCCATGCGCAAACCGCTGGGTGTGGTGGCGGGCATTACCCCGTTCAACTTCCCGGCCATGATCCCGCTGTGGATGGCGGCCATGGCGATCATCACCGGCAATACCATTGTGATGAAACCGTCCGAAAAAGATCCGGGCTGCCCCATGCGCATCGCCGAACTTTTTGTGGAAGCCGGTGGCCCGGCGGGTGTCTTTAATGTGGTCAATGGGGACAAGGAAGCCGTGGATTGTCTGCTCCATGATGAGCGCATCAAGGCGGTGAGTTTTGTGGGTTCCACCCCCATTGCCCAATATGTCTATGAAACCGCCACCAAAAACGGCAAACGCTGTCAGGCCATGGGCGGGGCTAAAAACCATATGCTGATCATGCCGGACGCAAATCTGGAAACAGTGGCCAACGCGCTGATGGGCGCGGCTTATGGTTCCGCAGGGGAACGCTGCATGGCCATTTCCGTTGGTGTCTGTGTCGGGGATGAAGTGGCCGACAAGCTGATCGAAATCCTCAAACCCCGGGTTGAGGCCCTTAAAATTGGTCAGAGTCTGGATACAGGTCTGGAAATGGGGCCATTGGTCACCCGCGAGCATCGGGCCAAAGTGATGGATTATATCCAGATGGCCAAAGATGAAGGCGCAGACCTTGTGGTGGATGGCCGCGATTTTGTTCTGGAAGGGTATGAAAACGGCTATTTCCTTGGCGGCAGTCTTATTGATCAGACCAAACCGGAAATGACATCCTATCAGGAAGAAATTTTTGGCCCTGTGCTGCAATTGGTCCGGGTTCAGGATTTTGACGAAGGCATGGCCCTTGCCACCGACCATCCTTATGGCAATGGCACCTCGATCTTTACCCAGAATGGCGCGGCGGCCCGTACCTATGCGGACAAGGTGGAAGTGGGCATGGTGGGCATTAACGTGCCGATCCCGGTTCCGCTGGCCTTCCATAGCTTTGGCGGCTGGAAAGCCTCGGCCTTTGGCGATCACAACCAATATGGCATGGAAGCGGTGCGTTTTTATACCAAAGTGAAAACCGTCACATCGCGCTGGCCGGAAAGCACGATTGCGGCTGATTTCTCTATCCCGACCTTGAAATAATCTTATTCTTGAAATAATCTTATTCAGGTGACATAAATCCTGTTAAGGGCATTATAGATCTCTATAATGCCCTTAAATGCGTTTTACGCTGATTTCAAAACCATACAGAGCCATAAGAGAGCCAAAAGAGAAGACGAATGGATTTTCAGTTTAATGAGGAACAAAGCGCCATACAGGATATGGCGCGGGCTTTTTCCGACAATGAATTTGCCCCCCATGCAGAAATCTGGGACCGGGATCATATTTTCCCGGAAGACGCGCTGCGTAAAGCCGCCAGTCTTGGTTTGGCAGGCATTTATGTGAAAGAGGATGTGGGCGGTTCGGCCCTCGGGCGGCTGGATTCAGCCATTATATTTGAGGAACTGGCCAGGGGCTGCACCTCCACCGCGGCCTATTTGTCGATCCATAATATGGTCAACTGGATGATTGACCGTTTTGCCTCTGATGCCTTAAGGCAGAAATATTGCCCGGATCTGTGCAGCATGGAAAAATTCGCCAGCTATTGCCTGACCGAACCCGGGGCCGGTTCTGACGCGGCCTCGTTGAGCACCCGCGCGGTGAAAGACGGTGATTTTTATATTCTGAACGGAGCCAAGGCCTTTATTTCCGGCGGCGGGCGTTCGGAAGTTTATCTGGTGATGGTACGCACCGGCGGCGCTGGCCCCAAAGGAATCAGCGCCATCATCGTGGACAAAGACACCAAAGGCCTGAGTTTTGGCGCACAGGAAAAGAAACTTGGCTGGCATTCCCAACCCACCTGTGTGGTCAGTTTTGAAGATTGCCGGGTGCCGGCGGAGAATTTGATCGGGGCCGAGGGTGAAGGGTTTAAATTTGCCATGAAAGGCCTGGACGGGGGGCGTTTGAATATCGGTGCCTGTTCTTTGGGTGCGGCACAGGCCTCACTGGATCATACCGTTGCCTATATGGCGGAGCGTAAACAATTTGGCAAAGCCCTGAATGAATTTCAGGCCCTGCAATTTCGCATCGCCGATATGGCCACGGAACTGGAAGCGGCCAGATTGTTGCTGCATAAAGCCGCCGGAAAACTGGATCAGGACGCTGTGGACGCGACTATTCTGGCGGCCATGGCCAAACGTCTTGCCACGGATACAGGTTTCAAGGTGGTCAATGAGGCCCTGCAACTGCACGGCGGTTATGGATATGTGCAGGATTATCCATTGGAACGCTATTTGCGTGACGTGCGGGTGCATCAAATCCTCGAAGGCACCAATGAAGTGATGCGGATGATTATCTCCCGCGATATCTTAAAATAAAACAGGATACACAATGTCAGAAGAAACAGAGGTTCTATTCGAAGAGGAAAACGGGCTGGGTCTGATCAGTCTTAACCGGCCCCGGGCGCTGAACGCGCTGACCACACACATGTGTGCGATGATGGATGAAAAACTGACGGAGTGGGCCGCGGATGACAAGATCAAGGCGGTGGTGATCCGGGGCATGGGCGACAAGGCCTTTTGTGCGGGCGGTGATGTGAAAAGCCTGGCGCAGAACGGCCCGGAAAAACCCGAAGCGGCCAAAGAATTTTTTGCCACCGAATATGCCATGAACGGGCGTATTTTTCATTTTCCCAAACCCTATATTGCCCTGATCGACGGCATCTGCATGGGCGGCGGTGTGGGTGTTTCGGTGCATGGGTCGCACCGGATCGTCACCGAAAGGACCCTTTTTGCCATGCCTGAAAGCATGATCGGTCTGGTGCCGGATGTGGGCGGCAGTTATTTTCTGCCGCGCCTGCCGGGAAAACTGGGCCTGTATCTGGGGCTGAGCGGTTATCGCCTGAAAGGCGCGGATGTCTTATATGCGGGCATTGGCACCGCCTATATGACCAGCGACAGGCTGGAAGCGCTGGTGGACGCGCTGAAAGAAGAGACGATCGAAGATTATAGGGATGTGGACGGCATCGTGGCGCGTTTTGCGGTTGATCCGGGGGAAGCTCCGCTGGATGAATTCCGGGATCTGATTGATGCGGCTTTTGATGAAGATAATGTCGAGGATATTTTTGATCATCTGGACGCCATAGATCATGACTGGGCGGCAAAAACGCTGAAAAATTTGCAAAAAATGTCGCCCATGAGTTTGAAGGTGGCTTTGGAACAGCTCAGACGCGGGGCCGAAATGAACTTTGATGAAGGTATGACAATGGAATATTCCATTGTCAGCCATATTGTCTCTCATCCGAGTGATTTTTATGAGGGTGTGCGGGCCTTGCTGATTGACAAGGATAATAATCCAGCGTGGAAGCCTTCCACAATAGAAGATGTGACGGATGAAATGGTCTTGGCCCATTTTAACCAGGCTCAATAAAAATCGGAGAGATTAAATGGCAAAAGTAGGTTTTATCGGACTGGGCAATATGGGCAGCGGCATGGCCCGCAATATTTTAAAGGCCGGGCATGAGCTCAGCGTATTTGACCTGAATGCGGCGGCGGTGGAAGAATTGGTGGCCGAAGGGGCCCGCGCGGCCTCTTCTGCGACGGCGGCAGCCACAGATATGGACGCGGTTATCACCATGCTGCCGGCAGGAAAACACGTGAAGTCGGTTTATCTGGGCCCGGACGGTATTATCACTGCGGCCCGTGCCGGCACGATTTTTATGGATTGTTCCACCATTGATGTGGACAGCGCCCGTGAAGTGATCACCATGGCCACTGAAGCGGACATGTTGATGGTGGACGCGCCCGTATCGGGCGGTGTGGCGGCCGCGTCCGGCGGCAGTCTTACCTTTATGGTGGGCGGCACGGCAGATGCCTTTGAAAGGGCCCAGCCGTTTCTGGATAATATGGGGGCCAATATCATCCATGCGGGCAAAGCGGGCGCGGGACAGGCGGCGAAAATCTGTAATAACATGATGCTGGCCATTCAGATGATTTCCGTGTCCGAGGCATTTGTGCTGGCGGAAAAACTGGGTCTTGAGGCGGAAAAGCTTTTTGAAATATCTTCCAAGGCATCGGGACAATGCTGGTCGCTGAGCAAATATTGTCCGGTACCGGGACCGGTGCCTACCTCCCCGGCCAATAATGATTATAAGGCGGGATTTGCGGCGGCCATGATGTTAAAAGACTTGCGCCTGGCGCAGGAAGCCGCGGAAAATGTGGGGGCAAAAACGCCGCTCGGGGCATTGTCAAAAGACCTGTATGACCGTTTCAGCGCAAATAGTGCCGATGACATGGATTTTTCCGGCATCATCAATATGCTGCGCGAAGGCTGATTTTCAGGTTTCAGGAACAATAAAAACCTCACCGTTCAGGCTGTCAGACAATGAAATCTGACAGCTCAGACGGCTGTTTTTTTGCCGATTGTCGAGGAAATCCAGCAGATATTCCTCGTCTTCATCCAGAGGCCCGAGCTTTTTCATTAAGGGGCCGCTGAGGATCACATGACAGGTGGCACAGGCACAACCGCCGCCGCAATCGGCGTCAATTCCGGGTATATTGGCGTCCACCGCCAGTTCCATCAGGCTCTGGTCCAGGTTATTGGTCTCAACATGATGTTTCTGCTGGTCCGGGCTGACAAAGGTCATTTTGGTCATAAGATATGTTTCTTCGGTCTTGGGTTATTTTTGCGGGATGGCGATGGCGCTGGAGGCCTTGACCTCTTCCATCACCACATAGGTATGGGTGGTGCTGATGCCTTTTATGGTGGAGAGTTTTTCCCCTAAAAAGCGGCGATAATGGGCCATATCGCGGGTTCTGACCTTGATCAGAAAGTCAAAGCCCCCTGCCACCATATGGCATTCCTGCACCTCATCCATCTTCAGGACAGCATTACGGAAAGTATCCAGCGCCGGGGTGGTGGTTTCATCCAGCGATATTTCGATGAAGGCGATCAGGGCCGCATCCAGTAAATTCGCATTCAGCAAAGCCACATATCCTTTGATATACCCCTCCCTTTCCAATCGTCTGACCCTTTCCAGGCAGGGTGTCGGGCTGAGGTTGACCTGTTGAGCCAGATGAACATTGGAAATACGTCCCTGATCCTGAAGGGTTTTCAGGATATTGCGATCTATCGTGTCCAAAGAACGGTGATTTTCATTTATCATAGGATATTGTGCTAACTTTATCGGATCTGGTAGTTTTATAACAATTGTTTCAGGCAGTATAGCAGTGGTTTTAACGCATGAGAAGGTGATTTTGAAGAAGATGATTTGCGGCCAGATTGGCCGGGGGCAGCAGCACAGCATAAGGGTGTCAAAAAACTTTACATATTAAGAGATCAGTAAGCCCCTCTTAAACTATTGATATAAATTGATTTTTATTGTTTTTCTTTGAAAACGATGCTCATTAATGGCTTGAAAAACTTTTTTATGACCTTTCATTTTGCGACTTGTAAAGAATTCTTTACAACTTATAGGGCATTTCATCGTCATATTTTATCTTATAACAACCATCTTATTGAATATTCAGAAGTATTTTATGCTCGGCATGATAATTGCATATTAATTGCCATGTCTTTTAAGTTGTGTTGGGGTTTGCTTTAAATTTATTCATATTTATTTGAGGGAGAAGAATTGTGCCTATTCGGAAGAAATTTGTTGGCGCTTTGTTGGCGGGGGCCGCTATGGTTTTCGGGCCATCATATCAGGCCCAGGCCACTGTGACCACATCGGGCTGCGCGGCGGCCACATCATGTAGTATGCAGGAACTGGTGGACGGGGGCAGTATTGCCATTAATGGCGTTGTTTTTAACAATTGGGCCACAGGCCAGAATTTCTTTGTGGAAGCCACAGATAGTGATGATATTGAAAGCAGCATGTCATTATCGTCTATTTTTGTCGGCGGCATCGATGAAACCATTCTGCCGGACCCCACAAAAAGCACACTGGGCTTGTCGGTTTGGTCAGATTTATTTGTCCTGCCCCAGTTTTTTGATGCCATCATAGAGGGGGATATGGCATTTGACTTTTCCTTCGATAGCCTTGTGGGTGGGGGTCGTATGATGACGGCTGCGGAACTTTCGATGGGAAACCATGCCCTGAATTCGGATGATTCTTTTGTGGATGTTCATCTTGAGATAGATACCCTGACTCCAGAAAATCTTCTGCTGCGGGTTTTTGATGCTAATGGCGGCAGCAATCCCGGTTCTGATTTGGTGGATGACTTATCTTTTGGCACAGCGGTAAACGCGGCAGCCATGGCCTCTGACCTGGCACTTGGCACTTTTGTTCCGGGGGGAGTGAGCCTTGACCAATACGACATGCTCTTCACGATTATGAGGCCGGATATGCCGCCTGTGGATGTGGATGAGCCGGCAGGGGCAGGCATTCTTCTGGGTGCCCTTGGACTGTTTGCGCTGGCAAGGCGCAAAAGACTGCAAAAGCAAAATCACTAGTCAATTTTAATTTTAGAACCGCGGGCCTGTCCTGCGGTTCTTTTTTTAGGCGCGATCCGTTAACCATAAATTTTTCGCGTCAATGTAAGCAGGCCAACTTTAAAACATCAAAAACATCCCAAAGGAGGATTTAATGTTAAAGAAAATTTTTTCATTATTGATCAGTAAAGTAAGTGTTTTTATGAGTGGTGTATGTTTATTTTTTATCGCCCCGGCCGTAACCAGCGCCCAGGAAGTTTTTCTCGGTCAGATTATCCTTGTACCGTATACTTTCTGTCCCAGAAGTTACGCGGAAACCAATGGTGCACTTCTTCCCATCAATCAATATTCAGCGCTCTTTTCTTTGTTGGGCTGCACCTATGGCGGCGATTGTCGCACAACATTTGGCCTGCCGGACATTCGGGGCCGGGTTGTGGTCAATCACGGGCAGGGGCCCGGACTGTCAAATTATTCATTGGGGCAGAAGCTGGGCACGGAATATAATACACCCACGATCAATACCATGGCCAACCATAGCCATAGCGCCGCGACCACAACAACATTAAAAGGCACCACGGATACTGGAACACAAAATGTGCCCACCGGAAATATGCTTGCGGATGATGGCACAGACCGGATCTATAAGGATAATCCGACCCCGACCAATATTGTGGACATGAATGCAGGTTCAGTGGCATCCAGTACCACAGTAAGCTCGACGGGCGGCAATATTCAGGTCAATAATCGCCAGCCTGTATTGACGTTGCGTTATTGCATTGCGCTTCAGGGCATTTTCCCATCGCGTAATTAAATTTTTTATGTCCCGCAAAGATTTATTCAATGATTTGCGGGACGTTTCTTTTCTGTAATATACCCTGTAAATTATCCCATATCCTGATGTAACAGTAAGCTTGTACCGGTTTCTGATGATTGACGTTGACAAAGCATATTTTCAGGCGTAATTGGAATTTATCAGGATGATTTTATTGATCAGTCTGGAAAATAGAATGCAGCGCCTATTGCGTTGTTTCGGATAAAGACGGCTTTTAAAAGTGAGTATGAAAGTGGGTAAGGAAATGGGTGAAGGAACTGTAGAAGCACTGGCTCAGCAGTTGATCCGCCGAATGGGACGCTCCCAGGCAATGAAAATTTGCCAAACCAATAAATGGGAGAGGGTTTTGGACCATATCAAGGCCATTGATAAAAGCCCCAAAGGGAAATAACAGCCGGTTCAGGTCAGATTCCGGACATGTTATATAATATGTGTGGGGGCTTCCCCCGGTAATTTCGGGTGAGGATGTGACATGTTCCTGAGTGTTTTCGATTTGTTTAAAGTTGGCATTGGCCCTTCCAGCTCACACACGGTTGGCCCCATGGTGGCGGCCCGGCGTTTTCTCTGCGCTCTGGCGGATAATGGCCAGCTTGAAAATATCGAAAAAATTTCCGTGGAAATATATGGCTCGTTGGCCCTTACGGGACTGGGCCATGCCACGGACCGGGCGATCATACTGGGGCTTTTGGGCCATGAGCCGGAAACCATTGACCCTGGGCTTATTGAATCTTATATCCACAATGTTTCCCGGGAAAAGTCCCTGTCTCTCCTGTTAAAAAAACCGGTTGCCTTTGATCCGGTGCAGGATCTGATTTTTCATATGGAAGACGTTCTGCCCCACCATAGCAATGGTCTCACCTTTAAGGCGTTTGACGGGTCGGGTCATGTGTTGGCCCGGGAAAATTTTTATTCCATCGGTGGGGGTTTTGTGGTTTCCGAGGCGGAAATGGGTCAGAATACCGCCCCGCCGGAGCCGGAAAAAGTCCCTTACAGCTTTTCCAGTGGTGTGGAATTGCTGGAATTGTGTGAGAAAAACAACCTTAGCATCGCAGAATTGATGCGGGCCAATGAAATGGCTTTTGCACCGTCCATTGATCTGGACAGGGACCTGGACCGAATCTGGCAGGTTATGGAAAATTCCATTGAACGGGGCTGCGCCAATGAGGGTATACTTCCAGGGGGGCTTAAGGTCACGCGCCGGGCGGCCCAACATTTCCGGGATTTGAAAAACAGCCAGGAAAGGCAATTGTCTGACCCGGCGGCCATATTGGACTGGATCAACCTCTGGGCTTTGGCGGTGAATGAAGAAAATGCCGCCGGGGGACAGGTGGTGACGGCGCCCACCAACGGGGCAGCGGGTATTATTCCGGCGGTGATGCGTTATTTTGACCGTTTTTATAACCGGCGCGGCAGCGAAGCCACCCGGGACTTTCTCCTGACGGCGGCGGCGATTGGTTCCCTGTATAAGAAAAATGCATCCATTTCCGGCGCCGAAGTGGGCTGTCAGGGCGAAGTGGGTGTGGCCTGCTCCATGGCGGCGGGGGGTTTGGCGGCGGTGATGGGCGGCAGTGTCGCCCAGGTGGAAAATGCGGCCGAGATTGGCATGGAACATAATCTGGGCCTGACCTGTGACCCCATTGGTGGTCTGGTGCAGGTGCCCTGTATTGAACGCAATGCCATGGGCGCGGTCAAGGCGGTGGACGCGGCCCGTCTGGCGCTGCGGGGCGATGGGTCACATATGGTGTCTTTGGATAAAGTTATTGAAACCATGCGCCAGACCGGCGAAGACATGAAAGCCAAATATAAAGAAACCTCAAAAGGTGGGCTGGCAGTTAATATCGTGGAATGTTGATCAGCATTTTTCACTGCATTTATGGCTTAAATCTAGATTTAATATCGGCATTTTGGTGATAAAAGCAGGATATTTCGCTGTTATTATGCTAAATCTGAACTTTATGACTTTGTATAGGGTTTGGAAAATATGGATCGTTTCATTCAGGATTTAGCGGCCGCATCCCTGCGGGATGTTCGCGCAGAAATACGCAAAGCCACCCACAGGGATGAAGAGCAGGCCGTGGCCGCACTGGTGAGCGCTTCGGGTCTGGATCATGGGCTTCGGCAGAAAATCGTGGCAGATGCCCGGGAATTGGTGACATTGTCCCGCGCCCGCAGTGACCAGCAAGGCACAATGGATTATTTCCTGCAGGAATTTGGTCTTTCCAATCCCGAAGGCGTGGCGCTCATGTGCCTGGCCGAAGCCCTGCTCAGGGTGCCCGACAGCAAAACGGCGGATCAGCTGATTTCTGAGAAAATCCTCTCGGGTGACTGGGGCACCCATAAGGGCCAGTCTGAAAGTCTTTTTGTTAATGCCTCCACCTGGGGTTTGATGTTGACGGGTGAGGTGATCTCGCTGGGCAGGGGGGCCAAAGAAAACCCCGCTAACTGGCTTAAAAAACTGGTGAATAAATCCGGTGAACCGGTGATCCGTGCGGCGGTGATGCAGGCCATGCGCATCATGGGCGGGCAATATGTGCTCGGGCGCAGCATCGAAGAAGCCGCCAAAAGGGGCAAAAAGGAAAATGGGGCGGATACGCGTTTTTCCTTTGATATGCTGGGTGAGGGGGCGCGGACTCTGGAAGATGCGGATCGTTATTTTCATGCCTATGCAGAGGCCATAGAAAAAATCGGGACCAGTGTAGAACAGGATAATGTGGAAGATGCCGCCGGTATTTCGGTTAAATTTTCGGCCCTGCACCCCCGGTATGAATTTTCCCAGCATGACCTTGTGATGCGTGACATGCTGCCCCGCATTCGCCAATTGGCGCTGAGCGCCAAAAAACATGGCATGGGATTTACCATTGATGCGGAAGAAGCCGACCGGCTTGATATCTCACTGGATATTTTTGAGGCATTGGCCCGGGATCAGGCTTTGTCCGGATGGAATGGCCTCGGGCTGGTGGTGCAGGCCTATCAGAAACGCGCCCCCCATGTGGTGGACTGGCTCACGTGTCTGGCCCGGGAAACGGGGCGGAAATTTATGGTCCGGCTGGTGAAAGGTGCCTATTGGGACAGTGAGATCAAACATGCCCAGGAACAGGGATTAGAGGATTATCCGGTCTATACCCGCAAACCCTCCACAGACCTGTCGTATCAGATTTGTGCCGAACGGCTGATGGCGGCCCGGGATGTGATTTTTCCCCAGTTTGCCACCCATAACGCCTATAGCATTGCCCTGATTCTGGCTCTGGCAGAAAAATCCGGCGGCGCCCGCGATCGGAATTTTGAATTTCAGCGTCTGCATGGCATGGGCCATCTTCTATATGATGAATTGCAAAAAAGCCTGAAAGACAAAGTCAATATCCGGGTTTATGCCCCGGTGGGGGCGCATAAGGATTTGCTGCCTTATCTGGTGCGACGCCTGCTGGAAAATGGGGCCAACAGCAGTTTTGTCAACCGTTTCATGGACAAGGGCATCGCTGTGGAAGAATTGATGCAGGACTGCCTTAGCCTCGTGGAAGCGGCGCCGGGTTATCGCCACGGCAAGATTGCCCTGCCTGTGGATATTTTAACGGCATCCGGGCGCGAAGAAGGCGCGCGCAAAAATGCCAAAGGATTTGATTGTGCAGACCCGCTCGTGGTGGAGAATATTATGGATAAAATGAAAAAAACAGCAAAAGAAGACTTAAAAGCCGGCCCGATCATTGGTGGGGAGATGATTATGCGCCCGCTAGAGCCGGTCTTGAACCCTGCCGATAAAACAGAAATCGTCGGGCATGTATGCGCGCCGAGTGCAGAAGACATGAATCAGGCGCTGGATCTGGCCCAGGGGGCGCAAAAAAACTGGGACCGGCTTGGGGGCGCGGCCCGGGCGGAAATATTGGAACGTGCCGCCAGCCTGATGGAACAGGATACAGAGCGGCTGATGGGCATTATTGCCCGGGAAGCGGGCCGCACCATAGAAGATGGTTTGTCAGAAGTGCGCGAAGCCGTTGATTTTTGCCGTTATTATGCCCTGCAGGCACGCAGCCATTTTGCCGAAGCCCTGCCCTTGCCCGGCCCGACGGGGGAAAAGAACAGTCTGTCTCTGCATGGACGCGGTATTTTCCTTTGTATCAGCCCGTGGAATTTCCCTCTGGCGATATTCGTGGGGCAGGTTGTGGCGGCTTTGGCCGCGGGCAATGCGGTCATGGCCAAACCGGCGGAACAAACACCCCTGATCGCGGCGGAAGCGGTCAGGATTTTACACAAAGCCGGGGTGCCGGGTGATGTGTTGCACCTGATGCCGGGCGCGGGGGCGCAGGTGGGGGGCGCATTGGTTTGTGATCCCCGGGTCAGTGGTGTGGCCTTTACCGGATCCACTGATACAGCCCGGTTTATCAACCGAAATCTGGCGGATCGGGATGGGGCGATTGTGCCGCTGATCGCGGAAACCGGTGGTCAGAATGTGATGATCGTGGACAGTTCGGCCCTGCCGGAACAGGTGGTGGATGATGTGATCAGCTCGGCCTTCCAGTCCGCCGGTCAACGTTGTTCGGCGCTTCGGGTGCTCTATCTTCAGGAAGATGTGGCGGATAAAATCACCCATATGTTAAAAGGAGCCATGGAATCTCTGGTTCTGGGGGATCCCATGCAATTGTCCAGTGATGTGGGGCCGGTGATTGATGAGGCAGCCCGGCATATGCTCAACCAGCATGTGAAACGGATGGATGCAGAGGCCCGGTTGATCAAAGCCCTGCCCGTGCCGGAAGAATTGAAAGAGGGCAGCTTTTTTGGCCCGCGTATTTATCAGATCGAAAGCCTTGGGCAATTGGAAAAAGAAGTCTTTGGCCCGATATTGCACATCATCCGTTATAAAACATCGCAAATGCCGCAGATCATAAAAGATATCAAGGCCACGGGTTTTGGCCTTACGCTGGGGCTGCATAGCCGGATCGAAGAAAAAGCTGCCGAGGTTTTTGACCGTCTTGATGTGGGCAATACCTATGTGAACCGTAATATTGTCGGGGCTGTGGTCGGGGTTCAGCCCTTTGGCGGTCAGGGCCTGTCCGGCACCGGCCCCAAAGCCGGCGGCCCCCGTTATCTATTCCGTTTCGCCACCGAAAAGACCTTGACCATCAATAGTGTGGCCACCGGCGGCAATACGGAACTTTTCAGTCTGGAAGACTAAATTAAAGATTGATTTGCCCATAAAAAAAGCGGCGGGATAGTCCCGCCGCTTTAATTTTGATAATTCTAAAAATTTTAGAATTTGGCTGTTGCACCGAAGAAATAATAACGACCAATCACATCATAAGTCGCCGGGTAGGTATTACCGCTGTTTTCTGTTGTACCACCAAAATCATTACCCGGAATTGGCGGCTGTTTGTCGAACAGGTTATTAATTCCGGCCCGTAAAGTCAGGTTTTCCATGACAGTATATGTGCCACTCAGGTCAAAATAATCCACAGAAGGTATGGTCGGCAGGGCAAAATCAGATGCCGGCGCATTGCCAAATGCCACCAGGTCTTTTCCGACACTGCTGAGATGTTGCCAACGGGCGAAGATGGTAAAGTCCTCATAACTCCAGGTGACACTTTGAGTCCAGCGCCATTTTGGATCAGGACGTAAACAAACATTCCCGACCAGACCGGCACAATCATCAATGGCGAGAATTTCCGCATCCTGATTGAGGTTCTTAATCACATGGGTGCCGTTAAAAGCAAGGTCAACCGTACCCAGATCCCCACCGTTCAGGTCAAAGCTGTAATTGACAGCCAGATCAATACCTTCGGTTTTCTGGAAAGCGGCATTTACGAGAGACACATCAACACCGGTTTCTGTGCCACCAATCAAACGACCATTGAGCGGATTTCTGTGAATACGCTCACAGAAGAGGCTGTCACTGATACAGGCGTCCAGAATATTCTGTTCGGAAATCTGTGAAACCGCATTGGTGATTTTGATGCTGTAATAATCAATGGACATTGAAAGACCGGGAACAGCTTCGGGCTGGAATACAGCACCAATGGTGAAGGTGTTTGATTTTTCCGGTGTCAGGCCGGCATTACCGCCAACAAAATTATTGATCTGACCGGAAATTGGACCCCCAACAGAACCAATATTACCCGCAGGAACACCCTGGGCAATACATTGTGCGGTCAAAGTCGCATTTCCAACAGGAAGCGATCCCTGACAAGGGTCTGTTGTCAGATCACCCGTGCTTGGTGTATTGGGCAAACCAATCTCGTTCAGGTTGGGTGCCCGAACCGCGCGCTGATACAGGCCACGAACCCGAATGCCATGACCCGGTGACCATTCACCCCCGGCTTTATAAGTCCAGTTGGTGAAGGAATTTTCCGTGGATGCGCCTGATTTTACAGTGACGGTATTGGTATAATCGGAAACACGCACCGCCCCTTCAAAGGTTAAAGATTCGGCGAAGGCCGTATCCTGTACCAAAGGAACCTTGGTTTCAAAATATCCTTCCCAGATTTTAATATCGGAATCGATCAGGGAATCGGAACCAAAACCAATACTATTCCCGGCTTGAAGATTGTCATCAGGCAGTCTTTTACCAGAATCATTGCGATATTCGAAACCGGCAACAAAAGCACCGGCCACGGATGCTGTGGGCAGTTGGAAAGGCATGTCGCCGCCCACGGTTCCACCGACAACAAGCTGTTCGGTTTTGTCGATGGTGGCCAGATCAAGGGCGATGAAGGCTGCCGCTTCGGGGGTCAGATTACCAAGGCCAAAGAAGTTGGCCGGAATACAACCGCCGCTCGGGTCCTGACAGACAATATTGCCGTCCCCGTCTCTGACGGCCAGCATGGCTTGCTGGGCTTTATTGAAGTTCACGTCATTTCTGTTGAACGTGGTCCGGCTTGTACGGCCATATTGCATGAACGTATCATAATGATAATTTTCTGCAAAATCGCCCCGGAAACCGCCAACGACCTGATATGCGGTATTTTCATAAAAACTGTCCCGGGTACCCACTTCGAGAAGGCGGCGGCCAAAAGCGATGGTGGTTGTAGCGCCCGCATCAACGATGCCGTCACTATCGGAATCAAAAGCCGCGTCCACATTGCCATCACCGTCCACATCAGCCAGTGCCGTTGCCGCCTGAGCGGAAAGGTATGGATTGTCCAGATTGAGCTGGAACGGGAAGAAGAATGTTCCGGAAGGTGCCAGAACCGTATCCACCCGGCTATTGGCAAATGAAAGTCTGCTATAGGCTTCCACGTTATCATTGATCTGATAGCGCGCCATTGCTGTGGCCGTAATTTTCTTCTGCGGTGTCTGATACAGGTTAAAGGGGTTAAAGTTAAAGAAGCCGGCAAAAGGAACCAGGTTCCCATTTGGATCAAATTGAGTGGCTTCAAAATCTTCAGATCCCGGAACCAGACCTAAGGCCCCGTCCACGACACCTTCGAGTTTGGTAAAGCTTCCCTGCTTTTCCAGAAGATCATCAAGGGCAAAAACACCAAATTCGCGCTGATCCTGTGTTAAGGCTTCCATATTCATATAACCGAAATTCACCACCGCATGACCCCGGTCATCGCCGAATGATCCGCCGATTGTGGTATCAACACTGAAACGGTCGGCGTCGCCTTTTTCGGAAAGCCCGTATTGACTGTCAATCTCTATGCCTTCAAAATCATCATTGAGGATAAAGTTGACAACACCGGCAATGGCATCAGACCCATAAACCGCAGAAGCCCCGCCGGAAACAACTTCAACCCTTTTGATCAGGCTGGTGGGGATCATATTCAAATCCACATAACCATTGCTGTCATACGGGGTGAAGCGTTTGCCGTCCACCAGAACGAGGGTGCGTTCTTCGCCGAGATTACGCAGGTCTACTGTGGAAACACCAGGATTCCCATTGTTGGATGATGAACCCACCGCCGCGACCGCCTGGGGGATGTCGCGCAGATATTCTTCAACATTATTGGTTCCCATTACCTTCAGGCTTTCGGCATCAATGGTGGATACCGGGCTGTTGGCCACAAGGTCGGAACGCTGAATACGCGAACCGGTTACAACAACTTCTTCCAACTGGACTTCTTCTTCGGCATCTGCCGCGTAAGAAGCAGAAATCCCGATGGGGAGAAAGCTGGCAATTGCCAGTACAGACACACCATATTTCAGGCGCTTAGAAAAATCATTTCGCATGATTTCCTCCTTAATATTTTGTTTAAATGATCCGATTCATTGACTAAGAAAGTTCCTAAATCACATGTTATTCATGGAACGAACCATGATGTTGATGTGGCCATAGAAGGTGTAGGGCATCAATAATATGGATCCTTTGCTCCTATCAAAATGACGAAACACATGTCATTTGATGACCATTCCAAGCCTACATTCCTGGAATTGCACCGAATATTATTCGATACAGGCAGCACGCTATCACCGCTTAAAACCGGGGTCAATTTCTATTAAGTCATTGATTGGTCAATTAAATTTGATAATTCTTATATAGCGGGTTTTTGGAAATGCCATATTTTCTGAGGGGGATCAGACAAGCGAAAAGGTTTTTTGGGGAAGAGAGGGCGGCGAATATATTTCGCCGCCCCTGTATCGTTCAACTAATGGCTAAAGATTAGAATTTGGTTTTTGCACCAATATAATAATAACGCCCAACCGGATCATACAAGCTGTTGGTACCAAGACCGGTGTTGCCGCTCTGTGTACCAGAAGGCAGGAATGGAGGCTTTTTGTTAAAGACATTGTTAACACCACCATAAATTTCATATTGGCCATCTTCACCAATACGGTAACGGGCCTGCAAGTCATGATACGTAACAGCACTGATGTCATTCAGTGAATAGTCACCACCATCCAGGTCGTCTCTAACAGCGCCGTAATAGGTCATATTATAACCCAGAGTAAGGCTGTCGCTGTTATAGGTCATGGAGAAACGACCTTTGTGTTTAATGTCGGGAAGTTCACCCAGGAAGTCTTCAAAGTCTGAACCTTCAAATGGTGTTTCACCGGCTCTCAGAATGAGGGTATAGTTGATCCCTAAGTCCAAGCTGCCTTCAATACCGAATGTATCCATCATATCCATGCTATAGTTAGAAGCAACATCGATACCCCGGTTGACTTTTGTCGCCAGGTTCAGCTGGAATGCATTAATCCGGTCGATCTTGCCATCCGCACCACGAATAACATTGTTACAGAACGGGCTTGTGGATGGATCGGCAGATTTTAAACATTCATTGACAGATGTTTGACGGCCAACAGCCTGAATCGCATCGTCGATTTTAATGTCATAATAATCCACTGACAGGCTGAAACCTTCAAAGAAGGATGGAGTGAAAACACCACCGACGGTGAAAGTATTAGCCGTTTCTTCAAACAGATCCGGGTTACCACCGTTCAGACCATCAATAGTTTGATAGTCAAGCTGATCTACTGCAAAGACCCCATCGTTGGCGATTGCCGTGGCAACGCCTGGAATGGCACGACAATTAGCCGCCTGAGCTGCATCGGCATTCGGAGCAGCAGTTGCGGTAATATCCTGACATGGGTCCGTGATCCCTGTTGGGAATGTCTGGGACTGACCAGAGAAAAGTTCACCAATATTTGGCGCACGGGTCGCTCTTGCATAGACAGCACGGAAACGAATGTCATCATTTACGGCCCATTCACCACCGATTTTCCAGCTGTTCACACCACCAATAGTGTTGTAATCCGCATAACGGAAGGCACCTTCAATGCCAATATGTTTGGCAAATTCCACATCTGAGATGATCGGAATAGAAACCTCAGCGAAAACTTCAGTCACATCATATTCCCCAATAGTATTAGGAATTCTGTTACTGGCATTCTGGCCGGCTTGTGTTAATGCGTCGTTCAGGGTTTCACTTTCTTCCAGACGGTGTTCAATACCCGCTGAGAAACCAACGTCGCCACCTGGTAGAGTGAAGATGTTGCTGTTGCTCACACCAGCAAAAAGTACCTGCTGTTGAATGGTCGCACGACGGTTTTTCGCGGCAGCAACCCATTGAACGGCTTCATCTGAGATGGAGTCAAAACCAAAGACATTGATGGGAACACAACCTTCTGCACGGAACTGTTCATCCTTACAACGGTATCCACCGGGGTTTTCGGGGTCGGCTTCCACGTCCAATGCGGCACGGAAGTTTGCTGTATTGATGGCACCGTCAGAATTCTGGGCATCAACTGTACGGCCATAAGTATAGGACATATCGTATGACCATTCGTCCGAAAGGTCGCCTTTAAAACCAAGAACAACACGGAAAGTATTACGGTTGGCCTGGGATGTACGGGGACCAAATTCAAACAGGCGGCGTTTGAAATCAAGGGCTGTAATATCATCGCCATCAGCATTTAATTCCGCAATATGATCCAGAATAGCCTGTGGAATGAAAGGGTTATCCAAAGGCATACCATCCACATCACCAAGATAGATGTCGGAAGATGCAAACGGGAAAGGTTCGATATTTGAGCGCGTATCTGTTTGACCATAGCTGCCTTCTACATAGGCAGTGATATAGTCATTTACATCATAATGACCCATGGCTGTAAACAGCATCCGCTTTGTTGGTACTGCAATCCGGCGGAAGGCGCTACGGTTAAAACCATATGTTGCCCCATCCCATGTTGGGCCACCGTCGCGTCCGGTCAGGTCAACAAGGTTATTGTTCGTATCATACGTCCAGTCTGCACCAAGGAAACGGCCTTGGGGAGGGTAGGAGCTGTTGGCAGGATCAAACAATGTTCCTTCGCCCGCACGGGAATAGAAGGTATCATTAATGCCACGCTCGCGTGAGAAAAGGCCGTCTTCTTTATTGTATGCAAAGTGAACGACGGCATTACCACGGTCATCGGCAAAATTTCCGCCAACAGTTGCACTTAAGGTAACCTCATCCATGTCACCTTTGTCTGAGATACCATATTGACCGTCGAGCTCTACGCCTTCAAAGTCATCTTTCATGATGAAGTTGACAACACCCGCAAGGGCTTCAGAACCATAAACCGCAGACGCGCCACCAGTCACAACTTCCATACGCTCAATCAGGGCGGCTGGAATCATGTTCAGGTCAACCTGTGAAGTACCGGATACACCAGCCACAAAACGACGACCATTCACCAATGTCAATGTACGGTCATCACCAAGGTTACGCAGGTTTACAGTGTTGATACCCGCACCGGATGTGAGGAAGTTAGAGTTTGTGGTGTTTAATCCAGCTACACCAACGGAAGGCAATTCCCGCAGGATTTCAGCTACGTTGGCAGCCCCGGTAATTTGTAATTGTTCAGCATTCAGAACAGTTACGGGTGTTGGTGTTGTAAGGTTGCCACGCTTAATACGCGAACCGGTTACAACAACTTCTTCAAAGGTTGTTTCTTCAGCTGCCGCATCATCGGCCGCAGATACTGAAGAAATGCTAAAGGGTAACAAGCTGGCAACAGCCAGCGCAGATACGCCGTATCTCAGGCGCTTAGAAAAATCAATTTTCATGATTTCCTCCATTAAATGTTATTTTTGAATGTTCCTCAGGAATGAAAGCAAAACATGTGTTGACCCATCCAAATACTTTTGCAGTACGGATGGCTAACCCATGGTGTAAATGCTTTTAATCCGGGAACACTACCATTTATGTCACTTTTAAGAAGCCGCTATGGTGTTTGAGCTTACGAGGGCTTCCATAAAGTGCGCCCGCACGCTAACACCCCTGAAAAAAAGGGTCAATTTCATTTAAGTCATTGATCCATCAATTAAAATTGATAATTTTTATATAGCGGGTTTTCAGAAATGCCTTAATTTGAGATGGCTGAAATATGTTTAAGGAAGGAAATGAATAGTATATTCTATTTTCTGCAAATAGCAAAAAAGGGAAATTATTGTGGTAAGCCGGGAAATTAGGGCATGGGATAATTATTGGAAACGGGGGGAAATCAACAGCTGTATTTCAGGAGAAAATTCAGAATATCAAAATGAAGTCAACCAGTTCTGGCAGGAATTTTTCGCGGACTTTGATAATGATATATGCCTGTTGGATATCGGAACAGGTAATGGCCTTCTTCCGGTTCTAGCAGTTGATGTGGCCAATGAGAAAAATTTTTCCTGGGAAGTCCATGGGGTTGACCTGGCAGATATTGACCCTGAAAAATATGTTCGGGCTTGTACGGAAGAATTAAGCCAAATAAATTTTCAAGGCCGTATTGCCGCGGAGGCCCTGCCCTTTGAAGATAGATATTTTGATGGTGTGACTTCGCAATATGCCATTGAATATGGCACGCTTTCCAAATCTATTCCCGAAATCTCTCGGGTATTAAAAAAGAGCGGGCAATTCTGTGCCGTTTTGCATGCACGTGATTCTATTGTGGTGCAGCAAAATATTGAGAATATGACCGAAGCTGACTTTTTGTTGGGCAATACGATCTTTGACAGCTGCAAAAAACTTCTGAGTAGAGCTTATGCTTCGGGCCGGAATATGGATGGTATAGCGGATGTTTATATTGCCCAAGTCGAAAGTCTGGCTGGGTCTTTTCAAGAAAATATTCGCCCGAATATTATTCCCAAAATGCAACAGACTCTTCTGGAAATCCTCAGGCTCAGTCCCCAATATTCTTTAAGTCAGGTTTTGGAAATGGTGGATAATGCCGTGATCAGGCTCCAAGGTCAGCGCGCCATTTTAGCAGACCTGGTCAATTCATCTCTTGATAAAACACAAGAGGATCAATTGGTGGAAATGATGATCGAGGCCGGATTTAAGGACATAAAGATAAGCGAATTTCGTATTGGGGCAAAGAATATTCTGCTTGGTATCTGTATCAAAGCACAAATGAAATAATAATTCTGTTTCAACTCTATACTGTTTCAAGTCTCATAAAATAACGGCCCCCTGAAACTTCAGGGGGCCGTAATCATTTGAGTTTAACAGTCTACTTTAGTGTAAGGCTTAGAATTTAGCCGTACCACCAAAGAAGAAATATGTACCAATCACATCATACATGTTCGGGAATGTGTTGGCCTGTTGTTGATCATCACCAACGAATTGTGGTTTGGTGTTGAGCAGGTTGTTAACACCACCATAAACCTGATAGGTTTCATTGATGTCATAACTTGCTGTCAGATCAAAATAGTTTTTGGCTTTCAGACGTGGTGAGGACAATGTGGTCGCATCGACACCATTATTCTCAATATCACCTTGATCCGTACCACCATAATAAGTCCATTTCAGTGAGGCGGATAATGGCCCACTTGCATAGGAGAAACGTGTGGTGAAACGGAATTCAGGATCAGGTGTACCACAACCTGGACCAAAGTTTCCGGCGCAATGGATAAAGACCGTATTAGGGTCATTGTCCGGCAGGAAGTCATTCTTGATCACATAAGTACCCAACCAGTTTACACTGAATGTTGATGAATCATCAAACAGACCAAAATCAGTGTCGAGGCTGTAATTAACCTGAATATCAACACCTTCTGTTTCCAGTTTGGCGTTATTGGCGTTCAGGGCGGCTACAATATCCACGTTCCCGTCTGAGCGACGTGTAATCGCCTGACAGAATGGATCAGAAGCAACCTTACCGGCATAACAATTTTTCAGGATATTGTTAACGCCACCACCGAAGGTTCCTACAACATCGGTAATTTTAATGTTGTAATAATCAACAGTCATGGAGAAACCCTCAAGGGCTTCAGGCTGGATCACAGCACCGATTGTGTATGTGTCTGAAGTTTCCTCAAACAGATCGGGGTTACCACCGAAAGCACCTTCGATCTGAGAGTTGGCTTGTTCGAACAGACCGGTTTGTCCCGCAGGTACACCAGTTGCTTCACAAATAGCTGTCAGAGCAGCAATGCCACCATGTTCGGCCACATGATCGGATGCACAAGGGTCATCCGCACCCGGGAAGCCGTTGGCAGTCCCAAGGAAGAGTTCGTTCACATTTGGTGCACGCACCGCACGCTGATATTGACCACGCAGTTTGAAACCTTCGGCCGGAGTCCAGTCACCACCCAGCGCATAAGCCCATACACCGCCCGCTGTTGAATAGTCGGAATAACGAACCGCACCGGTGAAGTTTAATGATTCAGCAAAAGGTGCGTCAGAAATCAGAGGTACAACTACTTCGCCGTATACATCATAAACATCATATTCACCGATAGTTGGTTGGCCGGCATTGAAACCAAGCACGTCACCGGCGGAGAGGAATTCATCCGGACGGAAGCTGCTGGAATCTTTGCGATATTCTGCACCGAAGGACACACCAATGTCACCGGCACCAAGATCACCGATCACACCCGTGATGTTACCAGCCACAACCTGTTGTGTGATACTGGTCACATTGGCGGCACCAACATTAACAAAATCAACGGCTGCTTGGGAGATATTCCCTTCACCAAAGATATTCATTGGTGCACAACCACCAGATGTGTCTTTACAGACGATATTTCCATCACCATCAAGTTCCGCATCAACAGCCTGACGGAACCGGGTGTCGGACACGTCATTATTGAGCAATTGAGTGCGATCTACACGGGAATAGCTGTAATAAGTGTCATAGGACCAGTTGCTGTCAATGTCACCCTTGAATCCGGCAATAACCTGGAAACCATTCCGGGTATTGATGCCCTGACGGGAACCATTTTCCACCATACGACGGCCAACGAAGGGCAGGGATACACGACCATCTGCATCATTGAGCGCACGACCTTCAAGCTGGTCAGCAGTGTAACCATCTGACGCGATAAGCGTATCTGTATCGGTGCCATCATCGACGAAAATCGTACCAACTGTTTCAACAATGGGTGAACCATCCGCATTAAAATGTGGCGTAACACTACGAACATCACCAATTTCTGTGTCAGCGGGAAGCGTATCGCCGTCTGCCCAGCGAACAACAGTCACTCTTTGACGTTCGCGAATATCATCACCAAATACATCGATACCGGCAACAGAAGCAGCGCCTGTTGAGAAGCGATCAGCTGCTCCAAAGGATTGCTGTACATTACTTGCAAAGAATGGGTTGTCAGCATCAACTTCAACGCCACCCAAAAAGGCCGGTGTTGGAGCCAGTTCGGTATCACTACGGTTGTGGGTGAATGTGGCTTTGGCATAGAAAGTAACATTATCGTTAATTTCATATTGGCCCATTGCATTCACAAGCCAGCGATCCTGAGGCAACTGCAGGAAGTTGTCCGGTGCATAGTTGAAACGGTCATTATTGTTATCCCAAAGCTCAGCTCCGCCATCTGTTCCAAAGCGACCAATTGTTGTAGTGTCTTGATTATCAGCGGTACAACCGGGTTGCTCTGTGGACAGGCAAAGAAGGCCATCGCCATTGCCATCAAATATGGTGCCACCAAACAGACGCGTACCGGGAATGCCGGAGCTGCCTGATTTTGTGAAACCAGGAACACCATCGGCGTCAAAGGTACCAAAACCGAAATCCGGGTCCTGAGATCCAGCTACGATTGAGTTATCGCCGAGGGCGAAGGTGGAAAAATCCCGGTCGCCTTGAAAAACCGCTTCACGACGGGCAAAGCTGGTGTGTAATACAACGTTACCACGACCATCGGCGAAGTTTCCGCCTACAGTTGCGTCAACATTCCATTTTTCACCATCGCCTTTGCTTGAAACACCATATTGGCCGTTCAATTCAACACCTTCAAAGTCGTCAACGAGAACGAAGTTGACGATACCAGCCAAAGCGTCGGAACCATACACAGCGGACGCACCACCGGTCAGAACTTCAACCTGTTTGATCAGGGCGGAAGGAATTGTGTTCAGGTCAACCGTGTTGGCCTGTGAACTTTGAAGGTAGCGTTTGCCGTCAACCAGAACCAATGTACGGGTTGCACCAAGACCACGAAGGTCAACAGTAGCTGTACCATTACCGGGATTGTTTGAATTTCCGGTCAGGCCCGGTACGGTTTGTGGCAGTGTGTTCAGAACCTGTTCCACATTGATTGTACCGGCAAATTTAAATTCATCGGCACCAACAACGGCAACCGGGCTAGATGCAGCCAGATCCTGGCGTTTAATACGGGAACCCGTTACAACCACTTCTTCAAATGACACTTCTTCTTCAGCAGCATCGTCAGCCGCGTAAGAAGATGAGATTGAGAAGGGGAGTAAGCTTGCAACCGCAATTGCAGACACGCCATATTTCAGGCGTGAAGAAAAATCGCTTTTCATTTTATTTCCTCCGTAGAAGTTAATATTCAGGGAATGTCGAATTTTTCTTGCTTTGAAAGCGCCAAAAGCACCGCTTGAAATTCAAGCAGTGAAAAATTCATAATTATATTTTTGACAGATTACATTTGCAGTTATCTAACAAAAACCCATTCCCATTTTGGTGTATTATACATTGTCAACTCTCACTCCCTATTCTAAGGGTCCACACGGAAAGTCGATCAATTCTGCGACATTATCACTCCTTAAAACAGGGGTCAAATAAAATGACATATTTATGATCGGTATGATTTTTTAGCTTTTTGACCGGACGGACTTAAATGCAAAAGAAATAAGAATTTTATGACAATATTCTTTTTTTTAAGAAATTTTATGCTGTTTATGGGGCTTCGGACGAAATAATAAACAAAATTAGCCGTATATGGATTTATCTTGTAAGGAGATTTTGATTGGATTTTTTCTATTATTTTTCGGGAATAATGCGTTTCCAGGGGATGATGGGGGGTGAATCATTGTGAATTTCTGTTTCTCTCAGAGCTTTGATATGAAAGACTTTTGCCAGTATTTCATCGCTCAGGACATTTTTCGGAACACCCTGGGCGCTGATTTTTCTGTCATTTAATACGATTAGCCGATCGCAGAACCGTGCGGCCAGTGACAGGTCGTGCAGCACAAGCAGAACACCCCTGCCTTGGTTTTTCAAGTCCCTGAGAATTTCCATGACCTGCAACTGATGATAAGGGTCGAGGGAGGCCACGGGTTCATCGGCCAGAAGGTAAGGGGCACCCACCACCATGGCCCGCGCCAGCATCACCCGGGCGCGTTCCCCGCCGGACAGGGATGTGACGATGCGTTTTGACAGATGATCGGTTTCGGTGCGCTTCAGGGCATCTTTAATCATTTCATGGTCTTTGGGGCATGGTTTTTGCCATGGGCCCAGATGCGGGGTGCGGCCCAAAGCCACCATATGAAAGACACTGAGCGGCCAATGTACCGGCGCCCCCTGGGGGGCATAGGCGATTTTCTGGCCCCTTTCTTTCAGGCTCATCTGATCCAGCGGCTGACCATCCAGATGGATTCGTTCGGCATGACAGGGGACAAATCCCAACAACGCTTTTAAAAGGCTGGTCTTACCTGTGCCATTGGGGCCGATCAGCCCGACCATCTGCCCGCGTTCCAGTGTCAGGGAGACATTCTTTAAAATTTCATGAGAGCCATAGGCAAGGCTGAGGTTTTTAATTTCTAAAGCTGTGTGGCTCATCGCATATTCTCCCGGGTGCGGAAAATGATATAGAGAAACAGCGGGGCACCAATGAAGGCGGTGACCACCCCGAGCCTGAGCTGGACATGGGCAAAGGGCATGCGGGTGATGATGTCGGCAAAACTTAACAAGATGGCCCCGCCCAAGGCCGAGGGCAGCAATAATGCCCGCGGGTTGGCGCCAAAAAAGGCACGCATCATATGGGGCACCACCAGCCCGACAAAACCGATGGCCCCGCAAATGGAGACGGTGGCCCCCACCGAAAGGGCGGTGCCGATCACCACCTGCCAGCGCAGACGGCTGAGGTTAATGCCGAGCGAGCGGGCCGCATCTTCTCCCAGGCTGATCGCGTCCAGCCCCTGACCCACCCCCAGCATCAAGATCCAGCCAAGGATCATAAAGGGGGCGGCCAGCATCACATCATCAGTGGTGCGGTTTTCCAATGATCCCAACATCCATAATACCATATCCTGAAGGGTGGAGGAATGCAGAGCGAAATTCATCACCAATGCAATGGAGGCCGAGGCCAGACTGCTGATGCCAATACCACAGAGGATCAGGGTCAATATGCTGGCATCCCGCGCCGCCAGCAGGAAAAGAATGGCCGTGGCCAAAAGCGCGCCTGTCATGGCGGAAACGGGTGTGGCCAATGCCCAAAGACCGCCCAACCCCATATAGATGGCAATCACGGCCCCTAGTCCGGCACTGGCGGATATGCCAATAATGCCGGGATCGGCCAGCGGATTACGCAACAGCCCCTGCAACGCCGCCCCCGACAGGCCCAATGTGGCCCCCGCCATCAGGCCGAGCAAGATACGCGGCAGACGCAATTCACGCACAATAATGCTGTAGGGCTCATCCGCCGGGCCGAAAAAACCCGCCATCACTTGTTCAAAACTTAATGACACCGACCCATAGGTCATGGAAAAGGCCGATAAGCTTATGAGCAATAAAATCAATAAGGAAATTTTATGGGATCTTTTTATATGCGGGAAAATCATCAGGGGTTTTCTCCGGTCTGGAGGGGGGCGGACAGGGGCGGGATTAGACCATGATCCGCCGCCTTGTTGCGGATGAATTCAGCCGCCTCAACCGCAAAAAGGCCATCACAGGCGAGATAGCGTCCCGGCAGCAGGATCGTGGGAATATTTTCGAGCATGCTGTTGATGCGTTTATGGCGTGACAGGCTCCAGGGGGACTGGGCGGTGGGCAGGTCAAAAAAGCTGCCAATAATGAGATCGGGCGGGTTCAGCATGATCTGTTCCAGCGGCAGATTTTGCCAGCCGTTGACGTTCATGCTTTCAGAGATGCTATCAAAACCCGCCAAATGAATGATCTTGTCCACCGTGGTATTTTTCCCCGCCGTGACCCCGCCGGGGGTCAGATAGAGTGCCTTCAGAGGGCTTTTGGGGGCAGATTTCAGCCGCTGAACACGAAGCTTTAAGCGTTCCACATGACGCGCCGCCACTTGACCCCGCCCCATTTTCTGCCCCAGAAGGGAAATATTTTTATACAGGGTCTCAAGATCAGAGCCGTAGGTCGCACTGACATGGCTTATTTTACTGCGATCAAGAAAGGGCAGGATGCCATATCCGCCCCAGGTTCTGACCACAAGTTCGGGGGACAGCATCAATATTTCTTCGGCACTGTTGCCGGTGGTGGCAAGCCCCGCTGCGCGTTCACGGTAAAAGGAATGAATGTCGTGGGCTTCTTCGGACAGGGCCAATATCTGATCCCTGTGGGCCAGAGCCAGGACATATTGATCGGCGCAATAATCCAGCGAAGCAATTTTTGGCAGGGGGCTCAGAGATTGGGCGAAAAGGGGCAGGCCCGGCAAAATGCCGAACCCCGCCCCCAACAGGCTTATGACAAAATAGAAAAATTGTCTCATTCTATCGCCGCTTTCAATCGGATGAGCGGGCTTAGAATTTGGCTTTCATACCGCCAAAGACTGAAAAACCCGGGGTGCCAAAACCGCTGACCTGCTGATATTGTTTATTAAAGAGATTGTCGATACGGCCAAAAACCTCGATGCCTTCATAGGCTTCCATGGTTATTTTCACATCCACCCGGGTCCATGCATCCACGGGCACATCGCCATATCCCGTTTCGGCACCGTTATAAACAATGTTTAACGTGCCGAGAACTTTGGGCGCCGCTTCCCACACCAGAGAGCCAAAGGCCATGTCTTTGGGCTGGCTAATTAATATTTCGCCCGTGGTTTCATCTTTGGCATCCGTATAGGTATAATTGCCCTTGAAGTGGATTTTATCGGTCAGTTCCGCATCAAGGCGCAGTTCAACCCCTTTGGAGCGGCTTTTATCCAGATTGATATAGCCCTGTGGCCATACATAGGTGATCAGATTGGTCGTGTGCTGGTTAAAATAGGTGGCTGCCAGCATGATTTTTCCGTTCAGGATATCCTGCTCCACACCCACTTCCCACGCGTCCGCCTCTTCGGGTTTCAGGGTCAGATTAGCCCCCTCTGATCCCACAAAGGTAAGCTGAAAGATGGTTGGTGCCTTAAAGGCCTCGCCCCAGTTGGCCAACAGCCGTGTGCCGCTCTCTTCCAGATGATATGCGGCGGTGATGCGGCCGCTGGTGGCGCTGCCGAAAGTCTCATGGTCATCATAACGCAGCCCCGCACTCAGGCTGAGGCCGCCTTCTGATTTGTAACTGGTCTCTGCAAAGACACTGTTGATATCAAAACCTGTTGAGGGCTGAATGCTCCAGGGAGAGACAGATTCAAACTTGCTTTCTTCATGTTGGGCCCCCACGGTTAAATTAATATCTGTGCGGGCTTCAAAGGATGCCAGATAATCCACATTAAAGCGGTTGCCTTTGGTATTGGTTTCGCCCCAGGTGGAAAAATCCTGACGATTCAGGCGGGTATTTTCCAGGGAGAGTTTTTGCACGAGCCGATCCTCAAACGCGTTAAAGCGGAGGCGCCCGGCGAGCAGGACTTCTTCCGTATTCAGGCTATTGTCCGCATCAGAAGGGCCAAATCCATCATAATCATTTTCACTGTCGGAATAGCGGGCAATAAGTTCAGCTTCGAATGCCGAACTGAGGCTGAGGCGGGCTTTGGCGCTCAGGGTGAAATTGTCATAACCGTCTTTTTCTGTATTGCCGTCTTCCTCATCAGCGGCGGAAATTCCGCTTGTGGTGGTGCGGCTGGCGGAAAGATTAAAACCATAGGTTTCACCGCCGCCAAAAATATTGCCGCCACCACGATAGGTGCCAAAACTGCCACCTTCCACAAAGGCCTGGCCGCCAAAACCGTCCCGGCCGATTTTGCTGATGATATTAATCACCCCGCCGATGGCGTCAGAGCCATAGAGGATGGATTGCGGGCCGCGCAGGACTTCGATGCGTTCAATCCCGTACGCATCCAGGCTGGAAAAATCATACGCCCCGCCGGGGGCTGCGGTATCATTCACCTGAATGCCGTCAATCAAGACCATGGTATGGCCGCTGCTGGCCCCGCGCAGGCGCACAGAGGCAACGCCACCAAAGGCCCCGGTCTGGTTGATGCTGAGGCCGGGCAGGGTCTGAAGAGCGTCCAGGGCATAGGTATATTGGCCCAGTTCCAGATCATTGGCGGTCAGAACGGAAACACTGCTGTTTACCTCGGACAAGGGTTGTTCCCGGCGATTGACGGTGACGATAATTTCTTCAATATTTTCGTTCAGAACCACTTCTTCAGCCAGAAGCATGTTGGGGGTCAGAAGTGTGGCAGGGGCCAATAGGCTGGACGACAACAACAGAGCGGTTTTGACAGAATGTTTAAAATATTTCATTTATTTTTCCTCGATACGCAAAGACATGCGTTTGATTATTTATAAACCGGCAGGAGGGAATTCTGACTTGAAAACATTCTCCGTACGCAGCAACTGAATAATCGCCTGTACGGATGATCCGCTCTGATGGGTTGACCCGACCGACAGATGGGCGACATGATGGCAGGTTTCCTGGCTTATGAATCTTTACGTGATGTTCCGCCTTCCCGGTTTCCCAGTGGCATAATGGATCATCACTCTTCATTTACAGTTGCGGGCACAGCCACGGTTTTGAATATTTTCAGAAAGACAATCAAATGCCGCTCTTCAAACGCTCTCACCGCGTTCCCTTTTAACCTTTGAAAATTCATTTGATAATTCAAAGGCACCATCAATCTGTCATATACGCCACTTGAAAAGGGTTGGCAATGATATATTACCCCAAACTGACAGGGGGTTTTGCTCAACAAGGGACTTGCCCTTTGCCCCATATGGCCATTACACTGTCAAAAATAATTAAAAATAATATTATAAATAAATATAGGGTTTTGGCACATGTTGTCCAATCAGTTCAGTCTTCTGTTCACCAGAAGATTTCTGCCATTATTTGTCACCCAGTTTCTGGGGGCCTTTAACGATAATGTCTTTAAGAATTCACTGGTCTTTCTTATCACCTATAAGATCGCGCTGGAACAGGGGCTGAATGCCCAGATCATTGTGGTTCTGGCGGGGGGAATTTTTATCCTGCCCTTTTTCCTCTTTTCTGCGGTGGCCGGACAATTGGCGGACAAGCTGGAAAAATCCCGCCTGATCAGGATTATCAAATTTGTGGAAATTATGCTGATGTGTCTGGCATCGGTGGGTTTTTATACGGAAAATGTCACCTATCTGATGGCGGCCCTGTTTTTAATGGGCAGCCAGTCTTCTTTTTTCGGGCCGTTGAAATATGGCATATTGCCGGATCATCTGCGTCATGATGAATTGATCGGGGGCAATGCCCTGATTGAAACGGGCACCTTTCTGTCGATCATACTGGGTTTGGTTGTGGGCGGCATGCTGGTATTGGCAGATCTGGGGCCGACGGTAATCTCAGCCGTGGTGATCACCATGGCCGTTCTGGGATTTGTGGCGAGTTTTGGCATTCCCAAAGCCGGCCCGGCAGACCCTGAACTGAAAGTCAGTTATAATATCTTCACCCAGACCCATAAGCTTGTGGGGGAGGCGCGTAAAAACAAACCGGTGTTTCTGGCCATTCTCGGCATATCCTGGTTCTGGTTTTTCGGGGCCACCTTCCTCACCCAATTCCCCACCTTTGGCAAGGATATTATTGGCGGGGATGAAGGGGTGGGCACTTTGTTCAACTGTGCCTTTTCCCTTGGTATCGGCTTGGGCTCTCTTTTGTGCAATCGCCTGCTCAAAGGTGAAATTCATGCCATTTATGTGCCACTTGCGGCCATTCTGATGACCCTGTTCAGCATTGATCTTTATTTTGCCAGCATGAAGGTGATGGGCTCTTTATCCATGGTCGAGGGGGCGGACCTGATCAGCTTTAGCGAATTTCTTCGCCACGGCATAAATTTGCGCATTTTGTTTGATCTGGTGATGATTGCGGCCTGTGGCGGGGTTTATATCGTGCCGCTTTATGCAATCTTGATGGACCGGAGCCTGCCGAGAAAACGTTCGCGCATGATTGCCAGCAACAATATCTTCAACAGCCTCTTTATGGTTGTTTCGGCCGTGGGGGCGAGCGCGTTGCTGGGCAGTGGTTATACCATTCCCGAAATTTTCCTGATCACCGCACTTTTGAATGCCATAGTGGCGCTTTATATCTGTAAATTATTACCCGAAGAATTATTGCGTTCGATCACAAGGTCGCTCTTTCGGCTTTTATACCGGGTTGAGGTGCGCGGTCTGGAAAATTACAGGAAGGCGGGCAATAAAGCCGTGGTGGTGGCCAATCATACCTCATTCTTGGACGGGGCCTTGCTTGGGGCCTTCTTACCGGGGCGGCTGACCTTTGCCATTAATTCTCATATTGCCAATCGCTGGTGGGTCAGGCCGGTCTATGCCTTTCTGCGCCTGCTGCCCGTGGACCCTTCCAGCCCGCTGGCGGCAAAAACCATGGTTCGGGAGGTAAAAAGGGGCCGCAAGGTGATGATTTTCCCCGAAGGGCGTATGACCATGACCGGGGCTTTGATGAAGATTTATGAGGGGCCGGGCACCATCGCCCATCTGGGGGGTGCGCCGGTGGTGCCGATCCGCATTGAGGGCGCTGAATTCACCCCGTTTTCCCGCCTGAAAGGCAAGTTGCGCATTCGCCTTTTTCCCAAAATCACCATCAATATTCTCGAACCGGTGAAATTTTCCCTGCCCGAGGAAATGAATAATAAAGACCGCCGCAAGATATTGGCGGAACAGCTCTATCATATCATGTCTGACCTGATGTTTGAGAGCAGCGACCGTTTTAAGACTTTATTCCGGGCTTTGCTGGATTCAAGCATGACCTTTGGCAAGGATCATATGGTTCTGGAAGATGCAGAGCGTCGGCCAATGAATTATGGCCGTCTGATGATGAGCAGTTTCATTCTGGGCCGGCATCTGGCCCGGCGAACAAAGGAAAAAGAAGCCGTGGGCATCTTGCTGCCCAACAGTATCGCTTGTGTGGCAAGTTTTTTTGCGCTTCAGCTTTATGGCCGCATTCCCGCCATGCTGAATTTTTCAGCCGGGGCCGCCAACCTTGTTTCAGCCAGCAAACTGGCCAATATCAAAATCATCATTACCAGCCGTCTTTTTATTGAAAAGGCGGGCCTTGAGGATATTGTGAAAAGCCTGGAAAAGGTGGGCAAGCTGGTTTATCTGGAAGATTTAAAACAGGAAATCGGCTTTAGTTCCAAACTTTTCGGGCTGGTGGCCAAACGTTTTCCCGGTCTTTTTTATAATCTTGTGAATAAGGATCAAAACCCTTTTGATACTTCTGTCATTCTCTTTACCTCCGGTTCTGAGGGCAGCCCCAAAGGGGTGGCGCTCAGCCATGTGAATTTACAGTCCAATCGCTATCAGATTGCGGCCAGAGTGGATTTTGGCCCCGCGGATATTTTCTTTAATGCTTTGCCGGTCTTTCATTGTTTCGGCCTCACCGGTGGATTGCTTCTGCCTTTATTGTCCGGGGTCAGGTCCTTTCTTTATCCCTCCCCCCTGCATTATAAAATTGTGCCCGAACTGGTCTATGATGTGAATGCGACCATTATGTTTGGCACCGATACGTTTCTCAGCGGTTATGCGCGTTTTGCCCATGCCTATGATTTTTACAGCATGCGCTATATTTTCGCCGGGGCCGAACGTCTGAAACCGGAAACCCGGCATTTATGGGCGGAAAAATTCGGGGTGCGGGTCTTTGAAGGATATGGGGCCACGGAAACCGCCCCGGTGCTGGCGGTGAATACCCCCATGCATAACAAGGCCGGGACGGTGGGACAATTGTTGCCCAAGATTGATTATAAGCTGGAAAAAGTGCCCGGCATCGAAGAGGGCGGCCGTCTGATTGTACGGGGCCCCAATGTGATGAAAGGTTATTTAAAAGAAGGCCATCCGGGGGAATTGGAGGCTGCGGAAGATGGCTGGTATGATACGGGCGATATTGTGGAGGTGGATGAAGAAGGGTATGTGAGCATCAAGGGCCGCGCCAAACGCTTTGCCAAAATCGCCGGGGAAATGGTGTCCCTGACGGCGGTGGAGGCATTGGCGGGCAATATCTGGCCAGAGCATATCAACGCGGTTGTGGTGGTGCCCGACCCTAAAAAGGGCGAACAGCTGGTTCTGGTGACGGACAATAAAGAGGCTGACCGGCAAAGTCTGATGCATAAAATTAAAGATTCCGGATATTCTGACTTAATGTTGCCGCGGACGATTTTGAAAGTGGATATGGTGCCGGTACTGGGGACGGGCAAGACGGATTATCAGGGGGTTGCGGACCTTGTGGCGGCGCGTTTGGGTTAATATAATATCTGCTTCAGGCATAATTTACCTTAAGCGTAATGAACACTTTAGGCGTAATTGACGGGCAACGCCGTGGTATATTTAATCTGTTCCATGGCAAAGCTTGAGCTTACATCGGAAAAGTCGCTCATGCGGATCAGGCGTTTGTAAAAGGCATCATAGGCCGATATATCCGGCACCACCACCCGCAGCAGATAATCCACATCCCCGCTCATGCGGTAAAATTCCACCACTTCGGGAATATCTTCAATCCTGCCTGCCAGTCCCTTGAGCCAGTCCGGGTTATGCTGATTGGTTTTGATCATAACAAAAACCGTAATGCCCACATTAAGCTTTTGCGGATCGGCCAGAGCAACACGTTTGCGGATTGTGCCGTCTTTTTCCAATGCCTGAATGCGCCGCCAACAGGGGGTCGTGGACAGGCCAACCTGTTTGGCAACGTCGCTTACTGAAAGAGTGCCATCGCGCTGCAATAGTTTAAGAATATTTTTATCAATAGCATCGATTTCTTTTAAACTTCCATAAATTAGAAATATATTCTAAATTATACAGGATTTTTGTAAAAAATAAAAAACATTTTTCTTGAGAATTTTTTATAATCTTTTCTATATTCTAAGAAGCATTCTTAAAACAGAATTTGGGCCTTTGATATGATTACAGAGATAAAAGTGTGATGATTACGACTATAAAAAAGAAATTTACCGATCATCCCCGCAGTGTGGATGAAACGTATCTGGAGCATATGGGGCAGGCCGGTTATTTTTTCATACAGCTCTTTATTGCGAGCCTTGTGTGTCTGGTTCATGCTATATTGCCCTTTGCTTTTGAGAAAACCGGCAGCCGGATAATTACCCGTCTTTATGGGCGCATGGTGACCAACCGCAACCGAAAAGCCGCTTCGGGTACATCTTCGGGCACATCAAAGGCGGCGCCCCTCTCTCCTGATGATTTTGCAGGCTCTGGTATTTGATTGTTCTGGTATTTGATCGTTTATGTATGATGTATAATTTTCTTGCTTTATTTCCGAACAGGATTTTCCCGGTTCTTCCTGGCCTGAGCATTTGTATTTTGATTGCTATTGTGGCCAATTTCCTCAGCCGCTGGGGTCTGCCCGCTATGCTCGGGGCTTTGGGGGTGGGCATGCTGTTTCATTTCCTTTTGGCCAAAGCGGTTTATTGTGCCCATTTCAAGAGTGGCATTGACCTCTCCACCAGAATGATTTTACGCTTTGGTGTGGCCTTGCTCGGGGCGCGGATCACCCTGACACAGGTGGCAGACCTGGGGTTTGGCATGATCATTGTAAGCATGATTGCGATTTTCCTCCTGATCTGGGGCAGCATGATATTGGGCCGTAAAGTGGGGTTGGGCAGCGCTTTCGGGGCCTTGTCCGGCGGGGCTGTTGCCATCTGCGGTGCATCGGCGGCCATGGCCATATCTTCTGTTTTGCCCACGACCCCGGCCAAAGAAAAACAAACCACATTGGTGGTGGTGGGGGTCACGGCCCTCAGTACTCTGGCCATGGTCCTTTATCCGGCGCTGGTGGTGATGTTGGGGCTGGAGCCGGTGGCGGCCGGGAAATTGCTGGGCGGTACCATTCATGATGTGGCTCAGGTGGTGGGAGCCGGTTATATGATCTCACCGGAAGTGGGGGATTATGCCACCATTGTCAAATTATTCCGGGTGGCCATGTTGCTGCCGGTGGTGTTGATTCTGGCCCTGATTTTCAGGGTGCAGGACATGGGTCGCACCCGGCCTCTGCGTAATTTTCCGCTTTTCCTGCTGGGTTTTGTGGCATTGGTTCTGATCAACAGCGCGGGTTTCCTGCCGCAAAATATCATCGCCCTGCTCTCAGACCTGTCGGCGGCCTGTCTTCTGGTGGCGGTGGCGGGGCTTGGGGTCAAGACCTCATTCCGGGATTTTATCCATATGGGCTGGCGGCCTGCCGTCATGATCATGGGCCAGACCCTTTTCTTATTGGCCTTTTTTACCGCTTTTGTATTGTGCGTGTGATGATGCCATCAAGATCCGCTCTGACTCGTTAAAGCCCTCTTTAGCCCATCAAAGCCCTCTTAATTCATCAGGGCAAGCGCGGTCTGATTGACAATCAGGGACGCACCATAGGCCAGGGTAAAGAGATAGGCCATCATAAACCCTGTCCAGCCCCAGCTGTTGGTTTCCCGCCGGGTGGTGGCCAGAGTGGCAAAACATTGCGGCGCGAAAATAAACCAGGTTAAAAAGGCCAGTGCCGTGGGCAGGGACCATTGGTTTTGCAGCACAGAGACCAGACTCTCGCTGATCTGTTCTTCATCGCCCTGCATGGAATAAACCGTACCCAGCGCGCTGATGGCGACTTCGCGGGCGGCCATGCCGGGAATGAGGGCAATGGACATTTCCCAGTTAAAGCCCAGCGGCGCAAAAATCTTCTGCAAAAACTGACCGATGATGCCGGCAAAGGAATAAAGGATTTCCGGATCGCTTTCCCCCGGCGGTCTTTTGGGATATTGGGTCAGGGCCCACAGGGCAATGGTGCTCATGAGAATGATGGTGCCGGCCCGGCGCAGGAAAGCCCGCACCCGTTCCCACATATCAATGACAACGTCTTTCATGCGCGGCATTTGATATTTAGGCAGTTCCATCAAAAAGGGCTGCGGCGTGCCTTTGGTCAGGGTCAGCCTGAGGATGGCCGCCACGATCAGGGCGCTGACAATACCAGCCACATACAGGCCGAAGAACACAATACCCTGCAAACCAAACAGGCCAAAAAACACCTTTTCATTGGGAATGAAGGCGGCGATGATCAGGGTATAGACCGGAATGCGCGCTGAACAGGTCATCAGCGGCGCCACCATGATGGTGGTGATGCGGTCGCGGTGATGTTCGATGGTGCGGGTGGCCATAATGCCGGGCACCGCACAGGCAAAAGACGACAGCAGCGGAATGAAAGCCCGGCCATTGAGGCCCACTTTTGCCATCAGGCGATCCATGATAAAGGCGGCGCGGGTCATATAACCCGAAGCCTCCAGTATCAGAATAAAGAGGAAAAGGATCATAATCTGCGGCAGGAAAACCAGCACACTGCCGACCCCGCCAATGACCCCGTCCGCCAGCAGGCTTCTGAACCAATTGTCGGGCAGAAAGTCCCGGATCAGGCCCTGCATCCAGATAAAGCTGCCATCAATCAGTTCCATGGGGGTTTCAGCCCAGGAGAATACCGCCTGAAACATGCCAAATAACAAGGCGAAAAAAATCATAAAACCAAGAATGGGGTGGAGGATAAAATCATCAAGCTTGCGGGTGATCCGGTGCTGATGGCCTTCGCTGATCAGCACATCATGGGCCAGAATCCGGGCCTGTTTCTGTAAGGCACGGGTATCCGGCTTTTCTTTGGCCACGGCCGGCGCTTTGATGGACCTCAGGTCATTGTTTAATTTTTCCTTCAAAGCCTTCAGGCTGCTGTTTCTGACGGCGATGGTATTGATGACGGGAATATCCAGCGCGCGGGACAGTTTTTCCGCATCAATTTTAATATCATCACGGGTGGCCAGATCATTCATGTTCAGGGCCAATATCATGGGAATGCCAAGACTTTTAAGCTCCAGAACCAGACGCAGGTGAACCCGAAGATTGGTGCTGTCAATCACACAAAGCAGCAGATCGGGGGCGCTTTCATGATGATACGTGCCGCTCACCACTTCACAGGTGACCCGTTCATCCAGAGTGCGGTTGTTGAGGCTGTAAATGCCCGGAAGATCCACCAGTTCGATGACCTCTCCCTGATCTGTGAAATATTTACCCGCCCGGCGTTCTACGGTAACACCGGGATAATTGGCCACTTTCTGGTGGCTGCCGGTGAGGGAATTAAACAGGGATGTCTTGCCGCAATTGGGGCTGCCCACCAGCGCAATTTTAAGGTTTTCCGATTCGGGATTATTCATTTGCGGCTCACTCATGGGGGATGTCCCTGATAATCACCGCGTCGGCTTCCATGCGTCTGAGGGCCACGGTCATGCGGCCGACCCGAACAGCCAAAGGGTCCCGCGCAATGGGACCTTCATGCAAAACTTCCACCTCAAGCCCTTCTTCAAAGCCAATCTCCAACAAACGGTCTTCAAGGTCTTTGGCAAATTCTCTGTCCTGACAGCGCATCACTTCAAAACCACAAATCGTCGAGCGCTCACCTTTTTTCAGATCACTGAGATATTTTATCGACATATCTGTCATTCATTCCAGTTACATTTAATAATCATTCGCAACTAGCTCTACATGATTTTTATCCGTTTGGAAATGATAGATTTAATTATTTCAATTTTCTTGATCTGTGTTAAGAAAGAAATGAAATAAAACAATCGTTTGAAAATAGCGACGCAATGAAACAGAGGAGAAGCCCTATGTCATTTGATTTTAGCGGAAAAGTGGCCATTGTAACCGGTGCGGGCGGCGGTCTTGGCCGCGCGCATGCCTTAAGCCTTGCCGCGCGCGGGGCTTCGGTGGTGGTTAATGATCTGGGTGGGGCGCGGGATGGCTCCGGTCAGAATCAGACGGCGGCGGAAAAAGTGGTGGCTGAAATTGAGGCCGCGGGCGGCAAGGCCATTGCCAATGGCGGAAATGTGGCGGTGGAAGAAGATATGCGGGCCATGGCAGAGGCAGCCAAGGCGGCCTTTGGCCGGGTGGATATATTGGTCAATAACGCGGGTATCCTGCGCGACAAGACTTTTGCCAAAATGGGTCTGGATGATTTTAAAACCGTGCTGGATGTGCATCTGACCGGTTCTGTTAATGCCACCAAAGCGGTGCTGCCCATGATGCAGGAACAGAATTTTGGCCGTATCATCATGACCACATCCTCCAGCGGTTTATACGGTAATTTTGGCCAGAGCAATTATGGCGCGGCCAAAATGGGTCTGGTGGGCCTGATGAATACCCTAAAACTGGAATTCAGCAAGTTTGGCATAAAGGTCAATGCGCTGGCTCCGGTGGCCGCCACCCGCATGACCGATGATATTATGCCGCCGCAAATGCTGGAGCTTTTGACCCCTGAGTCGGTTTCTCCGGCAGTTCTTTTCCTGGCGGGGGATGAGGCACCCAATGGCACGATTATCACCGCCGGTGCCGGCAGTTTCGCCCGCGCCCATATTGTGGAAAGTGACGGGCTGTATCTGGGGGCCGAAGCCACACCGGAAATGATCGCGGAAAAATGGGCCGAGATTAGCGACCCTGCAAGTGATAAACATTATCATCAGGGATCGGATCAGGGTCAGAAATTTATCGCCAATGCCTTTGCCGCCAAAGGTTAGGCCCTAAAGCAATTGCATAACCTGCCGGGCCATCATGTCGGCCAGCTTTTGCTGTGCGCCCAGAGGCGGGGCGATGGTGAAGGGGATGGCGGGATGGTTGCTGGCCACCTCCCGCACCTGGGTTTCGATGCGATCCAGCAGCAAACCGCTGAACAACAGGCAGGGCCACACCACCACTCGGGCCGGTTTTTTGCGGATAATCTCATCCAGAGCCTGATCCAGCAGCGGTTGGGAAATGCCTGCATAACAGGTCATGCTGTCGGCAAAATTCATTTTCTGCATCAGATGGCGGCTCAGTTTTTCCGTGGCCGCCTGTCCGGTGCCGCTGGACGAGCCGCGGCCCACCGTCAACAACAGGCTGTCATTATGGTCTCCCCTGTGTTGGCCCCTGTGTTCACCGCTGTGATCCTCCCTGTGATCCCCCCACTGTTGAAGGCAGGATTCGGCCACCATGTGAAATTGCTCATCTTCACCCAGGGCCGGGGCATACTGAAGCCTGATACGGGGGTTTTCGGCCTGAAATTTTTCCAGAATGGCGGGAATATCCCGCTTCACATGACCGCCCCGAAATAAAAAAGCCGGTAAAATGATGATGCGACTGGCCCCATTCTTTTTCAGCAGATGGAGGCCGTCTTCAATGCGGGGCTGGTTGACCTCCAGAAAAGCCTGCAGGATCGGCATGTCGGGCAACAGGCCATAGATATTCTGCATCAGAGATGAAAATTCAATGCCATGTTTGGGGGAACGGCTGCCATGGCCGCAGATCAGAAGGGCGGTTTCAGTCATCGGTCAAATCATCCGTGTGGGGCAATTCGGGTGGTGCTTTTTTATATTGTACCGGGGTTTTGGAAAAATTGATCGGATTGGCCACAGTGGGAATGATGATACCATCGGCGCGGGTCATCTGTTTTTTCAACCCTCTGTGGATGACCTGCGGATCGTTAAAGGCCTGTTCAATGGTATTGACCGGGCCGCATGGCACATTGACCTCTTCCAGGGCCGTGATCCAGTCAGAGGTGGTTTTGCCCGCCATGACGGGGTTGATCAGGGCCACCAGTGCCTTGCGGTTTTCCACCCGGGCGGCATTGGTTGAAAATTGGGGGTCTGTGGCCCATGGCCGATGGATCAGGCGGCAAAAACGGGCAAACTGCCCATCATTGCCCACAGCAAGAATGATATGACCGTCTTTGGTCTGAAAGCTTTGATAGGGCACAATATTGGGATGGGCATTGCCCATCAGGCCGGGGGCTTTGCCGCCCACCAGATAATTCATATTCTGATTGGCGAGCATGGCCATCTGACAATCCAGCAGCGCCAGGTCAATATATTGCCCCTCTCCGGTGCGGTCGCGGTGGGTCAGGGCCGCCAATATGCCCACACTGGCATACATGCCGGTCATCAGGTCGGCTATGGCCACACCCACCTTTTGCGGGCCGCCGCCGTCGTGTTCGGTGGTTTCGCCCGTAATGCTCATCATGCCGCCCATGGCCTGGATCAGGAAATCATAACCCGGCCGATCCGCATAAGGGCCGGTCTGGCCAAAACCGGTGATGGAACAATAAATCAGACCGGGATTAAGGTTTGAGAGACTGTCATAATCGAGACCGTATTTTTTCAAACCTCCCACCTTGAAATTTTCCACCAATATGTCGCATTCAAGGACAAGTTTTCTTATTTTCGCCTGTCCTTCTTCACTGCTAATGTCCAGTGGCAGACTTTCTTTGTTGCGGTTGGTACAGAGAAAATAGCCCGCATCCCCTTTGGAACCATCGGCATTTTCGATGAAAGGAGGGCCCCAATGGCGGGTATCATCGCCGCCACCGGGATTTTCGATTTTAATCACCTCGGCCCCCAGATCACCGAGCATCTGGGTCGACCAGGGGCCGGCCAAAACACGGCTTAGGTCCAATACCTTGATATGGCTGAGGGGGCCTAAGGTGTTTTTTGACATGATCAGTCGTCCGCACCAAATTTAATGCCCTGCGCCAAGGGCAGCTCTTTGGAATAATTGAGGGTGCTGGTCATGCGGCGCATATAGCCTTTCCACGCGTCCGAACCGCTCTCCCGGCCCCCACCGGTTTCTTTCTCACCGCCAAAAGCGCCACCGATTTCCGCGCCACTGGTGCCGATATTCACATTGGCGATGCCACAATCACTGCCGCTTTCAGAAGTGAAAATCTCCGCTTCTAATACGTCGCGGGTGAAGATGGCCGACGACAGGCCCTGAGGCACATCATTCTGACGCGCGATGGCTTCTTCCAGATCGGAATATTTAAACAGGTAGAGGATCGGGGCAAAGGTTTCTTCCTGCACATTATTTTCCGTGCCCAGCATTTCGACGATGGCAGGATTGACATAATAAGCATCCGGCTTGTCTTCCATATCAGCCCGGCCGCCGCCGGTGACCATGCCGCCCCGGGAAATGGCCAGTTTGAGGGCATTTTCCATATTTTCAAAGGATTGCTGATCAATCAACGGCCCCACCAGTGTTTTTTCATCCAGTGGATCACCGATGTTCAGACCCTTGTAAGATTTTTTCAGCCGGCCTGCCAGTTCGTCATAAACGGAATCATGGATAAAGACCCGGCGGGTGGAGGTGCAGCGCTGGCCACAGGTGCCCACCGCACCGAACAAGATGCCCTGAAAAGCCAGATCAAGATCGGCGGACGGGGCCACGATGATGGCATTATTGCCGCCAAGCTCGAGAATGGAACGGCCAAAACGGGCCGCCACTTTTGGTCCAACGATCCGGCCCATGGCAGAGCTGCCGGTGGCGCTGATCACGGGCACACGGCGGTCTTCCACCATAATCTCGCCAATATCGCGCTCACCGATCAACAATTGTGACAGGCCTTCGGGCGCATCATCACCAAACCGGGCCACGGCTTCCAGAAAGATTTTCTGACAGGCCATGCCGGTGAGCGGGGTTTTTTCCGAAGGTTTCCAGAGGATACTGTCGCCCGCAACCAAAGCCAGAGCCGCATTCCAGGCCCAGACCGCCACAGGGAAGTTAAAGGCGGAAATAATGCCCACCGGGCCCATGGGCTGCCAATATTCGCGCATTTTATGGCCGGGGCGTTCGGAGGAAATGGTCAGGCCGTAAAGCTGACGGCTGAGCCCTACGGCAAAGTCACAAATGTCGATCATTTCCTGAACTTCGCCGAGGCCTTCCTGATAAATCTTGCCGCATTCCAATGAGACCAGAGAGCCGAGGGCTTCTTTCTTTTCCCGCAAAAGATTGCCAAGAATGCGCACCAGTTCGCCGCGTCTGGGTGCGGGTACATTGCGCCAGTCTTTAAAAGCGGCCTGAGAGGCGGCAATCTTTTTTTCCACATCGGCGGCGCTGTCCATCTGGACGGTGGCAATCTGTTCGCCGGAGCCGGGGCTGTATACCTTGAGGTTGCCCGCAGCCGTATCATTGTCGGTAAGGTTGAGGGCGGTGAAAATTTGCTGAATATTCATAATTAAAGTCCTGTTTTATGCGTTTGTCTGTTTGATCTGATCAAGGGTTGCCGCCGGGGTGAGGGCCTGGGGGTCAACCATAATCTCAATCAATGTTGGTTTGTTGTTTTTTAAAGCCGCCGCAAAAGCGGGGGCAAAGTCTCGGGTTCTGTCCACCCGGATCCCCTCGCCACCAAAGGCGCGGGCATAAGCGGCAAAATCGGGATTATAAAGGTCGGTGGCAATCACCCGTTCCCGGTAATTTTTTTCCTGATGCATGCGAATGGTGCCATACATGCTGTTGTTAAACAGCAGGATGATGATGGGCAGATCATGGCGCATGGCGGTGGCCAGTTCCTGCCCGTTCATCATAAAACAGCCATCCCCGGCAAAACAGACCACCGGACGATCCGGGCTGACGGATTTGGCCGCCACCGCGGCGGGCAGGCCATAACCCATGGCCCCACTGGTGGGGGCCAACTGACTGGGATAGGTCTTATAGGGCATGAAACGGTGCAGCCAGGTGGCATAATTGCCGGCGCCGTTGGTGAGGATGGCATCTTCGGGCATGGCAGAGCGGAGGTGATCATAAACCGCCCCCAGATCCACATCGCCCACGGTGCCAAGCGGCCGGTTCCAGGCTTCATATTCGGCGCGGGCCTGTGTGCGCGCATCGGCCCATACGGGCTTTGAAATGGCGGGCAGTTTTTTTAACATTTGCGCCATATTGGTCATGGACGACGTGATGGACAGGTCGGGCCGGTATACATGGCCCACCTCTTCGGCGCCGCTGTGAACCATGATCAGTTTCTGTTTCGGAAAAGGAATATCAAATAAAGTATAACCGCTGGTGGTCATTTCCCCCAGACGCGCCCCCAGACAAAGAATAAGGTCCGCATCCTTGATGCGCCGGGCCAGTTTGGGATTGATGGCAATGCCCACATCGCCCACATAATGGGCCAGACGGTTGTCATATAAATCCTGACAGCGGAAAGAGGCCGTGACCGGAAGGTCGTTTTGTTCAATAAAATCTTGAATATCCTTGCAGGCCTGTGGGCTCCAGCCGCCACCGCCGAGAATCACCAGCGGGTTTTGTGCCGCTTTCAAGGCCTTTTCGATCCCGTTCACTTCATCCTGTGTGGCACAGGCCTGAGCGGGCAGGGCGGCTTTGATTTCCTGCATGGCAATTTCATCACAGAGCATATCTTCGGGCAGGGCCAACACCACCGGGCCGGGCCTTCCACTTAAAGCCACATGAAAGGCGCGGGTCACATATTCGGCCATGCGTTCGCCATTTTCAATCTGGGCCACCCATTTGCACAGGGGGCCGAACATCTGGCGATAATCCACTTCCTGAAAAGCTTCGCGGTCCTGCTGATCCCGTGCCACCTGTCCAATGAAAAGGATCATGGGGCTGCTGTCCTGAAAGGCTGTATGCACGCCGATGCTGGCATTGGTGGCACCGGGGCCACGGGTGACAAAACAAATGCCGGGCTTGCCGGTCATTTTGGCATAGGCATCGGCCATATTGCTGGCGCCGCCCTCCTGCCGGCAGGTGATCAGGTCGATAGTCTCCCGCGCGTCATGCAACGCATCAAGCACGGCCAGATAACTTTCCCCCGGCACACAATAGGCTTTGTCCACACCATTGGCCTGTAAAGTCCGCACCAGACATTGGGCGGCGGTTTCGGTCATTTTTTCTGAATATTCTTTTTCCATGGGGGTATCACACTTGAAATATTAAAAGCTTCATAAATTAAAGGCTGCGGTTGAATTTGGAAGACAGGATGACATGGCTTTCGGTTTTGGTAATACCGTCCATCATGGCAATTTCGGTCAATATCCGATCCATCTGATGATTATTCTCGGTACAGACCGTGGCAATAAAATCATAAGGGCCCGCCACGGTGACCAGACTTTCCACCTCGGGCATATTGCGCATTTTCTCTTCGATCTCCACCGCTTTTTTGGGGTCGCGGGTGATCAGAACATAACAGCTGGCATGATGGGCTTCGGAAGCGATTTTCAACTTTACCGTATAACTGTCGATGATTTTTTCTTCCAGCTTGGACAGCATCATATGAATGGTCGATCGCGCCAGACCCATTTTGCGGCCCAGCTCCGCCGCGCTCATGCGGCTGTTGATCTTGAGCAGATCCAGAAGTTTACGTTCATTGTCCTGAAGAGTCATTTTCTTCCCTGAGGCTTGGTTTTGAACATAATAGCAGTAAATATGACGATGTGTAAGTATAAAATGAACAAAATGACATTTTTGTGACATTAAACCTTTGCGCCTTCATCATGGGTGTATAAGATCAGCCAGACTTTGACGGGAGAGGAAAGAAGATGATGATAATAGGGTCTTGTACACGCCTGATTTTAACCCTGATTTTAATGGTTTTGACAGTGGGGATGGTTGGCAGCGGGCCGCTTTTTGCCGAAGAAGCCGGGCCGCTTTTTGCCGAAGAGGAACGTGTGCGGGCGCGGGACCTTTCAATTCATCCGGGGGTGCTGGAAACGGGCAGGCATAATGCCATCACCGATGTGGCGGGGGTAAAGGTGGGTCATTTCACCCTGATCAGGGGGGAATATGTCCGCACCGGGGCCACGGCCATCCTGCCTCACGGCGGCAATCTTTATCAGGACAAGGTGCCGGCAGCGGCGGTGATCGGCAATGGTTTTGGCAAAATGATGGGTTATAGCCAGATCCATGAATTGGGGGAATTGGAAACCCCCCTTATCCTGACCAATACCCTGAATGTACCGCAGGGGGCCGAAGCCATTCTGGACTGGACCCTGTCTTATGCAGGCAATGAAAAAATACGCTCGGTCAATGCGGTGGTGGGGGAAACCAATGATGGCAGGCTGAATGATATTCGCGGCCGCCATCTGACGGCGGAAATGATATTAAAAGCTATCAATGGCGCCAAAGCCGGCCCGGTGGAAGAAGGGGCCGTGGGCGCGGGTACGGGCACCATGGCTTTTGGCTGGAAAGGCGGCATTGGTACAAGTTCACGCCGCCTGCCCGAGGCACTGGGGGCCTATACTGTGGGGGTGCTGGTGCAAAGCAATTTTGGCGGGATCCTGCGCATGGACGGCATGGCGGTGGGGGAAAAGCTCAATCAGTTTTACCTGCAGGATCACTTGGATACGGATGTGGCCGATGGTTCGATCATGATGATTGTGGCCACGGACGCGCCCCTGTCGGATCGTAATCTGCGGCGGTTGGCGAGCCGGGCCCTGAGCGGTCTTGGGCGCACGGGCTCTTCCATGACCAATGGTTCGGGTGATTATGTCATCGCCTTTTCAACCGCCGAAACGGTGCGGCGCACCGAAAAGCGTCGCAGCGAGGTGAGCCAGATCAGCGACCTGCCCAATAACCGCCTCTCGCCCCTGTTTCAGGCGGTGATCGAGGCCAGTGAAGAGGCCATATATAACAGTCTTTTGATGGCGCAAACCGTGCGCAGCCGGGACAAGCTTAGCGGCGAAAATAGAATTGCACACAAGCTTCCCATCGAGGAAATCCGTAAATTGCTGAAACAAAAGAACCGTTAAGACTTCACAGTAAAAAATTTTACCGTAAGAATCTCCACCGGGACTTTCTTCTAGAGCAGATCATGTTTTTTGAGCTGATGGCGCAATTGATGATAGGTGAGGTTCAGGTGGTCGGCGGCGCTTCTCTGATTATATTTGTTTATTTTTAAAGCGGACTGCAGCAGGCTTTTTTCATAAGTAGAGACCGTTTCGGCAAAATCCAGCGGCTTCTGGTTTATGGGCGCTGTGGGGTTTTGCTCTGTGATGTCTTCGGCCGTTTTCTCCTTGCGGGCGGGCAGGCTTGTTTTGCTTATGGGGCGGTAAGGGGAAACAAAGGGGTCGATGGTCATGTGATGCACCGGTTCAAATTCATCTTCCGCATGATAAACCGCACGTTCAACAGTATTTTTTAATTCCCGGATGTTGCCGGGCCAAGTGTGATCCATCAGGGCTTCGATCATATGTTCAGAAAAACCGGGAAAACTTTCCCATTCCCGATTTCGGGCAACCCTTTGGCCAAAATGATGGGCGAGAATGATGATGTCATCCTGACGATGGCGCAGGGGCGGCAGGGTAATCACATCCATGGCCAGCCGGTCGAGCAGGTCATGGCGAAATTCATTACGGTCGGCGGCGGCAGGCAGGTCAATATTGGTGGCCCCGATCAGCCGCACATCTGTGGTGAGGGTCTTGTTGCTGCCAATGCGCTGATAAGCCCCATATTCGGTGACCCGCAGGATTTTTTCCTGGGCCGACTGGGAGGTATTGGCAATCTCATCGAGAAAAAGCGTGCCCCTGTTCGCCTCTTCAAAACGGCCAATGCGTTTGTTGGTGGCTCCGGTGAAGGCCCCGGCCTCATGACCGAATAATTCTGATTCCAGCAGATTATCGGGCAGGGCGGCGCAATTGATCTGTACAAAAGACCTTTCCCAGCGCGGCGAGAGGAAATGCAGCCGCGCTGCGAATAATTCCTTGCCCGTTCCGCGTTCGCCAATGACCAGAACCGGCCGGTCATGGCGCGCGGCGCGGGAACATTGGTCCATAACCTCAAGGAAAGAGGGGCTTTCACCAATAATATTCTGTTGTTCGGGGGCTTCTTCGCGCATAATGTTAAATTCTGGTAATTATCACTAATATATAGTGTAATTTATCATGTTGATTTTTTCAAGAAAAATCCAATTCCTAAATATTGTTGAGTTAAAACAATAGGTTAATTGTTTTTCTCAAAACTGGCACACTTCCTGCAATGTTAGGGAGGAAAGTACCAGAGTGGGTGGTAACACAGTTAATTGGAGATAGAAAATGGGCATTTTTACACGCCTTTCTGACATTGTTAATTCAAACATTAATCATATCCTTGATAAAGCAGAGGATCCAACCAAGATGATCCGCCTGATGATTCAGGAAATGGAAGATACTTTGGTGGAAGTACGATCCTCTACCGCCCGGGTTATTGCGGACCGTAAAGAGATGGAACGGAATCTTTTGCGTCTGAATGATGCGCAGGGAGAATGGTATGCCAAAGCCGAACTGGCTTTAAGCAAAGACCGCGAAGATCTGGCGGGTGCCGCGCTGGCGGAACGTGCCAAACTGGCGGAAATGGCAACCTCTCTGGAAGAAGACCGCACCCCTTTGGAAGAAGCGCTGAAAAAATATGAAAGCGATATTATTTCACTGGAAGCCAAGATCAAGGAAGCCAAGGCCAAACAGCGTTCTCTGGTGGAACGTCAGGCCAGCGCCCAGTCTCAGCTCAAAGTGCGTCAGAAACTTTATGACAACCGTATCGAAGACGTGATGACACGCTTCAGCCAGATGGAAAAACGTGCCGACCATATGGAAAGCCGGGTTGAAGCCGCGGATATGGGCCGGGAAAAGAATCTGCATGAGGAATTTGCCGACCTTGAATCCGAACAGAAAGTCGCCGATGATTTGGCCGCTCTGAAAGCCAAAATAGCTGGTGAGCATAAAAAGAATAAAAGCACAGCAGCCAAGAAATAAGCTGTAAATCAAGAATATGTCCCCCCTCATGGGGGAGACAAACTGGTCAAGGAAAGGTTTAGATTATGGAAACTCTCGGTATACTTTTTATGGTGGTCGTGGCCCCGTTATTGATTATTTTTCACTATTCAACCAAGTGGAAAATGTCAAAGACACTGACCTCGGAGGATGAGAAAATCCTCACCGAATTATGGGATAGCGCCGAGCGGATCGAAAACCGGATCACCAATATTGAACGGATTCTGGACACAGAATCCCCTGAGTGGAGGGAAAAATGATGCATAGAGATGATCATAGCCAACCGCCCAAATATAATAAGCTTTACAAGGACAGGCGCAATGCCAAGGTGTGTGGTGTCTGTGCGGGACTTGCGGATTATTTCGGTGTCGATACAACCGTCATCCGGGTGGTGGCCGTTATCGGTCTCTTCACCCCCGCCAATGGCCTGATTTTTATCGGTTATCTGTTGATGTGCTGGTTATTGGACGGCAAGCCGGACGATCTTTTTGAAACCAAAGAAGAAGATAAATTCTGGCAGGGGGTTCGGACCCAACCCAAAAATACCGTGCGTGACGTACGCCATAAATTTCGGGAGATCGAACGTCGCCTCAGGGCCACAGAGGCCCATGTGACCTCAAAAGAATATAATCTTCACCGGGAATTTAAAGACCTGGAAGATAAATAGATCCCTGGAAGACAAATAGATCAAGGAAAAGAAGATGAGCAAATATTATAATACTGAAAAACCCGCCCGCAATAAACTTTATAAGAATGCCCGCCAGGGTAAAATCTGCGGCATCTTTGCGGGGCTGGCCAATTACAGCGGCATCAGTGTCACGCTTCTCAGAATTCTGGGTATTATAACGCTGCTGTTTTCCGGCCCCATTGTCATCATCGCCTATCTGCTGCTGAGCATGATGTTGGATGACAGACCGGGTACGGCCTATGAAAGACATAATTTTTAAGATCGCTGTTTGTGGGAAAGGATAAGTCATGGAAAAGAATGTTTGTGAAATCATCGTAAAACCGGCCAATGATAATCCGGCACGGGGCACCCTGGAAATTGGGGACAAAGTTTTTCCCTGTGCCCTGGGTAAAGATGGCCTGACCACCAACAAGACCGAAGGGGATATGAAAACCCCGGTGGGTCAGTTCCCCCTGCGCACCGTCTTTTATCGTTATGATAAATTATCCCGTCCCATTTACAGCGCCGTGCCGATGATGGCCTTGCTGGAAGAAGATGGCTGGTGTGATGACCCGGAAGACAGCGCCTATAATAAACCGGTGATGTTGCCCTATCATGCCAGTGCGGAAAAACTCTGGCGCGATGATGATGTCTATGACGTGCTGGTGGTGCTGGGTCATAATGACAATCCGGCCGAGCGCGGCAAGGGCAGTGCCATCTTCCTGCATGTGGCGCGGGAGCTTACGGACAATGGCGATTATGACGGCACGGAAGGCTGTATCGCGCTCAAGAAAAGCCATTTGCTGGAAATCCTGCCAACCTTAAGCCCGCAGACCACATTGCAAATCCACGCAAATTAAACCGAATTCTTAATCATGCAATTTGATACCCGGCCCAGTGTCATATTTGGCCAAATGTGAAAATTGTCTGATATCTTCCGACTGACGGCCCTCTTTTTTAAGGGGGCCGCTTTTTTATCGGGGGTCTTTTTTTTAAGCTTTCTTGCCCAGAACTTCGCCCAGATTCACCTTGCCGCTGCCGGGTTTTAAGGGTTTTTGCTGGCTTTCGTGGGGGGCCCAGCCCATGAGGGTGATGATCTCGAAACGGGCCTTGATGCGACCGCGTTCATCGGCGAATTTATCCTGATAAATCCGGGCCGCCTCCATCATCACCGTGCGGGACGAAAGACCGCGAAATCTTTTTTGCAGCGCATTGCCTTCGCCCATGCCGGATAATTCTTTCATCAGCCGGAACATATCGGCATAGGTGACGGTGATACAGTCCCGGTCCACCACGGGCAGAGCAAAACCCGCCCGCTGCAACAGGCTGCCCGCATCCTTGATATCCACAAAGGGGGAAATATGGGGGCTGACCCCGCCCTTGAGATTGACCTCGGCCTGCATCAGGCTGTGGCGCAATTCATGCAGACTGTCGCCACCAAATATTGTGGCCATAAAGAGACCGTCCGGTTTCAGGCTTTGCCTGATCTGGGCAAAGCAGCCCGGCAGGTCATTGACCCAATGCAGGCTGAGATTGCTGATCACAAGATCAAGGCTTTCGCGGGCATAGGGCAGCATTTCTTCATCGCCCTGAAGCCGAAACCCCTGAGGATGCGCATGTTGACAAATTTCAAGCATGGGCCGGGAAAGATCCTGCTGAATGATGAGGGGCTGATGTTCTGCGGGTATATGGGCGGATAATTCACCGCCATGACAGCCCAGGTCAACAATGGCATGGAAACGGCGGTTGATGTCGCGCAAATTTTCCCCAAGCCGCCCGGCAACCTCTTTAAAAAGAAAATCATGATCGGCAAATCTTCCGGCGGCCCGGTCACGGTTCCGGCGCATTTTCTGGCGGTCAAAAATTCTTTGAGAATTCTCTTCGTTCTTGTGCGATGGTTTGCTTGTGTGTTCATTCTTTGTCATACTGCCTGTATGGCATTTTTAAACAATAACGAAAAGAGCCTATTTGATCGGAAAATGAAAGATTTTCTCAGAATGAAAGATTTTCTCAGGAAGAATATTTCTCACCCCGTAAAAAAAGCCGGACATTTGCTTTTGGATATGGCTTTGCCGCCGCGGTGCCTTGGCTGTGGGGCGGGGGTGCAGCAGGCGGGGCAGCTGTGTGCCACATGCTGGAAAGATTTATCTTTTTTACAGGGGCCGCAATGTGATTGTTGTGGTTTTCCATTTGAATTCAGCCGGGAAATAAACCTGCCGGGGGAAAATCTCTGTCTGGGCTGTCTGGCAAAACCCCGTCATTTTGACCGGGCCCGGGCCGCGCTTCAGTATGACGAGGGCAGCCGGAAAATGATCATTTCTTTCAAACATGGGGACCGGACGGAATATGCCGGCTATTTTGCCCTTCTTCTGGCGCAGGCGGCAAAAGGTCTGAACAGCCGGTTTGATCTGATGACGGTGGTGCCTCTGCATACTAAAAGACTGGCGGCGCGGCGCTATAATCAGGCGGCTCTGATGGCCTTCCCTCTGGCGCAAAAACTGGACTTGCCCCTGATCCCCGATCTGCTGTTGCGTCACAAACATACCCCGCCGCAACAGGGCAATATATCCCGCAGAACCCGAAATGTTCGGGGGGCCTTTTCCTTTAATCCGAATTATAAAGAACAGGTTGAGGAGAAAAATATTCTGCTTGTGGATGATGTGTTTACCACCGGGGCGACGGCGGATGCCTGTGCAAAAGCCCTGAAGAAACAAGGGGCGGCGCGGGTGGAGATGGTGAGCATCGCCCGGGTTTGTTCGCCCACAGCTTCGCTTTAAGTTCAGACTGATGTTGAATTTCAACCATACCGCAATATATACAGGGCAATATATTAAAGACACCATATTGATTAACAAGGTTAGATTTATGACGAATATTACCCTTTATACCAAATCCACCTGCGGTTTTTGCCACCGGGCCAAACAATTGCTCAAAGCCAAAAAGAAAAACTTCAGAGAAATTGACATTCTGGAAAACCCCGATCAGCGTCAGGTGATGATTGATCGATCCAATGGCGGCCTTACAGTGCCGCAGATTTTTATCGGTGATCAGCATATTGGCGGCTGTGATGAATTATATGCCTTGGAACGGGCCGGAAAACTGGACGCGCTTCTTTCATGAATAAAAATCATTTCAAGCTCGGCCTGATCCAAATGAACGCCACCAATATGGTGGCGGAAAATATGGACAGCGTTGTTGAAATGATCACACAGGCAGCCGATCGTGGCGCCGAATTGGTGATGACCCCCGAAAATACGACGTTGATGGAGTTTGATCGCAAAACGCTGTTGGCCAAGACCTTTTATGAAGAGGAAGACCCGTCACTGCCCCGTTTTTCGGCATTGGCGCGGGAGCGGGGCTTGTGGCTTCTGATCGGCTCTATGCCCATAAAACTTCGGGGGGATACAGGCAAGCTGGTCAACCGGTCTTATCTCTTCTCCCCCGAAGGCAAGATCGTTGCGCGTTATGATAAAATTCACATGTTTGATGTGGATTTGCCGGATGGGCAAAGCTACCGTGAATCCGCCTCTTTTCAGGCGGGGGAACATGCCGTCATCGCATCCCTGCCGTGGGGAAAGCTGGGATTAAGCATCTGTTATGACCTGCGTTTTGGCGCACTTTATCGCAGCCTTGCCCAAAACGGAGCCGAAATGATCAGCGTTCCGGCCGCTTTTACCCGTGTGACGGGGGAAGCCCATTGGCATGTACTGCTGCGGGCGCGGGCCATAGAATGCGGGGCTTTTGTCTTTGCTCCGGCTCAGGTGGGGCAACATTTTAATGTTCATGGAGAATGCCGGGAAACCTTTGGTCACTCACTAATCATTGACCCGTGGGGCAATATATTGGATGATGGGGGCAATAAGAGTGGAGTAAGTGTGGCTGAAATTGATTTGTCATTGGTGCAAAAGGCACGCCGGCAAATCCCCTCACTCAGCCATGATCGTAACTTTAGCGTAACGGATAAATAATCCGGGTGGAAAAATAAATGATTGTTTTTGATCTTAAATGTGATGCCGAACATGTGTTTGAAGCATGGTTCCGTAATTCCGAAGCTTATGAGGATCTGCGGGAAAAAGCCATGGTGGAATGCCCGATGTGTGGCAGCACCGAGGTGCGGAAATCTCTGATGGCCCCCAATATTGGTGTTAAAAGCAATCAGGCAGAGGCGGATGGAACATTGGCCAGGGCCGCAGAATTTCTTGAGGGTTCCCATATGGTACCGGCCAGCACCAATGTACCGGAATCCGCCGAAGTGAGCATGGATGATGTGAAACGCGCCATGGATCATATGTATAATACGATGAAAAAATACCGCCATTATGTTGAGGAAAACTGCGAAAATGTAGGGGCGGAATTTGCCGCAGAGGCGCGAAAAATTCAAGACGGCACCTCGGAAAAACGCGGTATTTACGGGATGGCAACCATCGATGAAACAGAAGAACTGTTGGACGAGGGCATTGACGTTCTGCCCGTTCCGGGCCTTGGAAAACTCGACAGCTGATATGCGTTATGACTGAGCCTGCCCCCAAACCCTCCGGTGTTATCATTGCAGGCGGGGGTTCAGCGCGTTTTGGCGGCGGGGATAAATTTTTATCACCTTTGGGGCAGGAAACCGTTCTGGATCATGTGATCAGGCGCGCCCGCCCGCAGGTTTCCTCTTTATTGCTCAATGTAAATGATGATGTTTCCCGGGTAAGAAATTTCGGCATCAAAGTGATTTGTGATGACGGGCTTGTTTCACAAAAGGGCACTGTGGGGCCATTGGGCGGCATACTGGCGGCCTTGAAATATGCAGAAAACAAGGGGGAAGATTTTCTTCTGACCTTTGCTTCAGATACGCCGTTTATGCCAAAGGATTTTGCCGAGAAATTATGCCACGCGCAACGGGATGGCGGTCGAGAAATTGTCATTGCCTGTTCTGATGGCCGGCCTCATCCGGTGATGGCCCTGTGGTCGGTGGCCTTGCGGGGGGCGCTGGAGGCTTATCTGTTATCGGGAGAGCGTCGGGTGATGGCTTTTGTCCAGCAGCAGACCTATGATGAAGTGTCCTGGGCTGAAACCCGGCCGGACCCGTTTTTTAATATCAATCACAGGGAAGACCTTCAGCGGGCCGAATTATATCTGAAAAATACCGCTTCCCTGCTCAAATAGATTTACGCATTTTTATCAGTGGGATATTTATATTCTTTGAGGTTTGGGCCTCGAAAAATTCAACGGCTTCATATCCGGCGGCTTCGTACAGGGGTTGTCCGGACAGGGTTCCGGCCAGCTCCACATGCTGAAAATTCTCCTGACGGGCGGCCTCTTCACAAAGATTTAATATAATGCGCCCGATGCCCCGCCGGGTCCAGTCCGGGTGGGTATACATGGCCCGAATTCGCGCCGCATCCCGCGCGGGGTCGAGCAGGGCATCATCACGTCCCCTGGTATGATTGCCGCCAAAAAGTGTGGCCCGCCTGCTCCAGCCGCCGCAGCCGACAATGGTTTCACCTTTCAGGATGACAAAATAACTCTTATCTTCAATCAGTCTGCTATCCAGTCCCATAACCTCAAAAGAGGCCTCAACCTGATCCGCATTCAGAAAAGGATCCTGTAAAGTTGAAATGGAAGCTTTCATCAGGCTTGTTAAGATATTCAAATCTTCTGTTTCGGCCAGACGATGGGTGAAAGTCTCAGTCATGGGTCAACCGACCTTTCGGGTCGCAATAGATATTAATGCCCTGCCTGCGGGCAAAGGCCACCAACGTCATTTGCGCCTGTTGTGCCAAATCAAGGGCCAGGCCCGTGGTGGCCGAAACCGCCGCCAGCAGGGGAATGCCAAATGTGGCACATTTATGCACCATTTCAAAACTGCAGCGGCTGGTGATCAGGGCAAAACCCTGTGCCGGGTCAATGGCATTAAGCATCATATGGCCGATCATCTTATCCAGCGCATTATGGCGACCAATATCTTCGCGTACCACCAGAATATGGCCCTGCTCATCCACAAAAGCCGCCGCATGAAGGGCGCCGGTTTTTTTGTTTAATTTTTGCAGTTTTGAGAGTTTCTCCATGCTTTGATGCACCAGCGCCGGGCTGATTTTCAGGCTGCTTTTTACAGGGCTTAGGGGTCTGATGGCATGGTCGAGACGATCTGTGCCACAAAGGCCGCAACCGCTGCGCCCCACCATGATACGGTTAAATTCTTCCAGCCGCGCGGCACAGTCCGGGGTGATTTCCATATTGGCCACCAGCCCCTTGTCACTTTGCTCAAAACCCAGATCAAGAATATCTTCTTTTTGATCAATAATGCCTTCGGTCAGGCTGAAACCACAGGCATAATCCTCCAGATCAAACGGGGTCACCATCATCACCGCGTGGCTTTTACAGTTATAGGTGAGGGCCAGCGGCATTTCCACCGCCACCATCCGGTCTTCCTCTGTCATGCCATCCGGGGTCCAGACCCGGGTCGGACACAGACTTTCCGGAATCATCTTTTCCACTTTATCCCTCATGAGCGGACTTTTGTTTTTGGGCCAGCAGCAGATAATTGACGGAAAAATCGCGCGAATGCAGCGCCCATTCATCTTTTAACACCTGATAGGTCATGCCGGTGATATTATGGGCCTCAAAACCACTCTGGCGCAAGGCCCGCACCAATTCCGAGGGTTTGAGGAATTTCTGCCAGTCGTGGGTGCCTTTGGGCAACCAGCGCAAGATATATTCCGCCCCGGCAATGGCGGTGGCCCATGATTTCAGGGTTCTGTTCAGGGTTGACATACACATGCAGCCTTCTTCCCTGAGCAGGTCATGGCAGGCATTGAGGAATGAGGGAATATCCGCCACATGTTCGATCACTTCCATGTTGAGGATAGCATCGAATTTTTCGCCCTGCCCGGCCAGTTCTTCCGCGCTGATATGTCTGTAATCAATGTCCAGGCCCATTTCATCGGCATGGGTGCGGGCGGTTTTGATGTTTTTTTCCGCCGCATCGGCCCCCACCATATGGGCCCCCAGTCGGCTCATGGGTTCACATAAAAGACCGCCGCCACAGCCAATGTCCAATATTCTGAGCCCCTCCAGGGGCTTGTCTGACAGGGGGTCGCGGCCAAAATGGGCACATAAATTATCCCGGATAAAAGCGATCCGGGTGGGATTGAGTTTATGCAGGGGTTTGAACGGGCCTTTGGGGTCCCACCAGGTGGCGGCCATGGCGGAAAAATGGGCAATTTCATCCGGGTCCACAGATTTTGCCTTGCCAGCCCCAGCATTCTGGTCGGAAAACCTATCTGAGGGCTGTTTTGGGGATTGTTTATTCTTGGCGGTCATTTTTTAGCCCTTTTTAATCTATATTGCCCCAATTCTAAGCGCTGAAGAAAGAGGTTTCCAGATAAAATCGAAATATATTGATCAGCACCCTTGCATGGGGCCGCAATAAGCGGGTATGAATAGCGCGATTTTTGTCGTTTTATGCTCTGGGAAGGGCAAGTGGGATAATTATGTCACGAATAGTAATGAAATTTGGCGGCACATCGGTTGCTGATCTGGAACGGATCGCGGTGGTGGCTGAACGTGTGAAAAGAGAAAGTGATGCCGGCCATCAGGTGGCCGTTGTGGTTTCTGCCATGGCGGGCACCACAAACCAGTTGATTGACTGGGTTGAAGGAGCCTCCCCCCTGCATGATGCAAGGGAATATGACACGGTGGTTTCCGCCGGGGAACAGATTACCGCCGGTTTGCTGGCGATTACCCTGCAGAAACTCGGGGTTTCGGCCCGTTCCTGGCTCGGCTGGCAGGTGCCATTCAAAACCAATAATGTGCATGGTTCCGCCCGCATCGAAGAAATTGACAGCGAACGGATGATTGAACGGCTGGAAGAAGATGTGGTTTGTGTGATGGCGGGTTTTCAGGGTATTTCCGAAGACAATCGTATCACCACATTGGGCCGGGGCGGATCGGATACGTCTGCGGTGGCGTTGGCGGCGGCCCTGAAAGCGGATCGCTGTGATATTTATACGGATGTGGAAGGGGTCTTTACCACAGATCCCAGAATTGTACCGGCAGCGCGCAAGCTGGATAAAATCACTTATGAGGAAATGCTGGAAATGGCCTCGCTCGGGGCCAAGGTCCTGCAAACCCGTTCTGTTGTTATGGCCATGAATCACGGGGTCAGGGTTCAGGTCTTATCAAGTTTTACCGATACACCCGGTACTTTGGTTGTTGATGAGGATGAAATCGTGGAAAAACAAGTCGTCTCTGGCATCGCTTATGCCAATAATGAAGCTAAAATCACTTTGGTCGGGGTGGAAAACAGCCCCGGTATTGCGGGAAATATTTTCGGGCCGCTGGCGGATGGGCATATCAATGTGGATATGATCATTCAGAATGTGTCGGAAGATGGTAAAAAAGTGGATTTGACCTTCACAGTTCCCGAAGATGATGTGGAAAAGGCCGTGGAGATTATGCATGCCTCCGGCCATGTGAAATATGCCAAAATCCTGTCCGATAAAGAGGTGGTGAAAATCTCCGTCATTGGGGTGGGCATGCGTTCCCACGCGGGTATCGCGTCGAAAATGTTCCAGACTCTGGCAGAAAAAAATATCAATATTCAGGTGATTTCAACGTCAGAAATCAAGATCAGTGTTCTGATCAGTTCTGAATATACAGAACTGGCCGTGCGGGCTTTACACACGGCATATGGTCTGGATAAAGAAGTCTAAAATTAATTTCAGGTGGGATATTTGTTATGAATGATCAGGCTCGGGCGCGATTGGACACTTTGTGGCAGCGCGGACAGGAATTTCTCGGCACCCGTTATGCCATTATGGGCGGGGCCATGAGCTGGGTTTCTGAACGCAATCTGGTGGCGGCCCTGTCCAATGCAGGCGGTTTTGGTGTGATTGCCTGCGGCAGCATGACCCCGGATTTGCTGGATGCGGAAATTTCTGCCACCGAAGACCTGACGGATAAACCTTTCGGGGTCAATCTGATCACCATGCATCCCCAGATCGAAGAATTGATTGATGTGTGTCTAAAACATAAAGTCGGTCATGTGGTTCTGGCGGGTGGTATTCCGTCGGGCAATGATATTAAGCGCATTAAAGAAGGCGGCGCGAAAGTGATCTGTTTTGCCCCGGCTTTAATCCTGGCCAAGAAAATGATCCGTTCAGGCGCGGACGCATTGGTGATCGAAGGGGCTGAGGCGGGCGGCCATATCGGCCCGGTTTCAACTTCTGTTCTGGCGCAGGAAATTCTGCCGCATATTAAAGATGTTCCGGTCTTTGTGGCGGGCGGCATTGGCCGGGGGGAAACCATGGCATCCTATCTGGAAATGGGCGCCGCAGGGGTACAATTGGGCACCCGTTTTGTCTGTGCCAGTGAATGTATCGCCCATGAAAATTTCAAAAAAGCCTTTATCAAGGGCAACAGCCGCGATGCCATCAGCTCGGTTCAGCTCGATCCGCGTTTTCCGGTGATTCCGGTAAGGGCGCTGAAAAATGCGGCTTCAGAATCTTTCATGCAGGCCCAGAGGGACATTGTTGAAAAATTCCAGGGCGGCGAGATGGATATGAAAGCAGCCCAGCTGGAAATTGAACATTATTGGGCCGGTGCCCTGCGCCGTGCGGTCATTGACGGTGATGTGGAAACAGGGTCTCTTATGGCAGGGCAGATTGTGGGCATGGTTAAAAAAGAACAGCCCATATCCGAGATAATGGAAGAACTGGTTGGTCAGGCATCGGATTATCTGGCATAACAGGCATGAATGATGAAGAAGAATGTCAAAATTGACATTTGCGGGGGAAAAATACCAATATGACCTTAAGGGAAAACAGCTTACTGGAATAATTGACCCCCATAACCGAGCCGAAGGAGGGTATATTTGACCCCCATAAGCAGCGCGCCGCGCCAGTTGGTCAGGCGTTTACATAGCATAATGGCAGGAACCGGTCAGGCGGAAAAACGTCTGGCGGATGTGGTGCGTCTTGTTGCCAATAACATGGTGGCGGAAATGTGTTCGGTCTATTTTATCCGCGGGGGTGAAATGCTGGAACTTTTTGCCACCGAAGGGCTGAAGGCTTCTGCGGTTCATAATACCCGCCTTGGAATTGGGGAAGGGCTGGTGGGTCATATTGCCGCCACGGGAACACCGCTTAATCTTTCCAATGCCCAGAAACATCCAAAATATGTCTATCGCCCGGAAACGGGGGAAGAAATTTATCATTCCCTGATGGGCGTGCCGATTTTACGCGCGGGCAAGGTGGTGGGTGTTCTTCTGGTTCAGAATGTGACCCAGCGCCATTATACCGAAGAAGAAATTGAAACCCTGCAGACCGTGGCCATGGTTCTGGCCGAACTGGTGGCCAGCGGTGATTTATTTGACCCGCAGGAACAATTGGAGGCCACCCTGACCCGGGCCTCAACCCCGCGTTTTGAAGGCCAGGTTTTCGCCGAAGGACTGGCGGAAGGGGTGGCGGTTCTGCATGAGCCGAAGGTTGAGATTACCCAGCATCTGTCCGATGACATCGGTGTGGAAAAGAAACGTCTGGATCAGGCGTTGGATAATCTGCAAAAACAGATCACTGAAATGATGTCGGCCGAAGATTTGCGCCATCAGGGGGAACATCGGGAAATTCTTGATGTTTATATGTTGTTTGCCAAAGACAAAGGCTGGAAAGCCAAGATCAGCGATGCCATTGATGCGGGCCTTACGGCAGAGGCGGCGGTGGAACGGGTGCAGATGGATAATCGCAGCCGCATGTTAAAAACTGAAGACCCTTATTTGCGCGAACGGCTGAGCGACCTGGATGATCTGGCCAATCGCCTCAATCGCCATTTGATGGGCAAGGCGGGAACTGCCGCCCATGATACGCTGCCGGACAATGCCATTGTGGTGGCCTATAATATGGGGCCGGCGGATCTGCTGGATTATGACCGCACGAAACTCAGGGGCGTGATCCTTCAGGATGGTTCGCCCACGGCCCATGTGTCCATTGTGGCACGCGCACTGGGCATTCCCCTGATGGGTAAAATGGAACAGGCTCTTCTGGAAGTGGAAGAGGGTGAGCAGATCATCATTAATGGCATTGACGGGGTGGTTTATTTCTCGCCCCCGCCGGAAATCCTGCAAAGTTATCAGGAAAATATTGAGGCCCGTGAAGCGCTGCTGGCCAAATATGATGCCCTGCGGGATAAAAAAGCCCGCACCATCGACGGAATAGAGGTGGATTTGTTGATCAATGCCGGCCTTTCCATTGATATGGACGGCCTGGAACGTTCCGGGGCCGAAGGCGTCGGCCTGTTTCGCACAGAATTCCAGTTTATGGTCAGCTCAACCCTGCCCCGTGTGGCTCCACAGGCAGAATTTTATAGTTCGATTCTGGAAGCCTCGGCAGACAAGCCGGTGGTGTTCAGGACATTGGATATCGGTGGTGACAAACCGGTCTCTTTCCTGAAGCGGGATGAAGAAGCCAATCCGGCTCTGGGCTGGCGGGCGATCCGTATTGCCTTTGACCGTCCGGCACTGCTTCGCTATCAGGTCAGGGCTTTGCTGGAGGCGGCGGCAGGTAAAACCCTTAACATCATGTTCCCGATGATTGCCGATGTGTCGGAATTTCGCATGGCCAGGGCTATTCTTGACAAGGAAGTGGCGCGTCAGAAAAAACGCAAAAGAAAACTGCCCCTGGACATAAAAGTGGGCACCATGCTGGAGGTGCCTTCCCTCATCTGGCAATTGGATAATCTTCTGCCACTGGTGGATTTTATTTCGGTGGGCAGCAATGATCTGATGCAGTTCTTTTTTGCCTCAGACCGGGAAAATCCAAAACTGGCAGACCGGTATGATCCCATATCGCCACCGGCGCTGAGTATGATGAAATTTATCGTCGAGCGGTGCAATCATTATAAGGTTCCGGTGACCCTCTGTGGTGAGCTTGGCGGCAAACCCGTGGCGGCGATGGCGCTTCTGGCCATCGGCTTTCGCAGGCTCTCCATTGCCCAATCTTCCGTCGGCCCGGTGAAAATGATGATCAGGAGTCTGGATCTTGGGGTTTTGGAACAATATTTCGAAGGTTTGCTGAGTCGTTCTGACCATAGCCTGCGCAGCCGATTATTTACTTTTGCGCGTGACCATAACATTAAAATCTAGGAAAAATGGTTAATTTTTCGTTAATTTAGATGTATTTGCGGTTTTTTGTTGACTCTATACATCAATTCACGGTTGACTTCCTATTAATCAGCAGAAAAAAATATAAATATCCAAGGCATTGTAATTTATCGGTAATGTTAACGGTATAATAATTTTGTTGAATTAGAATATGCCCACTTGATATTTGAACATATCTTTCCAGATGAAATTTTTGGACAGATGAAATTATTGGAATTTTGTAAGTAAAGCGCATCCATAAGCGCTGCGGTTAATTTAGGGAATTAAACTGTGGAAGCAAGTATCGTGACAGGAAATGTCACTGAAAACTTGGAGACTGTCGGGCAGTGTTTAAGACAAGCCAGAAAAAGTCACAGGGTTAGTGATATTGAAAAAATTTCGGACGAACTTTGTATTCGTCGCCATATGCTTGTGGCGCTGGAACGGGATGATTTTAATGCGTTCCCATCTGCATGTTATGCGACCGGTTTCCTGAAGGTATATGCAAAATATCTGGGCCTTGATGTGAACAGGATTTCCACTCAATATCGAAATGAATTCTGTGGTGCGGATGAACAGGTGGTATTGGTCTTTCCTGAAGGGGAAGCCCGCCGTGATTATACGCTGAGTATTGTTGTCTCATTGGTGGTTCTGACCTTGGTCGTCTTATACGGCTTATGGTTTTCGGTGGGGAAGAATAAACTGACATCCGCCAACCTTTTGCCGGATATGGCGGATGTGGCCTCCACGATTTTGGCCTCCAACATGACATCTCAGCCCGAAGATGATTTGGCACAAGAGGCCGTTTATATTCCTGCGGCAGCATCAGAAGAGCCGGAAAAAGAATTCCTGAATGAAAAAATACTCCCGAATGAAAAAATGGCCCTGAATGAAAAAACACCCCTAAAAAAAGGAAATGCCTTCACTCTGGTGCAGCAGGCTTCTGCCAATACACATGATCATGATATTCAGGCCACCGCCATCATGTCTGAAAAAATCAGACTGATTGCCGGGCAGAATGTCTGGGTGCGCATTGTCGGGCCTGAAGGGGATGTCTTGGTTGACCGTATCATGCTGGAGGGGGAAGAATTTTACGCCCCCGACCGCAAGGGCCTGAACCTGATGACCAGCAATGCGGCGGCATTAAAAATTCATGTGGGCGACCTTCCGGTGTCCTCATTGGGGGCCTATGGTCAGATCAGAAATGATATTATGCTGGATCGGGACAGTCTTTTGTCGCCCCAGGATCAAACAGCGGCCCTGATCACCCATTAATCCCGGTTTTTTCTTAAACTTATTGTCTGGCAGCGCGCTTTAAGCTTGAAATTGGCGGCGACATTTCGCATGTTTAGGCGAAATTCAGGTTTGTTTCTTTCTGAAGTGGAACAAACCGAACCTTAATGCAGATGAATGATTATGAGTATTCGCCCCTATCGCGATATTATGCGCCGAAAGTCCCGTCAGATCATGGTGGGAAATGTGGCCGTTGGCGGTGATGCGCCCATTAGCGTGCAAAGCATGACCAACAGCCTGACCCATGATGTGGCCGCCACCGTGGCCCAGATCCGGGCCATGGAAGAGGCGGGCGCGGATATTGTCCGGGTTTCCTGCCCGGACAAGGAATCAACCGCGGCCCTGAAAGACATCATCCGTCAGGTAGAAGTTCCCATCGTGGCCGATATCCACTTCCATTATCAACGCGCCATTGAGGCGGCCGAGGCCGGTGCCGCCTGTCTTCGTATCAATCCCGGCAATATCGGTTCAGCCGAACGGGTGAGGGAAGTGGTGAAAGCGGCCAAGGATCATGGCTGTTCCATGCGTATTGGGGTTAATGCCGGTTCGCTGGAAAAACACCTGCTGGAACAATTTGGTGAACCCTGCCCCGAGGCCATGGTGCAAAGTGCGCTGGAACATGCGCGCATATTGGAAGACAATGACTTTTTCGAGTTTAAAATAAGCGTCAAAGCCTCGGATGTTTTTCTCGGGGTGGCGGCTTATCAGGGGCTGGCGGAAGCCTGTGATTATCCGCTGCATCTGGGTATTACGGAATCCGGGGCGCTCAGGGCCGGTACGGTGAAATCCTCCATCGGCATGGGCATGCTGCTCTGGTCGGGCATTGGTGATACCATCAGGGTGTCCCTGTCGGCCGATCCGGTGGAAGAGGTCAAGGTGGGTTTTGACATGTTGAAATCCCTGGACCTGCGTCACCGCGGGGTGCGGATTGTGTCTTGCCCATCCTGTGCGCGCCAAGCTTATCCCGTGATTAAAACCGTGGAAATACTGGAAAAAAGGCTGGCTCATATTATCACACCGGTAAGCCTGAGCATCATTGGCTGTGTGGTCAATGGCCCGGGAGAAGCGCGGGAAACGGATGTGGGGCTTACGGGGGGCGGCAATGGCAATCATATGGTTTATCTGAACGGTATGAGTGATCATAAGATTGATGATGAAAAACTGGTGGATCATATTGTCGATCTGGTAGAGAAAAAGGCGGCAACGCTGGAGCTGGAAAAGAATAAAGGAATTTAAAGGTGGCAAAACTGCAACCGGTACGGGGCACCCATGATGTAATGGGGGATAAATCACGATCCTTTCAGGTGGTCTATGAAAGTTTTCGCCGGGTGGCGGAATATTTTGGTCATGGGCAGATAGACACGCCGATTTTTGAATTTACCGAAGTGTTTCAAAGAACGCTGGGGGAAACTTCGGATGTTGTGTCCAAGGAAATGTATAGTTTTGAGGATCGGGGCGGCGAATCCCTGACGCTTCGGCCTGAATTTACCGCCGGTATTGCCCGGGCCTTTATTTCCAATGGCCTGCAACAGCAATTGCCCTGTAAATTCTATGCTTATGGCCCCATGTTTCGGTATGAACGGCCACAAAAGGGTCGCCAGCGTCAATTTCACCAGCTCGATGTGGAAATATTGGGGGTGGCGGAGCCGCAGGCAGATATTGAAGTTCTGGCGCAGGCCAATATGTTTCTTGAAGAATTGGGTCTGGCAGGCCATATAAAACTTGAAATTAATTCGCTGGGGGACGGGGAAAGCCGTCTGGCTTACCGTGATGCGCTGGTGGATTATTTTTCAGCCCATAAGGATCGCCTCAGTGAAGACAGCCTGGCGCGGCTTGAGAAAAATCCCATGCGGATTTTAGACAGTAAGAATGAAGGCGACCGGCTTTTGGTGGCAGATGCCCCGAAAATTCAGGATTATTATAATCAGCACAGCAAAGATTTTTTTGCCGATGTGCTGGCGGGGCTGGATGTGCTGGGGATTGAATATGTGATCAATGACCGGCTGGTACGCGGGCTGGATTATTATTCCCATACGGCCTTTGAATTTACCACGGACAAGCTCGGCGCGCAGGGAACCGTGCTGGCGGGCGGACGTTATGACGGTCTGATCGAAAAAATGGGCGGCCCTGCCACGGCAGGCATCGGCTGGGCCGCGGGCATGGAACGGCTGGCGGAACTGGTGAGTGAAAACCCTCTGCCACCAGAAAAAAGACCCGTTTCAATTGTTCCGGTTGGCGCCGATGCACAATTGGCGGCTTTAAAGTTGGCGCAGGACTTGCGCCAGTCCGGCTTTAAGGTGGATATGGCCTATCGCGGCAATGTGGGCAAACGCATGAAACGGGCCAATAAACTCAATTCTCAGGTCGCCATTGTTCTGGGTGAAGATGAACTCAGGCGTGGTGCGGCCATGGTCAAAATATTTGACACAGGGGATCAGAATGAAGTTGCCCTCGCGCAAATGGTTGCGCATTTACAGTCCGAACTAAAAGAAAAGAGTGAAGCATGATTCCCAGAGAAAGACTGGAACAACTCAGCGTCCGTCATCAGGAATTGGAACATTTGATGTCAGATGCGGGCGGCATGTCATCGGATGAATTTGTTCAGATATCCAAAGAATATGCGGATCTTACCCCCATTGTGAAGGCGTCACAGGCCTATCTGGATCATCTTCAGGAAATTCAGGATCTGGCGGATATGATTGCGGATTCTGAAACGGATGCGGAAATGCGTGAAATGGCCGAAATGGAATTTCATGAATTAAAAGACAGTCTGCCTGAACGGGAAAAGCAGGTTCAGATCATGCTTCTGCCCAAAGACGTGGATGATGACAAAAACGCCCTGCTGGAAATCCGGGCCGGCACCGGCGGCGATGAGGCAGCGCTTTTTGCCGGGGATCTTTTTCGCATGTATCAGCGTTATGCCCAGCTTCAGGGCTGGAAATTTGACGTGGTCAGCGCATCCGCCAGTGATGTGGGCGGTTTTAAGGAAGTGATTGCCTCTGTCAGTGGCAAAGGCGTGTTTGCCAAACTGAAATATGAATCCGGGGGACACCGGGTGCAAAGGGTGCCGGAAACGGAAACCGGCGGGCGCATTCATACTTCGGCCGCCACCGTCGCGGTGATGCCCGAGGTGGAAGAAATTGACATGAAAATTGAAGACAAGGACGTGCGGGTGGATATTTTCCGGGCTTCCGGCCCCGGCGGCCAGTCGGTCAATACCACCGACAGTGCGGTGCGGCTTACCCATTTACCCACCGGCATCACGGTGCAGCAGCAGGATGAAAAATCCCAGCATAAGAATAAAGCCAAAGCCATGAAAGTCTTGATGGCTAGGGTCTATGACGCGGAACGGGCCATTCGTGATGCGGAACGCGCGGCGGAACGTAAAAGCCAGGTGGGCAGCGGTGACCGGTCCGGTCGCATCAGAACCTATAATTTCCCCCAAGGCCGGGTCAGCGATCATCGCATCAACTTGACCCTTTATAAACTGGATCAGGTGATGGCGGGGGACGCGCTTGATGAGGTTATCACCGCGCTGATTACCGAAGAACAGGCAAATCAGCTTGCAGAACTGAATGGTTAAGACGGTTTTTCTGGGACGGCATTTGCTTGTGCCCGGATTTTCTTAAGGCTGATTTAGGTCGGAATATAGCCTGGAAAATGCCTTATCCTCTTTTTCAAGACATTCAGGTTCTTTTTCCAGAAGCATTTTTATGTGATCAACACGTTGCCACTGTTTGGAATCCGGGGCAACGTGACGATGTCCTCTGAGCAGGTTGGGATTGTCATAAAAATAAGACAGTGTTCTGCCATAGGTTAAGGGACAAAATCCCGCGCCTTTAAGAAGCCGTATGGCCAACCTGTCCGTATCATTTTCACGGGCCGCATTCAGCACATTGGCTTTTTGCACATAATCAACATGATCCCGTTTGACGCTATAGGGGTTGTGGGCCGATATCATGCCATGCGGGTTTTTTAGATCGGTATGAAAATATTTAGGCGGATAATATTTACTTTCATTGGCGGCAATAGCAGCTATTCCCATAATATATTCCCCCGGGGAATATTTGCGATGAATTTCGATATCTTTCTTCTGGGCCGGTGAATGATTTAACATGATATGGGCTGTCATATGGGCCAGGAGGGACTTCAAATGGCCGGGTTCAGTCATTTTTTTTAATATGCCATAGGATAATGTAAGCTGATTCCCCTTGGTATAGGCGATCATTTTTGTATCGGGAACCAGAATAAGCTGGACTTTTTCTTCTGCCTGAGAAGGGCGGGCGATCTGTTTCAGGATATTTCCCACATAAGTCACAGAATTCTGGCTGAGCTTCGCGGCCTGGGCATATTCAGGTAAAAACAGAATCAGGCTCGCCAAAAATATGGGAACGGAAAAGAGGCTATATCTTGTATGCTTTTGTTTGTTTCTCATATTGATGATTGATAGATGAGGATTAAGGCGATATTGAGAATGTATCAAAGGTTAAGAGTTAGACGGGATATGTGTTGCGCCAACTGAAAGAAATATTGAGCCAGATAAAAACCAAGCTTGAGGAGGCTGGCACCCCCTCGGCTGAGCTGGATGCCTGCCTTCTGGTGGGGCATGTGCTGGGAATGGATCGGCTCGCCATGATGATTGAGCCTGAGCGTCTTGTGCGTGAGAGCGAGGAAAATGCCATTGATATTTTATTGCAGCGGCGATTGCAGCGTGAACCCCTCTCTCATATTTTGGGCCACCGGGAATTCTGGAGTCTGGATTTTAAGGTGACAAAAGATACTTTAATCCCAAGGCCTGACAGTGAAACCCTGATTGAGGCTGCTTTGAAAAATATAAAAGACAGGCAAAAAGCCCTGAAGCTGCTCGACCTTGGAACCGGAACGGGGTGTTTGCTGCTGTCACTTTTATCAGAAATGCCCCAGGCACAGGGGCTGGGCATAGATAATTCACACAAGGCCCTTGCCGTGGCCCGGGAAAATGCAGAAAATCTGGGACTTGAAAAACGCAGCCATTTTATTCAAAGTGATTGGGATAAAAACCTGGCACCAGAGGAAAAATTTGACCTTATCCTTTGCAACCCGCCTTATATTGCCTTGTCGGAAAAACCCGAATTAACACGGGATGTGATGGATTATGAACCGGCGGGCGCGCTTTTTGCGGGCCGGGATGGGCTTGATGATTATCGCAAATTGGCGCGGATCATTCCCCGCCGCCTTTCAGCGGGGGGCCTGGCGCTGCTTGAGATCGGCCACCAGCAGGCTTTTGATGTCCTGTCTCTTCTCAGGGCGGAAGGTCTGGAACAGATGGAAATCTTCCGTGATCTGGGCCAAAGAGACCGTGTAATTGTCATAAAAGCCTAAAAAAGTGACATTTTCTTGAAATTTGCCTTGGCAAGAGGTGGTTCACAGGCTAGTGTAAGCCCACTCTTTAAAGAGAGTGAAGACGTTGGAAGGGCCTTTATCTAATAAGAAAGGCACCAGCTGCTTAAACCCCAAAATTTAAAAATAGTAATGCTGTCATCATGATGGTTCACCGTTTTATCGGCGGGTTAGCTATTATAAAAACAGTCTATTTGGCGTTGATTTATGAAACAAAATCAAAATGCCCGTCGCAATAAGCCGGGCAGAATGAATAACCAGAATAATCGGAACAAGGGCGGCAAAGGTGGTAAAGGCCACCAAGGTGGCAGAGGTCAGCAACCCACGTCCATGAATAAGCAGGTTGATAGTCACGGCCCGGCCGGGAAACAACGTGGCACGGCCAAGCAACTTTATGAAAAATATAAAACGCTATCAAAGGAATGTTATTCTTCTGATCGTCAATTGTCCGAATCCCTGGCCCAGTATGCGGATCATTATTATCGCATCTTTGCAGAATTTGCCGCGGCCGAGGCAGCGACACAATTGATGCGGGAAAAAGAAAAAGCCCGTAAGGAGCAGGAAGAAGCCGAACGACGGGCCAATTCTGTTCCAGTTCAGGATAATTTCGCAGAGGAAAAAGCACCGGAACAGAAAAAGGGGCCTTCGCGGAAAAACGGACAGAGCAGAGGGGCGGACAGGCTTGAAAAACAGGCAAAAAAACCAGTAGAGCCTGCCACAGAAAAACCTACAGAAAAATCCGCAGAAAAAGCTAACGAAAAACCAGCAGAAAATGCAGGGGATGATGTGGAAACTTCTTTGCCGGCTTTTCTGGAAAATGCCATTCCCAAGACCCCGGCCCGACAGGAAGCCCGAAAAGGCAGGAAGGCATCCGCCGCGAAAAAAGAAAATCTTACCCTTGATCTGGATCTGCCCGCTGGCGATAAAGCAGAACAAAATCCGGTTGCGGAAGAAAAACCGGCCCCAAAACGGCGCGGTCGTCCGCGCAAAAAACCGCTTCAGGAAGAGACAGCCAAAGATCTCTGAGCAGGTTTTACAGACAATTCACCAGCAAGGCCGGAAATTATTTCCGGCCTTTTTTATTGATCTGTGATAAAATATGAATCCGGCCTCTTGTGTTGCATAAATACAACATTATATGTGAAACTGGATAATTTATTAATTTCAGGAGTTTGGAAATATGGATCTTGAAAAATATACGGAAAGAACCCGTGGATTTATTCAATCTGCACAGGGTTATGCCCTTCGCGAAGGCCATCAGCGTTTCACACCCGAACATATGCTCAAGGTTCTTTTGGAAGATGAAGAGGGTCTGGCGGCCAATTTGATGAATGCGTCCGGGGCCGATGCCAAGGCGGCTCTGGTGGCGGTGACGGCCGAGGTCAATTCTTATGCCAAGGTGGAAGGCAGTGGCGGCGGGCAGCTTTATCTGGATGCCCAGACCGCGAAACTTTTTGAAAGTGCGGAACAGATTGCCAAAAAAGCCGAAGATACCTATGTGACGGTGGAAAGATTGCTGTTGGCCTTATGTCTGGCCAAAGAGAGTAAATCCGCCAAAATATTAAAAGATGCGGGTCTGAGCCCACAAAAACTCAATGCGGCCATCAATGAAATTCGCAAAGGCCGCACGGCTTCTTCTGCCACGGCGGAAGATTCTTATGATGCCCTGAAAAAATATGCTCTGGATTTGACCGAGCAGGCCCGCGCGGGCAAGCTGGACCCGGTGATTGGCCGCGAAGAGGAAATTCGCCGTACCATTCAGGTATTGTCGCGCCGGCGCAAGAATAATCCGGTTTTGATCGGGGAGCCCGGTGTGGGTAAAACCGCCATTGCCGAAGGGCTGGCGCTTAGAATTATCAGCGGCGATGTGCCCGACAGTCTCAGCCAGAAAAAAGTTATGGCGCTGGATATGGGCGCATTGGTGGCCGGGGCCAAATACCGGGGTGAATTTGAAGAACGGCTCAAGGGGGTATTGCAGGAAGTTTCTTCATCAGACGGGGAAGTGATCCTCTTCATTGATGAAATGCATACCATTGTCGGGGCCGGGGCATCGGAGGGTTCCATGGATGCCTCCAACCTGTTGAAACCGGCTCTGGCCCGGGGGGAGCTGCATTGTATCGGCGCCACCACCCTGAATGAATATCGCAAACATGTGGAAAAAGATGCGGCGCTGGAGCGGCGTTTTCAGCCGGTCCTTGTGGGCGAACCCAGTGTGGAAGATACCATTTCAATTCTGCGCGGCATCAAGGAAAAATATGAATTGCATCACGGCATTCGCATTACCGACAGCGCCATTGTGGCGGCTGCGACCCTGTCGAACCGTTATATCAACGACCGGTTTCTGCCTGATAAGGCCATTGACCTCGTGGATGAGGCCGCGGCCAGGATCAAGATGGAAGTGGACAGTAAACCGGCTGCGCTGGATGAATTGGACCGGCGCATCATTCAGCTTAAAATTGAACGCGAAGCCCTGAAGAAAGAAAAGGATACGGCCTCCAAGGATCGTCTTGACAAATTGGAACAGGAACTGGGTGAGCTTGAACAAAGTTCGGCCAGCCTCACGGCCCAATGGGTACAGGAAAAAGACCGGATTGCCGGGGATGTGGAGATTAAGGAACGGCTGGATCAGGCCCGGATTGAACTGGAACAGGCCCAGCGGCGCGGTGATCTGGCCAAAGCCGGGGAGCTGACCTATGGTCTGATCCCGGAGCTGGAAGAAAAACTGGCCAATGTGGCCTCCGGTGATGTTTCTGAAAATCAATTGCTCAGCGAAGAGGTGGGGGATGAGGATATTGCCGCCATCATCAGCCGCTGGACCGGCATTCCGGTGGATAAGATGCTGGAAGGTGAGCGGGAAAAACTGGTGCAGATGGAAGACTATCTCGGCAAACGGGTGATCGGACAACATGAAGCTGTTAATGCGGTTTCTGCGGCGGTCAGACGCGCACGCGCCGGGCTTCAGGATGAAAGCCGTCCCATCGGCTCCTTCCTTTTCCTTGGCCCCACCGGGGTCGGCAAGACCGAACTGACCAAAGCATTGGCGGAATTTCTCTTTGATGATGAACATGCCATGGTGCGTATCGACATGTCCGAATATATGGAAAAACACGCGGTGGCGCGGCTGATCGGGGCCCCGCCGGGTTATGTGGGATATGACGAGGGCGGCGCCCTGACCGAAGCGGTGCGGCGCAAACCCTATCAGGTGATTTTGTTTGACGAGGTGGAAAAAGCCCATCCCGATGTCTTTAATGTATTGTTGCAGGTATTGGATGATGGTCGTCTGACCGACGGGCAGGGCCGCACCATTGATTTCAAGAATACCCTGATCATTCTGACCTCAAATCTGGGCAGTGACGTGCTTGCGGCACAGGATAGTGGCACGGATGTGGAAGCGGTCAGGGCCGAGGTGATGAAACATGTGCGGGACGCGTTCCGGCCGGAATTCCTCAACCGGCTCGATGAGATTACCCTGTTTCACCGGTTGGCAGAAGCGGATATGTCCGGCATTGTCGATATTCAACTGGCGCGGCTGGAACAGATGCTGAGGGATCGCAAGATCATTCTGGATCTGGATCAAAGCGCCCGCGACTGGCTCGCCCATACGGGTTATGATCCGGTATATGGCGCCCGCCCCTTAAAACGGGTGATGCAGCGGTCTTTACAGGACAAACTCGCCAACAAAATCCTGGACGGAACCGTGCATGACGACATGACCGTCAAGGTCAGCGCCGGTGCCGACGGTCTGGAGCTTATGGTCTGATCCGGCTTTAATATTTAAGGAAGGCAGGGAATATATCCCTGCCTTCTTTATCCTGCCCCTATCCTATGCGGGGCCTGATTAATCTTATCTTTAATTTTTTCTGTCATTCTGTGTTCATAGAAATTGAATTCACCGAAAATGGGGATCAGGGATTATGATAGACAGAAAAAATAATTTTATGACAAGACTGACAACCTGTGAACAGGGCGCGACCGTTATTGAATATGGTCTGATCGCGGCCCTGATTGCGGTGGCGGCCATTGCCTCCATGGGCAATGTTGGCACCAGTTTGAATAAGCAGTTTGAAAATGTTGAACAGGAACAAACCGAAAGTCTGGGCAATTAGGTCCTGAGCCTAAGGCAAGTCGATCAGGATGATTTCACACTCCTCAATCGCCCTCAGAGCGAGGGAGGATTCCGCGCTAACTTCAGCCCCGTCACCTTTTGAGAGCGTCTGTCCGTTTACCTGAAAAGACCCATAAGAACAGAGCACATAGGCGCGCCGGCCTTCTTTCATGCTGTGATGGATTTCCTGTCCTTCGGCTATTTTGCCGCCAAAGATCGCCGCGTCCTGATGGATATATAAGGCATCCTGCGCCTGATCCTGGGTGCGGCCGGATACCAGAAGGCTCAACTGGCCTTGCACCTGTTTCTGTGGGAAAATCTTCGTATCCCACCGGGGTTTCACACCGGTCTTATTGGGCATGATCCAGATTTGATAAAGGTTGGTGTCTTCATCCTCAAAATTATATTCCATATGGCGGATACCCGTTCCGGCGGACATGACCTGTACGTCCCCCGCCGCCGTGCGGCCCTTATTGCCGAGGCTGTCTTCATGGCTGATGGCGCCCTGGCGTACATAGGTGATAATTTCCATATTTTCATGAGGATGGAAGTCAAAACCTTTGCCTGCCTTGATAATGTCATCATTGATCACCCTGAGCGGGCCGAACTGCATGCGGTTGCGGTTAAAATAATTGGCAAAGCTGAAATGAAAATGGGCATTGAGCCAGCCATGATCGGCGGTGCCGAGGTCTTGATATTTTTGAATGTTAATCATGTCAATCTCTCCTGTATTGGGTTTCTGTTAGAATTCTTTGCCGATGACCCGGTCCAGTGAATAAGCCCCGCCGCCTTTGAGCATGTAAGAAAAGGCAATGATCGCCCAAAGCAGAGGATATTCGTAACCGCCACTGGTCCAGAAAAAACCGTTCGCGGTATGGAACGTCAGTGCGACCAGCAACAATATGGCAATGGCGGCGCTTGATAGTCTGGTGAAAAGGCCGAGGGCGAGAAAAAGCCCGCCGAAAAATTCAATCGAACCTGAGGCAAGGGCCACAAGATAACCATTGGAAAATCCCATATTCTGCTGAAAAAACTGGCCGGTGGCCTCCAGGCCGTAACCCCCGAAAAGGCCAAAGAGTTTTTGGGCACCATGAGGCATCAAAATAGCCCCGGTCATAAAACGCACTATCGTGTCGGCGAATGGCGAAGTCTTTTTATAAACCGGTGCCATAAAATTAAAAATTAGAGACGTTGAAGTCATTTTTCTGTTTCCTTTAACATGTGAAATATGACAATGAATATGCGCCTATTGAAAAATATTAACAATAATGTTAATTTTAGACTCTCTGTTTACTTTTATGAAACAATAAGGCGAGAGAGGACTTTATGAATATCACCCGTGCGATGCAGGTTTATATGGCCGTATGCGAACATCAGGGTTTTGCCGCGGCGGGACGTATGCTCAACATTTCCAAAGCCATGGTGAGCAGACAGATTTCCCAGCTGGAAGATCATTTGAATGTGCGGCTGTTAAACCGCACCACCCGTAAGATCAGCCTGACTGAAAGCGGTCTGACCTATCTGGATCATTGTCGGGAAATCATGGAGCAGATCGGCTCCATGGAGGATCATCTGGGGCAAATGTCGCAGGTGCCCCAGGGCATATTACGGGTCTCTGTGCCGCAATATTACGGCCAATATTATATTGTGCCATTGATGGCGGAATTTCTGCGGCTTTATCCCGAGGTCAGGCTGGACCTGATGTTGTCGGATCATTTTGTCGACCTGGTGCAAGAACGCTTTGATATGGTGGTGAGGATTGGTGATCCTTTGGAAAACACCCTGATTGCGCGTAAAATCTCACAAACCTGTCACGGGCTTTATGCGGCACCGGCCTATGTGGAAAAATACGGCATACCCCAAAGCCCCGAAGCGCTGAAAGAACATAAATGCCTGGTCTATGAACAGGGCATGAACCTTCGGCCCTGGTGTTTTGGCAGTGTAGAATTATTGCCGCCCTATACCATAAAGTCCAACAGTGGCGAGGCCCTGAGCCAGATGGCGGCGGACGGGTTGGGGCTGGCCTTTCTGCCGGATATTTTGATGAAGAACCATCTTGATAATGGCCGGGTGATTGAAATAACCCTTGATAAAGCCCCTGAATCAAGCCCGATCCTGGCGCTTTATCCGTCCAAAAGCTATATGCCGCTCAAACTCAGGGTTTTTATTGATTTTCTGGTTGAGCGGCTTTCCGGATAGGCCTTATTCTGAACGTTTAAGGGCATATTTTTTGTTTGAACGATGCAGGAGAAACCAGCCGAACCAGAGGAAACTGGTGATGCCGATGGCGGTAAAAATGGCGGGTGTCGGGTTTTTAAGGGTGCTGATGGAGCCGGAATAGACCGCAATCATCACATAAGGAATGCTGCTGATGGACCAGGCAGAGATGAATTTCAGGAAAGAAATCCGGGTGGAACCGGACAGGCAGGAAGTGACCTCGGGCAGCATGGGCAGGGCGCGGGACAAAAGAATCATGGCAAAACCATGTTTGTGAAAAGTGGCTTTCATGTCTTCGCGTTTTTCATCATCCCTGACCAGAAAACGCAATATGCGGTTGCCGAAAATATAACTCAATATATAACCACTGCATCCCGCGATCATCAGCCCGGTGAGCGAGGCCATCACCCCATAAGCAAGCCCGAGAAAATAACCGGACAGCATAATTAGACTCAAAGTCGGTACGGTGATAAACAGATCCAGAAAAAGCAATGCGACCACGATGCCCGCAATAGTGAGGGGGGGTGCGTCTTTTGCCTGAAGCAGCCAGCCTTCAATCTGTTCTATGCTCAGGAAACCTGTGGTTTTGGCAATGACAAAAGTCGTGGCAAAACATAAGGCAATAATCATGATAACTTTGAGTAATTCTTTCATTCTTCTTCCTGAAACAGTTGGGGTTATGGGTATCGCATATGGATGGTCAGGCCTGTGCTATAATCTGCTCGGGTCACTTTTGATTTTTTATATTTCGGCGGGCCAAAGGTTCTGACCCGCTGGCCTTTTGAAAAACCCAAACCCTCCGCAGGATAAATTCCGAAGCGGTTTTTGGTGACTTTGCCGTTCTCATCTTCATCATGAAGGATTTTTACAGCAATCTCATCCAAATCCAAGGAGAATTGGAATTTCATTTCTTGCGCTGTGGCTTTTCTGGTTTGGAAGAAAACGGCCTTGTCATGTTTTTTCGGATAACCTTCACATTTTTTCGGATTATCGTCACAGGTAAAAATAAAAACAATAATATTGCCGCCCCTGTGTGCCTCAATGCCGCGAACCAGAAGGGTGAGGTCTTCTGCCATGCTATTATTTACCTGTAAAATTAAAAAAAGTGTGAGTATAATTTTGAACATTTTATCGCCTTTCAGCTTATCCCTTTCATTTTATCCTTTTCAGGCATTCTTCATGATATTTTCAGCCATTTTCGGCCAGAGCCGCAGGATCAGACGCAAAAATTTTACCTTGCCAATGTCATGATTGGGAATTTCCTTTTTTATGCCTTTTATAACTTCCCGGGCGGCAGCCGCGGCGGTCATTTTATCTTGACCGCGGCCGTGTGTCATCGGTGTGTCAACCAGTGGCATAAGCGCTTGGAAAACCTGAATATTATGATGGGCCAATTGATGTCTCAGAGACTGGGAAAAGATATTGATCGCCCCTTTGGTGGCTGAATAGACGGCTGAAGCGGTTTTTGGCACAAGACCAAGCCCGGAACCCATATTTAAAATAAAACTGCGTTCTTTATGAATTAAGAGCGGCAGCAGCAGCGAGGTCAGGCAACAGATGGCTGTAAAATTCAGGGTAATTTCTTTTTCAATGCTTTTATAATCAAAAGCCTCATCATCAAAGGCGGGCGTATTCTGAATGGCGGCATTATGGATGATGCCATCGATCCGATCATAATCTTTTTTGAGTTTGGCGGCCAGATACTCAACCTCATCCAGATTTGACAGGTCGGCCTGACAGATGCGCACATTGTTGAACTCAGCCTTCAGTTTTTTGAGTTTTTCAGCATTTCGGGCAATTATAATGATTTCATTATCTGAATGTAATTGTTTCACAAGTTCATAGCCTATGCCGGATGTGCCCCCGGTGATGACGAGGCGTTTCTGGGTCAGTTGCATGGTCTTAATTCACTTTTGTTTTTCTCTGATTGCCTTTATTCTAAGGCAATTCTCATGGGCCGTAATTAACCAGGGTTAAAACGAATATGAAATTTCACGAATTTCTGGCAGATCAGGGCCAGGTCATTGTCAAAGATAAAAATGACCATCTGTTTATGCAGGGGGAACAGGATAATGCGCTTTATTATATTAAAGAAGGCCTGCTCAAAGCCTATTATGTTTCGGAGGATGGCAAGGAATTTATCAAATCCTTTTTATTGCCGGAAAACACCATCACCAACCTCACGTCTTCTCATTTAAAAGAGCCCTGTTCCTTCAGTGTGGTGTGTTTGATGCCCTCAACCCTGATAAAGGTTGATTTTAAAACACTCTATCAAACGGGTTTGATGGATCAGTCTATCGCGGGCACGATCATTGATATGCTGCTTAAACTGGCCTTGAAAAAAGAACGGCGTGAATATGAGTTTTTGTGCCTTCCGGTGGAAAAACGCTACCGTCTGATGCAGGAAAATATGCCGGAACTGTTGCAGAAAGTCACCCAGAATGATGTTGCCCGTTATCTCGGCATCACCCCCGTGGCGCTGAGCCGCATTAAAAACCGCCTGCAGGCTTAAAAACCGCCGGTCATGCTGAAGTTTTCTTTATACTCTTTATCATTTAGGGCAATTTCCTGATTCCACGTCAGCAGTATATTCTGTTTCCTCTTGGCAATTTGTTCATCCACATCACCGGCAAGGCTTTGGAATTTTTGCTTGTCATCCCCTTTCAAAGTGATGCCGGTCGGGATTTTAAGGCGCAGGGGGTTTACCTGTTTGCCATTGTGAAATACTTCATAATGAAGGTGACGGCCCGTAACCCGGCCCGTGGCACCCACATAACCGATGATCTGGCCTTGTTTGACCCGCTTGCCGCTTTTGATGCCGCGCCCATATTTGCTGAGGTGGGCATAGGCGGTTTTATAACTGTCATTATGGCGGATGCGCACATAATTGCCATAAGAACCATACCGGCTGGAACGTTCAATGATGCCGTCCCCGGCTGCCATGATCGGGGTTCCGGTGGGGGCGCTGAAATCAAGACCCTTATGCATGCGGGTATAGCCCAGCACCGGGTGTTTGCGTTTGCCATAATAAGATGAGAGGCGCGCGCCTTCGATGGGTGTCTTCATTAAAGAACGTTTGGCACTTTTGCCGCTTTCATGAAAATAGTCGGCAAAAGCACCCTTTACGGGTTTATAGCGATAGAGACTGACGGGTTTGCCTCTTAAAACCAGTTTCGCAAAAAGGATATTGCCCTCTTCGACCCTTTTGCCATCTTCGGACAGCCGTCTTTCATAGAGAATTTCAAAACGGTCTCCTTTGCGAATCTCACGCTGAAAATCCACATCGAAGCTGAAAATACGAATCAGATCGACAATGACCCGATTGGGCAGGCCCTGTTCAAGCCCGGCCAGAAAAAGGCTGTCTTCTATAACCCCTTCTGCGTGACGGGTCATATTCAGGGTGGGCAGTTGCTGCAGTTCACTTTGATATTGCCCTTCATTCAGGGCAATGGTGACTTTCTGGTCAAAATTCTTGAGCAGTTCGAGACGTTTCAGAATGCCTTCTTCATCAAAAGCCACTTGCAGCTTCTGACCGATTTGCAGTTTACGCATATCATAATGGCGCGATAAAGCCTTAATGGCCTTATACGCATCTTTCCGCGCGGCACCATTGTCTGTCAATAAGTCCATCAGGCCCTGACCCCGTTTTAAACTGATGGGTATCAGGGATTCTTCTGTATCGTCTTCGCTATGAACGGCTTCGGCATATATTTCACTGATAGTGTCGACGGCGGCCGCAGAAGACAGGTCTGTAGACAGGTCTGTAGATAGATCAGTGGATTGATCTGTGGCCACGGCCTCATTTGCTGTATTTTGCGCTTTTGGCGGCACATATGATGTGTGGGCCGTAGAATCGGGACGAAGCAGAAGACCCAGACTCAAGCCTGTAATAAATATAGCGGCACCATAAAGGGACATTTTTCCTGATATGGATTCTATTTTAAGATATCTTTTGATGACTGATTCCCAATATTGCATTCTTATTGTTTAGCGGATAAATCCGAATATTGTCTTAAAAATGACCATTTGGGGGCCGTCTGTCAAATATTTTGCGATAAGTATAATGTTTAAAATTGCCAAATCCCTATAGTTTCTGTGGTGTTCTTCTCTTCCATAACAATCAATTTCAAGAAAATTCAATAAAAGTGAAATTAGCTGTTTACAAGGTTGGAACTTGCCCTTATAAACCGCTCTCACCAACGCAGCACAGACTGCTGGGAACATACGAAGACGCAGACTTCTGCGACAAAGTGATCCCAAAGGGCTGTGAAGTGTTGTTTTGTTCTTTGACATTGTAGAATGAAAGAGATTTGTAGGCAGCGGTTCTTTAATTCCTGGACTGTTGTTTACTGAAACTGAGTTTTAGTAATTGATAGGATCAGGGATTTTGATCGTTTGTCATTTATGACGGACATTGAGATCAACTC